>Ga0209504_1000012_pt1 | contig 404410 bp, 366 predicted proteins | sample COGITO_mtgs_1005_FD_184791 | JGI IMG/M metagenome (GOLD analysis project Ga0209504, IMG submission 184791) | Pelagic marine microbial communities from North Sea - COGITO_mtgs_100511 (SPAdes) (version 2) | ecosystem: Environmental > Aquatic > Marine > Epipelagic ... | reverse complement strand
GTTGATCCGTCCGCGCTGATCGAAACTGCATAGCCTGAGGCGTCCCCAGCGGCTTCGCCATCAATATCCGCACCGAGTTGTTGCCAAGTGCCGCCACTCCATTGATAAATCCGCACGTGACCCGAATCAGACCCATTGCCGTCATTGCTTATAGCACCTATTGCGACAGTTGATCCGTCCGCGCTGATCGAAACGTCACGGCCTGAGAAGTCCTCAGCGGCTTCGCCATCAATATCCTGACCCAGCTGCTCAAAGACTGTGGTATTACCATGGGCAAAGTAGATAGGACCTGTTGCGCATAAAAAGCATGCCAGCCATTTTTTTAGTTTCATTAGCATTATTTTATTTGGGTAGTTCGGTTTTGAGGAATTGACAGAGTCCAACCTGAATATTTTCAGACCGAACCTTAAGGTTAATCAGATCTGACAGTCGGTAATCGTCACCGATACGCCGTCGGGGTTGACCGAGTAAGTATACAAGCCAAACGTAGCCGCACCCGCGTTGCCTAAAAGTGCGATCGATAGGAGGATGGTGAGAAGTCACAATTACCATATGCTTGCGATCGACAGTATTTTTGCAATTAAAAAGTAACGTGCTAAGATTAGCATCTTAAGCAGCTGGCACTCTGAGCGATCGACATGAAAGACCGGCGTGGAAGCGATTGCTGAGTATAATAGCTTCGGCTATGCCAGATTCCTCAAGAATCTGCATCAATCAAATCAATCCCCTGCAAATAGTTTTCCCCTTCAGACTGGAAGCACTCAACCACCCACATTGGCAATTTCACCTGGCTTTCCGATTTGGTCAATACCTTCAACCCTTCAAATATGCGGCCGCCTAAAATAGCCGGAGAAAGCATTTCGTAAATCTCAGCTGGTGAAGATTCAGCTGCCAGCACTTCAGCAATCTCTTTTATTTGCGCTCGGACACATGCATTGCCGCCATAAATCATTGCCCGGATAATCCACTCAATTTCTTCTCTAGGCATCATTTCGCCCTTTTCAATGCCAAGCTTCTTAATGTGCGCCTCTGATTCTCTGATGCACTTCTCGGTCTTCAGCAGCAAATCATTCCAGTGCTTCACTTCATCTGCCAAGTCTGCCTTGGCTGCGAAGTTCAATTGCTGGACATAATAATCTCTAAAGTCCTCAAGTGTCTTTCGGTCAGTTTCAACAACTGGAGATGTTCTTTGCGTCACACCTTTAGTTGCTATTCTTTCCATGCGCTTAATCCCTGCCTTCAATTCTTTGGGCATTCGCTGCCGATTGAGTCGCAGCCATTTGCACAATGCCTGGAAGTCATCTAATGGTGCGCCTTGTTGCTTCCAGCGACTTACCATTTTTTGACTAACTCCAAAGTTGTCGGCTATTTGTTGCTGAGTTATTTTAGGCATAATTTTTTTATTTTTAATTCGCGTAGAAAAACGCACGAAGTCAGCTTACCCAAGCTGCCCGATTTTTTAATAGATTCCTTAATGGGGGGGTGTTTCCTCTGCTTTATGGCGATCCTTTTTCAGTAAATGCCAAAAGACAAAAGCGCCAAAACTGCCAAAAGGTCTTGGGTATAGAGCAATACGAGGCGCAGCGAAGGCCTGCCGGTGCCGTTGGTCTGGTGCTTCTCTATCGCGTATTTCTCTGGCTGAGCTTCGGCAAGTGCCTTGGCTGTTTCCTCTTTAACACTGCGGCGCTTGAGATTGCGAATTGTGACTGATCGTCCGCGCTCGGTAAGTTTCCCGCACTCCTCCGCGGCTTTCTCGATCCGTTCAACTAAACTCAATGTCTTATCGTGGCTTGCGTCGGCAAGGGCGCTTTCCTGATTCTGGATGAACCAAGCAACTAAGGCGAGCGCGTCGGCTGCCGTCTCGGTTAAGTCCTCCCGGCAAGCGGCGCGGCCATGCTTCAAGGCGTGAAGGGTTACTGATAGGCGCTTTGCTTGTTCGACGTGGCGAGTATAGAAAGCGGCGTCGCTCTCGATCTCATCGAAGCGATCGACAAATTCAGTGTTCCAATAGTCCCGAAAGATATTGAGCGCGGCGGGCTCGCATTTAATAACTGCGGGCGCTTGTGCATTTCGATAAGTAGAAACTAAGTCGAGGATTGTATCTTGCCAGCGGGCGAGGATTTGCCCTTCAGGGCAGCGCTGCGTTCCGTCGTCGTGCTTCGGTCTGGCGTTTGAGATAGCAACTAGGAAGCGAGCCATAAGGCCACCTTCGACAAATCGAGGGTTGCGAAACATCTCCCTGGCTTTGTCCGGTGTCACGATTAAGGCGATTGTCAGGCAAGGCGATTTGAGGCGAGTCTCTCCGGTGCCTTGCCTAAGTTGTGAGTCAGGGTCTCCCGAGAAAGCTTTGAGTGCTACTGTGTCGGAAGTCTGGCCTTTGGTATCTCCGTAGCGGCCTAAAAGGTTCGCGATCACTTGCCCGCCTTCCGCACTCATTAAGGCGAGCTGTTCGCGGTTGGTTACAAAGGCCTGCTTCATTGCGGGCTCGGTCGCGTCCTCAATGATAATTCGGCGCGGTTGCAGTTCCTTCTTTGCTGCTTCGTGCTTCTCGGATAGTTCAGCCAACTGGTTTATACTGTCTTCTGTGTGCCCTTTGATTTTGCTCATTTCAGCCTCAAGCAGTTTCACTTCGGCCGCCTTCCGGTGCCGGGTGGATTCGTGGGCGGCGTTTGCTCGGTCTTCAGCTTCGACAAGCGGGGCGGTAATATCTCGAAAGCAATCTGATTTGCCTGTGCCGCTCCGGGCTTCGGCTAATAGAAATATATTTGCGCGGGTGCGGTGGGGCGGTATGTCTAGCTCTAGGCCTTTGCCAATTGCGGCTGCTGCCGTGACCAAGGCAAGCGAGCCCGGTAGGTCGTGCGGAAGCAATCGGGTTCGGGCTATTTCTTGGGCGATTTCCTGAGCGGCGGGGGGCAAAGCATCTATTGGAAAGACTAGCTTTTCGGGCTCGAGTTCGGGCGCCTCGTGGGGCTGTTCAGATTCGTTTTTATCTTGCGATAAAGGCGCTTTTAAGTCTTTAGTATACATAGGTTTTTTTGATTTGAGCCCCTTTGATTTTGCGGATTGGAGGGGCTCTTTTTTTGTGAGTTTAAGTGAGTGAGATTCTTTCTTTTGCGGTAAGAGCGTCGTTTAGGTCTCTGCCTTCTACGTCGCTGCATAGAGCGGTTACGCTTGCGCCCGCCTCGGTAAGTTGTCGGCTCCATTTACGAGCGGCGGCAAGGCCTGGGTCATCGTTGTGCATGAATAGGTAAACTTGCTTACCCTTAAATAGCGGCAGGGCTTCGGTATGAATATTCAAGCTAGCCCCGGGCATCGTTACGGCTTCCCATTCCGAAAGCTCAAAGGCGGCAAAAGTTGCGGCGGCTAATAGGTCAGGTGCCCCTTCACAAAATAGCACTGTATTAGTTTTTAAAATACGACTTGCCCCGATTGGCCATCTTGCTTGAGAGCCCTTTAAGGTCTTCGACTTTGGGTTGCCCGGCAGCGATTTCCAAGGCTTCCCATCAAGGCGGCGAGCTTGCGCGTTTCGTTTGCTGTCGTCGGTTACGATCCAGCAACGCGGCTTTTCGGATCCGTCTTTGAGCGTAGCAAATGCAAGTTGCCCCCGGTCGATCAAGAGTTGAAGGCCTGCAAAATAGGGAAGCTCTCGCTGCCATTGAAGCTGTGCAAGCTCGGCAATCGTGCCGAGGTCGAGTGTCGGCAATTTAAGCGACTCTCGCTTCTCAGGTGATTGCTTTTGAGTCTTAGCAACTGTTACCGCTTTAGGCCATTTGCGGCGACTTGTGCGGGCGCTGGTTTGCTCAATGAGCCATTTCGCGGCCTCGCTTGCTGTCACATTCAAGGCGGCTTGTATAAAGTCGCAAATATCGCCCCCGGCATCGGTCGCTTGATCTTTCCAGCGTCGCCCGGAATTATAAATCGAGAAGCTCGGCCTGCGGTCTTCTCTAAACGGCGATTTGCAAGACTTCCCCGGCGTGCCCAGTAACCCAAGGCGGTGCCAAGCGTCGGCAATACTCATCGAGGCCTTCGCTATTTCAAGTGGGCTCTCCGTCGGCGCGTGGTTGAAAGGCTGCGGCAGGCGTGCCATTAGTGAATGCTCCCTTCTGCTCTGCGGTCGAGATAAGCAAGCAAGCTCTCAAGGTCGATTAAGCGAGTCCCACGCTTGGCTTTGGCTTCTCTGAGGTGGCAAACCTTTATGCCGTTGCTTGTGTCACTTGCGAGCTTGAGCATTTGCCCGCGTTTTAGTCCTGAGTGAACGCAAGCTTTGCCAGCTTGCGGCAGTCGAATCCAACGCGGTGCGCTGGTCGTTTGCGTGTGTGCTATGGTGTTTTCCATGCACAATAAAGACTACAAGAACTCTAATGCGTAAATCTCAAATAACTGGTATACAGTGCTTTAGGGGGCGCGAAAACCCCAATGTTTTCACGCCCAAGGCAACTTTTTCTTAATTTCGCGAAGGCGTGTCTTCTGGTCGGCTTCTTTGCCAGCGTAGGGGGTTCCCTGAAAGTGTCGCATATAATTAGCGCCCTGTGCCGCCTTTCGCTTCGCACGTAAGACAGCGAGTCCGCGAAGACTAGCGGCAACGTCTGAGGCCTTCGCCTTGCCTGATTTGCGCGGCATTTCTTCCAGCTGGTCGAGTATCTTTAGCGCGGCGGCTTTGATCGCTTCGTGCCCCTGTGCAGGGTCAATTCGCAAGGCGAGCAAAAGTCCTTCGTCGTGCAATTGCATGAATGACAATTCACGTTCGGCATCGGTCGAAACGTGCCCGAGTTGAAGAGCGGGCGAGCGGTCGGCATCAGCAAAGGCTCGGGCTGCTTCTCGCTTTGTTGCAATGCGGCAAGCGGGCGGGCTATGTGGCTTCGTATTGGCTTTAACGTGGTATGCCTTGAATGTTTCTGTGAGTGCTAACCAAGGTTCTAAATCCTGACAATTTTCGGGCGACTCCTGTCGGTAAAAATCGCGGCGCAATTCCCATTTAAGCGCGGCGGCCTGTTCGCTTTTAGGGATTCGGAAAAGCTCAATTTCATCATTAAAGCTCGGGGCTTTTGTCGCTTTTGTCAGTTTTGTCATGTGTCAGAAGGGTTCATCTAAGTTTTTCGAGGGCTTCACGGAGCGTCTTAATTTGTAGGTGTGAATAATTGCCATGCACTTTAGAATCAGAGTGCCCTGTGACCTTCATGCGAAGCTCGGGCGAAACGCCAGCGGCGGCAAGGTGGCTTGCGAGTGAGTGCCTGAAACTGTGAAAACTGAGCTGTGATACTTTTCGACCTGACTTATCCGGGGCGGTTCGCATTGGATCGATTCCTGCCAGCTTTAGAATCTTCGCAGTAAAGATTCGGCTAGTCCAATTTGTGCCTAGTCGGTTGAGTTCGGGCGTGATCTTCGCCCGTTGGTCTTCTGGCAGGGTAAGCCCTAAAAAGTGGTCATAGACAGCGGAGTGCATCGGTAGCGTGATCGGCTTAGGGCTTTTCCGTCGTGTCTTCTGTGGTACAAAACAAATCGTTTTCTTTTCGAAGTCGATTGCATCCCAAGTTAGCCCGGTAGCATCTCCGAGTCTCATTGCTGAATAATAGGCAAGGTGAACGGCGGTCTTCCACTCGGTGCCGTGGTCGGCAAGGTCGCATGCTTTCAGAATGTCCTTAATCTGTTCAGACTCAAAGGGCTGTTTCTCAAGACTGCCTCGGGCTGTCTCTGAAACTTCAGCAGCGGCGGCAGGGTTGAATTGTAGCTTTCCAAGTCGGCAGTGTTCCGCAAATGGGATTCTTAAAATCTTCAGGGCGTTTGAGCATGTCTTTTTAGTGAGCCCCTTTTCTGCGAGTCCATCAACGAAGCCCTGAGTGTCTACCGTTTCGATTTGCTCAATAGGGCTGTCGGCTCGGTCGCTTAAGCTCGTCACGAAGTCGCGGGCTACTTGGCGATATCGCTTCAGGGTCGTTTCGGGCTTCCCTGACTTTTCGGCCTTCTCAATCCATGCGGCGAAAAATTCGCGGGCAGTTAAAGACTTCGGCGGGGTAGTTCCCCCGAGTAAAAGCAATTCGTTGAAAGTGTCTCTTAATTCAGCTTCGCGTTGCAACTCCCCCCGGGCTGCTCGCTCAAAGATTTCAGCGGTAGCTTGCGCTTTTCGTTTCGCGTCGGCTCGCTCTTTAGCGTTTCCAGCGTCTCGAATCTTCGTGCTGCGGTTTCTTAATTTTCTATCTCGGTCGAGAAAGCAAGCAATCCAGTTTCGGCAATTCGGTATTTTCCGTAAGTAGGCCATTCCTGATTTCTTACATACTACTTACATACCAGCAAGGAGATTATTAAGATCATTAAAATTATAGTTGTAGTTTTTATGCGGGTTAGCGGGCGGTGCCCCCTTTAATAAAGCCCCCTAATCTAATCAGGAGTTCGACTCTCCTATGCTCCACCAAGCTTCGTCTGACGGAAAGAGCGCTAGCGACTGGAGATGGAGCTGCCGAAGGCTGAGGGCAGAGGGCAGAGCCCCGAGCGTAGCGAGTCAAACTTGTTTCGGCGAACGAAGCCTGTCCCGGCGTCGCGCAGCAAAGCCGGACTTCTCCCGACGTAATGCAATGTAGCCGGACTCCACGATACCCCTTCGAACTACGCCCGGGCATGCCACGCAAGCGAATCGATAGAGAGACCACATTCACCCCATGGAATTTCATTACGTTTACCGTCTCGTGAGTTTGAGTGATTCAAAACGACACTACGTCGGCTTGACCGACGATCTGAAGTCTCGCCTAGCCAAGCACAATCGCGGCGAAGTCACTTACACATCAAAACACATACCTTGGCGTATTGATTCCGCCCACGCGTTCACAGACAGGGCAAAAGCTGGCAAGGTCGGCCGGTGACAGGTGGCAGTGGTAATCGATGATTGGCTGCGGTGCGGCAAAGTCGTGATAGAGAGCCTTGGCGGTGGCGGTGTTCAGTAGGAAATGATCGTGAATGAAGCTCATGTTTGCTGTGGCGTTTGGTTTGATGTTGAACTTCCTATTATAATGGCTGATGGGATTGTCGTCTTTGCATTATTAGATGAAATATATGCAAAAAGAGACAGGCTCGGTAGGTTTGAGTGGTGTTGAGTAAACGCTGGGTATCACTCTTGTTGAGTGCCTATGATCCGCAGACGCATCGGGCGGCCGTTGCCGCTGCGCAGTTGGTATCATTGGTATTTGGATGCAAACCTCCTGGTGGCACAGCGAATGATACGCAATTGGATGGATGGAATCGCGAAAATAGATCGCGAGCGTAGCGACAATTCTCATATCAAACTATTTCTATGCGTTTTGTGAACGAGATTAGTAAGATTGTAATTGGTTGAAATTCATAGTCCTACAGCGGGAATGGAGATTGTCGCTACGCTCGGATTTAATTTTGTAACGCCATCCTCATCGCTAGCAGCGAGGATGTTTTCCCGTTTTAGAAAAATAGAATTGGTTCGTAATGCCATCCTCGTAGGCCGACCAGGGGCTTTAATTTGAGGTAGATTGTTCCAAATGGTCGTCGTCGATAGGGCTTCGCATGTCGATCCGTTCGTATCTCTAGTAATGATTGGCCAGCCTGCATTTAGCGCTTTCGCTAATCTTAGCCGACAGGTTGCAGGAATTATACTGATCGTATACTGATCGTATACTGATTGGTGGCGGTAAGTCGTTGGTATTCAGCATCGACATCCGCCTTGCCAAGGTGGATGTCGAGAGTTCGATCTCTGCACGCGTGGCGCAGAGGTGCCCCAGCTTTAGGCCGCTGCGTAGTTCGTTGCCTTGATGGTAGCATTCGAGGATGCCCTCGTAGCTGATGCATTGCTCCGCGTCATACTCCATGCCGAACCATGCACCTTTTTCAAAAGTCGGTTCCTCGGCGGTGAGGGGTACCCGCTTCCAACCCAGCTTATTACTGATCAATACGTCCGCAGGATCGATATTTAGTTTTTTTAAGCAGCGGCCAATGTTTTCAAGTGCAAGTCCAGCGCCATATTTGCCTGCTGAGTCGATCACTGGGTTGGGCTGATGTTGAATCCAATTTTCAACAATGCTGAGCTTTGTCTCATCAGGCACGATGCCGTAGAGATTGCCCAGTGCGCTGGATCCGAAAATAATTTTTGGTAGTTCGAGTGACACGAGGGTACTTTGAGTCAGATTACGCAGACGGCGTGACGCCCTTTTTGAGGACGAGGTTGCCATATTTAGCTGTCTCTCCTGTCATAACGACGGCAGCAGCTTTTTCGGCGCGATCATAGAACTCGAAACGTCCGATGCGTATCACTTCGGGTGCATCGGGTGCGTGCTTTTCGATCTCAGCGCGATAGGAGGCTTCGACAGCCGGGTCAAGTGAATCGCCTTCGACAGCCTGCATCATGATGAGCGGGGCGGCGTAGCTATCCAATTCGAACAATGGCAAGATCGCATCCAATAAGGTCGTAATCTTTAGGCCATCGGCACGTAGCACTTGATCATTAAACGAGTGTCCGGGGAAGTGAGCATCGGCGAGAATGATTTCATCGCCATGCCCCATCTCTGCCAGAACTTTTAGCAGCTCAGGGCCGATTGCGGGGTGTATTCCTTTTAACATAGTCGTGTGTTGTTAGCAGCTAGAATAGGTGACTATGCGGCAGCGTCGCTGTGACTCTTATCGTGGGCCAGGTAGCAACGTAGACCGTAAAGTGCGATCATGATGAAGCAGCCCGCTGGCAACCAGAAGGAGGTGCGCACGCCGTAGTCGGTGATCATGCCGCCTTGTAGTTTGGTGAGCACTGCGCCCCCGACAATTGACATAATTAGAAACGCCGAGCCGAGCTTGGCTTCTTCAAGCTTCAAGCCATTCAGCGCGATACCGTAAATGGTAGGAAACATGAGTGACATACATGCGGATATCATCACTAGTGAGATCAAGCCAGATTGTCCTGGCAGATAGATCGCTCCAACGGTGAAGCCGAAGCCACCGATTGCGAACACTACTAGCATGATACTCGGGCGTAGGTAACGCATGAGGAATGTGCAAATGAAGCGACTGGTTAGGAAAATTACCATCGCTACGATGTTGTAGGTTTGTGCTTCAGCTAGGCTCAGGCCGACTTGCTCCATTCCATAGTGGATGATGAAGGTCCAGCACATGATTTGCGCGCCGACATAGAAGAGCTGTGCAAATATACCTTCAACGAATCGTGCGCGACTGAGCAGGCGTTTGGTAATCTCGAAGAACGGCGCATCTTTCTCTTCCTGTTTGAAGGTAGGCATCTTCGTGAAAGCGAAGATGACAAAGAAAGCGGATACCACGGCAGCGATCACCATGTAGGGGCCACGCACGTTTGCGAGGTCAGTGCTCTGGAGCGCATTAAACGTGTCAGGCTCGTTGGCGCGCATTACTTTCATTACGTTGGGGACTGCTCCGCCGAGTGCGCCGGAGACTGTCTTAAAGTCAGGGATTCCATCGCTGTAAACAGTGACGGATTCGCCATCTTTGAGGGTGGCAGTATCGCCGCTGTCGTCAATCACAGCGCCCTCTGGAAGCGTCTCTGCCCCAGTTATGAGGTATTGAATCTGTGCGGGTGTTTGCTCTTCGATTTGTGTACGGAGCTTGGTCACTTCTAGGCTGGGAGCTAAGATGAGTGAGGCCACAGCCATTCCTGTGAGTGAGCCGATTGGGTTGAAGGATTGTGCGAGGTTGAGGCGTTGAGTCGCAGTTTCTGTTGGACCCATCGCGAGGATGTAGGGATTACAAGCAGTCTCAAGAAAGGCGAGTCCGTAGGTGATAACGTAGGATGCCAAGCAGAAGAGCGCGAACTGTGCGGTCAAGCTCGCAGGGATCGTGATCAATGCGCCGCCGGCATAGAGCGCGAGGCCGAGCATAATCGCGGACTTGTAGGAAAACTTGCGGATGAACATGACCGCTGGAATCGCCATGCAGAAGTAGCCCGTGTAGAAGGCGAACTGCAACCAAGAGGCTTGCGAGGTGGTAATGATGAAGACTTGCTCAAACACCTTCACCAAGGGATTGGTGAAGTCATTGGCGAATCCCCACAGGGAGAAACAGCAAGTGGTAAGGATAAATGAAAGCAGGTACTGCTTAGGTATAATTGCTGGTTTTTCAGTGTGGCTCATAATCATATATTGTTGAACTTTAGGGTAAATATAATGCGGGGATTGGATATTGGCACTCCCTGCGTGATAGAAGTTAAGTAATGGTGTTATTTCTTAAAAGTAATCTTTAAGGCGTACGCATAGTCGCAAGGCTTTTCCTTCGGAAAGGTGACATGCAGACCGTCGCCGTGGTTTTCCCATTTGAGCTCTCCGTCATGGCCGAGGAGTTTGACCGAGGTGACTTCAGTGATGCGGGTGTTCATTTTGACTAAGTTTGGAAATACGACTGGATTCCTGCCATATCTAGGCCAATCGAGTACGAATGCGTAGAGTACATCGCCCTTAGTTGTATAGCGGAAGTCCTTAGCTGTCATCTCGGACTCAAGGTCATGATGACCGATCTCGTTTCTTCCTTCACCATACATATACCATAGACGTGTGCCGTAGATCGCTTCGCCGTTGACCGCAAACCACTTGCCGACGTCTTGCAGAAGTGCTGTCGCTTCCGCATCCAAGGTGCCGTCTGCTTTGATTGGAATGTTGAGCAACATGTTTCCGTTTTTAGAAACGATATCGATGAGCTTATCGACTACGAGGCCTGTGACCCTTCATGATTTGGTCGCAGATCGAGGGTTTTCGAACTCTACCAAGGTAAATAATTCATTCTTTCAGTCTGAGCACAAAAAAAGGGGCCTCAGCAATGAGGCCCCTTGGATTAATTTATAAGCAGATGTTACTTATTGAGCACACTCAAAACAATGATGAGTGTTACAATGCTCGAAAGGCTTGCACCACTGCCAATGAATCCATCAACAAGACCTGTAATATTACCGATCACATTCATGCTTGCGGCTTGACCGAAAACAATAGAGACGATGACGAGGAGGCCAATAGCTGCAACGAGTACTGCAGAGATTCCGCCGATAGCTGACTTGATTTGGTTAATTGTATTTTCCATAGTTCTTTTGTAGTTAGGTTTTGTTTGTTATGTTTGGGGTTCGTTTAAGCGCGATTGCGCAGTAGAGCGAAGATTAGAATGATGGCAATTAAGCCAACGAAACCGCTTTCTCCACCAATGGCGGTAACAATACCTGATAGGTTTGCGACCACACTGGCACCAAAAATGGCGCCTTGGCCGAATACGATTTCAGCAATAATACCGAGAGCAATCAGGCCTATTCCGAGTTCGGATACACCTTTGATTATACTAGTTAGCTGTGAGGTTACTTTTTCCATTTATCTCCTTTGTTGGGGTGAGCCAGTAGTCGCTAGTGATGATTCACATGAATCATCAGCACTACCGGAAAGGCAAAGCGGCACATCGATGCGCCAAAATAGGGGTAGACACAGCAGGCTGAGACAACATTGTCTCGCCGATTTCCAGTTTGCATGTAAGAAACAGGTCACTGGAAGATGCAATTTAACGATAAATTTACATAAGGGAAGTATAATTTACCTAAAATACTATCTTACACGCACATACGCTTATGTACGCACGATTAAGTAGTTTAAAACGCAATTAAATCGGTCTCTAACAATTAGACAACAGATACCTTAATTTTAGCGAATCCGACTAGTAGAACGCATCTACATTTAGCCCTAAGCGATTTCCATGATTTTGGAGACGGGAAGAAGTCATAGTCAGAGTGGTTGACTGAAATACAGATGCTTGGTCAGCTTAGGTCTTTAGGCGGCTAAAAGCTTAACGCTATTTAGGCAAAGACATGGGTTCTCGCCGCCCAGAGGGCCGCAACTGTGCTGCTTAACCGACGACGCTGGAAAGCTGGAAAATCGGCAAGAACATGGCCATGACAATACCGCCGATAACTATACCCAGGAAGCAAATCAGTAACGGTTCCATCAGTGAAGTTAGAGCTGCGACGAGTGTGTCTATTTCGCCATCATAGAAATCGGCGACTTTAACCAGCATGCCATCTATGTTGCCAGTCTGCTCACCTGCACGGGCCATATGCTTAATCATTGGAGGGAAGTATCGGTTTGTGGCAAGCACGTCTGAGACTTGGCCCCCTTGGCTAATTTGTTTCGAGATTTCTCTGCAGGCTAATTCAACATAGGTGTTGCCCGACGCCTTTCGTAGGATTTCCAGTGTGCTTAAGATTGGGACACCTGATCGCATCAAAATTGCATAGGTACGGCAAAAGCGAGACAAGCAGACTTTGCGATTGAGTTCGCCTATCACGGGAATCTTGAGGATAACTTGATCTTTCATTCTCCGCCCTTTGGGTGTGGCGACAATGCGTTTAAACAGAGAAATAAAGAGTACGATGCCTATTATAATAAAAATAATGTAGGAGCGCAGAAATTCGCTGAGGTCGATTAAGATTTGCGTTGGTTTGGGTAACTCTTGCCCAAAGCTGCTGAACATTTCTGAAAATACTGGAATGACAAAAATTAGCAGAACTGTGACTAGGCTTACTGCTAGCCCAATAACCGCGATTGGGTAGGTCATCGCACCCTTGACTTGTTTGTAGAGTTTGACCGATTTTTCAAAGTAGACCGAGGTTTTTTCAAGGATTTCGGCGAGGCCGCCACTGGCTTCGCCTGCTTCGACCATTGAAACAAACAAGTTCGGAAAAGCCCGAGGGTAGGCAGCGCAGGATTCAGAAAAGGATTTTCCTGAGGAAACGTCGTTGCGGACGTTATGGATGATCATTTGGAACACTGGGTTTTCAGTCTGCTCCTCAAGCGCTTCAAGTGCTGAAACTAGTGGTAGACCTGCTTCCAGCATAGATGAGAGTTGCTGGGTAAACATTGTAAGCTCTTGGAGCTTAATTTTTTTGCGCTTTGCCTGTTTCTTGTAGGACTTAAGTTTGGCTAAGCGTTGCCCTTCACTAAAACTATTTTTTTTCTTTTTCGTGGAGTTAAATCCTGCAGGTGTCAGAGTAGCCATAGTATGCAATTTATAGGTTATTTACCTGTATTTATCTGTATAATTATATGACTTGCAAGTTTACAAAGGTTAAAGACGTTATTTTACTTGTTTGCGGGTGTTTTTTTAAGCCTATTTCTTAGGATGCTTCAGAAATGATATAAATAAATCTCCCAGATCGCGCCTTGACAGCAACAAGGACAGGGGTTTTTCTCCTGCGCTTTTCTCCAATTTTCAAAGGATAATATCATGGGACCAACATACAGACCTTCAAAACTTAGACGCGCACGTAAATTCGGCTTTCGCGCACGAAATGCAACGCGAGGCGGCCGCAAAATTCTTGCAGCACGACGAGCTAAAGGTCGTCGTAGCCTATCTGCTTCCGTCTAGGGCGGAGCGCAATGAGGTCACGGAGCCATGGGCATCCCGACTTCTAAGCGTTTGCGCAAACCGCGCGAATTTCAAGAGGTCCGCGATCAGGGTAAACGTATCCTGTGCGGACCTTTTATTTTTCAATGTCGGCGGCTTTCCGCGGAAGCAGGTCAAGTGCGGCGTTTCGGTGTGATCGCATCGAAACGGGTCGGCAACGCTGTAAAGCGCAATTTGGGCAAGCGTACTTTTCGCGAGTTATTTCGCTTGCATGAATTGCTGCTGCCACCGGGCAGTGAGCTGGTGGTCGTACTACGTTCGAGTTATGATCGACATAGTTTTAGTGATCTGGAGTCTCGTTTTATGCGTGCTTGTAAGACGACTTCTAAAGAGACTGAAGCTGACGTAACGAGAGCCAATTAATATGGATACCGATGATAAACAACAGGTCGCGCAGTTGCGATTAACCGATGCGCCATCCGTATTGGCAGCAGGGGCGATTTTGCTCGTGCGCATCTATCAGTTATTATTATCGCCATTAAAGCAGGTGTTTTTCGGCTCCACTTGTAGTTGCCGCTTTCAGCCGACTTGCTCGTGTTACGCTGGTCATGCACTGCGTCAATATGGTTTTTGGCGTGGCTCTGGTTATGCTTTGCGCCGCATCTTACGGTGCCACCCATGGCATCCAGGCGGATATGATCCGCTTCCGAGCTTGAAAAATGAGTATAAAGCAGACATTCCAGCACCTTCAAATCACTTTTAGATGGATAAGAAAAATACAATTTTAGGTATCATTTGTATCGTAGCTGGTATCGGCTATATGTACAAACAGGCAGAAGATGCGCAAGCGTATCAGAATCAACAGCAGCTTGAAGAAGCTTCAGTACTGGAACGGGCCGCTGCCGATGGGATCGTTGACAGCACGTCGGGTGTGCCAGCGTCCGCGGAGGCTGATGACTCTATTTTAGAGTTGTTGACGCGCGAAGTGGAGATTCCCGCCTCGAGTGTGATTTCAGAGCCTGTGGCCTCTGTGAAAGAGCAAATTGTGACGCTCTCGAATGCATTCATTGAAGTTGAGTTCACCACGCTAGGCGGTGCAATCCGCACGGTTGATTTTTTACAAACCAAACGTGGTGAGCGTGATGATTATGTCTTCAATCAGCAGGGGCGGCTGCCGGCACTTAGCTTGAGCCTTGCTGGACGTGAGGGTGGCATGCAGGAGTTTGCGTTGCCTTACACGATTGAGCAGCAAACCAGAGATTCGATCACATTTACATTTAATACGGGCGATGGCCTGGCTTTGCGCCGCACTTACTCGCTCGCGCAGGCAGGATCTGAGCAAGATCCCTATATTATTCGCCATAGTACAAGCTTTAGCAATCAGGCCGTAACGCCGAAGGCGTTGTCGACCATTTATTTAAATCTGGGTACTGCACGAGCCATTTCAGAAAAACAGCAACCAGCATTCTTGAATGTAGGCTACTTTGAAGATGGGGATGCTGAGTTTATTGCCATTAATAAGCTGACTGGCAGCAACGGCTTCCTCGGTTTTGGCGTTAGTGAAGCAGTGGAACAGATCGAAGCTCGTGTGAGCAGCGAATGGGCATCGGTAAAAAATCAGTTCTTCACGGCCGTGTTGACTTCGGGGACTCAGGGAAGTGATCTTTTCGTCTATCAAGTCGAGGGTGCTGAGGCTGCGGATGGCACGCTTGGCCGGCCTGGCATCTCAGGCAGTGTGGGCTATGAGATTGGCACCGTTGCGGCGAGTTCAGTGAAAACCCTTGATTTTGATTTCTATGTAGGGCCGAAAGAATTTAAGCGGCTGCAGGGCCTTGGAAATCAGCAGGACGAGGTCATGCAGTTTGGCTTTCTGAGCTTTATCAGCAAGTTGCTGCTCTCGTTTATGTATGGGATCCACTCGCTCGTGCCAAGTTGGGGTTGGTCGATTGTGATCATGACGATCTGTATCAAAACACTGTTTTGGCCGCTTTCTGCAAAAGCGAGTCGTTCGCAAAAACGCATGGGTAAGATTCAGGGGCCGATGGCTGAACTGAAGGAGAAGTACAAGGATAACCCGCAGAAAATGCAGCAGGAAACGCTGAAGCTCTTCCGTGAGCATCAGGTCAATCCAGTGGCAGGCTGCCTGCCCATGCTCGTTCAGATGCCGATTTTTCTTGGGTTGTTTTATATGCTGCGTTCGGCTTCCGAACTGCGTCATGAGTCGTTTCTATGGGTGAGTGATTTGTCGATGCCTGACACTTTAACCTATATCGCAGGTTATCCGCTGAATGTTTTGCCGTTAATTATGGGCCTTACAATGTTCTTCCAGATGCGGATGATGCCCGTCTCGCCGACTGCAGACCCCGCACAGCAGAAGATCTTTAAGTTCTTACCTTTCATTTTCTTGATTTTCCTCTACAACTTTTCCTCGGGCTTGGTGCTCTACTGGACGGTGCAAAATCTTTTGACTATTTTGCAGCAAAAGATCATCAACAACAGTCCGGATGAGGAACTGAAGCCTATCGCTGCGCAGGGAGCGGCGCCTACAGGTCGAGGTGGTTCACCAAGAACAAAATCACGAAAGAAGAAATAAGTCGCTGCCTCATATCCTCGGAAAGCGTGATTCGCGCTGAGCGCTTTCCACATTTTAATTTTTCAGCGTTTCATCATTCAGCTTTTTTTAGATATGTCAGGACACAGTAAATGGGCTACAATTAAACGTGCAAAGGGCGCTGCAGATGCCAAGCGCGGTAAAATCTTTAGCGTGATCAGTAAGGACATCACCCTTGCGGCACGGGCTGGGGGAGGCGATCCAGCGATGAATCCACGTCTGCGTACCGTGATTGCCAAGGCTAAAGATGCCAACATGCCCTCTGATAATGTTGAGCGTGCGATCAAAAAAGGCACAGGCGAACTACCGGGTGTTGTCTATGAGGAAATTGTCTATGAGGGCTATGCGCCTAGCGGTGTTGGACTCATCGTCGAGATTACAACAGATAATAAAAATCGTTCAGCCTCCGAGGTGCGCAGCACGATGAGTAAGAATGGTGGCAATCTTGCTGGTGTCGGTGCGGTCTCTTTTCAATTCGATCGTGTTGGGCAATTTATTATCGATGCGAACAAGACAGACGAAGAAACACTCATGGATGTCGCACTCGAAGCCGGTGCAGAAGATATTAAAAATGAAGCTGATCACTTTGAGGTGATTTGCCCGATGTCTGAGTATGACTCAGTTTCACAGGCATTGACTGATAAGGGGATTGAGTCGGAAGAGTCAGATCTCGTCTATCTGCCAAATATTCTAGTACCAATTAGTGATAAGGAAACTGCCCGTAAAGTACTTCATTTGATTGAGATTTTGGATGGTTTAGAGGACGTGAAAGCAGTGCATTCCAATCTCGATCTGGCCGATGGCGTGCTGGATGAGGAATGATATATTATTGAGTGTTATAAAAACCGCTTGCCAAGATCTCTTCGACTGCTCAGCCTAAACTAACTTAAATATGAACCCCAAAATAAATATGTGTCGTAAAATTCTAACTCTACTTTCTTTAGCCGTTTCGGCGTTCGTTTTCACTGGCTGTGATGGTGGTAAAGCCACCATGGGCTCAGAAGAAGCGAATCTCTTAGGATTTGTGAAACTGGAAAAGGAAAGCTATGAGCCAACGAGTCCGACCACATTTGCGATTCACTCGGATGAGCTGTACACTCGCCGTAACTTTTCTGGTGATAAGCATACCTTCCTTTGGGGACTTGTGACGATCAAGGACTATTAGATCGGATCTTGACGAATTTCCTGAAAGCCGCTTCCGTTTCGGAGGCGGCTTTTTTCTTGTTTCATCGTCATTTACACCTGGGAGATACTATTCTGAGCCTAATGGGGCGGCTATTCTGTTGGGGAGGGTCGACCCTCCCAAGAGCAATACCGGACGACACGGAGGTCGTCCCTCCCAAGAGCAAAAAGCAATCCAACGCTCCCGACATATACCAATGCCTTCCCCGCTAATCGACGATGAACCTTTTTTCTTGGCAACTTGGTTGTCCTGCCGCGGGATGTTATTTTGATTTATGCCACACAACGTCGCCTATTTTCTCTCTCAGCAAGCAGCTGAGCATCCTCATGGAGCTGCAGTTCGTGCCCCCGTCGGACGGGATAAAGAGGGTGACATCCGCTATATCGAGCGCAGCTTTTCTCAGCTGGATGCGGAGGCATCTGCGACTGCTTACTATTTTGCTAAGCGCGGAATTAAGCGAGGCTCACGTGTATTGTTAATGGTCAAGCCAGGGCTCGATTTAATTCGAATTGTATTTGCCCTGTTTCGAATGGGGGCTGTACCGATTGTGATTGATCCGGGCATGGGACTGCGGAGTTTCCTGCGTTGCGTAAAGCATTCTCAGCCAGAGGCTCTGATCGGTATTCCTGCTGCGATTTGGGTGTCTCGGATTTTTCGCCCGAGTTTTCGTGGGGTGGGCACAAAAATTTCGGTGAGTGCTAATTTTGAAAAAAGGATGGCACCGTTCACGTGCCAGCGAGACTTCTCTGTAGTCGACTCCTCTGCGGATGAATTAGCTGCCGTCTTATTTACTTCCGGTTCGACGGGGCCGGCCAAGGGGGTGTGTTATGCGCATGGTATGTTTGTCGCTCAGGTGGAAGCGATACGTGCGCAGTATGACATAGCGCCAGGGGAAGTGGATCTGCCGATGTTGCCAGTGTTTGGCTTGTTTAACCCAGCTCTGGGAATGTGCACTGTTGTGCCCGAGATGAATCCGAGCCGGCCCGCGACGGTGGATCCTCAGAGAATTGTGCGAGCAATTCAGCAAAATTCAGTGACCAACAGCTTTGGATCGCCCGCGCTGTGGACCAAGATTGCTCGTTATTGCGAGGCGCATTCGATCACTTTGCCTAGTGTGCGGCGCATCTTGATGGCTGGCGCTCCAGTGCCGCCTGCCCTAATGCAGCAGATGCAGGCGATTATTCCCAATGGAGAAGTGCATACTCCGTATGGAGCCACCGAGGCCTTGCCGGTGAGTTCAATTGCGTCGGCTGAGGTGCTGGCTGAAACGGCCGCGCGCACTGCCTCAGGTGCGGGCACTTGTGTAGGGAGGCCGCTTCCCGGCATGGATGTGCGTATTATCGAGCCACTGGATGAGGCGATCGCTACGGTGGAACAGTGCGCACCGTTACCCCTCGGCGCGATTGGTGAAATTATTGTGCGTGGGGCGTCGGTAACGCGTGGCTACGATAAGCGACCAGATGCGGATGCTACCTCGAAGATTGCCGATGGAGAGGGTCAATGGCATCGTATGGGAGATCTCGGTTGGATTGGCGAATCCGGCCGCTTGTGGTTTTGCGGGCGAAAGATTGAGCATGTGAGTACGGCTGCGGGTCCGCTGTACACGGATTGCTGCGAGGCGATTTTCAATGCGCATCCAAAGGTGTTTCGATCCGCGTTGATTGATATCGGTGGCGGGCATCCTGCAATCGTGGTTGAGCCTGAGACGGGAGCTTATCCAAATAGTGCAGCGGCAGAAGCGCTTTTCATCGAGAGTCTCAAGGAGATCGCTCAGCTGCATGCGATGACACGTATGATCAATCAGTTTTATTTTAAAAAATCTTTTCCTGTCGATGTTAGGCATAATGCGAAGATTCACCGTTTGTCGCTTGCGAGGCAGTTTGCGCAACAATAGATATTCAGGTGTATGAAGATCTTGGTGACAGGTGGTGGCGGCTTTGTAGGTGGCTATATAGTAGAGCGGTTGTTGGCGCGTGGCTACGCAGTGCGCTCAATTGGCCGATCGCCGCAGCCACAGCTTGTAGCAAAAGGCGTTGAAGTGGTGTGTGGTGATTTGACCGATGCGACTGCAGTATCTGCCGCATGTGAGGGAGTGGATGCGGTGTTTCATGTCGCAGCGCGAGCCGGCGTATGGGGCAGTTGGGAGAGCTTTTATGGGCCCAATGTGATTGGTACGCGCAACGTGTTGTCCGCTTGTCGCAAGTGGCAGGTCAAGCGATTGGTTTATACCAGTACGCCGAGTGTAGTTTTTAATGGTGATTCCATTCGTGGCGGTGATGAGTCGCTGCCTTATGGTAAAAATTGGCTTTGTCATTACGCCGAGACCAAAGCGCTGGCGGAGCAGGAGGCACTCGCGGCGAATTCTGAAAAGCTGCAAGTTGTCGCCTTGCGTCCGCATTTAATATTTGGGCCAGGAGATCCCCATTTGTTACCACGTGTGGTTGAGAGTGTGAAGGCTGGGCGTTTGCGAATCGTTGGCGATGGCAGCGCGAAGGTCGATGTTTCGTATGTTGGCAACGTGGCTGATGCGCATTTGGATGCCTTCGATGCGCTAGAGCGCGGGAAAGGTGCTGGTCAGGCTTATTTTATTTCGCAAGGCGAACCGGTGGATCTTTGGCCTTGGCTAAACTCTATCCTTGAGGGCTTAGGGCAGCCACCGTTGACCCAGAAAATTCCGCTACCTCTGGCATATGGAATCGGTGCGTTGTGTGAAGGTGCTTGGAAAGTGCTGAGGCGACGCACGGATCCGCCCATCACTCGTTTCGTTGCAGTGGAACTTGCCAAGGATCATTATTTCGACATCCGCAAGGCTCAACATGTATTAGGCTATCGACCTCGGGTCCCGATGAATGAAGCACTAAAATTGACCATTCAGGATCTGATTCGGCGTCACTATTAATCGTTATTTTTAATAAAGTCTATTGACGAATTGTCTATATAGCAGTGACATAGACTCGTGAGTCTAAATACCCCAGTCTTATGGTACCTGTTATTGTCCGTGCTGTTGTTGGGAGTGATCGTACTGTTATTAGCGATTGTTTTTCGGCGACCAAAGCAGCAACCGCTCGATTCTAGTGCAGATGCCGAGGTAGAGATACCAGCGACGGGGCATTTGCAGACTGCTTCGACTGCTTCGAATGCGTTGTTTGCGACGCTTTCGCATGAGTTGCGTACGCCGCTCAATGGTCTGCTAGGGTTGGCCCAAATTCTCCAAGAAGAAAGCCCGAGTGAAGAGAGTAATGCGATCGAAGGGTGTGCGCGTCACATGAAAGCTGTCATAGCTACCTTAGTTAATTTATCAAAGATTCAAATGGAGTGGGATGATCTCCCTGAGTATCGAGAGTGGGTGAATGTCTACGATTTGATGGAGCAAATTAAGCAGGATTCAGTATTTCGGGCAGACCTGTGCGGGATGGTGATTAAACTGAAGCACCAAGATAAATTGACGCGATTACGTGGAGATGGCGATCACCTGCGCGCGATTATTGAAAACGCGCTGTTTGGCTCTATTGACAGTGTTTCTTTGATTGAAGTCCCGACATCAAAGCAGACTTTGGAGATGTCGTGGGTTACAGACGGAGGGGAGTTGAAGGTCGAAATAGTGAATCCCCGTGAGGAGCCATCGAATAACCGAAGACAAGAAATCGAGGGTATTTTTCAGATGACTACAGGGAAGAATCACGCCCGAATGGAGATGCGATATTTGTATTGGGCGGTCTCTTCGGCACTGCTAGATCGCTACCAGGGCAGGATGGATGCAGTTTCGAATGAGGGCGGCGGCGTGACAACCTTGTTGTCTTTTAAAATGGAGCAGATGAAAGCCTCTGCGAGCAGCAAACTACCAATTGGTGGGTTGCGCTTGGATCAAGAGGGCAGGCAATCAAAGGCGATGTTGCCCTTTCCCGTGCAACTCTCACTAATTATCGCTGAAGATGATCCCGTCGCTCGCAAGTTGATGGCAACTGTATTGGGGCACATGAAGCAACAAGTGGTTTTTGCGACCAATGGCCTGGAGGTTTTGGAGCTGGTTAAAGAGTCCACGAGTTGCGATTTGATCCTCATGGATATTGATATGCCGATTATGGATGGCATGGCCGCTTCGCTTGCGTTGCGAGCTGGTGAAGCTGGTGAGATCGGCCAGCATGTGCCAATCGTCGCACTTACCGCGTTTGGAACGTTGTCAGATGAGGGTAAGTTTAAGCGGGTGGGCATGGATTACTTCTTACCTAAGCCTGTAGAGCTAAACAAACTCCGCGAGGTGTTGTTAGATGTCATTAATAAGCAGCGCTCGAGCGGAGAATAACATCGTTCTGTGGACGTTATAGTGATGCTTCGAGGCTGAGTGTGTGAAGCCTGCCAAGTTTGTTCTCTAATTAAGATCGCTGGCGTCGAGCTTCGTAAAGGCAAACTGCTGCGGCTGCGGCTACATTGAGTGAGTCGGCTCGCCCCGCCATTGGGATACGGATGCGCTGGTCGGTGCTAGAGAGCCAGAGATCGGACAGGCCGTCGCTTTCGCTGCCGAAGAAAAGTGCGGTGGGCAATGTGTAGTCGATGTCCCAGTGAAGGTTTTCAGTATCGGGCGTAGTCGCGATAGTTTGGATTTTATGGGCGGTTAGCCACTCCGCGAGGAAGCTCTGCTCAGTGCAGATAATCGGCAGCGCAAAGACCAGCCCTTGCGAGGAGCGGATTGCATTGGGGTTGTAGAGATCGAGCACGCAATCGACCAAGATCACCGCATCGGCGCCAGCACCTTCGGCGCTGCGTAGAATTGCTCCGAGATTGCCGGGTTTTTCAATGCCTTCGAGCACGAGCAGGAGGGGGGCGTCGGAAACATTAAGCTCGTGGATCGAGTGTCTCTGCTGTTTTGCAATGGCAATGATGCCGTCGGGACCTTCGCGATAGGTCGCTTTATTGAATGCGTCTTCGCTCATTCGTACGAGAGAGGTGGCGTCTGCGCGTCTTCTCTCTTCGATAAAAGCGGTGTGCTCTGCGGAAGGAAAGTACTCTGGGCAGTAATAAAGTGTTTCGATGCTGTAGCCGGAGCCTATGGCGTGACCGAGTTCACGCAGGCCTTCGATGAGAAAGCGCTCCTGACGATCTCGGTGCTTACGCTCACGAAGTTTGACGAGGTTTTTGACTTGGTCATTTTGGCGGCTCTGTATGTAGGCGTCTTCCATATTAATGGCACCAATAAGGTCAGAAAGTTAGGTAATGGAAAGCTTGTTATCAATTTTAAGGTTGCACGATGTCGCTTCATTGGGGAGGGCATGAGTATGCAAGCACCAAAGAATTTTGTTCCAGAGCCTTTCGATTACCACGAAGAGGTTGAAGTGACCGTAGAAAGTTTGACTAATTTGGGCATGGGCGTTGCTCGTGTCGACGGCTGGGTGGTCATGGTGCCTTTTGTGATTCCGGGAGAGGTGGTCAAGGCGCGCATCTATCGCAACTTTCAAAACTATTCAGATGCCGACTTGATCGAGGTCATCAAAGCCTCGCCGGATCGTGTCGGGCCGCGTTGCCCTTTGTATCAACAGTGTGGTGGTTGCCAGTATCAGCATATGAGTTATGAGCGGCAGCTAAAGGAAAAGACCAAGCACGTTGAAGAGCTGATGCAAAAGCTTGGTGAGATCGATCATCCAGTGCAGCTCTCGCATGGTTCACCCAAGCAATATCATTATCGTTCAAAGATTACGCCCCATTATGAACGCCCCGCACAGGATGGTTCACAGCCAGTTGGATTTTTGCAATACGGCCGTCGCAATCAGATCATCGACGTGGAGCAATGTCCGATTGCTACAGAGGCGATCAATGAGGCATTGCCTGCCGCGCGCGAAGAAGCACGTCGAGCCGGGGGTAAAAAGCGCCGTCAGCGTGGTGGTACTTTACTGATGCGTGATGTGATTGAGGGGGTGGTGACCGATCCTCAAGCAGTGGTCTCCGAGCGTGTTCATAACAATACCTTTCAGTTCAAAGCGGGAGAGTTTTTTCAAAATAATCCTTTTATTTTACCAGAGATGGTCGAGCACGTTGCTCGTGAAGCATCATTAGAAGGTGCTCGCTATTTGGTGGATGCCTATTGTGGCGTCGGCTTGTTTGCACTTTCTACCTCCAAGTCATTCGAGCTCTCGGCCGGCGTTGAGATCAGCGAGCCGGCGGTGCGGTGGGCACAGGCAAATGCGACCATCTGTGGAATCAAAAATGTTCGTTTTGTTATCGGTAAAGCGGAGGCGATTTTCAATGGGCTTAAGTTTCCCGCTGCCGAAACTGCGGTGGTCATCGATCCTCCGCGCAAGGGCTGTGATGCGAGCTTTCGCCAGCAGTTGATACAGTTCCGTCCACAGCGCATCGTGTATGTATCTTGCGATCCAGCCACCCAAGCCAGAGATTTAAAAGAGTTTGTAGAGGCGGGCTACGAAATTACATTGATTCAACCATTTGACCTATTTCCACATACGCGTCACATTGAAAATGTGGTTTCATTGACCCTTTCGAATCGAGGCCCGTGGGCTGCGGCTGCGGCTGCAGGCGACGAGATGGCCGATCAAATCGAAAATTAGGGTTGACGCACCTCAGCTCTGGCACATGTTTCTGCCTCTTTTCCTTAAAACCGAATTTATTTTTTTATGTCAATCGAAGTAAAAGTCCGTAAAGGCGAGCCCATTGAACGTGCGCTCCGCCGCCTCAAGAAGCGCCTCGATCGTGAGGGTGTTATCCATTCTGTACGCGCGAATCGTTATTTCGTGAAGCCTGCACAAGCAAAGCGCCGTAAGCGTAAAGAGTTGGATTTCAACAATATGCTTCGTGTTCGTTACTCGAATATGTAATTTTTTTGTGATGTGAGTGCTGTCAGCGCTTGCTCTTAATGAAAGTCTCGGTCACACTCGTGTGCCGAGATTTTTTTGTCTACATATTGATCATGAGTGATCTTCTAAGTCGTTTATCCCTTTCTTCCTGCTGGTGTTCCGCACGTCACACAGATGGCTATGAAATGGTTGAGGAGATTGTTAATCTTGGTTTTAAACGCGTAGAACTTAGCCATGGTATCCGTATTTCTCTAGTACCCGGCATTTTAAAGGCTGTTGAAGAGGGACTGATCGAAGTATCTTCAATCCATAATTTTTGCCCATTGCCTAGTAGTGTTACGCATGCTGCACCGAACCTCTATCAGCCATCCGCTGGTGATTCGCGCGAGATACGCTTGTGGAATCAATATACCGCGCAGACGCTCGATTTTGCAGTCAAAGTTGGAGCAAAGCGGGTAGTGATACACTCAGGCAGCAATTGGTATTTCTTTAAGTCACCAGAGGTGAAGCTTGATGAGTGGACCGCTGAAAAAGAGCTAAAAGCCTGCGATTTCCTAAATAGTAAAGAATTTATAATAGGCCGCGACCGGGCAATGAAGCGTATCAAAAAGGTCTCAAAAAAGACTATGCCGCGGATTATTGCGTCCTACCAGCGCGCGCTACCTTGGCTGCAGGAGCGGGGCTTGCAACTCGGCCTCGAAAATCGTGAGAGCATGGATGAGATGCCGATTGATGCGGACTTCGCTGATTTTCTAAAAGAATTAGGAGAGCCTGAGTCCTTTGGCTATTGGCATGATACTGGGCATGCGCAAATTAAGCATCAGCTTGGTTTGCTCGACCATCGTGCACATCTGGAGCAGATGGCTGACCGACTTATTGGATTTCATTTACACGATGTTTCTGAATCGGGGCGTGACCACCAGGTGCCAGGTACTGGGACCATTGATTTTGCAATGATTGCAGAACACGTTCGTCCGGAACATACATTGGTACTAGAGTTGAGCCCTAAATTAACGACCGAGCAAGTGCTGCAGTCGCGGGATCATATTTGCGACGTGTTTGGTTAGGCGAGAGAGCAGTAAACTGCCTGCGGCATAAGGTGTGGTGCCTTGTGGGCTATATCGAGTCGTGCGATGTTTTGCGTTTAAAATGCTATATTCTTTTCAGCTTTACGCTTGCTATGCGTTGTGGTGCTCGTTTTCCTCTCCGCTTTCCTAATCCAGCGGAGCAGGAAATCGTGAGGCCAGTGGCTTCATCGACTCAACAAAACAATCAAATAATAATCACAAAAGAAACCTTCATTTCTCCCCGATAATTCCTTGGGGCTTTGAACATCATCATGGACACAACACCTAAAGACCTTCTCGACGCAGGCGTTCACTTTGGCCACCAGCTTCGCCGCTGGAATCCAAAGTCGAAACCATACGTTTTCGATAACCGTAACGGTATCTCTATTATCGATCTGGAGCAGACTCACGCACTCCTTGAAAAAGCATATGCTTTCATCGAAGAGACCGTTGCCGCTGGCAAGGACGTCCTCTTCATTGGCACCAAGAAGCAAGCGCAGGAAATCATGCGTGAAGCTGCAACTGCTTGCCAAATGCCTTTCTGCGTGAACCGCTGGATGGGTGGAGGCCTCACTAATTTCACCACCATCAAGACATCACTTGCGAAGTACCGCAAGTTCCTCAAGATGGATGCGGATGGCGACCTTGAAAAGCTTCCTGGTAAGGAAGAGGCAGCTATCCGCCGCCAAATGAGCCGCATGAACCGTAACTTTGAAGGTATGCTCAACGTCGGTGATCTTCCAGCAGCACTCTTCGTTGTAGATACAAAGAATGAAGAGATTGCAGTCGCTGAAGCGCGCCGCCTTGGTATTCCTGTTATCGGTCTTGTGGATACAAACTCTGACCCAACAATCCTCGACTACCCGATTCCGGGTAATGACGACGCGGTGAAGTCAATCCGTATCATTGTTGAAACTATTCTTGAAGCCGCACAAAACGGTCTTGCACATCGCGAAGCGAAAAAAGTGCAAAAGAGTGCACCACTTGTGCGTGAACAAACATTCGAGCAGCAAGAAGATGTCGACGTAACGCTTCCAGAAGGTTACGGCGAAGACGAAGCTAAGCCAGCTGCTGAATAAGTAGTCGGTCGTGGCATAAATTTAACAGTATTAAAAGCTAAAATATAGAAACATGAGTGTTCAAATTACAGCAAAGATGGTTGGCGAACTGCGCGAAAGCACAGGTGCTGGACTTATGAATTGTAAGAAGGCGTTGGTAGAAACCAGCGGCGACTTCGACGCAGCTGCAGAACTTCTTCGTAAGAAGGGTGAAGCGACCGCAGCCAAGAAGGCTGGCCGAGACGCATCTGAGGGAATCATCGAAACTTACATCCACTTGGGTGGTAAGGTCGGTGTAATGGTCGAATTGAACTGCGAAAGTGATTTCGTAGCTAAGACAGACGACTTCAAGAACTTGGTCCGCGATATAGCCATGCATATTGCAGCAGTGAATCCAGCCTGTATTTCTCGCGAGGAAATTGATCCTGCGATCATTGAGGCAGAGCGTAAGATTGCAGAAGGCCAAGCTGAAGGTAAGCCAGAAGCCGCGATCGCTAAGATCGTTGAAGGTAAGCTTAATAAGTTCCTCAGCGAGTCTTGCTTGCTAGAGCAACCATTCGTCAAGAACCCAGATCAAACGGTTCAGCAGCTCCTCACTGAGATGATCGCCAAGATGGGGGAGAACATGGTGATTAAGCGTTTTGCTCGTTTCCAAGTCGGCGCGTAAAGCGAATTCGGTTTATATACTTTCCAAAAGCCCTTTGCTCCATGAGCAAAGGGCTTTTTTATGATTCAATGCAAGTGAATGGAGCCTGTCTATTGTGATCACTCTAACCTTTCATTTGGGCGTCATTTGCGCTGTTTAATCCAAGCAGTGGTAGCAATCGGGTACATGCACTGGAGACCTATCTACACCTTTGACTATGAGCCATTCAGTTGGATGCGCTACTGATTACCCAGTAACACGTTCGCTTTCACTGTCTTGGGCAGCAATCAGTATACGTTTCCGCTGGTTACGGTACTTTTCTTCCCCAAATGCACTGCGCCAGTAGCGCCACGGCAAGTTGACCAGCACAATAAAGAGCAGCTGGCTTGCAGCAAAGCTCATGGTCCACCAAAAGCCACTGGTGGTGAATCCATAAGCATGGAGGCCTACGCCGAGTAGGTTAGTGCCGAACCAGGACCACACGGTGACGATGTTGCCGCAGATCGCTAAGGCCATCAGCCCTCGTTCACGCACGATACCGCCCCAGCGCGCGTGCAGGACGATAGCCCCCATGATCACGATCATCAGTGCTCCGTTTTCTTTAGGATCCCAGCCCCAGAAGCGGCCCCAACTTTGGTCGGCCCAGATGCCGCCGAGGATAGTCCCAACCAGGCTAAACAAGGTGGCAAAGCAGGTGATACCATACACCATACTGACGATGGATTTTGCAGATTCTTTTGTAAACCGTTTAGAAAAAAGCCCCAGCACAGTGAAGATCAGTGCCAATGCGCCGGCAAAAAACATCGCTGAGTAGCCGAAGGTGATGACTGTGACGTGAGTGGCCAACCAGAAATTGGAGTCAAGCACCGCACGCATCATTTCCAATGTATCACCGCTCATTGCTAAGTGGTGTGCGATAATCAAGGTACAGAAGCCGACTAGGGCAGCCATGGCAGCACCAACGCCATTCTTGAAGAACTTTTCTAGGAAAATTCCGAGGAGTACCGCACCCCAGCCAACGAACACTGCAGATGAGTAGAGATTCGTTACAAAGACACCATAGCGCTCTTGTATATACATGCGGGCGATCAAGCCAAATGTGTGTACTGCAAACGCCAGCACCGTCACCCAGAAAGCTGCCTTAGTGAGAGTGGCTGGCCAGCGTAGCCATGAAAAGCAGACTGTGAGGAAGATCAGCACGTAAAGCTGCATCGAAAGGTAGAACGGCTGTACCTCGTTGAAGCGGCGCTCAAAGTGAATGCGCTCTATGTCGCTTGGAAAATCTGCGATGAAGCGTTGGCGCAGTTCTTGTACTGTTTGGTTGAACATCTCAGGCTGATCGAGCCGATACGCCATGGTGAGGCTGGCGTAGCTGGTTACGTAAGGGCTGAGGCCATCGCCGCGCATCGCATCCAGCAGTTCCAAGCCAACATTTTTCCAGTCATCGAGTGGATCGACGGGAGCTGGGGGCGGCACGACCCTAAAGTGTGCGGTCTGAGAAAGTTTTAAGTAGTCGTCGCCAAATTGAATGAAGCGACCAAGCACCTCTGCATCGTAGTCATCGCCGGCTTGTTGCTTACGTAGTTCAGCGAGACCGGGAGTGATGTCAGCAAGGTATGTCTGGTACTCATCGACAAGTCGATCCAAGCGCTCGGGAGTACCGACGGGGTGCAGCGAGTGCATCACTCGGTGGTAGAGCGTGAGCCCGTCATTAAGATCTGCAATTTGTTGTTCGTAAGGACTCCGCTTCTTTGGCTCAGGGTTGATTTCCCTGTAAAGACCGAGGATCTCCTCAAAGTGTGGTAGCAGATCGTTGAAGGCGTAGTGACGTTGACCTTTTTCGGCGATACCTGCGATGCCAAGATCATCTGGGAATTCGATCTTAAATACACGGTAGGTATCGGCGACTTCGGGGCGCATGGTCAGGTCCATGAACCATTCAATTGGGCTGAGTGTGACGCCTTCAGGGGTGCTTACTTTTTGGCGTCCAGCAAGGATCAGCAGGGTATTTCGCGCGACCGAATCGAGCGGTTTGATACGCCCACCAACTTGCACCGGCAGTTCAGCGAAGCTATTGATGTCGAAGTCCGAAGCATGGTTCGTTGGCTTCAACCCACGTGCAACGATGAGCGCCGCGATGATCAGAATGAGGTAAAAGGCAAATTTCTTCATTATACACCTGTGCGTTTGTTGAGGAACTTGAAGAAATGCATGCCAAACTGAATGAGCATACCCGCTCCCATCAGTAGTACACTTATGTATGGAAGTGCCCAACCGGGGTTACGTACAACTTGAAAAATTGAAGTGCGGTCGTCATTCGCAAATGATGCTTGATAGAAGGTAAGCCCTTCGTAGCGCAGCGGATGATTCATATAGATGAGCGCCTTTTGGTTTTTGCTGCTGTTTTCATGGTGGACCATGATTTCGCTGGAGAAATTGAATGGGATTTCAGTGCCCGGATATTTTTCGTGGGAGAAGTCAACCAGCTCGATTTCAAAAGGATAGTAGTGGCGCTTTAGGCGCAGCGCGATTTCCCAACTTTTTTCGCCTAGTTCCACCAGTTGCGGAGGGAAGCGATCGTCGATGACGTTGGAGACTAGCCATGTGCCTAGTGAGCCTTGCGGACTGAGGACTTCAATATATGCCGTAGCAGTGTTAATCTCGTTTTCTGCATAGGTGACTGCAGCGGGAGTCACAACAATGCCCATTTTTACCGCAGCACCTTTGGTTGCGGGCGATTTGACTGGCTTGCCATCTGTTGCTCGACCGATCTGGGCATTTGGGTAGTAATTAACAGTGCGAATGCTCAAGGGGCTGTCCGGCACGTTGACTTCTTTACCCGCTTTTAAGAGTGAGACTGGTATGCTGTGGACGGTGTCGAGGTCGGCATGGCTACGGTCAATGAGCACTAGCTCGTTATTACGATATTCTTGAGAGAAATTACTGCGACTGCCTTCATCCACAGGCATTTGGCTTTCTTCAGACAGAATGTCGGTCATGAGTTCACTGACTAGTAGTAAGATCAGTCCGACGTGAATTAGAAACAGGCCGCTTTTCTTAATGGTAAATTTAAAGCGGGTGATGTGCGCGGCGAGTAGGTTGATTAGTAGCATCCCGCCGAGTAGGTAGCCTCCGGGCATTGGCAGTCGAAACCAGAATAATTGGTCGTAAGCGATCCATGTTTTCGGGTAGGCCCAGACTGCGATAAAGCTTTCGAAATAGATTTTTTGCGTTTCCCATATGCCGGTTTCCACTTGTGCAAGGGTGCCGAAGAAGATCAACATCATGGACAGACCGAGCAGTACGACTGTCAGTCGTAAAGAGGAGAAAAAATGGATCAGCGTTTTCATCATTTAGTGGGCGTGGTCTTCGAGCACGATACTATTGAGGAAGTCCTGCATGGCAGTTTCGTTGGCAAGCACAGTATTAGTATCACCCAACATCTTGAAAAACCAAGTATTGCCGTGGAAGGGTAGTAGTGCACCTAGAATCGATTGTGTCTTACCTTCTAGGCGTACGTAAAGCGCGCGATGATTGGCGATGTCGATGCCCACAGTATAGGCCGGCAGGTCGTCAAGCGCAGCGTCTGCTAGCCCGATTTGGCCGCGCCATCGGTTGATGTTGGCAAGGCGCCCACCGACATCACCAGGAAAGGTTAGGACGGTGATTTCAGCGCTGCCGCTCTCATCGCCCACTTTAAAGTTGGCTTTGCGTATGCCGCTTGCGGCTACCTCTTGCCAGCCAGCCGGTTTCGTGTAGCCGATCTCACCTGCCTCGTTGGCTGCTTCTTGCATGCCGGGGAGTACTTCCATGTTGCTTGGCGCAGTCGTGGTCGGGGCAACCGTATCTGGCATCGGTAAAGTCGCTGCGCGTACCTCCTTCGGTATCTTGTAGGTGGTCGGCTGTGCGCGGTCACACGCACTCAGGCAAAGTAAAGCCGCGGCTAATAGAATCAATGCGAGGCCTGCTGGTGAGAAATTTCTGAATTGCTGCGTCATTATGTGTCTACAGGTTTGTCGAGCGCGCGCAACAGAGTCAATTGCGAGTGGCTGCTATTTCCTGTGCTAATGAAGTTAATTAGTTAACTCAGTAGAGCCACTAGGCTCTCTAGTTATTGAACCGAAAGAGTGCGACGTCGCCGTCTTTAAATTCATAGTCTTTACCTTCGAGGCGATATTTACCAGCCTCACGAGCTTTGGCAACATTACCTGCTGCAATCAAGTCATCGTAGGCGACAACTTCTGCTTTAATAAAGCCTGATTCAAAGTCCGTATGAATTACGCCTGCACATTGCGGCGCTTTCATGCCATTTTTAAAGGTCCATGCGCGCACTTCTTGTACGCCAGCGGTAAAGTAGGAGGCCAGTCCTAGCAGGTCGTAGGCTGCACGAATCAGGAGCGAGACACCAGAATCTTGAATGCCAAGAGATTCGAGATATTCTGCAGCTTCTTCACCATCAAAGTCGATCAGTTCGGCCTCTACAGCCGCCGATATGACACAGATCCCAGCACCATGATGCTCGCGGGCGAAGGTTTCGACTTGAGATACAAAAGCGTTGCCGGAGTAATCCGCTAAGTCACTTTCGGCGACATTACAGGCGTATAGGACGCGCTTGGCGGATAGCAGGCACAGGCGCTTGATGACGATGAGTTCATCATCATTCATGTCTAGTGTAATTGCTGGCTTGGTCTCGTTGAGATGTGGCAGGAGGCGCTCGATAAGGACAAGATTTTCTGCAGCTTCTTTGTCCCCGCCACGGGCTTTTTTCACCAGCTTTTCTTGCTGGCTTTCAAGCGAACTGATGTCGGCTAGAATGAGCTCGGTGTTGATCACCTCAATGTCGCGCAGTGGATCAATCGATCCCATGTTATGAATGATGTCTTCATCTTCAAAGCAACGTACTACGTGTACGATCGCATCGACTTCGCGGATATTAGCTAGGAACTTGTTGCCCAGGCCTTCACCTTTACTCGCGCCCTCCACGAGGCCTGCTATATCGACGAATTCAATCGCTGCAGGGATGACCTTATCGGTCTTTGATATCTCTCGCAGCGGCTCTAGGCGAGCGTCTGGCACTTGAACAACGCCCACGTTGGGGTCGATCGTGCAAAACGGATAGTTTGCCGACTCTGCCTTACGCGTGCGCGTGAGAGCATTGAACAGTGTACTTTTGCCCACATTGGGGAGACCTACGATACCAGCTTGAAGCATAACGGGAAGAAAATGCGAAGCGTGTGCTAGGGTGCAATGTTAATCCGTCAAGGAATATAGCTTGGTGACAAGTTAACTAGTGCAGCACCGATCAAACTCTTCCCGCTGCCAGTCGAGCAGTCCTGGCAATCGATCAAAGTGATTGCCGTTGCGAATCGTTGTGAAGTTAATTGAGAACTACAAAATGTGAGTGGTTTAATGTGCATTTGAGTTTAAATGCAAATTATCTGCTGTATTTTCGTCTTAGATGATTCTGCTCCAGTGTTGCTATCTGACGATTGTAATCCTTGGATACAGCTCGGCAAGGCTCCAGCCCTTAGGTTTCTTATCGGGTGCACTGGGCGAGCAAGAAAATCTACAGCTTTAAGAATGAGTATGAATCGACAATCCAAGAATAATTCTGAGGGCAGGAATCAGAAGGCTCTGCAGGCGTTGCGCCGTAAATTACCGGGGCGGGTTTCGGTTGATGATGAAAGTTGTTTCGCGGCGTCACTGGATAATATGCGCCTGTCGTTCATGCCCGATGCCGTGGTGAAGGTACAAGCTGCAGAAGAAGTAGGGGCTGTGCTGAAGCTCGCGAATAAGTATACAGTTCCGGTGACTGCGCGTGGCGCAGGTTCCTCGGCAACTGGATCGACGGTACCATTGCGCGGAGGTTGGGTGCTTGATGTTTCTGCGCTCAATCAGATTCAGATCAATACAGTTTCAAGAATGGTGACAGTCGGACCGGGCGCGGTGACCGCTGAAATACAAGCACAGGTCGAGGCGGTTGGCCTGTTTTATCCGCCCGATCCCTCATCAAAGAAATATTCGACGATCGGAGGTAATATTGCCTGTAATGCTGGGGGGTTACGCTGCGTGAAATATGGGGTGACGCGCGACTATGTGCTCGGGTTGGAAGGATTTTATGCCGACGGCAGCCCATTTAAATTAGGGCTGGCGCTGAAAAAATATGTTTCTGGACTAAATCTGCGTGATTTAATGATCGGCTCGGAGGGCACACTAGGTGTGATCACCTCGGCAACTTTGAAGCTTTTGCTAAAACCAGAAAAACGCTGGACGGGCATGTTTGCATTCAAGTCCGAAGCCGCTGCGCTGAAGTCGGTGGTGGCGTTGTTTGATGCGGGGCTCAATCCGTCAATCTTAGAGTTTCTGGATCGTCAATCAGTCACTTGTGCTGAGCGCTACACTGGTAAGACCATTTTTGCAGAATGCCCACGCGCCTCGATTTTATTGATTGAGCTCGATGGATATCCAGCGGAGGTGCGCGCACAGCGCAAGCAGCTATTGAAGTTTATGCAAGATCGTGCGCAAGCACAGCGAGAGGCTGGTACCGAAGCGCAAGCCGAAGCACTCTGGCAAGTGCGGCGCACCTGTTCTCAGTCGATGTTTTCGATCGCCGACACCAAGCTCAATGAAGACGTGGTGGTGCCAATTCAGAAACAAGCAGAATTGATTCGCTATACCATCGCACTGAAAAAAGAGATTAGCTTGGCTACGCCGACTTTCGGTCATGCAGGAGACGGTAATTTACATGTACATATTATGTACAATCGCTCGAATCCAGACGATGCGCTCAAAGCTAAGGCAGGGATTAAGAAATTAATGCAAAAGGTAGTCGATCTTGGCGGGGTGATTACGGGCGAACACGGCGTGGGACTGGCGAAGGCACCGTTTATGGAGATACAGCATAGCAAGGCGGAAATTGCCGCGATGCTGGCAGTCAAGACCGCGCTCGACCCGAAAGGAATTTTAAACCCGGGAAAAATTTTTGAGCCATTTGAAGTATGGGATCATGAACCGGTAAAAGTAACATTGCCCTGGGATCACCGGTAGGCGCAAGTGCAGCATAGGCATCAATGAATAGGTAGGTTGGCGACTTTTGGTGCCGCTTTAAACGACCAATCCTCTGAGGCTAACGGCTATCAGTGCGGTTGCGCTCGAATCGTCTATGGATGCTTTGACTTCATCACTTGACCTACACGGTGCGTCGCACAAATTAAGTCGCATGTTTGACCCGATTGATGCGCTTAAAGAATATATCCGTTTCCCTTCCGTTTCAACGGACCCAGCGTATGCCGATGGCATGAAAGGCGCCCGTGACTATGCGACGAAGTTGTTGCAGGAGCTTGGGTTCAAAGTCGAGGTGGTGGAGACGGAGTTGCATCCGATTCTATTGGCGGAGCGCTTTGGGAGCTCTGACTGGCCGCACATCGCAATTTACGGGCATTATGATGTGCAACCAGCAGACCCGTTTGAGCTGTGGACGAGTGAACCTTTCGAGCCTGAAGTACGTGAGGGGCGCATCTATGGTCGCGGCACTGCCGATAATAAAGGACCAACCATTGTGCACATGTCGGCACTGGCTCGTGTGCTGGCGAAGCATCCGGACTTACCGCTCAATATCACCTATGTGATCGAAGGCGAGGAGGAGATCGGCAGTCCCAGCATGCCAACGTTTTTTGATAACTTCGCCGCGCGTTTGTCGAAGGCGGACTTTATTTTGGTTTCTGACACAGGCAGCCCCAACACGGAGCAGATTGTAGTGACGACAGCTTTGCGTGGGTTGGTGGATTTGGAAATTAAGGTGCGTGGCCCGAAGAGTGATCTGCATTCCGGCATCCATGGTGGCGCAGTGTATAATCCGTTGCAGGCATTGATGGAAATTTGCGCGGGCTTGCACAATCCGGATGGCAGTGTGAATGTGCCTGGCTTTTACGATGATGTGTTGCCGGTGCTAGACTGGGAGCGGGCCGAATTAGGGCGTTATCCTGAGACAGTTGAGAGTTACCAAGCGATGCTCGATGTGCCTGCATTTTATCCTGCTAATGGCCTGACTCCGCTGGAAGCAGTGCGCTTTGGCCCAACACTTGAGTTCAACGGTATTGGCGGCGGTTATCAGGGCGAAGGTTCAAAGACGGTGATTGCTAGTGAAGCATTTGCCAAAGTGACTTGCCGCTTAGTTGCGAATCAAGACCCGCACAAGATACAGGACCAGGTGGTGGCTGCGATTGAGGCTTTGTGCCCTAGCGGCGTCACACTAAATGTGCGGCGTGGGCCAGTTGCGGAAGCGTATTTAGCTGTGCCGCCAGAGCGTCCAAATACACCTGAAGATCAACCGGAGTCGCTGGCGCGTGCGTTCAAGTCAGCGGATCGTGCGATTGAGCAATGCTTCGGTAATGCACCGATCTATTTGCGCGAGGGAGGAAGTATTCCGGTGATTGCGGATTTTAATAAACGTGCCGGCTTAGATGCCTTAATGATTGGGCTGTTTACGCCGATAGACAATTTGCATGCACCGGACGAAGGGTTCGACTTACAGCTGATGGAAAATGCGATTGCCGCCTTTGAGCAGATCTTCTGCGACATTGCTGGGGTGTCCTAGAGGACCGCACCTGCGCCCAAACTACGCTAGGTACAATTCATTTAGTTAAGGAGTCTGGGGATTCCCCCAGCACTTGTGGATTGACTCTTGGGCTCGAATTCAGACTTCTTTTGCCATGAAATTTATTAGTACACGCGGCCAAGTGCCTCCTGTTTCTTTTTCGACTGCGGTTGCGCAGGGACTCGCTCCAGACGCTGGGCTGTATCTGCCAGAAGCTTTACCTAATTTGAAGCCGTTTCTGCAGGAGTGGGCATCGCTCAGCTACGCGGAACTGTGTGAGGCATTTTTTGCCCTCTTTGCCACCGATATTGATCGCGCAGAATTAAGAGGGATCGTCGAGCGCTCGTATACTAAATTTGATCATGCCGACATTGCACCGATCGAGAAGTTGAGTGACGAACTATTCGTGCTGGAGCTCTTCCATGGCCCGACACTAGCGTTTAAGGATTTCGCGCTGCAATTGTTAGGCAATTTGTATGAAGCGCAGATCACGCGCACTGGTAAGCCGATTTCGGTACTTGGGGCGACTTCCGGTGATACTGGAGCCGCTGCGATTCATGGCTTATTGGGCAAGGCGGGGGTAAAGACTTTTATCCTGTATCCAGATGGGCGCGTGTCGCCGCTGCAAGAGCGGCAAATGACTTGTACTGAAGCGAGCAATGTGTACCCGTTGGCGATTAAGGGTAGCTTTGATGATGCTCAAGCGGCGATGAAGACCGTATTCGAGGATCAGGACTTCGCGGCCGAAGTCGGCCTTTCGGCGGTTAACTCGATCAACCTTGCTCGTATTCTAGCGCAGTGTGTGTATTACCTTTCGGCATTCTTCCGCTTGCCTGAAGCGGTCCGTGAGGAGACGACTTTTGTGGTGCCAACAGGTAACTTTGGCAATGTGCTCGCCGGCTGGATGGTACAACGAATGGGAGTACCGATTAAAGGATTCCGCGTTGCAACGAACCAAAACGATATTCTCCACCGTCTGTTTCAGACGGGGACCTATAAACTCGACGCTGTGTCACCTAGTCTTGCGCCGTCGATGGACATTCAGGTCGCGTCGAACTTTGAGCGCTTCCTATACTATGCAGAAGATTGTAATCCTGAAAAAGTACGCGAGATTATCAGTACGTTTAAGCAAACAGGAAAATATGTGTTTGATACATTCAAGTCCGATGGCATCACCAGCTCTCGTACCGACGATGAAGAGATTGGCGCGATTATTAAACGGGTACATGAGCAATATGGGTACGTAGCAGATCCGCACACTGCTTGTGGTTTTGCCGGTGAGTTTGATGGGCCTCAGATCATTTTAGCGACTGCGCATCCGGCAAAATTTCCAGACACGATTGTGGACTCGATTCAGCAAAACTCAACGCATCCGTCATTGGAGACATTAAAGCAAATTGAACCTGTGAAGTATGCAGTCGAGCCCACACCTTTAGCCATTAAGGCTTTTATGCGATCCCATTAGCATAGGTTGATACGCGGGGGGGGCGGTAGGTCACGGCTTATTCTGTTCGAGAATGTGCGCATGGATTTGTGCATAATTTCTATTTTTTAGCCTAATAGCGTCGTGAAATGTAGTGTGGAAGTCGATTTATTTTGAATTTTTGCTGGTAGATGCGACAGATTTTGTCTCTGTTCTAAGGGGATTTAAATGAGTTTTAGTGCCGTCAATCAGCCCAGGCGTGTCTAGTCTGATGACCCTATTCATTTGAATTTATATTCCTTATCCGTGAAAATTTTAATTTTAACAGCGTTATACCCGCCGCTCAGCGCGAGGGGGCATGATGACCGCTGCCGCCAGGTGGTGGAAGCGCTGTCGATGCGTGGGCACCGGTTGCAGGTATTAACCTCAAATCATCGATTGCCGCCTATGGGGTTACAAGGGGAGAAGGGGGTGTATCGAGATTTATTGCTGCATGATGTGGTGGAGCCTGAGAAGGTCGCAGATTTACCTTATCGTTTGCTGCATGCGCATGAATTGAGTAATGCGCGTGCATTGTATCAACGTATAGACCGTTTTAAGCCAGATATTGTTTATGTTTGGAATATGAATCGTCTGTCGAAATCTCTTTTGTTCAGCCTTCAAGAGCAGGGGATATCAGTTGCTTACGATTTGCATTGTCACTGGTTACGGCAGGAGCTGTTTGACTCCGATCCATGGTTTCACTGGTGGAAAGATCACCAAGGCTTGAAGATGAAAATCTTTAAGCTGTACTTGAAATTAACAGGTCAGAAGCGCCGACAACTTAAGAATTTTCCAATAGGTGCGGTTGCGGATCTTGATTTATCAATGGCATCGGTGTGCAGCGAGAGCCTGCGCCATGACCTATTGGCATCTGGAGTGTCTCAAGTCGCTTTGTCTCCTCTCCTTTATCCAGCACTGAATACGAATTATTTAGTCATAAAAAAACGCTACCAGCGGGCGCGGCGTTTTATGTGGGCGGGCCGCCTTAATGCAGACAAAGCGCCAGAAGTAGCGTTGCGTGCGGTAGCGGTATTAAAGGATCGAGGCATTAATGTATTAGTTGATTTTATTGGTATGGGCGAGCCGCTGGAGCGCAAAACGATGCGTAATTTGATTGATGCGTCAGGGCTCGGCGATTCTGTGCACATGCTAGGAATCCGCCCGGGGGCCCTCATGTCCAAGTATTCGGAATATGACGCCTTTTTATTTACCAGCCGTTCGAATGATCCTTTTCCGATTTCGCCACTCGAGGCAATGCGCTGTGGTTTACCGTGTATTTTGGCACGTAATGGAGGTATTACCGAAGTGTCTAAAGAGAGTGAAACTGCGTTACTTTATGAGACTGGTGATGCGGAGGCACTGGCCGATGCGATGCAGCGGATGATGGCACTGGAGGATGGTGGTGCGTCGATGGCAAAGAATTGTATGGAAAGTTTGCAAGGGAAGCACTCACTCGCCAACGTTGTGAATAACATTGAAGCGTTTCTGTCAGCCTCTAGCGACTCCAACTCGACAAAGAATAATGACCAACAAAACTGATATCCCCGGTATTGATTTCGACCAGTCGACTCCAGTGATGGATCGCGAGCAAATTGACATGTTACTCATGGTGGATAACGGCGACGGCGACTCAGAAGCACTGATACGAACTTTGTTCCAGCTCTTTAGGACAGAAAGTGCCGAGAAGTTGACAAATCTGGAGGCTGTCTGTGCGGCTAATGATACTGCGGAACTGCGCAGGATGGTACATTTCGTCTCTGGCAGCGCAGGTAACCTGGGCCTGGCCCACCTAGCGGGCTTTTATCGTGCCCTAGAGCATGCGATCGTAGCAGGTCGGTTGAATGATCTCAGCGAGTGCGCGATTGTAATTCGCTCTGCCTTTGACGCTGGCTGCGCGGCTTTTAGTGAAGAGTTTGACGCCTAAGCACACACCAAGGTGTCTTGGCGTATAAAAATGTTGGGTGCGACTTCACCTTTAAACTGTTAAGCTTAGTTCAGTTGAATTCGAGCGCCAGGCCATCACATCCATATGATTCTAAACGCGTGGGCTCAGCGATTCTGTGGTACAAATTAGCTATATCAGTTAGGCATTTAGTAAAGGAGCTCGTGACTGACCAAAAAAACTCCTCAAACTGAGTGACTTTATGGAGTGATTTGTCTTAGAACATATGAGATGTCATTAATAGATCGATATGTGTTCAAGGAATGGGCGGTGGGCTTCGCTCTGACGCTCGGAGTAATTGTTGGCATATTAATCCTGCAGAATATGTACGATAGCTTACCCGACCTGTTGAATGTCGGAGCCAGTGTTAGTGAGGTGTGCTATTATTATGCACTATCCCTACCAACTTATTTACCAGCGATTTTGCCTATCGCCTTTCTTGTTTCGCTATTATTTTCACTAGGCACACAGCACCGTAATAACGAAATCATTGCGATGCGTGCCTCGGGTGCCAGTTTGTTGCGCATCAGCCGCTCGCTCTGGCTTGCTGGACTGGCGCTGTCAGGCTTGTTGTTTTATCTTACTGCGTCGTTGGTGCCGCATTCGGTCGAGCGCGCTCGCACTTTTATTGAAAATCTGGAGTATGCTTCTTTGGAGCAGGGCTTGGAGCATCGGCAGTTGGGCCTAGTGTACAACTTGGGCTTTGATAATCGTAAAGATGGCCGACTTTGGTTCATGAATCGTTTTAGTGAACGAGCGTGGCTCGGCCTTGGTGTTAATGTGCATACGCGCGACACTGCAGGGCAGGAGTTGAATCGTATTTCTGCTAGCGAGGCTTATTACGATGATACTCAAGGGCATTGGGTGTTTTTAAATGGCCGGGAATTAATGCTGGATGCTGAGACTGGCGATCCAATGCGAACACTGCCATTTAAGAAGAGAGTGTATGAGGACTTTGATGAAGATCCGAGTTTGATGTTGGCGCTGTATAAGAAACCCAAGTTATTGTCGCTGTTTGAGCTGCGCCGAATTATTGATCTATTGCCAGCTGAGGAAAATCCGATGGTGCATGCTTATTTAGTACGTTATTTCTCATTGCTTGCAGCCCCATTCAGTTGCCTAGTTGTGGTTGGGCTTGCCGTACCATTTGCTGTATCCGGCGTACGAACAAATCCGATGGTAGGAATTTCCAAATGCATGGGGTATTTCTTCGTTTTCTATCTATTGATTAGTGTCGCAACGATTTTAGGCGAGCGCCAGCTTATCCCAGCGTTGCTCGCGGCATGGTTGCCAAATCTGGTCATGTTTGGGGCGGCGGCTTGGCTGTTTCGACAGGCTCGCTAAGGCTTGTTTATTATGGATATTTCATCGGAAAAAATGCTTCGCCTGAAGGATTCAGAAATCCAAACTTCAGGGCATCCATGGGTGCCACTCGCTGGATTAGAAGATACGGAGGAATCATTCTGCGATGGTGCGGCAATCACGTTATTATCTGCGGGTGGACAGACTCTGGGGAGTGGTATCTTTGACCGTCGAAACCCTGCTGCTGCATGGCGTCGCTTTAGCTTAGCCGCAGGCGTGGATTTCAATCAAAATTATATTATAGATGCGATGCAGGAGGCATTGGCGCGTCGCGGCGAGGAGAGCTGCCAGCGCTTAATCAGTTCGGATGCCGATTATTTACCTGGATTAGTTGTGGAGCAGTATGGCGATATCCTTACAGTAAATGCCGAGACTGCAGCCGTTGATGCGCACCTAGAGGTAATTACCAGTCTATTGAAGGAACACTATATGCCACAGGAAGTTGTTCTGTTGAATGACTGCGAGACGCGTACTAAATATGATTTGAAACGTGAAATTCGAACTTTAAGCGGTAACAATTTGAAGGGGCGTTGGGTTGAAATTGACGAGGTGCACTATCGTCTGGATTGGCTGCAACCGCAGAAGCCGCGCTTTTTTCTCGATCAACGTGAGCAGCATAGTTTGGTGGGGAGCCTGTGCGCGGGACGTGTCGTACTAGATGCGTTTGCGCATTCCGGCGCTTTTGCACTACAGGCGGTTCGTGGCGGTGCCGAGCATGTGGTGGCAATTGATACATCAGAGACATGCATCAAAGCGATCGGTGCCAATGCTCAGCGCAATAACGATTTCATTGAAGCAATCGATTGTGATGTCGCAGCATTTTTGGCCGAGCGTACTGCGGGAGATTTTGACAGTATTATATTGGACCCACCTGCCGAGATGATGCAGGACTGGGAAACTTTGAAGGAAGTACACGCCTCTGCATTTCGTTGCCTCCCCGCAGGCGGTGTGTTGGCTACGTATTGCCGATCCGAGACCATTTCACTGCAGGCATTTGAGCAAATGGTAGCTGCTGCAGCAGCCCAAGCTGGGCGTGAAGGGCGTATCTTTGCTCGGACAGGGCAGCCGTTTGATTTCCCCAGCTTATTGAATTTCCCTGAGAGTCATTACCTGAAAGGGCTCATTTTACAGGTCGAGTAGCGCGATCAATGTCTGCGGCATGTTTACGGAAAGATGCTAACTCCTGTTTGACTACTGGTAACAATAAATAGACCCCGATTAAATTCGGGAAGCACATGCCCAACAGCATGCCGTCGGAGAAATCGGTGACTGCGCCTAAAGACATTGAAGCGCCAATTACAATACATGAGCAGAATAAAATTTTGTAGGAAAGCTCTGCAAATTGACTGCGACCAAATAGGCTAGTCCATGCTTGTTGACCATAGTAGGACCAAGAGATCATGGTCGAAAAAGCAAATAGCGTAACCGCGATAAAGAGTACAAACGGGAACCATGCGATCACTGAGGCAAAGGCTTGAGACGTGATGGAGATACCATCCATGGAATTGCCGATGCTCTCACCGTAGTTGCCGGTAATGACGATAACAAGCGCCGTTAAAGAGCAGACCACCACGGTATCGATAAAAGGTTCCAGTAGGGCAACGAGACCTTCACTAGCAGGTTTCGTAGTCTTGACTGCTGCATGAGCAATCGGAGCCGAGCCAATTCCTGCTTCATTGGAGAAAGTGCCACGTTGAATACCGACAAGCATGGCGCCAATTAAGCCACCAACATAGGCATCTGGTGTGAATGCCTTGCTGATGATGAGTCCGATCGCAGAGGGGATTTTATCAATATGTGTGACTAGCACAGTGATGGCCCCCAAAATATAAATGATACACATCAAGGGCACTAAGCGTGAAGTGACGTTTGCGATGCGCCTGATTCCGCCAATAATCACGACACCAACGAGAATGGCAATCACCGCCCCGAAGACCCATCGATAGTCTGCTAATAGGCTGTCTGAGCCACCGCTAATATCGACAAATTGTGTGCAGACCTGATTGATCTGAAACATATTACCGCCACCAAGCGACGCTCCAACGCACAAAATGGCGAAGATGAATGCCAGTGCAGATCCTAGCTTGCCCCAGGCGGCACCGCGCTCGGCTAACCCTTTTTTCAGATATTTCATCGCGCCGCCACTGACTTTGCCATTCGCATCAATATCTCGGTAGCGTACGCCGAGTGTACATTCTGCAAATTTTGTGGTCATGCCGACGAAGCCTAAAATAATCATCCAAAATGCAGCACCCGGACCGCCCTTTGAAATCGCAATGGCGACACCCGCAATGTTACCGAGTCCAACGGTGGCCGAGAGTGCTGCTGTCAGTGCCTGAAAGTGAGTAATTTCTCCAGGGTCAGTCGGCTTGGAGTACTTGCCGCGAATGGTTCGGATCGCGAGTCCAAATGAGGTGATATTGATGAACTTAAAGTAAACAGTCAGAAAGATTGCTGAGCCCGCGAGCCATATCAGTATGAACGGGATTTCTTTGCCACCGAGTGAGAATGGCTTGAAGAAGATGATCTCAAAGATCTTGGCGGTCCATGGCGCCACTGCGCTGTTGATTTGCTCGTCAAGGGATGCCTCACTGGCGCGTGCAGTGCTGATCAGTAAAGGAATTATCGGCAATAGGCGTAGGTAGTTGAGTAGGCGTCGCATAATCGTGTGTGGTTGATAATGAGTGACTTTTAGATTTCAGCTCGGATTCACAAGTTTAATCAATACGGATGAATCGATTCATGCTTTAAATCTTCAGTAGCGAGCATAAAAAAGGCGCATTCGTAAGAATGCACCTCGAAGAAAAGTTACGATTGGGGCAATTATGCGTCGTCTTTTTTCGGTTCGGTCGTGTTTGCCTCAGAGTTCTCAGAAGAACTTGCGGAGTTGGCTGCGACGTTTTTTGCAGCTGGGCTCGCCGTAGGCTGGTCGTCGGCATCCATGGCGTTGCGAACATCATTTTCAATGTCAGCCGTGGCTTTCTTGAATTCTTTAATGGATTTGCCGAACGATTTAAACAGTTCAGGCAGGCGTTTGGCTCCGAAGAGTAGTAACACCACCAAGAAAATCAGGATTAGTTCCGGTGCGCGGAGGTTTTGAATGAAGGCTAAGGGTTGGATATTCATGAGTTATGTATATTCCACTATGTATTAGTTTTCCTCAGAGGCAATACTATACAGTTGTGCTAGCTCGACACTGCGATTGGCGCTTGCAGATTCTACGACGTGGTTAATCTTAGGAGTGCCTTCAAGAATGTCCGCAGTGATGAGTGTCAGGCTTGAGCTCGGACGCACTTTGAGAACTCCGGTTTCGACGCCTGCGTAGTTTTTAGCGATCAGAAAATCACCCCCGAGTGCGACACCGTTTCGAATTGTAGCGATACGCTCAAATAGATCTACGTGCACGATGAGTGGTGGATTCTGCTGAATCACGGGTGTTGAATCACCTTGGTCATGCTTCCCTTCGGTTATTTGCACGCCATTATTCGCGCAGCCACTGGTTAGGAGAGCTAGCGCACAGCTAGCGGAGATCAGTATGATGGGGTATAAACGCATTGAGTGGTTTTGTGGTAATTCAGGCAGATAGAAGTCAGCTTAGTCTTTAGAGTTTTCGCGCTTGAGGCTATCCATGCCAGGTTTTTCGAGATTGATATCACCTTCGAAGAAACCATGCAGCTGGCGGATACGAGTCGGGTGGCGCATCTTACGTAGTGCTTTGGCCTCGATTTGGCGAATACGCTCACGAGTGACCTTAAACTGGCGCCCAACTTCCTCGAGCGTGCGGGAGTAGCCATCGGCTAGGCCAAAGCGTAGTGAGAGCACCTTGCGCTCACGCTCAGTCAACGAGTCGAGGACATCGGTGATTTTTTCGCGTAAGAGGCTGTAGGCGGTCATGTCATAGGGATTTTCAGCGCCTTTATCTTCAATGAAGTCACCGAAATTGGTATCGTCTGAGTCGCCGACTGGGCTTTGTAGAGAAATCGGTTGTTGCGCCATCTTCATGATAGACTGCACGCGCTCAATCGGAAGGTTCATCTCGTCGGCGACCTCCTCTGCAGTGGGCTCGTGGCCCAGTTCCTGAAGGAGTTGCTTCTGAACTTGCATGACCTTGTTAAGGGTCTCGATCATGTGTACTGGAATACGAATCGTACGAGCCTGATCAGCGATAGAGCGGGTGATTGCTTGGCGAATCCACCATGTCGCGTAGGTCGAGAATTTGTAGCCGCGGCGGTATTCGAATTTTTCAACCGCTTTCATGAGGCCCATGTTACCTTCCTGAATTAAGTCGAGAAAGGAGAGGCCGCGGTTGGTATATTTCTTGGCGATTGAGATCACTAGGCGCAGATTAGCTTCCACCATTTCTGTCTTTGCTTTGTGAGCCTGGCGCGTACCAGTGCGCACTTCGCGGATAATTTCCATGAACGCGCGGGCGTCCATTTTGAACTCGAGGGTGAGCTCTCCCAGGCGCTTCTCAATCGCTGCCACATCGACTTTTTTCTTACGGCGGGTCGATACTTTATCGGCCGATTCGAGATCGTCGCAGTGGTCGGATATTTCGCGGTAGACGGGAGTGAGATTACTGAGGAAATCTTCAAATACTTTGAGCTTGAGGCAGTATTTACGCAGGACAAGGCGTAACTCCGTCTCGTATTTTTTCATGCGAGTGCGAGAGCGCTTTTCGTTGGGGCCATTGCCTGCTTCGGCTGCTTCAAGCTGGCTATCCCACGCGGCGTAGATGCGCTCGCCCAGTTTGTGGGCTTGCTCGAGTAGCACTGGAAGGCTGTTGAAATAGGCTTCGCGGCTTTCGATCTTTTTGTCGAGCACGACGCGGTCAAAGCGCTCCTCACGGTTGAGAAGTTTTTGAACGATGTTATTTTGAAACTCGAGCGTGAGTGCGGTTGAGAACAGTGCATCCTGTGCGCGCAACTCGGCTTTCTCAATACGTTTAGAGATGGCGACTTCTTCTTCGCGAGTCAAAAGAGGTACTTGCCCCATTTGCTTGAGGTACATCCGGACTGGGTCGTCAAGGATGTCATTTTGCGATGTGCGAACTTCTTTCTCCTCGGTTTCTTCCTGCCGCGCTTTGTAGGCTTCAACTTCACTGTCGTCGAGAATCTCGACTTCGAGGTTTTGTAGGATAGAGATGATATTTTCGATCTCGTCAGGATTATTGACGCTATCAGGCAGAGCCTTGTTGATATCTTTGTAAGTGAGGAAGCTCTGCTCTTTGGAAAGTCGAATGAGCGTGCGGATGCGCTCATTGAGCTTTTCTTGTGCCTTGACGGAGAGTTTACGTTTCTTAGGCGCAGCTCTTTCAATCTCTTTATTGATCTCTTCAGCGCTAACAGTCTTCTTCTTTGCGACTTTTTTCTTGGCTACAACTTTTTTAGCGGGTGCTTTCTTCGCCGGCGCCTTCTTCTTGGCTACAACTTTTTTAGCGGGTGCTTTCTTCGCCGGTGCTTTCTTCTTGGCTACAACTTTTTTAGCGGGCGCTTTCTTAGCGGGCGCTTTCTTCTTGGCTACAACTTTTTTAGCGGGCGCTTTCTTCGCAGGCGCTTTTTTCTTGGCTACAACTTTTTTAGCGGGCGCTTTCTTAGCAGGCGCTTTTTTCTTGGCTACAACTTTTTTAGCGGGTGCTGCCTTCTTTGCTGCTACCTTTTTAACAGGTGCTTTTTTAGCTGTTTTTTTTGCGGTGGTCTTTTTCGCTGCTGACATAATCTGGTGTGTTACTAAAAAGGTGACTACTTGTTTAAATTTCTAGCTGGTGTGGTGTGGCAAGTTCGTTGCGAGCTGTTTTAACTAAACGCATAAGTGCTGGTTGCTCTGTGGGGGATGCGTTGGCGACTTGCTGTTTTAACCCGTTAAGCCGATTTTTTAAGTAGTTGTTATAGATATAGTTTAATTGTGTGTTGATTTCAGTTTCAGCCAAATCAGCTTCGATGTCTAAATCTCTCGACTGAAGGTCGGCCATAAGTTGGCGGTCTTCAATTGTTTCAATTAGATTTTCGATATTTGATGTGTCTGGGATAAGTCCCTCTCGCAGTTCGGCAAGGATCCGCTTGAGCAGGCGTCCTGCTGGTGATGAACTATTAATCCAATCGTAATCAATTATTTCGGAGATTGCTGCGCTGTGTTCTGGGAAGTGTAAAACGAGCCAAAGTAGCTCCCACGTCCCGTCTGTCAATAGTGTGTCTCTGCTGTCTTTGTGAGTGCTACCGAGCTTTAGGCCGCCTTGATTATTCGCCTGTGGCTTGGGGGCTTTTTTGAAATCTACTAATGCGGCGTGTGGATCGACATTAAGTAGTCGCGAGGTGGTTTGAATGTAATCTTCGCGGGCGACTTCTGAGGGCACGTGCTGGAGTAGTTCAAACACGTTGCGCAGTGCTGTGGTCTTTTCGTGGGTGCTAGGTGCGCGGCCATCGGGGAGGCTTTCGGAGACGGCGAGCTCAATCGCGCTCTTGGAGGCTTTGCGCAGCGGTTCAAGGGCTTCGGCGCCGTGCTGGCGCAGTAGGTCGTCGGGGTCGGCTTTTTCGGGCAAGAGTAGAAAGCGAAACTCGAGGCCAGCCTTGAAGGCGAGCGGGAGCGCCCGCAGTGCAGCTTTACGGCCTGCCTTGTCGCCGTCGAGCAAGCACTCTACTGAGCTTGGCTGGTAGCGACGCATGAGGTGTAGCTGATCGTCGGTGATGGCGGTGCCCTGCGGGGCGACGGCAGTGTGCAGGCCGACTGACCAACAGCGGATGGCGTCGAGCTGCCCTTCGACCAGCAGGAAGCTCGCGCCTTCTTTGAGGTGCGTGCGTGCGTGGTCCATGCCAAATAGAATACGACTTTTATGGAATATTTGTGTTTCAGGCGAGTTGACATATTTCGCTTCGCGCGCGGGGTCGTCTTCTGGAGTCTGCTCGAGCTGGCGAGCGGTAAAGGCAACCACGCGACCCTGCACATCACGGATTGGCACCATGAGGCGGCCACGGAAGCGTGATTTAAAATTGTCGTGGTAGCTTTCGTTGTCGCGGGCGAAAAACAGGCCGCTTTTATGCATCGCAGCGGTGGAGATGCCGCGCTCTTTAAAATACAGAGCCAGTGCGTTACGCGCGGCTGGAGCATAGCCTATTTTGACATCATCGGCAGTTTCCATCGTGAAGCCGCGTTGCTCTTGCCAGTAGCTGCGAACAGGTGCGGCTTCTTGTGATTCGGAAAACTGCTGGTGATACCAGGTGGTGGCCAGTTCGTGAATTTCAAAAATCTGCTTGCGAAGTGACACTTCCTCGCGAGAGGGGCCACCAGCTTCATATTCAAGAGTGATATTAAACTTCTTGGCGATGAATTCGATGGCTTCTGGAAACTCGAGGTTTTCGACCTTCATGATGAAGGTGAAGCAGTCGCCACCTTCGCCAGTGCTAAAGCATTTGTAGAAGCCGCGGTCGGGATGTACGTAAAATGAGGGGGTTTTTTCCTGTGTGAACGGGCTGAGGCCTTTCCATGAGCTACCAGCTCGTTTGAGTTCGACGTAGGGAGATACGAGATCCACCAGGTTCACCTGATGTTTTATCGTTTCAACTGATTGTTGCGCAATGCGAGCCACGTAATGATAGAGTAGTGTAGGGAGCTAAAAAAGCTTTAGAAATTAACGTAACCGATCGAGGGCGGTTTCGGCCTCGGCGAGCAGTGGATGGTTTGGCGCTAGGTCGATGAAACGATTGTAGAGCACGATCGCAGTGGAATTGTTCCCACTAATTTGTTCATAAGCTCGAGCGAGTGAGAGAGTGATCTCTGGACTGCGTGGAAAACGGTCGTAGGCACCCTCTAGTTCAGCGAGGAAATCGACTGGCTTTTTAGTGCGTTGAATTGTGCGCAAATAGTCGAGCGTGTAGTCGATCTTTTCGGGGGCTAAGCGAGTCGCCTCGAGCGCGGTGGTTTCGGCATTTCTAACTTGGCCATCGAGGCGATAGGCGAGTGAGAGTTGGTTCCAAATATTTGCTTGGTTGTTGGCGCGGCCGAGCGCTTCCCAGTAAAGTTGAATGGCTTTTTTATAGTCGTGTTCCATCGATGCAGTTTCGGCATTTGCGATTAACTGCTGGAGGCTTAGCGGCGCATCGGTGGAGTCGAGCTCGGCTGTTTCGCTGCTGACTGCGATGGAGTCCGCATTCGATGTGTCAGTCGTTGTGCTTGACTCCGAAGGTAGTGCTTCTAAGGCGGGTGTGTTGGCGAAGGCTTCGGCCATTTCCATATCCGCGATGACTTCTGCTTTGCCAGTGGCAGCTTCGTCGAATGGGAGTGTGGTACCAGCGCTATCCGAATCAGCGGCAGTGGTTGCTTTGCTTGGCGCTGTTGCGTCTTTCGCCGCGGCGGCAGCTTTCGATTTGGCTAGTTCGGCTTGCATGGTTTCTTGCGCGACTCGCCAGCGATCAAGTTCGCCACGAGCACTGGCCCATTGGCTGGCATCGAGTGCCCCGGGAAATTGTTTGTCGAGCTGATTGATGACGGTTTCAGCGGCTGCCCATTTTTGCTTGCGGAGATGGATTTCGGTTAGGCCCAAGAGCCCTGTCAGTGCGTTGGGGTCATCGCTACTGGCAGCAATCTTTAACCAGCGCTCGGCTTGAGGGAGGTTATCCAGTTGCTTAAACAGTGTGCCGATGGCAGCTGCGGTGCTCGCGGAAGGGGCTTGGTTTTCTGGATCGACTGCTTTGAGGTAAGCGTCGAGTGCGACTTGAGGTTGTTGAGCTTCAGCGCGAAGTTCTCCGAGGCGAATCCAGAGTTCGTCGTCAAGCGCACTGGGTTCAACTAATGCGAGTGTTTCAAGCAGCTCGCGTGCGGCTTCAAATTGGTTGGCCTTTTCCTGTGCGCGGTAGGTTTGGTATAGCAGTTCGATGTTGTCTGGCGTGAGTCGCTGAGCGGCACTCAGGTAGAAGGCGGCTTCCGCGGTGTTACCGAGCGTCTCATAGATGTTACCGATCTCTCGAAGAATGATTGTGTCATTGGGGTAGGATTCTGCGAGGACTTCGAGTTTGGAAAGCGCTCTGGCATCGTCACCAGCGGCACGGAGCGAAATGACCTCATTGAGGCCTTGGATTCTCTTTTCTTCGGGCCCAGTGCAACCTGCTGCGAGTGCGAGTGTCAGAGCTGTCAGTATGAAGATTACTTTTTTGGTGTTTGCTTTTAGCATAAGCAGCAATTTGTTGCGATGTGTGTGTATTTCAGCAGATAAGACCACGGTGTTCTCGTCACTTTCGTTTCCCTCGTTTGGGTGTCAAGTGGATAGGCGTTTAACGGAGCGTGATTTGCAGCTGATTTGCACTGTTTTTAGGGGTCTAGCTCTGTTTGTTATTGGTTTGATGCCGTTATTGTTAGAGGCGCAGGATGAGTTGGCTCCACGTGGTCCCTTGGGCTTAGTCTGGGAAGCGCCGATCAACGAGGAAGCAATGTACCACTCTGCAGTGGCGGCCTTGGTCGAGACTTATGAAGCAGCAGTGGGTGTCGAGCTCACCGCCGGTGAACGTGGTAGGGTCGGCATTAAGGTGAATACTCGAAGCGGGCGTGGGTTGAGCACACCACTGCAATTGTTGCGTGCGGTGATTGATGTGCTGGAGGTACGCGGATTTGGGCGGGAATCGATTATTATTGTGGATTACTCGGCGCATCAACTTCGGCAAGCGGGGATTATGCCATTGTTGAGTTCTGATTTGGGTGATTTTGAGGGCTGCCAAGTGTATGCTTTGGATAGTGAGCAGTATTATGATGTGGATTGGTTTTACGATAGCCCATTGCCACCTAGCATGAGTCAAGAGCCCCAATTGTTGGGCGATTTTGGGCGTGGCACGAATCCACTGGAGGAGCAGGTCAAAGATCGTAAGAGTTTTTTGGCCGCGCCCTTGCTGTTTGATGTCGATTTCTGGGTAAACTTAGCGGTCGGCGTTGATGACCAGGCGTTGGGGGTGGATGGAGCGCTGGCCAATGCAACTTTATGGAATGTGAGTAACAGCCAGCGCTTTCTTGGTAATGAGGCGACTGCCTCTGCGGCGGTTGCAGAGATCGCCGCGATCCCAGAACTAAGCGAGCGGATGGTGCTACATTTTGTATCTTTAGATCGTTACCAGTACATCGGTGGTCCGCGTTTCAAGTCACGCTATTCGCGCTCAGAGCCGCTTTTATGGATGAGCTCCGATCCAGTGGCGATTGATCGCTTGCTGTATGATCGAATGAACGAGCACCGCTTGTTGAATGGCTTTCCTGAAATCACGCCATTGCCTCGGCAGTTCCCCTTTGCTGCAAGCCTTGGCCTTGGCTTATACCAAAGATCAGAGATTCAGGTGCAGCGTTTAGCGAAGATCGATCTCGTCGAAAGCGACGAGTTATTGTTGAACTCGATCGAGACCGAGTCTGCAGACTAAGAACGCGCCGCGCGAATTAATTTCGAATCAACGCAGAAACGCCTTGAACTGAGAGGCAAAGCTTCATTCTTTGATGATTATGCAAATCGCGGACTATTATCCGATTCTTATACAAATTTTAATCGCTGCCAGTATTGGTGTAGTGGTTCTTGTCGCGTCGCATGTGTTTGGCCAACGTGGCACGTCAGTTGGACTTAAGGATGAGCCGTACGAGTGTGGTATGCTGGCGCAAGGTTCAGGGCACGCGCGTTTTGCGGTGAAGTTTTATGTGACTGCCATGCTCTTTATTTTGTTTGATATTGAAGTCATCTTTTTGGTGCCATGGGTGTTGGTATTTCGTGAATTTTTAGCTGCGAACTTGCCGATTTTATTACCGATCTTTTTCTTTCTTTTCGTCTTAATTCTTGGGCTGTTCTATGAGTTGAAGAAAGGCGCAATTGAGTGGGAAAACTAAATGTAAACAGGATGCTCTGTTCCGCATGCTGATTCGATCGATAAATCTCAAATTGTGAGAGTCCCCTCTTATTTTTATTAGTCCTATCATTTTTCTTTAAATCTTTTGACAATAGACACTTACGGTTCACATATAAGTTATGCGTATTGACCGCTACATCGCTCAAACTCGTGTGATCGATATCGAAAGCACAGACTTCAAAGGTGCGTTGTCAGAATTGCTGAATGCCTGTGAGTTGCCTAAAGGGAAGAAGTTGACTAAAAAAGGGCTGTTGAGCGATCTACTAGATCGGGAAAAGCAAATGACGACTTACCTCGGTGGTGGGGTGTGCTTGCCACACGCACGAGTGCCAATGAAGCGCAATTACATGATTGCGGTAGGACGTTGCCCAAATGGCTTGAGTTATGAAGGGCATAATGAGTATCAGAATATCCGCTACGTCTTTTTACTGCTCGCGGCGGAGAATGCGCGCAGTTACCTATACAGTCTAGCCTCTCTCGCTCGTGTCTTTCAGGATGTTGCTTGTATGCAGCGTTTGAATGCGGCAAAGACTCTTCCCGACTTTCGCCGCGAAGTAAAATCCGTGTTCGGAGGAGATGGTGCGAAGCCGCGGCAACGCCACAATCGGTTTAATAATCTGATTCTAAAAGAGGCCGCCAAAATTGCTAAGGGCGCGAATTGCACCTCGGTATTGGTTTTTGGGGATACCTTTGGTGGTGGTGTCGAAGTGGGGCGAGTGTTTAAGGATTTTAAAACAGTACTGATTGCGCACGGCACTTCAGATTCGGCCTCAGAGCGCAATGATATCGATGCGATCTTACCGATCCGCTCATATAGTAATCACCGCTTTTCACAGTTACGTAGTGCGGTGCTGATCGGCTTGACGCGTGGTATTTTCTCCAGCAATGAGCGCCTCTGCTGCGTTGGTGGTCTGCCGCAGAGTAATCAATTTGATAGTATCACAGTGGTGGATGTAGAGCGTGAATTTCAGACGATGCTGATGCAGAAATCAAATATGCTGCCCTCTGGCGTAAAAGCGGAGGTAGTCGAGCGAGTGTTAGCCATTGCTACTGAGCTTGCGGTCGAAGGGCGCGAGGGACATCCTGTGGGTTGCCTATTTGTGCTTGGCAATGCAGATAAAATTTCGGACTACACCAAGCCGTTGATCCTTAATCCATTCTATGGCTACAAGGATGAGGATCGTAACATTTTGAATCCGTTTATGGATGAAACCGTCAAAGAGCTCTCGTCGATTGATGGTGCATTCATTATCCGAGGTGATGGGGTGCTAGTGTCTGCAGGATCTTTAATTCACGCCCCAGACTACAATCACAACTTACCTAGCGGGCTCGGTAGTCGCCACGCAGCTGCTGCCTCGATTACACAAGTAGAAGATTGCCTCTGCGTCGTAGTATCTGGCAGCACTGGGCAGGTAACGCTCTTTCGTCGCGGCGAGATGTTACCGCTGATCGAAAAAGCACTGGTGCGTGATAGTTAGGGCTTCGACGTGCGAAGGTTTGAAGGTACGAAAGTTCGGGTGGGTGAGCAGGTTTAAAAGTCTTTTGGTCGCTTGACGCTTGAAGAGATACGAGATTAAACCTTTCTACTATCCTACATTTTACTTTTATACTTTACCATGTCCCGTATCGAACAAGCTTTTGCTACCGCTCGCGCCGAAAATCGCGCCGCTTTTGTCGGCTATCTTTGCGCAGGTGATCCCGACTTCGACACCTCTGTCAACGCCTGCCGTGCGGTGATTGAGGCAGGCGTGGATATTCTCGAATTGGGGGTGCCCTTTTCGGATCCCCTGGCAGATGGGTTGACGAATCAGTTGGCCGCTCAGCGTGCGCTGGATAGTGGTAGTACGAGTGAGCGCGTGTTGGATTTGGTCAAAGCGGTGCGCGCTTTCAGCGAGGTGCCGATTGTGTTTTATACTTACTACAACTTGGTTTTTGCGCAGGGCAGCGATACATATGCGGCGAAGGCAAAGGCTGCGGGGGCCGATGGTTTATTGACCTTGGACTTGCCGCCAGAAGAAGCAGGCGAACATCTTGCAGCATGTGAGAAGCATGGAATGCAGACGGTTTTTATCGTCGCCCCAACGACTCCAGATGAGCGACTTGAGAGGATTTGCAAAGCTGCAACTGGGTTTGTCTATTACGTCTCGCGTGAAGGTGTGACGGGTGAGCAGGCTTCGATGTCTGACAACATTAAAGCGCGCGTCGATGTGATTAAGCAACACACTGACATGCCCATTGTGGTTGGTTTTGGCATTTCTAATGCAGGCCATGTGGCTACCGTGGCGCAGGCAGCAGACGGGGTTGTTGTTGGCAGTGCGATCGTCAATTGCATTGCCGAGAATGTGGGGGATGCCGGCGCCATTGAAAATGCTCTAAGGGCGAAGATGACTGCGTTGCTGGAAGCCAATGCATTGAGTAAAAAAGCTGAATAGTGCTACTCTTTCAATCAGGACTTATGGGTTCGTGATTGATTGGATCATTACGCCAAGCTCAATGGCTGCATCTGCATAGACATTAGGAGCTGCCTGAGGTTCGATCGTGCTGCCGGGTTCTGTTTGGCAGAAGCTGGCCTCGAGCTCGTTGATCGATATACCTAGACTATTTGCAGCCGCTCGCATTGCGGCACCTAAGCCGACCGAGCCGCTGACGGCTAGGCGTTGTACTTTGGCTTGGAAAATGTCGGCAATGATTTGCGCAATCGCATCATTTTTGGATGCCCCACCAGTCAGGAAAATAATCTCAGGCTGCAGATGCATCCAGTCAGTACGTAGCTTCATATTTAGAAACTGACCTTCGACGCAGGCGCGGATTGCAGCATCACCATCTTGCCATGCTTCGAAGCGGTTACTGCCGTTGAGGATAGGTGCATCGATGGTGACACGGGGACTACTCTCGGGGCTAAAGAAGGGTATCATGCGATTGCCATCGTTGCCGCTTGGTGTGTTGGTTAGTGCAGCCGAGAATTGATCCCAGTCGTACCTAAATGTATCTTTGACCTTTTCGCGAGCGAGCGATCCGTTGACGAAGCACTGCAAGGACATGGAGCCCCCACTTGGGTTACCAAATACGTGACCGCACCCTGCGGGGTCGGCAACGACCTCGGGCATGGCGGCAAAGAAGGTATCGGAGGTGCCGAGAGAGACGACAAGTTTGCCGGGTTGGCTAGCGCCCATGCCGACTAGGCTACTTGGGTTGTCGCCGGTAAAGATGGTGACAGGCACCCCGGGTGCGAAGCCATATTTTTTCACGAAGTAATTGCTCAGTGTGCCTGCGATGGTGTTACCTTGCGCGATCTTTGGCAGCTTTTGGATTAAGTCGGGAGCAGTCGCCTCGAGTAAGTCGGAGTCCCAGTCCCAAGTCGTTATATTGACTAGGTTCATGCCTGCACCGTCACCGGTGTCGATCGGGGCATCGCCACCAATGAGCACGCTACAGAGGAAGGAGCTCACGAGGTGGATGCGTGTGGTCTGTGCGTAGGCTTGCGAATCGCTTTTGTAAAAGCGCCTGATTTGTGGGCCAGTAAAGCGCTCGATGGCAGTCGAGCCTGATTTGGCGCAGACGGCATGATCGCCTCCGAGGCTTGCAGTTATTTCGTGGCATTCGTCGCCGGTTGAGCTATCCATCCAGATCGGCGAGGTAGCGCGTGAGAGTGTCGGTGCGAGTTGTGCGGTGAGAGAATACTCAGTCGAGAGAGTTTCGATTTTATTGGACCACTGGTCATTTAAATAGACTGATCCATGTTGCTGGCCGGCGCCAGAAAGTGCGCTGACTTTGGAAAGGTCGCACTGTTCCGAGAGGTTCTGTAGCAGAATTTCAAGTGCATCCAGCCACATGCAGGGATCGGAGTGGACTTCGCCGTTGGCACCATCCGGAATAAAACCTGAGGGTGCATTATAGCGTGGAAGTTGCGCACCAAAATTAACGGATGCTTCCGCTACTACCGTACCGCTGGCAATGTCGATAATAAGTGCGGAGCAGCTTTGGGTGGAGGAGTCGAGGCCGAGTGCAAACATAATATTAGATCAAATAAGGACGTAGCGCGCTGAATGTCGAATTGTAGAATGAGTCCCGCGATACCCCGAGTGAGAGCGAGTGGTGCATGGGAAACACTACAAGTGTTACTGATGAATGATGCATGCGGTCGCTACATCCAAAAAGGTGGTCGAACATCGAAAATTGAATAGCTGCAATTGAACGATTCAACGCATGGGGACTCGATGTTCGACCTTCCTCAATAATATTTAGATAAATTCGTTCAATAGGTTTTCCATCATTTCCTGACGGCCGCTTGCAAGGATTGGCTCCGGATTCGAGAGTGCATACTTCTCAAGGTCTTCAAAGGAAACTTCACCTGCTTCGATCTTGGCGCCAATGTCCTTGTCGAAGGTACTGTAGCGGGCTTGAACGAAGTCTTTCATGCGTCCGTCTTGGCGTATCGCATGGGCGATCTTTAGGCCTCTTGCGAAGGCGTCCATGCCGCCGATGTGTGCGTGCATGAGATCGATGGGCTCGTGTGATTCACGGCGACGTTTCGCATCGAAGTTGAGACCGCCCGTAGTTAAGCCACCCATCTCGAGTACGACGAGCATGACTTGAGTGGTGAGATAGATGTCTGTCGGGAACTGATCAGTGTCCCAGCCGATGAGCTCATCGCCGCGGTTGGCATCGATGCTGCCGAGCATGTTTGCATTGGTGCAGACTGTCAGCTCGTGCTCCATGGTATGCCCTGCAAGTGTGGCATGGTTGGTTTCGATATTGAGCTTAAAATGATCCATTAAGCCGTATTCACGCAGGAAGTTAAGGCAGGCTGCCGAGTCGGAGTCATACTGGTGGGTGGACGGTTCGCGAGGCTTTGGCTCGATGTAGAAGGGGCCGTCGAAGCCGATCTTCTTGGCGTGGTCGACTGCCATGTGCAGAAATCCGGCAAGGTGGTCGAGCTCACGCTTCATGTTGGTGTTGAGCAGCGATGCGTAGCCTTCGCGCCCGCCCCAGAAAGTGTAGCCTAGGCCGTCGAGTTCTTTAGTGCACTCAAGCGCCTTCTTTACCTGCGCTGCAGCATATGCATAGACCTGTGCATTGGGAGAGGTGGCGCCGCCTTGAGAGTAGCGCGGATGCGAGAATAGGCAGGCAGTTCCCCAAAGTAACTGTACGCCAGTGGCCTGTTGCTTTTCTTTTAGCTTTGCAACAACCTTATCGAGCGCTTTGTTCGAGGCGCTTAAATCGTCGAGTTCGGGCGCGATGTCACGATCGTGCCAGCAATAAAAGTCGATGCCAATTTTTTCCAGAAATTCAAAGAAGACGTCGACGCGGGCGAGTGCATTTTCTGTGGAGTTAGAGCCGTCATCCCAAGGCATTTGAGCGGTGCCACCTCCGAATGGGTCAGCGAGTTCGTTACGCATGACGTGCCAGTAGGGTGCTGCGAATCGCAGATGATCCTTCATCGTTTTACCATCGATCAGTGCTTCTGGATTGTAGTGCTTAAAAGCAAGTGGGTTTTTTGAGGTGGTGCCCTCATATTGGATTTTCTGGCAGTCGAAGTATTGCATAATTTTTCTGAATGAAATTTTTGGATTAACAGATATTAATATACTCGATTTTCTTAGACAGATAAACCGCATATTGCGTATATATTCTGTTGATTTACGACAAATTGTTGGTTGAAGTAGTGTCGCGATGGCAAAGCAAGTGGCAATTGTAATGACTGAGGTGTTTCTGCGACGGTTGACACCGTCGTTAATCCCATTTGTGCGTCGGCAGCATGACTTTCGAATTCTGAGTATACATCGGCCCATTGATGAGTTATCTGCAATGTTGAGTAAATTGAAGCCGAGTGGATTGATTACTGAGTGGTTGCCTGATGTGACTGAGGCACTGTTGGAGCTTAAATTACCAACGGTGATCGCTGATACGGACATGCAGTATCCTGGTGTGGCGAGTATCGATGTGGACGATTGGCAAGTCGGCGCGGAGGCTGCGCGAGTGTTTGCGCAAGCAGGTTATCGGAGTTTTGCTTGTCTGGGCAATTCAACGCCATATTCGCGCCAGCGCATCGAGGGCTTTAAGCGTGAGCTGGGTGATACCGCGCAGATTGCGACACATGAGGAATGTGCTTTTGATGAAGTGCGCTATAGTGAGGATTTCGAGCAGCCGGGACAGGCGCTTCGTACGTGGTTGGAATCGTTGCCCAAGCCAGTGGGAGTGTTTGCGGTGCATGATCCACTCGGCCGTTTTTTGTGCGGAGCCTGCCGACAAATGGGTATTCGTGTGCCTGAAGAGGTGGCAGTGATTGGGGCGAACAATGATGAGTTAGTCTGTGGTCTGAGTTATCCAATGCTATCTAGTGTGTCGATCCCTTGGCATACGATTGGTGAGGCCGTGGGCGATGCGTTGCATTCGCTATTGGCTGGTGAGGCGCCTCCTGCTGAGCCGTTGCGCGTGCCAACAGGAGGAGTCATATTGCGACACTCGGCCAATCATCTAGCGGTGGAAGACCCCATCCTGCGGCGAGTAATGTCTTATTTATCTGAGCGTATTCAAGATCCAATTACAATCGATTTACTTTGCGGTGAGTTAAATATCGCTCGTCGTGGGTTGGAGCGAAAGTTTCGAGAGTTTTATCAGTGTACTCCATGGGAGATGCTTTGTCAGCTTCGTGTGGCTCGCGCGAAGCAGTTGTTATCGCAGACGAATCATCCTATTTCGTTGGTTTCTGAGTTATGTGGCTTTAATGATCCCGAGCGTATGGCAGTGGTTTTTAAGCGAGTGGAGGGTATGGCGCCCTCAGCATTTCGGCAGGGCGCTCGTAGTTAACTAAGCTAAGACTAGTTACTTCTATGATTGACTGATGGAGTGTATTTACCACCGTGTTTATAGCGTATCGGAGTTCTCGATCGTTTCGAATTTTTATGTAGAAATGAGTATTGTGAAACCAGAAGACGAATGGATTGCTTGTCCATCTTGCGATCAGTTGTTTGCAATTGGTCAGATGCAGCATGGTGAGACGGCGCGTTGCTGTTCATGTAATCATCTGCTCAGTACTTATCGTAATAAACCGTATGAACAAGTAGTGGCTTACTCGATCAGTGGGTTAATTTTTTTAACATTAGCCTGCTCTAATCCTTTTATGTCCTTTAAGTCCAGTGGCCTTGAAAGCGTGATGAGCTTGCCTCAAGCAATCTCTCAGATTCGTGGAGAGGGGATGTGGGATTTGGCGCTTTTGGTAGCTTGTTTTATTATGATTATTCCGGGAATCGTATTGGTTCTGGCAATGTTTTTAGGGCTTTCGCTGGCACTGAGATGGCGAAACCACTGGGCCAAGGAAGTTGCGAAAGTGATTTTTTATCTGCAGACATGGAGCATGGTGGAGGTTTTTTTTATCGGAGTGTTAGTCAGTTTATTTAAAATTGCCCACATGGCCACTGTCGGGATCGGGCTGGCATTTTGGAGCTATGCGGCTTTTGCCATCTTTTTTACTTTAGCACTCTCTCGTCTGGATACGTATCAAACATGGAAGCGTTTGGAGGAGTTGGAGGTATGAAGCGCATCACAGCAATGTCTCGAGGGTTGGCTTCTTGCCACCTGTGCCAAAAAGTTGCGAGTTCTCAGCTGCATCACTGTCCGCGTTGTGGGACGGCGCTGCATCTGCGAAAAAGAGATAGTATCAATCGAACGCTGGCACTACTATTGACCGCATGTGTGCTCTACGTACCGGCCAATGTGTACCCGATTATGATTACAGATCAGTTGAGTAGCTCATTAGAGAGTACGATCCTAGGAGGGGTGGTATTGTTAATCCAGATGGATTCGATTCCAGTGGCAGCAATCATTTTTATTGCCAGTGTGATGGTTCCAATCGGCAAGCTCCTTGCGTTGTTTTATTTATGTTGGACAGTTAAGCGGGGCTCGTCGGTGAGCCCGCGTCAACGCAGCGTTGCCTATCGAGTGACGGAATTGATAGGGAAATGGTCGATGATTGATGTATTTGTGGTTTCAATCTTGGTAGCGTTGGTGCACATCGGTAAAGTTTTGGTGATTCGTCCAGGAATTGCATCGATTGCCTTTGCCACGTTAGTCATCGTAACGATGATCGCAGCCGAAGGGTTTGATCCGAGACTAATTTGGGATAAAGAGGAAGAACAATATGACTGATATCGCAGCACCGACTATTGATACTCGCAAAAGACTTTCAGTGATTTGGATGATTCCGCTGGTTGCGTTAGCCCTAGGCGTTTGGATGGTGGTTCACGCGAAGTTGTCTGAGGGGCCTGTGGTTGAGATTCATTTTGCAACGGCGGAGAGTATAGAAGCTGGAAAGACCAAGGTGAGATATCTCAATGTGGAGGTTGGGCAAGTCGAAGAAGTCAGGCTCAGCGACGATATGAAAGGTGTGGTAGCCATGGTTCGAGTCGACCAAGATGCGAGGCATTTATTACGCGAAGAGACACAGTTTTGGGTGGTTCGTGCGCGCGTCGGCGCTGGCAATATTAGTGGCTTGGGAACCTTGCTCGGTGGCGCGTATATTGAACTCTCGCCAGGAGGGGGTACCGTTGAGCAACGAAACTATGTCGGGCTGGAAACACCACCCTTGACGCCGGCTGGTGCACCGGGGATCAAACTGAACTTATTGAGTGAACATGCAGGCTCGGTGAATACAGGTGACTCCGTGCTGTATAATGGATATAAAGTCGGGCGCATTGAAGGCATGGGTTTTGATGATGTTCTTAATCTCGTACGCTATGATGTGTTTATTGACGCACCCTTCGATACATTGATTAACAGCTCGGTGCGTTTCTGGAATATCAGTGGTATCTCGGTGAGCGCATCGGCAAGTGGTGTTGAAGTGCAGACTGGCTCCCTAGATACGATATTACTAGGAGGCGTTGCGTTTCATTTACCAGACGGTGCCGATATTGGTTCACCGGTAGAGAGCGGAGCCGATTTTAAACTCTATGATAATTTTGCATCGATGCAGGAAAAGCCATACCAGCACTCGATCGATTACGTGGTTGAGTTTAGTCAATCACTACGTGGATTGTTGCCAGGTGCACCGGTTGAATATCGTGGCATTCCAATTGGTACTGTAACGCGTATCATGGCTGCGGAAGTAATCGCGGACATGCATCAGAAAAATGGAGCACCTATTCCAGTTTTAATTACGATCGAACCTGGCCGAGTCGGTCTACCAGATACTGCTGAATCGGTAGAACTCATCCAGCAAGATGTTGCCGATAGTGTCTCGCAAGGGTTTCGTGCGAGTTTGGAAATCGGGAGCCTGTTGACAGGCAGTCTATATATTAATGTTGATTACCATCCTGATGCTGAGTCAGAGGTGATGGGTGAATACGCTGGCCGTGCGTCGATACCATCGATTCAGACTGGTTTGGGTCGTATCGAGGAACAGGTCATTGAATTTTTATCCAAGGCCAATGAGTTACCCGTTGCAGAGACGCTGAAGAGCGTCGATACCATGGTCAATTCGCTGACCGAGACATTACGCTCAATGGACGAATTATTGAGTGATCGAGAGATGCAACAGCTTAGTGCCGAAATGATGGCTGCAATCAAGGAGTTGAGGAGCGTCCTGACTGGACTCTCACCGGAGGGTCCAGCGTTTCAATCGTTTGAAAGTAGTGTTGGAAAGCTGAATGAGACACTCGCGAATTTGGACGAACTAACGCGTACCCTGAAGGATCAGCCCAATGCGTTAATTTTGCCGACTAAATTCCCAGCTGACCCAATCCCAGGAGCCACTTACTAATGCGAACATTACTCTTATTTCTTATTGCACTAGCGAGCTGGCTCGTGAGTGCCTGCTCAACGACGCCGCAGACACGTAGCACTTATCTACTGCGCTCCGAAAGTCAGCACGAATCAGGGCCTCTGCAGGTGGGCAACGAGTATTTGGGTGATGTCAAAGTGGCAAGCTACATCGACCAATCGGGGTTAGTGCTAGAGTTAGCTGATGGTGTGGTGCATGTAGCAAAACAGCATCATTGGGCCGAACCATTACGCACCAGTTTACGTGAGTTGTTGAGTGTTGAGATCGCTGCAGCAACTGGGCGATCACTAGGCGTGCCGGCTAAAGATGGGACGCGAGTCGAGGTTAAGGTCAGCCAGTTACACGGTGATGCTGATGGCAATGCTGTGCTCATTGCACAATGGAGCCTGAGCTCGACGGAGATGACTCAGGCGTATCAATTCAATCAGAATTTAGCACTCGAGGGTACTGGTTATGCAGCATTAGTTGCGGCTGAACGCGCGCTCTTGGTACAGCTTGCACGGTCTATTGCAGCTGAATTAAAGTAGAAAGATCACGTGGATTTGATGGCAGTAAATACTTTAATATTTTAAAAGTATTTACGTATAGAGACTAGTTTAGTGCGCGTATTATCGGCGCATGTAAACTTGTATGACCCTACGGAGTCATGCTCATCGCGGCATGTTGCTGTTGAATGGTATTTTTTGACTATGTGATGAATCGGATCACTCTAACAAAAAATTTACACGAGTAAGGAATGACAATCAACGCGATGATCCACGCACGGAAAGATGGGTGTGCGTTGAGGTCGAAGAAGCGTATATTTAAAGCTCTAAGTAAATCCCGTTATTGGAGCGTAAAAGCCAGGCAAGTACTTTGAGTTCAGATATCGAGAAGCCAACGGCGGAGATTTCTTTTGTGTTCAAGGTGGCGATGAACAGGGCGATGTAGCCAATCCATGACTCTGGATGTCTCCCTTCTAAGCACGGCTATGCTTGCGGAGTTCGAGCTATCGGTGGATTACATGCAGGCTCGGTTTTGCCCGTTGTAGTTGTGCGATGCCTTGGTCGCTGACTTTCGTTTGGCTTAGGTAAACTTTCTCTAGGTTCGAGAAGTTTTGGAGTATATGCAGGCCAGCATCGCTAATCGTAGTATTGTATAAGTTTAGATAGCGAATCTTCGCCAGTTTACTCAATACCTTGAGCTGTTCATCGCTTATGTTTGTGCCGTTGAGGTGGAGGCGCTCGAGGTCTTTCAACTGTTGGACGACTGTAAAAAATTCCCTTGGAAGTTCAAGGTCACTACAGTCCAGCCAAGTGAGTTTTTGGTCAAATTGATTGAGCTGGTTGATGGCGCTGTTGAGTTGCCCCGATTCAACGACTCCGAGGTCGATACGAACGCTTTGATCGCTCCAGGCATTGTATTCTGCTTTGGCGCCGGTCGCGTTGATTAGCTTGATCAATGCATCAGTGTTTGCGTCGCCGATTTTAATATACTCTCCCACCGCATGGCTTAGCTCCGATTCATCGGGCCAGTAAGCACCCGCTTCGATCCATTGCCATACGCTTTTGATGTCTGCAGGTGAGACAGCGCCTTTTTCTTCGGGAGGCATGGTATCGTCATCGTGGCGTGGCAGTTGCATTCGGTACATCAGCTCGCTCTCTTCTGCATTGCCAGGGACGACCGCAGGCAGGTCGCTCTTTCCGCCGAGATAGATCGAGTGCTTAGTGTCGAGTCGATAGCCACCTTTTTGCTTGGTGGCACCGTGGCAATTGTAGCAATGGCGCTTGAAGACCGATTGAGATGCTTCGAACAGAGCAATTCGTGGGTCTGCAGCGATTGGCTGAGTTGCTGCTGCTGAGGTCATTGCCATGGGGTCTACGTTCATGTCGATTGCCATCGAGTGCATGGGCATTACTCCGTCTGTGGAATCTGTGTTGGTCGGCTCCGAGGGATTCGCTTGGCTGATGGCCATTGCTTTATGGATACGCGGTTGTGGGGTGCCTTCGCTGCGTGGCTTCACGAGGTTCGTCATCGATGTTGATTCTACAGGGGGTGCTTCGGGGTCGCGTTTGTCTGCTTTAAATGGTTTAGACAGAAAGCCTTTGCCGTGGATGAGTTCAGCTCCCTGATGGCCTGTGATGACCATGCTAATGGTGGCTCCCATCAGTGACAGTATATAGAGCCATCTTGAACTGCGCCGACCGATGAAGCGATGCGTCCAATAAAGTAGATAAGTGAGAAGGATACAGCCGCCGAAGACGAGTCCCCAGAATTCGTGCGCTTCGATTTCCTCACCATAGTTGCCGAAGTCTTCGTAGGCGAGGCCGAGGGCGATGGTGAGTCCCCCAGAAAGTAAAAGAAACAAGTGCAGCAAGCCGATCGTCTTATTTTTCGGCATGTTGGTGTTTTTTTCGAGAAAGATTTCGACAAACCAAATCGCGGCCAGGGCACCCATCGGGAGGTGCAGCAGTACCATGTGGAAGGGGCCAAACGGAAGCAGGAATTCAGGCATGAGGATGGAGTGGGAATGTTGGAAAGTGATACAGGCATTCTTGCCTGTTGCACCGGGTCGGTGCGGATTCTGAAGGACAGACAAGAATGTCTGTCTCACTTTATACGTGGCAATGACGGAGCATGGCCCTCTTTTTTTTAGAACAATGCGGTTATAGGGCGACCTTTATCGGCGATGCGGAAGGGGCGACCACTGGGTGAGTGAACAACTTTATCAATCGGTAGACCCAATGCGTAGGCAATCGTGGCGTTGAAGTCGGGCACGGTTACGCCGTTGTCGGCCACCGAGTGTCCACCCGCATCGGTTGCGCCGTAGACTTGCCCGCCTTTGATACCACCACCAGCGAGCACACAGGTGAATGCCGATGGGTGGTGGTTGCGCCCTGCGTTGGCATTGATCTCTGGGGTGCGCCCAAATTCGGTACCGATCACCACGAGCGTCTCATCCAGTAGGCCGCGGTAGTGTAAATCGTCCAGTAGAGCCGCGACGGATTGGTCAAGTGGATTGGTAAGATTGGCGAGGTTGTCGTGGTTATCGTTGTGCGTATCCCATCCACCGAGTGTGAGTTCGACAAATCGTACGCCATGCTCAACCAGGCGGCGTGCCAGTAGGCAACTCTTGCCGAAGCGTGAATCTCCGTATATATCGCGGGTCAATTTAGGCTCTTTACTCAGGTCGAATGCGGCGAGGTCTTTACTGTTCATCAGCTTGATCGCTTCATCGTAGACATCGCTGTAGGCACGCACTTGCTTGGCTGGGTATTTCTTATGGAAGGATAGATCCATCATTTGAGCGAGCTCGAGCCGTTCACGCATTTCGGCTTCGTCGATGCTTTGGTGGCGATGAATATGAGGTAGACCTGAGTCTGGAGTGCCGAGGTGAAGCGGTTCGTATTTAGAGTCGAGGAAGCCTGCACCGCCGGGCGCATTGTTACTACCGCCGATACGGATATTACCCGGCAAGGTGGAGTTGGTCTTACCAGACATATTATTCAGCCATGCGCCGAGGCCAGGGTGCTTAATGGTGCCGCGTTGTGCATAGCTGGTATGCATGAAGTAGGTGCCGGGTTCGTGCGCGCCTTGGTTAGAATACATGGAGCGGATGATTGCGAGTTTGTCCATGCGCTTGGCAAGGCTGGGCAGGTATTCAGAGATTTGGATGCCAGCGACATTGGTATCGATCGTTGAGACCGGGCCTTGCTCTTTCCAGTTGGGCTTGGGGTCGAACGTGTCGATGTGGCTCATGCCACCGCTTAAATAAATATAGATGACATTGCGGGCGGTCGGTTTTTTGACCGTTTGTGTGGCCCAAAGCGGAGTGGTCGTAGCTGAAAGGCCTACGCCGAGCAGCGCCTTCGCCGAGTATTGCATGAATTTACGGCGTGAGAGTTCATCCAGTTTGTTGAGTTCGTCATACATGGTGTTGGAGTCCTTTCGTCGTTACTGGATGAATAGAAATTGCTGGGTATTGAGCATGGCCCAGATGATGCGTTGACGGGCTTTCTCTGGGTTTTGTTTGAAGTCGGGAAGTAATATTTCAAGTTCTTCTGCCGACGGTTCGCGGGCAAGGAATCCGAGATAAAGTGTTTTGAGTTTTTCTTCGGGTGTCTTTGCTAGACGAGCCTCCAAGACTGGGGCCGAGCGCTGTGCCAGTAGCCAGTTGGTCTGGCTTGAGTTCATCAGGAATAGCGCTTGCAACACATTACTACCGTCATCGCGGTTTTCGATAAGCATTCGGTCTGATTGACCGAAAACTTCAAGTAGGTGGCCATTACGCTGGGGCGATTCGAGCTCGGAGGCGCGGCGGATGTTTTTGATCCATCGTTCGTCTACTTTATTACGCTGACCGTTGTTGGTCGTGTTATTCACCGTGGGGAAGTTCACCATCATCGGCGACATCCCCATCATGGGTGTTTCGTCAGCGGCAAGTTGACCAAGGTTGGGATTGAGTGCTGCGTTCCATGCTTTACGTGTTTCGTTTACCTTTTTACGTGCGGCCTTGTGCTCAGGTGTGTTACGTAACTCTGGGTCTTTGTTGATTTCTGAATATTCAGATCTGGCAATGTTATACTCGGTATAGACATCTGTCATTTTGATGATGTGAGACGCGATTTTTTGGGCGGACCATTCTTCTGCGTAAATAGCAGCAGCAGGTTTTTTTCCCGTTTCGTATTTGATGCCATTATTATTGGCAGTGTAGCTTGGCTTGAGTAGCAGATCAATGTCAGGGGTCATCAGCGTCGCGATCGAGTCCCAAATTTGCTCCGAGCTCATGCGCTGAAAGATCGGACCTTCGAGGTGATAGTCGTCCGCCAGGTCTGGGTTGTCGATGACTGCCTGGCGCTGGAAGTAATCGGTATTGTAGAGTACGCGCAGGTATTGTTTCAGATCGTAATCGAGTCCGATCATCACAGCTTCGAGATAGTCCATCAGTTCAGGCACATCGGCGACGGACTCTTCAGTGAGTTCGTCGACTGGCTCGATCAGACCTTTGCCCATCGCGTGCTTCCACATACGGTTGGCTATAACTAGCGTGAAGCGCTGGTTGTTTTGCGAGATCATCCACTCGACATAACTTTCTACACGTCTCTCAGAATCATGTAGATCGGCGTTGGATTGTTTGCCGTAGAGTACTTTGGGGGCGACGGTGTCTTTGGGCTGAGCGTCGTCGTATTGGTAATCATGTGGTAGCTCGAGCTTACGGTTTGAGTGAATGACACCCCAGCGCAGAGGGTCGAAAAACTCACGACCAGCGCTGACTGGGCTCGGTGCTTGGTAGCCGGGAATTTTTCCGTTGTTGGTTCGTCTAGTTTCCTTACGAAGCCGTTCACTGACTTTTTTTAGTTTGGGGTCATCTAAGTTGATGTTCACTCCGGTTTTTAGGCCGTAGGTGTACGCGGCGAGTTGGTAAAAGTCTTTTTGGCTCCACACATCCGTGGGATGGTCATGGCACTGTGCGCATTGCATCTGTGTGCCAAGGAAGACCTGCGTGGTCATTGACATGTTGTCGAGGGGCATGCCGAAGTCACGCAGGTAGTAGGCGACGGCAGGATTATCCCATGGGTAACCTTCTGCAGTGAGGAGTGATTCGACGAAATCGTTGTAGGGGACATTGCGTCGCACTTGTTCTTTGAGCCATGGGATATAATAAATGCCACCATAGCGACTGCCTTCTCGACCTGTTGTTTTGGCACGTAGCACATCGGCCCACAGATTGAAGTTGTGGCTAACGTAGCCAGGGGAGTCCAGCAGCTTATCGACGAGTTCCGAGCGTTTACTGGGGTTCGAGTCATTTAGGAAATGAATGGCTTCGGCGTAGCTCGGAATACGGCCAATAATTTTGAGGTAGGCGCGGCGCAGATACGTCGCGTCGTCAATCATAGGAGCGGGTGAGACGCCCTGAGTCTGCCAATGCTTGGCGAGTAATTCGTCGATTTTTTGACTAGCAGAAAAATGATGATGTACCTTGGTGACAGGCGCGACATCCGGTTGATTCGATGTGTCGTAGGAGGTGGTTTTGAGTAGGCCTGCCTTTTTCTGATTTAAAATGTAAGTACGGTCTTTGACTGAGAATTTGCTGAGCGGGAGAGTGAACTGTTTACGATTATCATTGCGACGTATCGTGACTTGATTGCCATGCATTGCGATCAGCTCGGCATCAATGGTCTTACCCTCAGCGCCAGTGAAGATTCTAGCCGATGCTGTGGGAGCAAATGATGAAGCTAGAATCAGTGCACTCGCAAGGGTGACAATGTAGAGGTGTCGAGACATGGCTATGACGCGGTTATTTCTGTCGACTTAAAGTCGTAAAGGTAGACTGGTTATCACTAATTAAGTGGGTGATTGTGTCAATCGTAACAGCTTAATGAGTCGCTTGTTAGGTTCTAAAGTTTCGGCTCTAAGTTAGATCGTCGATAATTCGTATTTGTTGCATTTGTAGATATGATTTTTATTTAATGTGTGGTTCTGCAACGATCACCGGTAACAGTACTGCTTGGAAAACAAAAAAACCGCCTGTGCGTACGCAGCAGGCGGATTTGAAAGTGAAGGCTCGAGATTGCTAGCGAACTACCCTTTGTAGATCTTTAACAGTGCGTCGGCGATTTCCGAAGGGTTGCGAGCGATCGAGACGCCAGCGTCTTCCATCGCTGCGAACTTGGCTTCGGCTGTGCCGGCTCCGTTCGCGGAGACGATGGCACCTGCGTGGCCCATGGTGCGGCCCTTTGGTGCGGAGGCACCTGCGATGAATCCAGCGACTGGTTTCTTCACATGCTCCTTGATGTAGGCGCAGGCTTCTTCTTCGGCACTGCCACCGATTTCGCCGATCATGATGATCGCATCGGTGTCAGGGTCTTCGTTGAGCAGGCGCACTGCATCGAGTTGAGAAGTGCCGTTGATTGGATCGCCACCGATGCCGATACATGTGGATTGGCCGTGGCCGCGCTGAGTAAGCTGATAAACTGCTTCGTAGGTCAATGTGCCGGAGCGGGAGACCACACCGACTCGACCTGGCTTGTGGATGTAGCCCGGCATGATGCCGATCTTACACTCACCAGGTGTGATGATGCCTGGGCAGTTGGGGCCGATTAGGCGTGTCTTAGTGTTGTGGAAGAAGAGCCGACGGCGCACTTCAGCCATGTCGCGAACCGGTACACCTTCGGTGATGCAGATGACGAGAGGAATCTCGGCTTCGATCGCTTCGAGGATGGAGTCTGCGGCGAAGGCCGGCGGGACGTAGATGACGGATGCGTTGGCACCGTGCTCTTTAACCGCTTCGGCGACGGTGTTACAGACGGGCACTTTGCCCTCCCACAGTTGACCGCCTTTGCCGGGAGTGACGCCGGCTACGACATTGGTGCCGTATTCGATGCACTGTTGTGTGTGAAATGTGCCAGTCTTACCGGTGATACCCTGGACGACTAGACGTGTATTTTTATTTACAAGAACGCTCATTTTGAAATGTGTGTTTAACCGTGATCGTTGTCAGGATTATGCGTCGGCCTTGACTTGCTCGACGATGATTTCAGCAGCTTGTACTAGGCTGTCTGCTGGAGTGAGGGCGACACCGCTTTCGCGGAGGATCTGCTTACCGGCTTCAACGTTGGTCCCTTCGAGGCGTACGACGAGGGGGACGGTAATTTCGACATTTTTCGCTGCTGCAATAATGCCGCGGGCGATGACATCGCATTTCATGATACCGCCGAAAATATTCACGAGGATACCCTTCACATTTGGATCGGAAAGGATGATTTTAAAAGCCGCAGTGACTTGGTCTTCGTTGGCGCCTCCACCAACGTCTAAAAAGTTGGCCGGTGAACCGCCGAAGCTTTGAATGATGTCCATGGTAGCCATCGCTAGGCCCGCTCCATTGACCATGCAGGCGATGTTACCATCGAGTGCAATGTATGCGAGATTGTGCTTGGAGGCTTCGATTTCCTTGGGGTCCTCTTCGTTGAGGTCGCGCAGTTGTTGTATGTCAGGATGCAGAAAAATGGCATTGTCGTCGAAGGAGACCTTTGCGTCGAGGGCGATCAGATTCCCTGATTTATCGGTGACCAGTGGATTGATCTCGACCAGCATCGCGTTTTTGTCCCAAAACATCTTGTAGATGCCAGTGAGGATGCGTGTGAATTGCTTAATTTGGTCACCACTGAAGCCGAGCGCGAATGCGACTTGGCGACACTGGTGGTGGCGCAGTCCCATCGTCGGGGAAACCGGCACCCGAATTAGTTTCTCCGGTGTTTTCTCGGCGACTTCCTCAATATCCATACCGCCTTCGGTCGAAGCGATGATCACTGATTGAGCAGTTTCTCGGTCGAGGACGATTGCGAGATAATATTCATGATCAATGTCACAACCTTCAGTGACGTACAGTGTCTGCACTTTTCGACCTTCTGGACCAGTTTGTGCAGTCACTAGAGTGTTGTCTAACATATGCTCGGCAGCTTCTTTTGCTGCCGTGTGGCCTTTTACCACTTTGACGCCACCTTTGTAGCCATCAGTGAATGTGCCCTTGCCGCGCCCACCTGCGTGGATTTGAGCCTTCACCACGATCATGTCGTCGTCACTTAAGTGCGAGATTGCGGTATCGACTTCTTGGGATGATTGGGCGGCATAACCGCGCGGAACCGGAACTCCATGTTCCTCAAGAAGGCGTTTGGCCTGATATTCGTGAATATTCATTGATTGTGGATTAAGTGTTAATGCAAGGAAAGAAAGCTAGCTTGATGCCAAGGTTGCTGGTGGGGTGCAACCTATTTTAGACCATTTTAATAGAATAAATATCTAGATGTAGAGTAATTAAGCGCCTGAGGCAGCACTGCAAATTTAATAATTAACTTGACGTCAAGCATTATTCGATTTAGCCCTTATTTAAGTATCCAAGTTGCGTCTTATTTAAGGGAACATCCACGGTTAGTTTCGCAGTTTGGGCGGGCAACTAGGCCTTTGATCGGCTCGTCAGGAAAAAAATGTTCCGCGCGGCCATTCTGGATAAGGTGGCGGTCGCAGACAATATCGAGTTCGTCCTTGGAAGAGGCTCGGCGCATATCGTGGAGGAATTGCCCATCCACATCGACACCAGTACCGACGAAGTTTAGGAATTTCTTCATGTGGTGAATGCGGTACTGCCCGTCTTGGTCGGGTTGGCAGGTCGCTTGGATGAGATCGTCGATGTATTGACGTACGTCGGCAAGTGTAGGTTTGAAGATAGGTTGCTGTGCAAAGTGCTCGCGCAGCTGCCTAAAGATCCATGGGTTGCGAATGCATGAACGGCCAACCATAAGGCCAGCACATTTGGTTTCATCCAGTACCCATTGGCCTTTGGCTACGGAGGTGACGTTGCCATTGGCGAGCACGGGGCATGGGACGCGCTCTGCGGCGCGCTTAATATACTCGTAGTGAACCTCGCTGCGGTAGGCTTCTTTTACGGTCCTAGCATGTAGGCTTAGCAGGTCCACTTGGTGCTTCTCAATTAGGTCTAGGATCGAGTCAAAATGTTCGTCACTATCGAATCCGATACGCATTTTAACAGTGAACCGCCCGGTGACTGCTTGGCGCAAACAGCCGAGTACTTGATCGACTTTTTGTGGATCGCGTAAGAGGCCGCCACCAACATTTTTTTTGTAAACCTTGGGTGCAGGGCATCCCATATTTAGGTCAATGCCATCGACAGGTAACTGCTGGTCTTTAATTAGGTGGGCAGTACGGGCAAGGTCGTGTAAGCTTTCGCCGATGAGTTGCAGGAAAATAGGGCGACCAGTGTTGTGCTGGGTGACCGCTTCGACAATCTGTGGCTCGAGCGTCGAGTGTCCATGCACACGCAGGAATTCGGTAAAGAGGAGGTCAGGTGCTCCGTATTTGCCGAGTATTTGGATGAACGGCAGATTCGTAACATCCTGCATCGGGGCAAGCGCTGTCCAAGGTTGGCCGGAAATGAGTGCGTCTGGAAGTGGATGCATTGTGTGGCTGGTTGCAGGTTGCTGGTTGCTGGTTGCTGGTTGCAGGTTGCTGGTTGCAGGTTGCTGGTTGCTGGTTGCAGGTGGTTAGTTGTCGGTCATCAACTAACAACTAGCAACAAACAACAAACAACGTCTCTCTCTTTATCATTCTCCCTCTTTCAGGATTTTAGCGAGGATCTCCGCCATGTCGTCGACGGCTTCGAGCACTTCGTGGGCAACGTAGAGTGGTTTGCCGCTGGTAAGTGCCAGTACGATAGAATCGCTAGGGCGGGCGTCGACTTCGACGATTTTATGGCCGAGTTCATTTTCCATCGATACGATCAAGCGAGCGAAAAAAGTACCATCGTCGACGGCATTAATGACCACCCGCTCGACTTCGGCGCCGAGTCCGTCGAGGAGTGTGACCATCAGGTCGTGCGTCATTGGGCGTTCGGATTGTTCGCCATTTACCGCCCGTTGAATGGCTTCGCCGATGCTGCGATCCATATAAATGACAAATGTTTTTGCATCGTTTCCTAAAAAAACGGCACATCCATTTGAGGTGGGCATGACTCCTTTTACGCTGACTGCGACGACGCTGTTATCCATATAATTAGTTATTATGGGTTGAAGCAGAATGGCTTCAAGTGTTTAGGCTGAGTGAAATGTAGTGAAAAATTGTGTCGCACCAATCGCGACGGCTTTTAAAACCCAAGGCAGTGAATCAAAAAAGCCAGTCAACCAAGCCAAATCTTTACTTAGTAGGATTTATGGGCGTCGGGAAATCTGCTATCGGGCGGCGTGTCGCGCGTGAGCTGGGCTATAAATTTTTGGATTCAGACGATTGTATTGAAAAATTAGTGAGCAAGAAGATCCCCGAGATCTTTGCTACTGAGGGAGAAGCACGTTTCCGGAGCTATGAACGCGAGTTTATCGAATCGGGACATCCAGAGTCTGGATGTGTGGTCTCCTGTGGGGGTGGCTTGGTTATTGAGGATGGTATGCAAGCCTTGATAAAGACCAAAGGCATCGTGATCTGCTTGTTTGCGTCGGTTGAAAGTATTATCGAGCGTACGAGTCGAAATAATAACCGGCCGTTGCTCAATGTCGAAAATCCCGAGGCACGCATTCGCCAGTTACTGGCAGAGCGCGAGCCAATTTACATGGAATCGGGCGCGTGCATTTCGACCGAAGGGCGCACGATACCTGAGGTGGTGAAGCACATGCTGCGCACTTATCGTGCCTGCGCACGGCGTAGCCGTACCGAAAAGTGAGGACGTAAGATTCTAGCTTGTATCTACTCCTTAGGCTGAATCTCGCCTTGTCATCTGCTTAGGAATCACGCTTCATGCCGGCATGTCCGAAGACTCAAAAATTCGCTGCGGTGTAGTCGGTACCGGTTATCTGGGCCAACATCATGCTCGTATCTATGCGGCACTTGAGGAGTGCGAGCTTCTCGGGATTGTAGAATCTGATGATGCGCGTGCGGCTGAAATGTGTGAGGCATACGACTGTCAGCGCTTTGCTACGCTCGAAGCTTTAGCTGAGGCCTGTGATGCGGTGAGCGTCGTTGTGCCGACGGATCATCACCGCAATGTGGCTGTGCCATTACTGAAAGGTGGCTGTCATCTATTGATCGAGAAGCCGTTGTGCACTAGTCTGGCAGAGGCGGAAGACATTTTGTCGGCGGCAAAAGCGGCTGGTTGCATCGTGCAGGTGGGGCATATTGAGCACTACAACCCAGTGATGGGCTACCTAGAAAATGCCGTCACCCACCCTCAGTTTATTACGGCAGACAGGCTGGCATCGTTTAATCCACGTGGCACCGAGGTGGGCGTGGTACTGGACTTGATGATTCACGATCTGGGTGTGATTCTTGCGCTCGTGCGTTCGCCGATTCAGCAAGTAGATGCGGTGGGTGTGAATGTGCTTTCGCAGAGCGAGGACATTGCCAATGCGCGTATTACTTTTGAAAATGGCTGTGTGGCAAATATCAACACTAGTCGTGTGAGCATGAAGAAAGTGCGCGAGATTCGAGTTTTCCAGCCAGCCAATTATCTGTCACTGGATTTTATGAATCAAAGCGGGCACTTCTTGCACAAGGAAGGCGCAGAACTCGTCCGTGAGGAAATACCGATTGAGAAGGATGAGCCGCTAAAGCTCGAACTTGCATCGTTTTTAGAAGTTGTGAAAGATGCTGGCCAGCCAAAGGTTGGAGCTGAGCTGGGTAAATCTGCACTCGAACTGGCAATTCAAATCACCGAGTTAATCCACGCCGATAAATAAGTCCGCGATCGTTTTATATTATGGCTGAACCGCTTCCAGTACCTGCCGATTTGGCGGCGCCAATCAACGGGCAGCCGGATTTACTGATCATTGCTGGAGAGCACTCCGGTGATGAGCACGCCGCGCAACTCGTCGCAGATATGCGGTTGAGTCATCCTGATCTTAAAATCGCGTGTCTTGGCGGCGTTGAATTAAAGGCTGAAGGTGCGCAATTATTGTACGATTTGACTGAGATGTCGATCGTCGGCTTTGTTGAGGTGGTGCGCCATTACGGTTTTTTTAAGGCGCTATTTGATCGCACTTTGGATTGGATCGAACGCTATCGCCCGAAGCATATTTGTTTTGTCGATTACCCTGGGTTTAACCTACGTATTGCTGAGCAACTGATGGCGCGTGGTTTAAGTAAAAAGGGTGGTGGCGAGATTGGCATCAGTTTTTACATCGGCCCCCAAGTTTGGGCTTGGAAGGCGAAGCGTCGCTTTAAAATGGCGCGTATGCTCGATCGTCTAGGTGTGATTTTTCCGTTCGAAGTGGAGTGCTTTACCGATACTGAACTGCCGACCGAGTTTGTCGGGCATCCATTTGTGCGTGAGAGCTATAAATTGCCACTTACTTACGATATGACTGCGCCGGTGCTCTTGCTGCCTGGCAGTCGCACCGCTGCTGTGAGTCGTATTTTCCCTTTGCTCCTCGACGGATTTCGTTTGGCGCAACAATCCAAACCAGAGCTTAAGGCAAAGGTCGTTTATCCCAGTCAGCGCATACGCGCTGTGCTACTAGCGGTATTGGATCAATACCCAGAGTTGCGCGATTCTATAGAGCTTGTGCCAAATGGCGACAGTGGCTTACCCGCGAGCGCGGTATTGATGAGTTCCGGCACAATGTCACTGGCCTGCGCCCTATCAGGTATTCCTGGAGCCATCGTTTATCGCCTTAACCCGCTTAGCTATTTGCTAGGACGTTTACTGGTAAAGATTCCCTACATTGGCATCGCAAACCTACTGCTTGAACGCCCGTTGCATCCCGAGTTCATCCAAGGTGCAGCAAAACCAAAGTGCCTAGCAGAGCAAATACTCACTGCTCTCGATGGCCCGGAGGCAAGTCAGCTGGCAGCAAATGGCGCAGTCGAGCTGCGCACATTATTAAATGCTGACAGTGATGCCTGCGCCGCTGATTGGTTACTTCGCGGCATGGCGGAGTAGTTGGATCGTGAATACGTTGGGACATTTAATTGCGGAGTCATTTGAGCAGACTTAGGCGCAATTCTAGGTGACGTAATATTACCGTGATCAATCCCCTTGCAATGACTCATTCCCAGCAACGATTTTGGGCGCGATGTCGAAAAATTGTTGATCTAAGGACTGTCGATTTAAATGAGTGAGTCTTTGATGTGGTTGCTACATTCCTTTTTATTTAGCCGTGCGGGGTGGCCAAACACCGTTCTGCGAAAGGTTAGGGCTGGATGATCGATTTAAGGTAGACACGACCGCTTTCGATGTCGGTGAACTCACCTTCCATTTGGGCTTCGTAGGCTTGATCAAGAAGCTTACCAAATCGAGGGCTAGGTGGAATACCGAGTTCGACTAAGTGGCGCCCGAGCATCAGTGGCTTTGGAGCACTGTCTTGGATCGCTAATGCAGTCGCTTTTTTAAGTAGCCAATCACCTTCGGGGAACTCATTCACTTCGATCGGTGGGCGACCGCTCTTGTCAGCAAAGGCGACTCGAGTCAGTCGATCGACACGTTTCACTCGCGCAGCTAGGCGACGAATTGCGGCATCCCCTGCACCATCGCGATAGAGTGCGAGTGGACGCATGTGCTGTTCTACCAGTGGCAGTACTTCATCGAAAATTTTCTTTTGTCGAGTGAGGTGCTCCAAAAAAGCGCGCGCGACTGGCACGCCTTCGATATCGTGTCGTGGGCTGCGAATACGGCCTGTTTTTTCGCAGACGAAACTGGATACAGGTTTGCCCATGTCGTGGCACAGTACTGCTAGGCCGACGACTAGGTCTTCCCAGTCGTCACCAATACGGTTGCGAGCATACGCATCTAGGCAGTGGTACGTATGAGTCCAGACATCGCCTTCGGGATGCCACTCCTGCTCTTGTTCACAGCCGACTAAGGCTGCGAGCTCTGGAAAATACTGTAGCCAGTCGCAAGCTTCTAAAAACAGCAGACCTTTAGAGGGCTGCACGCCTTTAAGGATGAGTTTTTTCCACTCTTCCCACAAGCGTTCGGCGGGGAGGTGTTCAGGGGAGAGTGTGCGGCAGAGCTGGATCGTTTCGCTACTTGCCGTGAGATCGAAGCGCGCGATAAATTGCATTCCGCGTAGCACGCGTAATGGATCTTCGCTAAAGGCAGCGGAGACATGCCTTAGGCGCTGTGCCTTAAGGTCGGATACACCACCGTAGGGGTCGAGAAGTACTTCGGTCAGTGGGTCAAGGCTGATCGCGTTGATCGTGAAATCGCGTCGTGAGGCGGCATCGTGGGGCGACATGGTTGGATCGCCAGCTACGAAAAAGTCTGTATGCTTGGGGCCTGTCTTGGATTCGCGACGTGGTAGTGCAATATCGATGTCATGTCCTTTGAGGATAAATACTCCAAAGGCACGCCCCACAGTATCGAGGCGAAATTTCTGTTTTAAAGTTGCCTCGACTTCTTCGGCGCTGAGCCCATACACTTCCATGTCGACATCTTTTGCCGGAATACCTAGCAGCCCATCGCGTACACATCCACCCACCAGCAAGGCATGACCACCCGCTGCTTTGAGCCGCTCAGCGACTTCGATACAGACTGTGCGCTGGCTAGGAGAAATACTTTCGAGAATGTTCAATTAGAAGGAGACTTGAGGGCTATATCTGAGAGCTGAGAGCTGAGAGTTGAGTGCTGAGGAGAGGTGATCTTTGCTATGCGATTCTGGACTCTAAGTCTTAGGTCCAAGGTATAGCTCTCAGGTTCCCATTAGCGCTAGCGAATCGCTGGTCCACCCCAGTTAAGTTTGTCGCGGACGATCGCGAAGTGTGAATGATCGGGGTTTTGCATCAGACGAAATTTCTTTTCAGCGACAGTGATTTGGATTGGGAAATTGCTGTTTGAATTGAAGTGTACACGGCCGTCGATCGTGATACGGGGGCAGGGGCCGCTCTCGCCGTTCTGAATTTTAATATGAGTCGAATGATCAAAGATGACTGAGCGATTGCCAAAAGTGTGTGGGCAGATCGGAGTCATTGCGATGGCGCTGACCTCAGGGCTGATGATTGGTCCACCCGCAGAGAGATTGTAGGCAGTGGATCCAGTTGGAGTTGAAAAAACCAAGCCGTCACAATGATACTCTGACACAGGGTTTTCATTCGCAGAGACGCACAGGCGAATCAGCCCACTGCCTTGCGTTTCTTTGATCACGATATCATTGAGCCCGAAGATGCACTCGCCGTTGTTATTCGTGCAGCTAAGCACTGAACGCTCAGCGATCGAGTAGTTGCCTTTTATTAGCTGCGGTAAATCGCGAGCGGCTTCCGCTTGTGTAAAGGTCGCGAGAAATCCAAGCTTGCCAAGATTAATACCAAGCACTGCAGAGCCCGACTCTAGTGCAGCTTCGAGTACACCGAGAAGGGTGCCATCACCACCGATCGCACAGCAAAGATCTTGACCAATCAATGCGTCTGGCGGGAGCGGGTAGTCGTCCGTGATATGTGTCGCGACTCCTTGGCGCTCGACCTGTGCAGCCAAACTTTGCGCAGCAGCAGCAGCTCCGGGCTTGGATGAATTGACAGCAAATGTGATAGATTGAATCGATTTCATGGATACTTTAATTAGTGTGTGCTGGATTTTGAGCTAAATCAATTCGGGATTACAAGACATGTGGAGATTCAATCAAATTTCCGTCTGCTTATTAATTTAATGATTATTATTGTGTGTACGTATATGAAAATAAAATTTGATTAATAAATGATATAGTAGTGATAATTTATTGATATTAAAAGGGCCTGTAATTATTCAAATTAGGTAGGTTTTTTCTGCTAATTATTATAATAAATTTTAATATTATAATTATTTAATGTATGTATTCGCCAGCTATTTGCTATTTCTTAGTCATTTAAATAATAGTAATAACTAGTTAGTATAATAGTGATAAATATAGTAATACTTTACGCATAATAATTTTAATTAATTATACAATTGAGGTAAAGAATAATTATTTTTAAATAGTTTACTGGTAAGCAATTAAATAAAATAATAGTGATAATTGTAGTAATAATATTTAACTATTAAAATGATTTATTAATAATAATAATTTATTTTTTAATGAATTTATGATTAATTAAATAAGGTTCATTAATGAAGCTTTTTTATTTGATATAGATGATATATTAATAATATTTAGATGATATACTAGTGATAAATAAATAATAAAATGTTACTTATTAAATACTTAATAAATGCTTGCTGATGGACTGGCAAATGCAGGCAGACTACTTTTACATTCTATGCAAAACTAAATTTCATATAAAAAGCTATTGTAGTGATAAATAAATAATATTATTGTAGTGTATACGTGATTATTTATTGATATTAAAATGATTAATTAATGACTATTTATTAATATAGTAATGATAAATTAAAAGCGGATGCAGATAAATGAACAGCGGTGTGAGTGCTTCTCATTGCGGATTTGCTAGGCTTTTGTCGTTTGTTCATCAGGTGGCATTGACTATGTAGATGTTATTAAAGCCACTGGAAAAATTCGAAGCTTTGTTCCGCAGGATAGTTTCCTTTGGTCGTTGGTGGTAGTTCTATATAGCCATCACTATGTAGGATTCGTACCAGATCACCGGAATTTTGTGCAGGGTTGCTGCGTGCGGTGTTGTTGGCTCCGAGTTGTACGGGTAAAAAGACGGTGATATCGTCGCGCGTTTTAATTGGATCAACTAACTGTACAGTATGTGCGGAGTGCTTTTCGGGCGCACCCATGGCGTGTGCGATTGCGGGTACCACATAGTGATGAAGGGCGACGAGCGTTGATAGTGGATTACCTGGAAGGGTAAAGACGGCGCAGTCTGGAGAGCTCCAAAAGCCAAAGGGCTTGCCAGGCTTTTGCTTTACGCCGTGGAAGTGATTGACCAAGCCCAGTTCATCAAGCGCAGTAGGTATATAATCTTTCGTTCCCATGGAAATGCCACCACTGATAATTACAAAAGTGTTGGAGCGGATGAGTTCGGCTAGCTTGATTTTGGAGAGTGTAATAGCGTCGGGCAGATGGTTACGTGTCTTGGCACTGAGTTTTGCGTTGCTGAGGGCAGTCTCTATGGCGAGATCATTAGAGCGGCGGATCTGGTGAGGTGCGGGTGTTACGTCGACATCCACTAGCTCGTCGCCGGTGCTGACGATGGCGATGGCGGGAATTTTGCTGACTTGTAATTGGGAGTACCCGCAGGTGGCGGCGATTGCAATTTCGCGAGCGCCGAGTCGGGTCTTTTCATTGAGCAAGGTCTCATTGGCTGGGTGGTCGCTCCCTGCAGGGTGAATGCAACTACCGCTAAAATGCTCAGCGGGTATGAGCAGACGGATGCGACTATCGGAGAGCAACTCGGTTGTTTCGTAAGGCACGATGCAATCAGCGCCGCTTGGCACAACGGCCCCCGTCATTATTTCAGCGCAACTGCCAAGGTTGTCGTTAAGCACTTGAGCAGGGCTGCCAGCGGATATATGCGCGCAGATACTGAAGGTGTCAGTCAAAGTGATCTCAGCCGCGCGGATTGCGTAGCCGTCCATCATCGAGCGGTTGAATGGTGGCAGCGGTCGATCGGCTTTGACTGTTTCTTGCAGGATACGCCCGGCACATTCATCAATGGGGCACGCGATCGCGGGAATAGGGGGCAGGTGTGCGAGAATGAGTCGGCGTGCCTCGCATGGGCTGATGAGTGCTTTCATAAGTATATTGTAGAATTCTATTTGCGAAGGTCGCTCCTGCGCGATCACAGGCTATGACATCATGGTAGTAGTGCTGAATGTTTTATTGGATTGTGCGACTTCGCAAGCTCAGCTCCCATGATTAATTAAAATCAGTCTTGGAGTTCTTTCCGTGATGCCATTTAAAAATCATATGGTTTTAGATAAGTATGCTCGTGGCATAAGCGATTTGCGGATTTCCTTAACGGATCGTTGCAACCTGCGTTGTACCTATTGCATGCCAAAGGAAATTTTTGGAAAGGATTACCAGTTTTTGCGTAAGAATGAGTGGCTGCGTTTTACGGAGTTGGACGATTTGGTGGAAGCCTTCGTCCAACTTGGGGTGCGCAAAGTACGATTGACGGGCGGCGAGCCACTCCTGCGAACAGGTCTAGTTAAGTATATTCATGGCTTTCACCGCTTTCCACAGATTGAAGACTTGGCGATCACTACCAATGGACTGCGCTTAGCGGAGAAAGCTGCGGAGTTAAAAGAAGCAGGGCTAAATCGAGTGACGGTAAGCCTGGATGCGTTGGAGCCAGAGCTGTGTGGTACGATCAATGGCCGAGGCATCAAGCCTGAGCTGATTTTGGCAGGGATCGATGCGGCACTTGAAGTTGGGCTCGGAGTGAAGGTCAACATGGTGGTGGAGCGCGGCGTGAATTGCGGCGAGATTATACCGATGGCGCGTAAGTTTAAGAAGATGGGAGTCACTTTGCGTTTTATCGAGTTTATGGATGTCGGTAATTGCAACGGCTGGAATCAGGAACGCGTCGTCAGTGGTCGTGAGATATTGCAGCAGATCGAACAGGAATTTGCGGTTGAACCAGTGGACCTCACGTCGAATAACGAAGTGGCGAAACGTTATCGTTATGCAGATGATACGGCGGAGTTCGGCTTGATCACGTCAGTGACTCAACCATTTTGCGGAGGCTGCACGCGTGCGCGCATTTCAGCAGATGGCAAGTTATATACTTGTTTGTTTGCGAGCGAGGGGATGGACCTAAAAGCTTTTATGCGATCAGACGACTATTCAAAGGCGGATTTATTGGCCCGGCTTATGAAGCACTGGGGGGCGCGCGATGATAACTATTCGGAAGTGCGCTCGATGCAGCAGACGACTAAGTCGAAGATTGAGATGTCCTACATTGGCGGCTAGCTGAGAAGGACCAAACTGATCGTTGCCGACAGCGCGTGCTCGTTTCTGCTGAAAAGAAAGCGGGCCTGTTACTTACGACTGTCCGGTCGGCATGGTGTGGGCCACCGATTCACAGATACCCAGGAAGGTCTCTTCTGTGATCGAGAGTTTCTTTTCATTGGCGTAACAGATGCCCCATTCACGGTGTATACGATGGCGACCGACCTGAATACGTGCTAAGCTACCACGATTGACTTCGTTTTCTACAACCCATGAAGCTAAAAAGCTGACCCCGTAATTAATCGCGATCAGTTCTTTGATCGCTTCCATACTGCCGAGCTCGATGTAGTTTTGCAGGGCGAGTTTGCTTTGACGGAAAAATTGCTCAATCAGACCGAACGTGTGACTACTCTTATTGTATAAAACAAGACGTTGTTTGGCAATTTGTTCCATTTTTACACTGCCTTGTTGAGCAAAAACGTGAATTGGAGAGGTGACTAAAACCAGCTCATCCGAAAAAAGTGGTTTGATCGTGACGTCTTTTGCGTTACCCGGGTCGACCACAATCGCTAAATCAATCTCATGGCGACGGATCATTCCAAGTAGGGCAGGGGTGTCAGCGGGAACGATGCTTAGAATGCAATCGGGGAAGCATTCGTTGAACTCTCTCAGTACGTTCGGTAGGATGCATTGGCAGGCAGTGGTACTGGCTCCGATGCGTAGTTTGCCACGGCCGAGGTTGGCTCTGTCCTGGATCCTGCCACGTGCACTTTCCATCTGATTCAGAATAGCTTGCGCATCTCGGTACAGCTCTTCGCCGTCATCTGTGATATGGATTTTTCGGCCAGTTCGAGTGACCAGTTGGCAGCGCAAGTCTTCTTCAAGATTTTTCACGGAGTGGCTGATCGCTGATTGTGTGAGATTTAATTCGCGAGCGGTTTCTGTGAAGCTACCTGTTTGCACGAGTGTGCAAAATGCGAGTAGTTGGCGACTGTCGATGGTTTCTATCATGAATGGAATTCATTAAATTAATGACTACATTTATTTTGCTTATTTCTGGTTTGGGCATGGTCAATGCTAAAACCGTATCTTAGATGCAAACATCACAACCTGATTTCTCAATTCGAACAAAACAAACTCCAGCCATTCGCTTGGGCTACGTTCCTTTGTTAGATGCGGCTCCGCTCATTGTAGCCAAAGAAATGGGTCTGTTTCGAGACGCCGGCCTGCGGGTTGAGCTGATTCGAGAAGTCGGCTGGGCGACGATTCGTGATAAACTCGCCTTTGGTCATTTAGATGTGACTCAGGCATTGAGCCCATTGCCCTTCGTGATGCAACTGGGTATTGGCGTGACGCCGTCTAAAGTGTTTTCGAGTATGGTGCTGAGTTGCAATGGTAATGCGATCACGCTGTCTACTAAACTCCGCAAAGAGGGAGTCGAAGATGGTGAAAGTCTGCGGCGTTATATTAAGAGTGGTTATCGGCCTCGGAAGCTCGTACTGGGAGTGGTCTCATTATATTCATCGCATCACTTTATGCTCTGCCGCTGGCTAGAGTCGCACCAGCTTGATCCGAAAAAAGATGTTATTATAGCAGTACTGCCCCCTGAGCAGGTGTTTAGAAATTTAGTTGCAGGAAACATCGATGGCTTTTGTGTCGGAGAACCGTGGAATTCGATGGCAGTGGAAGCATGCGAGGGCTGGTGCCCTGCGACTAGTGAGCAAATTGCGAGTAATTATCCTGGCAAAGTGCTAGCGACTTCAGAGCGCTTTTATAATTACCGACCCGATGAATATGTACGTATGATCGAGGTATTGCAGAAGGCGTGTGCATATTGTGAAACGGAGCAGCAGCATGACGAGATTCTTGATATTTTATCGCAGCCGAAATATTTAAATTGCACGCCGCAGATTGCAAAACACGCATTCTCCTCACATTTTCCGCTTGGGTATGACCGTGTCGCAGAGGGGCCTTTTTTAAGTTTTTATGGCGCAGGAGTGAATCGGCCAGACCGAATCCGAACAAAAATGATTTTGGATGACTTGATCCGATACCGACCTGCAGAAAAACTGCAGAGTATACCACGCACCTTAATTTCTCAGGCGTACCGCGAAGATATTTATGACCAAGCGATGAGCTCCGTTGCATCTTGAGAGAATTAAATAAATACTAGAAATAGTATGGGAACTAATGAATAAATTAGTAACATTATGGTTGGTGTGTCCGTGCTCGGTCGCGATTTCCAGCACCGTGTACGGGGAGTTGTTCGACTTGGAAAAAGATGAACTGAAGTTTGGCTTTATCAAGCTGATCGGTTGCGCTTAAGCAGCAGCATGCTGCTGCTTGATGAACCCCATGGCCAGCTTGACTCGCTGACACGCTGGAACTGCAAGATGTGATCTTACGCATTGTCGATAAAGAGAAAATAACGACGATGATCATTACTGATGATCCTGACGAGACGGTTTGTATGTCAGACCAGATTTGTATGATGAGCAAAGGGCCTCAGGCGAAAGTTAGTGAAATCATGGAGTTTGATTTCGAACGTCCACGGGCACGCGAAGAAATTGTCGAGACAGAATTATTCTATGAGTACCGCAGTCGCTTACTCATGTTTTTAGACGATTGTGAAGTGGAAAATCAAGCGTGTAAAAAGCACGCGAGCACTTAGCATTTTCGCAATATGCGAGGATTTCAGCGCCTCTCCGAGAGACCGCTTAGTGCACTTTTTTTATGATTTGGCATCATCCTTGCTTAACGTGCGTCATGAGTGAAATATTAAAGGCGTTAAACTATCCAGAGCAGCTGTATCGTTTTTCATGAGTACGCCGATACAATGGCTGGTAGTTACAGACCTCGATGCCACATTATTGGATGAATCCTATTGCTGGGATGCTGCGCTCCCAGCATTACAGCGATTGCGGGATTTGAGTATTCCTTTAATTTTGAACTCAAGCAAAACACTTTCTGAGATGTCAGAGTTGGCCACTGCACTCGGAACGATGGCTCCGGTAGTCTCGGAAAATGGTGGATTGGTTTCGGTGCATAAAGATTCGGGGCTGATGGATCCGATGCATGTGCTGGTTCGATCAGGTAATTATTTAACCGAGGTGAATGGGCTGTCGCGCGATTTTATTATAGGTGTTGCTCATACGCTACGGGCAGAGGAGGGGTATCAATTCCAAGGATTTTCAGATTGGAGCCTAGAGCAGGTGATCGACCACACGGGACTAAGTGATTCGATGGCGCAGCGTTCGCTTTCACGTCATGCGACAGAGCCTATTGTCTGGGAAGATTCTTCGGAGCGTTACAATGCGTTTACCGATTCCTTAGCCAAAGCGGGCATACGGGTGCTGCGTGGCGGGCGCTTTCTTCATTTGATGGGCGAGGTCGACAAAGCCGATGGATTGGTATGCGCACGGGCGCTCTACGAAAAGCAACAACCTAAAGTGGATTGGAAGACCATCGCAGTTGGTGATAGTGCCAATGATTTAGCGATGCTTGAGGCGGCCGATATCGCGCTAGTAATTCCGCATGCAGATGGTCCACACATCTTACCTAAAGCGCCTCGCGTGGTGCATGCCTCTAGGCCTGCTACAAAGGGTTGGAACGATACGATTTTAACACTCTTAACAGAATTGAGCTAACTCGACTATGGGCGACTTCCACCAACACGGTTTAATTACCACTCTTCATCAATTAAATAATCGACCGCTGGAAAAGCTGGAGGCGGATTTAATTGAATTTGGCAAGCGCAGGCCGATGGCGCTGGTCTTACCTTCGCTGTATTCTGAGTTACAGGGGCCTGCACTGTCATCAATTGTAGATGAGATTGGCAATGTGCCGTATCTGGACCAGATCGTGGTCGGTCTGGATCGTGCGGAGCAGCATGAGTATCAACATGCATTACAGTTTTTCAGTCGTTTGCCACAGCAGCCTGAAGTGTTGTGGAATGATGGTCCACGCTTGCGGGCGATCGATGCATTACTCAGTGAGAAGGGACTCGCACCCAAAGAAATGGGCAAGGGGCGCAATGTCTGGTATATGTTTGGTTACGTGTTGGCTTCGGGCAAAGCAGAGGCGGTGGCGTTGCATGATTGCGACATTACAACCTACAAAAGAGATATGCTTGCACGCTTGATTTACCCAGTCGCCAATCCGGCATTTAGCTATAAGTTCTGTAAGGGATTTTATGCGCGCGTAGCGAATAATTCAATGAACGGTCGTGTTTGTCGTTTACTGGTGACGCCGTTACTACGCGCCCTGCGTAAGGTATGTGGTCCAAATGATTACCTCGAGTATTTAGACAGTTTTCGCTATCCGCTGGCGGGCGAATTTTCGATGCAGCGTGACGTGATTGAAGATATCCGTATTCCGTCAGACTGGGGGCTTGAGATGGGTGTGCTCTCTGAAATGCAGCGTAATTATTCGAACAACCAAATTTGTCAGGTCGACATTGCTGACACCTATGATCACAAGCATCAGGACCTTTCGCTTGAGGATCGTTCGCGCGGGTTATCTAAGATGAGCTGTGATATCACAAAGTCGTTGTATCGAAAGATGGCGACACAAGGAGAGGTGTTTTCTGCAGAGCGTATTCGCACGATTAAGGCGGCTTACTACCGCATCGCATTGGACCTTGTGGAAAGCTATCATAATGATGCGCAGATAAATGGCCTTAGTTTTGATCGACACCTTGAGGGCTCAGCGGTCGAAGTGTTTGCCGAAAATATTATGCAGGCCGGCGAAGACTTTTTGAATCCTGATAAGTCTATGGATGTGCCGTTTATGCCGAGTTGGAAACGTGTGATTTCAGCAGTGCCTGATATCATGGATCGCTTATTGCGCGCAGTCGAAGACGACCGTCAGGAATTTGGGGCGGGAGCAACTTTAAACCCCGCCTTGCATCCGAAGGCGCAGCGAGTGCGGCAGCGTGTGGCGCTTCATGTCGAAGAGATTTATGGGACTGAACGAACCGAAGCGATTACCGATCAATTGTTTGAGGCGGCTAATATGTCTGAGCAGTCCTCTGCGGTGCCAGCCGGGACTAGTAAGTGGGATCAGTCAGATGTGATGATGGTTACGTATGGTAATTCGATCATGCAGCAGGATAAAACACCGCTACAGAGTTTGGGGCATTTCCTTAATCGTGAGCTGAAAAACACGATCAATGGCGTGCATATTTTACCATTCACCCCGTACAGTTCAGATGATGGATTTTCAGTCGTTGATTATGATATGGTAGATCCTGATCTAGGCACTTGGGAAGATATTTCAGCGATCGGTAAAGATTTCACATTAATGGCCGATTTAGTGGTGAACCATTGTTCCAGCGAGTCGAAGTGGTTTAAGAATTTTATAGAAGACCGAGACCCTGGGCGTGACTATTTTGTAGATGGTGCCGATTACACTGATATTACTAAGGTGATTCGCCCGCGCAGCTCGCCATTGTTGACTTCGGTTAAAACCGTGAATGGTGAGCGTGAGGTGTGGTGCACCTTTAGTAAAGATCAAGTAGACTTGGACTTTCGTAACCCTAAGGTGCTACTCGAAATTGTTCGTATTATTCGCAACTACGTCGCGCAGGGAATTCGTTATTTTCGTTTGGATGCAATCGCTTTCCTCTGGAAACAGTCGGGCACTGGTTGTGTGCATTTGCCGCAGACGCATGAGCTGATCAAACTGCTACGCCTAGTGATCGAAAACCTCGAGCCGACGGCAGTCATTATTACCGAAACCAACGTCCCGAACCGAGAGAATCTGAGTTACTTTGGGAATGATAATGAAGCGCACCTAATCTATAACTTTTCGTTGCCACCGCTGTTGGTTCACTCGTTGCTATCCGGTGACTGCCAACACTTGAAGGTTTGGATGATGTCAATGCCACCGGCACGTCGCGGCCGCGCTTACCTAAACTTTATCGCGTCGCATGATGGGATCGGTTTACGCCCTGCCGAGGGCTTACTCTCTGAGCGAGAGCTGGATGGTTTAGTCGGTGCCTTGCGCGAGTCTGGCGGCGAGATTTCGATGCGACAGACTCCCGGCGGCGGCTTGAAACCATATGAGGCGAATATCTCCCTTTATAGTGCTATGGCGTCAACTATTGGTGGTCGGGCCGATGCATATCAGCAAGCGCGCTTTATGTGTGCACACACTATCATGTTAGCGCTCGAAGGCTTACCTGCGATTTACATCCATAGCTTACTCGGTACGGAAAATGATCGCAAAGGCTTGGCTCGTACCGGACGTGCTCGTACGATTAATCGCTACCAGTGGGATGCGGGGGACTTACAAAGCGCGCTCGCAGATCCGAAGCTGCATCACGGTGCCGTCTTTGAGGAAATGAAACGCTTAATACAGATCCGCGGCCGTCAGGATGCCTTTCATCCGAATGCGACTCAATACACGCTCCACTTTGGTAATCAGATTTTTGCCTTCTGGCGTGAGAGCATGAACCGTGATCAAAGTATATTTGCTCTACACAATGTTTCGGATCAAGCGCAGACGATTCCATTGGTTGAACTTAACCTCATCGCGACTGAGTCGTGGTCGGACCTCCTTACTGGTAAGCGCTATGATAATTTAGAGGGTAGCATCGAATTACCTCCCTACGGGTGTGTGTGGATTGCGAATAAGAGCTAGTGCCCTTGTTGCGTAACTGCGGTGGGAGCGACTGCATCGAGCTATTATTTATATCCATAAATCATATTGAACACATGAAATGTGTTCATTTGAGAGCCAGTTTGGATTGGCATGACAGTGGTTAGTTGGTGCCTGACGATCATGCAACTGAATCACTCAGAAGCGCGTTAAAAAGATCCGAGAGAAACTAAATTTTCTAGTCCTACAGGATATGTACCACAGTACTGAGTCGGCGCAAATTGCCGATCTTGTATTGTTGGCTGCTGGTTGGGGTGAAAAAGAGGGGGTCTTTATTAACTCAGAGCGCCGCATATTCGCCCGAGCTTAAATCTAGAGTAAATAAAAATGGATATTATTGTAATGTATTTTAAGCCTGCGCGATGTATATGACTCCACATTGTTAAACCAAATCAAAATACCATGAAAAAATTACTCACAATAGCCATACTAGCACTTTCAGCCTCATTCGCACATGCAGGATCCTGTGGTGGTAATCCTGACAAAGACAAAGAAGGTGAAAAAAAGGGTGCGACTGCATCGTCTCAAACGCTAGCCTGTGGTAAAAAGGCTGATGCCGATAAAGACGGTGATTCTGAGAAATCAGGCTTCATCACTGGGCAACTCGAGGTTGCTGGAAATTGTGGTAAGGGCGGCGATTCTGAAGAACCAGCTAAAGAAGGAAAATTAATTTAAGCCGCCAGTTTTAGTTGTTTAGATTATCTAGCTCTGCCATTTTAGGCAGGGCTTTTTTATATGTCTGTGTATGATGAATGTGACTGATTTGTGTCCGGTTTGAATTCTTTTTATAGCGCTAGAGAGGTCTTCCCTCGACAGCGGGACAGTTGCCATGCTGGACTTTGAATAGTTTTTTTGTAAGGGGCCATGTGCTTTTTCATGAGCTGATATTGTAGGCGGTCTGTAAATACGCTTCGTTTGTTAATAGGTGATTCATTTTCTGTAGCCTTGCCAGTGTGTGGCTTTAAACCATCTTGTCGACCTACGTACGATTGATGAATCATTTATTTAGTAACGCATTACTTACCAGTCTTCGGACGACTTCCTTGTTGGTCGGTGATTTAGAGCAGGCTAGATCTTTAGATCGGGAACTTCTTGGTAGTCTATGTTTGGATACGGCTCTCAAAATGGATCAGAAGCTAGGGCATTTGTATGAAGATGCCTTACGTATCTTGCTGTTGCAGTCGAGCCAGTTAGAGCTGTTAGGCGATCATGTGCAGGTCTTTGATGCGGATCAGGTCACGATAGGGGAGATGGATTATATCTTACGTGATAGAAATTCGGGTGAGTTAATTCACCTAGAGCTTGCGGTGAAATTTTATCTTGCTGTGCGCGAAAAGGGAGACTGGCGCTTTCCAGGCCCTGACCCGCGAGATAATTGGCCGCGTAAATTAGCACGGCTGCGCGACCATCAATTACAGCTGTCACAGCGCCATGAATCGCTAGCGTTGATTGCACAACGCTGGCAGACTAATTGTGTGACCGTGCGTCAGTTGATTTACGGTTGTTTGTTTTACCCGATGGGGGAGTCGGAATGCCCTATTCCTGAGGGAGTGCAGCCTGATTGTCGTAAGGGACGTTGGTTGTATGAGTCGGAATGGGACACTCACTTTGCTGAAATGACTCAGGTCAGCGTTATTCCCAAGACACTATGGCCCGTCGAGATCACGGATGAGCTGCGAACTTCGTTGCTCACGAAATCGGTGGTGGACTTGAGAGCTGCGAGCATACAGCGGTGCGTTATGTTTATTCTCCCGGATTCTACGATACCCTATTTCTTAGTGCCAAACAATTGGCTGCGGGAGGTAAGATAATCCGAATACGAGGAGTGCATATAATCGAAGTTCGCTACTGGTTCAAACTACGAGCTTTATATGATCTCCATTGCTTGTGCCATTACTGACACGCACGCTTGCGCTTTGAGGCGGGCACGTCTATGGGTAGAGCTTTATGAATCCTTCACGTTCAGCGCATGCCGAATCGATCTCCATCAAGGGTGCTCGTGAGCATAATTTGCAAAACATCAGTCTCGATATTCCGAGAGATCAGTTGGTCGTGATTACGGGAGTGAGTGGTTCGGGTAAATCGTCGCTCGCGTTTGATACAGTGTATGCGGAAGGCTACAGAAAGTATATCGATAGCTTATCCACAAAGGCGCGGCTAGTATTGGAGCAAATCCCACGTCCAGATGTAGATTTTATTCAAGGGCTGTCGCCGGTAATCGCTTTGGAGCAACGCACTGGCAGTGGAGGGAGCCCGCGCAGCACTGTGGCTACGGTTACAGAGATTGCCGATTTCGCTCGAGTACTTTGGGCAGTTTGCGGTACGCCGTATTGCCCGAAGGATGGAGCTATCATTGAGCGGCGTTCGATGGATGATTGTTTGGCGCGTGCGTTTGCTGAGCCAGCATCGAGTCGATTGATGATACTTGCGCCGTGGATGATTGCGAAGCCAGCGATTTTGCGAGAGGAGTTGCCACGTTTGCAGCAGCGTGGGTTTCAACGTGTGCGGCTAAATGGTGCTGTTCGCCGATTAGATGAGCCAGGCTTGATTGACTCTAAGGCAGCCGAGATTACAGCCGAGATTGTGGTGGATCGTCTTGTATTGGCAGCGGAGCAACGTAGCCGTTTAGCAGATTCGTTGGACTTGGCATTTAGTGAGGGCGGTGATCGAGCGATTATATTGATCGAAGATAAATCTGCGCCGAATGGTTGGCGCGAACTGCCGTTGAGTAATCGGCTAGCCTGCGTGGCCTGCGGTGATGTGTATGATGCGATCTCTCCGCGGCATTTCTCATGGAATCACGCGGAAGGTGCATGTACGGAATGCGGCGGCTTGGGAGAGACGCTACAATTCCAGCCTGAGTTGCTAGTGCCAGATCCGCTGAAGACAGTAAAATCTGGAGCGATCAAGCCTTGGCGACTGGGTTCGAAGCAAATGATTATCAAGCGCAATGCGATTTTAAAACAGCTGGCCGAGCAGTTGCCATTTGATCCAAATGTAGCTTGGGAGGAATTGGATGCAGAGGTTCGTGCGCAGATCGTGCACGGCACCGGCAGTCGGCAATTTAGTTTTAAACTCAAGGGTGGTAACTCGAAGCCCGAGACGATGGAGTTTAGCGGTGTGTTGGCTGACCTCGAAGCGATGCGGCGCACTACGACGAGTGATGGTTTGCGCGCCCGATTGATGGCGTATCAAACTAGCAGCCGTTGCGAGACTTGCGAAGGTCGGCGTTTGCGGCCGTCTAGTTTGAGTGTCTTGATCGAAGATAAATCGATAGCTGATTTTCTATGCATGTCGTTGCAAGATGCGGAAGCCTTTATCGCCGCGCTTCAAGCTGATGCTAAGTATGCGACGGTTGGCGATGCGATTCATGGCTTGGCTGAGCGATTATCGTTTCTCAATAAGGTGGGTTTGAGCTATCTCACTTTAAATCGTAGCTACGCCACTTTAAGTGGTGGCGAGGCTCAGCGAGTCCGCTTGGCCACGCAGCTGGGGATGTCGTTGATCGGGGTGGTTTATATTTTAGATGAGCCGAGTATCGGACTACATCCGCTCGACAACCGTCGCTTGATTCAGACGCTGCAGGACTTACGCGACCGCGGTAATTCGGTATTGGTGGTGGAGCACGATGCGGATACTATGCGTGCGGCTGATCATTTGATCGAACTTGGCCCAGGCGCCGGCATCGAAGGCGGTAAACTTATTTTTGAAGGTGAGCCAGAGGCATCTTATTTGGATGATTCGAGCCGGTCGGGCGCATTTTTAAGTGGGCGCCAGCGTGTTCAAAAAATTGCAGACCCACGACATCCGACTGGAGAGTGGCTGACAGTCAAAGAGGCGACAGAGAATAATTTGCAATCAGTCACTGCGTCATTTCCGGTGGGGTTATTGACTGTGGTCTGTGGCTTATCTGGCTCGGGGAAGAGCACTCTGGTCAATGATATTTTGGCTAAGGCGGCAGCGTTGAAATTGAACCGTGCAAAATCGATTCCTGGAAAGCACGCACGCGTTGATGGTTTGGAGTACTTTAATACAGTGGTGCAAGTGGACCAGTCACCGATCGGACGAAGCCCACGCTCCAACCCTGCGACGTATACGAAGCTGTTTGATCAGCTACGGGATCTTTATGCAAAGTGCTCGATCGCAAAGATTCGTGGCTACAAACCGAGTCGATTCAGTTTTAATGTTTCGGGCGGGCGGTGTGAGCGGTGTAAGGGCGATGGTGTGATTAAGCTAGATATGCAGTTTATGGCGGACGTGTATTCAGAGTGCACGAGTTGCTGCGGACAACGCTACAACCGTGAGACTTTGGATGTACGCTTCAAAGGTTTAAGTATCGCAGATGTCTTAGCGATGAGTGTTGATGAGGCGTTAGCAGTCTTTGATAAGCAACCACGTATCGCCGATAAGCTACGCACGCTCTCTGATGTGGGTCTTGGATATATGAAGGTCGGGCAACCCGCGACAACTCTGTCCGGAGGAGAGGCGCAGCGAATTAAATTGTCCTTAGAGCTGAGTAAGCGCCAGCAGGGGGAAACGCTGTATATTTTAGATGAGCCCACCACGGGCCTGCATTGGTTGGACGTGCAACGTCTTATGGATTTACTTTTTAAGCTCCGCGATGCCGGCAATACTATTTTGATTATTGAGCATGATCTTGATGTGATTCGGCTCGCGGATTGGGTGATCGAATTAGGCCCAGAAGGTGGTGCTGGTGGTGGCGAGATTATCTACGCAGGAGATGTCGTTAGCTTTGTGCAGGGCAGTGAAACACCGACTCAACAGGTATTTTAAAATCTTTAGTTGGGACTCTTGTAAATCCCGATACCAAGTGCCAAAGGCGCAGCGTTAATTGGAGCCTATTTGTCGCTATTTGCGGTTAAATCGTGACTAGTTATAGACCATGATTGTCTATTTCCCTCTGCTCAAAGCCTTCTCCACATCGGCGCCGCTGGGTTCTTGGAAGGCGCTGAGTTGAAACTCGGCTAGAATTGAAAGCAGATGATCAAAAATGTCTCCTTGAATATCTTCGAAGTTGGCCCACGCGGTATCGTTAGCGAACGCATAAAGCTCGATCGGTAGACCTTTTTCGTTTGGCGCGAGTTGGCGTACCAGCAGTGTCATGCCGTTGGTATGAATTTTCGGGTGGTTGCGTAAGTAGGCCAAGCAATAAGCGCGGAAGGTGCCAACATTGGTGAGACGGCGGCCATTGATGAGTTCAGCGAGATCGTCCCCGACGTCATCATTGTGCTGTTGTATGTCGCTCAGCTTTTGCTCTAAGTAGGGGCCTAAGATGCGTATGCCTTTAAAGCGATTGAGTAGTGATTCATCGGCAAATTGAATAGTGCGTAGGTCGATGTTGAGTGAGCGCTTAATACGGCGTCCACCGGATTCGCTCATGCCGCGCCAGTTCTTGAAAGAGTCAGAGATCAGTGAGTAGGTTGGAATCGTGGTGATTGTCTTGTCCCAGTTCTGAACTTTGACAGTAGTTAGAGACACATCAACGACCTCACCATCAGCTCCGCGACCGGGCATTTCGATCCAGTCGCCGACCATGACCATGTTGTTCACCGAGAGTTGAAAGCCTGCGACGAGGCCGAGGATTGCATCCTTAAAAATGAGGAGTAGGATGGCGGTGACGGCACCGAGCCCAGAGAAGAACACGAGTGGTGATTTACCCAACACCGCGGACAGTATAAAGATGCAACCTACTAGGTTGATCACCAGCTTCGCGGCCTGAATGAAGCTCTTTGCTGGAAAGCGCTTACCGACAGGTAGTTGCTCCCAAATCGAGCGGGCGAAGTTCAGCATGCCATCGATAATGAAGAGGGCGATGATGATGAGGTAGGTATTAACCGCAACTTGACAGATCGTGATGATTTGCTCGTGTCCATGAAAGAGTGAGGGTGCAAAGACTTGGATAATCGCCGCTGGAACAATATGTGAAAAACGAATGAGGACACGGTGTTCGGCGAGTTTGTCGTCCCATTGTGCACCTGATTTATTAATCAGCGGGTGAATGATTGAGGCAATGAAGCGTTTGGTTGCGTAGTTCGCAAACCATGCAAGTAAGGCCAAGCAGAGTACTGCGAGCCCGAGCCCGAGAAGTTGGGCAATTGCTTCACCTAGTTTAAATTGTAGGAGCCAAGAGGAGATATTTTCTGCAGTCACAGCTAGCATCACTGACTAATTTGTCTAACTATTACAATGATAGAGACAAATAGTGGCTACAGTTTTATTTAAAGTATCATGTAATTTAGCCTAAATATCCATTTGATACACAACTTATCAATTAGTAGGGTTTAATAGGTAAATTACATAGGGTAAACATTTGCACTATTATAGTGTTTATTCTTTCTAAAAAATATGCATTTTTTATTTATAGATTGGTTACCTGAGTGTGAATCTAGTGTTTTCTCCATATTTCAATGCGCATTTTAATTCTATCCAGCTGCTTTTTTCTTTCATCATTGCTCGGTACTTTTGCTGAGACTAGCAATTCATTGGCAGTGCAACGTATTCTTGAGCGTTATACAGAGAGCTTGGGTGGATCGCGTATGGTTGAAGCTCTGTCGTCCTTGAGTATCGAAGGAGTTCAAACGCAAGGGGGACAAGGTTATGATTTTTTGATACGTAAAAAGCGTCCCCATGCGATTCGTTATCGCATTAGCCGCGGAGAGAATTCGATTATTTGTGGTCGTAATCAGGGTGCGGGGTGGCAGCGCACTAAAGTTGGTGATTTAGTTTCGATAGAAAACTTGTCGATAGGTCAGTCCGAGTTGCTTGCAGCAGAATCTCAGTTTGATAGTCCATTATTTCGTCACTTAGAGAAGCCCTGGAACTCGATATCGTTGCTGGGTAATGAACAATTGGGAGATATGCATGTAACCGTTTTGGAGGTTCGGCAATTTAGTGAGCCTTTTAGGCGCTATTATTTAAATTCAAGGAGTGGGGTAATTGTTAAGCGCGTGCAAATTCATTCAGATGGATCTGATGGCTTAGAGACATCGTATCGTGATTATCGTGAGGTAGACGGCTATCAGTTTGCCTACGAGATCGAGAATCGTATTGGGGACCAGCTGCTGTCACTGGTTGAGATTGACACGATCGAGGTGAACCCCGGGTTGTTAAACTTTTATTTTGAGAGACCGTTAAACTAGCAGTCTGCTTGATGTTGGTCTACGAGGCTGGTAACGTTCCTGAAGTAAAGTAGTTGCGAAGCAGCTTAGTTGTTGCCGATCTGTTTGTCGTCGAGCTTACCTTTTAGTTTTAGATCGATTTTGAGTCTTTGTATTTCCGCTCGTAGAAAGCGCTCAAACTTTTCACAGCGCTCCAAGATTTCGCGGGTTTCGAGGAGCTCTTGTTTAAGTGTTGCAGACGAGCACAAGGTGTAGATCGCGAGATCGAGGGCCTCTTCGGGTTCGTTGATATGACTTAAAAAGTTGAGCACTTCTTGCGGAATTCCGGCACCCAGGCGGCGCTGGGTTTGGATTAAGCTAAGCAGTCGGTCCTTAATCGTGGCAATCTTGTCCTCAGTCCCACCTTGCTCACTGAGAACTTGGTGAATGAACGCTTTGCGGTACGGTTCTTCAGCGAGAATGGATTCGAACTCAATGCGGGCGAGCCCCTGCAGTACCAGATTAGAGCTGCCATCCGAGTTCTGTTTGCAGGCGCGCACCACGCCGATGCCTGCGATGGCATACGACGTTTCCGCATCTGCCGTTGCTTTGCTTCGCTCATCCAGAGTCGCGATTGCGAAGATGCGGTTACTTTTGAGAACGTCGCGGAGCATTTGTTTATAACGATTCTCGAAAATGAAGAGCGGCATCATGGCTTGCGGAAACAGCACAGTGTTGCTCAAAGTCATAACAGGTACAGCGGCGGGAATTTCGATATCGTGAGTCATGATCGGCAATTGGATGTGCTTCTGCGGTTCTGGTCTAGTGCCACTCATCTGGATGCAGTCTGGATGGATCCGGGTTGTGCGCCTCGGCGTAGTAGACGGCCATTCGGAAGTAGCGAATACGATCTTCAGGAATCGAATCGTTCTTGCTGGTTGCCTCCTCAAACAGCACCTCAGGCGCACGGCCTTGAAGTTCGTATATTTCTCGGATGCCGATATCAATGAAGTTACGGGCTACTTCGACAGTCATGCGTGGAATACGCATCAACGTAGAGTTGAGAGCCTCATAATCGACTTTTTTCTTTTTCTTTACCGGAAGCATTGACTGTAGTTGATGCTACATTGTTATAAAATGCAATCTGTTCGGAGACGTTGAATGACATTTGTGACACAACGGTGAGACAGCACTGCTGTGGTGTGACACAAACTGTGACAGCATGGCTCTTAGTTGTGGTACTAATACCCTTTTAATTTCCCATATAAAATATAAAAGTAGTTAATATAGAGCAACTTATATTTTATTTATACGTATGGCATCGCATTTGCTTAGATATTGGTATGGGTAAAATAATTGGAATCGACTTAGGTACAACTAACTCCTGCATGTCCGTAATGGAAGGTGGCGAATCTGTTGTAATACCAAATTCGGAGGGTGCGCGCACTACTCCTTCTGTTGTGGCTTTCGCCAAAGATGGTGAACGCCTTGTTGGTCAGGCGGCCAAACGCCAGGCTGTGACTAATCCTAGTAACACGATCTTCTCTGCGAAGCGTTTCATCGGACGTAAGTTCACTGAAGTACAAGAAGAAGCAAAAAGTCTCCCTTACGAGATTGTTGAGGGTAAGAATGGCGACGCTTACATTGGCTGTGAAGTCAAGGGCAAGCAAGAGCAGTTTGCGCCAGAGCAAATCTCAGCGATGATTTTGCAGAAGCTCAAAGCAGACGCCGAAGCATACCTTGGTGAAACTGTGACTGAAGCGGTCATCACTGTGCCTGCTTACTTTAACGATGCGCAGCGACAAGCAACCAAAGATGCCGGCCAAATCGCTGGTCTAGATGTGAAGCGTATCATCAACGAACCGACTGCCGCTGCACTCGCCTACGGTCTCGATAAGGGCCAAGACGAAGTGATCGCTGTATATGACCTTGGCGGTGGTACGTTTGATGTGTCGATCCTCGAAATCGGAGATGGAGTCTTTGAAGTGAAGGCAACCAATGGTGACACGCACCTCGGTGGTGATAATTGGGATAGCGCACTCATCGACTTTCTTGTCGATGACTTTAAGAAAGAGCAGGGCATTGACTTGCGTACAGATAAGATGGCACTACAGCGCCTAAAGGAAGAAGCGGAGAAGGCTAAGATCGCATTGTCCTCGACGCAGAGCACAGACATCAACCTGCCATTCATCACCGCTGATGCGAGCGGACCGAAACACCTCAACATCGAGCTCACTCGCTCAAAACTTGAGCAGATTTGTGACGCGCTCTACCAGCGTACTGTAGCACCTTATAAAGCATGCCTGAAAGACTCAGGCCACTCGACCTCTGAAATCGGCGAGCTTGTACTTGTTGGTGGTATGACACGTGCACCGAAAGTTGTAGAGCTTGCGAAGGAACTAACTGGTAAGGCTCCACACCAAGGTGTGAATCCTGATGAAGTCGTTGCCATCGGTGCTGCGATTCAGGGTGGTGTGTTGCAAGGTGATGTGCGCGACGTACTCCTCCTCGATGTGACTCCACTTACACTTGCGATCGAAACTGCAGGCGGTGTTGCCACTGCGATGATCGAACGTAATACCACCATCCCCACCAAAAAGAGCCAAACTTTCTCCACTTATGCAGACAACCAAACTGCAGTGGATATTCAGGTCCTTCAAGGTGAGCGCCCAATGGCGAAGGATAACAAGACACTCGGTAACTTCCGTCTCGACGGGATTCCATCCGCGTCTCGTGGTGTGCCACAGATTGAAGTGACTTTCGATATTGATGCCAATGGTATCCTTAACGTCAGCGCGAAGGATCAAGGCACAGGCAAAGAACAGAACATTACGATTTCCGGTTCATCCGGCCTTGATAAGGACGAAGTCGAAAAGTTGAAACGCGAAGCTGAAGCACATGCTGCCGAAGACGAAGCGCTGAAGGCTGGTGTCGAAGCACGCAACGAGCTCGATAACATTGTCTATCAGGCTGAGAAGCAAATCACAGACCTAGGCGACAAGATCCCTGCAGACAAAAAGACTGAGCTCGAAGCTGCGATTGCAGAAGGCAAAGCCGTACTGGAGAATCAAGAAGCCGATGTTGACGCGTTGAAAGCACCGAAGGATAAGATCATGGAAATCATGCAGTCCTTCGCTGAAGAGATGTATAGTCAGCAAGCAGCAGAAGGCGCCGCAACTGGACCAGAGGGCGCAGCGCCGGGAGGTGATGCTACTTCAGAGCCAAAGCCAGCACAAGATGCTGAGACTGTTGATGCCGACTTCGAGGTCGTCGACGAAGACAAAAAATAAATCTTTTAAAAGGAGTTAGAAGATAGGGGGAAGAAACTAGAATGACTTACCGATGGTTACTTCATTGTTACTGTAGGTGTTTTAAAACTAACTTCCAACTTCTGCCGTCTAACTCCTCTTAATAATTCTCCAAACTAAAATATAGAATATTATGAAAATCAAACCACTCGGTGAACGCGTTCTCTTAAAGCGCATTGAAGAAGATGAACAAGTCCGCGGCGGCATCATCATTCCTGATTCCGCAAAGGAAAAGTCTCAGGAAGCAGAAGTTGTTGCACTCGGCACAGGCAAGGCAGACGACAAGCCTTTCTACGTCAAAGTCGGCGACAAGGTTCTCCTCCCTCAATATGGTGGCACTCCAGTCAAAATTGACGGCACAGAATATATCCTTGTCGAAGAAGATAGCCTCCTTGGTGTGATTGGTTAATCGCTAATCAATATACTTAACAATAACGAATAAATAATTACAAATTATGGCTAAGCAAATCCTATTTGATGAAGCAGCACGCAAGAAGATTCTTGCTGGTGTTGAGACTCTCTCTAAAGCAGTAAAAGTAACATTGGGGCCAAAGGGTCGCAATGTCCTTATCGACAAGAAATTCGGTGCTCCAACAGTGACTAAAGACGGGGTGTCGGTTGCTAAAGAAATCGATCTTGCCGATCCTTACGAAAACATGGGTGCGCAAATGGTGCGCGAAGTGGCTTCCAAGACTGCAGACTCTGCAGGCGATGGTACGACTACAGCGACCGTACTTGCTGAGTCAGTCTATCGTGAAGGGATCAAGAATGTAGCTGCGGGTGCGAACCCTATCTATCTTAAGCGTGGCATCGATAAGGCAGTCGCTGCCGCCACTGCGGCATTTGCAAAGCAAAGCAAGCGCGTGAAGGACCGCGAAGAAATTCGTCAGGTTGCAACTGTTTCTGCGAATTGGGACTCAGAAATTGGTGACATTATTGCAGACGCGATGGATCGTGTCGGCAAGGATGGCACTATCACTGTTGAAGAAGCCAAGGGTATCGAAACATCGCTCGACGTGGTTGAAGGTATGCAGTTCGACAAGGGTTACCTCTCTCCGTACTTCTGCACCGATGCAGAAGCACAAGAAGTCAATTTTGACGACGCACATATTCTGATCCACGAGAAGAAGATCAGTAGCCTCAATGAGATCCTGCCACTGCTTCAAGTCGTCGCCAAGACTAACAAGCCATTACTCATCATTGCTGAAGATATCGAGGGCGAAGCACTTGCTGCATTGGTAGTAAATAAGCTTCGTGGCACATTGAATGTTGCAGCGGTGAAGGCTCCGGGATTTGGTGATCGTCGCAAGTCAATGCTTGAAGACATTGCAGTGCTCACTGGTGGTCGCTGCATTACTGAAGATCTTGGTATCAAGCTTGAGAACGTTCAAATTAGCGATCTTGGTAGTGCTAAGCGTATCACGGTGGACAAAGAAAACACCGTGATCGTTGAAGGTGCTGGTAAGAGTTCTGAAATTCAGGGTCGTGTGAAATTGATTCGCCGACAGATCGAAGAAACTACTTCCGACTATGATCGTGAGAAGCTCCAAGAGCGTCTTGCAAAGATTGCTGGGGGTGTTGCAGTGATTAACGTCGGCGCCCAGACTGAGCCAGAAATGAAAGAGAAGAAGGACCGCGTCGACGATGCGCTACACGCTACACGTGCAGCTGTTGAAGAAGGCATTCTTCCTGGTGGAGGCGTTGCATTGCTCCGCGCTGCAAAGGCAATCGAAAAGGCAGCTTCTGAACTTGAAGGTGACGAAGAACTCGGTGCGCAAATCGTTCGTCGTGCGATTGAATCGCCACTTCGCCAGTTGTGCTTAAATGCGGGTGTTGAAGGTTCGCTTGTCGTCGCTGAAGTTCTCAAATCCAAGGGCGCGAAGGGCTACAATGTTGCAACTGGTGAATATGTTGATCTCCTTGCTGCAGGGATCGTTGATCCAGCCATGGTAACACGCACTGCATTGCAAAATGCTGGTTCGGTTGCTGGTCTGCTCCTCACGACTGAGTGCATGATCACAGACGCCCCTGAAGAAGGTGGCGCACCTGCTGGCATGCCAGACATGGGCGGCATGGGTGGCATGGGTGGCATGATGTAAAGCACACACTTGAAACTGTATGCACTAATCGCTTAGTCATACGATTCACAGCAAAGCCCCGACTGATTTCAGTCGGGGCTTTTTCGTGAGAGCGTTCTTTTTAACTATTGCCTGATTTACAAGGCAAGTGATTCAGTGCCCTGGGATAGACTTATTCGGCTATAGGGCTCCTAGTGTAGATTGACAGATGGATCTAGTAAATACCGTTCATTCTATTGTAAGAATCGAGTAGATCCCGATGTTTGAAATTATTCAGGTGGGTGAGAGAACATCTTATCCTCATACGAGAAGTCGGTGATGAAAGACTCAATGTAGTTGATGATCTTAGGTTGTAAGCGTTCGTAGTTCTCAGAAGATGCCTGGATTACTATGCGTACATCGTAGTAGCCAATATTTAAGAGCGCCTCAGACACTTTAGTTCGCACTTCGTTGAGTTGGTCTCGATTACGTATCACCTCATACTCTAAAAGGAAATATCGGTGCCCGAAAATTAAGGGATGAGTGGTCCAAGAGCTATTGTGGATTAAGGTGCCATCAGGAGTACGTATGTCCCTCGAATTCTGGTCTCCTTTGAGTCGGTAGGCGATGCTCCCTGAATCATCTCGTACAAAGTTAACGTCCTGTTGGCTGGCAATGACTTCGATTTTATCTAGGTATTCTGGCATGTAATCTTCGAGCGGATTGCCCAGGCAATCAAGCACCGGGTAGAACGCAATGTCGGCTGTAAAATCGGGAATTTCCGGAACAATAATTCTAACTATCCCAGTTCCTGTGGTCATAATTTTAAACAGGCTACTTTCCGGTGCACGAAACTCGACCTCCTTATTTGAAATGACGATGGAACGTGCCTCAAATCCATCTAATATTTCTCGCTCCAAGCGCACATTTAGCGGTTCGACTTTGCAGCTAATTAAGGGAACAAACGGCACCGCTGAAGTCGCGGATAGGCAAAACAACGATAAAAATAACAATGCAATTCTATTCATGAATATAGGCTTTCCTTTTAGTTTATAGCAGCTAATTCAGCGTTATATTCCGTCTGTGTGATTTCTTCGAAATTTAGCCGTCGGTAATTTCTTACGACTGGATTACCTGGTGGAAATTGTCCATTTTGAAAAAGAGTATTGTACCCCCAGTCTCTCTTCGGAGGCACATAATGATTGTTGAAATTTGTAGGCGCCCCATCAGGTCTGACTTCACTCTCAAAAAGAGAGACAAGCGATCCACGAATAGTGACTTGGCGGGCACTACCCCAGTATTCTAGAAATCTGGGTAAATTTACCACGCCAAGGCTAAGTGGACGATTGGGGTCGGTAGTCGGGAAGGGCGCATCATCTACAATTGTATTTGGCGTGCCTGTGACAATAGCTGCAGCAATTTCAAGATAACTACTGGCTGGTCGTTTATTTTCAATCGTATTTCTTCCATCTTCCATGCTGAATTTTCTGTTTTGGTCCCAACTATCTGAAAGAAGTGTCAACGCATCTGCAAAGATTGCGGCGGGCTTCTCCGAGTTGTCGTCAGGTGTGGTCGAATCTTGGCTATGTGGAATCCCGTCTGCGTTAAAGGAGCCGATCACATAAGCAGGGGCATTGGTAGCTATCGAGAAACCTTCTACTGCAGTATTTGGTGGCTCTGGTATTTCCTTGGCATCCATGATGACCAAGGCTCTTTCGGTATAAATGTTTGGATCCACAGCTGGTACTATATTGTAGGAATTTTGACCCGAAGATGTGCCATGTGCATATTGAGTGTTATCGATGGTGGATAGATCGTTACTTGTAGGAAATTCGACATAGACGACGCCGTTCCAATTCTTATCAACATCATAGGTTCCGTTAAATCCCGTGCTGGAGTTATTCTTGCTATCGATATATTCCTTTAGCCGCTGAACATCTAGTGCAACTGTATCGATACCTTTGTTTTCTCGATGATCGTAGAATCCTCCCCGGATTTCAGCGGGAATCTGCAGCTGCACAGTCACCTCTTTCCATTTTTTGCCTTGTTTAACCCATTGTATTTGCGTCTCAGTGCTAGCTGGTTGGTAATCGTAATACTCTGGCTCATTTTTTTGTATTGATGTGTAGGTGTCATCGGGGTCTCCAATGACATCAGGTGGCAAATCAACTACGTCATAAATGATATCGCCAAAGATATCCTGCTGTGGATCACTTCTTGGATCGTTTGGATTGGTGCGCTTAGGGGTATACGCTTTGAGCTGTCCATTTGGCTCCAATTTAATCAGTAGACCCGCCTGGTAAGCCATCTTTTGAGCGCGAATACTGGGATTTTTTCGATCTGGGTGATCAGAAGGCAGTAGTGGCTCAATTATGGCGTAACCTGCATTATTTTTTTCGTTGACCGAGGTGTAGGGGTCATCTGGAACGTAGTCATCGAAAGCGACCACGTTTTGGGTGACGGCGCCCAAAATACTGTCCTCCACGTAGCCATTCCAACGGCTAGGAGCTTGCTCACTCCAACTGCTAGCATTAGAATCAAGTATACCTGAATTAGAATTCATTGGCTTAAGGACTAGGGGATTAAGGCTCGTCGGTAAATTTACATCACCCCCGATGTGAACGGGTATGATTTCATCATGCAGGATACTTCCGGCCGTAGATACTTTGTCGTAAAAATTCAAGGATGCCCCAGATCTAGCGGCAAGATACATATCTTTGTTGGAGTGCACTGGTCCGGCGATATCCATATCCAAGCCAGGATTAATTTCTAGTATTCCGTTGTAGAAGATGGCATTCGTAAATAGTGGCGCGTCTCGGACTTCGAAACGCTCTCGGGCATATACGGACACCGAGCTTTGCCCTGAAATATTTACACTCGCGGCACTATAAACGTTGATTTCGCGACTGTAGACACTTCTGCCCCGAAATGAGTCAAATTCGTTCATGGGGTTATCCGTATGGATGAGTTTCCACTCGCCAGTCGGAATGTTGCCGGCCTGCAATTTGAGACTGTCATAGATAACATCGGAATCTGCAAAAAAGGCTTTAGCTGACTCAGGAATTTTCAAAGGATTTTTTCCGACGTGTAATTCATCTACTGGTAAGGAACTTTGCCGAGAAAATCGCAATGCAAGGTCCGCGGCACCATATTCAATTAAGGATTCCGCTGCGGCTTTGGCCTTCAATCTGGCAACATGTCGCTCTGTTATTAGCAAAGCGTTATTCGTGCGCGTGATAATTGAGGCCACTAGTATAAAAACCAAAGATGTAATTATAAGTACTGAAAGTAAGACGGACCCATTGCGGGACGAATCATTTTTGTATATGTTCATAAGGTTACCCTCTAGGAGATATTGTGAAGTTATAGGTGCCGGACGATTTCTTCGACGGGTTATCGTGAATGACCATGCAATTTACCATAATGCTAAGTTCAGAAAGATTGTAGAACATATAGCCTGAGATTAGACCTGCGGCTTGCTTAATCACAACTTCGTGATTTAGGCTTAGATTTTGTGCAGGAATCAGCTCTTCAATGGGTTGGTACTGCGAGTTTGCAGGAATGTTTATGTCGAACTTTTTAAGCTCAGCTTCTTCGGCCAGCGTATACGTATTGAGATAGTAGCCAACGATACGCTCGATGGGTGGCGGAATGGCATCGCTAGGGGTGGGATCGTCACCGTAAAATATTAAGATGCAAAAATTACCAAATTGGCCATTGCGCTGGCGATAATCTGCCGAAGTTTGGCCACTGCCGGTCGATCTAAAGCTACCTGCAATATCATGGCCTTGATCGAAGAAGGACTTGTAGATGATGAAGCTATTGGATTCTCGTGCCTCATCAGTTAACTCGTTGGTAATTTTGCGTATGGAAAGTTCTATATCGAGTTTGTTAGTGACACTTAATGAAGTCTTTAAGCACTCCGTTACAAAAGGTGTTATCATTGCTAGTAATGCTACTCCAATAGTCATGGCGACCATGATTTCAACTAGGGTGAACGCTGATTTAGAATGACTCATATACTTTTAGGGGTACATTTTTTAGCGTTTAATTCAGTGATATAGATGATTTAACAAAATGTACTGCGTCATTGATCCATGCGGAATCGTCATCAGCGTCACGCTTCTGGAGTAAATAGCTATAGTTCAGTGTAATTTGTACTGCTTCCAGGGGATTTGCTCCTGTGTTTAAATCAACTACATCAGCAGTAAATCTCATTGGCATCACTACTTTCGGGTCACCTTCATCTGTTCCTTCAGTGGTGACATCCATTATGATGTTTTTCTCAAATTGGATACCAAAACTGATGGCGTCATCTAATTGAAGATTGCCGTTAAGAGCTTTCAACATCGATGTTTTTAAAATGATTGAATCATTACCATTGAGTGCTGCTTCCACCACATCAAACTGAAGAGCCATCATTTGCTCGGCATATCCGTAAGCAATATTGTGCGCAACAGATTTGCGTATGATCGCATCCGACTGATTCAGTGAAAAGATAAGTGCTTTAGTCAGACCTAACGTTAGTAAGCTGAAGACGAACATACCAATCATGACTTCGGCTAGACTAAATCCTAGGGTATATTTGCTTTTTTTTCGTAATGTCACAGAGTAATTACCGTTACAAATATTTGAAGAATCATCAAGAATTAGCGGACTGCTTATTATTTTTTAGCATTTTATTTATATATCGGTTAGTTCGTTAAATATCTTTTGGGCATGATCAATTGATAAATCTTAATAATGTAATTCTTATCGACCATTTTAAAAAACGTTTACATGCAAGTCTTACCTAAACGTAAATAAATTAGCAATTCTGTCGAATACTAACCGGCAAATGAGTCGAATGAAAATATTAGCCTAAGGATAGGACCAAGCATGAAGATGCTGAAGACTACAATGCAGTGAGTGCAAGAAATTGAGGATGCTGATAGAATTTAAGCTTCATTGACTTGAATGGCTGGTCGAGTCAGGGATTTCATTCGTATTTTTCTGTAGATCAGCAAGTAGTTTATGGATTTTTATCGTGTGGTAGATAGGCAATAGAAAGTGAGTGTTATCACTGATAACGATTGTTTTTATCTAGCTAATTTGGAGGATCGGTTTAGTTCTGTAAGAATGAATCATATTGCTATAGCGGGTGCGGTCGGCTCGTTACTGTCTTTAGGTGCTCAAGCACAGTCACAGGCCAATAATAATTGGGATTTGGCGCGTATCTATAATTCCTCCACGGCGGTCTTTTACGGCGAAGTGTTGCGCACGGTGCCTGAGCCGTTGTTTCGCACCGGCGTGTCGGGGGTCCATGTTCAGGATATACGGTCCGTGGAACTGCCTTTGCAGGAGTTGATCTGGGAGCAGGGCACGCACTTTACTTTGACCGTGGTTGAGGGATTTAAGGGAACTTCTGCGGAACAGTTTGAGTGCTATCGGGCTGATCAGTCTCCGGATCTGTGGACTTACCTGGAGAATGCTGCCGGTGACGTTTTATTGGCGCCACCAATCGCGCTGGATCCATTGCTGTTGAATCTGTCACAGACTAATCGTGGGCTCTTTTTTATACGCGATTATCTTGGCTCAACTATTCCTGTGTTGTATCGTGTGCGCATGGGGCAGCGGGCGGAAGATGATATAAGACTGTTGCGGATTCATCAGTCGGCAGATGATGTGTCTCTTGAGCGGATACTGCAACAGCAACAGATACAGATAAAATTTGAGGCTGAGCAAGCAGCTGTCGCGTTTAAAGTCTTTGAAGATGAATACTATCAGATCATTCGCGCTCGGGAATTAGCGATTCGTCAGAGCTTGCTGGAAGATTTGGTAGTGCGCATGGGCTATGACGGGCGTTGGTCATATTATGCCTTTAAGGAACGATATATAGCGCAGCACGGTGCCTACTTGGCCGAGGGAGAGTTGCCATCTTTACCTATAGATCAAATCGAGATTCTTTGGAAAATGGCGTCGGAAGAATTGGCAAAAATTGATGTTATTTTACAGGCTCGAGCCAAATAATGCGTATATCTAAATGGTTGTAGTGATATGAAGAAAATTTTACCGAGCTCAGTCTCTTATTTGTTTAAATATCTTCTGTCTGGTGCCGTCGGTGGGGTTTTGCTGGCGCTGGTAATAGCTGTTCGGTTTTTGAATGATAAGCCAGACTTAGAAATCTGGCACACCGCAGAGCTGAATGAAGAATATACAGCAGAGTCGAAAGTTGCTACGTTTGCGGACTATCTGGCCTTGGAGGATCGCTTGTTTACTCAGTTGGATGAGTTGGTTGTTACACCTAAGAGTAATGATCCAGCGAAGTGGGCAGACCGCTACAGTAATCAGAGCTATGCCGATGCTACGAGCTGGGAGAGCAATTGGAATCGTAGCTTTGAGTTGATTCATGAAGCGCCCACGTGTGGTGTCTTGCTGCTCCATGGATTGACTGATGCGCCCTATAGTTTGAGGCGTTTGGGCCAGCGCTTGCATGCTGAAGGAGCATATGTAGTTGGATTACGAATACCAGGGCACGGTACTGCGCCAGCGGCTTTAACGCAGACCAGCTGGCAAGATATGGCTGCCGCGGTAGGATTAGCGATGCGTCATTTAAAGTCAGCGGTGAATGAACAACCGCTACATGCAGTGGGGTATTCGCATGGCGGAGCGCTGAGTATTCGCTATGCTCTCGATTGTTTGGCGGATCAGAGCTTGCCGGTATTGGAGAATATGGTGCTGGTTTCCCCCGAGATCGGAATTACCTCGCTGGCGAAGTTTGCTATTTGGCAGAAGCGTTTCAGCTACCTATTGGGCATGGCTAAATTACAATGGCAAATCATCGCGCCAGAGTATGATCCGTACAAGTACCAGTCGTTTCCAGTGAATGCTGCTGCTGTGGCTTATCAATTAACTATTTTGAATCGCGAGGAGTTACGCAAACTTGAGGGTGATAGTCGGTTGATGTCGTTTCCGCGTGTGCTGGCCTTTCAATCAGTCGTCGATACTACGGTGGAGATGTCCGCGTTAGTACGAGATTTTTTTGGGCGCTTACCTGAAGCGGGGCATGAATTGGTGTTCTATGATATCAACCGCAACTCCCAGGTTGAGCCGTTATTAATTCAGGGTAAGGTCCCGAACCTAGAGCCTTTAATAAGTGATCCGCAGCGGGACTACAAATTGTCAGTGGTCCGAAATGAGTCGCCTGGAACGCAGTCGGTTGCAGTGTATTCCTATGCGCCGAGTCTTCATGAGTCGGAAGTGCTGGCCTTGGGGTATGGGTGGCCTGCCACGGTCTATTCTCTCTCACATGTTGCGCTGCCGTTTCATCGCGATGATCCATTGTATGGTGCGGGCCCTCAAAAAAATCCGGAGCGTATCCATTTGGGAGCCATCGCCGTGCGCGGTGAGAAAGGTGTCTTTGCGGTTGCAGCCGGCGATATGTTGCGACAGCGCTGGAATCCGTTTTATGACTACCAGGAAGCCCGTATCGTTGAGCATCTCAAGTAGCGGTTCATTGTTTCACAACGCGAAACCTAAGCACTGATAGCTTCAGGCTCATCTTTTTCGATTTTTAAATTGTCGATGATGAATGTCTGCCGCTCAGGTGTGTTTTTGCCCATGTAGAAAGTGAGCATATCTTTAATCGTCATGCCCTTGGGGATGATGACCGGGTCGAGGCGAATATCCTTACCAATAAAGTGGCCGAACTCATCTGGTGAAATCTCGCCGAGGCCTTTGAAACGAGTGATTTCAGGCTTAGGCTTACATTCTTCCATTGCAGCGCGACGCTCATCGTCGGAGTAGCAGTAGCGAGTTACCTTTTTGTTACGAACTCGAAAGAGGGGAGTTTGCAGAATATGGAGATGACCTTGCTTGATTAATTCAGGAAAAAATTGCAGGAAGAAGGTAATCAGCAGGAGGCGGATGTGCATGCCGTCGACATCGGCATCAGTGGCGATGACGACATTGTTATAACGCAGATCTTCGAGGCCGTTCTCAATATTTAGAGCATCTTGCAGCAGGTTAAACTCTTCATTCTCGTAAACGACTTTCTTAGTCAATCCGAACGAGTTGAGCGGCTTACCTTTGAGTGAAAATACCGCTTGTGTGTTGACGTCGCGCGCTTTGGTAATTGAGCCGGAGGCAGAGTCGCCCTCCGTGATAAATAGGGTAGATTCGAGACGTCGGTCTTTCTTTGTGCCAAGGTGGACGCGGCAGTCGCGTAGCTTCTTATTGTGTACTTTGTTTTTACGCGCGCGTTCTTTGGCCAGCTTCTGAATGCCTTTGAGTTCCTTACGATTGCGCTCGGACTCTTGGATTTTTTTGACTAAAATTTCGGCGGTTGCTGGATTACGGTGCAAATAGTTATCAAGTGTTTGCTTCATGAAGTTGCTCATGAAGGTGCGCACCGTCGGCCCTTTCGGCCCCATGTCGGTGGAGCCGAGCTTGGTCTTGGTCTGTGACTCAAAAACCGGCTCTTCTACCTTGATTGCAACGGCTGCGCAAATCGAGGTGCGGATGTCGACCGCGTCGAAGTCTTTTTTGAAAAAGTCTTTGATAGTTTTGGCCAGCGCCTCACGGAAGGCTGCAAGGTGCGTGCCACCCATGGTGGTGTGCTGACCATTGACGAAGGAGTAGTAGTCCTCTCCGTAAGAGTCGTTGTGGGTGAACGCGACTTCGATATCGGTATCGCTCAAGTGCACGATGGGATACATTGGTTCGCCATCGAGCTTGTTGCCGAGCAGGTCTTTGAGGCCGTTTTCGGATTTAAACTTTTTGCCATTGTAGACGATGGTTAGTCCACGATTAAGGTAGGCATAGTTCCAGAGCATGTCTTCCACGTAATCATCGCGGAAGCGGATGGTACCAAAAATGTCTGGGTCTGGATCAAAGCGTAATGCGGTGCCATTTTCGGCATTTTTAGAAGACTTATCTTTTTTGTCTTCGGCAGTGACTTCTCCTTGTGAGAAAGTAACAGAGCGTGTCTTGCCCTCACGGAAAGCTTGGATCTGAAACCCAGAAGAGAGCGCATTCACTGCTTTGATGCCAACACCATTAAGACCGACGGACTTTTTGAAGGCCTCGGAGTCGTATTTCGCACCGGTGTTGATCTTGGAGGCACAGTCTTTGAGTTTGCCAAGTGGAATGCCGCGGCCGAAGTCGCGCACGGCGACGTGGGTACCGTCGATATTAACTTCGATGACCTTACCGTTGCCCATTACAAACTCGTCAATCGAGTTATCGATCACCTCTTTGAGGAGGATGTAAATGCCGTCGTCAGAGGATGAACCGTCGCCCAGCTTACCGATATACATGCCTGGGCGCAGGCGGATGTGTTCTTTCCAATCGAGGGACTTGATGCTGTCTTCAGTATATTTAGCGGACACAGGTTGGTAGTGGAGAGTTAAAGGTTAGGAGTTGAATCGGGGTTGCTGATACAAATGTTCGCTAAAAATGAACAATCAGGGACGAACGTCCAACCATGAAATTTGATTTTTTGGTGGATGAGTATTACCAAATTGTCTCTACGCAATTGGAATCGACGATCAGTTGGTCTTTGGTGATGAGTGGGATCTGGTGGTGTCTGGCCGTAGCGACGATGATCCGATCAAACGGGTCGGCTTGAGTGAGCGGCAGTGCATAGGACTCCGCTGCGATGTTGGAGTTGATCCGTAGAATATGAAAGTTCATCTCGGCCTGTCCTAATATCTTGTCAAGGGGAGTGCTGGAAGGGATACGCCCTTTATGGTGGAGCATTGCGATTTCCAGTAGACTTACGTCTGAAATACAGAGATCGCTACGGTCACACTGCTTGACGTAGTCGATGGCAGTTTGGCTTAGGCGCGGGTCGAATTCAGCCACCCAGATGAGAGCATGTGTGTCTAAAATGGCTTTCACAGTGATGGGTTCCACTCGTCGTCTGTGCTGGTGGGGCCAACAATGTCGTCTGCCACGTGGCCGAAGCTATCTTTCATACAACCTAGAATAGAGCCACCTTTGGGCTTGTCGGCGGTAATCCTAAGGTCGCCTTCGCGTGTGTGGACGATCACGTCCTCACCTGAGAGTGCCGCGCGGCGGATTTTTGGGAATTCTCGTAACAACGTGCTAACATTCGTTTCCATGTGCAAAATTTGTCAAATAATTTGTCAAATGTCAAGCGAGGTGGGGGTATGATACTATCCTGCGCCTTAAACTGATAAAATATTAACCGCAGATGCAGGCGGATTAACGCAGATGAATTTTCATCCAATTCTAGTTTTAATCTGTGTTTACAACAAACGGCTCGTGAGGACATGCGAATCCTACCATTAAAAGTTAGTGGCTGGCATGAGGCCTGAAAAGTGAGACTTGAGGCGCAGCTGTGGAACCCGATTTCTGATCGCCAGAATACGCGAAGTGTTCGCGAAGAGGGGGCGGAGTCGCGGATGATACGGAGATCGTCCCTCCCATAAAAAACGCGCTCCGTTGCGGGAGCGCGTTGATCTTAAAAACTTCGCGTGTGCTTTGCGCCCCTTCGCGAGCAAACTGCCGAGCCTACGAATTTAGCTCGACCAGCTTCGCCATGATTGCTTTTTGTGCGTGTAGGCGATTTTCTGCTTCGTCGAAGATGATACTTTGTGGGCTGTCGAGGACGTCTTGGCTCACTTCCTCGCCAGCGTGTGCAGGCAGACAGTGCATGAAATAGGCGTCGGGCTTGGCGAGTGCCAGCAGCTCGGCGTTGACTTGATACGGTGCCATTTCCTTGAGGCGCTGCTCGGCTTCGGCTTCGTCGCCCATCGATACCCACACATCTGTGTAGATCGCGTCAGCGTCTTTGACCGCTACTTTGGGGTCATTTGTGTAGGTGAAGTTGACTGGCAGGCCGTCGGCTTTCAATGCATCCACCACGGCTTGCTTGGGCTCGTAGCCATCGGGGCCGGAGACAACGATTTCCATGCCGAACATCGCTGCAGTCAGGATCCAGGAATTGGCCATGTTGCAGGCGCTGTCTCCGAGGAAAGCGATTTTCTTACCTTTGAGTGTACTGATATCCACGCTATCAGGGGAGTAGCGCTCGAGTAGAGTGAAGATATCGGTATAGAGCTGGCAGGGGTGGTTAAAGTCGGTTAGGCCGTTGATGATCGGCATGGTCGCATGTTCGGCAAACTCTTTGAGGATGGAGTGTTCGAAAGTCCGAATGACCAAACCGTGAAGGTAGCGCGACAGCACCTTGGAGCTGTCTGCGACGCTTTCGCCTCGGCCGATTTGAGTCTGCTGCGAGTTGAGCACGATGGGATGACCGCCGAGCTCGTTGATGCCGACCTCAAAAGAAACCCGTGTGCGCGTGCTACTTTTGTAAAAGAGTAGTCCCCACGATTGCTTGTTGAGTGTTGTCGGCGTATTGAACCGATCGTCTTTGAAAGACTTGGCCAGCGAGAAGACGTCTTGTGCCTGCTCGAGCGTGAAGTCGGTAACTTTTAAAAAGTGGTGCATTTTAAATAGGGCGAAAGAAGTGAGAGGTAAGAAGTTAGTTTTTCCCGAGTTCAGCGAAGACTTCGTCGAGAATATGGACGCTCTCGGCGAGTTGTTTGAGTGTGGCGGTGAGGGCGGGCAGCAAGCGTATGGTGTTGTGCCCAGCAGGCACGATCAGCATGCCTTTGGCCCGTGCTGCTGCGGTGACCGTAAGTGCATCGGCATGCAGCGCCAGACCGACCATGTAGCCAGCACCGCGCATGCCCGCGATGTGTTGTGGATACTTTTTAATTAAGTCTTGCAGGCCTTCGTGCCAGATGGAGCTGTTGGTGGCGACTTCGTCGATCAGGTTGTCTGCTTCAATGATGTCGAGTGTGGCGTTGGCTGCCGCGCAGGCGAGTGGGGAACCGCCAAAGGTGGTGCCGTGTGAGCTAGGCTGAAAGAGGTCAGCGTAGGGTTCGGACACCCAGATCGCTCCAATCGGGAACCCCCCACCGAGTCCTTTAGCCATACCGATCGCGTCTGGCTGTACACCGCTTTTTTCAAACGCGAAAAAGTGTCCGCTTCGGCCGATGCCGCATTGCACTTCGTCGAGCATGAGCAGTGCGCCTCGCTCGGTGCAGAGTGCTCGTAGTTCTTGCAGGAAGCTTTCATCGGCTGGAAAAATACCGCCTTCGCCTTGAATGGACTCGATAAAAACTGCGGCGACGCTGTCATCGACGAGTTGATCGAAGCTTTCGATATTATTGAGCTGTCCAAATTTGAACCCTTCAAGCATGGGTCGAAAGCCCCCTTGAATCTTTTCTTGTGGAGTCGCGCCCATACCGCCAAAAGTCCGACCATGAAAGGCGTTCTCGGCTGCGACGACGGTAAACCGTTTGGCTTCTTTGCCCCCGGATAGTTGCTGGCCGTGTAGCCGAGCGAGCTTAATTAACGCTTCGTTGGCTTCAGCGCCGCTGTTACAGAACAACACCCGTCCTGGGCCAGCTTGCTCGACCAGTCGATCAGCCAGTTTTTGTTGCCCTGGTATACCATAGAGGTTGCTGCAATGAGTGAGAGTGGCTGCTTGCTCTTGCACCGCCTTGACCCATTTTGGGTGAGAATGACCGACCGATGTGACGGCGATACCGCTACCAAAATCCAAGAAGCGTGTGTCGTTCTCGTCGTATAGATATACACCTTCACCCCGCACTGCGTTGAACGCCGGTGAGCCGTAGTTTTTCATGAGTGTTGGGTGGTGCATGCGGGGAGGGAGTTGTTGGTTGCTAGTTGTTGGTTGCTCGTTGCTAGTTGCGGGTTGCTCGCTGCGGGTGGTCGGAGAGAATGTGGTAATGATTAGTGGTTGGCTCGTTGTGTCATTTCAGCTGTTCACGATTTCGGTGCCGACGCCCTTGTCGGTGAAGATCTCAAGGAGTAGGCTGTGTGGGTTTTCGCCGTCGACGAAGTGCACGCGGTGTACGCCACTGCGCAGCGCTGTCACTGCGCTGTCTGTCTTCGGGATCATGCCTTTACTGATGGTGCCATCTTTGACTAGGTCGGCGACTTCTTCGGCTTTGAGCGAGGAGATCAGCGACTCTGAGTCGTGCATGTCGCGCATCAGGCCTGGGACATCGCAGAGATAAACAAGCCGACGGGCGCGTAATGCTGCAGCGACACGACCGGCAGCGGCGTCGGCATTGGTGTTGTAGACTTGCCCGTCTTCGTCGCAGGCCATTGGCGAGATGACAGGGATATAGCCGTCGTTGAGCGCTTTCTTGATGATCTTGGTTTTGACAGTATGTGTTTCGCCAACATAGCCGACATCGACGTGTTTACCATCGACGCTGACGTCTTTTTTGTCGCAAACCAATACATCGTTCCCGGCGATGCCGAGTGGCCGTGCGCATTTCTTCTGAAGGATTTCACAGATATCGAGATTGACGACTTTGTTGAGCGTGTGTTCGACGATTTTGGCTGACGCGGCATCGGTCACCCGTAGGCCATGTTCAAAGCGTGTTTCGACATTGGATTCTGCAAGTGCTCGTGTAATTGCTTTTCCCCCGCCATGCACAACGACCACTTTGATGCCCACAGCGGCGAGAAATGCGATGTCAGTCGCCACACGTGTACGCACCTTCGGGTCTGCATCATCCATAAATGCGCCGCCGTATTTGACTACAAAGATGGAATCACGAAACCGCTGAATGTATGGGAGCGCTTCAAGCAGCACGGCTGCTTTAGTAGTCACGTCGAGATGGTCAATGTGGATCATTAGAAATATGGATTCTGATGTGGTGTGCGAGCTTGCTCGCGCTTTATGTGACTTTGGCGCGAGCAAGCTCGCACGCCACGAACATAATTTACTCTGATTTGTTGAAGTTTACGTAAGCTTCGCTGAGATCAGAGGTGAGTAGGCGGAAGGAGCTGTTACCTTGATTTAAATTAAGTGTAATGCGGAAGCGGTTTTTGGCGACGATATCTTTCCACTCTTGCAGTTTCTCATCCTGCGGGCGCCCACCGATGAGTGCTGGGCAAGTGTCGTAGTGGATGTCGAAACAGGTCTCGTCGAGACCGACGCGTGCATAGCCTGCGGCATCGGCGAGGCGCCCCCAATTAGGATCGGAGCCATACCATGAAGTTTTAACCAAGAGTGAGTTGCCCACGGCGCGAGCGACTTTCTCGGCATCCGCATTCGTCTGGCAGCCTTTGACGATGAGTTCGACTAGCTTAGTGACTTTTTCGCCATCGCCGACAATTTTTTCGGCCATGATATCGCAGACTTGAAAAACGGCGTCTTTGAAGGCTGACAGTAACTCGGGTGTGGCATCGGCGGCGATGCCCGAGTGGCCATTAGCAAAGAGGAGAACGGTGTCGTTGGTGCTCATGTCGCCATCAACTGAGATGCAGTTGAATGTTCGATCGCAGGCTTCTTTGAGGACTGTTTTGAGCAGTGCACCGTTTGCTTGAAGATCGGTGACGACATAGGCGAGCATAGTTGCCATATCGGGCTCAATCATACCTGCGCCTTTAGCCATGCCAGAGACAGTAATGGTTTGGCCATCGACCTTGAACCGTGCCGTGGCGACTTTGCGCCGAGTGTCGGAGGTGAGGATCGCGTCGGCGGCATTGAACGAAGCCTGCTGTTTGTCGCTGAGCGCTTGGGCCGCAGCAGCGATGCCAGACTCGATCTTTTGCATCGGTAGTTTCCGACCAATGCGGCCAGTAGAGCACACTAAGAAGGGCGCGCCGATGCCAGTTTCCAGTTGTGCCAAGGCGCTCATTTGCTTGGCGTCGATCATGCCTTGTTCACCAGTCGCGGCATTGGCATTACCGCTATTGGAAATACAGCCAGCGATGTTGTCGGCACTTTTCTCGAGGATGGTTTTACAGACTTTAACAGGTGCTGCGCAGACGTCGTTGAGCGTAAAGACACCCGCTGCACTGCAGGGAGTGTCTGCGGTGAAGAGTGCTACATCGAGGCGTTCGGTGTCACCGATTTCCCTAATATCGCCAGCTACACCAGCAATTTTGTAGCCTGGGCAGTCTGCGAGTCCGCCAGAATTTTCGATCAGTTTAACTGGGATGGAGGTGTTCATATCGAAATGTGGCGTTGGAGTTGCGGTCTACAGCAGTCCGGCAGTTTCTGCGAAACCGAACTTTAGGTTAAGCAACTGCACTGCCTGGCCGCTAGCTCCTTTGAGTAGGTTATCAATGACTGAGGTAATGACAAAATTGTCGGTCCGTGGATCGTAAACGGCAGAGATGTCTGCACGATTGGTGCCACTAACGTGTTTGGTATCCGGATACGAGCCACTTGGGAGCACATTGACGAAGGGTTTACCTGCGAAGGTTGCGTTCCAAGAAGCGTAAAGATTGTCAAGCGAGCCGTTGGCCTTGGCTACAATCGTCGTGGAGATACCCCGCGACATTGGAGCGAGGTGTGGGTTAAATTGCACGATGCAGTCCGCAAAGGCTGCTTTTTCGAGCTGCTCTTCGATTTCGGATAGGTGGCGATGCTTGGGCATACCGTAGCCCTTCATACTTTCGTTACGTTCGCAATAAATGAAGTCCTCTGCGACTGTACGACCAGCACCGCTGACACCACTGTAACTGTTGATGACAATCCCTGCAGGTTTGACGATGCCTTGCTTGAGCAGAGGAACTAATGGTAGCTGCACGCTGGTCGGGTAGCAACCTGGGCAGGCGATGAGCGATGCGCTCTTCCATTGATCGTCCGCAAGTTCAGGTATGACATAGGGAGCAGCAGCTAATAGGTGCGGTGCTGGATGGGCTTGGCCATAGTACTGTTCGTAGACTGCGGTTGATTTAAGGCGGAAGTCGGCGCTCAAATCAATGACGGTCTTACCTGCTTGAAAGAGTGGGTCAGCATATTCCGATGCGACGCCGTGTGGCAGCGCAAGGAAGAAGACATCAAGGTCCTCCCGAGCGGCTAACACCACTGGGTCTGAGTGGGTAAACTCCAATTCACCGACTAAGTGCCGCAGCGCCGGCATCACATCGGCGACAAGCTTACCCGCCAGTGAGCGCGAGGTGACTGCAGCTAATGTCACGTTTGGATGGCGTGAGAGTAGCCGAACAAGTTCTTCTCCGGAATATCCGGATGCTCCGATGACTGCTGCGTTCATGATAGTGAGGATTAAAAGTGGCGTCGACTAGGATGTAAACGATGATCAATGAGATTAACTGGAGACTGATGAGACAGAAACTTGGAAAAGAAAAAACCCTCCAAGGCACGAAAACGGCCTGGGAGGGTTTGCAAAAAATGCGTCCTTGCCGCTTGGCGGTTTAACGTTTCGAGAACTGGAAGCGCTTGCGTGCACCAGGCTGACCTGATTTCTTACGCTCGCGTGAGCGAGGGTCGCGTTTCATGTGGCCTTCTTGTTTCAGAGGCACGCGTAATTCGCTGTTAAGTTTTTCAAGTGCACGAGCGATGCCGAGGCGAGTCGCGCCCGCTTGGCCATTCAGACCGCCGCCTTCTGCTTTCACAGTGATGTCAACTTGATCTGCCATCTCAACAGTGGTGAGAGGAGAGAGTGCGGCACGGGTGAAATCTTCAGTCTTGAAGTAGTCCGCAGGTGCTTTTCCGTTAACGATTACTTTGCCTGTGCCGCGAGTTAGGCGGACACGGGCACGTGCCGTTTTACGGCGACCGATGGTTACAAATGTTTGTTCGCTCATTGTAGATATTCTAAAAGTTATACTAGAGGCTTAGGCTGCTGCGCTTCGTATGGATGCGTAGGGCCAGCGTGAATTTTAAGCTTCTTGATCATTTGGCGACCAAGGCGGTTACGGGGAAGCATGCCTTTGACTGCGTGCTCGATAATGAATTCGGGCTTCTTTTCACGCATTTCTTCCATAGAGACGTAGCTTTCGCCGCCCATCCAGCCAGAATAAAACATGTAGTTTTTATCGGTGTTCTTTTTGCCTGAAACACGGATCTTCTCAGCGTTGATGACTACGACGAAGTCGCCGGTGTCAGCATGCGGAGTATAGATAGCCTTGTGACGGCCGCGCAATACATTGGCGATTTTTACGGAGATACGGCCGAGTGTTTCGTCGGCAGCGTCTACCACGAACCAGTGTTTGGTGTGGTCTGATGTTGTAGCTAAAGTCGTTTTCATGATTTTTGGAAAAGCGGCAAACAGTAAAATGCGAATGTAGCCTGTCAATGGGAATTTTCGGTCTTTTATGTCCGAGGGCAATTTTTATCTATAATGCTGGCCGAAGAATACCTTGAGGGCCTATTTGTGAACCTATTTTTACTACGTCCGTTAAAAAAGGAAAGTCAGTTGGGAGCGTTGGATTTGCTTTTTGCTCTTGGGAGGGACGACCTCCGTGTCGTCCGCTATCGATGCGTGAGAGTCTGACAGGATTATCAGCTCTTGGAGACTCCTAGATTTTCATGTGGTTTCAAAACTGCCCGTGGTCGACACGGAGGACGACCCTACCCAACGGAATAGCCGCCCCATTAGGCTCAGAATAGTATCTCCCCGGTAAATGACGATGAACCCAATTTTAGCACTGTAGCGATAACTCGACTACCGATCGTAGCCAGCGAACCACTTCACAACGCTACAGCCAAGATTTATTTTATTGCAAATGGACTGTAGTCCGTCATTTTCCGCTGCTTTTCCAGATTCACTTCTAAGAAGGAGCACTACTTTGAGAGACGATTATTTACAGGCCGCACAATTAATTATTACAGATCCGATGATTCTGATCAACGTTGTATCGCGTCGTGCAAAACAATTAAAAAGTGGCTACAAGCCATTAATTGAGTCGCTTGAGCGTCTTTCCGCCGAGGATCTTGCTCTACGCGAGATCATGGAAGGTAAAATTACTTATCAATTGGACGAAGAGGAAACGGACGAGGCGTAAGCCTATTTGCGCCATTGATCGTTAGTACTCGCCCTTGCTACGATTTCCTCTGCATGGCTTGGGGAGACATTCACTGTGTGTGCTAAAAAAAAGTCAGCGGACGACCGGTTTAAGGAAATTCGCAACGGTAAGGCCAACCACAACTATTTTGTGGGAGATCGCTTAGAAGCAGGTATTGAGCTTAAAGGGACTGAAGTGAAAGCGGTCCGCGATGGCGATGCACAGATTTCAGAGGGATTCTGCCGCATCGAGAAAGGCCAGTGCTGGCTTTATAACTCTCATATTGGCGAATATAAGTTTGGCAATTTCCAAAATCATCCTCCTCTGCGCAAGCGCCGTCTCCTACTTCATCGTCGTGAGATTCATAAGCTTTTTGGCGCGATGGAAGCAGGCGGCAAGTCGCTGATCCCATTGCGGATGTATGTGAAGCATGGGTTGATCAAAATTGAGATCGCACTGTGCACGGGTAAGAAACTCTTTGATAAGCGTGAGAGTTTGAAGAAAAAGATCACCATGCGTGAGGCTGAGCGTGAGATGCGCCGTCATAAATAGAAAGATTATCAACGATGTCCCAGCAATCTGTACTTGTACAAGCCCCAGCTAGCACCTCGAATTGTGGGCCTGGCTTTGATACCTTGAGTATTGCACTGACGCTGTACAATTTTGTGCGCGTGACCATTCGTAAGGATGCTGCGATTCACAGTGTAGGTGATGGCTCAAAGGAAACTCAGCTCATGGTAGAGACGGCCGCGCGTGCGTTTGCGAATGCTGCTGGAATCGAGATGAGTGGTTTTGATTATGAGATCTGGGGAGACGTGCCTGCGACGCGTGGATTGGGGTCCAGCTCGACAGTGCGTGCGAGTATTGTCGCTGGCTTAAATGCCTTGTGCGGCCAACCGCTGGATACAGAGGCGATGATACGGCTAACGACAAAATTGGACAATGCGCCAGATAATGCCTGCGCGGTGTTTGCTGGAGGCTTTTGTATCGCTCGTACTGATCCGGCGACGTTTGCATATCGTGAGCATGTCCGTTTTAAGCTACCTGATTCGTTAGTATTTGTTGCAGTATCACCTGCGTATGAAGTCCTCACGGCAGATTCTCGCCGCGTACTACCAGATAGTATCCCGTTTGATGATGTGGTGCGAAGTGCAAACAGTTTGGCATTTTTAGTCGGTGTACTGGTTTCAGGGGAGTTCACTCGTCTGCATGACGCGGTGAATGATTATATCCATCAACCGTACCGTGAGCTACTCAATCCATTTGCCTGCGAAAGCATTGAGGCAGGTTGTCACGCTGGTGCTTATACTGGGTGGCTCAGCGGTAGTGGCTCAACGGTGTTATGTGTGACCGACCAAGCGAATGCACTCAAAGTTGGAGCCGCGATGCAGGAAGTCTACAAGGGTAACGGGGTGCGTAGTCGTGTCTATCGACTGGCTACTGATAATGTTGGACTTACGGTTTCCTAGACGCAGCTCCTGCACGCCTCTCGCAGATATTAAACTGACTCGACTTGGTCTACCAGAATTTCAATGGGTTGCCGCTTTTTTCTACGGTGACGCCATTCTCTGTCTTGGTGCTGCTGCAACCGGAAAATGCGATGGCAAGTAGCGCTGCAATCAGTATGCGCAGGAGAGGTTTGCGGAGTAGCTTCATGAGGGTTGTTCGATTGTAGTGAATTATGTATGATCGGACTGAGTGGTTTTGGCCTGCTTGTCGTAGAGACTCGTATAGAGTTCGTTGCTTTGATAAAGTTCCCTGTGTGGGCCTTGTGCGATAATGTGTCCGTCCTCAAAGACAAAGATGCGATCTGCGTGTTGAATGGTGCTGAAGCGGTGCGCAATAATTATTACGGTGCGGCCTTTAGCGAGGGTCTCGAGCGCGGCTTGGATGTTGTGCTCGCTCTCGGCGTCGAGGGCTGAGGTGGGTTCGTCGAGGATGATGATAGGTGCGTCCTTGAGGAGAGCGCGAGCGATAGCGATGCGTTGGCGCTGACCACCAGAGAGGCGTGAGCCGCGCTCACCAACGAGCGTGTCGTAGCCGTCTTGGAAGGCTTCGATGAAGTCGTGTGCGTTGGCCATGCGGGCTGCTCGTTTTATCTCTTCGAGTGTGGCCTCCGGTTTGCCGAGGCGGATGTTGTTGGCGATGGTATCGCTAAACAAGAGAGACTCCTGTGAGACGAGGGCGATCTGTGCACGCAGTTCGTGCTTATCCAGTTCGCGCACATCGATACCATCAATGCTGACGTTGCCTTCGACAGCATCATAGAAACGTGGCACAAGATTGGCAAAGGTGGTCTTGCCGGCACCGCTGGGACCGACGAGAGCGATCACTTGGCTTGGTTTGATCATGACATTCACACTTTTAAGTGCGACCTCATCGTCATAGGAAAAGGTGACGTTATTAAACTCAATTTCGCCAGCAACTGATTGAAACGATTTAGGATTCGCTGCTTCCGGGACCGTATCCTCGGAGTGTAACACATATTCTAAACGATCCAGTGATGCTTGAGCTTTGCGAATTGTGTTGGACACACCGCCGAGTTTTTTGATCGGCTCGTAGCACATGTAAAGTGCGGTGAGGATCGAAGCGATGATTTCGGGTTGAATGTCTTTTTGGACGGCGACGTAGAGAGAGAAGCAGAGTGCAAATGCGGTGGTCAGTTCAATTAAAGGCGAGAGTGCCTTGTCGTATTTGACTGTTTTGAGGGTTAGCTTGAATAGTTTACGAGCCGCGGCAGAGAAGCGATTGATCTCGCGTGTTTCGAGGCTATAGGCACGGACTTCGCGCACGGCCGAGAGGTTTTCGTTGAGCACGTTATTGAGTTCACCCGCTTGGTTTTGTGCTAGTTTGGCTTTTTTTAGGATACGTGAGCCAATGGCCCGAATTGGTAATACGCAGGCTGGGACCGTGGCCAGTGCAATGAGCATGAACGCGACTTCGGATTCGCTGATCGTTAGGTAGATCAGAAATCCGACTGCACTGACTAAGGTGGCCGGCTCTTTGACTAAGCTGTTGACTACTTTAACCAGGGCAGTTTGTAGCTGCCCAGTGTCACCCATCACGCGACTCATCAAGTCGCCAACATTGTTTTTATGGAAGAACGCCACGGGTAGAAATTGTATCTTCTCAAATACCATACAGCGTAACCGTTCCAGCACATGCATGCCGGCATAAGCCATGAAGTAGGCATTGAGGAATCCGCCGAGTGCACGTAAAGAGAAGGCCAGTGGAATTGATGAAAGTAGGAGGATCAGCGCCATTCCTTGCGGTTTATCGTCGCTGGTGACCAGCGGCACCAGATATTGAATAATAAACGGTAGCCCGGCGCCGGACGCCGCAGCTGAAATGAGCCCGAAGCCGAGGCCAAGAGCGAACTGTTTGCGGACAGGCTTTAGGTAGCTGAAGTAAGGGCCGAAGCGTTTTAGGAACATGAGTTGGAGCGTGCTGAGTTTAAAGTGATTTGACTGAAGCTAGGTCACGATTTGCACCGGATATTGATCGAAGACTGTGTCCACTGTGGCGATTTCCCAGCCTTTGACCAGCGCGGAGGCAATTAGTAGTCGGTCAAAGGGGTCTCGGTGTAGTTGTGGTAATTTGCCGAGCATGTAAATCGCTTTGTTTTCAAGAGGATGAAAGTTCAAGCCTGAATCTTGAATCAGACCTGGTAGAAACTTTTGCGGTGTCTCCGGTAGCTCCAATTTGCCGAGGTCGTATTTGATCTGGATTTCAAGCACGGAAATTTGGTTGAGATGCCAGCACACATCTTCCGCAGCGAACAGTTCTGCCAGCTTGGGCGAGAGTTTACTAGGCGCGAACTGGCTCCAGAGGAACACATGGGTGTCGAGTAGCAGATGTCTCATTCGCCGTAGAAGTCGTTTTCGAAACTTTTGAGGGGCGCATCAAAATCGTCCGGGATCGTGGCTTTTCCAGACATGAGGCCGATTTTCGGGCGAATGCCAATGTCGGGTTGCGGTGCTGGACCGATCACTGCGACGGGCTTATTGCGATCGGCGATGATGAATTGATGCCCTTGAGCTGCTTGGTGAGCATAGCGACCGAGATGTGCTTTGGCTTCGCTGAGTTTGATAGTAGTCATATAATTAGACTAGTAGTAGACTAATGATTGTCAAATGCGCGCTTGCGGTTGGTTACGCGAAGAAATCGGTGATGACTTCGACCACGCGAGTGATCTGCTCGGGTGCCAGATCGGGGAAGATCGGCAAGGCCAGGCTCATCGCTGCGGCGCGCTCGGAGTTCGGGAAGTCGCCCCGTTTGTAGCCGAGTAAACGGAAGCACTCTTGCTCGTGCAGGGCCAGTGGATAGTAGATCTCACAGCCGACGTTGTTGGCGCGCAAATGGTCGATCAGTGCATCACGCTGATCGGAGTAAATGACGAACTGGTTATAAATATGATAGTTGCCGTCTTTTTCGGTGGGCAGGCTGATGCCGTTTTGTAGGTCGCCTGAATCGAGTAAGCTGATATCGCGGCTGATGCCGGCTTCACTGGCGAGCTTGTGGTAGAGCGCGGCGTTTGCGCGGCGTTGCTCGTGCCAGTGGTTCAGATGCTTGAGTTTGACGTCGAGCACGGCGGCTTGCAGGGCATCGAGGCGGAAGTTGCCGCCGACACGCGCGTGGAAATATTTAGGTTCCATGCCGTGGTTGCGTAATTGGCGAATGATGCCTGCGTACTCGGCGTCGTCACAGAGCACCATACCACCGTCGCCGAAGCCCCCGAGGTTTTTAGTGGGAAAAAAGGACAGGCAGCCCATGTGCCCGAAAGAGCAGGCGGGGTGACCGTGTTGCTTGGCGCCGATCGCTTGCGCGGCGTCTTCGATCACGAGCAGGTCGTGTTCGCGCGCGAGTCGATTGATCGCTCGCATATCGGCCATTTGTCCAAACAGATGCACGGGTGCGATCGCGCGAGTTTTGTCGGTGATCACTGCTTCGATCTTCGCGACGTCAATGTTGAAGGTACTGGGCTCAATATCGACAAAAACCGGCTTAGCACCGAGCCGCGTAATCGACCCTGCTGTACCGAAGAAGGTGTATGGGGAGGTGATGACTTCATCGCCTTCGCCAATGCCCATCGCCATCATGGCAACGATCAGAGCATCCGTGCCAGAGGAGACGCCGATGGCGTGTTGGGTATTGCAATAGTCAGCGCAGGCGGTTTCGAACTTTTCAACCGTCGGCCCGAGGATGAAATATTGGGACGCAATGACGTTGGCCACCGCCGCATCGAGCTCGGGCTTGAGTGCGAGATACTGTGGCTTCAGATCAAGAAGCGGGACTGCAACGGAATCCGACATGATGGTTTATTGATATGAAATTATGCGTTGAGCAATTCTTCGGCTGTGATCGGTGCGGTTCCGAGATGGCTGACGACGACTCCTGCAGCTTTATTTGCAAGTCGTGCGGCATCCTCGAGTGATTCTCCGGCAGCGAGGCCTGCTGTGAGCACGGAAATGACGGTGTCGCCTGCGCCTGAAACATCAAACACTTCGCGGGCTTCAGTTGCAATACGACCGATGATTTTGCCGTTCTCGCCGAGGAGCATGCCTTCGGCACCGAGGGTGATGACGAGCTTCTCGGGGTTATATTTTTTGAAAATGATTGAACTGACAGCTTCGTCGTCAAAGTCGGCATCGGGGCTGCTGTCAAAGCCTGCCATCTGCAGCGCTTCGGCGCGGTTGGGGGTCATGAGCGTCATGCCGTGGAGGTCGAGGTGGCGCTTGGGCTTAGGATCGACAATGAGTAGTGGCTGTTTTGGTAGGCTGGCGACATGTGTGCGCACCGCGTTGAGCAGCTGATCGTTGACCACGCCTTTGGCGTAGTCCGAAAAGAGGATGGCATCTGCGTTGGTAATGAGTTCGAGGAACTGTGGACTACCTAACAAGTGGTCGAGTGCGTAGGCAGCTGGCTTGGCTTCCCGGTCGATACGGCAAAGCTGTTGCCGTTGCACGATGACACGGGTTTTCAGGATGGTCGTGGCACCTTCTTTTTGGCCAATGGGAGAGAGTTGAATTCCACGATCGCTGAGCACTTCGTTAAGGAGTACACTTTCGGGGTCGTTGGTATAGGAGCCAATCAGGTTGGTTGGCACGCCGAGGCCAGCGAAGTTGTTGGCCACATTGGCCGCGCCGCCAGGTACGTAGGTGTCGCGTGCCACAGAGACCACTGGCACTGGCGCTTCAGGGGAGATCCGCGTGGCATCGCCCATGATGTAGTGGTCGAGCATGATGTCTCCGATCACGACGATGCGCAGCTTGGCGAATTTGTTAAGTAAGTTGGCTATATCCATTGGGAGACTTGAGAGCTGAGATGAGAGACTTGAGAGCTGAGATGGGAGACTTGAGAGCTGAGATGGGAGACTTGAGAGCTGAGATGGGAGACTTGAGAGCCGAGATGGGAGACTTGAGAGCTGAGATGGGAGACTTGAGAGCTGAGATGGGAGACTTGAGAGCTGAGATGAGAGACTTGAGAGCTGAGATGAGAGACTTGAGAGCTGAGATGGGAGACTATTTTGAGTCTCTGCGTTTTTTCGTGTTCTGAGACATTGTTATGAAAATTCGGATGAGTTCGTCGGCTTCGTCCCAGATTGGTTGGGTGTGTATTTTTGAGATTTCACAGTCTTCGTGTAATAGTTCGAGCCAATACTGTGTTTCATCGGCCTCTTGTGCGCACAATTCGATTTTCGCTATAAATTCGGCGTCACTGCGTGAGCGGCTCGCTTCTCTGTAATTGGCTCCAACTGATGTTCCTGAGCGTAAGAGTTGTTTGCCTAATACAGAGATTTCTTCGCGTCGTCGGTCTAATCCTACGTAAAATCGCACCACTGCTCCCGCGAATTCTTTGGTTCGCCGCCTGAGTGCCTGAGTTCTTTCTGCATTATCCATTTCTCTTTTTAGTTGTCTCTAGCTTCAGCTCTTCAGGTTTCTCATCTCAGCTCTCTTTTTTCAAGTCTCAGCCTTCTTCCCATCTCAAGTCTCAGCCCTCCCCCTTCAGGTCTCTTTACCCCCAGTCTTCGACTTCAACCAGTTCGAGCCATGCGTGCAGGATGAAAGTGTGCAGCTCTTGAATGCGGGCGGTGTTGTCGCTCTCGACGACGATGCTGTGGTCGGCGATGGCTTTGATCTTTCCGCCGTCTTTGCCAGCGAGTAAAATGGTGGTCACACCGTTCAGTTTCGCGGCTCTGAAGGCGCGGGCGACGTTTTCAGAATTACCGCTGGTGGAGAAGCCGACCAGAATGTCGTCCGCCTTGCCGAGGGCTTCGATTTGGCGAGAGAAGATTTCATCGAAGCCGTAGTCGTTGCTAATGCAGGTGAGTACCGATGTGTCGGTGTTGAGCGAGACGGCGGGGAGCGGGCGTCGATTGCCTCGGTAGCGTCCGACGAGCTCTTCACAGAGGTGCATCGAGTCGGTCGCGCTGCCACCATTGCCGCAGGCGAAGATGGTTTTGCCCTGGCGCAAGCGCTCGACGATCATTTTACCAGTCGCTTCGACGGTGGCGAGTTGCGCGGCGAACTTGTCGAGGCACGTTTTGAGTGTGTCGTAGTCTGTTTGAACGAGTGACATGTGGTAGAGAGTTACTGGTTGTAGGTTAGGCGTTGCTAATATTTATACACCGCCAGCTTTGATGATTTTGGCGATCATCTTAGTGGTGCTGAAGCCTTCAAGAAAAGGGAGAAACTTAATCTGAGTGCCTGCATTGTCGAAGGCCTGACGCTCCGGTTGATAGAGTGTATCGATGGTGTAGTCGCCGGCTTTGGTGTAAATGTCGGGCTGAAGTTGCTCGATTTCATCAACAAGGCGTGGACTGTTAAAGATGACGACATGGTCGACGCAGCTGAGCGCGGCGAGACAGTAGGCACGTTCGATTTCAGATTGGATGGGGCGCGTTGGCCCTTTCAGTGAGCGGACACTTTCATCACTGTTGATCAAGATCCAGAGCTGGTCGCCGAGTTTGCGTGATGCTTGCAGATAGGAAAGGTGTCCAACGTGCAGCAGATCGAAGCAACCATTGGTCATAACCATGGACTTGCCTGCCGTACGCAGTGTTTTGCGCGTTTCGATGGCTTGCTCGAGTGTGAGCAATTTGGGGTTCGGTAAGAGCACTGCTTTTTCTATTCGATGGTGTTGATGAAGGGATATGTGAGTAGCTTTCGATCATCAGTGAGCAAAGATAAATCGGAAATTCTAGCGGTGGCCGCAATGATACGATCGCAGGGGTCTTTATGGAATTCACCCGGTAGGCTATAAGCTTCGCAGATTGTTGGATAGTCGATAGGCAAAATTTCAATGCCGTTTTGTGTCGTATATTGGTCGAACCAGTTCTTCCAATGCTGACCGAGGTCGATGCGCCCACGGTCAGTCAAGCAAGCAAGTTCGGCACAAGTCACTGCTGAGACATAAACCTGAGAAGATCGTTCCAAAGCAGTTCGTTGTTTAGGGGAGAAACGTTTTGATTCCGAGACCAGCCAGATCAGCGCACAGGTGTCGAGCAAGAGGCCCTTCATTTTAAGCAGTCCCAGTCCTCTTCAGGAATGGCTGGTTCAGTCAGATCACAGAATACCTGAACTGAGCCTGGTGCAGAATCAAACTGAATTTGATTCTTGGGCTTATCTGGAATGCCTGTGATCTGAGCAATGGCTTTGCCGTGTTTGCGCACAATCACCGTTTCACCCGCCTGCGCTTTGGCGAGGCAGCGACTGAATTGGTCTTTGGCTTCGGCTACGTTTAGTTCCATGGTGTAAAATATGGCCAAAATTCTGGCCTGTGTCAATCTCGCTCAGGTTTGTTCTTTCTGCTGCCCAAAGGGCACCCGCTTCACTCACCCTCCACTACGTTCCGGGCAAATCGTTCCGATTTACCATCTTCGCGCTAGTCGCGCTTCGTCAAGTTTCAGCTCTCTCCAATTTCAGGTCTCAAGTCTCCCATCTAAGCTCTCTTCTACTGTCCGAGTTGTTTGCCAGTGATTAGGTAATTCTGTACGTAGTCTTTGACCGCATCCTGCAGCGTGTAGCCTTCGTTGGTATAGCCGGTGCTGCGCAGTTTAGCTGTGTCTGCACAGGTGTAGTATTGGTATTTGCCCTTTAATTGCTCGGGCATGTCGATGTAGTTGATATTTGGCTCGAGGTCGAGCGCGGCAAAAATTGCGGTGGCGAGTGTGTTCCAGGTATTGGCTTGGCCGCTGCCAAGGTTGAACAGACCATTGGCAGTGGGCGTGTTGGCGAGGTGAATCGTCATGGCGACGGCGTCTTTCACATAAAGAAAATCGCGCATCTGGTTGCCGTCGGTGTAGTCGGGGTGGTAACTCTTAAACAGCCCGATCTCGCCGGTGGCTTGGATCTGCTCATAGGACTTTGCTACAAGGCTGCGCATATCGTCTTTATGCGCTTCGTTGGGGCCGAACACATTGTAATATTTGAGGCCAACGATGTGTTGGTCCCAGCCCATGCGCTGCGCATAGCAGTCAAACATGTGCTTGGAATAGCCATACATGTTGAGTGGAGTGAGCGTATGTAGGTCTTCTAGCGTATCGTCCATCCCTTGACTGCCATCACCATAGGTGGCGGCACTGGAGGCGTACACAAAGCGAATACCTTTCTCGATGGCGATACTGGCGAGCGTTTTGGTGTATTCGTAGTTATTATGAATTAGGTAGCTGGCGTCGCGCTCAGTGGTGGCGGAGCAAGCACCTAGGTGGTAGATGGTTTCAAACTGATCGAAATACTCCGGCTCTTCTTCTGCGAGTTCGATCAGATCGTCCGCTTCGATGTAATCCGCATAGCGAAGTGGAATGAGATTTTTAAATTTCTCGTCGATACCGAGTAGGTCGGCCACAACAATGTTGGTGTTGCCGGATTCATTGAGGGCGTGAATCAGGGCGCTGCCGATGAAGCCTGCGCCACCGGTGACGAGTGTGTATTTGCCTGTGCTCATTGCTTAAAAAATCTTAATTAACTGAAAGTTCTTTGTGAAGAATCATCGTAGTATCGAGATTTGTTCGGCTTAAGACTAGTCTATAATTGAGCGGATGCAGGCGGGGAAATCGTTACGAAATTCGTAGCTTCCGGTGATTTTACCTGCAAGGCATGCGGCAGGGAGCTGTGGCTTACCGCAACCGACCGCCCAACCGGAGGCGTTGGCATTCCACGCAGTTTCGAGGTCGACCAGGGTGTCGCCAATCATGTGCGTGGCGGCATTGGGTGCGACGAGATGGCTGAGGGCTTCATCGATAAAGCGGGTCGAGGGCTTGCGATAACCGCCTGCGATGCCTGGCGCTTCGGGCGCGATGCACCAACCGGCGATGTCTTCGGGCTGTAGTTCGAGTAATTCGAACAGGCGGCGCTGGCAGGCATGGACTTGCTCAATCGGAAAGTAGCCGCGGCCGACGCCGGATTGGTTGGTGAGAATATAAAAGGGAATGCCTCGGGTGATGAGTTCGTGGATTGCATCTTTGACGCCCGGCAGCAGCTCGATTTGATTAGGCTCGCTGATGTAGTCGATGTGGCGAATGAGCGTGCCGTCGCGATCGGCAAAGATTGCGAGCTCGGGATTGCTGTGCGCGAAGCGTGGATTGAGCCAGACGTTTTTCATGTGGAAGGGGACTGAGACTTGAGTGTGGTACAGGCATTCCTGCCTGTTGCGTCGGAGCTGAATCTGACTGGGCAGACAAGAATGTCTACATCACTTTACGGGGCAGACTGGGTGTTAGTTATCAGCTGCACGCTACGAGGTCTTCCATCTCAAGCTCAGGCATCACTGGTAGCTGCTTTAGTGCAGCTGAAGGAGCTTCGGTAGTTCCGGTGCTTTGCCGTGGAAGCGCTGATAGAGTTTGCAGGCTCGCTTGAGGATGGCTTGCCAGAGTTTATGGTTTGCCTGCAAGGAGTGTTTCCAGTCTGCGCCTGAGTACACTTTCAGATAACGAATGTAGTCTGCGGAGGTCAGTCCAGCATCGAGCGCGGAAAAGAGCAGGGCAGCCAGATCTTTTATAAGCCAGCGGGTTGGAACGCGGGAGTGGTGTTGCACGCGGTGTAGATCGATCAAATTCAGCGGGATGCTTTGGCCGGGTTGCCAGTTGCGGATCAGGTCTCGGTTGATTAAAAAGTGGTTGATGTAGAAGTCGCGGTGGTTGATTCCCTGACCATGCATTGTTTGTCCCATGTGGGCGACTTCGTCAATTAGGGCGCGTTTGAGTGCCACCCAGCGTGAGGCAGTGAAGCCCATCCAGCCGTGCTTGAAATGCTCCAGCGTTTCGCAATCTTCTAAGGCATCGAGCACCACGAACGATTCGATCGCATGTGGATAGCGGCCACGTTCGCCCTTGCCGAGCACCTTGGGCACACGCACGCCAGCTGCGGCGAGGATCGTTGCACCTTCCCATTCGGTGCGGGCGCTGACCACGGGCTTACGCAAGCGATACCACTCTTTGAACACTTCGCCCCAGCCGCAGCCAAGGTGGCGTTTTACATAAAAATGCAATTCTCCTAGATGCACCTCGTAGGTGAGGCGATTTTTCACATGCCGATGTACTTCGCCGCCGCCTTCAAGGAACCATTCGAACGGATCGACCCCTTCGGGGAGGGCGTCGCGGAGTTCGTCTGTTAGTTCGAGGAGCATGGTTAAGAGATGGAAGGGCTGAGGTGGGAGGCTTGAGGTGGGAGAGCTGAGGTGGGAGACTTGAGGTGGGAGACTTGAGGTGGGAGAGCTGAGGTGGGGAAGAATATGTAGCGTCTGAGCTTGCTCAGGCCCACGTAGGATTGTTCGCGCTGCAGGCCTGAGCAAGCTCAGACACCACCTGGAGCAGCTTTTAGCAGGATGTGTTCGATGATTTCGGCGGCGGCTTGATGGCAGCTGTATAAGTCCTCTGCTGCACAATACGCCAGCGCGTTTTTGCTCATCTGTTGGCGTTGATCACTGTCCTTTATGAAAGTGCTCAGTGTTTGATTGAGCGTCTCTTGAGAAAATGGACTTTCGATGACTGCACCCGCGTCTGCTTTTAGAATATGTGGCGCATAGCCGCAGGTGTCGGTGGTCAGCACCGGCAATCCATGGGTCAGTGCTTCGAGTAGCACTTTACCCGCGGATTCGCTGTAAGCGGGGTGGAGTAAAAAGTCGGCGGCGTCGTAAAAACGTCCAGTGTCGGCGCGGCCACCGAGGAAACGCACGGTCACGCCCGCTTGCTTGGCAAGTTTTTGGAAGCGTGCTGGCTTGCCGTTGCCGATCACCCAGAATTCGAGCTGTGGCGCAGTTGATTGATTCGCACGTATGGCGCGCAGCGCACGGTCGAGCCCTTTGATGCGAAAGCCGGAGCCGACAAACAGGGCGACGGTCGCGACTTGCGCAGTGCCGATCTCGGTGCGTAGCTCTTGGCGGTTGTTGGCTGCTTCGGCCTCGGAATTATGATTCCGATCGACACCTGGCGGGAGTAAATGGAATTGCTCGCGTGAGCTGCCGTAGTGTTGGTGAAAGGCATCAATCTCACGATCGGTCAGCACGAATGTGTGCGGAGGGCTTGGAGCGGCGAAGATGCTTTTTTCGAGCCCAGCGTAATGCCTGTAGCGGGGCCCGAGCTTGTACCAAAATGATTTGTCCTGTACGCGTTTCACGTAGCAAGGGTCGGCTGCAAAATAGATGTCTGCTCCTGGAATACGGCTAAAGGCGACGACTCCGTCTAGCTTGTGCTTCGGGAGTTCGTTTTCGAGGTGGTGAAAGAAGTGCTCGTTGCGGGAGATATTACTCCAGCCGGATTTGCCGAGAAGGTGAGTCTTAACAGTCTCAGGCTGGTCACCTTTCCAGCTACGAGTGAAAATGTGGACGTCATGCCCACGATCTGCGACAGCTAAGGCTGTCGCTAGGCAGTCTTCCTGGAGGCCGCCGAACGGATAGTAATCATTGAGCACGAAACCGATTTTCATTCTCCCGCATCAGAGCCTGAAGTTAACTTTGCGGCAATGCGAAAAGTGATTGTTAATGGCGATGCTGTATTGGCGGTAGTTTTGATTCATAATGAGTTATCTTACTCTTATGCGATATACCGGCGATTTTATGAGGGACAGAAAATGAGACGGTTACTGCAACCATGGCATTGGCCTAGAATTATTTCTAAATCGAATAGGCGTTTAAGGATGCTTCGCTCGTTAGAGTCGCGTATTAAGATACTCGCGGTGTCTGATTCGTTAAGAAAGCATTGCCTAAGTTTTGGTTTGAGGAGTATGGGAGTTGTTCTAAATGGTATTAATGTTCCTAGGCTCATAGATTTATCGACTGCCTCTGATCAGACTCTTGATTTGCCGCCATCGTATGTGGTGAGTGTCGCGAGATTATCATCACAGAAGCGTCACGATCTTTTATTGCGTGCTTATGCTGCGTCAAAGGCTGCATTGAGCCTAGTGCTTGTGGGGGATGGGCCTTGTCGTTATAAGTTAAATGACTTAGCGGTTCACTTAGGAATATCTGATCGCGTCTTTTTTATGGGTGCTACTACCAACCCATACCCCATACTTAAAAATGCGAAATTCAGTGTTGTATGCTCTGAATATGAGGGTTTCGGGCTTACTGTGGGTGAGTCTTTGTGTCTAGGTGTGCCGGTTCTCATCACCGATCGAGCCTATGGGATACATAGCCTGGTTAGGGATTGCTCTGAACTATTCGTATGTGAAGATAAGATGTCTGCATTGGCAGAGTCTATCTATCGGTTAAGTCTGTTGGATGAGGGAGATCGAGAAACAGAATTAGGCCCAATTAGGGATGCATTGGCACTGGGCGTTGAGCGACTAGTCGAGGTACTTGATCGATGCGAGTGAGTGAATTGTGAATTCAGAAAGAGCAGGCAGTTCTCGGGTATCAGGCTCAGAATGCTTGGGATGTGGCTGCCGTTTTGATTGCGACAATTAGAGTTAAGCACAAGACCCGGGCCTTTTTTCGCTTGGAGAACTGAGCTGAGGAAGTTGGATCGAAGCTTGTGCGAGGCGAAATCTTATCCATATCTGTGGCCTGCGAATTATACCCGTAACGTGCGTTGGGTTCGCTGGTTCCGCAAGCTTCCTTTCTTTGGTCGGCGATTCTTCGCAGAGCATTAGCTCCGGATTTAATCCGTGGTTAAGGGCTGTCTTTTTTTCGATGTCCGAAACAGGGCTTCGCCTACTTTCATGAATCGCTCTTCAATAACTTTGTATGTGAGCGTCGAAGTTGCTATGACTATTGCCAGGAAAATGATGAAGGCGGGGACTGGGTGCAAGTGGGCTTCCAACGCTGGCATGGTTACATAATAGAGTGGCATATGAAGCAAATAGACGGAGAAACTTATTTTTCCGATGTGCAGGATCAGTTTGTTTTCTAAGATTGTGCGAGGGCCTTTTTTTACACCGAGTAAAGCATAGATGAGACCGATAACCCATAGCGTAACAATCAGATTTTCACTGGATGGAAAAAACGTCGCGTAGATGGGTAGAAAAATGATTAAACCATAAGCGATGAGAGTGGACTGCTTTTTTGGTAAGACAGGCGCTGGAGTCGCCACGATTCTATTGAACGCGAGTGTGCCGATGTAGAACGCGAAGAAGTATTTCCATAGGGATCAATCATGGTTATAGAATGTTTGGCCTTCGGGGAGAATTAACTCGGATAGTGATTCTTGTTTTCCCACGGCGAATAAGGCTATGGTAATAAATAGGCCCTTTTTCCAGCTATGCTTTTTCGTCGCATAGTAAAGTATTGGTAGGAATGCGTATGCAAGCATTTCGAGTTGAATAGTCCATTCGACTCCGATGATGGAGTTTGCATATTGATTATCAATCGCATTCAAAAAAGACAGATGCATGAATAAATCAGCCCATGAGCTGGTGTCATCTCCTGACGGGGTGAGCATGCTGCCAGAATTGTTAATGATTGCCCAGACGATTGCGCAAATAATCGCATAGAGGGGGAAGATCCTCCAGAACCTGCGGTTTACGTAATGTGCTAGATTTCGTTTCGTGTTCGGCGGCGAATGGTGCATCGAGATAGAAAGCGAAAATGCGGACAGTACGAAAAAAGCGATCACTCCATATTTTCCGAAATTCAGCAGATTATCGACATATTCGTAGTGGCCTTTGAATGCGCCCGTGCAGTGAACCAGAATGACACCCAACGCAGCGTAGCCGCGCATGCCAGTGAGGAATTGTGTTTGAGATCGGTGTAGGAGGTCGTTCATCGCTGTTTGTAAATAGAGGTGAGCTGCTAGATAAAACGCTCATTATAAAATTGAAAAAGTGAATATGGAGTTTCACTCTGCTGCCCATATGGATTTCGGAGGTATGTGTGTTTAGTCGGATGAGGAAAGTAATTAAACTACATTTCTATAATAAAAGGAATGGGAGTGGTATCAAAAGCTGTGATGTTTCCTTGCGTGCTTTTCTGGGATTTGGGCTTCGGGTTGGGCGTGGAAGTTTTATTGATTCTAACTGTCGGTTGGGGAAGTATTGTTATGTTGGCAGGAATTGTAACATTACCAAGTCGTTGATCGGGGCGTATTGTTCAATAGCAAACAATGTGTCGATCGGGCAAGGCGAGCATTCGTTGAGCCGAGTTTCGACGAGTTCAGTTTTTTACGATTTATCATATGATGAACTTACGACGAAAGACTGTGTGATTGGTAATGATGTTTGGATTGGGAGTGATGCGATCATTTTACGAGGTGTGCGTATCGGAGACGGCGCGGTTGTCGGAGCGAATGCTGTTGTGACTAAAGATGTGAAGGCTTTTGAAGTTGTTGCTGGTGTTCCGGCGCGGCATTTGAGATTTAGATTCCCCGAAGAGCAGCAAGCTGCCATTTTAGATTCTGCGTGGTGGAACCTAGAGTTAGCCGAGGCGAGGGAGGCGATTCAGCGCCTTGAGTTGAAGTAGTTTTAAATCTTTGGCCTAACTCTATTTCATCATTTGCTGGATCTTGAATTTGAGCCGATAGAGCAGGCCTTTTCTGAACCATTTGGATGGATATGCTACAAAAGGTTTTTCTGCTGTATCATTTGTCAGGTTTAAGCGATCGAAGTGCTCTGTGATTAGGTTGAACAGATTATAATCATCTAAGACTCGTGTTTTGGCTTCTTGAATCGCTTTGATGGATTGGGTGTATCTGTCTTCTGCGATTGCGCATTTGATTTGTTGAACGGTGGCTTCGGGGTTGTTCAAGTCAAACGACACATACGCATCCTTTGGGAAATAATCATGCAGGTTAGGGCAGCCAGAATAAAAGGGGAAGGCTTCTTCCAAATAGCAATCCGATAGCTTTTCTGACCAATAGTCTGGGGCGCTGCTATTCTCGATGGCAATGTGATATTTGTAAGGGCGAATCGCATCTGTTTTATCCGCGATGGGATTTTGTCCGGTGCCGAAGAGGTCCAATTCGTCGCCAAAGGCCTCCTTCAGCTTTTTGACAAATTCAAAGCGCTTACGGTGCCCTGGCTTGGAGCATTTGTCGGAGCATACTACCGAGATGAGCTTTGTTTTTTTAATGTTGGTGTCTTGCTTAAAATCGTCGTAATTTTTAGCTACTTGTTTTTCTCCCGAATCGGTAAATCGTATGCCACAGAACCACGGGTAGCCTTGCTGATAGAGCCGTTTGTTCGGGTGGGAGGATTCCGCATCAGAGCAGATCACGCTGCCAAATTGGGCAAGATAAGCTTCTGGGTATTTTTTAATTGCAGGAGGTTCACCAGCGATGAAAAGGGTGTTCTCCTTGTTAATCGTATCTTGGATTATTCCTTTTTGACCTGCGAAAACGACTAGAAAATCGCAGGGATTTGGCCCTTCATTTATATAAAATTGAATGCCTTTCCAGGTCCCACTCCCATTTGGAGTCTGTCGAAACAGGGGAGGGCATTTATCGGTGTCCCAGGGAAGATGGAGTCTGACTGTATACATGGGATGAATTTCTATGATAGCGCGGTCGCGATATCTGTCACTTGCCAAACTTGTAGCTGCAGAGGTCAATCACTCCTATCTCATGTTCGCCGACAAGTTGGATTGACGTGTCTGATGTGAAATAATCGGTATAATGAGTATGCTCGGAGGCGTTCTTTTGCTCGGCTGGTAAGGTGGGGCAATTGTTTTTGATTAATAAGTTATTCAAATCCGATTGGATGTTTTCGAGACGTAATACATCTGCAATCGCAAGAGCTGACGCGTCATTAATCATATAATCTATTTGGGGCATAAATCTATTCTGATCGCTCTGGGTGACGTGCACTATGAAATCATCAAGCGACATTCCTTTTTTGAGGAGTTTGTGTAAGGTTTTCGCGCCGTGTTTTTTGGGGGAAACTTGTTTGATGTAATGGAAATAAGAAACGACTCTTTCCCATGGGTTCCTGGTGATGCAGAAGAAGCTCAATGGTTCCTCTGGAGGGAATAGGAGCTTAGTTTCACGGTAGGTCAGATGCCCAATGAAACGTTCGTCGGGTCGGTGCTTTCTGGTGTCAACGTATGGATTGTAGTCTCCCAGTGTCTTCCACAGGGCGGTTCCTCCGTTTTTTGGTATATGGATGAAGACGTGCGTTTTATCAGGGACAAATTTAAAGACAAAGCTCATTTTTTTGTTTTTTTATGACTCAATAGATGGTTGATGGAGCTATGCGCTCTAATTGTGCTGGATGGGGCCGATGAAGACACTTTGACCCTTACTCGGGAAGCGTCGCAGATTCTGTAAGTTTCGATTTGTTGGAGAGACTTTCGTAGGCTGATTGGATGCGCCAGTCTAGGTAGCGTTTCCAGGCTGTTCCGTATTGGTTTGAGTGGTGATTCGTTGACTTCCCTTTTGTATGAGATCCCTTGCAAGCGTCATACATACTTACACACCGTTCCTGATGATGTTTTAGATTTCCCAACAAGTCACTGAGGCTCTCGTCCTTGCCAATGAACTGTGCAATTGTTGTAATCGTCTTTTCAGGGTCCTTGATGAGGTCTTCATAGCGAATCATCAGCCTGTCAGATGGCCAGTCATGATAATGTTGAATCAGACTCAAATACATTCGAATATGCTTCTCTAATCTATGCATTTTTAAAAGGGAAAATGGCTGATTGAAATGCCTGAAAATCACTTCCCTGTATTCCCTTACTACAAAAATTAATTTTTTTGATCGATCATCTTCATCGCGAATGCGATGCCGCTTAACAGCAATCGCTTCCGTCGTCACATAGTGATCCTCTATTCCTAAGCGCTTGAATACAGGAGGATCCTTGGTGTCCCTGTTTCGATTGCCTTCACCTAGTGTCGGCTGCTTGCTCAGGTATTCAATGACATAGCGTAACCAATGATTGGCCGATCTTGGATAGGATGCTAGGATATATTCTGGGGACTTAGGTTGGCTCATGGAATTTATGAGGTGAGTATAGTAAATCTTGCTGCGGGGCTTTTTTTAAGATGCTTAATCTTCAAATTGATACTGGAAATGTTCTATATCGGTCTTGAATTTTTCTTGTATTATTTGCTTTGTTGTTGGTGTGTAATATTCTGTGTAATGTTTGTTTTTGGCTCGATTCCTGTTCTTGTGCGGTAAGGGTTTGGGTAGATTGATGCGTTTAGAAATGGTTTTCCAGTCATCTTCTAGGTTCTCAAATCTGCCAACGAAGTCGACTAGTAGTTGACCGTGTGGATCTACTAGCCAGTCTAGTTGGTTCACGTGTGGGGTGGGGTGCTTGCTTGTGCTGCTACTGTATTTAATCCATGAGACGAACTCATTAAATGACATTTGGTCTCTCAATTGAAGACCTTCAGTTCGCAAGTATAATGATACCACCCGATCCCAAGGGTTTCGCGTGAATCCAAATTTAAAGTAGGACTCGAACTCTTTCTCGCCTTTAGCCATTCGTTTATTTGGCGCAACTAGTTCATAATAGCTTGCTAAGAGTCGATTTCGAGAGTGGCGGTAGTATGAGGGATAGTGCTGCATAATTGACCTCATTTGGCAAATATCGAGATGGGGCTTGAGGGGTTTTCCTAGCAGGGATCGAATGCTGCTGGATCCTGTTTTAGGGACTTCAATGAAGATACACTTGAATTTATGTGAGAGCATGGAGTGCCGATTGTGTTATCAGGATATTTTTATGATGTGATGGGTGCGATCAGATGTCTATCTAGCTACTTTAGCGTCGACAAAATGAGATCGGGATTTCTTGATGCACGCTGTTCGTTTCGATGGCTGTTAGTGCCTCGATATCTAGCGTCTTTCCTTCCTTCCATCTTTGCAATAGCTGATCGGGGGAGATGTCTCCGCTAATATTATAATTCTCATTTTGCACTCGATTGAGCGGGATGTTGACAAGCCTCGGTTGCGTAAAGCAATAGCCTGGGCGTTGGGCATAGAGAGGGGTGAGTATTTGTAGGGCTCGTTCGAATGAATTCGGTGCTGTAAAGTGAAGCGAGTGCACTGCGACTCGAATCTCGCTGGTGGAGAAAACATGACCATCGACCGAAAGAGGGTAGGCCCAGTCGAGTGTGCTGTCACTCCATGAGAATTCTAGAATGTCACCTGTTTCATTTGAGTTCGTCAATGGCGGCACCGTCATCGATCTGTCCTTCGTGTAGCAATAATTGATGCCTTCTCCAAGGCGTAGAGAGAGGATTCCTTCTGAGTAGCGCGACCAGTTTAGGGAATCCAAGTTTATTGGTCGTGTGAAGACGATATCATCGACGAGAAAGCAGATTTTCGTGCTTTGACTGTTGTCTAGTATGTGGATGAGGTCCGCTTGGAAGTTATGCTCTTGTTTCCAGTGTATTTGATCTTGTTGCGACAATAAGCGTTTGATGTCTTGGTAGGCATTTTGGTGTGCCTGTGATGAGGCGTGGTAGAGGATTTGTATACTGAAAGTTCCTTGGACGTGACGCAATAGGCTCTGGAGCAAACCATGCAGCTGTAACGCTCGGTCTTTTGAGAAAATGATGAATTCTAGTTCTGGAGGAGCGGGATCCTCTTTGTGCGAAACGGTTGGCCTGTTGATGAGGTTCGTCAGTAGTTGTTCTCGTTGCTGCTGTTTGTCGAAGTCCTGCGCACGCAATAAATGTAGCCCGCATTTATTTAGGATCGGTTGGCAGGCTTTGATTAGGTGCTTTTTCACGAGTTTATGAACATGTCATTGTCGCTACCGATTTCTAATTTTTTTAGACCGAATTTGCACTGCTTATGCTCATTTGCGTAGATGCGGGACAGGATGTCTTTAATTCCCGGGTTATCGGATTTTCCATGTTCCAGATGATAAGTGTTCGCACAGTTGCGGATGCCAACGGCTTCGATGCCGTTGTTCTTTAGGCGCGCGCCAATTTCGTGATCCTCGTAGCCATATTGAAGGATCGTTTCGTCCATGCCGTTGCAAAGCTCGTAGTTCTTCTTGTGCATGGCGAAATTGCAGCCACCCACGTGATGCCGCTCTCTGCACATGATTTTTCGAAGGAACTTGTTCTCGATGATCGTTGTTCGGAAGGGTTTAATTACCTGCCCCTTCAGTCCCCGCCACAGGACGGCCGCGGTATCTGTGGGGAATTCGATTTCTTTGCGAATGATGCGTTCCGCTATGTCTTGCCGGATCTTGCTGCCGCGCCAGCCGCACATCACGCGTTGTGGGTGTGCGTATTTGAGGTGCATTTCGATGAAGCGGTGGTGGAGGATCATGTCGCCGTCGACAAAGATGAGATACTCGCTGGTGGCCAACTTGGCAGCGCTGTTGAGGATGATGGTTCGGTAGAAGCCGCGGTCTTCGTGCCAGACGCGCCGGATCTCCAATTGTGATTCCCATTTTTTAACGATGGCTTCGGTTTCATCCGCAGAGCCGTCGTCTGCCACGACGATTTCAAAATCCTGATTCGTCTGCTTCAGGGCGCTCTCAAGTAATACATCCAGCTGTTTGGCTTGATTGTAGACGTTAACAATTAAAGTGCATTTAGGCATTTTGTGTTATTTTCTTAGTGTTGATACTTCGGTGTATCCGGCGTCTAGGCCAGTATATTTGTCATGATGAGAAACTGTAGGTCGGATTCCTAGAGCATGTTCAATGCATCAGTGGAGAGCAGACTATGGGTTCGCCGAGGCGATTGAGGCTGGCGCCGTTCCCTACAGCATCTTCGAGTTCTGAAATTTTCTTGGTCTAGTGTCTTCTGTTGAAAGTGGGAAAGTGGGAAAGTGGGAAAGTGGGAAAGTGGAAAGTGGAAAGGTATGAAAGTGGGACGAAGCGCGAGTAGCGCGGAGATGATTAGTGGGGTCTGTCGAGTTAGCCCGGCAGGGGCAAGTGCCAAGAATAAAGTGGTGATCAGGGATGGATCAATTTAACCTGAGGGAAATAAGTTTGGTAGCGTGAGACATCTCTTGTGATTAATGGCACCTTTAATGCGGCTGCATGGCCTCCTATAAAAAAATCCGGAAGGGGGGCGGATTTCGTGCCGCCGCGGGAGCGGTAGGTTTTATAGGCTTGAGCGGCGAGATAGAGCCCTTGGCGTGGAGTCTCAACGTAGGTTAATGATAATTTGCCTAGAATAATATCGATTTCTTCGGAGGATTCGGCGGGGTAGCAGAGTTCAGCGTAGATGGCTGGGTTGATTTGTAATTGTCCCTCATATTCCATCAGGCGGTCGATTGACCATTGCAACCAGTCCGGATCTTCGAATAGCACGTCTGAAATGACGTTGGTGTCGATGAGTGCTGCCATCCGCTAGCGTATGCCCCGGGTGGTTTGCATTAGCTGTTCTGTAGTGCCGCGTGTTTTCCAAATGCCTGTAATTTGCTTTAGGGATTCACTTGCGTTGGAGTTTTGGGCATTCGGAGAGACGGCTTGAGTGAGTATATTACGGGCCTCGGCTTCCATCGAATGCCCGTGTTGCGCGGCGACTATGCGAATCTTTCGTTTAGTGGCATCGTCTAGGTTGCGTATTGTGAGGGTAGCCATCATTGCATTGTCTGCGTTGCTAGCATTGCTGTCAATGCTTGTTTTCCTAGATATGCGTGGTTATACTCTCGGGCCACCACGCATTTTGTGGATCATGCGTTTCTGGGCATCGGAGAATGTGTCCGTTTGGAAGTAGGCGCGTAGATATGCCACTTTCTCTTCATTATTCAATTCGGTCGAGTGCCGCAGGAAGCGAGAGACATCTTCAATCGTGGATTGAGTTGAACGGAGTGGTTGTCGCGCTTTCTCAAGGTCGATCAGGCATGTGCTAAAATCCCCATTCTCGTCTTGGCGGATAAAGGCATGTTTCGGGTAAAATCCGAAGTGTGCCCATCCAGTATGATGAACTTCGCGTGCGGCGCTTGCGACTGATTGAAGTGCCTTCAGGATTGGTTCTGATTGATTAGTATCGGCTGAATCTTTCTGTTCTTTGAGCCATGTGTCAAAGGGCTGCAACCCTTCGAGTGCCTCAGTAATGATCAACGAGCCTTGGTTGCCATCCTGCTCCCATTGGGCAAATTGCAGTAAGTTTGGCATGCAACTAACCACTGGGGCGAGGGCTTGAAGGGCGTCGAATTCCCGAGCAAACGACAGGCGCTTGAGGAAAAATGTCGAAGGCGCTCGGTAGAAGTGGTTCTGCTGAATTTTCAGAAAGACGGCTTTCTGATCTTTTGGCACGGCGTCGGGGTTGAGCACGATGCGCGTGACGCCGCTCCAGCCGCCGCGGCGGCGATTGGGCGCTTCAAACCAGTCGAATTCACGCTTTGAGACGGATTCGATGTCGAGTAAGCCGGCGTCTCTTAGGGTGGACTCCCAGTCTGAGGCGATCCATTGTTTCTTGATTTTAAACATATTGGGAAAGTGCTTCGGCTAGGCGCGGAGTCCTTTGAGAAAGGCGTCCTTCAGTGTGCTGCCTGTTTCTGGAGTCAATGGGCAAGCCGCGAGGTAGGCATCAATAAAAGTATGCTCGCCAGTTTGAGTGAAGAGTGTGCGGTCTTCGGTGTAGCGCCCGATGTGGACGAAGTTGCGGATGCGCTGTGATGTGGTGAGCGCGCCGCTGCGGCGGAAGCTGATATCGACGATGTCGATCAGTGCGAGATCGTGTTCGGGCGTGACCAGCACGTTGCCGAAATGCAGCGAGCGAAATAAGATGCCCTCGGCATGGAGTTTAGCTACGAAGCGGCCGAATTGTTGGATCACTGCTGTGGCCTCGTCACCTTCGTGCTCGCGTAGCCACTGACGAAGTGTCGTGCCGGGTAGTTCGTGATAGAGCACGGCCTGACGCTGCATCTCGGGGAGGTAGAAGATTTGCTCGACCGAGAGGGTGGGGATGCCGCGTTTTAGGAGGTCCTTGGCGTTGCGGTCAAAGCGTTGCGCGTGCGGTGCCCATAGTTGTGAGGAGAGCCAGTGCCTGCGCCGAAAAAGCTTGAGGATACGGGCATCGGGCAGGCGCAGCACTTTCAGCCCAAAGCCGTCTTTTTCCAAGATGCGTGCGCCTTGGGTGAGTGCTTCAAATTCGTGATTACTTAGATTGGGCAGCATTGGCTTTGGCTTGGCGTTGGAGTGCTTGGCGCTCGTCTTCAGCGTCAAAGCGCTTGCGACGGTAGGCGGAGACCGCTTGAGCAAAGGTGGCGACTTCGGACGCATCGATCGGCTGATTTAAGTAGCCAGCGACGAAGCGTAGGCGTTCTTCCTGTGCGCAGCGTAGTCGCGCCAGTTTATCAAGGGTGGCGCAGTCCTTCAGTGCGCGGCGTGATTGGTGAGTTGCCGATTTCGTGAAGTCGCCCTTTGGGCAATCGATCCAGAAGAGTTCGGTTTGATCGTTCTTGGCGCGGGCGAGAATGTTGCGCCATTTGAGGTCTTGGTGATAGAAATGATGCGCATGAATGGCTCTAGTGAAGTGGCTGAGCTGATCGATGATGCTGTCGCGCCGACTGCAATAGACCGGCTGGCTGCGGTCTGGGCAGTGCTCGGTCATGAAGCTATCGAGGGTTTGAGTGCCTGCCGCTGCTTCGGTGACAATGTAATCATGTATTATTTTACCGAGCGCATTTCGACGCTGCCCCCATGCGATGACTCGTGGTGTCGGGATCCCTATACTATTAAAAAAGAGTAGGTTGCGTGCTTCGATGCGGGCGGTGCCTCGCCGCCAGAGGCGCTGGAACGACGATGTTCGGTAGCTGTAGACTTTGACGAAAGCGTCTAGCTCACTGTGGTTTTCCGTGAACGTGTGCTGAAATACCTGTGAGCGTTCACGCACTCTGGTTGCATCGACGCCAAACCCTTCGAGAAAGGCATCATCCTTTCGCAATGCGTCGGTTTGGACTGCTAGTTCGTCGATGTTTATAGGCATTTTAAGAGCAATGACCCTGAAAGGATCTGAGGACTTAACAAGCCAAAAGGCGAAGGTACGCTGGGATGGCTTCGGAGGGAGTGTAATTGCTAAAGGTGTCACTTGGCGTCGTCGCTAGCGACGACCAGAGGTCAAAGGAGTGCTCAAATTGGCCTGCGCAAGCACAGACGCCACGGGTTCAGGATCTTTGAGAACGATTCTGATAGCTTTGACAATGACAGGCTTTGGAGTCTTCCGCTGATTTCGGCGTTGCCTTTAGCTACGATGCTTCGTTCTCCTAGATCCTTCATTCAATATTTTATTGTGGCACTTTTCTTTATTAAATTACTCGGGCGCGTAAGTGCCGCTTCACCGGTATGGTTGATGCGTGCGCTGTGCGTTGTGTTGGGGCGTGTGATTGGGCTGTGTGCTGGGGCGCGGCGCCACATGGCACTAAAGAATCTGCATCACGCCTTTCCTGATCAGAGTGAGCAGTGGCGTCGAAAGGTGTATTACGAGGCGTGTGCACGGATCATTGAGATGGCGCTGTTTATGCCTGCGTCTCGATATTTTTCTCAACAACGGCTTGATCAAGTGCTGGATGTCGATGATCTGATGCGAGCGAGTATCGAACGTTATGCTTCTGGCGATCAGCAGGGTAAGCCAGTCGTAGTCATGCTGCCGCACATGACGATGTCCGAAGCCGCTTCGTTGATGCCGCATTATTTGCCGGGCTTACCGACGATGCATGTGGTGTTTCGGCCGTTGAATCAGCCTGCGTTGAATGCGTGGATCGAACAGGCTCGGTCGCGTTTTGGCGTTCGCCAGCTGTCGCGTCGGTCGGGCTACAATGATGCGATGGCGGGGCTACGTCGTGGTGAGGGGGTGGCAATTTTGTTTGATCAAGACGCTTCCCGTCGAGGTGCAACCTCACTATTCATGGGGCGGGTGGCTTCGCTAACAGATTTACCGGGCTTGATGGCGCTGCGCTTTGATGCCGATGTCCATTTGCTGCTGTTGGAGCGAACACAGTTTTGGCAAGCCAAGATGAGTCTGCAACAATTGCCTAAGTGTGAGACTTCAACAGAAGTGGTGATCCGGGCGCATAATTTGCTGGAGCAGTATTTGCGCCGTGACTCACATACCGCACCAGACTGGTTGTGGCTGCACAATCGTTGGGGGCATCAGTCGAGTTCCCATAAGCGCTTTAAGTTAGCTACAAAGCGTATGGAGCTGGCGCAGACCAATATGATCAATGGCGATGCTAAGACGCCACGCAAGACCCGGCTTTGGGTGCGGATGCCGAATTGGTTGGGTGATGTGGTGATGGCATTGCCATTGCTGCGAGCGATTCGTCAGGGACGACCAGATTTTGAAATTACCTTGGTTGGCAAGGCTGCCTTTCAGCCATTGTTTGATTGCTTGGATGTCGGCGATCGTTTTATCCCGCTCCCGAATAAGGGACGTGGTTATTTTAAGTATTTTTATCAATTGCGTAGGGATTATCCGGATACGTATTTATCGTTCACCAATTCGGCAAGGAGTGATCTGGAAGCCTTTTTGACACGCTGCCCGCAGCGGATGGGGATGGTGCGACCGGGCAAGAAACGGAAGTTATTGACGGATTCTTACTTTTTGCCTGAGCACATCGATGAAACCACGCAGCATCAAACGCATGTTTGGGAATTGATGCTGCAGTCTTATGGGTTGGTTGAACCCTTGGACACTGCGCCGTTACCACGTGAAGAGGTGGCACGCGCACGCCCGCATGTGGCGATGATTTGTGGCACTGAGAATGCACCAGAGAAGCGTTGGCCGATCAGTCATTGGCGTGCGTTAATCGAGCAGTTGATCGTGGCGGTGCCGGAGATTGAAATTTTGCTGTTCGGCACGCCTGCGGATCGTGTGATCACGGATCAGGTGGCGGATGGCTTCCCCCCCGAGGCGATTCGGAATTTGGCGGGCGAGACCAACCTTGCGCAGTTTTGTGACGGCTTGAAGCAGTGTAACGCAGTGGTGTGTAATGACACGGGCGGTATGCATCTGGCCAATATGATGGGCACTCCGGTCGTTGTGGTCTTTGGGCCGACCAATCCGGTGCGGACTGGCCCGATTTTTGATGCGCCGAAGAAGATATTACAGCCGGAAGGTTGCCCAGCTACGGGTGGCTTGCCAATTGAAGGGGTGGCTGTAGAGCGTGTGCTTGCCGCGGTACGCGACTATGTGGAAGGGCCTCAGTTATGAGCCTGATTGATACTGCGAGCGGATCGATTACACTTCGTTTAGTCGAGGCGGCTGACGGATTTTCGGCAACTGAGCTGAACCTCGCAGTCTCTGATCTATTGCGCAATTTGCCGGAGCGACGCGAAGTCTATCGCGGTGTGTTAAACGGAGCAGCATTGGTCGTGGCGAAGCGCTTTTTACAACACTCGAAACAGGCCCGTGACTGGCGACGCGAATGGGAGGGGTTGTTGCGCTTAAATGGACTTGGTCTGTCGGCGCCAGCACCGTTGTGTGTGGCAGAAGAGGGCAATGGTTCCGCAGTTTGGGTGATCATGGATTGTATTGATGGAGCGCGCTCATTGCAGGATGCATTTGCCGATGGTGAGGATGAGGCATGCCTCGAAATGGCCCAGCAGTTGGCGCGACTGGTGGATGCTACGCATCGAGCTGGCGCTCGCCAAACGGATCAACATATTGATAATTGGGCATGGGATGGAGCGCGCCTACATTTACTCGATGCCGCATCGTTTGAATATACTAAGCATGCGCTGAGTGAGCGATTACGGTTGCAGGATCTGGCGGCAATTTGCGTGACTTTGGCACCCCCCGCCGAGCGCTTGTTTCGAGCAGCGATCAGTAACGAATATCTGGTCGATGATGAGGTATTGCGCGGGCGCTTGCTGTATCAGCTCGATGGTGCAATTGTTGCGCTGCAAGCAGAACGGACACGCCGTTATTTTAAAAAGAGTCGTCGCACGTGCAGCGAATTTGTAGAGATGAAAGCCAATACCCATCGCATGCTGCACCTGCGCAAGGCCGACCCTGAGATTGTTCAAGCGCTAGTGGCTGACCCTGAGGCATTGATGGCTGAGGGAGAGCGAGTGAAGTCGGGGAATACCTGTACGGTGCAACGCGTAATGCGCGGCGAGCGATCTTATATACTAAAGCGCTATAACCAACAGCCATTGATAGATCGTGTACGTAAACTGTTTACCGATTCACGTGCGCTCAAGAGTTGGTCCTCGGCATGGGTGCTGGAGATGGCTTTCATTCCAACCGCGCGGGCGTTGGCTGTCTATGAAGATACGCGCCAGTGTTTGCCTGGGCTGCGGTATTTGCTGATGGAGCAAATTGATGGTCAGCTGTTACCTGAATACATTGAGTCTTGCGGAACGGATGCGTCACGCATTGAGACAGTCGCTGATGGGTTTGTGCAGTTGTGGGAGTCCTTGGGGCGGCTGCGCGCTGCGCATGGGGATCTGAAGGCGACTAATTTAATCGTTGGTACAGATGGTCGTTTGTATTTATTTGATCTGGATGCATTTCGATTTGGTCTAAAATCGGCGGCATTTGAGCGAGGGCGCCAGAAAGATCTCCGCCGCTTTATGAAAAATTGGTCGAATCGGCCAGAGCTATTGTCAGTGTTTGAGGCAAAGCTTCGGGAGGTGACTCAGTAAGATGGTAGATTCGATACAGCGACTTTTGATTATTAAGCCTTCGTCGATGGGCGACATTATTCACGGCTTACTGGTGGCTGAGGCAATTCAGGCTCAGTTGCCGAATGTTTCGATCGATTGGGTGGTGCGGCGCGAGTTTGCTGAATTGGTCGACGCTGCGTCGGTGATTGATCAGACCTTTATTTTTGAGCGTACAGGCGGGATACGCGGCTTTGTGCGTCTGATGCGGGCGATACGCGCACAACGTTATGATGTTGTGATTGATTTACAGGGGCTGGCGCGAACTGGTATTTTGTCGCGTGCGGCACGTGCCCCGCGTAAGCTAGGGCGCTCGGATGCACGAGAATGTGCGTGGCTGGGATATACTGAATCTACGCCCGCATTACCTGAGAAAGTGCCAACACATGCAGTGAAGATCTTGTCGGCGTTTTTACCGATGCTCGGTTTGGAGGATGTGTTACCTGCGTCGATTCGCTTTCAAGCACCGATGACTCGGGCCTTATTACCAGAACTTGTGACAGGTAGTAAACGGGTAGTAGTCTTCCCTGAGAGTCGCCGTGCAGAGAAGAATTGGATGGGCTATGAATCACTGACGCGTTGGTTACTACAGCAACCGACCGTCGGGCAAGTCGTCTGGTGTGGGCATATGCCTTTTGAGGCTGCAGAGCCAATCGAGAACGCGCGATTGGTTAATTTGACTGGGCAGACTGGGATCGCACAACTGCCTGAGTTGCTTCAGGCGGCGGATTGCGTGGTCAGCAATGATAGTGGGCCGATGCATCTAGCAGCAGCACTTGGCCGTCCGCTTGTGACATTGTTTGGGCCGACTGCACCAGAACGCTTTGGTCCGTATCCTCCAGCCGCAGAGCGGCAGTGCGTGATACGCCCCGCGAATGGTGATATGAGTTCGATAACCTTAGCCGAGGTTGGCGCGGCTGTACGAACCTTATTAGAGGGATAGTATATTATGATACGTTTGTTGGGTTGGTTGATTCGGTTTTGTTTGTCCGCTGTGTTGGTAGTCGTGGGAATTCTTTTTTTGGGGCCATATTTGTTGAAGGTCGTCGATAAATGGTCTGGGGGTGCTGAAGAATACCCAAGCATTGGCGAGCAGTTTGAAGCGCTTGGGCAGGTGCGCGATTTAGTCGAAGCCAAAGGTATGGGTGAGATCCAATTTGAGGATTTGCTGCGCATCGTAAAGTCAGAGACGTTGAGCGCTGAAGATGCTGAGGCGCTTCGCTTGAATGTCGAAGGACTTGGCTTGAGTCCCGCAGACGTCGAGACCTTAGGAGGCATGTATCGAGATTCTTTAGGCGACCAGTCGGTTGCGCCCGCTGATGTCAGCGAGCCAGTACCCGCACGGGAGTCTGGGATTCGTCCATCGCAAGGTTTAGTCCCTGTGGTCGGTTTATAACTGACATCGGTTCATCAGGTGACTCAGCGTCTGGGTATTCATAATTAAACCTAAAAAAATGAGTTGCACCGTGCATGCACGTTGATCCGGCTATTATGCAATAGAACTGCGCATACTTATGACAGCATCAATGTCTCACAAACACCAAGGCCTGTACGAAATCCCGGATCTTTTAACCACAGATGAACACGGATAGACACAGATATTAAAGAAGGCCTCTGAATATGCTTTTCAAAGCCAAAAGAGCGCAGGGCGGGAGTGGCACTGTAAGTCTGATCCGTGTTCATCCGTGTTCATCTGTGGTTAACGAAAAAGCAGAACCTAAGATTGCGCGAAGGCTAAAGTTCATCCGCGACCACTCTCCGGTAAATGACAATGAACCTTAAAAAAGCCTCCCATTTTAATCGGACGAGATTTCCCGAAAAACCTAAACGTTAAGCTAGCATACCTTTGTGAGCTTAGCGTGCTTTGTGAGAGACAACTGCACAACCGCACATTCTAAAAATCGCGGCATCACAACCATGCTTCCAAAAGGTGTCACAGACTTATCGCGAAGCTGGCAATTTCCCCATTAATGTTAATGAACGGCCATTAACGGTTTAAGAAATTACGTATGCTTAGACTGCTCGACATCGGTTAAAGTATCCTTTGGTACGTAGCTAGGGAGGATTAATATGGCTATCACTGCCTCGGTGATTGGGTCTTTCGGAAATTATCGTTTTGACGAAAGCGTACAGTCGGGTACTTGTGCTATCTTTTCACCGACCCAGTCATGATTGATATTAAGCTCCTTCGCGAACAACCGGACTTCGTCCGCGCTGCTATTGCCAACAAAAAATTCACCTGCGATATCGATGCGATTCTTGCATTGGATGTCACGCGTCGTGCCAAGATTACCGATGCGGAACAGGCACGTGCCGAGCAGAAGGCGGCGAATAAGGAGATGGCGTCTTTACCCAAAGGTAGCCCCGAATTTATCGAGAAAGTTCAAGCGATGAAAGCAATCGCAGCTCGTGCAAAAGAGCTGGAAGCGGAGGCCAAAGCGGCTGATGAGGCCTTTCAAGAAGCCTTTCTTACAATCCCCAACCTAGCGGATCCATCGACTCCAGTGGGTAAGGGTGAGGACGAAAATGAGATTGCCGCAACGTGGGGCGATGCCGATGCAGAGTTTCCGAATGCAGTGCCGCATTTTGACATCCCTTGGTTTGAATCCCGCATCGATTTTGCGCGTGGGGTAAAAGTGGCTGGCGCGGGCTTCCCTTTCTATGTGGGTGAGATGTCGCGGATGGTACGCGCGTTGGTCAATTTCTTTTTGGAAGAGGCGCGTCAATCTGGCTATGAAGAGGTCTTGCCGCCGATCGTGGTCAACGAAGCGAGTGCCACTGCGACGGGGCAATTGCCCGATAAGGAAGGTCAGATGTATGTCGACCCCAACGAGGGACTGTATTTGATTCCTACGGCGGAGGTACCAGTCACTAATTTCTATCGCGATGAGATTCTCGAAGCGGATCAGTTGCCCGTATGCCGCTGTGCCTACACGCCGTGTTTTCGACGTGAGGCAGGCAGCTGGGGGGCGCATGTGCGCGGCCTGAACCGCCTGCATCAGTTTGATAAGGTTGAACTCGTCAAGTGGACCGATGCCGAAAGCAGTATGGCAGAGCTTGAAAAGTTGCGTGGCGATGTGGAGCAACTCTTACAGAAGCTGGAGTTGCCTTATCGTGTCTTACGCATGTGTACCGGTGATATTGGCTTTCCGCATGCCAAACAATACGACCTAGAAGTCTTTGCCGCTGGGCAGAAACGCTGGCTAGAGGTTTCGAGTTGCAGTAACTTTACCGACTTCCAGGCACGCCGCGCGAGCATTCGCTACCGTGACTCAGATGGTAAACCGGTGACAGCTCATACCTTGAACGGTTCGGCACTCGCGATCCCACGTGTGCTTGCGGCAATTCTTGAAAATAATTTGCAGGCCGATGGCCGTGTTAAAGTACCGCAGTGCTTGCAGCATTGGATGCAGCAGGAGTTCATTGGTGTTAAGCAGTAGTTATGCTTGGCTGTCAGCGGTAGCAAAGGCTTGCTATCAGTGTCGTTCATTGGCAAAAAACTAATGTATGGAGATGCTAAAAGACGCGTTGATGTCACACAACATTTTGGGGTATGTGATTGTGCTGCTGATGATTGTGTTGGTCATGAAGTTTTTGAAAAATGCGGGTAAGAGCTTCGTGATTCTAATTGTCGTGCTGTTCCTCTTTTTCGCATTGGCGAAATTTTCCCCAGAGGTGATCACCTCACTCAATGACTTTATCCGCGGCGGCTGGTTGGCCGAGGAGTGATTCGAAGGCTTTCTCTGTCTAAATTTTGCATTGCACGCTGAGTCACGGCGTATTTGCTTCCTGCCTCATGGCACAACAGGCAAAAACTGCAATCACTCCGACTCGAAGTGAAGACTATCCGGAATGGTATCAACAGGTCGTCAAGGCCGCTGATCTCGCTGAGACCTCGCCGGTGCGCGGCTGTATGGTAATTAAGCCTTGGGGCTACGCGATTTGGGAAAATATTCAGGGTGACCTAGATCGTCGTTTCAAGGAAACGGGACATAAGAATGCTTATTTCCCGCTATTCATTCCGATGAGCTATTTGCAGAAGGAGGCTGAGCATGTCGATGGCTTTGCCAAGGAATGTGCAGTGGTCACGCATTCGCGCCTTGAAGCGGATGCAGATGGCAAGCTGCAGCCTGCGGGTAAGCTGGAAGAGCCGCTCATCGTGCGGCCGACCTCTGAAACAATTATCGGCGAGCTGTTTTCCAAGTGGGTGAAGTCGTACCGCGACTTGCCGTTACTGATCAATCAATGGGCCAATGTAGTGCGCTGGGAAATGCGCACCCGTCTGTTTCTGCGCACAGCGGAGTTTCTCTGGCAGGAGGGGCATACCGTTCATGCCACCGCTGACGAGGCAATGGCAGAAACTCGGCAAATGCTCGATGTGTATGCGGACTTTGCTGAAAATTTCATGGCGATGCCGGTGATCACTGGAGAGAAGACCGCTGCGGAGCGCTTCCCAGGTGCCGACGCGACCTTTGCGATCGAAGCGATGATGCAAGACCGGAAGGCCTTGCAAGCCGGCACGTCGCACTTTCTTGGTCAAAATTTTGCCAAATCCAGTGGGATTAAATATCTCAGCTCCGAGGGCAAGGAAGAGTTCGCTTGGACCACCTCGTGGGGTGTTTCCACTCGCTTGGTGGGCGGCTTAATCATGACGCACTCCGACGATGACGGCTTGGTCCTGCCTCCGCGTATCGCGCCATCGCATGTGGTGATCATTCCGGTGACTCCAAAGGAAGCGACTCGCGCAGCGGTGCTCGACTATTGCCTAGACCTTAAGCAAGCGCTCGAAGGTCAGCAGTACATGGGTGCTCCGGTGCGTGTAGAATTCGACGATCGCGACATGCGCGGCGGCGAAAAAGCTTGGGGCTGGGTGAAGCAGGGAATTCCGCTGCGTGTCGAAGTTGGCCCTCGCGACATGGAGAAGGACAGTGCGTTCGTCGCCCGACGCGACCGTGCGCCCAAGGATAAACAGAGCATTGATCGTGAGCAGTTTGTCGCTGGTGTAGCAGATCTGTTGGATGAGATGCAGGCTGGTTTGTTGGCGAAAGCGAAGCAGTTCCGTAAAGACCATACTCGCGAAGTGACAACCGAGGCTGAGTTTATCGAATTTTTCACTCCCAAGAATCAAAATAACCCTGAGATTCACGGTGGCTTTGCATCGATGGGCTTTTGCTGTGATCCGGAACTTGAAGATAGCATTGCGAAGCAGTATAAGGTGACCGTGCGATGTATTCCCAATGCGACGGTCAACGAAACAGTGCCTTGCGTGTTTACCGGTAAGCCCGGCAAGCGCGTGATCTTCGCCAAGTCGTATTGATTAAATGGAAGAATTAGGACGTAGGTCTGCCGGAGAGGAGCTGAGCAATTTGGGGTTGGCTTTTTTACAGTACTTCCTCGATCACGAGTCTTGGTGTTTGTGACCTCGGTGAACTTTGTGAGAGATTGATTCTGTTATAAGTGCGAGCAGTTCTATTGCATAAAGCCGATTGAAAGGCGCGTCGACATTTACCGGAGAGTGGTCGCGGATGAACTTTAGCTTTTGCGCAATCTTAGGTTCTGCTTTTTCGTTAACCCCAGTTAACCACGGATCAGACTTACAGTGCCACTCTCGCCCTGCGCTCTTTTGGCTTTGAAAAGCATATTCAGAGGCCTTCTTTAATATCTGTGTCTATCCGTGTTCATCTGTGGTTAAAAGATCCGGGATTTCGAACAGGCCCAATGCACTTTCAGCGTATCGCCTAAGCTACCAAAGTTGTGGGCTAATGTAAGTGCCTAGCACCTCGCGAGCATGATAGTCGACATCTGGCAAAAAGCGCAGGCCTGTCTGTTGTTCGATCTGAGCAATCGAGGTGATGCAATCACTTAGCTTAGCTGACGGTTGATCCTGTGGCAGGAGGAATGCGATCGCGCGCAGACCACCGATCTCGGTGAGGTCAAAGACGATGGCATAGAAGCTATTCGGAATCGGTATGCCGGAGCTGAGCTTGGCTGAGTTCTGTTGCTCAATCACTGGTCCCAGATAAATCCAGGTCTGATTAAAGCGCCGGGGATAGGTGACTGTGATTTCATGTATCAGTTGTTGCCAAATACCATTGTAAAAAGCCTCAGACATCGGCGCAAGATTAGTGGTTAGGTACGCTTCATTGGCCCCCACCTCGTCATAGCTTTTGGCGAGTGCTTCTGCGGGTGCGATTGGCCGAGAGAGCCATTGCCCGAGCTGCATGTCTGCGGCGCGCAGTGATTTGATGCGGGTATCTTCGAAGTAGTTGCTCGGGGTACTGGCGGAGCCTGAGTCATCGGAGGAGAGTTGCAATGCGACACAGGTCGTTAGGCGCTTTTTTGGGTCAAAGATATTGGAGTAGCTTTGATTACGAAGAATCCGAATCGGGAGCGTCGATTCAGGCAGGCCAGCGATAAAGGGAGAGTCATCGTGGCCAATTTCACCACCCTCAACGACTAGGCCTTCACTGCCAGGGATTTGATCGTACGCAGCATTCAGCAGTCTGGTCAGGGCGCGCGGTAGCCAATCGGGAGACCTTGCCGCACTGATTGACTGAAGCGCAATGTGCTCCATTTGAGTGCGCACGGTAAACGATCCGAAGTGGTAGGCCGCACTGCATGCGCCCATAGCAATCAGCAGTAGAAAGACTAACTGACTCAAGCGCGACATCCCACGCTTATGCTGTTTTTTATGCCCTCGGGCAGAGGACTTTTTATTTGCACGTTTTTTGGCAGCCATGAGTGCAGTATCAAAACGAAGTGCGGCCGTTATTCAAGGTCGAGCTTCCGCAACTTTGGGGTAATCACCATTTGGCAATACGGCGCACTTTTGTTGAGCCGATAATAGTCCTGGTGATGCTCTTCGGCGACGTAGAATTTCGAAGCCTCGGTAATCTCGGTGACGATGGGGCGATCAAAGTCCTTTTGAGCCGCCGCTTTTGAGGCTTCTGCCGCCTCTCTCTGAGCCTCATTGTGGTAGAAGATCGCAGAGCGGTATTGAGTGCCGGTATCCGCACCCTGACGGTTTAAAGTGGTGGGATCATGCGAGCGCCACAGCCAACCGAGCAATGTTTCGTAGTTAATCACACTTGGGTCGAAGGCAATCTGCGTGATTTCCGCGTGGCCGGTGGTACCCGTACAAATTTCCCTGTACGTGGGATCTTCAATCTGGCCACCCATGTAGCCCGATTCCACCGCGTGCACACCATCCAAGGTTTCAAACACCGCTTCGACGCACCAGAAGCAACCCGCGCCAAAGCTGGCAATTTCCAAATTAGAAGGATCATTATTTTGCATGGCAGTCGATTGAGGAGTGGAGGATGGATCCGCGCATGCGCTGAGTGCTAGCATGCTGAAAATTAGAAGGGTATAGGCCTTGATGAGAGGGGAGCGAGTGAGTGGATGCATAGCAATGAGAGGGCTGCGCTGCAGATTCTATTCCCAGACTGAACGCTTATAGCGAAATGACATTTGGGATCGATGTCACGCGCTCGTAGATTGCGAGGACTTCATCGCTAGAGCCGACTTCTATTTCCATAGTATACGCGGTGAAACGACCACTCGAAGATTCCTTCGCGCGGCTCGGTGCCACATCGAACAGAGCAAGTACCGCCGCAGTCTGCGCTTTGGGCACGATAAACTTGAATGGAAACAAGCACGGCCACTCATAATTGGCATCCAGAGAAGAGCGAAAGGAGTCGATCGATTTTTGATCGGATGTATCAGTCATAGGTAAGCACTGTGCGACTCAGTTAGCATTTGTCAAAAGCGTGCTTTGTTATCTGCACGAACGACTCAATGAATTTGGAGACTTCACTGCGAAAAAGTTCGACGTGCCCGCCTAAACACTTTTCTTTTCAACTTTCCAACCGGGCCTGTAGCTCAGCGGTTAGTTCCGAGGAGCGCAGCGACGACAACCATTGCCGCAGGCAATGCCTTGGGGACTTCAGTTCTCTGCGAAAAAGTTCGACGTGCCCGCCTAAACACTTTTCTTTTCAAACTTTCCAACCGGGCCTGTAGCTCAGCGGTTAGAGCAGGGGACTCATAATCCCTTGGTCGTGGGTTCGAACCCCACCGGGCCCACCAGCTTCCGCTTGAGCGCAGCGAAAGCGGAGGCTCTCTCGCCGCAGCTTTACTTTTTAGCGTAGGCTATTGATACTTCTTCGCCGATGATGCGAATGCCAGTTTCAACGTCCTCTGCGGGCATGGTGAAGTTGATCCGGATACATTCGTCACGGTGCTTCCAATCAGAGTCATCTTGGCCGAAGAAGAAATAGCTGCCTGGGACGATGAGAACATGGCGCGCTTTGAGGCGTTCGTAGAGTTCGTGGGAGCTAATCGGCAGGCCTTCGAACCATGCCCAGAGGAAGAGTGCGCCTTCGCTACGGTGGATGTGGTAATTGAGCTGCGGGTCGAAATATTGTTTCACCCAAGCTTGTGCCTGTACGGATTTTTCACGGTAAAAGGGCTGTACCACTTCATTGCTGAGGCGGAGGATTGCACCACTCTCGACTAGGGGTTGCACGATTGCCTGACCAGTATTGGTATTCGCCAAGCCCATGATCGAGGTCATGGATGCAATGGCTTTTGTTATTTCTGGAGTTGCGATGACGATGCCGGTGCGGGTGCCGGGGAGGCCAAGTTTGGAGAGACTGAGCGTGAGAATGATGTGCTCATTCCAGATTGGTTTTGCTTCGGTAAAGATGACGTTCGGGAAGGGAGCGCCATAGGCATTGTCAATGATCAGTGGAATGTCGTGGGCTTTAGCGAGCGCTGCTAGGCGATTAATTTCGTCGTCAGTTAAAACATTGCCAGTCGGGTTAGTTGGGCGAGAGACGCAGATCGCGGCGATGTCGTCAGTCACTTCTAAATTATCAAAGTCGACGCGGTATTTAAATTCGTGTTTTCCAGTGTGTTCGATGCGCGGCTTGACGCTGCGAAACATAGAACCGCTGACGGATTGATCGGCATAGCCGATATATTCGGGCACGAGTGGCAGCAGGATTTTCTTTTGTCGCCCATCGCTGAAGCGTCCCGCAAGTGCATTGAACAAGGAGAAGAATGCGGTTTGGCCGCCCATTGTAATGGCGATGTTCTCAGCACTCAAATCCCAGCCGAACCCCTGGCTGAATAGGCGTGCAATGGCTTGGCGAAAGTGGGTGCTACCAGCTGGTGGCTCATAATTGCCAAGCATATGCTCTAATTCGCCCGGAGTGGCTGCGATGGCTTCAATTCGTTGACGCCAGAGGGCATCCATCTCGGGGATGTGAGCTGGTTGTCCCCCGCCAAGCATGTGAATGTGATCGCCGCCCGCTCCAAGGGCGTGGCCTAAGTCGTCCATCAGTTCGCCAATGCCACTACCGCAACATAAGCCCTGACCAAACTCAGACCATTCGGGAGTGCCTAGTGTGTTGCTGTTTGGTTTGGTCATGCGCGTGGAGACTGACTATTGGTAAGTGGGTGAGGCTGGCTGGGTGTATTTTTCTGCAACTTATATGGTGTACGATGTTAGCCTAGCTGTTGCCGCCGTCAATAGGATGATCGTTGCGGCAGGACACAAAAAAGGCCGTTCAGATGAACGGCCTTTAAAGTGTGTTAAATGGGTACGCTTATTTGAGGATAATTAACTCTACGCGACGATCTTTTCCGGACTCAGATTTAGAGATGCCAGCGGTTGCTTCGAGGCCGCCTTTTGAGAGCGTGTCAACCGTGTTGGTATCGGCGCCAAGTGTCGCGAGGTAGTCGCGAGCGCTGTTAGCGCGACGATCACCGAGTGCCAAATTATAGTCTTCGGTGCCGTAGTAGTCGCAGTAACCTTCAATTAACAGACCATCGCTTGGGTTGGCTGCGAGATGATCGGCAGCGGCTTGCAACTTAAAGCGTTCGGTCGCGGAGATTGAAAATTCGTCGAAACCAAAGTATACATTTTGTAGAACACCGCGCACCATTGGTCGACCATTGTAGGTATTATCTTCGGCATTGATGGCAGCATCGTCATCGCGGGGTTCAAGCCCATCTGCGGTGCTCCAGTCGGAGTCCATGCCCGGAATAATACCGTCACTATCATAGCCACTTAGCCCGCCGTCGGAGATGGGGGTCGGTGGTTGAGTCCGGCAACCAGTGAAGGCGAAGACAGCTAAAATTATAGGCAGAGAAATTCGAAGCAACTTAAACATGACTCAAGAAATTGGTAGGATGATTTGAAACGCGCAAACTTTTTCCTTTGCTTGGTTGGATTAATTCTCCTTTGCAGTCATGTTACTGTTTTTATTATGACATCTTCTGTACGTATTTTCTTAGTTGATAATGGTTCCCTGCGAGCGGACGCGGTGCTAGCGCTGCGTGGCATCGCGGCTCAGTTATCCAAGCAAGTGGGGCGGACGGTTGAGCCAGTGAGTCTGTTACACTCTAGCAAAGTCCCTGTGGCGGATCTAGCGGGCGAGGCTGCTAAGGTGGTGAGGCCGACCTTGCGCCGCTACATTGAGGCCGGGGAGCGGGCGTTTATTTTGGTGCCTATGTTTTTGGGACCGAGTCGTGCGATTTCAGAATATTTGCCTGAACTGATTGCTGGGGCACGCGAATTGGCGCCTGATGTGACGATCGTCGTCGCTGAGACGCTGGCAGGCGCAGATGCCGATAGTCCAGACCCACGTCTTGCAGAAATGCTGGCGGCGCATGTGCGGCAAACAATTCAGCAGACCGACTGTCTGCAGCCAAGGGTGGCGCTGGTCGATCATGGCACACCTGCGGAGGAAGTGAATCGAGTCAGAAATGCAGTGGCGCGCCAGCTGGCGCAGTTGCTCGATGGTGAGGTCGCAGCGGTGGCTGCCTGCTCGATGGAACGGCGCGAGGGGCCAGAGTACGATTTTAATGAGCCCTTACTTGAGCGTGTCGATCAGTTAGCAGGTTGGACTGCCGCGGATGTCATTGTTGCGCTGTTTTTCCTATTGCCTGGTCGCCATGCTGGAGCCGCTGGAGATGTGGCAGAAATTTGTGATAACCTGATACAGCGTCAGGTATTAAAATCTGCGGTGCGCACGCCGTTACTGCACATGCATCCATTGTTGGTCGATATGTTAACCGACCGATTGAATGCGGCACTGGTAGAGTACGAATCGATCGACTAACTGCCGCCCATCACGATCAGGCCATTATTGATCGCATAGCGGGTTAGGCTTGCGACATCATGCAGATCGAGCTTTCGCATTAAATTAGTGCGGTGATTTTCAGCAGTTTTTACGCTGATACTGAGTTTTTCTGCGATGGCGCGCGTACTATGACTTTCGGCGATGAGTTGCAGAATTTCGCGTTCGCGCTTGGTTAAAATACTAATACCCGATTCATTTGATTTCGGGTCAGCCATGGCGTCGCGCAAGAGTGAGGCGACCTCGGGGCCAAAATAGCTCCCTCCACTGGCTACGATTTCGATGCCTTTTTGTAGCTCAGAAAGTGGGGCTGATTTTTCTACAAATCCATGTGCGCCGGCTTGCAACAGTTGACGGATCAAGCCTGGTGTTTGGTAGCCAGAAAAGATGAGTACGCGTGTGTCGGGAATTTCTTTTGCGAATCGGCGCAGCACTTCCGTGCCGTTTAGATTCGGCAACATAACGTCAAGGATAACGAATTCTGGCTTTAGCTGGATACACTGTTCACAACCGTTGAGGCCGTCACCACTTTCGATGACAACGTCATAGTGATCGTCGTTAAGAATTGCCTGGCTGAGCATTTCGCGCACGGCAGTCTGATCTTCAATAATGGCTACTGTTTTCATGAGGTATGCAGATGGCGGAGAGAGAGGGATTCGAACCCCCGGAACCTTTCGGCTCAATAGTTTTCAAGACTACCGCATTCGGCCACTCTGCCATCTCTCCAGTAGTTTGGTGAACCTTTTTTCCTAGGTTAAGATTCAGGAAGTGCAAGACGTTATGTGCATTCAGGTGAAATTTATTCAGTTTTTATTTGAATCAGGCATGTGGCAATGGGCTGAATCAGTAGAACAAATTTCTGTCTAGGCTGCGGTATTGTATGGCTTCGAGTAAATGGGGGGTGCCGATTTGTGCCTCACCTGCGAGGTCCGCAATCGTGCGCGCTACTTTTAAGATCCGATCATAAGCGCGAGCTGAGAGGGCGAGTTGCTCCATGGCCTGCTGCAAAAGGTCGCCTTGCTCTGCATTGATTGTACAGTGTGTCCGTATTTCCGAGTGTGACATGCGTGCATTGCAGCGTGTGGCAGTGTCTGAATTTTCAGCAAAGCGTGTTATTTGAAGCGCTCGTGCGGTTTCGCAACGTGTACGCATGTTCGCCGAACTTTCGCCTGTCTTAGTGCTACGAAGTTCATCGATGCGCAACGAGGGTGCTTCGATATGAATGTCGATGCGGTCGAGAAGTGGACCGCTGATTTTAGAGCGGTAGCGTTGAATCTGTGGCACCGAACAGCGGCACTCACGGGATTGATCGCCAGTGTAACCGCAGGGGCAGGGATTCATTGCGCACACCATCATGACGGAGCAGGGCAGGTTGATTTGACCTGCACTGCGCGAGATGGTGACGTTGCCATCCTCGAGCGGTTGGCGTAGTACTTCCAAGGCGGACCGCTTGAATTCTGGTAATTCATCCAAAAAGAGTACGCCGTTGTGCGCCAGAGAGATTTCGCCAGGGCCAGGAATGGTACCACCGCCTAGAAGGCCCACGTCTGAGATCGTGTGATGCGGTGCGCGAAATGGTCTTTGAAAATAGCGATTGCTGGCGGAGAGTGTGGTCCCAGCCGCAGACTGAATACTTAGAATCTCTAAAAATTCATCCATGCTGGGGCGCGGCATTATTGTGGGTATACGCTTGGCGATCATCGATTTCCCAGAACCTGGGGAGCCAATGATTAAGACGTTGTGACCGCCGCTCACAGCAATTTCAACGGCGCGGCGCACCGCGTGCTGCCCCTTAACTTCATTGAAATCGATGCGCTGGGCTTCGGGTGGGTTCTTAAAGTAGCAGCTCTCACGTGATTTAGCTGGGAGTATTTCGCACTCGGCATTGAGGAAGCGCACAGCGTGGTCGAGGCTGCTAACGGGAAAGATCGCCACACCTTCAACGAGCGCCGCCTCGTCGGCAGATTCCACCGGCACGATTAGGCCTTTTTTTCCCAGCTTTTTGGCTAGCATAGCCATGGCGAGAGTTCCTTTAACTGGGCGAGTCTTGCCGCTGAGGCTAAGCTCGCCAGCGATGAGAAAATGATCCAATTCAACTTCTTCGCACTTTTTCATTGAAGCAAGGATTGCGAGCGCAATTGGCAGATCGTAAGCAGGACCTTCCTTACGCAGCCCGCCAGGCGCGAGGTTGATGGTGGTACGAGTGGCTGGAGTGCGAAAGCCGCTGTTGGCCATGGCCGAGAAGACGCGGTCTTGTGACTCTTTGACGGCAGCATCGGGTAGTCCGACTAAAATAAATTTGAGTTCGCCAACTTCTCCTGTATTAACTTCTATCTGTACAGGGTGGGCTTCGACCCCAACCATGGCTGCGGATTGTGTGATTCCTAGCATATTTCAGTATTCTCGCTTGGCTCCGAATGTCGAACAACTTTGCACGATTGTCACTCTTTTTTAATGCGTTAGTTATATTAATCATCTACGAGTATAAAATTTTGAAAATAGGGCTTACAGGTGGAATGGGTTGCGGTAAATCGACTGTAGAGCAGTTATTTGCAGAGGCTGGTTGGCACACCATTAGAACGGATGAGATTGTCCGTGGGATGCTTGCTGGCGATACGCAGGTGCACGCAGCACTCCGAGAGCGCTGGGGAAATGTGGTTTTTGCAGCAGATGGGGCCGTCGACCGAAAGGCGATTGCTGCCCTAGTGTTTACAGAAAAAGCCGAGCTTTCTTGGTTAGAAGACTTGCTGCATCCGAAAGTACGACAGTCCTGGAAGCTGGCGATTCAGCAGTTCCCGGCCCGTAACTGGTTGGTTGAGATTCCGCTACTATTTGAAAAAAGGCTTGAAACCGAGTTTGATTTGATTGTGTGTGTTACGAGTGCCCCTGAAATTGTCGAGCGCCGTATGGTGCACCGGGGATACACGCAGGAAGAGATTGAGCAGCGTCGCAATTGCCAGATGCCTCTCGAAGAAAAGACACAAAAAGCTGACTGTGTGATCTCTAACGCTGGCAGCCTTGAATTTTTAAAACTACAAACGAAGCGATTAATCGCACAGATCTGAACGTATGAGGCCGTACTGCATGTAGGCGTAAGGCTCAACGATACTAAATTTACCTAAGACCCCGCACCGAGTGCCAATTTATTAGTCATGAGTTCTGAAGACGAATCCAAATTCTTGGTCAATGAGACCACATCCTCTGAGGATGCTCCAAAGCCAGCGCGGAAGCGTGCGGCGAAAAAAACTGTAACCAAAAAAGCGGCTAAAAAAGGGGCGAAAAAGGTAGCCAAAAAAACGACGACTCGTGCAATAGCGGCACCTGCACAGTCGGATATGTTTATGGCTGCATCTGCCGCAAAGGCCCCAGCTAGTCCTTCTGCTACGCAGTCCCAGCCACGCGAGTCTGATGAATTTGTGCCGTCTGAAGTGCCTAACGGAAGTGCTAGTAAGCCTGGAGTTGTATGGTCTTCGGATGATCCAGAACCAGCACCTGCAGAGTCAGAATCGAAGTCAGCGCCTACTTCAGAGTCGCCCGCCGAGAATCAGTCGGATGAGGGCAAGCCGCATGGCCGTCGCCAAGAGTCGGGTGGTGCGGGACAGCGCAATCCACGTCGAGATCGCAATGATCGTAAGAACGACCGTGGAGACCGATCGAATCGCAACAATAAGTTCAAAAACAAAGGTGGCCAAGGTGGTCCGCCGAATAACAAGAAAAAGGGTAAGGGCCGTTGGCAGGATAAGAAGCGGCGTGCTCGCGAGGAAGAATCGCCGATTGAATTTGGTGAACTACTCGAGTTTGAGGTTTTAAAGAATTTTGAGGCAGTGCTGCAGCTGGCAGTTGAGATTGGTTCTGGCGAGAGTGAAGCGCTTGATTTTAATCGTATCTATAACATGGGTTTGCCAGAGCTGCGTACCGAGGTGTCAGACTTAGGCGTTGAGACTCCGCATGCTCCGAATCGTGAACAGTTGCTCAATGCGCTGCTTGCAAAGGCAGGGGAGAACAAGCGATGCATTACCTCAACCGGCATTTTTGAGCCAATCGAAGATGACGAAGGGGGCCTACTGGTCTACGAACGTGACAATTATCGTGTGAAAGCGCTCAGTGCTTACGTGCCGCAGGTCTTTGTTGAGCGCTATGGATTACAGCGCGGTCATATCGTGAAAGCACAGCTGCACCCGCATCGTGAAGGAGAGTCTTGTTCCTTCGTCGTCTGTGTGAATGAAGTGATGGGACGAGCTCCAGAGTCTTTGAGTGAGATTGTTCCTTTTACAGAAGGCGTGCCGTATTATCCGCTAGAGCGTATTTTGATGGAGTCTGATACCGAATCAAAGTCAGATAATTTGTCAATGCGTGTGGTCGATTGCCTAACTCCGGTAGGATTTGGTCAACGTGGATTGATTGTGGCACCACCGCGTACAGGTAAAACAGTGCTCATGCAGGGCATGGCTAATTCGATCCAACGTAATTATCCAGACGCACACTTGATCATTTTGTTGATTGATGAGCGCCCCGAAGAAGTCACCGACTTCCGCCGTCAGGTGTCTGGAGAGGTGATTAGCTCGACTTTCGATGAGACTGCCGAAAGCCACGTGCATGCGGCTGAAATGGTCATCGAGAAGGCACGCCGGATGGTCGAAGTCGGCAAAGACGTTGTTATTTTGCTCGATTCGATCACTCGTTTAGCACGTGCCTACAATACGACGATGCCAAGTAGTGGTAAGATTTTATCGGGTGGTGTTGAGGCCAATGCGCTCCAAAAGCCGAAGCGGTTTTTTGGCTCTGCACGTAATATCGAAGGCGGTGGCAGCTTGACGATTATTGCGACTGCACTAGTAGAAACTGGCAGTAAAATGGATGAGGTCATCTTCGAGGAGTTCAAGGGCACTGGCAATATGGAGTTGCACTTGGATCGAGGCCTTTCTGACAAACGTATATTCCCGGCGCTAAGTATGGATAAGAGTGGCACGCGTAAGGAGGAGTTGCTGTATCACCCAGATGAAATGCTTAAGATTTATTCATTGCGCAGGGCAATGAAAGGACTACCGTCCACTGATGCGATGGAAATGCTGATCCAACGTATCAAGAAAACCAAGACTAACGCGGAATTCTTGATCAGTGTCTCCCGCTAGTTAATTTACTTTTAATCCCCACTTCTATCTCTTTCCCAAAAAACTGTGACTTCTGCTGACGAATTTGTTCTACAACTATTAACTGATAAAGGAATCGTAGAGTCTACTGCGATCGAAGACGCCCGTGTAAAGGCTGCGGAGCAGGGTAGCGATGGCAACCCAGACACCGCTGCGTTGGACTTGTTGGTCACCGAGAATATTGTGACCCAAGTGCAGATTGCTCAAGCGCTGGCCGAAGAGTTCAACATGGATTTCGTTGATCTTGCCGACATCCGTGTTTCCAACGAGGCGTTGGAGCTGTTACCTTACGATCTGGCGAACCGCTATAAAGTTTTTCCGCTCGAGGCGGATGACAATGAGTTGGAACTCGCGGTTTGTGATCCTTTGGATATGGATGCGATTGATAGTATCAGTCATGTTATTCAGCGTTCGATTACGAGTAGAGTCGCGCCGCTCGAAGAAATTGAAAAGGCGATTCACCAATATTACGACAGTGTACAAGCAGAGAATGTGGATAGCATGTTTGCGGGTACAGCAGAAGAGGGTAACGGGGATCTGGATCTGCCTACCGGCGAGGAAGGCGACCTGAGTGAGGACGAAGCGCCGATCATTCGATACGTGCACATGGTTATCTCGGAGGCATTGAAGCGCCGTGCGTCTGATATTCATATGGAGCCTCTAGAGAAACGCTTCCGCGTGCGATACCGTATTGACGGTGTATTGCACGAAGTGGAAAACCCACCGAAGCGACTGCAGCCATCGATCGTATCTCGGATTAAACTCATGTCTGATGTGAGTATCGCTGAAAAACGTGTGCCTCTGGATGGTCGTATTAATATCAAGGTTGGGCCGAAGGTGATCGATTTGCGTGTTTCCACCCTACCTACTGCGTTTGGTGAAAGTATTGTCATGCGTATTCTGGACAAGGAAGGTTTAAACTTAGGCTTACCAGAACTGGGCTTCTTTAGTGATGACCAAGCAACTTTTGAACGTATTATTGCGATGCCCGATGGCGTCTTTCTGGTGACTGGTCCTACCGGATCGGGTAAGTCTACTACGCTCTATTCAGCGCTGAATTGCATCAATCATCCTGACCGCAAGATCATTACTGTTGAAGATCCAGTCGAGTATGAGATGCCTGGAGTGAACCAAGTGCAAGTCCGTCGTGACGTGGGGATGACTTTCTCTGCCGCACTGCGATCGATGCTGCGTCAAGCGCCGAACATCATCATGGTCGGGGAAATTCGAGACAAAGAAACCGCTGAAATTGCAATTAATGCGGCGCTCACTGGGCACATGGTTTTTAGTACTCTGCATACCAATGATGCGCCCAGCGCGGTGAGTCGTTTGGTTGATATAGGCATCAAACCATTCTTAGTGGCTGCTGCGTTACGGGCAGTGCTGGCGCAGCGGTTGGTGCGGCGGATTTGCCCAAATTGTAAGCAACCTCATACGCCTGATGAAAAGCTGCTGAGTTCTTTGGGTATTCGGTCCGACCAAGCATTGGATGCAAATTTCATGAAAGGCGCGGGTTGTCCTAAATGTAATTCGACTGGCTTCCGTGGTCGTGTGGGTGTGTTCGAGATGTTCACAATGAGCGAAGAGTTACAGCAGATGGTTTATGAAGATGCCAGCTTAGTAGCTTTGCGTTCTAAATCCAAAGAGATGGGCATGCGTACCATGCGTGAAGACGGTATCCGTAAGGTTATTGCAGGTGTCACCTTGGCTGAAGAAGTGCTGCATTCAACCGTGGGTGAAGCGGGGTAACCTCTCTTTAATTCTGACAATTTTAAATTCAATCGCTGTAAAAAATGAGTTATGAAATGAATGATTTGCTTGAGCTGATGGTCGATCAGGGTGCTTCTGATTTACATCTGCAGGTGAATCAGGCTCCCACTTTACGCATGTCTGGAAGCATGGTTGCGGTCGAGGGCGAAAAACTGACGGCACAGGATACTGAAGATTTGATGATGGCGATCACCTCGGTGAGTAATCAGGAGCAATTGAAGACCATTGGCGGGGCTGATTTTGGCTTTGCTTATATGGATCGTGCGCGTTTTCGGGTCAGTGTTTTACGGGCTAAGGGAGATTACGGGATGGTGCTACGGCAGATTCCAAATGATTTATTTACACTGAGAGAAATTGGGTTACCGGATCAGATTAAAGATCTAATTAGTCGCCCACGTGGATTAATTCTCGTAACGGGCCCCACTGGATCCGGGAAATCGACTACTTTGGCTTCGATCGTCAATTGGATAAATGAAAATCAAGATGGACATATCATCACGATTGAGGATCCGATTGAGTATTTTCATGAGCATAAAAAATGCATTGTGACGCAGCGAGAAGTGGGCAACGATGTCACGTCCTTTTCAAGTGCGATTCGTGGCGCTCTGCGCCAAGACCCTGACGTCATTTTAGTCGGAGAAATGCGTGACCTTGAGACGATTGAAGCGGCCGTGAGTGCTGCGGAAACAGGGCACTTGGTCTTTGCCACATTGCACACAACTGGAGCGGCGCGCACGGTTGACCGTATTGTGGATGCCTTCCCATCTGCGATGAAGGATCAAATTCGCACACAGTTGGCGTCCTCTGTAGTCGCGGTGATTTCGCAGGTTCTGTGTAAGAAAACCGGTGGTGGGCGTATCGCATCATTCGAAATTATGGTGACGACTAATTCGATTGCACAGCTGATTCGCGAGAACAAGACATACCGCATTAACTCCGATATTCAAACAGGTGCTGCACATGGTATGATCGGCTTGGACGCTCACTTACTGAGTCTGTTCAATCGTGATTTGATTAGTGCAGATGAAGCCCTTTTAAAATCTCAACTCCCCAATGCCATGCACGATAAACTTGTCGAGCATGGCGCTCGTTTTACAAATCCATAAGCTAGTGTCCTGTAGGCGCTCATTCCCCCCCAATGTTCGAAGATCACAACGATACCATATACGAAATCATCAAGTCCGCTGAACTGCTTGATCCTGCACAGTTGGAGGAGCTGAACGAGTCGCACCTGAATACAGGGAAATCGCTTGCTGATTCCGTTATCGATTCTGGCCTAGTGGAGCGTACGAAAGTGCTGAGTGCGGTGGCTGAATATTTAGGCTACACTTATCAGGATTCAGTGCCCAGCTCTGTGCCTGAAAGTGTTGCCTCTGTGGTTAAGGCTAGCACGGCACGAATGTATGCGGTGGTGCCTGTTACTGCGACAGAGACTTCTATTTCCCTGTTAGCAAAGGATCCGTTTAATCCGAGTATTATCGACGATCTCACCTTTACGCTGAACAAGGATATTGAAATAGTCGTTTGTGATCCTGACCTGATCGACGAGCTTGTCGTCTCGATTTATGGCGAGGAAGACTCGTCGATTGATGACATTCTCGGAGATTTAGGAGATAGCTTCGTCGAGGCCGAAGATGATCTTTCAGGGTCTGATTTAACAGACTTGGCAAATCAGACACCGATTATTCGTTTTGTAAATTTGGTTTTGCAGCAAGCGATTAAGGATCAAGCGTCGGATATTCACTTTGAGCCATTCGAAGACCAGTTCCGTATCCGTTATCGTATTGACGGTGCCCTATATGAGATGGCGCCGCCGCCAAAGAGTCTTGCAGTACCGGTCATTTCACGTGTGAAAGTGCTTTCGAATATGAATATCTCGGAGTCACGAATTCCACAAGATGGTCGTATTAAGATGACGATTGCCGGGCGTCCGGTGGATTTGCGTGTTTCGACATTACCGACGCAGTTTGGCGAAAGTGTCGTACTTCGTGTCTTGGATAAATCTGTGGTGAATCTGGACTTGGAAGCGCTCAGCTTACCTGCCGATATTTTACAAACGATTCGTGACTTGGTCGATCGGCCCAATGGTATTTTTATTGTGACGGGCCCGACTGGTTCAGGCAAGACGACCACTCTTTACAGTGCGTTGCGTGAGGTGAATAGCGTCGAGACTAAAATTCTCACCGCGGAAGATCCCGTTGAGTATGAGATCGATGGCATCATGCAGGTTGCGGTGAACCACCAAGTTGGACTCGATTTTTCTCGAGCATTGCGTGCCTTCCTGCGCCAAGACCCGGATAAGATCATGGTCGGCGAGATTCGCGATTTAGAGACTGCGCAAATTGCGGTACAGGCATCGCTCACAGGGCACGTGGTGTTGAGCACATTGCATACCAATGACGCGCCGGGTGCGGTGACTCGCTTGATCGATATGGGCCTTGAGCCATTTTTGATCTCTGCCTCATTAGAGGCGATTCTTGCGCAACGTTTGGTTCGTCGTATTTGTAAGTCGTGCCGCACTGCCTATGAGCCAGGCCATGACATGATCGAGATATTGGACGTAGATCCACTTGAAATCGCAGAAAAAGACTTCTTTTATGGTGAGGGTTGCCCCGAGTGTAGCAACACAGGTTATCGTGGTCGAGTGGGTCTCTTCGAGATGATTGTAGTTTCTGATGCGCTGCGTGAATTGATCAATGACCGCGCCCCAACACTGGCGATCAAGCAGAAAGCTCTCGAGCAGGGTATGCGAAGCTTGCGTGATGACGGCCTGCGTGCTATTTTCGATGGAAATTCTACGATAGAAGAAGTCCTTAAGTATACTTAACTATTCAACCACAAACCCCCATGCCAAAATTTAAATATACTGCAATTGATCAGAACGGTAAGCAAAAGACCGGTTCTGTTGATGCTGCCAATCAAGATGAAGCGAGCTCTAAAGTAAGCGCAATGGGCTTAATGCCCACCAACATCGCTGAATCAAGCGGTGCTGCTGCTGGTAAGTCTAAGAAAGCCTCTAAAGCCAAGGCCAAGTCTGGTGGGATGAACTTTGGCAAGGTAATCAAACCCGAAGAATTGACTACGTTTACGCGTCAATTGGCAACCTTGCTGCAAGCTGGCTTACCACTCTTACGCGCGATCGAGGTAATGATTCGCCAAGAACGGAACTTGCGCTTTAAGGCATCCTTGGAGCAGATCGCTGATCAAGTGAAATCGGGTAATACATTTTCCGATGGATTGCTCCAGCACCCGAAGATTTTTGACCGTCTTTATATTAACATGATTAAAGCGGGTGAGGCTGGTGGTGTGCTCGACGTCGTGCTTTCTCGCCTTGCAGGCTTCATGGAAAAGGCGCAGCGCACCAAGAAAAAAGTGCAGTCCGCAATGGTTTATCCAATCGTGGTGGTCGGTGTAGCGGTATCGATTGTTGTGTTGCTGATGGTTGTCGTCGTGCCAAAATTCCAGACTATTTTTGATGACATGCTCGATGGCGCAGCGCTGCCGGGACCAACTTTGCTAGTGGTCGGTATTAGTAATTTCCTACGTGATAATATCATAATTTCGATGGGGCTTATGGTCACCTTGTTCTTCGCCGCGAAGTTCGCGCTGAAGACTGATCTCGGCTCGAAGTGTTTTAATTGGAGTGCGATTAATTTACCCAAAGTCGGTGACCTTGTGAGTAAGGTGAACATTGCACGTATCACTCGCACATTTGGTACATTGCTTTCCAGCGGTGTTCCGATTCTTCAAGCGATTACTATTACTAAAGATATTACAGGAAATATCTTTTACACCAATGCGTTGACTCGCATCCACGATAGTGTGCGCGATGGTGAGTCGCTTTCTGCGCCGATGGGTCGTGAGAAGGTATTCCCTGATATGGTGACCAGCATGGTGGACGTCGGAGAAGAAACTGGTGAACTCTCAGAAATGTTGAATCGTATAGCGGACAACTACGATGAAGATGTCGACAATGCAGTGGCTGGGATTACATCGATCATTGAGCCAGTAATGATCGTATTCTTGGCGGTGGTCGTGGGCTTTATCGTGATTGCACTCTTCCTGCCAATCGTCGAGATCATCAAGCAGCTGACTGGTTGATTTGATAGACAATTAATTTACAAAACCCGCGACCATTGTGTCGCGGGTTTTTTATTGCACTACACGAATCCGTACTGGGTAAGATTTGCTTTACCAATCACAGTAAAGTCTGTGTTCTCCATATCATTAATGAATACAATCTTAACAGCTTTCATCGCACTCCTGATTCTTAAATATGCCACAAGCACGATCTTGGATGTCTTGAATATGCGGCATGCTAATAGTAAGTCCGCTGAAGTGCCAGAGACGTTTCGCGATTTTATTGATCTGCCCACTTACCAGAAGTCTGTCGCCTATACCGTCTCGAAAACACGCTTTGGCTTGGTGAATGATTTGTATGATACGATCATCTTAGCGGTGGTCGTACTATCAGGTTTATTACCTTGGTTATACAGTGCGCTGAGTACTGTATTTGGCTTTGGCACTTGGGGGCAGGCGCTTGTATTGTTTCTAGTTGCAGTGCTTCTTGGTTTACCCGGACTGCCGTTCGAGTGGTGGAGCACCTTCAGGCTCGAAGAACGTTTTGGCTTCAATAAGAGTACGCAGAAACTATGGTTGATGGATAAGGTTAAGGGTTTCTTACTTGGTTTTGTGATCGGTTATCCATTGTTGGCTGTGTTGATCTTTTTGGTGTCGAGTGCAGGTGATCTCTGGTGGCTTTGGGGTTTTAGTGTGTTTTTTGTTTTTCAGTTAGTGATGGTGGTAGCTTATCCCATGTTCATTATGCCTCTATTCAATAAAATGGAGCCAATGGAAGAGGGCGAATTGAAGCAGCGGCTGTTTGCCTTGGCTGATCGCACTGGCTTTAAAGCGCAGACTATTTTGGTGATCGATGGGAGTAAGCGCTCCGGTCATTCGAATGCCTTTTTCTCCGGATTTGGCCGTTTTCGGCGTATCGTGCTTTATGATACACTGATTGAACAAATGGAGCATGAAGAGTTAGAGGCCGTACTTGCGCACGAGATTGGACATTATCAGATGGGGCATATCCCAAAGATGATTGCGCTGTCTGCGGTCACGACGCTTGGCATGTTTGCGCTGCTGGGTTGGCTCGCTGAAGGCACTTGGTTGGCAGCGGCTTTTTCGTTTAGCGAGGATGTTTCCGGTGAGTTTGTGCCAGTGTTATTGTTGTTTATGCTTTTGAGTGGATTACTTACATTTTGGCTGTCACCTTTTACCAGTCTTTGGTCGCGTAAGCATGAGTATGAGGCTGATGCGTTTGCGCGTGATGCGATGGACTCTGCCGAGCCATTAATTCGTGCGTTGCGCAAATTACACAGGGAGAATCTAAGTAATTTGACACCGCATCCGACTTATAGCCGTTTTTATTATTCGCATCCGACTTTATTGGAGCGCGAACGTTCGTTGCTTCAATAATGACAGCGAGCTGACTGATTGATTCTATGCGAGTTGCATTCCAGCTGCTTTGTTTTGTATTGGCTGGAATCAATGTGACTGCACCGCTAGCAGCTGGTTCGATTCGGATTGCTACGTACAATCTGAATAATTATCTGATCATGGATCGTCACGTAGGTGGGAAGTGGCGCCCTTCGTATCCGAAGCCCGAAAGTGAAAAAGCGATCCTGCGCGAGGTGATTCACCAAGCTGCACCTGATATTTTGGCAGTTCAGGAGATTGGTGGGCTACCATTCCTTGAGGAGCTGAGGTCTGATTTGAGCGATGAAGGGCTGCACTACCCATACATAACATTGATGCAAGCAGCTGATTCGGTTCGTTATGTCGCGGTATTATCTAAGTTTGCTCCTACTCACTTGGTGAAGCATCAAGATCTGAATTTCAAGTATCAAGCAAGCCGAGAGACAGTGAGACGGGGGCTGTTGGAGGTGTCATTCACGCGCGCGGATAGTTCTATATTTAAGCTGTTTGTAGTGCATCTAAAAAGTCGCTGGTCAGATGTGAAGGCCGATCCTGAATCTCAGCAACGACGGACAAGGGAAGCAGAAGCCTGTCGAGATCGAATCATAGAGCGTACGTATGCGATTGGTATGACTGATTTTCTGATCGCTGGAGACTTTAATGATCATCCAGCCAGCGCCCCATTACGCCGCTTTTATCGCAAAGGCGCTTTGGATATCGGTGGCTTGGTACACGCGGTGGATACGCGAGGTGAGCAATGGACTCACTTTTACCGCAAACAAGTCGAATACTCTTTAGTCGATGGGTTTATCGCGTCCGGATCACTCGCTGACTCTATTGAGGGAAGCGGTCATGTCGTCGACTTGCCAAACGTATTAGCCGGCAGTGACCATCGTATGGTGCACGTCGACTTGGAGATACAATTGGCCAAATAATTTTTGCGACGCCGAGATACTCTATTGCCAGCGAGTATAGAATTGCCAGTTTGCTGGGTAGTTATGGAAATTGTATTTTTAGGTACAGGGACTTCACAAGGGGTTCCGATGATTGCGCAGCCAGAGGGAGGTTGCGATCTGGAGAATCCGTTAAACTGGCGTACACGCACCTCGATTCATGTGGAAATGGGCGGCCATCACATTCAGGTTGACGCGGCTCCGGAGTTTCGGATGCAGTGTATTCAGAATGAGGTGACACAGATCGACACCTTTATTTTAACGCATCCGCATGCCGACCACATTTTGGGCATGGATGATCTACGGCGATTTTGTGATCTGAATGGTGGCACTGCCTTGCCTGTTTATAGCAGTGAGTCTGGTTTAGAACGTATACGTGACATTTTCCCGTATGCGATTCTCGATAAACCAGTGGTCAAGGGCTACCCGGCATTCAAACTGCAGGAGATGCCGCAAGTACTAGAGGTTCCTGGCGGTAGTATCGAATCGGTGTACTTGCCGCATGGTGCGATGCAGGTGCTCGGTCTCATTTTTACTGAAGCAGATACTGGCAAGAAATTTGCGTATTACACCGACTGTAAAGAGGTCGGAGAAGAAGCACGTTTTCTTGCTGAGGATGCTGATGTCGTTGTGCTGGATGGCTTGCGACCCCAGCCACATCCTTCGCACATGACAGTTGGAGAGGCGACACAAACTGCAATTGAGATGAATGCGCGACTCTCGTTCCTGACACACATGACCTATTTTGTAGATCACGAAACCACTGAGGCTGCCTTACCTGATTCGATTCGACTGGCTTACGACGGCCTGCGTGTGAGTTGGTAGAGCATTAGATGCCTCACTTTGGTTTGGTTGATGCGTCTAACCATGGCGTCTTCACCACGTATAGACAGGATGCCATTTTACCACATCGATTTGAGTGGTACTTGCATGTGACTAAAAAAGCCTGTTTGTCATTCTGGCATTTGCGAGGAATGATGCTCTGTAATCATCCAGCGCTCATCTTTTCGGTGATACACAAATGTGAACCGGGCTTGGACACTAGCACCGTCTTTGAACGTAAATGTATAGACTCCAGAGTTAATCGCCAAATCATTGAAAATTCTGATATTTGCTTCGTTGATTTTTCCGACAGGGCCTTTGGCAACAAAATGAACAAAATAGTCCTCAATTTCTGCATGATTGTGCCGTACTTGATTCGACACAGTCGGGAGTAGGATGCCTCCGCCCTCATAGAGTGATGCGACTTTTCTCGGATCCCCAGATTGAAGTGCATTATTCCACTCGTCAAAGAGTGCCATGATTTCATTTTTGTCAGTTTTGATCATGCTGATTAATTTGAGTTAGTATAATCGCTGTGCAATATTTATCATCACAAAAAATCCCCGCCATAGCAACGGCGGGGATTTTGTTTCAATGAATGGTATTCGCTTATGCTGTTGTAGCCGCGGCCGAATCTTCAAATTCACCAAGGCTACGGAATTTAGCGTAGCGATCATCGAGAAGTTCTTTGCAGCTCTTTTTTTCCAGGGTCTCTAGCGATTGAAGAATCGCTGCTTTGATGGTCGCTGCGGATGCATCGTAGTTACGATGTGCGCCTCCGGTTGGTTCTGGTAAAATTTGATCCACCACGCCGAACTGCTTTAAGTGTGTAGGACTAAATTTAAGCGCATCGGCTGCTTGCGGAGCGGCAGCGCGGTCTTTCCAAAGAATAGCAGCACAGCCTTCTGGGGAGATAACAGAGTAGTAGCCGTTCTCGAGGATCATGACCTCGTCTGCAACTGCGATACCAAGCGCCCCACCTGAGCCGCCTTCGCCTATAACGATGGTGATGATTGGTACTTTTAGCGCGCTCATGTCACGTATGTTCACGGCGATCGCTTCGGCTACGTGGCGCTCCTCTGCGCCAATCCCTGGATACGCGCCTGGTGTATCTACCATTGTAATGATGGGCATATTAAATTTTTCAGCCATCTCCATTAAACGCATGGCTTTGCGGTAGCCTTCTGGATGCGGGCAACCGAAATTGCGTAGGAGATTATCTTTAGTGTTACGACCTTTTTGCTGGCCGATAACCATTACCGGCTTGCCATCTAAGAATGCAGGGCCGCCAACGATTGCGGCGTCTTCTCGAAAACGTCGGTCGCCGTGGAGTTCTTCAAAGTCGGTGAAGACTCGCTCAATGTAATCTAGGGTGTAAGGGCGCTTTGGATGACGAGAGAGTTGCACCCGCTGCCAAGCAGTGAGGTCCGAGTAAATATCGACTTTCATCTGATCGATTTTCTTTTCGATCGCGGCGATTTCACTGCTGACGTCGACCTTCGATTCTTGTGAAACTTGGTTCAGGGTGATGAGTTGCTTCTCTAGCTCGCGCAGAGGCTTTTCGAATTCTAGCGTGTATGTTACGTCTTCCATGTAGTTGCAAATTTAGGGGAGCGATTAATCGGCTGTCAATGCCGCTAAATGTCGCCCTTCTCGGGTGGAGATTTCAGTTCGTCTTTCCAGCCAAGCATTCGAGCCTCAGCACCATAGTGCTCAGCCTTGTCTTTATCGCCTCGTTCTACCCAGATTCGAGAGAGACTGGTGTTAATGTGAATGTCATCTGGGCGCAGTTCATGCGCTTTGTCTGCAGCTGCTAGCGCCTGGTCATAGTGACCTTCTGAAAAGTGGACTTCAGTCAGCGCGTGCCAGGTGGCGAATGACTCTGGGTGGTCAGCGCTGAGCTTTGTCAGTTTTGCCAGCGCCGAGTCACTATCACCCATGGTGAAGTCAAAGGTGGCATCATCGATTTGATCTTGAAGAGAAGTGTCGTCGGTCATGTCTTTTAGGTTGCCCTAAGAGTAAGGCAGTTTTGAGTGGTAGAGAGTTATCTCATCTTATGGCCGACCCGCAAATCGAAAAACTCCTTATTGTTCAACACCGCGACGTATCGCTGCTTAAAATTGAGCAAGACCTTGCGCGTATTCCGATAGAGCGCAACGCGCTCGAAGCTGAAATTGCGAGGGAAGAGGACAATGTTGAATCCGCTCGGCAAGCGCTGATTTCTAAAGAGATCGCGCGCAATGACTTAGATGTCGATGTTAAAGCTAAGGAGGGGGCATTGCTACGATTCCGAACACAGCAATCTGAAGTAAAGAAGAATGACGAGTACCAGGCGCTGACACACCAAATCGAGCAAACTGAGGTAGAGATTTCCGAGCTTGAGGAGCGTGAAATCGAATTAATGCTCGAAATTGATGTAGCGAAAGAGGCGTTTGAGGCGGAAAAAGCGTCGATCGAGCTGCGAATCGAAGTGCAGCGAAAAGAGATCAGTCTGCTAGTCGAGCGCGAGGCGCACTTAACAGTCTCGGCCGATGAGGCTCGAACAGAGGTAGAAACCTCGCGAGACGGCCTAGATTGGACCTATCTGGAGCAATACGATCGGGTCAAAAAAATGGTCAAGCGGGCGCCGTATCTGGCGCAGATCGTAGACCATAAGTGCGGCGGTTGCCATTTGCGAGTGTCCAACGAAGTGTCACGAGCAGCACGTGATGCGGGTGAGCCGCATTTTTGTGACCAGTGTGCGCGCATGGTGTATGCTTAGTTGCGCGGACCCGATAGTCATGACGATCAATACCTGTAAAAACATGCACTGAAATGACTGATCGTCTCGGAAAAGTGAATGCTGAACCTTGTACCCCTTTGAAAATCTTTTTGCAACCTGCGGCGCGAGCCTTTGTCATTTATAAAGGACATGCGGTTTAATTGTACTATTTCTAGCCCTATCATGCGAAGTGTTGTGCTCGTTGCGCTCTCTGTCTCTGTTTGTTTGCATATAGCGGCCGGGCAAGCTCCGCTGCAGACGGCTCCGATTAATTCGCTCGAGCGAGTCGCATTTGAGTGGAGAAGCGATGCCGCGGATCGAGCATTAGAGACGGGATTGGCGGTATCGGCCGAAGGACTCTATCGCAATTTATTGCAGTCACCTAGCTTGACCGCCAAAGAGTTGGCAGCCCTGAAAATCCAACTCGCGGCATCCTTGATTGCGCAGCGTCGTTTTGTAGCCGCGGGCGTGGTTTTGAAGGAAATTCCAGAAGGCAGCCAAACGGCCGTGTATCATTTATACCGTGCGGTGAGCGCGTATGGAACGGGCCGAAATGTAGATCGAGAGACGTTAATACGTTCGCTGGACTCGGTTACGGAGGCAGAGCTAAAGGCTGGAGAGTTGCCTTGGTTATACTTGTTAAGAGGCGTGCGGGCAGAGCTGATGGGCCGCTCACTTGGCGCGAGGCAAGCCTTTGAGCTTGCCCGCTCAGTTGCAGTTTCAGAGATGCAGCGGGCATTTTTTGATAGTTTGATCTTGCGCGAGGAGATTTTGAAAGCGCCATCGAGTGAAGCCATCGCGGCTCAGGTGCGTGCGCAGTTACAGCGATTTACCGGCACGCCGGCAGCATATCCTTATGCCAAGGAGTATGCGATTATTTTAAACAATCAGGGGCAGCAAGAAGAAGCGATTGACGTTATAGCACAAGAGCTAGCGAATCCACGTGCGGGTTATGTGAGCCAAGAACGCGAACAGCTATTATTGTTGAAGGGGCTATTATACGGTACGGATACTGCAAGTGGCCGCGATGCCCTGCAAGCGCTGGTACGCGATGGAAAAAGCCGCGAGGTGACTGGGGTTGCGTTGCAATTACTTGCGCGTGCAAGAAGTGACTTAGAGCAGGATGAGTTGACTCTTTTTTTGGATCTCATGTTAGCCGAGGCTGAGCCACATCCGTTACAAGGACAGATGTATTATATTCGTAGCCGCATTGCGTTGACTCGTGCGGAAAAAATGTTGGCTACAGCGCAGACGCCTGTGGAGCGCACGGTTGCCGAGACCGAAGCACGGCGCTTATTCAAATTAGCGGAGAAAGATGCGCAGTTGCTGTTGGAGCAATTTCCCGGATGGAGTGAAATTACCAACGTATATAGAGTTTTGGCATATGCTGCATTACAGCATCGTCCGCCTCAATATCGAGCAGCCGCGGCTTTTTTAATACAATTTAGAGATCAGTCAGAAGACCTAACAGAGCGACAAGCTTTGAATCGGCAGATTGGTGACTGCTATTTTTTAAATGAGGATTACCGCAATGCGGTGGAGTTTTATGAGTCAGCCGCTAGCGATGAGAGCCCTGACGGTTATGATGGTGCATTATTTCTGCGCTTGGTGACAGCAAAAGTGCGAGGTGGGCAAATAGAGTCGGCACTACAATTAATTGATGAGGTGAATTTCAGTGAAAGTATTTCTCCGGCAGACCGCTGGCGTGCTGAGTGGAATGTAGTGCAGGCATTGCAGGCGAATGGCCTGTTAGAGTCGGCGCTGAAGCGAGTGCGTGTTTTGTTGGAAGATGATACCAGTAGCTCTGTGCCGATCGCTCTAGATTTACGGCTACGTTGGCTCGAGGTGCGTTTGTCCTTGTTGGCAGGCGACCAAGAAAGTGTGAAAGATCGTGTAAATGCCTTGTTGCTGAGGGTGGAATTGATTCCAGAGCAGGCGCTTAATCCAAGTCCAGCAGAGATTCGTTTACTAGTTACTGAGGTATTGTTACTGAAGGCCGACATTTTGATTCAGCTCGGGGACTCAGCAGCAGGTATAGAAGTGCTCGCGGAAATACGGGCAGGCTACCCTGAAAGTTCTGCGGCAGAACGCTCTTATTTAACTGAAGCAGATTACCATGCATCGATTAATGAATTTGAGGTGGCGCAGGGCACTTTGCTCAAGTTGCCCTCATTGTATGAGAATAGTGATCTGGCCCCTCAGGCTTTATTTGAAGCGAGCTTGTACTGTGAGCTGCGCGGTGCTGCTTATTTCGCCGAGGCGGTGCGACTGCATCAAAATTTGATTGAGCGTTACCCTGCAGATCCTCTGCTTTTTTCAGCGCGCTTAAAGCAAGGAGATTTACTTCGGCAGATGAATGACTTTGCCGGCGCGCAGATTATTTATGAGGATTTAATCCGCTCGTTTCCAGAGCATCCGCGCCGTTATGTGGCTGAATTGTCACGAGCGGATTGTATGTTGGCACTGGCCAAGAGTGCGGAGGGGCAGTTAAAGGATGTGGCGATGGCATTGGAGCGCATGATCGATCTGCCGAACCTGCCAGTTGATTTTCAAGCTGAGGTGGGCTATAAGTGGGGATTTTCTTTGCTACAGCGTGATGCGCTTAAAGAGGCTCAGGAAGTCTTTATGCTGATGGCTGGGCGCTTTTTGCTAGATGGTGAAAATGCCACTCGTTTGGGGGTGACTGGTCGTTACTGGATGTCCCGAGCGATGCTAGAATTGGGCTCATTGCTTGAAGGGGTGGGCGAGCTAGCTGAGGCGCGTCGCGTGTATCGAAAGATGGTCGCTTATAATTTACCGGGGCGTACAATCGCGCAGTCGCGGGCCGACCGATTACCTGTTGTCGGGGAGTAACTTGTCCGTTTATATTTAGAAAAACTATTCCATGGATTATTTGCAACATACCTTCATCCTTCAAGGCGGGCCAGTGATGTATCCGCTGCTTTTCGTGAGCCTGCTTGGCTTTGTGCTGTTTGTTGAGCGCGCACTGTTCCTGCACAAGGGGCAAGTCGGTACGGAAGATTTCTTAAGTGGTATTAAGAACTTGGTAGGTAAGAAACGCCTGGTGGAGGCACTGACTCTTTGTGAAGACACGCCGGGGCCAATGGCGCGTATTGTCAAGTCGGCCTTGCTGCATTATAATGAATCGAGTGACAATATCCGGTCAGCAATTCAATCCGCTGCATTGGTAGAAATCCCCGTGTTGGAGCGCCGGATTGGTACGATAGCGGCACTCGCGCGAGTGGCTCCGTTGTTGGGATTTTTGGGTACATTGATTGCTGCGCTGCAAGCATTGTATCAACTGGAAGCATCAAATGGTAACAGCGGTGAGTTTAGCCGCTTGTTGGCTGAGGCGTTGATCACTTCAGCAACTGGCCTAGCCATTGCCGTAATGGCGACCTTGGCACACCACTTTTTGTGCGGGCGCGTGCGCGCGCTGGTACATGATTTGGAATGGGTGGGGCATAATATCCATGAATTTTTAATGGTAGAAGCGCCAAGTGCTACGGTATCTAAAGTGGGGGATGAGGGTTAATTGATGAATCAGCAAACCTCGCAGTCAGAACCAACGCCTATTGATGCAGCCGTTAAATTTACCGCATCGTTTGGGTTGCTAGAGCGTCTAAAGCGTCCCGAAATTAAATTTGATTTTATACCGGTCTTGGACCTCATGCTATTGGCTCTTTTAGTTAGCCTGTTATTTAGCCGATTTGTGATGTTGCCAGGTGTGCGAGTGAATTTACCTGAGACGGATCTGCGTATACAGCACGATGCCTCCGAGGTCGCAGTGCTGACTATTGGTAACCACGGAGTACTGTTTTTTGATGGTAGCGTGTATGAGCACATTTCGATCGAGCAAGCGTTTCGCAGCCATATTGAAGCGCGTGATGAAGAAGACTCGGTGTTATTAATCAAGGCTGGTACTGCGCTTGAATTACAACAGTTCCTAAATCTCTGTCAGATGGCGCAGGCGGCTGGATTCGATGAGGTTCAGATCGCGGGAGAGCCAGTGAAAGAAGTGATGGGCTTAATTCCTGGGCAATCGATGCAACAAAGTAATAATTCGGTGTTTCCAGTGCTGTGATGTCCGATGCGATTCAGCAGAGTCAGAGCGCACCGCACCGTTCACAACGGCTGGTGTCGCCTTTGTTTCGCATTGGCTTGTTGCTTGGGATAGCGATCCACCTGGCCGGCTTTTTAATTTTTCGAGTGACTTCTAATCCATTACCTGACCGCGAAGAGGTTGGGCCTTTTGTGGAGTATGTATCTGCTGGATCGCTCGCGATTGATCGAGAGTTGGAAGAGCAGGCGGAGCTGTTCGATTCTGCGCCGCTGTTTATTCCGACGCGTTGGAATGCTTCGCATAGGACTACTTATGATTTAGGGGATGCCTTGCAGGCTGCATTTTCTGATTTTGAACCAGACGTTGATTTACTAGGAGAGCTAGAGCCGTCTAGTTTTTTGCTGACTCAAGAACTGCAGGTGGATGAGCCTCTCGATTTGTTAGCGACTCGGTATTGGCGTTTTTTCTCAGAGATCACTCAATCGGCAGCTCCAGTACCAGTTTTCCCTGATAACATCCCTGTTGCTATGGTGACTGTGGCTGGGCAGGGGACTGCGCCAGCCTTGTCGCTACCTGTTAAATTAGAATACCAGACGACTACCTCGGTGGCTCGGCCAGTAGTGTATTATATGCGTATTACTTTATATGGAGCAGTTCTCAGTGCACCGACACTTGGGCAGTCCTCCGGTAATGTTGATTTTGACGCTGCTGTGGCCAAGTGGTTGCGACGCCCCGAAGTCGCAGGGCAGTTACCGAAAGGTTATCTTTCGATTAAGGTGTACCCGTGGTAGTATGCATGGTCCGGCAATTTCACGGTTGCGACTGCGCCAATCCGAGTCGTAAATAGTACCTAAATGAGTAATGAACCTCAGCCATCTGCGACTACTAAGTCGAGTGAAAGTACGATGTTAAGCCAGCTCGAAGCGTTAACGGAGACCTGGACGGAGCGTCCGTCATGGGATGCCTATTTCATGGCGACTGCGCTGTTGATGGCGACACGTTCAAGTTGTGAGCGCTTACATGTTGGATGTGTGATTGTCTCTGGCGGTTCGCAGAAGCACCGTATTATTGCCGCCGGTTATAATGGATTTTTGCCGGGGGCACCACACGCTTCGCGTGTGCGAGATGGGCATGAGCAGGCAACGGTGCATGCTGAGCAAAACGCGATTTGTGACGCTGCTCGCCGTGGTGTTTCATTGGCAGGTGCGACCGTGTATATCACGCATTTCCCTTGTATCAATTGTGCTAAGATTCTCGCTGCGGCTGGGATTAGTTGTATCAAGTATCATCGTGATTATCGTAATGATGAATTAGTGAAAGAAATTCTCACAGAAAGCCGTGTGAGCTTAGAGCATTTGTAATCGATCGTAGTCATGCGCCTAAATCAAAACCGCGGGTACCAGGAAGAGGAGCTGCAACTTGCTGGCTCTTTATTGGTTGCGCATCCATCATTGCTGGACTCCCACTTTAAACGTACAGTGGTATTATTGACTGCGCATTCCGCGGAGGAGGGTTCGCTTGGGGTGATTGTAAATCGACCGCTGCATCAAACATTGGGGCAGTATGATACAGCACTGGCAGATTCGGAATTTGCCGATGTGCCGCTCTTTGAAGGTGGGCCTGTTAGTAACGATCAGATGATTTTAGTCGCTTGGAAGTGGTCTAATATTGATGCGACTTTTAAGCTTTATTTCGGTATTGATGAGGGCAAAGCACGAGAAATCCTCGATGACGACCCCGGATTCGAGTTACGTGGTTTTATCGGTCATTCTGGTTGGGGAGAGGGGCAGTTGGAAGGCGAGATTGAGGTCGATTCATGGGTAGTCTCGCCATTAAGTCCGGATTTAGAAGAGAAAGAAGGTCTAGCGGTCTGGCGTTCGATTCTTGCCCAGCAAGGGCCAGGGATGCGCTTACTCGCTGAAGAGCCAGAGGATCTGTCGCTGAATTAAAATTAAGAGACTTATTTCCTCCTTTGCCATTGACAGGAAGAAGCCTCGACCTTTTTTTCTCCAATTCTCTCTTTTCTCGTTATGAAAGTTGTATCTTCACTCAAATCTCTCAAAGACCGTCACCCGGACTGCCAGGTAGTTCGCCGCAAGGGACGTGTTTACGTAATCTGCAAGTCTAACCCACGCTTCAAAGCGCGTCAGGGGTAGCTCGAAACCGCCGAAAGGACACTTACTGTGAAAGCTGATATTCATCCAAAGCTCAACCCGGTTGCCTTCGTCGACGTTTCGACTGGCACTAAATATCTGACTCGTTCCACTATGCGTGGTAGCAAGACAGAAACAATTGATGGGGTTGATTACCAAGTGGTAATTTGCGACATCACTGCGGATTCGCATCCTGCCTTTACTGGTGAGAAGCGTTTTGTCGACACCGCTGGCCGTGTCGAGAAATTCCAAAGTAAGTTCAGCCGCCGTCGCTAACACATCGGTTCGTACAAAATCTTTATACAAAGCCTACTGCGTAACGCAGTAGGCTTTTTTGGGTTTCAACGTTTACTATATAGATAGATGTGGGGGACAGCGAATTTGATTTCTATCCCTGTCATTTTAACTGCTTGCGGTCACACTTCTCTAGTTACCTCAGGATCAGATATACTGCGGCAATTGTACTGATGATTAGTAGCGGCGGTAGCCATAATGCATTGCTATTTAGCCGCTGAGGATGACGATGCAGCCAAAGTAGCAGGACGTAATAATTGCCAAGTATCGCGTAACTGAGAATCGGCGAGAACCCCACACTCGGTAGTGATGTACCTGGCAATTGTGCACAGTGAATGACTGCTAGATCCATCAGGTGGATCACAGCCCAAGCGGAGTGGTTGATGAATTCCGACAGCTCTGGAACGAAGAGGCTCGCGCTAACCAGCGAGATGACGCCGCCGGTGATGACTAGGGCGACGAGATTGACCAGAAGCATATTTAGCAAAATAGCTCCAGGTATGATGCATTCAAAGAGCGCTGCACTCAAGGGCGTGCTGGCCAACCAAGCCGAGAAGCTGATCGCGAAGAGTAGTAGTAGCTTGTCGACTAGCCATACCGTTATGCGCTCTCGAGGATTCCAGTCTTCTTCAGGTCGCCACCCATAGGGCTGAAGCCGGCTTGTAAGGGAATTATAGAGAGGCAGCCCGAATAGCAGAATACTGGCAACTACTGTATATGAGAGTTGAAAACCAATACTCCAGAGCTGAATTGGATCGATCGCGAGTACTAGCAATGCCGATCCGATGAGGGCTGCGAAGGGTGAACGTTGCCGTTGAAATGCAAAACTGAGCCAGAAAAAAGCTGTCATTAGAAATGCGCGTAGGGCCGAGGGTGAGCTACCAGTAATTTCGACATATAAATAGAGTAACGGTAATCCAATCCATGGGCGTACGATGTAAGGAATACGAATCAGCAGCAGGAATTGAGCGATGACTGCTGCGATGACTCCAATATGAAGCCCACTGATAGCAAAAAAGTGCATTGTGCCGGTCATTTGGTAACGCTGGGTTTGGTCGTCGGTCAATTCAAGGCGTCGCCCCAGTAGCATGGCGATATAGACGTTGACCAAATCAGACTGTTCCGGGGCGCCCAAGTGGAGTGTCTGTTGAAAGCGCTGATTCATGTTCGCACAGAACTGGGCGAAGACGGGTGGCGTTCGAATGATTTCAAGTGATTCAGTACGGTCGAATCGATAGTGTACACCGAGAGTTGTAAGGTAGGTTTCAAATTTAGGGTTTTTTGCGGTCGAGTCGTCCGTAAGGATAGGGGTTAGGACTCCAGTAGTGGTGAGTTGCAGGCCACTTTGTATGTGACTGTTGTCTCTGTTCTTAGAGGCTAAATTCTCTGGTATCTTTAAGCGAAAGTAGATGTGGTCACCTGGGTTAATTCGGCTCAAGGGTGGCGCGGTCAGCACTCGAGCCAAGCCGCTTGGATTATTGTATGCCTGCCCTGGGTACATGATACGTTCGATTTCAATGGATAGTTGTGCTTCTCTCGCTGGGAGTGCCTGATTATGTGGGGAGGGCATCGTTGGGAGCCGAATAATTCCATAAGCCCAGAAACAAGAGACGGCGCTGAGTACGTAGCAAAGAGCCCATCCACATTGGAGGTTTGGATGACGTGCAAAATAGAGTGCTATCATTCCTCCGATAAGCGCCACGCTCAATAGCACGGAGATGGGTGCCTTGAATTCTTCAGCAAGCAGTAATCCAATGATAAGTCCAACGAGCAGCACGAGGATCGGGGCACGTGCTGAAGTCGGTTGTTTCATTGCGGTATATTTACTTATGCTATAAGACGTTAGCTAAATTTGTTCGATTGCATTCTATCTTGCAAGGCTGCGTCACGCTCTCGATGGTATTGCTAATGTCTGCCAATATTGAACAAGCTGGGTTTTTTGAAGCTAAACAGGATTCAGTTCCAAGTTCTGCAGCGCGACCTTTGGCGGTGCGTATGCGCCCGCGGGATTTGAGTGAAATCATTGGGCAGGATCATATCGTGGGGGAAGACTGTTTGTTGCCTCGATTGATTCAGGCAGATAACTTTGGAAGTGTTATTTTTTATGGTCCACCAGGGTGTGGTAAGACTTCGATGGCTGAGGTGATCGCCGCCGAAACGCAGAGTAAGTTTGTACGAATAAATGCGGTGCTTTCGAATGTGGCAGAGGTGCGTGATATTTTGCGAATGGCTCGCTACGAGCCAGATAAGCGCACAATATTGTTTATCGACGAAATCCACCGTTTTAATAAATCGCAGCAAGACCTGCTCTTACCAGATGTTGAGGCTGGCAACATTCGCTTGATCGGTGCGACGACACACAACCCCGGATTTTACGTGAATCCACCATTGCTGAGTCGTAGTCACCTTTTTCGCCTTGAGCCAGTAGATGTGGAGTCAGTGGCGGTGGTACTTGAGCGCGCTTTAGGCGACTCGGATCGTGGCCTTGGTTCGCACCGGTGCACTGCCGATCCGGAGGTTTTTCGAGCGATTTCAGAGTTTTCAAGTGGCGATCTGCGTCGTGCGCTCAATGCGATGGAGACCTTAATATTAAGTCAACCGCTAGGCTCGCATATCGATGCCGCGGCGGTGGAAGTCTTTGCGCGCGAGCGGCAGATTCGCTATGATCGAGATGAGGACGAGCATTATGATCACGCCTCAGCGATGATTAAAAGTATTCGAGGCTCAGATCCAGATGCTGCGCTGTATTGGACTTTCAAAATGCTGCAAGGCGGCGAAGACCCGCGTTACATTGCACGGCGGCTGACTATCTTAGCCTCAGAGGATATTGGCTTAGCGAACTCGCATGCGCTGATCGTCGCTACAGCTGCTTTTGACGCCTGCGAGAAAGTAGGGATGCCAGAGTGTGAGTATAATCTCGCGCACGCGGTGCTTTTTTTAGCGACTTCGCCAAAGAGTAATTCCGTGACGCGGGCGATGCATGCGGTTAAAAAATCGCTGCGAGATGAGCCAGTTCAGTCGGTGCCGATATGGCTGCGCGATGCGCATACAAAAACCAATCAAGCGCTCGGGCATGGAAAGGGCTATCGCTATAGCCATGACTATCCCTCAGGCATATCAGGGCAGGAATGTATGCTCGATCCACAACAATTTTATGTGCCAAGAGATGCAGGTGCAGAATCTGCTCTAGCACAACGCCTTGAGTCGTTAAAAAAGCTCAAAGCGCAAATAAAGCAGCGGGAAGCGTCTGAGTCAGATTGATTTTTGTCATCTCTTAGTTATAACATATATTTTGAAAAATCACTGTTCCCACCCAATTCTTTGCTCTGTTTACGTCGTTATTTCAACTGGTAGTGAGCGAGCAAATTAAAGGCGTCTTGGTTGATTGTTGGGAACTCGATTTGAATTTAGCCGACTAAGTGACTATGGATTTTAAGCAATTACTCAAAAGTTGGGCGATCATCGCCTTTGGTGTATTGATTGCTTCAAATACTGGTTCTGGTATACATTATGAAAGTCGCGAAGCCCTGATCATTGCAGTGATCTTGCTCAGCGCGTTGAATGTTTTCCTCAAGCCAGTGCTGATGCTATTTTCATTGCCGTTTATTATTCTGACATTTGGCATCGGGATTTGGATTATCAATGCATTGTTGTTTCTCTTCGTAGGAACGCTGGTTAGCGGTTTTCATATTGATACATTTGGTAGCGCACTCTGGGGAGCATTGGTGGTCAGTATCACTAGTGGAGTGGCGAGTCTGCTTTTTCCTGGTTCCAAGCAGAGCCGATTCAATGTAAATGTGCGCCGTAGTGGCACACCGCCGCGCCAAGAATCGTCCCCACGCCAACCCAAGCGTGTTGTCGAAAACGACGATGATGTCATTGATATATAAGGAGCTCGAAAAGCCGCCTTTGAGGTGCGCCCTAGCATTGACGACTAGAAGCTAGTCTGCTTTCTTCCTTCGTTTTACGGAGCATTTAACTCTCTATATTATGTCAACAAACTCAAAATACGATCTCGTAGTCATTGGCGGTGGACCCGCAGGTTATGCGGCAGCCATTCGCGCGGGGCAACTCGGCAAAAAAGTCGCCTGTGTGGAGCAGGAGCGACCGGGTGGCACTTGTTTGAACTGGGGCTGCATCCCTTCCAAGGCATTGCTCAAGAGCGCTGAGTTGTTCAACAAAATCAATCATTGTGAAGAGTTTGGCATCACTGTGAAGGATGCTAGCTATGATTTTACCAAGATTATTCAGCGTTCGCGTGGTGTATCTGGTACCATGGCCAAGGGCATAGAGTTTCTCTTTAAAAAGAACAAGGTCGATTACATTAAGGGTGTCGGTACGATCACTGTCCCTGGTATGATCGAAGTCACTGACGGCCCAGATAAGGGCAAGATTCTTGTAGCAGAAAAGACTCTAATTGCAACAGGCTGCAAGCCACGGCAACTGCCTGGTATCGAAGTCGACGGCGAGCGCATCATGACTTCCAGGCAAGCGCTTGAGATAAAGGAGCAACCAAAGTCGATCGTGATTGTCGGTGCGGGCGCGATTGGCGCAGAGTTTGCCTATTTCCTCAATGCGTTCGGCACCAAGGTGACATTGGTCGAGATGCTGGATCAAGTGCTGCCAGTCGAAGACCACGAAGTGGCTGCCGTGGTTGAAACAGAATTTAAAAAGCAGGGCATTGACTGTCGTACATTGACTGCGGTGGAAAACATTAAAGTCGCGAAGAGTAGCGTAAAGATGGACCTCGTTAAGGGTGGCAAGACTGAGTCGATCACTGCTGATAGTGTATTGGTCGCGATTGGTGTGGTCCCGAATACCGAAGGCCTGCTCTCCGCGCGTACTAAACTAGCGCAGGACCGTGGTTATATCAAAGTCGACGCTAACTATGAGACGACTATCAAAAGCATCTATGCCGCGGGAGATATTATTGGGCCTCCTTGGTTGGCACACGTTGCCACCTACGAAGCAATTCAAGCAGTGCAGGGCATGTTTGGTCATGGTCAAGCCAAGCAAGTTACCGACTTTCCAGGCTGTACTTATTGCCTGCCGCAAGTCGCTTCCATCGGTAAGACAGAGAAGCAGCTCAAAGAGGAAGGTTTGAAATACAAGGTCGGAAAATTCCCATTTATGGCTTCCGGCAAAGCAGTGGCATCAGGGGCGCCAGAAGGCTTTGTAAAGCTCCTTGTGTGTGAACAATACGGAGAAATTTTGGGTGCACACATCGTTGGCGGTGACGCAACAGAGATGATCGGGGAGTACTGCCTTGGCAAAAAACTCGAAGCGACAGCGGCAGAGATTCATAATACGATTCACGCACACCCAACACTGAGTGAGGCGACGATGGAAGCTGCTGCTGCTGTATTTGGCGAAGCGATTCATATCTAGCTGATTTGTAGAGTCATTTTAAAAGGCCGAATCCTGTATAAGGGTTCGGCCTTTTTTGTTAAACGTGCGAGGTGTAAAAAGCACCCGTAGGAATTGATGGGTGCTGACAACAGTTAATATCCTGCGGCCTTGGATGCTTCGGATAAGATCAAATGTTGATCAAGTGGTATTAGCATGTTCTTCACTTTGCTCATTCGATCAGCAAGCTCTTGGGCCTCTGTGATTATTTGCGGCGTCAGGCCACGCGTGCCTGAAATATTCCGTTTGGCGTTGTTCGTCGGTGAAGGATCGAGGGTCGCTGAGCGTAACAATAGCGCGATACCTGCAACCTTATTTACCGCGACGCCGTCGCCGCGCATATATAGCATACCGAGGTTGCCGATTGCCATTGGATCTCCCTGCAAGGCAGCACTTCGATACCATTCGTTGGCCTCAGTAAAGTCGACACCAGTGCCGCGGCCATTTTCGTAGAATACGGCAAGATTATATTGTGCCGCAGAGTTTCCGTTGAAAGCGGCTTTTCGATACCATGCTAGTGCTTGCTGTAGATCTTTATCTACGCCGATGCCGTTTTCGTACATCAATGCGACGTTGAACTGAGAGTCGCTATGTCCAACATTGGCCGATCTAAGAAACTCGGTATATGCCAGAGTTAAATCGTTGGCTTGGTAGGCAGCTAATCCAGCTTCGAAGTGAACCATCGCAGCAGTATCTTTAATTGCCTGCGCTTGTAGACTAGCTGTCAGCGCTGGCCACGCCAGTGCACAGAAAATGAATGCGAAGAGTCTGAAATTAAATGCGTACATCGTAGTTTTTTAGCCAGCGTTAGTGAGATACTGTTGAGCGCTGATGTTAGGTCTGATTTGAGCCTTTACCAGTTTCAAATCGACAGATTTACGTGCTCATCGCGTGGGAACATGTGTTAGTAAGTCTTGTTTCATATTGAAGGAATCTATGAACGAGAGGATTGCACGTTTTGCATTGCGGGAAGATCTTGAGCCTGCACTGCTTTGAAGTGCATATGGCTAATCCTCATCTATCGCTCCCGATTCATTCTGTGGCCGATCAAATCGTTGTTGGTTTGGCGACGCATGGGCGCATTGTGCTGAGTGCGCCGACTGGTTCGGGTAAGTCTACCCAAGTGCCGCAGATTTTGGTCGATGCCGCACAGATCAAAGGCGAAGTCGTGGTGCTGCAACCACGGCGCCTCGCTGCGCGCTTACTGGCCAAGCGAGTAGCGCAAGAACGTGGGTGTCAGCTAGGTGATGAGGTGGGATATCAGATCCGCTTTGAAAATGTAGTGGGTCCGAAGACGCGCATTCGCTTCGTGACCGAGGCGATCTTACTGCGCCAAATTTTACAAGACCCCAGCCTCAAGGGCGTCGGCGCGGTGGTGTTTGATGAATTCCACGAGCGCCATCTTACGAGTGATCTGAGTCTTTCTTGTGCGTTGAAATCGGTCCAGTATCAACGGCCTGACCTGAAGCTGGTGGTGATGTCGGCGACGCTAGATATTGAAGCTTTGGAAGGCTATTTACAGCCCTGCGCTCGTATCGAGGCATCGGGGCGGATGTATCCCGTGGCAATGCGCCATATGGGCGCGGCATTGAATCGCGATGCGGCTCCAGTCTGGTCACGTGCGGCGGCGGCGTTTCGCATCGCGTTGCGAGAGGGGTTCGAGGGCGATGTGTTGATCTTCATGCCAGGGGCATTTGAGATTCGTAAGACAATCGACGCGCTGGAAGCGTTGCCAGAATCGCGACAATATGAAGTATTACCACTGCACGGAGAGCTCCCACCTGATGCGCAGGATCGAGCGGTGTCTAGCGGCGGCCGCGCGAAGATTATTGTTTCAACAAATGTCGCGGAGACTTCGATTACGATCGAAGGGGTACGCTTAGTCATAGACGGTGGACTGGCGCGGATTGCGCGTTACGATGCGGGCCGTGGGATCAATTCGATTTTGGTCGAGCCGATTAGCCGTGCATCGGCGGAGCAACGCATGGGTCGAGCGGGTCGTACAGGGCCGGGCACCTGTCTGCGGCTATGGAGTGAGGCTGAACATGCTGCGCGCGGAGAGCGCGATGAGCCGGAGGTAAAGCGAATCGATTTGTCAGAGACTTTATTGTTACTTGCCGCCGCTGGTATTTCGCAGCCAGAGCAGTTTGCGTGGTTTGAGGCACCTGAGCCCGAGGCGCTAACGCGCGCACACGAATTATTGTGTGACCTGGGGGCCTTGGATGCGGTGGGTGCAATGACCGCAACAGGCAAAAAAATGGCAGGCTTTCCCCTCCATCCGCGTTATGCACGTATGTTGCTGGAGGCCGACAGGCACGGTGTGTTGCCCGAAGTCGCATTGATCGCAGGGCTCAGCCAAGGTCGATCGTTTTATCGAGTTTCGCGTGATGCGCGTGTGCGCAAAGAGCAGCGCCGGCAAATCGAAGATCAGGCTGATGAACGCTCGGATTTTTTTGTGCATCTACAGGCGTGGTATATGGCGCGCGAGGCGAAGTTTCATCCATCGAGCTGTGGGGCGCTCGGTATTCACGGTGGAGCGGCACGACAAGCGGGTGAGTCCGCGCGGCAGTTACTGCAACTTGCGCAGCGACAGGGTTTGGATGCGCGGGCAGCGGCGTTGCCTGATGAGGCAGAGCGTATTTGTAAATGTTTATTGGCTGGGTTTTCGGATCATTTGGCGAAACGCAATGATTCAGGCACGCGGCGCTGTCGCATGGTGCATGGGCGATCTGGTGAGTTGCGTCGTGAGAGCGTAGTGGAGAGTCCACTGTTTGTCGCAGCTGAAATCGAGGAGCGCGAGGTACGCGGCGATGTCACGGTGTTACTTGGTATGGCGACCACAGTCGAGTCGGCGTGGCTGAATGAATTGTTTCCCGCAGATTTTTCAGATGGGTTGCTGACCACGTATGATACGGGCTTGCGCCGTGTGGTGAGTCGCAGTGAACGGTGCTTTCGTGGCTTAGTGCTCTCGGCGACAGATCAAGGCGAGCCAGACTTTGATCATGCTGCAGAGTTGTTGGCAGTGGAAGTCGTTGCAGGTAATTTGAATTTAAAAGGCTGGGATACAGTAGTAGATAATTGGATACAAAGAGTTAATTTTGTGGCGCAGCATTGTCCTGAGACTGAGATTCCTGGGATTGATGATGAAGCGAGACAGTTACTCGTGGAACAAATCTGCCATGGAGCTTTGAGCTATAAAGAGATCAAGGACCGACCTGTATTGGCGACTGTTCAGGAATGGATTAGCCCGGAGCAGCACTACTATATCGATACCTATGCGCCAGCCACGATGGATCTGCCACGCCGCCGCAATCCTGCCAAGATTCGTTACGAAGCTGATGGTCGTGCGTTTATCGCATCAAAGCTCCAAGATTTCTATGATGTACCCGGTGCGAGTCTGACGGTGGCTAATGGCAAAGTGCCCTTGCTGGTCGAATTACTCGCGCCCAATCAGCGCCCAGCGCATTTGACTGATGACCTAGATGGTTTCTGGGGCGGTGCTTATGCGCATGTGCGCAAAGAGTTGGCCGGGCGTTATCCGAAGCACGAGTGGCGCTGATTGGCTTGCTACTCTAAAGCGGCACTACTTCATTAATGCAAAGATGGCAATTGCCAGCGCGATTCGATACCATGCAAATAGAGCAAGACCGTGCTTGCTGAGATAGCTGACGAGCCATTTGACCGCGAGCGCAGCAGAGATAAAAGCAACAATGCAGCCGACCAAGACAGGCCCAATGTTAAGCGCAGCAAGCATTTCTGAGCCATCAGTAAGAAACTTATAGCAAGACGCAGCACTTAGCGTGATGAGTCCGAGTAAGAAGCTGAATTCTGCGGCATGTGCTGGCGAGAGGCCAGCGATATAGCCACCAACGATGGTAGCCATCGAGCGACTGGTACCAGGCCACATGGCGAAACATTGAAAAAGCCCGATCATCACAGATTTACCGACAGTGAGCTCAGCCAGGCCGGGGCCATCTTGGGGCGACACGGCACTTCGATTACCATGATGGCGCCAGCGTTCCACAATCAGCATGACAAAGGCACCGATAATCAGTGCACCGGCAACGGCAAAAATATTATCACCCAGAGCGGATTCTATTAAATCGTTGAGCAATAAGCCGAGGACTGCTGCCGGGAGGAAAGCGGCGATGAGGTTAATTGCGAGTTTGAGACCTTGGCTATCTTTGCCGAGGCAGCCTAAAATAAGTGTGAGAATGGTGCGCCAATAAAGGAGCACCACGGCAACAATAGCGCCAGCTTGAATAACGATCACGTAGGCGTAGGCAGCATCACCAATCGTATATGGGCTTTGTGTGCCATCTTCGTTATCGACCAGAATCGGCTGTCCCTGCGAGTCCAACATCGGAGTGTCGCCATCGAGCCCCAGCAATGCGTTAGCGATGATTAGGTGCCCAGTGGAAGAGACCGGCAAGTACTCCGTGAGACCTTCGACAAGCCCAAGCGTGATGGCATCGGTATAACTCAGGCCAGCGGCGCTGGGTGTATTACTCCCTTGATCGGGGACCTTCGTTTCCTTGGCATGACCAAGTGTGCCGGCAAAAAAAGAGATGGCAAAGATGAGTGCGCCGGTAAATTTCATGTTTCGCAAGCTAGGGGGATTTTGAATGATTGGAAGCAGGAAAGTGACCGCTTAGCATTTTCTATTTTTAGAGCGGTAGGGTTTTTGCTTGAGGTTAAACCGCGTAGCGATTGCTTTCCTTATCACCCGACAGATGCAAGCACTCGAAACATATATAGAAATTATACAGGCTGGAGCTGACCTAAAGGCCGATCAGGCGATGGTCGTTGCGGAGTTACTCATACGGCCCGATGTCAGCGCAGAGTCGAAGCGCGAATGCTTACTTGCTCTGGCGCGTAAAGGTGAGACTGCGACCGAGGTTGCGGCGTTTGCGCAAGCGTTTCGTGCGCATGCAGTAGATCCTGGGGTTGAGGAGTGGGCCAGTCGCGCGATCGATGTGTGTGGTACGGGAGGTGATGGCTCTGGTACATTTAACATATCGACGGCGGTTTCCTTTGTCGTCGCGGCAGCAGGCGTGCCAGTGTTTAAACACGGCAATCGCTCAATTACTTCGAAGTGCGGTAGCGCAGACTTATTAGAAGCGCTGGGTATTCGCTTAGATGCGCCACACGATGTGTTGCGCGAGTCGTTGCGCGAGTTGAATTTTTGTTTCTTTTTTGCGCCAGCGTATCATCCCGCGTTCAAAGAGATCATGCCAGTGCGCCGCGCGTTGGCTGACCAAGGTCAACGTACGATTTTTAATTTGCTGGGGCCTTTAATTAATCCAGGCCGGCCGGCACATCAATTATTAGGCGTTTTTTCGCAAGAATGGGTGCAACCATTGGCGGATGCTTTAGGTAATATAGGTTTGTCTGCTGGAGTAGTGGCGCATGGGTGCCCCGAGGCTGGGCGCGCGTTGGATGAGTTGAGCTGCGCGGGAGAGAATTTCGTGGCGGGCTTTGGTCGTTTGGCTTCGATTCATCAAACACTCTCGCCGCACGATGCAGGTTTAAGCGCGTGCGAGTTTGCGGATCTGGCTGGAGGCGAGGTAGCTGAGAATATCACGGTGATGCATGCGTTACTTAGTGGCGATGCCGGAGCAGTGCCGACGGGGCTGCGCGATAGTGTGTTGTTCAATGCAGGAGTGGCACTGTGGGTTGCTGGCGTTGCTACCGATGTCGCAGCAGGAGTGACGCAGGCCAGTGATACGCTGCAAAGCGGTGCGGTGGCGGCATGGCTAGAGCGCGTGCGTGCTTTTTACAAACAAGCGTAAATTTTTATAAGCTTTTGTGATGGGAAATTATTTTGGAACAGATGGAATTCGTGGAGCCTTTGGCAGCGATTTGGTTAATCCGGCCTTAGCCTTTCGTTTGGGATCTGCATTGGGGGGGTATCTAAAAGAGCTCAATCCAAAGCTGCCGATAAATGCAGTCATTGGCCGCGATACGCGTGGCAGTGGTCCTGCGTTGGCAGATGCGTTGATTCAAGGCCTGAATCAACATGGAGTCATTGTGCATGATATCGGGGTTGCGCCGACGCCTGCGATTGCTCAGGCATTGTTGCAACAGAGTGCTGACCTCGGCATTGCTATCACCGCGTCGCATAATCCGGCGACGGACAATGGCATTAAACTTTTTGATGGGTCCGCCTGCAAATTTAATGACGTCGAAGAAGCGCGTATCGAGGCCTTGCTCGATGCCGAGCCTGAGGTCCCTCAAGAGTTGTCCCAACCGGAATCATACTCATTGGATGCGGCGGCTTTTTATATTAACTATATCCGATCCTTGATGGATAAAAATTGCTTAAAGGGCTGGAAGGTCGTTTTGGACCTCGCAAATGGTGCAACGAGTCAGACCACTCCGGCGGCATTTGAGCATTGGGGTGCGGAGCTTGTGTTGATTGGAGATCAGCCGAATGGTCAGAATATAAATCGCGATGTCGGTAGCGAGCATCCAGAGTTGCTGGGGCAAGCGGTGGTCACGCATGGCGCAAGGTTGGGTATTGCGCACGATGGTGATGGTGACCGCTTGGTGGTGTGCGATGAGGCCGGTGCCGTGGTGGATGGTGATATTTTATTGGGGCTTTTTGCGATTCATGGTTTGCGAGCTGGGACTTTAAAGAACGATACTCTGGTCGCGACGATACAAAGTAACTTGGGCCTCGACCATGCTGTGCGCGAGGCTGGCGGTACAGTTGTGCGGACCGATGTAGGAGACCGAAATGTGGCTCGTGTAATGCGTGAGATCGGAGCAAATATCGGAGGTGAATCATCCGGCCATATCATTTTTTCAGACAATGCAACTACGGGCGACGGTCTAGTCGCTGCGGTCAAGTTGATTGACCTCATGTGCAAGGCAAAGCAGCCTTTATCTCAGTTGCGCCGAGAGGTTTGCCTATTTCCATTGGCGACGAACAATCTACGAGTTGCCGAAAAGAAACCTTTGGCGTCACTGGACACGCTTAATTCTGCCATTGCAACAATTGAGAAAGACTTCGGCGAAGAGGGTCGAGTGCTTGTTCGATATTCCGGAACGGAGCCCAAGATCCGTTTACTTGTTGAGGGAAAAGATCAAAAGCGTGTTGCGGATGCATTAAAAGGCTTGGAAAACGCGGTTTGTTGCGATTTGGATGTAGTTGTTCATTAATCGCTCCCCAATGCTGAGAACCTTGAATAATTTACCATTATGGAAGAAAGTACCTTAAAAGATCTCGATCCCCGTTTACAGAAGCAGATAGAAAATGCGCGTAAAGCCGTGGATAAAAATCCCGCTTACGCAGTGGATATCATGACAAATATTGTCGGCCGTCATCCAGGATGCTTGGATGCGCGTAAGATTCTGCGTCAAGCGCAGCAGCGAGTTAGTGGCGGTAAGAGCAAAGGCTTTGGTGGCTTTCTTGCAAAAGTCTCCAGCCTTCCGTTCTCAATGGGTAGCGATGCCAAAGTGAAGAAGGATCCTGCGGGCGCCTTGGCTTCAGCGGAGCAAATGTTGAATGCAAATCCTGCGAATGTGAAAGCACATCAGGTAGTTGGCGCAGCAGCCGAGGCTCTTGAGCTTTTTGAAACTGCGGCATTCGCATATGAAGAGATTAAGAAGATTGAGCCTAAAGATGTGGAAAACATTAAGGCGCTCATGTCTGTATATATTCATATCGGCCGTAGTGAAGATGCGATCCGTATTGGTGATGCAGCTTACCATCAGCATCCTAGCGATGATGAAATACAGGGATTGATCAAGAAAGCGTCGGTTGAGCAGTCGATCAGCAAGGGTAAATGGGAGGAGGATGAAAGTTTCCGTGACAAGCTTAAGGACGAAGAAGAAGCGCAGAAGCTGGAGCAAGCTGGCCGTGCTAAAACAGGAGATGCCGGTCTGCGATCAATGATTGAAGATGCCAAGGCCGCCGTTGCAGAGCAACCCGGTAATATCAACTTTTACCGCGAAATTAGCAGCAACTATCGCAAGCTCGGTGAGTTTGACAATGCATTGGAGTGGATTGGTAAGGCGCGACAGCTTGAAGCAGGAAGCGCAGACGTGAATCTCGAGCGTCTCGAGGGCACGCTCAAACGTGAGAAAATGTCGCATGCGATTGCCGCGAAAGAAGAAGCACTTGAAGCGGATCCTGAGAATGCTGGACTTAAGAGCGGACTCGAAGATTTGCGCACTGAAGAGCGGGAGTTTCGTCTTTCACAAGCTGAAGATCTGGTCCAGCGTTATCCAAATGAATTCAGCTATCGTTACGAACTTGGTGAGCTCTACCATGAGGATGGTGCGACAGATAAGGCGATTAAAGAGCTGCAACTTGCACAGCGTAGCCCGAAAGTCCGTATCAGTGCTTTAATCTTATTAGGCAAAGCTTATAAGGTGAAGGGCTTTGCGGATTTGGCTGCCGAGCAGTTGAACATCGCGAAGTCAGAAATCCCTGGCATTACTGACCAGAAGAAGGATGTGCTCTATGAGCTCGGCTCATGCTACGAAGCTCAGGGAGATATGGATAAAGCGATGGTTGAGTTTAAGGCACTTTACGGTGCAGACATCAGTTATCGTGATGTGGCACAGAAAATTGATGACTTTTACTCCCAGAAGAATCAGTAGCTTCGATTCAGCAGTCTTTTAAAAGAGTGGCGCGGGTGATGATACCCGCGCCATTTTTATTGAATGCTTGGAAGTTCTGAGTTGTTAGCCCTGCGCATCGGCGACTAGTAAAAAGGCACCCGCGCCATCGTGCCCAGTTTCCCAAGGAAGGCTGATTGCACTGTCTTGAAGTGAGAAACGTTGCCCGACTGCAGAGCCCAAGAAGGCATCGACCACGTCCTTATTCTCGTCGAGTTCAATACTGCAGGTACTGTAGACTAGGCGGCCGCCTGGTTTAACACAGTGCGCTGCGGCTTCGAGCAGCTGCTTTTGTAGGTAGGCGCAGTTACTGACATCGCGTCCGCGCAACCGCCATTTTACATCTGTTCGGCGCTGAATGACTCCTGTGTTGGAGCAGGGCGCATCCAGCATTACCGCGTCATATTGGCTCGGCAGATTTTGCTCCTCGAAGGCCGTGGCATCCAGCTCAAGTAGATCCCCCTCAAGAATGGTGCATTGCAGGCCTTCGGTTGCGAGGTTTTCGAGGTTCTCGCTCAGGCGTTGGATTCGCGGGCCCGGCAGGTCAAGTGCGACAATGTGCCCCTGCCGCTGCATCAAGTGAGCCAGATCGTAAGCCTTGCCTCCTGGTGCCGCGCAAAGATCGAGTACATTGTCGCCGGGCTTCGGTGCTAGCAAGCCCGGCGCGAGTCGTGTTGACGGATCCTTTACATAGGCATTGCCCTTGTTGAGTAGCGGGCGTAGGTCATCTTTCCAAGAGGCGCCGGGCGCGACTTTGTAGAATTGTTCCCATTGGGTGAGTTCCAGGCCTTTGGGCAGTTCACTAGGAGTGTCGTAGAGTTTTAGATAGGTGGCTGGAATGCGTTGATTCCATTCCATCAATTTGATGGTGGTCGGCGGACCAAATTCCTTATTCCAGCGCTTGAATAACCATTTCGGATGACTGAAATGGGCATCAGGTCGGTTACTCGGGTGTGTGGCATTGAGCGCTTCAGGCAATTTGCGCAGCACCGCGTTGAGTAGACCAGTTTCCGATTGAGCAGCATTATTTTTACTACGTTCCACGGCATGATGAACAATTTGCGGGTGTTTTTCAGGCTGGCTGGAGAGCATTTCATAGCCGGCCACGAGAAAAATCGCTTCAACGAGGGCTCGTGGACGTTGTTTTATGAAAGGCTGAAGCGCGTTTTGAACGCGCTGCCCATGCCTCAGTGCTCCTAAAAATAGGGACTGGCAGGTGGCGCGCCGTTCACCCGAAAACCCTTCTGGTAAACGCTCTAGGAGCTGATTTGCCTTAAGGTTTTCGCTAAGGTAGGCCTCGGTGAGTGCGACGGCTCCATCCCATGCGCTGACATTGGGTGCAGATAAGTTGAACTTAATACTTCTCATTGGTATATAAACTGTGCATATTTGATCGTTTACGACTTAAGAACAGCATTCGCAATCTATTATGAACAAAGAGGCAATAGACGCTCTCATTGAAAAAAATCCAAAGCTAGTTTCCGCACGTGCGAAACTCGAAGCCATGGCGCCAGGTAATTACTGCCTGCATCGCAGCTGGGGTTTCGGCAAGATCGTTGATTACGATCCTGTGGCAGCCAAGATCATTATTGATTTTGAAGAAGGTAAAAAAGGTCACGCCATGGCCCCTGCATTTTGTGTGGACAAATTGGACGTGCTCAAGCCGAACGATATTTTAGTTCGTTCTCGAATCGAAGCCGATTTGATCGAGGAAATGATCAAGAAAGCACCCGGCGACCTGATGTGTGAGATTATCTCCGCAGCGGATGGCCAGGCGATGACAACTGCCGAGATCGAGCGTGTCTTGTCCCGTGTGATCGGTCCGATCAAGTATAAGAAGTGGTGGACTGCGACTAAGAAGGTATTGGTCAAGGATCCCCGCATTGGTGCGCCGATTAAAAAGTCGGACCCTTATATATTTCGCGATGAGCCGGTGAAGCCAGAGCAAGAAATTCTCGAGCAGTTTCACAGCACGAAGAACTCAAAGCAAAAGATTCTTCTTGGTGAAAAACTCTATGCCTTGTCTGAAAACATTTCTGTCGTTCGCGAAGAGATGCCGCAAATCCTAGAAGAGCTCACTGACGCAATTAGAAATGCTAAGAGCTTGAGCCAAGCAGACCGCTTGCACGGGGTATGGGTTCGCAATAACTTGGCACGCGACCTTCACGAAGATGTGGAAACACTCGAGCCGTCTTCGGCATCGATTCTTGATGCGACTGCGGATTACTCCGAACTCGCTGCTGAGCTTCCAGCGCTTTATTTTAAGCGTTACCTCGACCTAATCCGCCGCACATACCCGGACAAATGGTTGCAAATGGTGGAAGACTTGCTCCGTAATTCCAGCGGTAAGTTTACTAGTGAATGTATTAATTTCCTACTAGAGCAAGAGCAGCAAGAGCGCATTAGCTATTGCCTCGATCGTTGGCTCAACGAGCAAACCATTAAAGGGCCACTGCTTTTATGGGTAGTAAAGAACCGTAATTCTAAGAAGTATTACTCGATCATTAATCCACTGGTAACTCCGCGTCTTTTGGCTGCGATGTTCTACGCGATTGACTATGAAGCCCTGCAAAATGCAAGCACTCGCCGGATCCCATTGGGTGACCTGCTGAGTGATGACACGGATTTGATTCCTGACTTGCTGGCCGATGCGAATGTCGAAACTGCGCGTGACCTTGCGCAGACATTGCTCCTCAATCAGGGCTTTGAAGAGTTGACCAAGAAGTCATTGCTTGCGCGCTTTATTAAGAAGTTCCCAACAGTTCAAAGCCTATTGGCAGGTGAGTCTGCGACTGCTTCTGAAGATGATGCATTGATTGTCTCTCAAGACAGCTTCAACGCAGCAAAGGCTGAATATGAAGATCTTATTGCGACTAAGATTCCTGAGAATAAGCAATCGATTGTGACTGCGCGTGAGCACGGTGATCTGAAAGAAAATTCTGAATACAAGATGGCTCGTCAGGACCAAGACATCTTGCTTTCACGTAAGAATGAGTTGGAAGTGGATCTCTCTCGTGCACGTGTTACCGATTTCACTGAGGCCTCCAATGATCTTGTTGGTATCGGTAGCATCGTAGATTTGAAGGAGGGCTCCACAGGGAAGAAGCATAAGTACGCGATCCTAGGCGCCTGGGATAGTGATCCCAAAAATAACATTCTGTCTTATAAAACACCCCTTGCACAGCAATTGCTGGGTAAAGAAAAAGGTGCAACCGCTGCGACCAAAATCGGTGGCAACGAAGAAGAGTGGACAATCATAAAGATTACCCGTTGGCTTGATAAGAAATAAGTCGACTCGTCTTTTTACCAAAGCGCCCTTCTCCGAGGGCGCTTTTTTAGTACAAAAACCTCTCGACTAGACATCGACTGCCAATATGCCTATTGCATTTAAGTTGAGGTATTTTGAATTAAGCAATCATCTCAAACGTCATCTCTGATATATTTTAATTTGCAGAGATACATGACACATATACTATGAAAAAAGCACTTATTACTGGGATTACTGGCCAAGATGGATCTTATTTGGCGGAATTTTTATTAGAAAAGGGTTACGAAGTTCACGGCATCAAGCGTCGGGCATCTTCTTTGAATACCGAGCGTGTCGATCACATATATCAAGATCCTCACGTTGAGAACTCTCGCTTCCATTTGCACTATGGTGATTTGACAGACACATCAAATCTCACACGCATTATTAGTGAGGTGCAGCCTGATGAAATCTATAACTTGGGAGCGCAGTCACATGTTGCGGTTTCGTTTGAAGCTCCTGAATATACTGCAGATGTCGATGCGATCGGCACGTTACGCCTCCTGGAAGCAATCCGCTTTCTTGGCTTGGAGAAAAAAACCAAGTTCTATCAAGCTTCAACGTCTGAATTATATGGCGAGGTGCAGGAAGTTCCTCAAAAAGAAACAACACCTTTTTACCCCCGTTCTCCTTATGCTGCAGCGAAGATGTATGCTTACTGGATCACGATAAACTACCGTGAGTCTTATGGCATATATGCCTGTAATGGAATTCTGTTTAACCATGAGTCGCCGCGTCGCGGTGAGACCTTTGTGACTCGTAAAATTACACGCGCACTCGCAAACATCTCGCAAGGTTTAGAGCCATGCCTCTATTTGGGAAATATGGATGCGTTGCGTGACTGGGGCCATGCCAAGGATTACGTGCGTATGCAGTGGATGATGCTGCAACAAGATCAACCCGAAGATTTTGTGATCGCCACTGGCAAACAGATTTCGGTGCGCGAGTTTGTGACAATGTCCGCTCGTGAGGCAGGCATTGAGCTGGAATTCTCTGGGGTGGGGGTGGCAGAGACTGCAACAGTATCTGCAGTCGACCAGAACAAGGCTCCAGCAGTTTCAGTCGGAGATGTGATTGTGAAAGTGGATCCGCGTTACTTCCGTCCCGCAGAAGTGGAAACCCTTCTTGGTGATCCAACTAAAGCAAAGGAAAAGCTTGGTTGGGTTCCTGAAATAACAGTGGAGGAGATGTGCACTGAGATGGTTGCTAATGATTTGGACATTGCAAAGCGTCATGCGCTTCTCAAATCGCATGGCTATGATGTGTCGGTGGCAATCGAGTCTTAATTCCCGAGGAAATTGTCCACCATGAAAAAACTGCTTATTTTTGGGGCCCGGGGAATGGTTGGATCTGCTCTCGTACGAGCTGCTAACCAGCGAGGGTATACTGATATATTAGCACCGAGTAGCCGGGATCTGGATCTGTTGAACCAGGCGGCAACGTATGCCTACCTGCAGGAACATCGGCCGGATGCCGTTATTGTTGCTGCTGCAAAAGTGGGTGGAATTCATGCGAATAGCACGTATCCAGCCGAGTTCATGTTGCAGAATTTGGCGATTGCACAAAATACAATCGATGGTGCTTACAAAGCTGGCGTTCAGCGCCTGATCTTTCTTGGCAGCACTTGCATTTACCCAAAATTTGCTGAGCAACCGATTAAAGAAGAATCGTTACTGACCAGCGCGCTCGAGCCGACCAATGAGGCCTATGCGATCGCTAAAATTGCCGGCTTGAAAATGTGCGAGTATTACCGTCGCCAATATGGTGTATGTTACCACTCAGCGATGCCTACAAATCTATATGGGCAGGGCGATAATTACCACCCGCAGAATTCGCATGTCCTACCCGCGCTGATCCGTCGTTTTCACGAAGCGAAGGCGAATCATACGGCGGAAGTAGCAATCTGGGGTACAGGCACTCCGCTGCGTGAGTTTTTACATGCGGATGATGCAGCCGACGGCATTCTACATTTATTGGAGCTCGAGAATCCACCGGAATGGGTGAACCTTGGCTGTGGCACCGACATTTCTATTGGTGATTTGGCGCGCTTGGTACGAGCCGCGGTTGGCTATGAGGGAGAACTGACCTTTGACACTAGTAAGCCAGATGGCACCCCTCGAAAATTGACGGATATTTCCAAGATCAAGGAAACCGGGTGGGCTCCGAAGATACCGATTGAGCAAGGCGTGGCGATGGCTTATCAATCCTTTCTCGACGAGCAAGCTGCTGGGACTTTGCGCGAGTAACATAAACGTTGTTCGCTCAATCGCCTGCCTCACCAAATTGCCGCCGCCGGGCTTCAATACATTGTTTACTGCCTGCTTCAAAGCGGCGGCAAACATTGGGTCGCGTGGCGTAAATACGGCAGAGTTCGTCAGCTTTTAAATAAGGACAGCGTGTTTGAAAAGGAAGAGGGAATAGTTGGTAGACCTTGTCATCGGTTTGCAGGTGTTGTGGTAGCAAGCGTGCTTCGTTTCGAATGGCTGGCTCTCGTACTGCGTCCGCCTCATTAGCAAAGATCGGAAAGCTGCGACAGCAGGCACCACAAGTAGTGCAGTCGTATTCGGTAGGATCTTTAGACATGTACGTGCAACATGCTTGCTGGCTCAGTTGGCTTTGCCAAGCGTGAATGCCGTCCTATGCAGAACGATGGTTTGTCTAAAAAGTAGTTGGAAATCGGAACGTAGCTTGTCATACGCTCTGTACCGAATCTTATGACACAAACCTTACACATCATTACTGGACCGACCGCGGTTGGAAAAACTGAACATGCGCTCTCTTATGCGCAGAAGCATGATGCTGAGATCGTGTCGTGCGATGCCTCGCTGGTTTATCGTGGGATGAATATTGGTACAGCCAAGCCTTCTCCTGAAGAGTTGGCTCGCGTGCCGCATCATCTGATTGATGTCAATGAGGTCGATAAGCCGTACGACATTGTCGCTTATGTACGTGATGCGCAGGCTGCAGTGAAAGATATTTTTGCGCGCGGAAAATCGGTAGTAGTGACAGGGGGCAGTGGATTCTATCTAAAGAGTTTTTTTGCTCCGGTAATTGATATCGTGGTGGTATCCGATGCCATTCGTGCTCAAGTTGCCGATCTGTATGAAAGTAAAGGCCTAGAAGGGTTGGTTGCAGATTTAGGGCAGCGCAGTCCCGAGGGCTTTGGTAATCTGGACCGACTCAATCCCCGCCGGGTTTTGCGAGCTCTGGAGCGCTGCATTGCGTCGGGTAAGTCGCTGCCGGCACTGCAAGCAGAATTCGCGGCGCGCCCTGAGCCATATGCTGATTTTCAGAAGCGCTATGTGTTGCTCGAGCGTGATGCAGAGAATTTACGCCAGCGCGTCTCACGCCGTGTCGAGATGATGTTGCAAGCAGGCTTGATTGAAGAAGTGGAGTGCTTGCGTGAGTTGGGTATTGAGAGTAATCCGAGCGCCGCTGCAGCAATTGGATACCGCGAAACGTTATCGTACTTAAAAGGAGACATTCAGCTCAAAGCACTAGCGCCGGCGATTATACAAAATACCAATCATCTAGTAAAAAAACAGCGCACATGGTTCCGCACGCAAATCCGCAGACCGGATGAGTTGTTGACTTTTTAATCTAAATTTAGGCCCTAGATGTCTGCATTCAGGAGTTGATGATATAGATTTAGCCTCGATATGGATTCGCATTCGCCAAGTGCGCGAACGATAAGCTCACAGATGGTTGATTTCAGCGACTGACTATGACTGCTGGGTACTCGGCGTTCTTTCTGTATAACAACAAAAAAGGCAAGCACCCGAAGATGCTTGCCTACTTAAAATAGTATGCTCGAGTTAGAGCTTAGCTCGCTGGAATCGCTTCTGCACGCTCGATAGTGGCACCATCGCGCAATGTTTTGATGTAAGCGCCAATCGCTTCGTCTTGTGCGGTTTGGTTTAAGTAAGCGATGATTTGTTCCTTAACTTCATCGAAGGCAGTCGTGCCACCTTCGTTGCGGTTTGTGACTTTGATGATGTGATAGCCGAAAGATGTTTCAATCACTTCACCCACTGAGTTGATCTCTTGGTCGAATACCGCAGTTTCAAATTCGGGTACCATTTGTCCGCGGCCAAACTCACCAAGCGAGCCACCTTGAGCGCCACTCGGGCAACCTGAGTGAGCTTTGGCGGCATCTTCAAATGTGGTTTTTTCAGCAATGATCTCGGCACGTATACCCTCGAGTTGTGCTTTCTTTGCAGCTTTAGCCTCGCCGTCTTCTCCCTCATCAAAGGCCAGTAGAATGTGGCTTGCTGCAGCGTTTTCAGGCTTTGCGAACTGCTGTGCGTTACCATCATAAAATGCTTGGGCATCCGTTTCGCTAGCTTCTTTGATTGCATCGGTATTTGCCTCAAAGAGCTCTCTAGCAGCGAGATCGGCCTTGATGTTGTCTTTGAGCTCTTCGAGTGACATCCCCTGAGCCGAGAGTGCCGCCTCAAGCGTCATGCCATTGGGGACTGAGCCCTCGATTTGCTTGAGTGTGCTGTCGACAGATTCCTCAGATATAAGGATCTCAGATTTTGCTACTTCAGCAGAGATTAGTTTTTGTGTAATCAAGTTTTCTTCAGCTTGCTTAAGAAACATTGATTGCATCTCTGGTGGTACTGCCTGACCGCGGGCTTGAAATTGTTGTAGCCCCATTTTGACCATACTATCGATCTCACCTTGGGTGATGCTCTCACCATTGACTCGGATGATGACCGCATCGGCGGTCGGGGCCGCTGCTACCGCAGACTCAGTCACGCTGGTTGCTGGGATTTCTGCCTCAGATGCAGCGTGGGTGGTACTTGCCGCCAGAAGCAAGGCGGTGATTGAAAGAGTTTTGAATGTTTTCATGTCGATGTAATTGTTGTCTATAAATTATTTCTGAATAAAGGTGAGAGGTTTATGGAATTGCTAATAATGGCAATTAAAATGAGACCTGAATGCATCGTCATCGTTCCGTTTTTTTAAATCATTATGCGAAAAATAATAATGAATAAATTGCAGTTGTACGGATGCCCAGTTGGCGGCGTATCGCAATAGCTCTATCTTGTTTGACAGCAGCGGCATAGTTGCTATCTCCTTAGGACCCAGATGGGCACTGGTCTAACATATAAAGTCCTTGTACTGAATCGATTGTGGCAAGCAGTCAACATCGTCGGTGCTCAGAGGGCATTTAGTCTCTTACTACAGGATCACGCACAAGTGATTGATACTGGTGACGGTAGCTTTCAGGTGATGAACGCTGCCGAGTGGTTGGAACTTTCCGCGCTTGAACAGCCTGCAGCTCACGAACCCTATGTACAAACAGTACGGTTGCGAGTACGGGTGCCAAAAGTATTACTGCTGCGCTCGTATGATAAATTGCCGATGCAAGAAGTGCGCTTTACGCGGGATAATCTTTTTGAGCGTGACCGATATCGCTGCCAGTATTGCGGCAACAATTTTGCAGAGCATGAGCTGAATATGGATCATGTGATTCCACGCGCTAAAGGCGGGCGCACCTCATGGGAAAATATTGTTACTTCGTGCATCCCATGTAATACCCGAAAAGCAAATCGCTTACCCCATCAGGCGAGTATGCATTTAATGAAGAAACCTGAGCGACCGCGATGGCGGCCATTCATCAGCTCCTTGATCGATCAAAACTATGATTCGGATTGGGATCATTTTATCAAACTCAAGCAGCAGGCTTAGTTTAGCAAACGCAGCGCTTTAAAGGACGTTTTGCCTCTAAGGAATCAGTGGTTAGTCTTACCGCATTAATGCCGACAGCGACACGGTCGAGTGGTGGAACCAATACAAAGTCTCGGGCTGAAGCTGCTAGGTTGTAATGAAAGCACGGTGCTGACTCGATGGTAAAAGGTATTGATGGTAACATCGCTTTGAATCTGGCAGAACAAAGTAGCACAAGTCGTTTTGATAGTTGCTTCAAGAAAGGCTGGGGAGCGGTAAAAGCCGAACTGATAATAATCAGTTAGCACATATTAGGGAATAGTTCTTCTTTTTTCTAAACTGCGGTCGAGCTGATATGGCCTGCTAGGCTTTACCTTTCTTTTTTCTTTTCGGAGGCTGCGATTTTTTGCCTCTGGTTACCGTGGGAGGTCTTTGTTCTTTGGTGCTCGCTTTCCAGCGGCGTGCTTCTCCTTTGAATTGATTGAGCTTCTTAAAGTTTGCTTCGTTGAAATCCATAATGTGCTACTCTTACTTTGGCTTTTCGCTGCATGTAATGAGCGCATGCATGCTTTATAAATCCACGAATTTGGAACCAGCCTCCGCCCTTGTCGATCTTGTTTACTGCAGGTTATCTCTTAGCACTGCTATGCCATTTGAGCTTTGTAGGTCACGAGTTGAGGTTGATCGCGTAATTAAATTCGGCCACCACAGACGCTTTACCAGTAGAGAGACAGCACAGTTATGATTGATTTGAGTCGAGAGCTAGGCATTAAATCATGGTACAATGTCTACACCCACCGAATATTTAGAGCGCATGTCAGTTATCATTGTCACGGGAGGATCCTCAGGCATTGGCTCTGCTCTGCTTCAAGCAATTATAAAGTTGGTTCCGAATGCTACGATTTGTAACCTGTCGCGGTCGAAGCCTGGTGTTTTTTTTGATGAGTGTGGTATTCATATTCCAACCGATTTGAGTGATTCGACAGCACTTGCTGCGGCTGCCCAACAGTTGCAGGGAATCATTGACGAAGCAGGACCTGGAGAGGTGCTGTTATTTAATAATAGCGGCTTTGGGGACTATGGTCGATTTGCTGATTTGAGTGCAGGCAAGCAGCTGAATATGATCGATCTCAATATTAAGGCTATAGTGGACCTGACTGCGCAGTTACTGCCACAGTTGCTGCAGCGCGGCGGCGGTGTAATCAATGTCGCATCGATCGCTGGCTTTCAGCCCACACCGTATCTAGCGACTTATGGTGCGACAAAGGCCTTTGTACTGAATTGGACCTTGGCTTTAGGTGAGGATTTGCGTGGCACCAAGGTACGTACCTTGGCAGTCTGCCCTGGGCCAACGAGGTCTAACTTTTTCAAATCTGCTGGATTTGAGGCGCCGCCGCTGCGAGCGGATGGCAAAGGGGGTTTGGACATGTCTTCTGAAGCAGTTGCAGAATTGACTTTGAGTGCATTGGCAAAGGGTAAGCCGCTGTTAGTGACTGGATGGAAGAATCGGTGCATCGCGTGGTTCGGCAGTAAGTTTCCAATCGTCGCGGTGACTCGAATTGGAGGAGCAATTTTACGTAAGATGCGTTTAGAAGTGTACCAAGGAGGGTCGAAATGAATCCATATGGCGAGGAGGCTCCGCTCGTAGATATGGCGGTGTTTTCTGACTGGATTGTTCAGGAAGACGAAAACCTACTGATTATCAACAAGCCTGGTTGGCTGGTGTGCCACCCTTCGAAAAATGGTCCATTATCAAGCTTGGTGGGCGTTGTGCGTGAGTATACTGGAGCGGAGAAGTTACATCTGGTCGCGCGTCTTGATCGTGAGACCAGTGGCTTGATCGTTTTTGCAAAACGTCCGTCAGTGGCTCGTAAGTTTCAGATGGCGATTCAGAATCGCATCGTGACGAAGCAGTATGTGGCAATCCTCGAGGGCGAGATCGATACGCCCATTCATGTTGATGAGCCTATAGCGCGGCGTAAGGGTGGACCAGTGATTGTAAAATCGGAGGTGAGTTATGATCGCAGTTCGCAAACTGCGGTGACTGATTTTATACCTTTGATTTCAAGGCATGGTTATACGCTCTGCCGTGTCGAGCCAGAGACGGGACGTAAACATCAGATCCGCGTGCATGCTGAGTATTTAGAAAACCGTGTGGTTGGGGATAAGATTTATGGTCCGGATGAGACGCTGTATATTGATTTTATTGAACATGGTTGGACGGATCGTTTGGAGGCAGCTTTACCGATCAAGCGTCAGTCACTACATTGTTATCGGTATGTATTTAATTTCCCAGAGGAACCGGTGAGCTTTGTCGCGCCCCTACAGACAGATATGTTGGATTTTTGTCGAGAGCACATGGAGTTGAGTGCTGAGGATGTTAGCGTAAGCTTGAAATGAGAGCACAAAAAAGCCCCCATACTGTACGGATTGAGCCGTACTTGCTTGAGGGCATTTAGGAACTAAGTTAGTGGATCTGCTAATCGTGATTATTGCTTCGGTTCACGAATAACGAGAGGAGCCATTTTCCTGACATCCGGGCGTGCGCCAATGGCAGCGAGAGGGGCATTATAGCTCGCCATGAGAATGAAGTCATTGGTTTCACTTTCGGCATCTGCCTTGGTTTTCATGCTACGAATTGTGTCATCATTGAGGGTACTCTTTGAGTAAGCTCGACTATCAATTGGCAGGACTTGGCCATTGATTTCAAGTGCAACGAAATAGTAGGGCGGGGTCTTGGGTAGGCGGTCGCGTTTGACGACCACACCTGGCATATAGAAATAGACGTTTTCAGTTTTGCCTTGCTCAATAGAGATCACTTCAACTTCGGCCTTGTAGAAGTCAAAAGTTCTGGCTTTGCGGTCGCGCTCATATGCGAAGTAGCCCAAGACCTTGATATTATCTACAAATCGCTCGTTCTTAGCATCAGCAGCAGTATTGCGGTTGGCCTTGATCTTGACCTCCATCTCGACCCAGTCGTTATCCAGGTTTTTAAATTTAATGCTATCCACTTGCGCAGCCGAATCTTGGCCAAAAAGGCTACAGCCTAAGCAGAGAGAGAGTGCGATGAGGATCGTTTTTTTCATGGAATATTATATATTTGAGGTGAGGATAATTAAAACAAATTGACTATGTAAGCTATGGTGAATTTGGACAATCTTTTTCGCCACGTTATAAAGGATACGTTGCTTGCTGGGGCATCTTGATTCGCTTGGTGCCCAAGCTCGTATATTGGCGATGCCGATATGCGGCGGAGAATCATCAAGTCTTATTAGGTGATCGCGCCTGTAAGCCAAAATAGTGCGACTTGTACGCAGCCAATCACGAAGCCGAGTGCCGCGCCTAGGCGTTCGATTGTGCGAAATTCTCGTTTGGCGACTTGATTGACTATGCTTTCTAAGTGTTCGAGGTCAAACGACGCGATATTGTCTTCGATCATTTGTTTTAAGTCCACGGAGGCCTCAAATTGTGTCGCGACTTTTTCCATCAGTGGGCCAGCCTCATGTTTGATTTCTGCGCAGGCGATGCTTTCGAATTTTTCCAATATGCTATCATTCACAAAGCCGCCGAGTAAGGGAATGGCTCTTAATTGTGGGCCAATACGCTCCCAAACTAGGGTGTGGGCAGTCGTCTCGAGGTAGGGCTCTAGGTTGATTTTTTTGATCTCATTGAGAATCATGTGCTGCTGCAGGATGTCACGCTCGATAATCTCTGCAGCTTCCGCAGCGAGTTGGAGTTGGCGGCGAGGAATCAGGCCTTGCCATTTCCACCATAGGATCTGAATCGGTTGGCGGGGATGAAACAGCATCTTGATCGCAACCCAATTTGTAAACCAGCCGATAGCTGCAGTAATTAAGGGAGTGAGGATGAACAATAGGGATGGGTGCATAATCTATTAGCAACTGAAAATAGGTAAGGGACGTCTGCGTCTATGTGAAACTTTGCCTATCAGTGTCAATCAATGAAAAATCCCGCTCAAAGGAGCGGGATGAAACAGTATCAATTGAACCAATGATTATTTCCAGCTGTAGATCAGCTTGGTGTAGTAGCTGGTATCCATTTTTTCTTCGGCGGAGGTTTCACTCTCGTATTCGTTTTTAATCCCCATGCGGATCCAAAAGCTTTCGCCGTTACCGACTGGGATTCTTAGACTACTATCGTGAATTGCACGATAGTTACCAAAATCATCGATGGCAGGTGAGTAATAGAACTTGTTTTCCAGATAGCACAAATCTTTGTATTTGTATGTGTGCTCGAGTCCCGCTTCCAAGGTCGCAGAGGATTCGTTATCGACCCCGTCGCTTTCGAAGTCTGTGAAGCGATAACCCAGACCGCTGCGAGCAACGAGTGTCTGCGCATTCTGATTGATCAGGCGATAAGAGATGCCACCACCCGTTGTTGAGCGGAAGTATATGTCGCTAATTTTGTCTGTCTCTAGGGCGCTTTGCACATACCAACCCACATTCTTCGGGTTAAAGCTTTCGTAGCTGATACTGCCAAGCGCACGGTCGTCTGTTTTATTGTCATTCTCATCACCTTGTTCGTATTCGAATCCAAAGCTAAGCTCGTCGTCTGGACCTTTGAGACTGACGTCGAGCTCTGTGCCGAGGTGAAATTTATCAGTATTGCCGCTTTTTCCGCTGAGGTTGGCCGCCAGTTCGTAGGTCCACTTGCGGCTCTTACGTTCGATTTCAGGATCGGTTGACCCTGGTGCCCAAGTAGCGGCAATTTTGCTGGTGCTGGTTTCGAGCACACCATCTGCAGATTCAATCTTGAGCTTGCCACCACTGGAGGCTGTGACAGGGCCAGTCATTTTGGTGCCGCTCTGCAGGCGGATGACTACAGGTGAGTCAGTCTGCAAGGTCTCGACCTCATTCTGCTTGAGAATAAGTGTCCCCGCATAGGCTGTTTCAATATGAATATCTCCTTGGTCAATCAGCGTAATGGTACCGTTGAGTACCGAGCCATCTTTTGTGGTAACGCTATCGGCGCTGATGGATAGAATCGTGAATGCTGTCAGGAGTGTACTGGTAAGAAATTGTTTCATTGGATGAGCGATTAAAAGCATTGTGGAGTGATTAGAGTTCGAGTTGATTTCAAGACTTTCTACCGATTGGCATGGGCTACTTGCATAAAAAACGGGCTCTCATCCGAGAGCCCGTTAGAAAGTGACGATGCAGTGTCGCTTACTGATCCGAGCTGATTAGGATCTCCTTAGCGGAGAGGCCTTGTTTAATCATCGGCAATACATGCTCCGTGTAAGGCACGATCACTTCGAGTAGGTAAGGGCCATCGTGAGCGATCATTTCTTGAATCGCAGCGCGAAGATCTTCTCGTTTGACGACACGCTTACCAGCAACGCCAAAGCCCTTGGCGATCGTTACGAAGTCAGGGTAAATAGCGTCCAGATTGTCGGGGCCGCCAATGTTTTCTTTGTCGCAAAGAATGGTTTGGCCACGGACACTTTCGTAGAGCAAATCTTCCCATTGAACGACCATGCCTAAGTGCTGGTTGTTGAGAATGATCGACTTGGCGTTAATCTTTTCGATCGCTGAGGTCGCAAGCTCCTGTACATTCATTAGGAAGCAGCCATCACCGTCGATATTGACGACGAGCCTATCTGGGTATGCAACCTTAGCGCCGATGGCAGCGGGTAACCCAAACCCCATCGTACCGAGACCGAGAGAGCTGATGTAGGTGCGTGGCTCACGGAATTTGAAGAACTGTGCCGCCCACATTTGGTGCTGGCCAACACCTGTTGTGATGATCGCGTCACCTTTGGTTTCTTCGTAGAGTGCTTCGATCGCTTCCTGTTGAGTAATGTGGCCGCTCTTATCGTAGCTGAATGGATACTTTTCCTTCCACTCGTTAATAGTCTTCATCCAAGCGCTGATGTCAGGCTTCTGCAATTTGCCTTCTTTACAAAGCTCGACCAAGCGAGTGAGTGCGTATTTCACATCCGAATGAATCGCATGTTGCACACGCTTGTTCTTGTTATGCTCGGATACGTCGATGTCGATATGGACGATTTCGGAGTTAGGAGCAAATTTGGAAACCAGGCCAGTGATACGGTCGTCAAAGCGCGCACCTGCACAGATTAGTAGATCACTATCGCAGACTGCCCAATTACCAGCGACAGTGCCATGCATACCAAACCAATAGAGCGACTGGGGGTGTTCTGCGTCAAATGCACCGAGCCCCATGAGTGTCGATGCGACAGGAACCCCGGTGAGCTCGGCAAATTCGCGCAGTTCAAGGTGTGCCTCTGCAGAAACAATGCCTCCGCCGATGTAGAGCACGGGGCGCTCGGCTTTGCCGACAAGGTCAAGCACCTTGACGAGTTCCTCGTCGCTGGCATGCGGGTGAGTCATGTCACCTTGGTAGCCTGGCAGATCGATCGTTTCGGGAAAGGTTGGGTGGAACATTGCCTGTTGCACATCCTTCGGGATATCGATGACGACTGGCCCTGGACGACCTGTTGTCGCGATGTGGAAGGCTTCTTTGACGACACGCGGCAGGTCCTCTTTGTCCAAGACAAGAAAGCTGTGCTTTACGATCGGCAGTGTCATGCCGAAAAAGTCAGTTTCTTGGAATGCAGTCTTGCCGATGAACTGTTGGTACACTTGACCAGTGATCGCTATTAGTGGGATACTATCCATGTATGCATCTGCGATGCAGGTCACGAGATTGGTCGCACCTGGTCCACTAGTTGCCATGCAGACGGATGCCTCGCCCTTAGCGCGTGCATAGCCGTGTGCCATGAAGCCGCCACCTTGCTCCATGCGAGGTAGGATAGTACGGATCTTCTCACTCTTGGTCAGGGCTTGGTGGAGTTCCATCGATGCGCCGCCAGGATAGGCAAACACCACATCCACACCCTCGCGCTCAAGTGAGGCGACCAAGACATCAGCACCCTTCATTTGGGGGCCAATTTCGTCCTGTTTAGGAGAGTCGATTGCTGTATCGGTTTTCATTATACTGTGGTGTTTATAGTGTGTTCTTGAGATGAGGGCAAACATGCCCCTTGGAAAAATGAAGGAGAAAGACAGTAAAAAGCGCTCAAATCAAGCACGGAAGAGCCTTGCGGGGCGCGTTGTTTCATTTCACTTTACCTGACATGCCAAAAGTTTTGTTTTTAGGAGATATTGTAGGGCGTCCTGGGCGCACCTTTGTCGCTGAGCGTATTGGTTCGTTAAGGGCTGAGCTTGGAGCGGATTTTGTGATCGCAAATGCCGAGAATTCAGCGGGTGGCGCCGGTATTACTAAGAAAATTGCGATGCAATTGATCACCGCCGGGGTCGATGCGATCACCTTGGGTGATCATGTTTGGGATCAGAAAAATTTTGAAAATGAGATCGACGAGCTGGAGGCAGTCTGTCGCCCAGCAAATCTACCGGAGCAAAATCCTGGGCGCACACATTTAGTTATTGAGAAAAATGGCTTTCGGCTCGGAATCTTAACTGTGCTGGGGCGTAATTATTTAACGCTAAAGTCGAGCTGTCCGTTCAAAATGGTGGATACGAAGCTGGCTGAGCTGAAAGATGTCTGCGATGCGGTGTTCGTCGAGTCACACATGGAGGCGACTTCAGAGAAGATTGCGTTGGGTTGGTACTTGGATGGTCGTGCCGCTGCTGTAATTGGCACGCATACACATGCGCCGACTGCGGACGGCCGAGTGCTGCCAAGCGGAACAGCTTATATGAGTGATGCCGGTATGTGCGGGCCTTATGCGTCCGTGCTGGGCCGCGAGGTGGACGCAGTGGTAGCAAGCTTTCTAGATGGGATGAAGCGCCGTTTCCCAGTCGCAGAAGGCGATATCCGCATATCAGGTTGCCTGATTGATATCGACGCGTCGAGCGGCCTTGCTACGAGCTTTGAGCGGGTTGAAGTGGCGAAGGACTAGTGCTGTCCTACTCCAAGCCGTTGTTGATGATGATGGTGTCGGTGGTGAATCCGAGTGTGCGGGCATGTTGTAAATACTGCTCTAGCGTGGCAGTTGGTACCTGCGGAGTGCGTGCCAAAAGCCATAGCGACTTGCGGCTTGGTGAGCCGACAAGGGCGATTGAGTAGTCGTCTGCAAGTTTCAGTACCCAGTAATTCCCGTAGTCAGGAGGTGCGCCGAACAGCTTGGCAAAGAAGTTGTCAATGGTGACTTTTAGCTTTGTATTATTTGAGCCTGGTACGGGTACAGCATTGCCAGTGACAGATCGGGTCGTGCCGTCAGGCGCAATTGCGGTGTTAATTAACCCAACGCTGCCCGCACGGGTGAGGGTATATTTAGCAGTAGCCTGATCATCGGCCTTTTGAAACGGGACCGGCAGGCGAGCAATTTCATACCAAAGACCTGAATATTTCTGTAGATCAACTGTCGCTACAGTTTTAGGCGGATCCGCAGGCAAAGAATCGCAAGCGGACAGGCAGACAATGGCGCAGGCGCAGAGCCCGATGCAGGTGAGCCGTAGTCGATTCATACAACGATTTACGCTTCAATCACAAGATCGCTTTGCCCCTTGAGCGTACAGCAACAGAGCAGGGCATACCCTTCATCGGGCTCACCAGTATGGCCCGTCGGATATTCGACTTCGCCCGAGATAACTTTTTGCTGGCAGGCAGTGCAGTTGCCCATCCGGCAACCGTAAGCGAGATCCAGGTCATGGATCTCTGCAAGTTCGAGGATGTTTTCTTCGCTGCCACCCCAGTTCAGCTCAACGCCAGATTTTTGAAAAATGATTTTTGACATGAGACAGATGCAAAGGGCTTGTGAGTCGAAATGCAATAATCACTTCGCCTTAATGTTGCTATCGAGTCGGGGAATCGGTCACTCAACGTAAGCGGTGTGGCGGGCGGGCGGAGATGCAGGTGAGCAGTGCCGTCGATGTGAGGTGGGGTCACTCTGCTGTGCAAATGAAATTCTAAGTCACCTCTCGCTAGATAATTCTTCAACCAACTTGGACAGTTCTTCACGAATAATGGGCTTGGATAGATAGCCATCCATTCCCGCCTCTATGCAGCGCTCTTTCATGCCTGTCATGGCCCAAGCGCTCACTGCGATAATAATCGATTGCGGTACATCGGTTTTGTTGGAGCTAGATTCTTGTTCTCGAATGCGAGCGGTCAGCTCAAAGCCGTCCATTTCGGGCATGTTCAGATCCATAAAAATTATATCATAATCATGATTTTTCATGTATTCGATACATTCAGTTGAATTATAAACAATTTCGCTAGAATGCCCGATTTTCTTGAGCTGCGCAGAGAGTAGCTTTGCGTTAATGCTATTGTCTTCCACAATTAGCGTTTTCAAGTCGCTGTTTATAATCGGCGGAATGATCCTTTTTATCGATGTCGGGAGGGGGGCACATTCAAGCTCTGCATTGGAATGCACGAGTATGGAAAAGTGGAAAGTGGAACCGACGCTTGGTTCACTTTTTAACTTGATTGATCCGCCAAGAATTTCACACAAGCGCTTCGTGATGGCCAAGCCGAGGCCTACGCCGTTATATTGCCTTGTGGTTGAAGAGTCGACCTGTGTGAAAACCTGGAACAATCGCTTCTGGTCGCTTTTAGAAATCCCAATTCCAGTGTCGATGATCGAGCATTCGATCGATCCCATATTGTCGTTGGGCCCACTTCTCTCATTAAAATTGATAAACTCTAAACGTATTTCTATTGAGCCCTCATTGGTAAATTTAATCGCATTACCAATCAGATTTAGAAAAATTTGTCTAATGCGCCCTGGGTCGGATTCAACAAAGGTGGGCACGTCTTCTTCAATGTTGATAAATAAGTCGACGGATTTTTCCTTCAATTGCTCTTGGGATATTTTGATTACCTCCCCCAAGAGCTCGCGGATATCAAAGTTTTGTCTGACGATTTCTAATCGACCTGCTTCAATTTTTGAAAAGTCCAGAATGTCATCCACCAGTCGTAGTAGGCTATCGCCGCTATTCTGAATGAGATCGATGAATTCCTGCTGTTCCTCGTCCAGATCAGTGTCGCGCAATAGCGTAGAGAAGCCGATCACACCATTCATTGGTGTGCGAATTTCATGGCTCATGGAGGCGAGGAATTCGGATTTGACTCGATTTGCCTGTTCGGCGGCCTCTTTGGCGTCACGTAGGCTTTGAGATTCCAGCCGTTGAGCCTCTGCAAGGCGTTTCTGTAAGCCCCTTTCACGATCTTGAGCGAGGCCGCGTTCTTCTTTTTCAATGTTGAGTTCAACGACACGCTTTGAGAGTTCTTCCGTCGTAAGTCGAAGTCGTAAATCGGATTGCTCAATACGCTCCAACATCTGGTTGAATCCGCGTGAAAGTTGGCCCACTTCATCTTTGCTATTGTTCTGCGAACGAAGACTGTAGTTCTCGGTGCGAGAGACTTTCTCCGCGACCTTGGCCAGCGCTTCAACCGGTTCTGAAACGCGACGCAAGAAGCCGAGTGCCAGCTTGATTGCGAGTGCGGTGCTCAGAATGATAGCCAGTATTGCAGTAATTGCCGAGCTGAGAATTGCGAAAAAAACAGGTTTTTTTGATGACACAATGAGCACGCTGCCAATGGTGTCGCCGTCTAAATGAACGTCTCGCTGGACTGCCGTACATGGAGAAAAAGTGCCGCATTCATCTGGCCTAGGTAATTCCCGGTGTTTGTGGTCAATGTCGGCGCGATCATACTTGGCGAACATTTCACCGTCGTTGGTGTAAAGAGCCGCAGCCTCAATGTGGGTTTTGAACCGAAGAGTTGAAAGCGTTGCCTGGGCTTCGGATTTAGAATTGAAGAAGAGCGAGGCCGCAATGTTTGACGCGAGAAGCTCGGTGGTTGTCTCAATCTCACGCTGAAGTCCGTTAGTTGCAATTCGAGCTTGCGTGATGATTGTAATTATTCCGCTGAGGGTTACTGCGAAGAGTGCTGCAGACGAAATGATCAGCGTGAGCTTGTTGCGAACAGGTAGATTGGAGAAGTAGTTAAACATCAGTATCTAGAATTTAACCTCCTGTGCGTGGCGCAGCAGATTGCCGCTGATTTCAAGTCCACTCGCTTTGACGCGTCCGAGATTGACCGAAAATGACAAGCGATCATTAACCACTTCGATTAGAACCATGGCTCCGGCGTCAAAAATTTCCGGATCTGCGGTAACGGTTAGGATCGGGCTATGGTATAATTCATCTTTCGCTATAACAAACGCCTGCAATTGATGCTTTGAGATGATGAGCACTTCACTGTCTACAAATAGTCTTTCTTTGATATCGCGACTGACCTTAACTGTTCGCCCGTTGACTTGTTGCCCCTCAATCACTTGAAATGCCTTGGCCATAGCTTCATTTTCCGATAGGGAAAATGTAAAAGGGGCATCCGAGGGGGCCGATTCGGGCGGCCATACAGTGAACTTGGCTATATTGTAAGTAAGCAGTGCCTTGGCCTGATTTTCCTCAATTATTGCTCTATCGTTTGAGGCAGAACTAGTGACCATGAACAGGGTCATGACCAATGCCCATAAAAAGCATTTTCTTATGGGATGCATGTCGACTCGTTAAAAGCTTAGAACAAGACTTGCCGAGAAACGCCAGTCTTCTGATGGCTGTGGGCCATTTAGTTTTTGATAGAAAGGCGTGCCAGCCTCAAACTCTAAAAAAGTATTTTCAAGACGACCTCGTGGATCTTTCAGGCGCAATCCAACCAGTGCCAGTAATTTAGTGCCACCGAAATTATCAGGTTTCACGACCGCGGCAGGGTAGAGGTCATTAACAGAATCGTATGGTAAGGCAGGGTCTTTTCCGCTGATCTCATCCCAGACGACACCGTTAATACGGATAGAGGGCTCAAGCCAGTCGGTGAGTGCGTAGCGTGTCCAAATACTGGACTGGTAGACATTGCCTAAGCGGTAGTCGCGATCATTCTTACCAGTGCGTAGGGTCAGGTTTAAATCGGCACCATAGGTCCAGTTGCCCGCAGATCCAAAGTAATGGATTGAAGGTTTAATATCATAGGTGCCAGAGCCGAGTTGCATCGTATATGGCAACTGATTGTCAGGACCAGGACTAGGTGTGTCGCCTGTTTCGTCAATAGATCCCGTTGGTAGGCTGACTCCAAGACTCAGAAGTAGATGGTTATTTTTATCCAGTTTTTTAAACCATGAGATCGCAGTTTCTATGTCTCCGAGGCCTTCGCTGACAATCGTGAATTCCTCGAAGCCAACCTTCTTGCTTATATGTTCTGATGACTGTCGGATGTAAGGGATACTCAAACTCAAAGTGATTTGTTCCGAGAGAGTGTATGCAGTCTTAAATTGTGTGGCCTCTTGCTGAATGACTGTCGGCACAATTGGAAAATTCTTATCGGTGCGCGTTCCTCCGGAGAACAGTACTTCGCCAAACGACAGGTCCTTCGTGCCGTCCATGTAACCATCAAATCTTACATTGATATAATTCGTACTAAAATGAAATCGACTGCTATCTAAATATCCCAAAGGCGTATCCTGCCCACCAGTCTTAAAAGCAGCGTGATCTGAGTAAGAGCGAATAATCTTTGCATTTAGCAGATCTCCAAGGCTAAGATTGGTAAGGTCAACAGGGGGCGTTTGGCCAAAGGCACACAAACCAAAGGCTGCATAAAAAACCAGTATGAGATAATATTTGATGAATTTCATAATGTTATTAGAGGGCAAAATAAAGGTCCGCGTAGAAAGTCAGTATTTTTCACTATTATCTAATTTTTAACAAGATTTATCGACACTGTTTACGAATAGTGATTGAACGCCAAGATTACGATTTAGGAGATTGCAAAAGGAGTGATTGTAAATCAGGCCTTTTAGACGAGTGGCTGCTTGTTGAGCCGATATCAGATTGCTCTCGTGCGGGCCCTCATCGCCGACAACATATATGTACCTATGTCCAAGATTCGTCAGATTGATTATTCTACGCCTCGCACTTTGCATGCATACAGCGGTAGGCGTGTCGTGCGAATCACTGGAGAGGAGACTCGATACCAGTTTTCGGGAAAAATGATCGCCGGGGAAGAAGATGGCTTCGCGAAAATTGGGGTAATCCGCAAAGACTGGCAAAAGAGCGCTTTTCCGTTGCCATGGTCGGATTCGCCGGATGTCGTGCGTCCAGATTAGCTCGACTTCTGTAGTTTCCTGTAGATTCTGCACTCTCCGCGCTTGACAGTGTGCGAAGGAACTCCTTTTTTCTTCGCTTTTCACAATTTCGAGCAGCACGCTTCATATTATTTACTTTTTCTAATTATGGCACTCAAAATCCGTCTCCAACGTCACGGCGCAAGCCACCGTCCTTTTTACCGTCTGGTCGTCACTGAAGCTACTGCGCGTCGTGATGGTCGTTTCGTCGAAGTGCTTGGCACTTACGAGCCACAGGCAAAACGTGCCACTGACGAGCTCAAGCTCAAGGTTGACCGTATCGATTATTGGAAGTCCGTTGGTGCAAAGCCTACTGACACAGCTGCCAGCTTGATTCGCAAAGCCCGCCGTGAAGCTCCTGTTGAAGAAGCTAAAGCTGAAGCATAAGCTCGTCTAACCCTGACCATCAGGGCCGTCGGCCGATTGCACCATGCACATCGAGTTTGATATTTTAACCCTCTTCCCAGAAATGGTGGAGGGTTTTTTAACGTCCAGCATGCTGGGGCGAGGACAGCGTCATGACTTGATTCGCGCACAAGCCCATCAGCTTCGCGATTGGGCGACGGATAAGCATCACAAGACCGATGAGATGCCATTTGGCGGAGGAGCAGGTATGTTGATGAAGCCTGAGCCGATTTATGCTGCGGTAGAGTCCATGCAGCGCCCAGAGAGTAAAGTGATTTACATGGCTCCCGATGGGGAGCCACTTACCAGCCAGTTGGCTCGCGAATTGGTCGAGGAAAAGCACTTAATTATATTGAGTGGCCACTATGAGGGAGTGGATCAGCGAGTGCGCGACGATTTGGTAGATCGAGAAGTTAGTATCGGTGATTATGTGCTGACTAATGGCACGCTTGGAGCCGCAGTGTTGATCGACTGCATCAGTCGTTTTGTGCCAGGATTTTTAGGTGACGAAAAATCCTTGACGGAAGAATCCTTTATGACCAACTTGCTCGGCTTTCCTCAATACACGCGTCCTGCGGAATTCCGCGGTATGTGTGTGCCAGACGTCTTATTGTCTGGGGATCATGCAGCGATTGCGAAATGGCGGCGTGAGCAACAGATTGAAAAGACCCAGCAACTAAGACCAGATATTTTAAAAAACGGAGAATTCCAGTAATGAGCCAAGCAATCCTAGAAGACATCACAAAAGATCAACTCACGAGCGACCGCGCAGACTTTAAAGTCGGCGATGGTGTTCGCGTTCACCTAAAGGTTAAAGAAGGTGATAAAACACGTATCCAGATCTTTGCTGGTATCGTTATCGCTCTTAAGGGTGGTGGTCTACAAGAGACTTTCACCGTGCGCCGTATTGCATCGGGTGTTGGTGTTGAGAAGGTATTCCCAGTACATAGCCCATCCATCGAGAAGGTTGAAATTGATCGCGAATCGATCACCATGCGTGCTCGTATGTACTACATGCGTGACCGTATCGGTAAGGCTGCCAACCAAGTGAAGGAAAAGCGCCTCATCGAAGCGAGACGCAAAGGCTAAGCCTGATCCACAGATAGTTTTAATAAAATAAAGGCCGTTCCGAGTGGGACGGCCTTTTTTTGTGCAAGGAGGAACCTTGCCAGTAAGCGCTATACTGATAGTTTGTAATGTTTTTCAATGATACTCGTATGAAAACTTTTTTTCGCATCGCTGTTATTCTCTTTCTGCTAGTGCTAGTGGTTCTAGTGGGTACTTATTTGACGCTCACAAATGCGGGCTTTCAGAAGGGTCTAGTGGAAAGGCAATTGCCGGCAGGGAGCTCAATAGAGTCGATTCATGTGACTACCAGCAAAGTGACGCTTAAAGGGTTGGTATGGATTCTAGAGAATGGAACACGGGTGCAGATCGAGTCGCTGAATACCCCTTTTAAGCCCTTGGCGGCAGTATTTGATCAGACTATTAAGGCCGGTTTGGTGCAGGTGGAGGGCCTTCGCGTTGATTTGCCGGCGGTAGTTGAGCCCAATGCATCGAGTCGTGCTTCCACTGACTCTGATGACGATCCCCTTGCTGACGACATGCCCGATACTTTATCTGTAGCCGAGTCGCCTCCCGCGAATCCGATCGAATGGCTAATCGCTATGGGTGATTTTGAGTGGCTGTTTGACATCGATGGGATTGATATCGAAGGCGTTATTTATGATGGCAGAGCTGCACAGTATACCTTGCGGGTAGACTCAGCGGCGATTCGTCCAAGGCAGGCGTCTCAAATCGAGGTATCCTTGCAATTGTTGGCAGATGCCCCGTTGCCGTCTGGCCTAAAGGCGATTGATGCTTCTGTAGCTCTCAGCTTTAAACAGCAAGCGAATGGAGGTTTTGAGTCACTGCAATTAGAGACCAATCTGGTTGGTGACGATGTGCTCGGGCGCCGTGCGGTGTTTGTTCGGCAGGCGTTGGATATGGTGGTCCATGATACGCAAGGAGACGCGACAGTCTCGTTACGTTTTGATGCTGATTTAACTAAGCCGCAGGTATTTGTGCCCAATTTGGCGCCATTGGGAGCCTTGGCAGTGTCTGGCAATGCAGTGGCATCGATTGATGGTGAGAGGGTCACGCTCAGTGTCGGGGATTTGGTTGTGTCTGCCGCGGGGGCAGAGCTTGTGGCTATGAACTTAAAGCGGAGTATTGTGTTGAGTGGTCAGCAGGAGATGTCAGGCGAGTGGTTGGAGGCGTCGATCACTGCATTTCAGCTCGAATGGCTCAATCCATGGCTTTCGAATGGGCTGCAGATACATTCGCAGACACCTGTATCGCTGATGTTGTCTATTGCAGGTACAGAGAGTGGGGGAATCACGATCGCCGCAGTCGAGCCGCTACAGTTGGGGCCATTGGCCGTGTCAGAGTCAGGTGTTCCCTTGCTTGAGGAGATCACTGTGAGAGTGTCACCCGAATTTCAGTTTAACGCCGATCAATCTTTAGCGTATGCGCTCAACTCACTTAGCGTGGCAGATCAATACGGCGCTTTCATTCAAGGTAGCGCCAGTGGCTTGATTCAATTAGAGGCGCCCCGTGGGGCGGCGAACCCCTTTGCAGGTCTTCAGGCGCAGGCTAAACTACAAATCGGACTACAGGAACTGTCTCAACTGCCAATGTTCGCAGGCAGCGCCTCGATCTTCAGTGGTCAGTTGGCGTTGGATTTGAATGTAGATGGATTTGCTGATGCGCCGCTAGAGCTACAAGCGAAGATTCAGGGGCTGCGCGCACGAAGTATGCCGAGTATATTTAAAGATTATAACGTTACGTTACATTTAAATAAAATTAAAAACACTAAAGAGTGGCGGATGGATGCGAATCTTCTAGCAGGGCCAGTGAGTCGACCATCAACAAGTCTTCAACTCGCAGCTACGCTGGATTCGGATTCGAAGCCATTGAGGTTTTCAGCGGATCTATCTGGCCCGCTGGTAAATCAGGAGGATATTACGGTTCTGGCTGCGGCCCTGTCGCCTCGAGAGGAGGCGACGCCTAAGCCGTCGCTATCGGGCGAAGCGCGTCGTGGTGCGCTTACGCTGCCTTCATCACCTCGCAGTAAAGCGGTGGAGACTTCTGGCTCAGTGCCGCCTGCGTGGGCGATGCTGAACGGTGATGTCGTTGTGAAGATTGACGAATTTCGACTCGAAGCGGGACAAGTAATTAAGGCAATTACGCTCCAGGCCGACGTGTCGGAGCCAAGGTTGATCGTCGACCCGATCTCAGCGAAGATTGGTGGTGGTGAGATTAAGGGTAATGGTACGGTAGAGTATGCGTTTTCTGAATTAAAACCATATAGTCTGACTGCCGACTTTCACTGTACAGATGTCAATCCGGCCGTTTTTGTAAAAAGACATCAAACGCCTCCGGTGCAGGGACAGTTCGATGGTGCTTTTGAAATGATTGGCGTGGGCGCAGCATTAAAGGCTGCAATTGAAGACTCTACGGCAACGCTCAAAGTTACAAGCGAGCAGGGTGTATTGACAGCGTTTGAGCTGGATGAGCGACGGCAGCTTGGCCTCGGATTGGCCGGATTGCTTGGGCAGAGTCTGGATCGGCCAGGAATTGCTGCGCTGTCACAAACAATCCCATATTTTAAAGAGATTCGGTTTAACGATTTTGCCTTTGAACTCACACGTGGCGCGGATAAGCGGGTGTTGGTGCCGCAGCTGCGATTGGAGGGCGAGAGTATACTCATTGACGCTTCTGGTTCGGTGGGCGCGAGTCGCTTAGATGATGTGCTAGATCAACCGTTGGATTTAACGCTTTCACTGAGTGCGAAAGGGCGACTCACAGAATATTTGGACATTTTGGATCTGCTTCAACCTACCGTGGGAGAAGATGGTTTTAGGCGTTGGAAGCAGGACATTGAAATTACCGGTACGTTAACTGACCCAGATTCGGGTGCCTTGATGGATATTCTCAATGATGCGGCGAAGGGTGCCTTCTCAAAGCCAAGCAAGCGTGAGCAGCGCACGCAGGAAACTGATCCGAGTCAGCAACTGTCGACTGAACTTGTGCCTCAGGCCGAGGGCACTGGCGGCACCGCAGCTGAATCAGAAGCGCCACAAAAAAAATCTAAGCAAGAGCGCCGCCGCGACGACATTGAGATGGGCTTGGACTTGTTAAATTCCTTCTTCGGGAATTAAGCAAGCGACCGATTCAGGCTGAGAGGTGGTAGTGTCGGCGGACTCGCCCACGTTGAGCCGATGTTGATGCCAATGAGGGCGTACCGTCGCTCCTTAGACCCAAAAAAAGACGCTCCGAATGGAGCGGCCTTTTGATTTAAGTGATTAGGTGTTCAAAGTTGAGCGTTTGATGTTGCTTCGCCATCTACGGCAGACCTCCGTCAACGTTAGCGCCAACAACGCTTTAACCTTGGATCTCGGCGAAGGCCCAGTCGAGCCATGGCAGGAGCGCTTCAATGTCGGCGGTGTCGACGGTTGCGCCACCCCAGATGCGGAGGCCGTCCGGTGCATCGCGGTAGCTGCCGAAGTCGTAGCCCACCCCTTCTTTGTCGAGTAGGCTAACAAGTTGCTTGGCCTTTGCAGTTTGCTCTTCGGTTGGCAGCGCTTGATACCAATCTGCAGTGATTTTGAGACAGATCGACGTATTTGAAATCGTGGCAGGGTCTGCGGCGAGAAATTCAATCCAATCGGTCTTCGCCACCCAGTCGGCAATGGCCTTGAGGTTGGCTTCAGAGCGCTCGATGAGCGTTGGAAGGCCGCCGATGCCTTCTGCCCAACGCAGGCCGTCGACTGCGTCTTCAATGGCGAGCATCGAGACGGTGTTGATTGTTGCACCGCTAAAGATCCCTTTGATCAGCTTGCCGCCCTTCGTGAGACGGAAGATTTTTGGTAAGGGCCAAGCAGGTGTGTAGCTCTCGAGGCGCTCAATTGCGCGTGGGCTGAGCACGATCATACCATGCGCTCCTTCACCCCCCATGACTTTTTGCCAAGACCATGTGACGACGTCGAGTTTGCTAAAGTCCATGTCCATCGCGAACACAGCGGAGGTCGCATCACAGATCGTGAGTCCTTCGCGGTCGGCCGGTATCCAGTCGGTGTTCGGCACTTTAACGCCGGAAGTGGTACCGTTATAGGTGAAGACGACGTCGTTGCTAAAGTTGATTTTGGAAAAGTCGGGAAGGAGACCGTAGTCGGCTTCGTGTCGGGTGACATGGTCGAGTTTAAGTTGCTTGATCACATCCGTTACCCAACCCGAGCCAAACGATTCCCATGCGCACATTTCAACGCCACGTGCGCCGAGGAGTGACCACATTGCCATTTCGACTGCCCCAGTGTCTGAAGCAGGCACGATGCCGCAAACATAACCTTCGGGCAGGCCGAGGATGGATGCTGACTTGTCGATCACTTCTTGGATGCGCGCTTTTGCAGGCTTAGCACGGTGGGAGCGACCTACGAGTGCTTCATTAAGCGCTTCGAGCGACCAACCTGGGCGCTTGGAGCAAGGGCCTGAGGAGAAGTAAGGACGTGATGGTTTGACTGTTGGTTTCATGGAAATGGTTGAACGTTATTGGTGGTTGTTGATTGTTGGTTGTTGGGTCGGCGACGCTGGGAGTGTCTTACGACTAGCAACGATCAGCGACAACGAACTAACCATCAACTTTTTGCGGCTTTCTTCACTGGGCGTGGAGCAAATTCGAAGCCAATTTTGCCTTTTTCAAAGTCGAGCGTGAGGTGGGCTTTGAACGGGCGTTTGGTGCGCTTGGAGATAAAGCCATCCAGTAATGGTGTCTTGCCTTCAGTGAAAAGCTTTTCGACGGCTTCAGTTTCGAGTTCCTTTTGTAGGATGGTCTTGCCTAGGCGGAAGCCATCCGGTGAATCCTTAGGTTTGAAGTCTGGCACATGATAGGCCTTATCGGTGACATAGAATTTGGCATCGAGACCATTTTGCAAGGTAATGGATTTGAGCAATTGATCCTCGGTTAATTCGTCTGCTGAATCGAGGTCGTCTTCAAATACAAAGTTGGTCTTCCATTTGCCGATCTTGCCCGTCTTGGTGACGTTTTGCACAAGTTCTAGAGCGGCGCTGAAGGGTTTATTAAACCGCGAGAGGTAGCCGTCCATTTCGGGCAGCTTCTTGGTGCTGAAGAGTTCAACGGCTTCACTTTCGCTGAGTTTGCGACCAGCGATGTGCTTGGAGATACGAAAGTCGCATTCTTGCTCTCGGCACTCATAAGTTGCGTCGGTTTGTTTGAGGCGGGCAGCTCCACAAGCCGGGCAAGCACATTCCACATCGGGGAAGGTGCGGTTGACCAGTATCTCCATGTGAGTGCGGGCTTTGTTGACCACATCTTCGGTAAAGGTGGCAATTTCTTGCATGAAGGCATCACGCTGAATCTCACCCCGCTCCATTTTGTTTAGCTTTGCTTCCCAATCTCCTGTCATAGAGGGCGAGGTGAGTTGCTTGATCTGCATTTCTTCACAGAGTTCGATCAGGCGCAGGCCTTTGCCAGTAACGTTGAGGTCGCGGCCTTCGCGAGCAATGTATTTTTGGCGAAGTAGGCCTTCGATGGTCGCGGCACGCGTTGCTGGAGTACCTAGGCCGCGTTCGACCATCGCTTCCCGGAGTTCTTCATCTTCAATCAGTTTTCCAGCACCTTCCATGGCTGCGAGCAGCGTTGATTCTGTGTAGCGCGCAGGCGGCTTGGTCGCTTTGTCGAGCACGTCGATGGCTTCAGTTTTGGCATCCTCACCTTGATTCACGGCGACGAGTTCGTCTTTTTCTGCAGCCACGCCAGCCACGCGGCCATATACGCTGAGGTAGCCCGGCACCTTAAGCGTTTTACCGTTGGTCACGAAAACATCGGATTCGCTGCCATGGTTGATGGTCGTAAGACGTTTGGTGACTTCGAATTCGGCATGTGGGAAGAAGACTGCGACAAAGCGTTTGACCACCATGTCGTAGAGTTTCGATTCCTGTTCATTGAGCTTAACCACACGGCCAGTTGGAATGATTGCAAAGTGATCTGAGACTTTGGCGTTGTTAAAGACTCGCTTAGTAAATTGTACGCGGTCGTTTTCGATCGCATCGGTGGCCCATTTCGCAATGGCGTGGCCAGAGCTCGCAAGGTCGCGGAGAGTTTCATAGACCTTACCGACGTAATCTTCCGGCAAGTAGCGGGAGTCGGTTCGCGGATAGGTGAGCATTTTGTGACGCTCGTATAGTGCTTGGGCTAGGCCGAGTGTGTTTTTTGCAGTAAAAGGAGCTTCTCGCTGAAGCGTGGTGAGGTCATAGAGCTGTGGCGCGATTTGTTTGGTCGGCTTAGTCTCTTCCGTCACGGTGCCGGTCTTTCCAGCGCAACGTTCCCGAATGCGCTCGGCGCTAGCTTTGTCCCAAAGGCGCTCTGCGCGTCCATGTGGTTGCTCTTTGTTTTTCTTAAAGTTGGTGTCGATCCATTTGCCTGAGTAGTCGCCATTGGCGACAGCAAACTCGGCGTGTATTTCCCAGTAATCCTCGGGCTTGAACGCGGCGATCTCGCGTTCGCGCTTGGCCAGGATTGCGAGAGTAGGGGTCTGCACGCGGCCTGCAGCGGTAATGTTGAATCCGCCATGGCGGGAGCGGAAGCAGGTCAGGGCGCGGGTCGAATTCAGGCCGACGAGCCAGTCAGACTCGGAACGACACTTTGCAGCATCGGCAAGGTGTTCCATTTGCTCACCCTCGCGTAGGTTGTCCCATGCTTCGAGAATCGAGTTAGTGGTCATGGATTGCATCCAGAGGCGCTTGATGGGCTTCTCTATTTTGCCAATATCCATAATATATTGGAAAATCAACTCACCCTCACGGCCGGCGTCGCAGGCGTTGATGATAACGTCGAATTCTTTCTTCTTCGCAAGTCCGAGCACGTGCTTGAGGCGGTTGTGCGTTTGCTCGATTGGTTGTAGTTCAAATTTCTTCGGTATAGCAGGCAGTACTTTGAAGTTCCAAGGCAGATTTTTGCCATTGGGGCCCGTTGGCATCTTCAGCTCCACAAGGTGGCCAACTGCAGAGGTGATTGCCGCATTTCCATTGATGAAATATTGTGCATCACGGGTTTTCCCTTTCTTTTCAAATTTGCCCAAGTGCTTGGCAAGTGCCTTCGAAAGGTCAGTGGCGACGGAAGGTTTCTCGGCGATGATTAAATATTTCATATAATTTGTCTGTAAAGTGCTGAGCCTCCGGGATTAGCGGAGGCTCTTATAAAAGGGGATCAAAAAAATGTATTAGTCGCAGGGGCAGCGCAACACATGGTGGCCCTGTGCGGGACCATTCTGCCCTGCACCAGTCCGTATGCAGGGGAGTTGTGTTGTGAGTGTTCGGTGGCTCATATTAGTAGAAAAGGAAGTGGTCGAGACTGAGTTGTGTGGAGTGGTGCTGTTTTAGCGATCTCATTCTTGTTAGCGCATTGCTTTGACTTTCGTAAATGAGGACGGCTAGTTTTCGGTAAAACAGGCGATTAAAACTGGCGTCAACCCTGTTTCTGACTTTTGAGTTAGCTTTTGCCTCTTTAAACTCATTAATTATATTCTTTTTCATGCTCAAACAATTCCGTGAAGACTTAGCGTGCAAGGCCAATGATTTTGCGCAATTTACTGCGGATGTGATCTATGATCGGCAGCATGGCCGAGCCGCAGAGTTATTCGGTTCTGTATTATATGCGCTGTCTTTTTTGTTTAGTTTTCTAGTTCAGTTGCGTTGGTATCTGTATGAGCACCGTATTTTGCGTAATAAGCCATTGGGCTGCTTGGTCGTAGTTGTGGGTAATTTGACTGTTGGTGGCACAGGCAAGACTCCCGTTGTAGAGAAATTTGCTCGGACATTGACTGAGCGTGGGCGCAAAGTTGCGATTCTTAGTCGCGGTTATAAGAGTAAGAAAGAGCCGCTGCCGAAGAAATTATGGCGCAAGCTCACGCATGGAGAAGAAGCACCGCCAAAGATCGTTAGCGATGGTAAAACTGTGTTTCTTGACTCTGAGGTGGCAGGAGACGAGCCCTTCATGTTGGCGAACAATTTGCCTGGTGTCGTCGTGCTGTGTGATAAAAATCGTGTAAAGGCAGGCTCGTTTGCCATACGTCGCTTTGGTTGTGATACCCTGATTTTAGATGATGGGTTTCAGTATTTGCCACTCAAAGGGCGCCTGAACTTACTGTTGGTCGACAAGACTAATCCTTTCGGTAATCAGCACCTGCTGCCACGAGGAATCCTGCGTGAGCCCATTAAACATCTTTCTCGAGCCAGTTATATTTTTCTGACTAAATCGGATGGAATTCAAGACGAGGCCTTGATGGAGCTGATCCGAGAGCACAATCCTAAGGCGGAAATTATCGAATGTTCGCATCAGCCGCAGTATCTCCAAGCAATTGAAAGTGGAGTACGCCTGCCGCTGAGTCATCTAAAGGGGGCACATGTCGCCGCCTTTAGTGGAATTGCATCGCCAGAGAGTTTTGAGAATATGCTGCGTGGATATGGAGCTGAAATCCGTTACAATCATCGATTTCTGGATCATCACCGCTTCACACGAGCAGAGATCCAGCATGTCTATGATCAGGCTGCGGAGGGGAAGCTCGATATGATTGTGACCACCGAAAAAGACGCGGTTCGCCTGTTCGAAGACATTCAGCCCACGATTCCGATTTATTTCCTACGCTTAGAGATTGATATTTTATCAGGAGAAGAAGATTTCGAAAGTGCAGCAGCACGTATCTGCTTACCGCGCAATACTCGCGAGCAGATTTCACGGCCACTCTCTTCTAATAAATAATTGGTGAGTGGTTCGAATGAGGCTTGATGGCAGTCGCCCTTTTCGCCACTGATTATTGTTCATCTACCGACCAACTCTTATTGCACACATATAATGGCTTCAAAACCAACTGGTACCGCGACTTTAATAGACAGTAAAAAACTACATGACCTCGAGGTCAAAGACGCACAATTCATCTTTCAGTCGGTCTGGACTTTGCTAGAAGAAGAGCTTGGTGAGGAGAATCTTCGCTTTCCAAAAGAGATTTTCTGGCTGAATGGTGCGCCAGGCGCAGGTAAGGGTACGAATACGGATTTCATAATGCGCTATCGTGACCTAACAGCTCCTCCGGTGGTGGTCAGTGAATTGTTGAAAAGCCCCGAAGCGCGCAAGAAGATCGATGCCGGTATGTTAGTGGGCGATCGCGAGGTGATTGAGATCATCTTACGTAAACTCCTTGAGCCTGTATATCAAACAGGTGCTGTGGTAGACGGCTTTCCGCGTACCAAAGTACAGGTGGAGTGTGTTAAGTTGCTGTTTAATAAGCTCGTCTCATTGCGAAATAAATACGCAGATACGCTCTTTGCTCAATATTTTAAGAAGCCGCACTTCCATATTGTAGTATTGTTTGTCGATGAGAAGGAGAGTGTTCGGCGTCAGCTCTACCGTGGAGAGCAAGCTAAGCTGCACAATGATGAAGTCGGTGAGTCCGGCGTGGGTGAGCTGATGGAAGTCCGTGCGACCGACCTTGATTCCGCAGCTGCGCTCAATCGTTATCGTACTTTTAAGGAAAAAACGTACGGCGCGCTTAAGGATCTGCGCGAAATATTCTTCTATCATTTCATCAATGCGCATGGCACGATTGATGAAGTGCGTCGGCGTATCGATAAAGAGCTTCGTTACCAAGGCTCACTGGAGCTAGATGAGGCAACTTATGATCGTCTCTCTTCCATTCCAATTGCGAGCACGCTGTCAAAGCACGCGCGGCAGGATCTGGTGGATCGTCTTGATTCATATGAACAGTGTAATGCGGATCTGTTTGAGAAGGTGGTAAATACGATCAATCATGTTTTTATGCCGATTATTCAGCGTCATGCAATTTCAGGCATGGCAGTGGTAAATACCGAGGATCCGGTGTTTCATCATGAACAAGCACTCGCTATGTTAATCGATATTTTCTCAGAACGTGGATATCATGCCATTATTGATGTCCACCGTGAAGAAGTGCCGGATTCAATTGATCCGAAGACTTTCAAGATAAAGACCCGAATCAAGCCAGTCTATCGCGTGCGTGTGCAGTTTACTGGCTCTGAAATTCGCCGCGGGCGTTAAATAAATCGGTAGGGTTTACGGACGTCACGCCGTTAGGATTCAGATGACAGGCGTGCGGTTGTTGCGCCTTAATGCGCATTGTTTGCCAATTTCATAGATCGGATAGGGGGTTGGTTGATCACAGGTATGAGATCTTAGCACAAGTATGATCAAGTCTGTTTAGTTTTAGTAAAATTAATAAATAACGTTTTATGTGACAGGAATAAGTTTGTTTATTATCTAGCGATTTATTGCATAGGTTTAATGGAAGCAAGATATCCTATTATATACGTCCGCGGATATGCTGGCACTCAAGGCGAAGTGGAAGATACGGTTGCGACTCCATACATGGGGTTTAATTTAGGTGCTACCAAACTGCGGCAGTCGTATACTGGTGAGGTACTGTCTAATGTCTTTGAGTCGCCACTTATTCGACTGATGAAAGACTATGGTTATGTGGATGCGTACCACGATGGACAAATTAAACCAGATGGCCCGATCCCGCAGGAGTCGGTTTGGATTTTTAGATATTACGACACCACGTCCGAAGATTTAGGGACTGGCGAGCGTAAGGAGATCGAGTTTCATGCCAACCGTTTACGCGAGTTTATCCTTCATATCCGAGATGCTACGGCCGCATCTCGGGGAGATCATCCGTTTCGGGTGTATTTAGTAGCCCATTCGATGGGCGGCCTGGTCTGTCGCTCCTATCTCCAGAATTCGCAGATTACCGGCATAGATGGCGCTCCTGCTCAATCATGGGAGGATAAAGGTGTCGATAAGTTCTTCACATATGCCACGCCGCATGGTGGCATTGATTTACGCAAAGGTATGGGGTGGGCTGAGGGGTTAAGAGATTTTATTGATCCGAATAATGCGGCGAGTTTTGGTGCAAAGCGCATGCGTGAGTTTTTAGACTTAAGGTCAGATCAACCTTTAAACTCTATGGGCGGAAAGTTTCCTGCTGAGCGGGTAATGTGCATGGTGGGCACTGACTCAAAAGATTATACTGCCGCAGCGGGTATGGCTCGGCGGGTCGTAGGTCCTTTGAGCGACGGTTTAGTTGCGATCAAGAGTGCCTCCGTCTTAGGTGCAGCACGTGCTTTTTTACATCGTAGCCATTCGGGGCATTACGGAATTGTAAATTCAGAATCATGTTATCAGAATTTAACGCGATTCTTGTTTGGTAATATTAGGGTGGATGGCAGCCTCATTGTGGAGAGCTTGAGGTTACCTAAAAAAATACAGGAGCAGTATGTTGCAGGTAAGCAGGTGTGTGCCTCCTACAATTTTGACACAATTATAAGTGTCCGTGGGCAACGATGGGATCTACATCGCCGTCTTGTCAGTGAAGGATCTTCTATTTTTAGAACATTTGATGAGCTCTGTCGTCGAACCCCGCCGCGCCATCCACATCTATTTTCGACTTACTTATCACTTTCTCAACGGATGAATACACGTAGGAAGTCGCTGGGTTTTTCGATTGATTTATCAGTGCTCGTTCCTGAATACGAAGTCGATGGTAAGTGGTTTGCGGATAATCATTTCCAAGGAGGTTATATCTACCGAGATAAAATTAATCTGGAAGTGACGCCAGCATCGGATGGAGGATGGCTGCTTCGTTATGGTTTTGACAGTAAATCACCCAACCGGGCGATTCATCGAGTCGCTGGGATTCGCGACAGCGCGGCGGTCACATTTAATCTTCCAATCGAAACGCGTGCAGATCCCGGGATCAAGGCGTCTCTCCGGCTCGTTTGCATGCCTTGGAACTGAGCCAGAATTTTTGCTATAAGTAATATGGGTACGATCTCACAGTCTGAGAATTATAGTGAGGCTCGCCATGCGTTGCGGCAGGCGTACCAAGCATCTAATTTGACGCTGTACCTTGGGGCGGGTGTGTCTGTAGCAAGCAATTTACCAGCATGGGATCAGCTTGTTTACATGATGTATGCATTTGTGCTCAACAAGGAGGACAAGTGGTTGAAGTGGAACCCATTCATTAATTACCTTCAAGCGATTGCAGAGTATTTGAAAAAGCATGAATCCGAGCCTCTTGAAATTACAGCTAGAAAAATTCGAGACATCTATGTGCGCGAACTTGAAAAGCCAAATGATTTTACCAAGGACCTTCGGACCCTTTTGTATAACGGTTATATCAGTGAGTTAGATAGGGCTACGGTGCATGGCTATGATAGCTTTGATGCGGAGGGTCTTTATCTTACTAATCCAACACTGCGTGGAGTGTATGAGCTCTGTCGTGGTCAATCTTCGGGAGTCAAGTCCGTGGTCACCTATAATTATGATGCATTGCTTGAAATCTTACTGAATGACGTATCTCTCAATAGTCATGATCGCAGAGCATATCAAAGTGTTTTCAGTCAAGAGGAGTTGAACCCAAATGTATTACCTATTTTTCATCCACACGGATTTTTACCGCCTGATTTGGCAGTTGGTTCGAATGAAGACGAAGTGATTTTTACCGAAGAACAGTACCACCGCGTAAGTATGGACCCTTACCATTGGTCAAACTTGATTCAATTATCTTCGATGTCCGGTACGGTTGGTTTAATGGTTGGTTTGTCGTTGTCAGATCGAAACATCAGGCGATTACTCGATTCTTTAGCTAGCTCGCCATTGCCAGTCCGTATTTATGCTTTATTGCAGGCACCTGATGTTGAATTGCCGGACGACGAACAATCGAGATTGATTCATGAACGCGCTTTAGAGATCGATGAGCGTAAGCGTAAAAGCAGCAAGACCGTTCAAGGTATACATGGAGTCAAAGGAACGAGTTATGCGACACAGATACGCGGCATTGTTGAAGAATTATCAAATCGAACCAAAGCGCAGCAAGAGGGTGTCTTAAAGAATATGGGAATCATACCTATCTGGTATGAAAGTCATGATGAGATTGAACCGTTCTGCAGAGCGATCAAATCGCCGTGAAAACTCTTATTTTAAACTAAAACTAAACTAAAAAACGAAAAATACAGATGTCTAACTTATCTATTAGTGATGCCTATTCCAACTTGTTTACCGCCCCGCTCAAAGCAGTGATTGATGCCGAGCGTGATTATTTAGAGCTCTGGATTCAGCGGCTTAAAATGATTAAAGAGATTCACACCGATGGTGCATCGGCTTTTATGAATGATGCTAATTTGAGTGATTTAATCGATTTGTATGTGCCCACCGTGCGACTGGAAGGTAATATAAGTACTTCACTAACGATGCGGATAGCTGGCGTCAAAGAATCGAGCGGAGGCTTATCTGCGGGCTTAACATTAGGTCCGATACATGCGTCCGGGGCGTTTGGTTTTACCTCACGCAAGTCCGAAGAGAGCGTCTTTCAGGCGTCGACGGAATTCGTATTGTCGAATAAAGCATTCAGCCTAACAGACTATTTAAAAGCATCAAAGCAGAGCGCGGTTTCGGTTGCCGATCTAGACGCGGCAGTGACGCTGTTAGGTAAAGATTTGGCCACGCGTCCGAGCTTACCTGCTGCATAATTGGAGGAGGTTGATATGACTGAAGCAGATTTTGACCAACCTATTCCGTTGAGTGACATGTTAAGTACTCTACAGCGTGAAATCAGTCGAGTACAGGACGATTCACTACTGGTATTGCCGGGTAGTTCTCGTGCTCTGATTGCAGATGACCTCACATTTAGTGTGCAGTTTAATTTCACACCGGTTGCAGCGTTGACCGCCGCCGAAAATGATGGAGTGTCCACTTTTGATTCAATTTTGGTCGATGCTGCTGGCGCGCATCAAATGACACTCACTGGTAAGCTTTGTTTAAATGTATCACCCGAAGCGCAACCATTGGGGAGAGGCGTAACATGAGTCGTTACCGAAACAATCCTCGCTTGAGTAGGAGTCGACGCCGTGATGAGCAGCGTGTGCTTGCTGAGAAGTTGGGAGTGAATGTGGATGCAGATCAAGATCCTGTTGCCGCGATTTTGAAGGTTAGTGGCTTACCAGCCGATACCCTGATCGATGAGGAATCCGGAGTTGCAGAGCTGTTTGCTCGTACCGTCCAAAATGTCCGCGAGGGCTTAAAGCCAGTGATGGATGATTCGGGTAAGTTGATTCAGGCGGCACACAATGCAGCAGTGGATATTAAAGTGGAGTTCAAGTCGGTCGACATGAAACGCAAGGGGCTCATTTTCAAATCGAAACAAAAACAGAGCACCATTGCGGTTCACTTAGCGACACGGATTCTTCCTGAAGAGTAAGTCATCAATGACCGAATGAATCGGCAGCATATAACATTAATTTTTAATTAGAACAGGAAACAACAGATGGTTGCAGGATTATTAGTGGTTTATTTATATCTAGTCGGTTGCATGTCTGCGGGCTACTTGATTTGTTTTTTCCCTGATACTAGTGCCAGCCCGATCGTCTTTATTGGTGGGTTGAGTAATGATCAGGGCTTTATGTTAATCGCTCTGTTCTCAGGAATCTGTGGCAGTTTTTTACATGCGGCACAGTCACTAAGTTCCTATCTTGGTAATCAGAAATTTATCGCATCCTGGGCTGTGTGGTTTTTAGTGCGTCCAATCATCGGAGGCATTTTAGCGCTGGCTATTTTCCTAACGCTCAAGGCTGGTTTGCTAGGTACGATTGATGCAGTGAATCCGTATGGAGTGACTGCAATTAGTTTACTGGGAGGTTGGTTTTCTAAAACTACGACCGACAAGTTGCAGGAAGTCTTCGAGGTATTATTCAAGACAAATGCAGATTCTCAAAGAGTGAATAAGCTGAAGTGAAGGCCATAGGCATGATAAAAGATTTTTTTGGTACTAAAATGATCCTTACGTCGAGGATGACCACGCAGTGGAGCGCAACGACTCGGGGTTAATTACTCTGCTTTGATCTGCTCTCGCGTTTGATTAGGTCAATTCGTACCCGCATGCTTTAAGTTCCTTGTTAACTTCAATTTTCCAAGCTCCAGCCTCATCTAGTTTGGCGTAAACAACACCGCTGATATCATTCGGTGTCTCAATCTCATCTTTCACTAGTGCGCATACGTTCTTTCGTCCTAGTTTCGCCATGAGGTATCCATGCTCAAAGACTACATTCTGTCTTGCCCGATTCTTTGGGGGCACATGCTTCTCGTGAATGCCCCTCCCGAGATCACACGCCGTGTATAATACTAAGGCAAAGTCGGCTTCATCTGAATAGTGTTTAATCTTTTCTATTATGGTCATCCCACTACTTGCTTTTTCGTGTAGTATGAGCGCCTCTAGGCCAACACTTTCAACATGACGTGCGACCTCTTGTTTTGCATTGTTATCTCTCCCGTGAACGATGAATACTTTCTTTTTTTGAGTTTTGGTGGGTATCGATACGCTTGCTGAAGCCACTGTAGTTTTTTCATTCGCTGCTGCGCTTTCACCGAACTCAAGAAGGTTTAGTACCTCTTCAAACTCCTCATTGAGATATCGTCTCCGATCAGCATATGTTCCGAATTTCTCTTTTATGAAGCCCCAGAAAGAGTTTAGACTTCTGTGGGTTTTGACCCAGTTTGGCAACAAGCCAGTAATATGTTCTTTCTGCAGTAGCTCATTTCTGAGATGCTGATATTCGCTGTCATCTGCATCCTCTCCCGTGGCATAAGTCATTAGGAGATTCATGAGATAACTCACCTTATCATAGTCTGTATTTAGGAATTCTATACTCATGGATTTCTGTTCTTTTGCAGATCAGTGTCTGGTGCGTTACCAATTACTCGGGATTGAGTTATTGTATTAGCTTTCGGTTTTCAGGGCATTGATTTAGTGAGTGTCTTATGATTCCTTGTTTACTGGAATCAGTAATAAATGACGTTTATTAGATGAGTCTAATAAGAAGTGGCAAGATTCGATTACCGTCTAATGGGTCACTCGTGGAGCATTATTGGCTGAGTTACACCATTGACAGAATCGGTACTGCATTGAATCGCTTATAAATAGTTGTAGGTGAGCTGTGGAGTGTGCGTGAGCTCCCAAAGAAAAAAGCCACCCCTTGTTGGGGCGGCCTTTTGTTTGGAATTGTTATTTTGCGCTTACGTCTTTGGTCGCAGACTTAGCTCTCAGCCTCAGCCTCAGCTGTGTCCGTGGCTGGAGAGTCAACATCAGCCACTTCGACATCTGCTTCACCCGCTTCTTCTTCGTCTGAAGCGACGACTTTGGAGATGCCAATTAAGGCATCTTTACCCGCGAGGTTGACCAGTTTTACACCGCTTGCTGCGCGACCTGTGATACGGACATCAGCGATCGGGCTACGAACGGCTTGGCCCTTCTTGGTAAACATCATGATCTCGTCCTGGTCTGTGACGCTGAGTGCGCCCGCGACCTTGTCAGATTTAATCGCGATGATACCCGAACCGCCACGTGATTGTGTCCGGTAGTCGGAGAAGTCTGTGCGTTTACCGAGGCCGTTGGCTCCTGCGATGAGGAGCTTGGCTTCGTCGTCGACGATCTCGATGGCAACGACTTTATCTTTTTCGCTCTTGAGTTTGATTCCGCGGACGCCGCGTGTCGCACGGCCTTGATCGCGTAGATCTTTCTCCGAGAAGCGGATTGATTGAGCGTTACTGGTGACGAGGACGATATCGTTGTCGCCATTGGTTAGGCGTGCGCCGATCAGGTTGTCACCTTCGTCGATGTTGATACCGATTAGGCCGCCTTTCCGGTGATTACGATAATTGGAGAGCATGGTCTTTTTGGTGACACCTTTCTCGGTGGCGAGGACAATGCGCTTTTCAGACTCTTCGAAACCATCGACACAAATCATCGCAGCAATCTTCTCGCCCTTTTGGAGCTCGAGGATGTTGGCGAGTGCGCGTCCCTTGGCGATGCGTGAACCTTCTGGTAGATTGTAGACTTTCTCGACATACACTCGGCCACTGTTCATGAAGAACATGATGTTATCGTGGGTGCTTGCAGTGAAGAGGTGTTCGACGAAGTCATCTTCGTACTGGCCAGAACCAATCACACCTTTGCCACCGCGTTTCTGAGAGCGATATTCATCCAGCGATGTGCGCTTCATGAAGCCCTTGTGGGTGACGGTGATCATGCAGCCTTCATTTGGAATGATATCTTCCATACTAAGGTCGCCATCGACTGCGAGGATTTCGGAGCGACGTGGGTTGCCGTATTTCTCCTTCATCTCAATCAGCTCTTCCTTGATCACTTCGAGCAAGCGATGCTCGTTTTCAAGAATGTCGCGCAGGTAAGTGATGATCTCCATGAGGCCAGCATATTCCTCTTCGATCTTATCACCTTCCAGTGCGGTGAGTTGATAGAGGCGTAGTTCGAGGATCGAGTTCGTCTGAATTTCAGAGAGCGGGTACTTGGACATCAAGTTACGCTTCGCTTCATCGCGACTGCTGGAAGCACGAATGATCTTCACAAAATCGTCGATATGTTCGAGTGCGATCTTAAAGCCTTCGAGGATGTGCGCACGTGCTTCTGCCTTGCGCAATTTAAACTGCGTACGGCGATAGATGACATTGCGACGATGGTCGATGTAGCAGCCGAGCATTTCCTTGATGTTCATCTGCTTCGGGCGACGGTTGTCGAGTGCGAGCAGGATCACGCCGAAGGAGCTCTCGAGGGCAGTGCTCTTGTAGAGCTGATTGATGATCACGCGAGGGATTGCACCACGCTTGAGCTCGATCACAATACGTGTGGTCTCGGTGGACTCATCACGCAGGTCAGCGATGCCATCAATTGCCTTTTCAGTAATCAACTCGGCGATACGCATCACCAGAGAGGCACGATTCACATTGTATGGAATCGCTGAGATGATGATCTCCTCCTTGCCCTTGGTCTCGACGATTTCGGCGATACCACGTGTGCGCACGATGCCGCGCCCAGTACGTAGGTAGCTTTGGATACCGGCAGTGCCGTGTACAAAGCCGCCGCCGGGAAAGTCGGGGCCGGGGATGATTTCAATGAGCTCATCGAGGCTGATATTTGGATTGTCAATGATCGCGCAGGACGCATCTATCACCTCAGCCAAATTGTGTGGCGGTATATTGGTGGTCATGCCGACCGCAATACCAGTGGAGCCATTCATCAACAAATTCGGCAATGCTGCTGGGAGGACGGATGGCTCAGTCGTGCTTTCCTTGTAGTTGGGCACGAAATCAACGGTATCTTCGTCGATATTTTTAAGCATCTCTTCAGCGATCGCTTCGAGTTTACACTCAGTATAACGATACGCAGCAGGGGGATCGCCGTCGATCGAACCGAAGTTACCTTGCGGTTTGATCAGCGGATAGCGCATGACCCAGTCTTGGGCGAGCCGTACCAATGTGTCGTATACTGAAGAATCGCCGTGCGGGTGGTAGTTTTTTAAGACTTCCCCGACCACACCTGCGCACTTATCGAAGTTGCGGTTATGTAGGAGGCCTTCACGCAGCATTGCGTAAAGGATACGGCGTTGTACGGGTTTAAAACCATCGCGAGCGTCGGGCAATGCACGACTGACGATGACGGACATCGAGTAGTCGATATATGCTGTCTGCATGATATCGATAATCGATGTGGCTTCCGCGCGATCTGCATCGCTTGGAATTTCTGGCGGTAATTCTGGTGGTAGTTCTTCGGACATGTTCTTTAAAAGGAGTTAGAAGCTGGCAGTTGGAAGCTAGGTAGCTTCGTTCTGTGGTTCATTTGATTCTCTATAATTAGACGTCGAGGTAGGAAACATTCAGCGCGTTGTCTTCGATAAATGCGCGGCGGGAAGGGACATCTTCTCCCATCAGCATGGAGAAGATGCCATCGGCCACTGCGGCGTCTGCAATGTCGACTTTTAGCAGGTTGCGTGTCTTCGGATCCATGGTGGTTTCGAAGAGTTGTTTCGGATTCATTTCCCCAAGACCCTTGTAACGTTGAATACTTAGGCCGCGGCGACCAATCGCGCGGATGTTTTCGATCAGCTCGATGATAGAGTTCAACTCAATGATATTCTCCTTCTTCGCATCGCCTTTGTTTTCTATTAATTGGTAGCGTGCGTCGTCGGTTTTGCTGAATGTATTCACATCCATACCTGCATCGGCCAGTTCGCGCAGGAGCTTGGTCATCTCAGTGGATTCGTAGATTTCGTGGAGTGAAATACGCTGCTGTACCGTGACGCCTAACTCGTTTTGAACTTCGAGATTTAAGGTGTCGCTAGCATCGGCATCCGCGAGTCCGAATTCCTGATGGAAGGCGGCGCGCTCGTCGTCGTCCCTTATGTAGCGGAACTCTTCGTTATTACCGGTGCGGATACGAGCGATGTAGCGAGGCAGTTCGTGTGTCTCTTTTTTATGTTGGTCGAGGTACGTTGCGAAATCGCAACCGTAGCGTGTGACGCCGCGGCCGACCATCTCCATGCGCGATAAGATGTGAACGACCCGTTCGATCGTTTCGCTAGCAAGATCTTGATTATCACGCAGGCGTATGAAATTAACATCTTCGGTGCCGAGTTCGAGCAAGATACGATTGAGCTCGGCATCGTTATCGATGTATTGCTCGCGGCGCTTGCGCTTGATCTTATAGAGTGGCGGTTGCGCGATATAGACGTAGCCTGACTCGATCAAACCACGCATCTGGCGGAAGATAAAGGTAAGCAGGAGAGTGAGGATATGCGCGCCGTCGACGTCCGCATCCGTCATCAAGATGATCTTGTGGTAGCGCGCCTTGGATGCATCGAACGCGCCGTCACCCTCATGATCGCCGATGCCAGTGCCCAAAGCGGTGATCAAGCTGCGAATTTCATTATTGTTGAGCACTTTATCGAGGCGGGCTTTCTCAACGTTGAGCAATTTACCACGAATCGGCAGGATCGCCTGCGTCGCACGGTCGCGCCCTTGCTTAGCGGATCCACCTGCGGAGTCACCCTCCACAATATAGAGCTCGGAGACGGCTGGATCCTTCGAGGAGCAGTCGGCAAGTTTACCAGGCAGGCCGCCGGTGGAGAGTGCCCCTTTGCGAACGGTTTCGCGGGCCTTACGAGCCGCATCGCGAGCACGTGCAGCGTGTAGACACTTTTCGATGAGACGTTTCGCTGTTTGCGGGTTTGTCTCGAAGTAGTATTTGAGTTGCTCTCCAGTGATTTTTTGCACGATGCCATCGACCTCACCATTGGAAAGTTTGGTTTTGGTTTGGCCTTCGAAGCGCGGCTCAGGAACTTTGACTGAGATGACGGCCGTCAAGCCTTCGCGAGTATCATCGCCAGTGAGGCTTGGGTCCTTATCCTTGATCAGACTATTTTGCTTCGCATAGCCATTGATAACACGTGTCAGAGCGGTACGGAAGCCAGAAAGGTGAGTGCCACCTTCAACGTTATGAATTGAATTTGCGTAGGCGTAGATTTGATCGTTGTAGCTGTCGTTATACTGCAGCGCGATGTCGACGACTATGTTGGCATCAAGGTCCGGATTAGGCGTAGGTGCTTCGCCATGGAAGCTAATTGGCTCTTCATGGACGACATTTTTGTTCCCATTGAGGAACTTTACGTATTCGGAAATACCGTCCTTAAAGATGAAGGTGCTGGTCTTATTGACTCGCTCATCAACGAAGGCGATTTTGATCCCGGGATTGAGGAATGCGAGTTCGCGTAGACGTTTTGCCAGTAGTTCGAATTTAAAATCACGCGTGGTTTCGAAGATTTCAGGATCTGGGAAGAAGGCGATGCGGGTACCAGTGCGCTTGGTATCGCCAATGATTTTCATTTTCGACGTGGTGATACCGCGCGAGAATTCCATCTTGTGAACTTTGCCTTCGCGGCGCACTTCAACTTCAAACCATTCCGATACGGCATTCACGCACTTGGCGCCGACCCCGTGTAAACCACCAGAGACTTGGTAGGCACCTTTGCCAAACTTACCACCTGCGTGGAGGTTGGTCATCACAAGCTCGAGGGCAGGGATGTTATACTTGGGGTGAATGTCGACTGGGATGCCGCGGCCGTCGTCTTCGACCGAGCAAGAGCCGTCGTTGTGGATGCTTACAGTGATCTGCGAACAGTGACCAGCGAGAGCTTCATCGATCGAGTTATCGACAATTTCAAAAACGCAGTGGTGGAGACCACGTTCGTTGGTGTCGCCGATATACATATCGGGACGTTTACGGACACCTTCGAGACCTTCGAGCTTCTGAATTTTGGAAGAGTCATAGACGTCATTGACGACGTCTTTGGTCGCAGGATCTAGAGGTAATTCGGGGTTTGAATCTACAGGCTTATCTTGTTCTGACATAAGCGCTCATTTATGCCTGCCTGACGGCGGTCTGACCACTAAAAAGTGACATTTTTTTGGTTTTTTTTAATGTATCTTATCATGATGTCTGTCAGCAGGTTATGTGGCTTTTTTTGTGCGTAAAGAAAAGGGACTCAGATTCAAGTTTACTTCTTGAGTCAAGAGCCTAACTTAAGTGCTGTGAAACTCTCTCATAAACTAGAATATGCCTGCCGCGTGTTAGCGCAATTGGCGCGCACGCACGGGCAAGATAAGTTGGCTCATATCGATGAGTTGGCGGAGGCTGAAAAGATCCCAGCAAACTATCTGGTGCAGATTTTAAATGAGTTGAGAAATGCCGGGCTCATCGTCAGTAAGCGCGGCAAGCAAGGTGGTTATGCTTTATCAAAAGGGCCCGAGCGTATTGGTTTGAACGAGATCGTCACGGCAGTTGATGGCGAGCTGTTGGAACGCAATTTTGAAGATACTGGGCATTCAGGTAAGCGCGTCGCGCACATCTGGTCTGAGATCGGCGTCGAATTTGAGAAGAAGATCAGCAGTTACACCTTAGAAGCCTTCGTAGTGGAGGATACCAACGACATGTATTACATCTGAACCAGTACGAAAGTGGGAAAGTACGAAAGTGGGAAAGTGGGAAAGTGGGAAAGTATGACGGTGTGCGGATGTAAGGCCTGCCAAGGTTGTGATCGACGGACAGGCAGATCAACCCGAATCAAGCGCACGTTTCGGTGCTAGGTTTTAAAAGCTCCAGAAGATCGGCACTACAAATACCGTCACGGTGAAGCAGATAATGTTCAGCGGTAGGCCGACCTTGGTGAAGTCAAAGAAGCGGTAGCCACCGACGCCATACACATAGGTGTTGGTCTGGTAGCCGATAGGAGTAGCGAAGCTCGCGGATGCGGCGATACATGCACCCACAACCAGCGGGCGTGGATCGATCCCGAGCGTCGTCGCAATGCCCAAGGCAATCGGCACCATGAGTGCAATCGCGGCATTGTTGGAAAGAAATTCGGTAAAGGTTGATGTGATGATGTAGACAAATGCGAGTATGAGTACATTTTGCAGATGTTCAGGGGCAAAGTTCTGCACGAAGTGAATCATGCTTTCGGCGATCATGAGGCTCGCTCCGGTGGAGTCCATGGCTTGTCCGAGTGCAAGCATGCCAAAAATGATCATTAGGATGCTGAATTCGACAGATGCGTAGGCATCTTTGGGTTTCATGCAGCCGGTGAGCATTAGTAACGCGACACCCAGCGAAACCGCTGCAACAATTGGCACGAGATTGAGTGTTGCCATGGTGACGATGCCGATTGTCACAGCAATGGCGATGGGCATTTTTGCCCGAACGCTACGTGCTGGCAGGCGCGGACGGTCCAGTAGGATGATTTCTTCACTGCTGGAGAGCGAGTTGATCGCTTTTGTAGAACCCATCATCAGCAAGGTGTCACCCGGCTGCAGTCGCAGACTGTCGAGGCGGTCGCGCTGGTTATGCCCTTTGCGGTGTACTGCAACCACAACCATACGGAAACGTTGGCGGAAGTTGATTTCGCCAAGGGTTTTCCCCGCGATTGTGGCGTGAGGGCCGACGACACCTTCGACGAGGGCGCCTTCATCGGTAGCAATCGTTTCTAGGCCAGCAGAAATTTGACCATGTAGGCTGATGCCTTTAATTGAGTTGGCTTCAGCGACGCCAGACGGGCGACAAGCGAGCACGAGGCGATCCCCGACTTCCAGCTTAGTGCGTTTCGGGTCACCTTTAACGGCTACACCTTGCCGCACGATTTCAAGTAGTCGAATGCCGCGACCTTTGAGCATGCCGCTCTCTAGTGCGGTCTGTCCCTTTAGCTCTGAGCCGGCGCGTACGAATGCTTCCGTCATGAATTCTTTCCGCTCTTCATCACTGAGGATTGAAGTCAGTGTTTCGCGGTGCGGGAGCAATTTGTTACCGAAAAAGACGAGATAAAGGGAGCCGCAAGCAAGGATTGGTAGACCCACCGCAGCGAGTTCGAACATACCTATTGGAGCATGGCCAGAGTCGAGTAAGATGCCACTGGCGAGTAGGTTGGTACTGGTGCCGAGCAGTGTGCAGGTGCCACCGAATATAGATGCGTACGAGAGTGGGATCAGTAGCTTCGAAGAGGCGATACCCATTTCGCGCGAAAGTGTGAGTACTACAGGCATCAATACGATGACGACTGGTGTATTGTTGATAAAGGCCGAGACCGCAGCCACCCCGATTACCATAATGAACATGAAGAACCGGTAGGGCAGCTTGACCATGCGGCGCAAGTAGCTGGTGATCAGGTCAATTGCGCCGGTGCGTTCGAGCGCGCCACTGACGATAAACATTGCGGCGATGGTGAGTGGTGCGGAGTTGCTGAAGACATTCAACAGCGCTTCCAAGTCGGGAAGCTCGTCACTCTTGGTCAGCATGCTGACGAAAATTAGTACGCCAAAGACGGTCACAGCAGTGAGGTCTGCCGAGATACGTTCCCAAATAAAACTGACGATCGCAAAAGCTAGGAGTGCGAATACAAATATTATTTCCCAAGTCATTTTATATGGTGGTAGGCTATGGTTGGGTTAGCGGGTTTGGGCGGATTGGATCATCCTGTTCTTCACTGCGGGCCCAAAAGTAGAAGGATATTGCAAGAATTGTAAGGGAAAAACCCATATTTACTACTTTCATGATGATACCACCGAGAATTTGATCGTTCAGCGGGTCTAGGTCGATGATGCGCGGTGCCCATGCGTAGGTCGGGTAGATCGATTCGCCTGCGAAGGTGAGGAAGGCAAACACTGGAAGTTGACCAACCATCAGGAGGAAAATCGCGAGCATTCGTATGCCGTAGCTGCTGCGCGGTACGCGATTGGATAAAGTGAGGTAGGGCCAGAGCATCAGTAGACCGAGAGAAAACATGGTCCAATGCTCCAGCACGTGAATACGTTTATCATGCAGCGCCATTTCATACAGAGCAGGTACGTGCCAGACGGTGTAGACGAAGGTGAACAATAGGCCGCCACAGACGGGGTGTGTCAGCACACGCATGACTTTGCGCAGCCATTCCGGTTTGAGTAGCCAGTCAATCAGCCATGCAGGTGTGCCGAAGAGGAACAAGACCGGGCTTACGTAGATCAACAGCATGTGTTGGACCATGTGTGCGGAAAATAGAAACTGTTCACCAATTTGATCCAGCGGTGAGCCCACCGCAAGATAGACATTGATGAGCCCAAGATAGAAGAGAATCGCTTGGCCACGTGAAAACGCAGTGTTGGGCGCGATGCGCTCTCGCAAAGGACCTACTCCGAGTGCGTAGAGCCAACCAAACAGCAGGATGGTGATTAGTAGCAGAGGCTCAGTATGCCAGTGTAATTGCATGTTGGTTGATGTGCTGCAGAAGTCGTTATAAAAAAGAAAGGACGATAGTTGCCTATCGTCCTTGAAAATCTCAACTCTGATTTACATTAGAACGCTGTGATTGCTTCAAAATCGACGTAACTGCGGTCCAAAATAAACATCAGAGCGATTACAGTACCGGTGGCAATGACCAGCCCAGTGCCAAAGGCTAGGGTGAGTAGCAGGCGGTCGTAAATCAAGTGCATGAACCAAGCGATCACGCTGATAAATTTAAACAGCGAAAGCGCAATCAGAACCGTGAAGATCACGGCTTGGTTGATCGGTAGATAAACCAAGACTAGCTCAACGCCAGTAATCGCAGCCAATGCCAGCGCCAGGTTAATGAAAGCGTGATACTTTTGTGCTTCGCCGTTGTGGTCGGTTTCGGAAGGAGAGTGCGCGTCAGACATAATGCTTCTTAAATAAATTCGATCAGGTAGATCGCGGTGAAAATGATAATCCAAACAATATCAACAAAGTGCCAGTACAGACCAGCAATTTCAACATCTACGGCACTTTGATGGGCATCCATCTTGCCCGTAAATGAGTAAAAATACATGCAAATGAGCCAGAAGACACCAATTGCTACGTGCACGCCGTGCGTACCAGTTAGCATGTAGAAGGTCGATCCGAAGGTACCACTACTTAAGGTGAGACCAGCATGGACGAACTCGGTGAACTCATATACTTGGCAACCGAGGAAGATTAGGCCGAAGAAGATCACGCCGATGGTGTTGCGGCGGAAGCTCTTAATATCTCCTTTATGCATGGCAGATACTGCGAGTGCCATTAGGAACGAACTCATTAACAAAATGAACGTTGAGAATGAGGTAAGCTCTAGGCTGAAGAGCGACGTAGGGTCGTAGGACTCGGGATATAACTTACGGTATATCAGGTGAGTCGAAATCATGGTGCCGAAGAACATGCAGTCAGAACCAAGGAAGAGCCACATCAGTAGCTTCTTATTGTTGACCATCAAGCTGTGGTGGCCGTCGTCGTTGTTGTGGGCGTCGTCGCTCATTATTTTGAAATTCTAAAGTGCTAAATTACTAAAAGGTTCAAGCGTTAGCTCAGATTTTGTCTTCCTCAGGGTGGAGGTGATAGCCGCCAGGGCCTTCGACTGCCCAAAGAATGATGCCGAGGGCGATGGTAAATAGGCCTGCAATGGCCACATACCCCATATAGGGGATCCCTACTTGCATGAGGCAGAGCCCCAGGCCAAGCGGCGCAAAACCAAAGGATGCGAGTACTGGCATCCAGGATTGGCTCGGCATGTGTATCCCATGTCCGTCGTCCGCCTCAAAGTTAATATTGCGGTTTTCTGGGCCGTGTTTGTGCTCCCAGAGTGCATCGCGCGCAGGGATGATCGGAGTGCGGCCAAAGTTGTAGTGTTGCGGCGGCGACGTGGTCGCCCATTCGAGTGTGCGGGCATCCCATGGGTCATTGCCTGCTGGCTTGCCTTTGGTCATACAAAGAATGATATCAATCACAAATAGCAAGACGCCAAAAGCCAGGATGAAAGCCCCGATGGAGCAAACCATGTTATAGCCGTCCCAGCCAAATCCAGAAAGATAGGTGTGGGTGCGTCGCGGCATTCCGATCAAGCCCAGAAAGTGCATGGGGAAGAAGGTCACATTCAGACCAACTGTAGTGAAAATTGCGACCCAGGTGCTGAGGTTACCAGTCCACATCTTACCGACTATTTTGGGTAGCCAGAAGTAAATGCCGCTGATAGATGCGAGCAAGATACCACCAATTGCAACATAGTGGAAGTGCGCGATCACAAAGTAACTGTCCTGTTGCTGCGCATCGGCCGGAGCAGCGGAGTGCATAATACCGGAGAAGCCTCCCATCATGAACATCCAGATGAAACCAATACTGAAGATCATTGGCGCATCGAAACGTACGCGACCACCCCAGAGTGTGCCAATCCAGTTAAAGATCTTTACCCCGGTGGGTACCGCTATGGCCATCGTCAAGAGAGAGAAGGCGGCGGTTGCCACTTTACCCAAGCCAGTAGTGAACATGTGGTGCGACCACACTGCAAAGCCGAGGAAGCCAATCACCGCACCGGAGAACACCACGATCGGGTAGCCGAAGAGTGGCTTTTTGGAAAAGGTTGGAAGTACCTCGGAGACGATCCCCATTGCAGGTAGGACTAGAATGTAAACTTCTGGATGACCAAAGATCCAGAATAAGTGCTGCCACAAGATTGGTTGTCCACCTTCTGCGACCTGGAAGAAGTTGGTGTCAAACATGCGGTCGAACATTAGTTGCCCGAGTGCGATCGTAATCGCCGGGAATGCGAAGATGATCAGTAGTGAGACGACTAGTGTCATCCAAGTGAATACCGGCAAGCGCATCATCTTCATGCCTGGGGCGCGCATATTGAGAATTGTAGCCACGAAATTCATTGCTGCACCCAACGATGCGATACCAAGTATCTGCAAGCCAAGGATCCAGAAGTCAGTGCCCGCGCCAGTGAATTGTCGTTCTGTCAACGGAGCATAACCGAACCACCCCATGCCAGGGACAAAGTCATCCATTCCCGCAGTCGGACCCGATGCAGTAAACCAGCCGAGCTCGGAAAATGCCTGCATCAACCAGCTGAAGTTCAGCACCAACGCACCTGCAACAAAGGTCCACAGGCTAAAGCTATTGAGCCGCGGAAAGGCCACATCACGCGCACCGATTTGCAGTGGCACGAGGAAATTGAAGAACGCTGCATTCAACGGCATGATCGCTAAGAAAATCATGGTTGTGCCGTGCATCGTGAATAGCTGGTTGTAGCGCTGTGCAGAGACTAGGTCATTCTCGGGCACTGCTAATTGGGCGCGAATGATGAGTGCTTCGATGCCGCCAATAAGCAGGAAAAAGAGGGCAATCGCACCATACATGATGCCGATCTTTTTGTGGTCAACAGTCGTGAGCCAGTCAATCAGAACGCTCTTGCTATGATCCGGGCGCATGAAGCCGAGATTACTGGTCTCAGGTTTGAGCGCGTGATCGTGCGTGGTACTGGAGGTGGGTGTGTCAGTTAGCGTGCTGCTCATTGTAGTGATCTACTTGAGGGTTTGCAGGTAAAGAGAGATTTTACGGATTTCGTCATCAGTGAGTAGTTCGTCAAGTTCGCCGATGCCACCGCCATTCGCTTTCCACATGCGATTGCCAGGTTTGACGACGTCGGTTTCTTTGATCCATTTGAAGAAATTCTCATACTGTTGTGCTTCATCGACAGAGCCGTCTTCGGCGCGGTGATTTAGCCAGCCAGCTGCCATTGATAGACGGGAGGCGACCTTGGTGAGGTTTGGTCCAGCCACGCCGAGCGCGCGTGGGTTGCCATTCACGGCATGACAGGTGGCACATTTACCGCGAGTCATGAACAAGTTGAGGCCTTGGTTGATGTCGTCGCTAAGTGTTTCTGGAGAATCATTTAAAGTGCTGTACCAGTCATCCCAGCTCATGCCGTTTGGAGTGGTATGGCCTTGCTTGATGTCACTGACCCAATCAGCAAATTCGTCGTCACCGACAACGGTACTGCGAAATAACATGCGCGCATGCGAGTCGCCACAATACTCAGCACATTGGCCATAGTAATAATTGTGAATTTCATCTTGCAGGTACTGCGCATAGGCTGCGCGAAGTTCCTCGTCGGTGCCAGTAGCATTGTTTTTCTCCTGCCAAGCCTCGAAGGAATCTCCCGCTTGAATCCACATTTGGTTGGTACGCCCTGGTATCAAGTCCACCTTACCGGCGATTCTTGGCAGCCAAAAGGAGTGGATGACATCTTTCGAGCGCAGTTCGAGTCGTATCACTTTGCCTGCTGGGATGACCATTTCATTGGCAGTGGAGATGCCGAGTTGCGGGTAGTCAAATGCCCACCACCATTGGTAACCATTGACGCGGATTGTAAGCACGTTGTCTTCTTCCGCTGCAGCGAGGCCATCACCTTGATACCATTCGCCAAGTTGGCTTTCTTCTGAGAAGGGGATGTCATGCGTATACCAGATCGCACGCAAAGTTGGGACCGCAATAATAACAAGCAGCAGAATCGATGCACCAATGAGGCCAATTTCAACCAGTGGGTTCCCGTGTCCTTGTGTAGGGAGCGGACGTGTATCATTTTTCTTTTCGCGGAATTTGAACATCGCAACCAAGTAGAACGCACCCACTAAAACGAAGATAAACGTGGAGACCCAAACCGTTATCATGAAGAGCTCGTACTGAGTCTCAGCGACTGGACCCTTAGTGTCGAAAGTCGACATACGAGTATTGACGTCACAACCACCTAGTAAGGTGAGTGTAATTAGAGAAATTGCTAGCGCAATGAGTTTACGGAGTCCGCTGGATGCGTTCTTCACGAGCAGTTGATAGTGGTTGGTTGTAAAGAGAGTGAATTGATTCGAAAATCAAAGAAAGGATCTAAAGAGACTGGTAACACCTGACAAGATAATCTTCATGGATTGCAATCAATCAGCATGGCTTTTTCATCCTATAAGATGCAGTAATTAATTGAATGTGCTAAAACCATTGATAAAGGAAGCAATAGACAAGAACGCCTGTGACTGAGACGTAGTACCAAATGGGAAAAGTCCAGCGGGCCCAGGCACGATGTTTTTCACGCTTACCTTTGATTGCAAGTGTCAGTGTGGTGAGCACTAGTGGCACAATGGCGATGGCTAGTATAATATGCGATACCAGCATTACGTAATAGATCGTACGCCACGCACCATCACCGGCAAAGGGTGTGTGTACGCCTTGTACCAACCATTTGTGGAGTAAATAAAAGCACAGAAAAATGACTGATACGCCAAACGCGCTCATCATGCATCTGCGGTGTGCGCGCTCGCGGCCTGTTTTGATGCAAATGAAGCCGATAGTCAGCAGCACGGTTGCCGAGCCATTTAGCAGCGCGTTGACCGTGGGAAGTGCTTCAGTAAATGACATAAATCAAATGTTTGGCGTTAGTTAGAGTAGCCAGAGGTCCAATACCAATGGTAGTAGCAGAGCGGGTAAATAGATGATCGACGCAAAAAACAACTTACGAGCAGCAATGTCGCGCTGATTTGTTTTAAGAAATGCAATCGATGGGCGCAGCATGTAAATGCCAGTCGTAATAGCGATCACACCGTAAATCCAAGTGGCGTAGCCGAGGAGCACTGGCAGGAGGGTGCTAGCAATCAGGGCAAGGCAAAATACAAAGGATTGCACGGCTACCTTGCGGCCTGTGGTGTCGGCATTTGAGAGCATCACGAAGCCACCCTGAGCATAGTCCTTGCGGTGTGTCCACGCGATCGCGAAAAAGTGTGGCATCTGCCAGAGGAATAAGATCGCAAATAAAATCCAGCCCAGCGTGCTAATCCGTCCCTCTGCAGCAGCCCATCCGATCAACGGCGGAAGTGCCCCAGGGATAGCACCGATAAGTGTGTTCCACGTAGTGAAGCGTTTCAAGGGGGTGTAAAGTAGTACGTAGGAAGCAATGGTAGCCGCGGTCAATGTACCCGCTAGTAAATTGGCACCTTTATAGAGTAGAAAGCAACCTAGTACGCTAAGCCCTAGCCCGTAAATAAAGGCATGCAGTGGTGCAATGCGGCCTGCAGGTATTGCGCGATCTTTCGTCCGCACCATTTTGGCATCTGCTTCGCGTTCGAGCCACTGGTTTAGCACGGCTGCACCACCTGCGGCGAAAGAAGTGCCTACGAGCAGACTAAACAGTACGCTAAAATCACGTATGGGGTCCGCGGAGAGATAGCCGCAGACTGCGGTCACTACAGACAGAAAGCTCAAGCGCGGCTTGGTCAGCTCATAAAAATCCTCTATACGCCCGCGCAACGAAACATCCGGTTCGGACGAACCAGCGAGAGCAGAAGTTTCTGTAGTGTGATGACTCAATTGGTTAGCGAGCGCGTTTAGGTAGAATGGCCCTGCGCAGTATCTTAGGCAGTTGGCTTCTGGTTCACGCGACGATGAGCTAGAAAAGTTAAGCCCCACGTGCTGGCAAGTAGAAAAGCTCCGACCAAGTGGTGAATTGTTGCGACATAAGAATTCCTGACTGTCCAGATGGTTAATGCGCCGAGATAAATTTGCACGAAGAGCAGACCTAATATGGTTAAGATCCAAAACATGAAGGCTTTGCGAGTAATGGGATTGGCCCAGAGCTTGCTCAAATAAAGCAGTAGGATCACCGTAAGTATTAAGGCGCCAACCCGATGTGCAAAGTGAATGGCCACATCAAAATTCCAATAGGCAGGCAGTAAACTACCGGGTTGCGACATGGGGAATTGGGCGATTGCCAGACCTGCTTTTGCATGGCGCATAATTGCGCCAACGAGGATTTGTAGGAAAATAGCGGTGGTACATACAATGCCCCAGCGTTGCAGCGATACGGGAACGGCCTTGGTTAGGCCAGCTTGGCGCTGGATCCAGAGTTTTGAACTTCCCAGTGTAAGTGCCACTAGAATGCCTAGCACGATCATTGCGCCGCAGGCATGTATGACGGCAAAGCTCTGCGCCACTAGATTATGGTCTGCTTGAGTGTTGAGGGCATCGAAGCGTACACGCGCGCCACCGAGTACTCCTTGTAGAATGACTACTAGAACGAGTATGCGCGAACAGGTGCGCATCCAGCTTCGCTCTTCTCTAAGCCAAGTAAACAGCAGAAGGCCAAGTGAAAGGAAGCCGACAATCATGCCCAGTAGGCGGTGACTGTGTTCGGCAAGCATATCGGATTCTACGATCCAGTCATCCGGGTTGAGTGAGCCGTTTGAAAGAGGCCAATCGAGAAAGGCCATGCCTGCATCGATCGTGGTAGTGAATCCACCCGCAAAGAGCAGTGCAGTGATCCAGCAAAGAGCAAAGATACAGGAGGCATAGAGCCAAGGTTGATAATCGGCGGTGCGTTTTGGTGTGAAAGAATTCATGGCTGTTGATACGAGAAGGGAATGTGCGCACTTCGCTCTCAGTATCAAGCGGAAGATTCGATCTCTCGCATCTTCTTTTCTTTGCATTATTTAATTTGAATTTTTTCGGACGAACCCTGACACTCACAGCTTATTATAATGAACAAAGCTGCCTTTTTTAATACGCTAATTAATACGCTTCGAAAAGAAGCCTTGCACGCCGTTAAAGCGTCGCAAGATGCGGCAGACTATGCGACTAACGAGGAATCCCGTGCAGAATCGCAATGGGACACTCAAGGGCTCGAAGCCTCCTACCTAGCTGCAGGGCAAGCAGGACAGGCCAAGCAATGGGCTGACGCGGTTGAGGGATTGCAGTCGAAGCGTGACGATTTACTCAAGACCAACACCGACATTTCACTTGGCGCATTATTCAAAGTCGACTTGGGCGGTGTAGAGGAAGTGTTCTTTTTGGCTGGAGTTGCCGGGGGGCAGGTGATTCAGGTGGACGATATTGCAGTGACTGTGATTACAGCGCAGTCACCGTTGGCAGCCCGAGTACGGGGGCTAAAAATCGGCGAGACGTTTACTCTGCCCAACGGGAAGCTAGGCGAGATTCTAGCGATCGAGTAGCTAGCGTTCAAGCGTGCCTCGGGTGACACCGAGCTGATTAATCAGTTTGAGCTCTTGCCACAGTGTTTCAGCGCCAATCTCATTACGCAGCAGTGCCTCGTAGTGATTCATTGTGCGGCGCACTTCGTCGCCGCTTTCATTGAGGAATTCGATTCGAAAAGCGGCAGCGCCTTGTCGCGCCATATCGTGAGCAAATTCAGCTCCGGTTTGCGCTTTGGAATTAAACAAAGTATTTCGGCAACCGGCATCCGCTTTGAGAGGATGTAGCGCACCGACGCGGTCTCTGAGCTGCACCTCGTGCGTATCGCAAGGGCGTCCACAGTCGCGAAAATCTTTGCCCTCGGAGAGGAAGGCGCAGAACACACAGTGCTCCATGTGAAACATTGGCATGTGCTGATGTAGTGTGATCTCAAACCAGCCGGGTTGTGAATGGTTGAGTAAAGCATCAAGCTGAGTCGTGTTGAGGTCGTACGAGGCAGTTAGGCGTTCGAGCTTCCAGCGATCGATGAAATAGGTCGCTGTTAGATGGTTGGCAACATTGAGCGAGAAGTCGCCGCGCAGGCGATAGTCCGACAGTGCGGTGAGGTGCTCGTGGTTGCGGGCGAGGAATCCATCGGCGCCGCAGTTCAGCAATTGCTTGGTAATAAAATCCTCGCCGGACTTGAACATGCGCGGCGGGGCGACCCAAATCTCTCGTGTACGCCCGTCAGCAGCACTGGCTGCGCGTGCCCGTGACACCGCTTCACTATATTTGCGGGGGTCTTCTAGCTCAATGTAGATTTCAGAATAGGGCAGCGTCAGTACGACATCGAACTGCTTCCAATTGCGCACGTAGGGGATTAGGTACGGTTGAGTGTTGTTGTTGGTTGCTAGTTGATTGCTAGTGGTGGCCTGTGGATGGTTGCTGAGTTTCCATCGCAGTGGTTGCACGCGTAGTGCCGTGAGTTGCTCGACTGCATCGCGGCGCAGTTGATTGAGCATCGAGGCTGGTACCATGCAGCCCGTCCCCAGCTGGTTGTTGAGTGATTGCAGATGAAACCCCGTACTGCCGAGTCTGCCAATTTGTTTGGTTAGCGTCTGGGTGTCCGCGGCTTTATTTTGGGCTGCTTCAAGGGGCCTTTCAGATTCAGTTTGAACTACGCGGCCCGCTTCATCTTGTAATGAGAGCACGAGCGGTGCGCCGACCGTGCCGCTGACTGTGGCAGTGATTGGGCGCTTGTAGTTGGGCTGCTCGACTTCGAAGCTTTGGCGCAGGGCTTTATCCAGTGCGGGGTCGGATGTCTTATATACAGTATCGCCAGCGCTGACGCGGTGCCAATTAATCGAGTCTCTAAGGAAACGTATAAAGCTACGGCCGTTTCCTGTATCCACGGAGGTGATACGCCCACCTTCTTCGCGTTCGTCAGGGCGACCGCGATCCAGTACCACTCCGTCACCTGCTTTGACAGGGTGGTCGAGGGCAAGCCAGATGCCATCTCGCTCGATACGTTCAACCACGCCGAGGCGCAGGCCACGCTTTTTGCCAAAGCGTGCGTGGACGAGCTTTTGGTTGTCAATGCCGCCGAGCCATCCGGTTGACAGACCACGTGAGAAAGTCATCTCTAGCGCATAGCGGCCTTCGTCGGCATTAAACGGCGCGAGTGCAGTGGCGTTTTCAGGGTAGCGTTTATTCCATGCGGCATCGAGTGCCTTGCGGTAAACACTCGTCACGGCAGCGACATACTCGGGTGCTTTAAGGCGACCTTCGACTTTGAGACTAGCCACGCCGGCATCGATGATACTATCCATCGCGTCTAGCCCTGCTAGGTCTTGCGGGCTGAGTAGGTAGCGTTTGTTGCCTAGGTCGAGTTGTTCGCCATCGCTAAAGAGATCGTAGGGCAAGCGGCAGGCTTGAGCACATTCGCCACGATTCGCGGAGCGACCGCCGAGTGACTCACTAGTTAAACATTGGCCAGAGTAGGCGACACAGAGTGCCCCGTGGACAAAGATTTCCAGTGGCATATCAAGGCCTTTCTGGAGTGTCTTTTCTTTAATGGCATTGATTTCATTGAGCGAGCACTCACGTGCGAGTACCACGACGCTGGCACCAAGCTCTTCGGCGAAATGCACGCCAGCTTCACTGGTCACACTCATTTGAGTGGAGGCGTGGATTGGGAAGTCAGGGGAGAGCTTGCGGATCAATTGGCAAATGCCGACATCTTGCACAATCGCAGCATCTACCCCTGAACTGATGATGGCGCGAAGGAAGCTTTCTGCATCTTCGAGTTCGTTGGAAAAGACTAACGTATTAAAGGTCACATAGCCGCGTACGCCGCGTTCATGTAAATAAGCCATGAGATCAGGCAGATCAGCTTCTGTGAAGTTTTTGCCACGCATACGCGCATTGAAACGATCCAACCCAAAGAAAATTGCGTCTGCACCATTTTCGACTGCGGCGCGAGCACATGCCCAGTCTCCTGCTGGCGCAAGCAGTTCGGGCTTTTTAATGGTGGCGTGGGAAAGGTCGTTGTCGACACCGAGACGCTTTGGTATGAGTTTTGGCACAGGTTATAAATAGAAGAATCGGGAAGGTAGTGTAGATAATTCATCGCCTTTGCGCTGCTTCGCGAGAAAAAATACTGCGGCTAGGGTTCTGTAATTTTCGCGCAGAGGCGCTGGGCAGGTAAGATGAAATTTAGGCGTCTTGCTTTAGTAGCTCTTTGACCCATCGGCGGTGGGGACCGGATAGGGTGACATATTCTAGTTCTTCGAGTGCGATCCAGTGTAAGTTCGATGGCTGTGAGGCCTGTGAGGGGACAGCGTAGGCCTGAGACTTGAGTCGATAGATGGTTTCTTTAATACGCTTGTTCGTGATGCCGCGGGTTTTAGTGATGAGGGCCTGATCAAGTTGGGGTTTGCCTTTGAAGTGTGTGATGGCTGGGAGCTCGTATTGGCCTGCGAGTTGTTTGGCGTCGTCTGGGATACGATGGAGCAACAGCTTGCCGTCATTCACGCTCCAAATGCGATCAATCTGCACTTGCTGAGTGGCTTTGCGCTGAATGTTTGGTATGTTTTCTTGTAAGCCGTTTGCTACTGCCGCGCAAAACTGTACTACGGGGCAGGCCGTGCAGAGTGGATTGGCTTTTTGGCAGATGGTCGCGCCGAGCTCCATCATGGCCTGGTTGTGATCGCCTGGGGTGTTGTGATTGAGTACCGTATCGGCTATAGGAGTGAAGGCTTTGACCGCGTCGCCTTTATTTTTGAAGCAGCGTGTGTCGTTGGTGAGTCGGGCGAGGATGCGCACCACATTGCCATCCACTACCGCTGCGGGGTAGTTTTGTGCGATAGAGCTAATGGCAGCAGAGGTGTAGGGGCCGATGCCGGGTAGCGCTTGCCATTGTTTGGCAGTGGTTGGCTTGGTCTCGAGTGCCATATAGTCTTTGGCGAGTTTGTGTAAGTTGCGTGCGCGACTGTAATAGCCGAGTCCTTCCCAATGTTTGAGCACGTCTTCGCTCGGTGCTTCGGCGAGTGCTTCGAAGTCAGGGAAGCGTTTGAGCCAGCGATCAAAGTAGGGCAGCATTGTCTTAATCTGCGTCTGCTGCGCCATGAGTTCGGAGACGACGGTCTTGTAAAGCGAGGGTGCGGTACGCCAAGGCAGTGGTCGTTGCGCGGTGGAATACCAAGCGGCGAGTGCTTGTTGAAAGGGTTCAGTTTGTGAGAGCAGCTGCATTTTTTTAAGCAAGATCGAACATGTATTAAAGTACATCGAACCTGAAAATAGCGGATAACAAATTGAAACAGCTTGTGCCACTAAAATATGCCTCACCTATGCGAGGCATGCCTTCTCATTTGGATGCAATTACATCGATTTGATTGTGTCTTTAGGAAGTCGCTGCGAATCGCGATTCAGCGTGCGGGCTCTCTCATCATTAAACGTACACCGTAAAACGCTGCACCGAGGAAATTCAAGACAACCCGGTGGGATTAGTGTCGAATTTCGATAGAGCTGCTGTCACTCAATGTGAAGCTGTTAAAGAATTTGATTTACACGTGTATAGCCTGTGCCATATATTGGTGTCTTTAAGATTTGCTATGATAAGATCAATTAAATCACTCCCCTATATCGCCCTCATACTGATTCACACCATTTATAGCTCGCTCAATGCGCAGTTGTTGAATGATGAATTTACTAGTGGCAGTGGGTTCTCGAATGGAGCGACAATAAATGGTGTTCGAAACTGGTCGGCGCAACCGGGCGGCTGGGTGGCTGCTGAAACTGGTAGTTTCGGCTATGCTAGTTGCGGTGCTAGCTGGTCACGTGCGCTCAATTTTACTGCCTTAGCGGCATCATTAGAGGTTGATGAGACTGTGGCAATTGAAGCAGTCTGGCGTGGTGAAGGTCTTGTCGATGGTCCCCGATCGGCGAGCGTCTTTGCTCTGGGGGTTTCCGACAGCAGTCTAACCCCAGGAGGTAATATCCCCGCTCTTCGAGTGGACGTCAGTTTAGCTGGCATTGGTGAACTACGCTTTGGCACGAGTTCGGATTATGTCTCGGTTAATCTTGCCGATGCCTACACTGGTACAAATACGAATACCAATTGGTTTTCAATTCGTATGGCTATCACCCGTACATTAACTGCAAATGTTTTTCATATCTCGGTTGCAGTTGTTGATTTAGACAAAAGTGAAGCGATCGGCACCGTAGAATATCTAGTGGAGGATAGCAGCACTTATCAAGCTGTGGGCCTACTGCCAGCGATGAGGACGCTAGAGGTTTTAGGTTCGGATGGTCAGCCCGGTACATTATTTACTGCCAGTCATATCGATCGATTTACCGTGGAAGCAGTTAACCTAATGATACCAGATTTCGGTTTTGAAGCGGGTGCATCTTCCGCTTTATGGGGTGCTTCTTCAGTTGTGGAAAATAATGCGTACAGTGGTTCATTTGCAGCTAGACTAGACGAAGGGGATTCGGGCGCAGGCAGTGGCTATCGCAGAACGATTACAGGGCTTCGCCCAAACACCGCTTATACCTTCCGCGCATATGTTAAGACGGAGGGTGGCAGTGCAAGCATTGGCGTGAAGGACTATGGAAGCGCAGAGGTGACTCGATCTTTTGAGGCACCCACATATCAAGCGGTTGATATTCAGTTTGCTACGGGTGAGGGCATCACATCTGCCACCTGCTATATATATAATGGCCTCGGAGATGCGAATTCAGTCTTCATTGATGATCCCAGCTTTGTATCAAACGAAACGAAGTGGCCACTACTACCTGTAGCGACTGGAGATTACCAATTGATTTTTAGTGATGAGTTCAACAGCGAGGGCGGAATCGACACAACCAAGTGGCTACCTGAAGTGGGCTTTAAACGAAACAATGAAGCTCAGTATTATCGTGCAGAAAATCTTAGCCAGAGCGGAGGTCATCTGATCATTACTGCTAAGCGTGAACAGGTGCTTAATGCCAACTACGACCCGAGTGCAACAGATTGGCGGCAGAGTCGTCAGTACGCCTACTGGACGTCGGGTAGTATTAAGACCGAAGGCAAGTTCAATTTTCTCTACGGTAAAATTGTGTGTCGTGCCAAAGTGACGAATTTACCTGGAACATGGCCGGCCATTTGGACTGTGGGCGGGGGTGAGTGGCCGGCCACAGGAGAGATCGATATTATGGAAAACTTCGGCGGCAAGATATTGGCTAATTTTGCCACGGCAGACAGCGGCCGCTATAAAGCTTTCTGGGACGGTACCCATCGCGATGTAAGCTCTTTGCCGATGATTGACGAGAATCCTTGGGTGGACCGCTTCCATACTTGGGAGCTCGTCTGGGGCCCTGATTCTGCCACCATTTCGATGGATGGAGAGGTCTTGAATACCTTCAACCCAGCAATTACCAATTTGGCAGATTCACATGCTCATCCAGGTATCGCACCCTTTCGCACCTTTGGCCAATTGTTATGGCTCAATCTGGCAATTGGCGGAAATGGCGGAGGCGATCATTCAGGCCTGCCAGCTGAAACCGTATATAAAGTCGATTACATCCGTGTTTATCAAAAAGAGCATACTGATTACGGGGCAACCCTGGATCTTCTCAATGAAAACGATTTGGGTGTAGATTTTCAATCAGTTGAAGGTCGCCGCTATTCAGTTATGGAGAGCACAGATTTGACGAATTGGACTAAATCAACAAATCTACGTGGCACGGGACAGGCGATATACCACTTTGAAAAAAGTGGACAAAGTAGTGCAAAGAAATTTTTCCGAGTTGAATTGGATAATTCACAGTGGGTTGATCCCGAAACTCCTTAAACTCTTGGCATAAGGTAGTCAGTATAAGTTGCGTGTCCGCTATGGAACCTCTGTCCATATCCACGCGCGCACCAGAGCTTGCTAAGGTAAGGGCGAGTCATTTGAGATCCTCCCTGTCCATGGCTGGCGAGTATCACTGGAGTTGTTGGGGGATAAACCGGCAAATAAACTCTAATGGGAATGTCCATGGATCCAGCGTTGCATTAGGACTGGTTTTACTGTCTTTTCTCGCGTTGAAATCACCATGCCAAAGAAGAAAACACCCAAGCCGGAGGACACAGGTCCAAAAGTTAAAAAGATCTATACGATCAAGTTGACTGATGCGCAGTTGGAGCAACTGGGCGAACGATTAGATTCGGATCCCTCTTGTGCGTGGACGCATTATGATGTGGCTTATTCGCAGTTTGCGTTCAAGGGCGATGGAGTGAATGTGGTCGGTTATCAGAGCGGCAAGTTGGTGGTTCAAGGCAAGAAGACCGAGGATTTCGTGCGGGATATTTTGGAAGCGGAGATTACATGCGAGGCGCGCTTGGGCTATGATGAGGTACATAATCCCGAATGGTTTACGCTGCATGCTGGTTGCGACGAGAGTGGCAAGGGTGACTTGTTCGGCCCGCTGGTGACGGCCTGTGTGGTGGCGGATGAAAGCATGGTGCGCGACTGGATCGAGGCCGGTGTGTGTGATAGTAAAAAGATCACGGATAATACGATCCTGAAGTTAGATAAATTGATTCGCGGAACTAAGGGGGTTGTCATCGGAATTGCATTTGCGCGGATGACGAAATACAATCATTTGTACAAGAAGTTTGGTGATAATCTCAACAAGCTCCTTGCTTGGTACCATGGCCGTGGGCTCAACGAAGCGCTGGATCAACGTCCTGCCCCGTGGGGGTTACTTGACCAGTTTACCAAGCAACCGCTGGTGGATGCTTATGTGCAGGACCGTAAAGAGTTTAAATTGGTCAGTCGCACCAAGGCGGAGTCCGATCCTGTAGTTGCGGCTGCATCGATTGTGGCTCGTGCGATTTACGTACGTGAGATGAAGCGTCTTTCGGATGAATTGAAAGATGTATTGGGCGGTGAGGAGCTGATGAAAGGTGCGAGTGCCAAGGTGCTGGCGCAGGCAAAAAAAATCATCGCAGCAAAGGGACCCGGTGAGCTGGCGGGCTATGCGAAGATGCATTTCAAGACGGCTTACGAAGCACAGGGTCTGGAGCCGCCGAAGAAGCCAGCTTGGTCGAAATTTAAGTAGGGCTTAGATTGTTTGCGCAGAAGTCAGGTCGGCGCTAATCAAGTCTTGAGCCTCGCGCAGCAAAAAGCCCCGTCGATTGACGGGGCTTTGTTGTATTATTTAACAGTCATTAGGCGATTAGATCAAAGCGATCTAGATTCATTACTTTGACCCAAGCCGCGACGAAGTCATCAACGAAGGTTTGTTGGGCGTCGTCGGATGCATAGACTTCAGCGATGGCACGGAGCTCGGAGTTTGAGCCGAAGACCAGATCCACGGCGGAGGCCATCCATTTTAATTCGCCTGTACCGCGTGCTTTGCCTTCGTAGAAGTGCGCGCAGCGGGGCGATACTTTCCACTCGGTGTTCATGTCGAGTAGGTTCACAAAGAAATCATTGGTTAATGTCTCAGGACGTTGAGTGAACACTCCAAGCGACGACTGTGCTGTATTTGCATGAAGTACACGCAATCCACCTACCAGCACTGTCATTTCAGGAGCAGTGAGTGACATGAGTTGCGCTTTATCTACGAGCAATGCTTCCGCAGGTGTTTGCACTGCGTGGTCTTGATAATTGCGGAACCCATCTGCCTTAGGCTCGAGCGGAGCGAAAGAGTCGACGTCGGTTTCTTCCTGGGTTGCATCCATCCGGCCTGGAGTGAATGGTACGTTGATGGCATGGCCGGCAGCCTTTGCAGCTTGTTCCACCGCAGCGCTTCCACCGAGCACGATGAGGTCGGCGAGGGAGACTTTCTTACCATCTGATTGTGCACTATTAAAGTCGGTTTGGAGGCCTTCTAAAGTCTCTAACACAGAGGTAAGTGATTCAGGATTATTGGCCGCCCAATTTTTTTGTGGAGCGAGCCGAATACGAGCGCCATTGGCTCCACCGCGTTTATCAGAGTTGCGGAAAGTCGCAGCTGAGGCCCATGCAGTTTGGACGAGCTCGGAAATGGATCGACCGCAATCGAGCAGTTTTACTTTGAGCGCAGCGATGTCTTGCGCGTCGATGAGCGGGTGATCGACTGGCGGGATTGGATCTTGCCAGAGCTGAGTGGACGTCGGCACGAGCGGGCCGAGGTAACGACTGATCGGGCCCATGTCGCGGTGCGTCAGTTTGAACCAAGCCTTAGCAAACGCCTCGGCAAATTCATTTGGGTTCTCATGGAAGCGCTTGGCAATCGGGGCATAGATCGGATCCATCTTCAGCGCGAGGTCTGAGGTGAACATGATCGGGGCGTGACGTTTCGAGGGATCGTGCGCATCAGGCACCATTGTCTTCGCAGCGCCGTCAGCTGGCACCCATTGAGTCGCGCCAGCGGGGCTTTTGGTCTGCACCCATTCGAACCCGAACAAAGTATCGAGATAGCTGTTGTCCCATTGTATCGGCGTCGCATTCCAAGCACCTTCGAGGCCGCTACTAATGGTATCGCTGCCATTGCCGGTACCGTAGCTGTTGCTCCAGCCGAGGCCTTGTTCTTCGAGGCTAGCGCCTTCGGGTTCGGGGCCAACATGTTCGTCGGGGTTCGCGGCTCCATGTGCTTTGCCAAAGGTGTGACCGCCGGCGATCAGCGCCACGGTTTCTTCATCATTCATTGCCATGCGGCCGAAGGTGTCGCGGATGTCACGCGCTGAAGCAAGCGGATCCGGCTCGCCGTTGGGGCCTTCTGGGTTGACGTAGATCAGGCCCATTTGTACTGCCGCGAGCGGCTCTTCGAGTTCTCGGTCGCCGCTGTAGCGCTCATCGGCTAGCCATTCGCCCTCTGGTCCCCAGTAGATGTCTTCACCTGGTTCCCATACATCAGCACGGCCACCGGAGAAACCAAAGGTCTTAAAACCCATGGTTTCCAGCGCGCAATTACCCGCAAGGATCATTAGGTCTGCCCATGAGATTTTACGGCCGTATTTTTGTTTAATTGGCCAGAGTAAACGTCGCGCTTTGTCGAGATTGACGTTATCTGGCCAGCTGTTGAGTGGCGCAAAACGTTGTGAGCCACTAATAGCACCGCCACGCCCATCCGAGATGCGGTAGGTGCCTGCACTGTGCCATGCCATACGAATAAAGAAGGGGCCGTAGTGCCCATAGTCCGCAGGCCACCAGTCTTGCGAGTCGGTCATGAGCACATTTAGGTCTTCGATCAATGCATCTAAGTCGAGCGTTTTGAACGCCTCCACATAGTCAAAGTCTCCCTTCATCGGGTCCGACAAGTTAGAGTGCTGACGCAGCATTCTAAGGTTGAGCTGATTGGGCCACCACTGCTCGTTAGCGGAGGATGCTGTCGCATTGTGGGCGCGTGAACCACCCATGACTGGGCATTTGCTGATGTCTGACATGTTGTTAATTCTTTAGTTGATGAATGTTGTATAGTGGAGGAAAACGTACTGTAAGTTGTAAATTATTATAGACAAATATATAGGTGAAATAGTTTCCTATAAAATCCATAGTGATTAGCAATAATGGAAATGCATCAGTTCAGAGACTTTTTAAAGGTGGCTCGAGGGGAGGATTTCTCACGTCTGGGGAAGTGGTGTATTGTTGCGCAGCCATCATCCTGTCAGCCGATTAAGAGGCGGCAAGAGCACTCGGGGCATTCGATCGACACATTCGGCACATTGAAATGCGAGCTCTGCGCAACTTGCATCGGATGAATAAGCTACAGTGCCATGATCAGCAGCAATTCACCGAGGTTAAATACTTGATCGGGGTGGATGAAGCGGGCCGTGGCTGCTTGGCGGGGCCTGTGACTGCCGGCGCCTGTGTGTTGCAGTCCGGGTTTTTTGAATCCGTGGAAGCAGTTAAATGCAGCGCTGCGATCAATGATTCCAAGCAGTTATCAGTTACTGCGCGGGCGGCACAGTTGGCGGTGCTCGAAAATTTACGTGAGCAAGGCTTGTTAGACTTTGAGGTCGCCTCGGCTTCAGTCGAGGAAATTGCGCAGCTCAATATTTTAGGAGCGAATCGTCTCGCGATGCAGCGAGCGTTGGATGGACTTGCACGACGGTGCGCTGATTGGGATTTACCTCTGATGGAATTGGATGGCCCTTTATTTGAATCTACACTGGACGTCAGAATTATTGTCGATGGCCTCCCGCTGAAGCCGTTCCCTTATGCGCATGCCGGAATTGTTAAAGGAGACGCGAAGTCGTTGGCAATTGCGATGGCTAGTATCGCGGCGAAAGTCTCGCGCGATCGTGTGATGCAGAAATTGGCGAAGACCTATCCGGAGTATGGCTTTGAGCAGCATAAGGGCTATGGCACTGCCGTGCATCGTGAGGCGTTACACAAATATGGCCCGACTCCAATACATCGGGAACTTTTTTTACGCAAGGTGTTAGGTTGAAGCGGTTGCTGTGTCACTGAATTGGTGAGCTTTATATGTTCCTTTACTTGCGCTGTGAGGTGGATCACGACAAGTTGGCTAATATGCAAATTACACTGTTCAGTAGTAAGTCGTATGATGAGTCTTTTTTCTCGACGGAGAACGAGACAAGTCGACATGAACTCGTCTTTCATGAGTTTAAGTTGACCCCGACTTCAGCACCTTTAGCAAAAGGTTCGCGTGCAGTCTGTGCATTTGTAAATGACCGTTTGGATCGTGAGACGCTGGAGGTGCTGCATGCTGGGGGCACGGAGTTTGTTGCACTGCGCTGTGCTGGTTTTAATAATGTCGATTTACAGACAGCTCACGAGTTGGGCATGAAGGTAGTGCGTGTACCGTCCTATTCGCCCTATGCGGTGGCCGAGCATACCTTAGGATTATTACTGGCGCTGAATCGTCGTCTGTATCGCGCGTATAACCGGGTGCGTGAGGGTAACTTCTCATTGCAGGGTTTGGTTGGGTTTGATATACATGGCTTAACTGTTGGTATCATTGGTACGGGTACGATCGGTGAGAAAGTAGTTTGCCTGTTTAATGGTTTTGGCTGCAAGGTGCTGTGTTACGATGTACATGAGAATGAGGCTGTGAAGGCGTTGGGTGCGAAATATGTGCCGCTGGACGAATTGTTTGCACAGTCGGATGTGATTAGTCTGCATTGCCCGTTATTAGAATCGACGTATCATTTGATTGATGCCGCGGCATTAGAACAAATGAAGCCGGGTGTGACTTTGCTCAATACGAGTCGCGGGGCATTGATCGATACCTCGGCAGTGATTAAGTGCTTGAAGTCGGGGCGTGTGGGTAACTTGGGGATCGATGTGTATGAAGAAGAGGACAACTTGTTTTTTGAAGACCAATCTGGCATGGTGATGCAGGATGATGTGTTTGCTCGGTTGCTCACTTTTCCGAATGTGTTGATTACTGGGCATCAAGCATTTTTCACCAGCAATGCACTGACGCAGATCGCTCGCGTGACTTTGCAAAACCTGTCTGACCTTGAAGCCTCAGGCTGTTGTGAAAATGAAATCGAGTTTTCGTAATGGTAGGTTCTGACTTACAATCTATTGCGCAACGTAATGTGCGGGCGTTTACGATCTTCCGCATGTTTTTCAATGCGCGTTTTTATTATCCGGTGTATGCATTACTCTTCTTGCACTACGGACTCACGTTGGAGCAGTTTGGGATTTTAAACGGCGTCTGGGCGGCCACCATTGTTTTATTGGAAGTACCTTCGGGGGCATTGGCTGATACATTGGGCCGACGTAAATTACTGATTTTGGCAGGGTGTTTAATGGTGCTGGAAATGGCGGTTTTACTCGTTGCCCCAGTTGGTGGAGGCGTGCTGATGTTTTGGCTGTTTGTACTGAATCGCATATTGAGTGGGGCCGCAGAAGCTGCTGCAAGTGGCGCAGATGAGGCGCTTGCTTATGATTCGCTCAGGGCAGCTGGGCAAGAGCGTCAATGGGGAGGTGTGCTTGAGCGGGTGCAGCGCGACACGTCTTTGGCATTCTTTTTTGCGATGCTGATTGGTGCTGCAGTGTACGATGCAGAGATGGTGAATGCGGTGCTGCAGTTTGTCGGGGCGTCTATGTTCGTCGAGCAGGGGCACCTCATTAAAGTGCCGATTGCTTTATCGTTAGTGTCGGCTCTGGTGGTATTGGCAATGGCACTACGTATGCAAGAAGCGCCAGTGGCAGAGCACGAGAGTGTGCGTGCCACAATTATCAAATCGCTGCAGCAATCAGTTGCTGCGAGTCGTTGGATTTGGCTTACGTCCTTTCCTTTTGGAGTGATTTTGGCGGCGATGGCGCTGGATAGTGTGATTCGTCAGTTTTTGACTTTGGCCAGCGAGTATTGGAGTGTCATCGAATTGCCGATTGCCAGTTTTGGGTTGATTGGTTCGGGGATGGCATTGATGGGCGTCTTCGTCCCGCGCTTGGCTCGAATTCTAGCGGATCGCTATACGCCACTGCAGAATGGACTATTCGTTTGCGTTGGGGTTCTGGTGGGATTGGTAGGGATGTCGATGGTGATTCCTTACTGGGGGATTGTTCCAACGGTTCTTTTGTATGCCGGGATTCAGATGACTGGATATTTCGTTAGCCGCTACTTAAATGAGACAGCGCCCTCGGAGCAGCGTGCCACGGTATTGAGTTTTCGCGGGCTTTCGACGAACTTCATCTATGGCATGGTCTCTTTAATGTATGCCAGTTTGATTGCCTCAATTCGTGGTGAATACTTGGATGAGGATGGACTTACCAGCGATCTTGAGCATGTCATTTTTGTTGAGTCATTGGGTTGGTTCCCCATCTACTTTGTAGTGTCCCTATTCGCAGTTTACTTGATTTATCGCCTTCGTTTTAGGTAAGCACAGTAAGCTGTTTATCTAGCAATCAGTTTTCAGCGCCTGTGCGATATGCTGATGTACGGTTGGGTGCGTGAGCATGCGGTGATGGAAGATTGCCGGCACGATGTGGTTGCCGTCAGCGAAGTCTAGCTCTGAGCTACGCGATGGGATGATCAGCAGGTCAAACGGTGTACGGTAGCAATGCACAATCGTGTTTTCGAAGGACGAGGTGTTGGCATTGAGTTGGAGTAGTAGCTTACTTTGGATACGCATGTCGCGACTCGCTTTACCGAGTGTCAGGTGTGCGGTCAGGGTGCCGTGTTGTGGGCCTGAGATACAAAACAAGTGGCTGACTCTAGAAGCACCGCCGAGCATTTGCATGTAGTAACGTGCAACCAGCGATCCCATGCTGAAGCCAATTAGGGCAAAGCGGGTGTGTGAACCCAGAGTTTGGTCGATAGTGCGCTCTAACTTTTGGGCGAGATCTGCGAGTCCGTGTGCTCCGTTGGCGGGCTCTAGGTCTGGAGCGTGGCAGTTGTGCCCTTGCTCAGTGAGGACTTTGGCCATGCGCCGAAACACAGTACCTTTGTCCCAGATGCCATGGACCATGATGATTTCCATCTACGCGCGATTTAGATGCGTTCACCCTGTTTGTGCTGATCGCGAATGGGGTCGACATAGATCGATACATTAGCGGTGTCGTCGCCGAGATGGTCCTTTGCGCGTTTTAGCGCATTGGCCGTTGAGAGCGTTGGGTTGCTTGGCTCGTCGGTAAAAATGTTGCGCGCTTCAATGATGTCGTAAAGTCCGGAATTTTTTAGCACACGGATGAGGTCTGATTTTACTTCACTGAGAATTAGGTAGCGTTCTTTCTCTGCCATGTAGCGAAGCAGCTCCTCGAGTGCCATGACTGCGGTGGCATCCATGTTGTGCGCATTACGCATTTTTAAGACGACAATTTTTAAGTTTGGATCTTCGCAAATACGGCGCATTTGATCTTGGAAGAGGTCGGCGGCTCCGAAAAAGAGTTCACCTTCGATGTGAACAATCGAGACCTCTGGTGTGCCGCGTTGTTCAGCGGTGTTCATTTCTGCCAAGTGGCCTTCTTTGTTGAATGCGTATTCGACCATCTCAGGGCGGGCAACTTTCTTGAGGAACAGCACGATGGAGATGCCGACACCGATGTAGATGGCTGAGTCCAGTGGCATGATCAGACCACTGACAAATGTCGTAACGAATACAAAAGCATCGGACTTAGTCGCACGAGTGACGATACGAATCGCGTGCTTATTCAGTAACGAGATCCCAATTGCAATGACGAGCACTGCGAGAGCACTCTGCGGGATAAACTTCGTATAGGGTCCAAGTACATAGGCGCCGATAAAGACGATAACGCCACTGATGAAGCTGGCTAAAACACTCCGTCCGCCACTGATAGCACTTAATGAGGAGCGTGTGAGCGAGCCCGACGCCGGCATACCAGAGAAGAATGCGCATCCGATATTTGCCATGCCGATCGAGAACATCGCTTGATTGCCGTTGAGGCGCGCGCCGGTTTTTGCTGCGAGTGATTTACCGATCGAGATACCTTCTAAAATACATAGCAGAGCGATGGCTAATGCGGGGCTGGCAAGCAGTTGAATATCGCTCCATGCCAGTGAGGGCAATTGCAAGGACCAATCCGCGGCATTGATCCCTGAGAGCAATGCAACATTCGCAGTGGGTCCGAGGAGCAGTGCGGAGCTGGCTGAGATCGCAATCAGGCAAATCGCGACATTCGGCAGTGTCTTACAGCAACGGTTCAGCAGGATGTAGAGCGCCATCGTTGCGAGGCTGATACCAACCGTGGTCCAATGCAGCGTGTCTATGTGTGAGCTAATAAGGGTGAGCGAGTCGTAGAAGGTCGCTCCTTTTCGGGGCAAACTCAGGCCGAGTGCTTTAGGTAGCTGATTGGCAATAATCAGTAGAGCCGCGGCAGTAATATAGCCGGTGATTACCGAGCGTGAAATATATTGCACGAAATTCGCGACTTTAAAATAAGCACCAATTACCACGAACAGGCCGACCATTAATATCAGTAGTGGCACAAGGCTGAGCATCTGTGGTCCTGCGATGCCCAGGCTGGCAAATGCACTCAGCAGCATGACAGAAGTGGCGTTGGTTGGACCGAGCGTAATGTAGTGACTCTTGGCAAAGATCGGTGCGACCATCGCCGCGACAGCTGAGCCGTAGATGCCGTACTCAATCGGCAGCCCAGCAATCAAGGCGTAAGCCATACCTTGGGGAAAGGCTAAGAGTGCTACATTTACCCCTGCGCGTGTATCGCCACTCAAGTGTCCTTTGAAATCACGCTGATATCCTGCCAGTGATTTTCGCAGCGGGAAAAAATCTAGAATATTGTAATCCTTCGCGGCGCTCGCGGTCTGCTTAATATATTGAAAAATTCCGGACACTTCAGGATTTATTTAGATATAATAGTATCTAGAGCCCAGTTAATTGCAACTGTTACTGGCCGTTGGGATAGAGTGTTGCCATCACCTCGGCGTGCAGTGGTGCTTTCGCAGCAATGATGCAGCGCTCATCGAAGGCATCGCCGCCTTTCCAGCCTGTGACGGTAAAGCCGGCACCTTGGAGGCATGGGATGATTGCGGCGCAGTCCCAAATCTCCATCATTGGGTCACACATAATGTCGGTAAATCCAGAGCACAATAGGATGTAACCGCCAGCGTCGCCCCAAGAGCGATACAATGCAGTCTTGGGCGGTAATGCGGTCCAGTCGGCATTGTTTTGCCAAAGTGTGGTGCGGATGGGATCGGTGGTGCACAATGTGGCTTCGGCAAGTGGGCATGCATCACGGCCTGAAACAGGCTTGCCGTTGAGAGTCGTGGTTTCACAGTCGCCGATCACGAGCTGCTTGAGTACTGGCTGATTGATGGCACCAATGACAGGGCGGCCCTTGTAGAGCAGCGCGATCAACGTCGCAAAGAGTGGCACGCCTGAGATAAATGATTTAGTGCCGTCGACTGGGTCAAGCACCCAGACAAAGTCAGCGTCGTCACGCTCACGGCCGTATTCCTCTCCGATAATACCGTGCTCCGGGTAGCGCTCGTTGAGAATTTCGCGAATTCGTTTTTCCGCATTTTGATCCGCCAATGTGACAGGTGTCTTGTCGGACTTGCGTTCAATTTCAACATCCGGCCCATAGTGTGGGAGAATTTCTTTAGAAGCCTCATCACAAAGATAGGCAATAAATTCGATAAATTCGTCTTTTTGAGCGCGTGTAAGTTCTGGCATGTCGACTGATTGTACGTGTTGGAAACGAAGGAATGTGAGGCGCCCTGCGTGCTCTGGCAACTGTAGAGTCAGGCGATTTTTCTTAAATCAGAGCACCATGCGTGGCCCTAGCGTGGAGCACGCTAAGTTAGTGTATTTATAAACCACGGATGAACACCGATGAACACGGATATTCTGAATGAAACGAACTATTAAATCCGTGTTCATCGGTGTCCATCCGTGGTTCTAAAAGGCCTTGAATCAGGCATTTACCGAACAGTCAGAGCTATTAAAATAGCACCGTTCCATATCCTTTCGATGGCCTCGTTATAATGGTGCGAATTTAGCGTACTTCACACTAGCATATTTCAATTAAAACCAGTGGGTCTTCTCACTCGGGAGAAATGAGGTGACTTGAAATAGAGTGATTGATGTTCGACTTTGTAAAATCCAACCTTGTCCTGCTTTCGTACTCGGGACAACGTTTCAGCGTGATAGAGGTTCCCATACATGTAATCGACTTTGAAGGCAGTCGCCAGAGTGGCATTGTCGAATATGGTGTGGTCACACTGCAGGGGGCTAAGGTTGTCGGCACTCAGACTCGGTTGTGTGGCCCCATTGGTACTATCAGTGATCGTGATCGGCTTCAGCATGGTATTTCAGAAGAGGCAGTGAGTGGCCAGGAAGGCTTTGATGCGGAGTGGGATTTTTTTGCCGAGTTGCGTGAGTCGGGTCCACTGTGTGCGCACAATGCTGCAGTCGAAGATGGTTTACTGCGCTCGGTGTGGCCGTATCCGCGCAGTTCGCCAGACTTCTCCGAGCAGGGGCAATGTGTCGCGAGCTGGGGGCCGTGGTTAGACACGCTGTATTTGTACCGACGTCTTTACCCTCAGTTGCAGAGCCATAAGCTACGCGACCTGATCGTGTTATTTGATTTGCAAGCCTTGTTGGATGAGCAGGCGGCGCTGTATTGCCCCGAGAAACGTCGGCGCTATCACTGCGCATTGTATGATACGCTTGCATCCGCCTTACTGTTGAGTCGATTGTACGACGATCCTGATTTGCAGTCGATGAGTCTGCGTTGGCTTTTTTTACAAAGCGCGTCGACAGACGCGGCTCGTGAGTCTATGGGGCAACAAGACCTGTTTAATTAACAACCGGGAATTAGGAATGATTTATAAATGAGTGAGCTGCCGAATATTGTTTTTTTTGGGTCGGATGCGATTTGTCTACCTGTGCTGAATTATTTGAAGCATGAGGCTGCGGGCAAGTGTGTGTTGCGCGCCGTGGTTTCGCAACCGGATCGTCGGCAGGGGCGAGGTAAAAAACTCCAGCCTAATCCCGTCGCTGCTTGGGCAGCTGAAAATGAGGTCGAGTTACTGCAGCCAGAGTCACCAACACGACAGCTTGCGCAGTGGTTAGTGAAGGAGCAGACAGCGGTCTCTCTGGTGATGGCGTACGGGCATTTTTTACAAAAGTCATTGCGTGAGGCTGCTCCACAAGGGATGTGGAACTTTCATGGTTCACTACTCCCAAACTATCGTGGTGCATCTCCCGTAGAGACTGCGCTGGCATCGGGGGATACCGCGACTGGGGTTGGCTTGATGCAGGTAGTGAAGGAGATGGATGCGGGCGCGGTCGCAGATGTCGAGGTGGTGCATATTGGTGAACTGGATACAGGTCCAGCGTTACGGGCTAAAGTAGGTGAGGCGGTGGTGCCTTTACTGCGACGTAACCTTTCGGCGCTGTTGGCCGGGGAGTTGTCGCTGACTGAACAGGACCTTAGTCAAGTCACGTATTGCCGTAAGATGCGTAAGGAGGATGGCGCGATTGATTTCTCCTTATCGGCGATAGAGATTTATAATCGCTTACGAGCGTTCAGCCCGTGGCCGGGTGGTTATTTTGATCACGGCGAATCGCGAATTAAAGTAGGTCGTGCGAGTGTCGCGGCTAATAAGTTAAGTCGTGCCGCTCCAGGTATTGTTTTGTGCACAGGCTCTGAGGTGCGTGTGGCAACGAGTGAGGGTGACATTTGTTTTCATGAATTGCAGCGCCCTGGGGCACGTATGCTGCCTGCGGCAGATTTTTTGCGCGGCTATCCGATCGTCGCAGGTGATTTGCTCATGGGTAGTCTGGCCGAGCCACTGGTGCGTTAAGACTCTTGAATTTTGCGCGTGTAGTTCACACTTAGTTGCCGGTCTGGTTGACTAATTTTTAGTCGTTGTTGGTGCTGCAGCAGGACTGATTGGCTTGCTTAGATCTGTTGCTGGCGTAAAGGGAGATGAGTAAGATCAAAATGAGCGCGCACCCGCTTAGATGTTGCCAGAGTAGAAGTTCTTTTATGGCGTGATTATGTGCACCATGCACAAGTGGCTCAGTGGAGATACATGTATTAAAAAGCCAACCAGCAATCCATGAGATGACGAGTAGGCTCGCCAAATAAATGAGCGTTGCGCGGCGGCCGATCATTTGCCACATGGTGACGAAAGTTGTCGTATTTGTAGCAGGACCAGTGATGAGGAAAATAAGCGCGCCACCCGGAGAAAGTCCGGCCGCCATCAGCGCATACGCCATTGGGATGGATGCTGTGGCGCAGATGTAGAGTGGCAGGCTAATGATCGTCGCTAATAAAAATGCCAGTGGTCCAGTGCTGAATGATCCGCTGATTAAATCCTGAGGGAGGACGGTGGTGATCAGTCCTGCTAGGGCGAGTCCGATGAGAAGCGCCACAGCGAAGTCCGCAGGTAACTTTATGAAGCCATAGTGGCAGGCGTCGAATAAACTTCGTTTCGTAAGACGCGAGGGCTGAGGCTGGAGGGCGGAAGCCTGAGCTACGGGTTCTAGTATGAGGCTCTCAGGCTTAATTTGAATCGATGTGGATGCTGCAAGTGGCGAAGTTAGCTGAGGAGCAGGGTGAGTGCTTAGGCTCGAGAAATTCGCTTTTGGGGGATCTTCTTTGCAGCAGAGTTCGATTAAAAATCCAGTGACAATACCAGAGATAAAAGCGATGGCGACGCGCACAGTAGTAAAGAGCCCGCCCATCAGAGCATAGGTAGCGAGTATGCTATCAATCCCAGTTTGTGGCGTGGAGGTGAGGAAGGCAGCTGTGGCGCCACGGCTGGCGCCACTCTTTCGTAAAGAAGCCGCGACTGGGATTACGGAACAGGAACAAAGTGGCATGGGTACACCGATTGCACAGGCTTTGAGCACTGCACCGAGCCCGGGCTTGCCGAGTAACCGCTGCACTGCTTCGCGGCAAATGAGTTTGTGCAACAGACCTGCAATCGCGAAGCCAAAGATGAGGTAGGGCGCCATTTCGGCAACCATGCCCCATGTGTTATAGGCGAATGCTGTGAGAAATCCGAACATTGGGTCGGTTGAAAGCGAGGTCTTGAGACTAGATAATTGGTGTGAATAATAGCTAATCAATAAGATCACATTCGGCAAGCTTTGGTCGTTCTGGATGGAGGTTCTTTAAAAATGATCTTGGCGTTCTGAGTTTGTCGAGTGATCTTGTGAGTGGCATGGCAAGTTCAACCGTTGAAGATTATATCAAGCACATCTATCTGATTTCTGAAAAATCGGGGCATAACCAGGTATCCATGGGCCATGTTGCCGAAGCGCTGGGTGTCGTGCCTGGTACGGCAACGACGATGGTGAAGGCGCTGGCAGACGCGGGCTTGGTTGAATATGCGCCTCGTGTGGGTGTTCATTTGACTGAGCATGGTCATAAGCTGGCGTTGCACGTGCTCCGTCGCCATCGATTGATTGAGCAGTTTCTAGTCGAATTCTTAGGTTTCGATTGGTCAGAAGTGCATGAAGAAGCCGAGTGCTTGGAGCATGTGGTTTCGGATTTATTGCTCGATCGAATTGATAAAAAACTTGGGCATCCTACAGAAGATCCGCATGGCGATCCCATTCCATCTGCGGAGGGCGAGTTGCTCCATGGCAGCTCCGAGAGTTTGATTGCGTGCCCCTTGGATACTCAGTTGTTGGTCGCGCGCATTACCGACCAAGATCCAGATTTTTTACAATACATCGCAGGTGCGGGTCTGACACTTGGGATGTCGGTGCGGGTGGTGGAGCGTAGCTTGAGCGCCGAATCTGTGCGCTTGGAAGTGGGCGCTACCGAGGCCAGCCTGACCTTAGGACTCGGCGCGGCAGCTAAAGTACTGGTGCGTGCAGGTTAGTGCTAGTTACTTTAATGACGATGCACCGCGTAGTAGGCAGTGAGTGCTTCGATACGCGCTGAGAGGTCTAGTGCTGTTTGCTTGTCGGCAGTTTGTTTGGCCTTCATCGCTGCGAGAATGACAGCGTGATGAATGACGAGACGTTCTGTATAATCGCTTTGGCTGGGCTTCACGCGTTGAGTCAGAAAGTAGTCGCTGAGGGTGGCGATGATGTTTTGTGCATGCTGTTCTTTGTTTATTACCCAGCGGGTCGCTTGATTGATCGACTGTGCGTCGGTGTTGCCTTCAAGCTCGGCCAGCATACGAGTGGCTTTGAGAACAGTAGCGGCATCTTCGAGCATCGCTTCGACGCGGGCGCCATCGTTATAAATTCCGCAAGGCACTTGGCAATGCCCGTGGCTGGTGTGTGGCAGACTTAGGCTGAGAGCCCCGAGCGTGAGTGCGAATGTGAATTGAGCAAATTTTGAGAATTTCATTTTGAGTATGATTTTTTTAAAGGTGAGCAATAGTAGCAAAGCGCCTACTCACAAAAAAGCGACCGAAACGGTCGCTTTGATTCGATTATTCCGAGTTGTCAGTCGGTATCTTATTGTCGATTGGCAGGACGCGCAGTGGAGTCTTGGATTTGATCCAGATATTTTGTTCCTTGAGGAACTTTGCGGAAATTACCTCGCAGGCTTCGCCGACTGTTTCCACGGGCATACGAATGCCTTTTGGGGTGGTGTTGAATTCGTGTGCCGCACTGTGGATGCGACTGGCAGAGGTGACGATGTCGTCGTCTTCAGGGATTTGTGCAATCCATCCGACGATATCTTTGTCTCTGTAAATATGATCCGGATCTGAGATCATGATCACATTTTGCTTTTTAACTGGCGGAGGGCGCAGCGCTTTTTCTTCTTCTTCAGCTTTGAGTTCCATTTCGATTTCCTGCATGATACCGGCAATTTTACGGATGTCGGGTTCGTTGCGTTGCAGAATAAATTTGAGTGTTTCAATATCGATTTTAGGCATTATTTGAAAGTGTGAAGGTGGAAGGTTTGAAAGTGGAAGGTGGGAAAGTAGGAAAGTGGAATGGGTTTTTAGAGCCGCCATCACGCCGAGGATATTGTCCGCGGGCAATCGAAAAAAGTAGCGAAGGTTATTTTTCGTAGATCAGTTCAGCGTCCTCTATTAATTTACCTAAATCTATGGGCGATTGGATAAAGCTGTAGTCGGTGGCACCGCCCCAGTTCCATGTCTTACCGATTATATAGTGCCGCACGGCGAGTGGTTCTTTCGGGGCTAGTACACTGACACTATCTGAGACAGTACTGATGACCGCCGCGGCAGCCTCGTCGATAGACTGTAGTTGTGAGAGCACGATCAGGCTGCCGTCGGTTTGATAGACCTTGTCAATATGAATGGCCCAGCCTGCGGTTGGGGTATCGAGCCGTACGGTGAGAGTCTGTTTGTTGACGGTTTGACTATGAGCAGAGGTTGCTGGTTGGTCGAGTGAACCAGCAATGACACGTGCGTGCTGTGTGGGTGAGAGGTATGCCTTGATAGCTGTGTTCACTTGCTCTGCCGCGACGGCTTGCAAGTATTGTGGATATTGGTCGATATATTCAGGTGGGTGGCCACGCTGCAGGAAGCTGTGGACTTGGCCTGCGACGCTACCAGTAGTGGAAAGGCGTACGAGATACGAACCTGAGAGGGTATCAATTGCTTTTTGAACTTCATTTGTAGTAGTCCCTTGCTCATACCATTCATTAAAGACGGCTTCGGTCGCAGCGAGACCCTGTTCGAGCAGAGTCGGTGAAAAACTCGCATGGAGGCTCCAATTACCAGGTGTGAGGAGGTCGCCCGAATGTCCGGATCGGATGCTGTAAGTAAGCCCTTGTTTTTTACGTACCTCCTGCATCAGGCGCGAATTGAAGCTGCCGCCCAAGATATAGTTGCCGACCATGAATGGGATATAGTCATCGTCGGTGCGCTGTAGCCCTGTGTTTTGTGCGTAGCGCACTGCGACGCTTGTTTTATCCGTGATATAGATCCGTTTATCTTGCGGTTGATTGTCGAGTGCCGCAGCATGGTCGCTCGGGTAATCGACGCCTCCAGACCAGCCCTCAAAGGCAGATTCAACTGCGGCGGTGAGTTGTTCAAAGTCAATGTCACCAGCGAATACGAGTCGCATCGATTGGGAGCCATAGTAATCGGAATGAAATGTCTGAATGTCTTGGATCGTTGTGTGTTTTAAATCTTCGAGGAGCACGTCGATCGGTGGCGAGTAATTCGGGTGCTGTTGTGGGTAGAGCAGGCGGGTAATTTGTGCGTCGGCGCGGTAGTCGGGGTGATCGATCGCTTGGAGTAGGTTTGCGCTTTGTCGACGCTTGAGAGTCTCGAGTACTTCTGGTTTAAAGGCAGGTTCACGGAGTTGTTCTGCTAGGAGACTCATGACCGCGCCTGCGTCTTGACGAAGGAACTTACCCGAGAAATCAAGACTATGCGCGCTGGCCTCGAAGTGAATTTCAGCCCCGAGCGTGTCGAGGCGCTCGGCAATTGCGAAGCGGTCATTACGTTGTGTGCCTTTATCCAACATGTCCGCAGTCAGCCCAGCGAGTGTCGGAGCATCATCGGGGCTGAGGGTGTTGCCTGCGGCGAAGCTACCGACGAAGGAGACCACTGCATCGATGGGCATATCGATCGCGATGACCTCAATATTACCAACGGTAGCTTGTTGCATCTGGCTAGAGAAGTCGACTGTTGCCGCGCTCGATACTACTCCTGAGTCTTCTGTGTCAGAGTTATTTTGTAAGGAGCCGTATACCGCGGGATCGCGAAAGTAGATTGGTCCAGTTGGGCTGCTGGCGATTTGTGTGGTAGCTTTTGATTGCTTGGGAACAAACCAGCCAGTGGTTCGGTTGTTGCGAACGAAATATTTGGCCGCCACACGTTTGATTTCATCAGTACTGACTTGTTCGATCGCTTTAGGCAGGTTCACGTAGTTCATCCAATCACCCATGGCAATTGCTTCGTTGATCTGACTAGCAATGGCATACGGGCCATCGCGCCCATAGACGGTACTCGCTCGGATGACCGATTTTGCACGTGTCAGTTCGTCCTCGGTGACGCCGCCATTGATGAGAGAGTTGATCTCATCGAGAATGATCGCTTCGGTGTCTTCGTGGGTGGAGTCCGGAGTTAGGTAGGCGGCGAGGATAAATAGACTGGGGTCACGCAGTTGTGGTGCGTAAGTAAAAGTGGAACTGGCTTTACCCCGATCTTCAAGCGCGCGATAGAGTCGACCGGTTTTATCAGCGCCGAGCATTTGTTCGATGAGTGTGAGCGCTGCCCAGTCTTTGTTGGCGCCAGCGGGCGCTTTAAATGCGGTCATGACAACGCCGACTTGACCGCTGCGCTCGATGACGACGCGGCGTGGTCCAAGTTGCGTCGGCTCGATTGTTTCGACTGTTGGGATCGGCATGGGGGAAGCAGGCACAGCACCGTAGTAATGCTTAATCGCGGCAAGAGTGGCTTCGACGTCGAAGCCGCCAATCACAGTGAGAACGGCATTTTCTGGCCAATAAAAGAGATCATAAAAAGAGCGTAGCTTTTGGGGCGAGGTGTTTTCGATGTCGGAGCGCCAGCCAATCGTAGGGTGGGAATAAGGGTGCGCGATAAACGCGCTCGCGTAGACTTCTTTGATTAATGTACGGACTGGATTATTTTCACCGCGTTCGTATTCGTTGCGCACCACGGTCATCTCAGATGCGAGATCTTCTTCGCGTATGCGCAGGTTGCGCATCCGGTCTGCTTCTAGTTCGATGGCGTGCGAGACGTATTTACTCGGCAGTGTGGCGTAGTAGTTGGTGCGGTCGAAGTAGGTAGTAGCATTGGAGCGCGCGCCGATATGCTCCATTATAGTCGAGTAGTCAGCACCATCACTGCTATTAAATTGGTCGGTGCCTTTAAACATCATGTGCTCAAGAATATGAGTCGCGCCAGTGGTGCCAGCGACTTCGTTGCGTGCACCGACATTATAGGTCACCATTACGGTGGCGACGGGCAGGCCTTCGTTCGGCATCAGGAGGATGCGTAGCCCATTATCAGTAAGCTTATATTCTTCAATGCCGTCGAGTGTCTGGACGTGCTCAATTCCATTAGGCAGTGCTGAAAGTGCCGAACAGAGGGCGAAAATACTGGTAATAGTTAAAGTAAATAAATGCTTCATAAATTTGTAAGGCATGCAGTCAATGAGCAGACAGTAAAAGTTCCCTCCGAATGACTGCAAGCATGCGCCTAAATCGTTTGGTAGTTTATTGTAATTGATTCGAGGGTAAGGGGCTTGTTGTACTTGGCGAATCGTGGTGCTATTGTTTGGCGGAGTCAAAGTTGCTCCGTGTCGCAAGCGAAACATTGTCTTAGGCACAAAAAAACGAATGCCTTGAGTGCATCCGTTTTTAGGAAAAATTGCTTGCGTAGACCTTATTTTGAGTCGTCTGCGTTGGCTACTTCGTTTTCCAGCGTTTCCAGGCGGTTGAGGTCCTTTGAGGTCAGTAAATCGATCAACTTTTTGATCGCAGGGGTGAGCACGCGGCCCTTGCGGTGGATGAGAGCGAGAGGGCGTTTGTAGGTCTTGTTTTTAAATTTGAGGATTTTGAGTAGGCCTTGAGCTTCTTCTCGAACGACTGTGGTTTGTGGTAGAATTGCGATCCCAGCATTGATTTCTACGGCGCGTTTCACCGTTTCGACATTGTCAAACTCCATGACTGGCTCTGCTTCGATGTTTTCTTCTTTAAAGATGGCATCAGTTGCTTTGCGGGTAGGTATGTCGGGTTCGAAGCCAATGAATTTTTGGCCAGCTACATCTTGAATGTCTACGGACTTTCGGTCTGCAAATGGGTGCTCTGGGCTGACTACTAGTACGAGCACATCGTCGTGGAAGGGAAGTACTTCCAGTTGCTTGTGTTTTTGTGGGTAGGCAATGAGGCCTAGATCGATGGAGTTGGTCAGAATGTCCTCATACACCATGTTCGCGCGGCGGTATTCTACGCGTATATTTACTTCTGGGAATTTCGCTAAGAAGACTTTTACGTAAGGCGGCAGTTCGTGCAGGCCAATACTGTAGACGGTTGAGATGTGGATCGTGCCACTGATCACCTTCTTCATCTCTTGCAGTTCGCTGTTGAGCTTGTCGTATAGGTAGAGAATTTCCTTGGCGGATTCGTAGAGTTTTTGACCCTCACGGGTGAGTCTGAACTGCTTTTGGCTGCGATCGACGATGAGGATGTTGAAATGCTTCTCCATCGCACGTAGTTGTTGGCTTACCGCAGATTGTGTGATTCCGTTTAACTTTGCTGCGCGTGAGAAGCTTTCGCTTTCTACGAGATCAGAAAAAATCTTAAAGTTTTCAACATGCATGCATAATTGGTATAATTTGGTCTAATGATATTGCAATATTATAAACAGTTTTTCTTATTTTAAATCTAAAGATTAATAACTCAGCTAATAGACATATGGTTACTTTTGAAGTTTTTGTGGCGAATTTAAAACAGGTAAAAGAGCGTATCGACGCGGCTTGCTTAAGTGTTGGGCGGCCGTCTGATAGTGTGCAATTATTGCCTGTGACTAAGAATCATCCAGTGGACGCGGTGCAGTACGCCGCGCAAGCGGGGCTGACTGCTGTGGGGGAGAATCGTGTGCAAGAAGCCAGCGATAAGCATGCGATGCAGCTTGCCGATGTGCGTTGGGAGTTGATTGGGCACTTGCAAACGAATAAGGCAAAGTTTGCAGTCGCAACGTTTGATCGAGTGCAGTCGGTGGACTCTTTGAAGTTGCTCAATCGTCTCAATCGATGTGCCGGAGAAGTGAACAAGCAATTGCCAGTTTTGTTACAATGTAATACAGGGGCGGATCCAAATAAGTATGGCTTTAGTGTCGCACAGATGGAGGCTGCTTTGGAGGCTGCACTTGCATCGGAGCATTTAGTAGTAGAGGGCTTGATGACCATCGCACCGCTTGATCAGAATCCAGCTGTAGCGAGGGCCGCCTTTGAGGATTTGCGTGAGCTTAGGGATCGCTTATCTGAGCAATACTCGCTGCCCCTCGCAGAGCTTTCGATGGGTATGACCGGCGACCTGGAGTTGGCGATTGCTGCTGGTTCGACGCAGATTCGTGTCGGCACCGCGCTGTATGGAGCGCGATCTTACTAGTAAGATTTAGTCAATAATTTGGTGGAATCATCTCGTATCTGACTGCAATGCTGACTTAAGTGATGGCTTGCATCGACCAAACAAACGCAGTGGATACCGAAAAAACTTATACCCTTAAAGATCTCGAAACGGCTGAATTTAGCGGTACACCGCTAGCCGTGATTGGGCATCCGATTCAACATTCAGTGAGTCCTGCGATGCACAATGCCGCATTGGCGCAACTAAGCTCAGAAAATCCGCGCTTTAAGGATTGGGCCTATTATCGATTTGATATTGCACCAGAGGAATTTGCCCAGGCATTACCACTGTTTCATCAACGTCATTTTTTAGGCCTTAACCTGACGATTCCCCATAAGGTACAGGCGATGGATTTGATCCAAGGAGTTTCGCCAGATGCGAAGACTGCGGGCGCGGTCAATACGTTGGTCCGAGGGGCGCTCGGTTATGATGGATTTAATACAGATGGCTATGGGCTCTCGCGTGCACTCGAGCTGGATTTGGGTGTTTCATTAAAGGGCGCCACTGTGATGTTGCTTGGTTCAGGTGGAGCGGCGCGTGGAGCCGCGGTCCAGTGTGTGCTGGCAGGTTGTGCGCAACTGTATGTGGGCAACCGCACGCCGTCACGCTTGCAAGAACTGATGGAGGTGCTCGCTGGCATGCCCGGAGGCGAGCGAGCGCAGACGTTTGCATTGAGCCAACTCCCGCAAGCGCTGCCTGAGCGCGGAGTCGTGGTCAATGCCACTTCGCTCGGTTTGCGTGCCGGCGATGCAGCACCGATTGATGTTTCGCAGCTACCTACTGGATGGAAGGTCTACGATATGATTTATAATCCTATGACTACGCTATTGAAGGACTCACAAGCGCATGGGCTATCGATTGCAAATGGTCTATCGATGTTGGTGCATCAAGGTGCGCGCGCGTTGGAAATTTGGTCCCAAGCATCAGTGGATGCAGATGCGATGATGACTGCCGCCCGCGATGCATTAAATTTACCTCCCCATTATGATTGAAACGTTTGAATTTATAAATGCCGAGTTCCCCTGGTTTGTCACGACCGTGAGTTTTTTTATTGGTGCAATTGTGGGCAGCTTTTTAAATGTGTGTATTTACCGTATTCCTGCGGAGCGTTCAGTAGTGTTTCCCGGTTCGACTTGTGCCTGTGGCAAGCCTATTGCTTGGTATCATAATATACCGATCCTGACTTGGTTATTTTTACGCGGGCGGGCCAGTTGCTGTGGGCAGCGATTCAGTGTACGCTATCCGGCGATTGAGCTGCTGACTGCGATACTCTTTTGTGTAACGTGGTGGATGTATCCACCAGTTGTTGCGATAATCGGTTTTCTCTTCATCTCGTTTTTGATCTGCGCGACTTTTATCGATTTGGATCACATGATTATTCCAGATCGATTTTCGATCGGAGGGATGGTGATTGGTGTGTTGATTTCAATCGGATTCCCGCAGCTCCATGCTGTCGAAGGGCCGCCGATCATGCGTAATATTGAAGCAGGTGTGCTTTCGATTATTGGTGCGCTGGTTGGTGCCGGTTTGGTCTACTGGATCGCAGTGCTCGGCGAAGTGATCTTACGCAAGCCTGCGATGGGCGAGGGTGATGTGAAATTTGTGGGATTCATTGGTGCTTTTTGCGGCTGGCAAGGCGCGGTGTTTGCCATGTTTGGCGGTGCGTTTATCGGTACGATTATTTTACTGCCGTTACTGATATTGGGGCGGATCTTTGGCTGGAAACAAAAAGTCCCAACCTATGATGATGCCGATGAGGTCAGCACTGCAGCGGGCAGTGATGAATGCGAAGTCGTTGCATTTGGTTCACAAGTGCCGTTCGGCCCGATGTTGGCTCTCGGTGGGCTCGTGTATTTTCTAGGTGGTGATCACTATGTGGATGCATATTTTACAGAATTTGTACGCTCCTTCTTCGGGGCGTAAATAAATTATACATTTTTGACGACGCTAAACTGTGAGTGAAGAGCAAGCCAACGCTGATAAAGAATTCCTGATCGTCAGCATGGCGTATTGTATGACCTGGGAGTTAGCAGGTTCACGTGCGTCCGAGCATTGGGCTGAGGTGCGGTCATTTGTTGCAGGTGCCAATTCGCTGGCTGAACGACAGCGCTGGGCTGTCGAGTTGTACGAAGAAAGTCCTCCAACCGCGCAGGAAGAGCGCTCTATTCGAGCGCGGATCAATGCGTATCTGCGCCAACCGCGCGATGTCGCTTACTTTAGAACTGGCATCTTAAATCTGTTGCCCGTGCCATTGCAGGAGAGTGCTGCTGCGCATAGCTTGATGCATGGCCTAGAGATGCCATCCACAGAGTATAGTAATTTAAAGTCGTGGGTGATGCGCTGGAAGTCCGCGAATTATCAGCCACCGATGATACGCTCAGTGCCACTCGCAGAGCGTGAGGTAGAGTTTAACCGTTTTTTAGAGCAGCCATCTTTCGCTGAGAGCTTTCGTCGTTTTTGGAGGATGGCACCAAAATGTCGCGACAACCGCCGAACTCGGGTATTAGTCAGTCTCGCTGCGGCGCTTAGCCAGATGTTGCAGAATCAGGAAGCGGCAGACTTTGACCTGTGGACTGGCCGCCTCGCAGTCGAGTGTCATTTTACCGCGCAAACCAAGCAGGACTTACGAGTATTACTCGATGCTCTGTCTGCCAATTCGTATGATGTGGAGGAGTTGGCTTATCATTTACTGGTAGATGCCCCTGAGCTGGACCATAAAAATGTGCGGAGCTTTATCGATCGCTATGGCGATCAGCTGTCTTCGTTAGCAGCTAAATTTGCCCTGAGTATGCAGTTTAGAGCGTCCTGAGTTAGCGCTCGAGAGTCTCTTCAATTGCGTTTTGCTGACGGGCAATATCGTGCAATGTGACGATGCCTAATAGCTTGGTCGGGTCCTTGCGACTCACGATGGGCGCCTGTAGTACGTCTTTGATCACCAGTGTATTGGCAGCGTCGCGAATCGAACTGTCTGGGTAAATTTCGATGATCTTGTGACCCTCAATCCACTGACTGATCAATAGGTCGTCACTCGCTGCGACCATTTCCTCGAGCTCGTGGTGGGTGATTACCCCGAGCAGTGCTTGGGAGTTGAGCTCCGAGACGACGGGGTAGCCATGATGCTCGTGGCCACTTTCGTTGATGCGGGCCAAATTTTCGTGAGCATTGCAAGAGCCGACAACAATGCGCGCATCGTGCGTCATGATGGTACTGACAGGGAGATTGCGCCAGTCCTGCTCACCCCGATAAGCCGGCAGCTTTTTTAGGCTGATGCCGTCTTGTAAAAGTAAGGCATCGTAAATTGGGATTGGCCGAAGTTTCGCTGAAATAATATAGGCGAGGAAATTACCTACCATTAGCGGGAGAATCAGTGAATAATTGGTAGTCATTTCGAAGATGATGATCACCGAAGTCATTGGACAGCGAATCACGGCGGCGAAGAAGGCGCCTGTCCCGAGCAGTGCAGCCCCCGCGGCCACCGAGGGCTCAGCTCCGAAGAAGTGCACCAGTGAGACGCCAAACAGGCCGCCAAGCATACTGCCAATAAAGATCACTGGCGCAAAGATGCCGCCACTACTGCCCGAGGCATAGCAGACGGTAGTCGCCAGAATTTTACCCACGAGTAGTAGCAGTAGCACGTACCAAGTGAGATGTCCATTCAGTGCCGCATTCAAGTCGGCGTAACCGATGCTGAATACACCTAGGTTCCCACCACTCAGGTGTAGCACCGTCACGCCCATCAGGCCGACACTCAGTCCGCCGAGTGCAGGTTTTGCCCATTGTGGAATACTCTGCCATTGTTTAAAATGAGCACGCAGGTAAAGCAGCAAGCCAGTGAAGAAATGCCCCAGCAGCGCTGCCGCTGGCCCCAGTAGTAAGCAGACCAGCATCCACCACGATGTGTGAAAGTAGGTATTAGCTGCCTGCAGTGCAGCATGTTCGCCCAGTAAGGTACGCTCGACCACCGCCGCGACGACCACTGCTATCAAAATACCGCCAAGCGCCTTACTACTAAAATTGTCGAGCAGTTCTTCAAAGACAAATGTGATCGCTGCGATCGGGGCATTGAACGCGGCCGAGATTCCGGCGCCCATGCCGACTGGGATCATCGCCTGCACACGTAATTTGCCTAGGCCAAAGAAGCGGCCTAGTTTAGAGGCCACCGCACTGCAGATATGAACTGTCGGCCCTTCGCGCCCAAGACTATTGCCAAATGCGACCGAAATCGTGCCTATAATGAAGCGCCAAAACGCCTCTGAGGATTGAATCACACCGAAATTCTGATAATAAGCCGCTTTCGTTTGTGGAATACCCGAGCCGCTCGCAGTCGGCGAGATATAGCGAATCATCAAGCCCACGATCAGACCTGCAAATGCAGGTGAGAGGATCATGGCGGGAATGGCCCACAGCCCAAGACCTTTATAAAAAGTGAACAGCGCCTCAAAGATACTCGTAATTGCAAGGTGAAAGCTGACTCCTACCAGACCGCACAGCACCCCTGCGCAGATGCATAGCATCAAAAAGCGTTGAGAATCATCAAAGCGTCCACGCATCCAATTTGGTAAATTATTCGGGCTAAAGCGTTCCCTTTGCATGTGTGATTCAGTAAAAATAAAAAGCTATTAGATCAGGCACTCTATAGCGCTGACGTGTATTGCAAAACTCTTATATGAATGCACGGAAGAAATTTGAAAAAATTACTTGGCAAGTGCTGAAACACACCTACAGTCCCGATCTTCTTTATTGGTGAGATATGCAAGTGGCTAAAGCACGCAGACTGTAAATCTGTTCTCTTTGAGTTCGCTGGTTCGAATCCGGCTCTCACCACCATTTTAAAAACCGCTTTCCGAAGCGGTTTTTTTTGGTGCAGTGAGTCGGATGAAGAGCCAGCCGCTGGTTTGACGAAGCCCGCGAAGCGGGCGAAGAAGGGGCGTGCTTTAGCACGAGCCCGCAGGGCCGAACGCAGTGAGCCAATCCGGCTCTCACCACCATTTTAAAAACCGCTTTCCGAAGCGGTTTTTTTTGGTGCAGTGAGTCGGATGAAGAGCCAGCCGCTGGTTTGACGAAGCCCGCGAAGCGGGCGAAGAAGGGGCGTGCTTTAGCACGAGCCCGCAGGGCCGAACGCAGTGAGCCAATCCGGCTCTCACCACCATTTTAAAAACCGCTTTCCGAAGCGGTTTTTTTTTGGTGTAGTGAGTCGGATGAAGAGCCAGCCGCTGGTTGTTCCGATGCCCTTCGGGCTCGGCCTTGACGGCTGCTAGCCTAGGAAGACGAAGTGGGTGGAGCAGGGGCGAGCTGCTTAGTTGCGAATTGACGAGGCGCACAAATCCATCATTGATGAGTCCTTCACGCGGGTGTCGTATAACGGCTATTATGTGACCTTCCCAAGGTTGAGACGAGGGTTCGACTCCCTTCACCCGCACCACGTTGTGGCACGACTTTCGTTCGTCTCACCTGCGGTGGTCCGGTTCACTTCGTGCCCGGTCATGTCGGCCTGCGGCCTCGGAACGACTCCCTTCACCCGCACCACGTTGTGGCACGACTTTCGTTCGTCTCACCTGCGGTGGTCCGGTTCACTTCGTGCCCGGTCATGTCGGCCTGCGGCCTCGGAACGACTCCCTTCACCCGCACCACGTTGTGGCACGACTTTCGTTCGTCTCACCTGCGGTGGTCCGGTTCACTTCGTGCCCGGTCATGTCGGCCTGCGGCCTCGGAACGACTCCCTCCACCCGCACCACGTTGTGGCACGACTTTCGTTCGTCTCACCTGCGGTGGTCCGGTTCACTTCGTGCCCGGTCATGTCGGCCTGCGGCCTCGGAACGACTCCCTCCACCCGCACCACGTTGTGGCACGACTTTCGTTCGTCTCACCTGCGGTGGTCCGGTTCACTTCGTGCCCGGTCATGTCGGCCTGCGGCCTCGGAACGACTCCCTCCACCCGCACCACGTTGTGGCACGACTTTCGTTCGTCTCACCTGCGGTGGTCCGGTTCACTTCGTGCCCGGTCATGTCGGCCTGCGGCCTCGGAACGACTCCCTCCACCCGCACCACGTTGTGGCACGAGTTTCGGCTACTTCATTAGTTCATTGGAGTTTTAGTGAGCTATCTGCAAAGTCTTTGGCAGTTTTAATATAATTAGAAAATATTGGTTAAATATTGGGTCTATCATAGTGATATTCCCAATCATCCGCATCAAGGTCATCAAAAACTTCTGACCAGTCCGCGGCATCTCGTAGCTCTTGTTCTTCTAATTCTTTCGCAGACAAGAGTGGTTTGTCCTCTAGTGAGTTTTCTGAGTGAGTATCTGCTTCATTTTTGACTCCACAAATTCGGTCTAATACCCAACCAACCTCTTCGCTTGTATAGGTTTCATCTTTATTGTGCGAAGACGAGATTGTGAATGCATCTCCATCAATGATGATGGAAATTTCTAATTCATACCTTTTACTTACGTCTCTGGCTGCTTGTAGTGCTTCTTCGAAAGTTTCATAACTCACAGACATATTGCGATTAAGTAGCTCAATTAATTCGTTCGCTGACATTGTGATAAATTTTAGTTCGTAATTAAAGGCGTAGAATCAGGCGCCGTCGCGCTTCAAAGCTTGAAGTATCTTGCCATTTTCATTTTCCCATGAGATCCAGCCGTTTGCGGTTTGCACCAGCACAATCGAAGCCGCGTCGCCTGGTGATTTGAAGGCATAGTCTTCGGTGAATTCAAAACTTTCCTCTTTGGGCTGAGTATTACTTGAGCACCAAGTTTGTCTCGTTTTTTAACAATAGCGTTTCCTGTTGCGCTTTTTGCAAACTGCTTGCGGCAGATGCTGCCTTTGCGAACAACGATGCCTTCGGACGTTAAGGCCGCACTGACGTTCGCTTGTGGACCTTTGAGGTCCCATGCATCCCTAATCTGCCCAAAATCATTGGGTCTTGGGCAGGAGTAGCTGTGTGTTACCGCAAAGCCGAATCCTTGTAGCGCTGCATTCGCATAGGATAATACGAGGGCGCCCGGTTGCACCTCACGCATGGTTACATTAAAATTACGTATGCGCCCATCCTTGCGCTGCTTAGTGCACAACACATACTTGCCGCCAAATTCTTGGCGAAAGGTCTGCTTATGATTTACCCACCAGTAGTTCATCTTTTTTGCTGTATCTTAATTGCTATCGCTTACTGTGTTAAGTTATGGCCAGAAAGGGCATCTTTGATAATAGCGCTCGTTTTGACTGTAAGTCGTTTAGTGTCAAAAATCTCCAGAATACGTTTACAGTGGGCATCTGAGCCTTTTTCAAAGTAATCATCTTGTAGGGCAAATTCAGCAGCCTTTCTAATTTCAGAAGGAGGTATTTCCTCCAGCTCACGTGGGCCACGTGTACGAAGTATAAAATCGTGTGCACCGGGGATCCGAAGCGTTGTATGCAGAGTATTTTCACTTTTCTGCTCATCGACCTTCTCAATTGACGCTTGGGCCACCGCGAATTGCAGCCCTGATTCGAGGGCTTCCCTTACATTTTTTCCCATCTTGGCGATCCCGCAATGTCCCAAATATACCTTATATGCTCGCCCAACAGTCACTGGATTTTCTTGTTTCACAATTTCGGTAAGTTTTTTTGCAATTATTGATGCTCTTGCATTTCGTGGGTCCTCGGCAGGGTCTCCATTGTATCGCGTGTATGGGGTGATATGTATTTTCCCCTTATTTGTCACATGTGTGATATTTGTTGAATATAGTTCAGGATCTTCGATTTCCGTTTTCTGTATTCTTTCTCGATCTATACTGGCATCTTTGAATTCAGATGAGAATTGATAATCGGTTTCGACCGCACCCACTTCATGCTTATTTGAATCTTGTAGGTCTTCAGCGTCTGCAGTTTTTAGGATGTTCGCAGGCGGGGTTTTCTCAGTGGCTTCTTGGGCTGCTTTTTCCTCTTCCCGTCTTTGGGAGTCGGCTTCAAGGAGTAAATTGAGCTCGTCATGGACACGCTCAATCACTTGGTTATTACCGTTCCTATCACGGTTGATATTGTGGTAGAAGTAATCAGTGGACCAGATCCTGATTAGATTCCAACCTAGGTTCTCGAGGATAATATGCCGCACTCGATCACGGTCACGAGCTGTGGGTGAGGAATGGTAAGTCGCCCCATCACACTCAATACCGGCAAGAAAGGAGCCACTCTCGTTTGGATTATAGACGCCCATATCAATCTTGAACTTAGAGGCGCCAACTTGAGTTTGAATGTTCCATCCACGCTTTCTGAGTTGGCTTGCCACATCTGCTTCAAATGGGCTGTCAAATTGATCAATACCTGTGTTGTGATCTATAGTTCGAGCTAGGGAAGATGGACCCTTGGCTGCAAAATTCATAAATTCTTTCAGGTCCTTCATGCCTTGCGCTGAGGTACGACTGAGGTCGATCATTGAGGGATCGAAGCTGGAAAAAATTATCATTTCTAATGCGGCACGAGTAGTTGCGACATTTAGACGTCGCTCTCCTCCTGCTTTATTCATAGGGCCGAAGTTGAGAGACATTGTTACTGCGCCTGGCTCAGTGGGACCAAAAGTAACACTGAGAATAATCACATCGCGTTGATCGCCCTGAACCGTCTCCAAATTCTTGACGAATACAGGCTCATTAGTGGAGTGATTAAAAAAGCCCTCAAGCTTAGGGTTGGATCGCCTCGCGTCATCCAACAGGTTGTCGATTAGCTGTTTCTGTTGAGCATTGAACGTGACAATTCCGATACTCTGTTCAGATAGGACTGGATCGTTCAATCTACGAATGACTTCGCTAACAACAGCTTGAGCCTCGATTGGATTTGTGCCGCCACCTGCGCCACTACCTCTGGTGTAGAGGCCGTCAATCCGCTTCAGGCTTACCATGCTTTCACGGTCACTCGGAGCAGGGTAAGTGGTTAACGTTCCAGCATAGTATTTATAGTTAGAAAATGTGATTAAACTCTCGTGACGGCTCCGATAGTGTCCGGTGAGACGGTGATGTCCGGCTCCGACAGCTATGGCTTGGTCTAAAATACTTTCTAAATCCTCCTCTTGGTCATCGGTGAATTCATGCTGCCTTCCGAACGTATTGGAGGGAGGCATCTGCTTTGGATCCCCAACAATAATTGCATTCTTACCCCTCGCGATTGCCCCTATAGCATCCCACACAGTAATCTGAGAAGCTTCATCGAAAACGACTAGGTCGAAAGATCGATAGGAGGCGGGCAAGTATTGAGCCACTGAAAGTGGGCTCATCATGAAACAGGGCATTAGGTCTAGCAGGAAATCCCCCAGTTCTTCTATCAGATTGCGTACCGACATTTGATTTCGTTTCCGCTGTAATTCTCTTGATAAAACACCGTATTCGTGCGGTGCATCCGGACCCTCTTTTTCAGGTAATCCTGATGCTAATAATGCGGCGATGTAAGCACCTGTTGTTTCCGCTACTTCCTTATCCAGATCTCTGAATGTGTTGATGATGTCATCATGTTTGGTTGCGTTGAATTGTTTTAAAACGTCGCTTGAATCTAGGATTAATGGCGCGGCCCATTTGCAGAGAGCTCGTTCTGTCTGTTCTTCTGTCTCACTCCAAAGAATGGTCCCTGATTCTAGGGCTTTGATGATGGCTTTCAGCCCATATGATTCGGCTTTTTCTCTGTGTTCCAGCCAGCGACACCACGGGTTAAGCATGTGTGAAGAATCTGCTAAATCACTTAGTAGATTCTTTATCTCGCTTACCAACATGGTGTCCATGGCTGGAGCCTTAGAGGACAAACAAAAAGCTCGATGCGATTTTTCAAGTTGCTCAACATCATTGATTAACTTCTTTGAATTCGCCCGTAGATTTGAGTTTTCTGGTTGCTGTAAGAGTCTTCTAATCGTTTCTTCTAAGCGTTTGGGGTTCTTTGAGTGCTGCGCATAACTACGAATGGTATCCAGACGTTCTGCTCCAAGCTTTTTTATTTCTAATATTTGTTCGAGAGGTACGGATCTGTCTTTAATTTTAGGGTGATCGAACAACGTAATGATCGACTCTATTTTTTTGCTAATGGAAGCAACTTCGCTCAAGCGTTCGATTAGATTTTTTAGTCCATTGTATTGTGCAACTGATATGGACTCGGCGAGTTTGTCTAAGTCATCAAGAACATCTATATAATTAGGCTTGTCGAGTCCGTGCGAACAAATTGTTTTACTAAGCTTCCTTTTGCCTAGCGCTTTAATGAAGATGTTCTTTTCGGCTATTTCATCTCTAGTAGCTATCCAGCGCTTTACTGGTAGGATTGCTATTTTTTCACGAGGGATTTTGACGCCGGTCTTTTCTATTAAACGTTCGATCCTCTTTGTGTCTGAACTGGATAACTCGAGTTGAAAACCTAAACTCTCGATCTCTTCGGCTAATTCTCGACAGTCTTCATATCCTAATTGTGGGCAAACTTGGGTGAGACGATCGTTCCATTCATTTACGCATATTTTTGATAGCTTTTCCGTGCCTTGTTTCGTCCAGGTAATATCGCATACTTCGTTCAGTTTTTGTTTAAGTTCTACAAGCTCGGATAGTCTCTCAAATAGAGATTCCGCATTTTCGGCTAGGGCGAAGTGAAGTGGCTTTTCAATCGCATCAAGGATCAAAACAGCTAGATTTTTAAATCCACGATTTATATTTAGCGTTAGATCGAGGCTTCCTTCAAAAGCTAATAGTTCTAAAAAATTTGATTGAGAGTCACAAAGGCACTCTAAGTCAGTTACGAGTTCTTTGGCTTTATTAATTAGTTCGAAGTTCCATTGGTTTGACCAAGAAGATTCGGCAACAAGACGAAATACATTGGTGTCGACTTTGATTACATCTTTATACGCTAGGCCCAAATCTCTGGCCATTTTGAACATCGCATCTCGCTCAACCTTGGTTTTTATTGGAGCGCTATAAAGGTCATAGGGAGGTTTCTCGAGTTCCCAGCCCAAGTCTACTTTGCAGGGCTGACCATATTTACTCGATTTAGAGATAGCTTGATATGGCGAGTAGCCTAAAGGGGACTCCTCGTGTAAGGCGCGAACATAATTATTCAGTTGACGGCGTTGTTTGCCAAGTTGAATCGCTTTCTCTTTCCATTCACTTTTTGGCGCCTCTTCACGTCTTTGCCATGCCTCATTGAGTTGATCTTTTACGTTCTTTGGAGACGCCTTATTGGAATGCAATTCGAGGCATAAATGTCCCAAGCCGACACTTTTAAGGCGCGAATATACGACGTCTAGGGCGACCATTTTCTCCGACACAAATAGGACCTTCTTTCCCATAGCTAAGTTGTGAGCAATAATGTTGGCGATGGTCTCTGATTTACCGGTGCCTGGAGGGCCTTCTAGAACAAAGTCAACTCCTCGGGCAGACGCTTCAATTGCCACGATTTGAGAGCTGTCTGCATTTAACGGAGCATAAAGCTGGTTTGGCTCAATAGTGTCATCGACTTTCTCAGGGTTTAGGAAATCTGCTTTTGTCGGGTAATTTCCTTCCGGGCGTTCTACTAGATGGTCGACAAGGGATGATTGCTTGAGGTCGTCGATTCGGTCGCTCAAATCTTTCCACATAAGATATTTAGCGAAACTGAAAGTACCCAGTACGAGTTCCTCTACCACTTCAAAGCCAGGGCTATCTTTGATCCGTGATCTAACTACGGACCAAATGGATCCACAATCAATTCCACTGTCGTCTTTCGGTAGTTCATTCTGGAAAACAGATAAATCAATTTCAAAATCCTGCTTCAACATTTGTATCAGTGTGAGATTGAAAACAGCTCCTTCAGCATTGTGTTGAGATAGCCTTGGTCGAGCCTTCGCACTACTACGTTTGAGTGATACGGGGAGGAGTATTAGAGGCGCTCTGTAAGTATTATCGCTATTGACGTCTTCTTTCCAGCGAAGTGTCCCTAGCGCTAAGAAAAGTGTATTACTGCCACCTTCTTCTAAGTCAGTTTTGCTCTTTCTAAATAAGGTGATTAACTGCTTCTCGAGTTCTTTGATCGAGCAGTCTGCTACAAGTTTTTTTGCAGCCAATTGGTGGCTGACAAACTCTGACTTAAGGCTCTCTCCCGTTACGGTTGTAAACCGTCCATCATTTCTGCCTTGTGTCTTGCTGGATTCAATGGAGTCAAACGTGAATTCCTCCTCGCTGGCTAGTTGATCTTCAAGTTTTCCGATATCCGGGCAAAGGATTCTAAATCCTGCCGCTCGCGACTTAATATTGATCAGAGGATTCCTCTTCGAGAGGTCTAAGAGTTTCCTTCGCCATTGATCGACCCGCGTCTGCGGTGTCTCTTGATCTATTGTGTAATCCTGTTCTACCGGAGGTAAATTAGGCGCGACTGGAAGTGGAATTTCCTCTCTTTCTGCTTTAGTTACAGTGCGATTAATTTCGCCGTCACCGAATTCGAGGGGGTGTATATTACGAGAACGCGCCTGCTTGATATCGATGGCATAAATAAAGGCTTCTTCCTCTGCCTCCGAGACTTTGCGCTTACCTTCTCTAATTGCCTTTTCAAATGAGATTTGAGTAGAGTTTGTAGCCAGCGTAGTTTCAAACAGGATGCAGTCTGATAGTCCAAGGCGGTTTCTTAATTCAGCTGGGTCAGTAAGCGTTAATGAAGTGAAGGAATGGTCGATTAGCCAGAGTCCGACCAGTGCATGCCCCTCTAATAAAACCACGATAGGGTTCAAGCCAGCTTGCTCTAAGCAGCTAGCAAAGAGCAACGCGGTATCTAAGCAGGTTGAGAGGCGATTCTTGGCGATATCGTGGCTGAGCCGTATTTTCTGGCCACCTTTTGCAAAGCTGGCTGGCGGCTGACAATAGGTAATATCATCTTCCGATATCACTGACCAGAGTGCTGCAGCGACCCGCCATGGTGATTGTCTATTTTGGGATTGATAGCCGTCTAGGCGGGAGTCTCCGTGGTATTTCTCGAGTACTGCACTCGATTTTTTGATCAAGTAATTTGTATATTCTGTATTTGGTGTGACAAAAGCACCTAATAGTTCAGGCATGTGTATTTCTCCGCCCCATTGATTCTTAGGTAGCAATTGAACCGTGTGGCGTTGTTGGCAGACAACTTGGTTATCTACCATTACACTAAATGTTATGGAAATTTCCCTCTTCTCTGTGAGTTTTTCCAGAGTTGAAGGAGAAATCTGTAGATTGAGGCTTTGTGGTTTTGTGGCTTGGTCTGATGGTAAACTATCAAAATTCCAGGTAGCAGTTTCAAATTCAGAAGGATCGCATTCAGCAAGAACCCTAGTCAGTCCGAAGGGTTTATTACTTCGATTTGAAACTTCCAGCGTGTTTATTAGGTCAAATTGGTTTTGCTGAAAGACGACTGAGTAAACTGGTGAAATGCCTATTTCGAGTTGTGCGGGTGTCATGCATGTAACGACCTTATTTTCCCGGTATTCTCTGTTTTCATATACTAAATGAGCGCTGATTTGAAGCCGTTCGTCCGTCTTTAGTGTGAAGGGTTTTCTGTTTTTTAATGCTATGGGTGCAATAAAAAAGCTTTTTTGTTCCGATCTGGTGTTTCTAATATTACCAATAGTGAACTCTTGAGGCTCAAAATTGTCCCATCCGTTAAAATTAACGATTAGGTTACAGTTGTGTATGCATTCGTTTGTTGCAATTAATTCAACTTTGATTGAGCCGTTGTAAGCCAAGGAAGTTCCCGAGATATCGGTTCTTATGGTTTCTGGTCCAAGAATGGAAATAGATACTTTTTCAGGTTCTTCGTTTTGCATAATTAAATTTAAGACAGATGCTTTAATCGTTCTTCATTAGCACGGGAAGTAAAGTCACGGAATTATGATGCTATTTTTGGAAGGTTAACGCCCTGAGGAGTTGATGATGTTTACCTTGTTTATAATTGGAAGGGTAGGACATTCGTAGGGGAAGTTTTACACGCATGTCTGATTTATTACCTCGTTACGTGTATAATTTGCGATCATGTGTATTAATTTTGTAGTTAATAAGTAATTTTCGTCAAGATGATCTAAATGCAGAGCTCCACGAGTCGCTTCCTGAATCAAGTGTCCGAGATATTCCTTTGTTTGCCCTGGCCCTTATGGGTCTCCCGACCTCTCCCTGCGTTTGGTGTTTTTTGTGCTTATTTATAAATTGGCACGAGGAATGCTTAATTATCTCAAGTTCGTGTGTATTGCGAGCTAGCTGAACTCTGATTTTCAGGGGTTGGCCTGACTTAATTCCAACTAAACTAAAACAACCAGACAAAATATAATCATGAAGATTAAGAAAACCCTTCTCGCTTTGCTGCTTAGCAGTTCGGCGTTTTTGCTAGCCGGCACAGTCGGTGCGCAAGAACTCCCTGTTGCTGAGGCAGCTGAAGCTGTGGCTGATGCGGTATCCTTTGAAGACGGCTATGCCGCTTTTATGGACTCGCCCGGTGCAGCTTTCTTTACAATCAGTAACTTATGGTTGCTCATCTCTGCAGCATTGGTGTTTATCATGCACCTCGGGTTCGCGACTGTTGAGTCTGGTTTAAGCCAGTCAAAGAATACAGTGAACATTCTGTTTAAGAATGTATTCATCATCTCCATGGGTATTTTGACCTATGCACTCTGGGGCTTCAATGCGATGTATCCTGGATTCGCTGAGGGCTCTGCTGGAGTATTTGCAATGGGCTCTTGGTTTGATGTGGATGCTTCGGTTGCAATGATGACTGCAGAATATGCAGACTACACATGGTATACTGACTTCATCTTCCAAGCGATGTTTGCTGCGACTGCTGCGACGATCGTATCGGGTGCAGTTGCTGAACGCGTGAAGCTTTCTTCGTTCATGATTTTCGCAACTCTGCTTGTTATGTTTGCATATCCGATCACTGGCTCATGGCAGTGGGGTGGTGGCTGGCTCTCTGCACGCGGCTTCTACGATTTCGCGGGTTCCTCGCTAGTGCATGGCTTTGGTGGTTTCGCAGCATTGGCTTGTGTGATTGTGCTCGGCCCTCGTGCTGGTAAGTATGTCAATGGTCAGATTCGTCCGATCCTTGGTCACAGCATGCCGCTTGCGACAATTGGTGTGTTCCTCCTCTTCCTAGGTTGGTTCGGTTTCAACGGTGGTTCTGTTTTGAATGCAGATCCTTATCTTGTATCTCTGGTATTCGTAACAACAGCACTAGCTGCTGCGGGTGGTGCAATTGGTTCGATGATCACATCATGGTTGTTCCTCAAAAAGCCTGATCTCTCTATGTCTTTGAATGGTATCCTTGCGGGTCTTGTCGGTATCACTGCCGGTGCTGATTCCATCATGCCTTTCTGGGCAATCATTACCGGTCTCATTGCTGGTGTTCTCGTAGTCTTCTCCATCATCTTCTTTGATAAGATCAAGATTGATGATCCAGTCGGTGCGATTTCCGTCCATGGTGTGTGTGGTATTTTCGGCACACTTGCTGTGGCGCTCTTCAGCGACGCTGCCGGGTTCGGCATTCAGCTGATCGGTACACTTTCGGTTGGTGCCTTCGCTTTCGTCTTCGGACTAGTTGTCTTCGGTCTGCTTAAGGTAGTCATGGGTGTGCGTGTTTCTCCTGAAGAAGAGGCTGAAGGTCTCGACATCGGTGAGCACGGTCAAGAAGCATACCCTGACTTCGGCACCGCGCGTACTCGCTAATTAAGCCTAGCCAATTAGAACTAAAAAACTTAAATTACATTATTATGAAATTGGTAAAAGCAATCATCAAGCCCTTCAAATTAGAAGAGGTAAAAGAAGCACTCGCAGATATCGGCATCGAAGGGATGACGGTAACTGAGGTAAAAGGTTTCGGTCGCCAAAAAGGGCATACTGAAATCTATCGTGGTAGTGAATACACTGTAGATTTCCTACCCAAGGTAATGGTCGAAATCGTCGTTGACGATGCAGATGCTGAAAAGACATCGGATGCAATCGTTAAGGCGGCTAAGACAGGCAAGATTGGCGATGGCAAGGTCTTCATCATTCCGGTCGAAACTGCGATTCGTATTCGTACCGACGAGTCGGGTGCAGAAGCTTTGTAGTCTTATCTGAGACGACTCGCTGTATTTCACCGGCCATCCTTGTATAAGGGTGGCCGGTTTTTTGTGGATGGTGCCAGTGATCAAGTCTAACAAGGCGATTCGTTTATATAAAATGTTTGAGTGTTATGTGATGCTTGAAGCGACCGCGGTCGACGCCGAGCTCGTCCTTCCCCAAAAGATTTGCGGCAGGTTGGCAATTACTTATAGTTGCTGGCCTTATATTATTTTTGTGAGTACATGTATTAATTTTACTCATAGGCTTGAGTAAAAAAATAACTTGTTCAACTGAGCGGTGTGCCCTTCTCTGTATGTTTCTAACTACCCAAATAATAATAATAATGAAGAATGTACTCCGTTTTATTTCGCTTCTGATGCTGTTGTTGGCACCAGGTTTTTTATTGGCTCAAGAAGCTGCTGTGGTCGAAGTCGCCGATCAGGTGGTTGCTGTGACTGCCAGCGCTGACAGTGGTAACACTGCATGGATGCTGACTGCGACAGTGTTGGTGTTGTTTATGACATTGCCGGGTTTGGCATTGTTCTATGGCGGCCTAGTGCGCGCGCAGAATGTGCTCTCCGTGCTGATGCATTGTTTTGCGATTGCATGTCTGGCTTCGGTCCTATGGGTCGGCGTTCTATACAGCATTGCATTTGCTGATGGCTCTAGTTGGGTCGGCGGGCTGTCGAAGGTTGGCCTGCAGGGGGTTGGACTGGAGAGTCTATCCGGTGATATTCCGGAGACTGTATTTGTGATGTTTCAAATGACGTTTGCGATTATTACTCCAGGATTGATTGTCGGCGCGTTTGTGGAGCGCATGAAGTTTACTGCTATTTTGCTGTTTACGGCTCTTTGGCTGGTAGTGGTCTACGCGCCTGTGACTCATTGGGTATGGTCTGAGGGCGGCTGGTTGTTTGCTCGTGATACCATTGACCTTGCTGGAGGGATCGTGGTGCACGCGACTGCTGGTGTCTCTGCGCTACTATTGGCTTACTTTGTAGGACCACGCGATGGCTTTCCTAAGAAGCTGCATGTACCGCATAGCCCTGGCATGGTGATGATCGGTGCGTCGATGCTGTGGGTCGGCTGGTTTGGTTTTAATGCGGGTAGCCAGCTTGCAGCAAATGAATCTGCTGGGATGACTATGTTAGTCACCCATATTTCAGCTGCGGTTGCGAGTTTGACTTGGATGACCATTGAGTGGATCAAAACTGGTAAGCCGGGCCTCGTTGGTATTGTGACCGGAATGGTTGCGGGATTGGCGACGATAACGCCTGCTTCAGGTTATGTTGGGCCGCTGGGAGCGATCCTACTCGGGTTCTTGGCTGGGGTTGTTTGCTACTTCATGTGTGGTGTGGTGAAGGAGAAGATGAAAATCGATGATACCTTGGATGTTTTTGCAGTGCACGGTGTCGGCGGTATCATGGGAACAGTGCTGGTTGCGGTGTTCGGCACTGCGGCGTTTGGCGGTTTAGGTGAATTCAACATGGGTGAACAACTTGTCACCCAAGTGATTGCGCTTGCTGCTGTGGTCGCATGGTCTGCAGTGGGCACGGTGATCATTGTGTTTATCTGCAAAATGACCACAGGCTTGCGTGTCGACCAAGAAGTCGAGCATACTGGTCTAGACCAAGCCGAGCATGGCGAAACTGCCTATCATTTCGAATAGTTGTATAATTTACGCTATCATCAATTAAACCTAACCGAATGAATCATTATGAAATTAATTAAAGCGATCGTTAAGCCATTTAAACTCGAAGATGTGAAGGATGCACTTGCTGAGGTTGGCGTCGAGGGTATGACCGTGTCCGAGGTGAAGGGGTTTGGTCGTCAAAAGGGCCATACTGAGATCTACCGTGGCAGTGAATACACGGTTGATTTTCTACCTAAAACGATGCTTGAGGCAGTCGTTGAAGACGACATGGTAGATGTCGCTGTGAAGGCAATCGTTACTGCTGCGAAGACCGGCAAGATCGGCGACGGCAAGGTGTTTGTGATTCCCGTCGAGAGTGCGGTACGTATCCGCACCGACGAAGAGGGCGGCGAGGCATTATAAGTCTGATTTGCCTATTCCGTGTTATTTCAAACGGTCATCCCTTCGCAGGGATGGCCGTTTTTTGCTTAAAGAATACCTTTTTGCTGCATCTTTTTTAGCTGATTGGCATCGACTACATCAGGGGCGCGTTTGTCTTTGCCGGCGGTCTTGTTGTAGCGACCAGTAACTTTGTCCTTCTCGTAGCGAGTAAAGCCGTGCTTCTCGACGTTTTCGTCGCTCAATTTGTTTTTGGTGCTTCCTTCAGTGTATTTGAGTGAAACATTGGGTGCGTGGAAAACTTTGCGGACTGGGTTGCCGGTCTTCGGGTGAAGCTTGAGCGCCTCTTCGGACATGCTCTGGATGTATTCAAAGGCTTCGCCGTCGCTGCCGTCGGGGAGGATTTCTTGATAAAGGTAAGTAGGCATTCTGTCTAAAGGGTGGTTTCGATGATGAGTGTGACTAACAGCCATGGATCGATCTATGCAGGTCGATGTCGACTACTTGAAATTTGATCAGGGATCTGTGGTGCGTTATCCCAATAATCAAAGTCTGCGTCTAAGAATTCGCAACTACAACCTTTGGCTTAAGTGACGACGAGTTCGTTGAAGTTTTACAGCAGTGGGCTGTTTGCACTTAACGGTAACAGCGAGTACGAGAGAATGCCCCCGTTTGAGCCGCCTTTATTTACTTTCCTCGACTTTACTGGAGTGGGAAGACAGTAGCGCTTTGAGCTGATCTTTTTGCAACTCATCCATTCTGGACCGTACAGGCGCTAAATTATCTTCATGTTCTTTGTAGCAGCGGCACATTTCATGCGACTCCATGACCTGTCGATTGTACTTACCGCAAAACAGGCAGAGTTTCACGTGCAACTTTAGCAAAAATCGACTCATGAGAGACAGTTTTTGGTAGTCTTCATTAGAGAGGACTTTGGATATTTGCTTACAGGTGAACATCGAATTTAAATATTATTTTACGTCTTTGCCAGTCCAGCTAGCTTCGAGCGCTATTTTTAGTTGAGCACGCGCGCGATGTAGTAGGACCCATAAATAGTTCGCAGAAATGTCCATCGCCTTACAAACTTCTTCAGTTGTTTGATCTTCTAGGACGCGCAGCACAAAAGCCTGACGCGCTGGTTCTTTGACTTGATCGATACAAGTCTCAAAGACTACCCAGAATTCCGTGTTATCGTAGGCTTTGCGCGGATTAAATTGCCATGGGTCAGGATTAGTCGTCGCGATACCGGTGTATTTATACCAGAAACTTTCCAGAATGGCTTCATCTTCGGTATCAATATCGACTTTCTTTTCCTTAATCGACTTTCGGATCTGATCGACGATTTTATTACGCATGATTCCGCGTAGCCAAAATTTGATATCCCGACTGCCATCAAAGCGTTCAAACGCTTTGATACCGGCCATGAAGGTATCTTGCACGCAATCGGCAGCCAGGTCTGGATTTCTGAGTCGAGACATTGCATAGCCGTAAAGGTAATCGCCATATCGGTCGACCCATGTCTCGGGCGCTGCAATTTCAACTTTAGGGTGCTGTGCGTCAGGCATTGATGCACGACGATGTTAGAAAAACCCGATCCGTCAAACATTGATGGGTTACGGTCTGTGTCTCTTGATATTTGTAGCCTTAAATTGTCTACTAGTGTGAAGTAAGCTAAATTCGCACCATTATAACGAGGCCTTCGAAGGGATATGGAACGGTGCTATTTTAATAGCTCTGACTGTTCGGTAAATGTCTGATTCAACGCCTTTTAGAACCACGGATGGACACCGATGAACACGGATTTAATAGTTCGTTTCATTCAGAATATCCGTGTTCATCGGTGTTCATCTGTGGTTTATAAATACACTAACTTAGCGTGCTCCACACTTGGGGTTCAGCAGTTTAGGGGCAACTTTTGCACGATGGTCGAAAATATGGTTAAGTTTACGTTTTACATAAAGCCCATGAGCGATCCTGCCAAAGGGTCCGCAAGGCAGCACATAGTTGACCCGATCGACAAAACGAACGCCCTCTGCATGGGGAGTGATTTCGTGGTAGTGGTACCATACTTTATATGGGCCAATACGCTGTTCATCTACGAAAGAATGATTGTTTCGTATGTGCTTTAGCTCAGTGAGCCACGTTTGTTTACCTAGTAGAGGGATACCTACTCGATACTCAATGAGGAGGCCGTTATACATGACTTCAGGAACCTCGGTGATGATTTCAAATGACAGATCATCTGGTGTGATTGCATCTAGGTTTTTAGGAGAGCTCATAAAGTCCCAAGCGGTTTCTAGGTCGGTGGCGATCACCTGTTCTCTATGGAGTTGATATATTTTAGGCATGCAGTGGTATCGTTTCTTCACTTAAAGCCTTACATCATAAATCTTGTAAGGATTGATCTTATATGGCGTTTTTATCGATACGTATGCATTCTGTTCGAAAAATATTCTCTCATGCCTTTCAAGATGAGGACAATCGTCTGCTGATGGCGTCTTCTCCAATTTTCATTATGCATGTGCTAGCGCTGGGTGTATTCTTTACCGGCTTCAGTTGGGCTGCTTTCTTGGCTCTTGTAGTGACTTACAGTGTGCGGGTGTTTGCCCTCACTGCTGGGTTTCATCGATATTTTTCGCATCGAGCATTTAAGACCAGTCGCCTATTTCAGTTTGTGCTGGGATGGGTGGGCACATCATCTGCACAGTTGGGCCCCATGTGGTGGGCAGCGAATCATCGCCACCATCATCAATACTCTGATAAAGAAGAAGATATCCATTCGCCAGTAGTGAAAGACGCGTTTTGGGCGCACATTGGTTGGGTACTTTGCCGCGCGTATGGTGAGATACAGCAAGATCGTATTAAGGATCTGAATAAGTATCCTGAATTGCGCTTCATCGATCGCTTCCATGTGTTGCCAGTGCTATCTCTGATACTTGTATTATATATCGGTGGCGCTGTATTGAATGCTTACTTCCCGGGGTTAGGTACCAGCGGTATGCAGTTTGTGATGTGGGGCTTCTTTGTGAGCACGGTGCTAGTCTATCATGTCACTTTTTGCGTAAACTCGGTCACGCACATTATTGGCAAAAAACGATTTAAAACTGATGATGAGAGCCGCAACAGCTGGTGGGTCGCGCTGCTTACATTTGGAGAAGGATGGCATAACAATCATCATCGTTGGCCTTTCTCAGCGCGGCAAGGGATGTACTGGTGGGAGTTGGATCTTTCATACCTTGTGTTGCGTGGCTTGGAACGATTGGGTTTGGTTTGGGATCTGAAGGTATATCCTGAAAAAATCTACGAGGAAGCGCGTATGCAGCCGCTGGAAGTTGATCAGTCTTCATGATTAACTATTGGGCATGCATTGGAATCAGCGGCTTAGTTTTTGCCACGATCTTATATTTTGTTGCCTTACGAGTACAGGTGATGGCTTTAGTCGATGTCGTCTGGAGCGCATGGCTTGGTGTCGGTGCATTGGCTTATTTTTGTATGAGCTCAGATTGGGGCCTAAAGCATATTATGGTGCTCGTTGTAATCTTATTCTGGTCCCTGCGGCTGAGTTTGTACCTATTGGTTAATCGTGTCCTCGCTGGACATGAGGATCCGCGCTATGCCTATCTTTCGAATTACTGGGGTGCTGCATCAAAGCGCAATTTCCTATTTTTATTTCACGCACAGATCGTACTGGTTTTAGTGTTCTTATTACCTGTCACCACAGCGATGGGGCAGGGCACTATGGCATGGGCGATCTCAGATACTTTGGCAGTTTGTGTAGCACTGGTCAGCCTAATTGGGGAGTCAATTGCGGACCGCCAATTAGCTAGGTTCCGTGTAGCGCCAGAGAATCAAGGTGCGGTGTGTCAGTCGGGGCTATGGAATTATTCGCGCCATCCGAACTATTTCTTTGAGTGGCTACACTGGTGGTCCTACGTTTTATTTGCATGGGGGCATCCTCAATGGGCCGTTTCATTGATCGGGCCATTGGTGATGTACCTCTTCCTCAATTACATAACAGGCGTTCCCTATGCAGAACGCTCTTCGATACGCTCACGAGGCGATGCATATCGAGTCTACCAACAAACAACCAACACTTTTTTCCCATGGAAACCACGCGCTCTAAAGACTTAATGCCTCCATCGTCAGAGTCTTCATTGCCGATGCGTTTTGTTGAGCGCTTATTTGTAAAGCTACTCCGCCGCATACACTCGGGTTGTATTCGGGTGCAAATGCCTAGTGGCGCGTCGGCAGTGGTGGGTGATATTGCGTGCGAGCAGATGTCACTAGTGATTCAGGATAAGCGCTTTTTTCGCAAAGTATTGTCAGGCGGGAGTGTGGGCTTTGGCGAGGCCTATGTGGATGGGTTTTGGACAACATCTGATCTGAGCGGGCTATTGCTGCTGCTTGCTAAAAATCAGACTCGTGTGGGTCGCCTTGGCAGAGGATTCTCTATCATTGCTCAGCAATGGAATCGTCTCTATCATCTTGCTCGCCGTAATACTTTGGCAAACAGCCGTCAAAATATTCAAGCTCATTATGATCTAAGTAATGATTTCTACCAAAGCTTTTTGGATCCCACGATGACGTATTCCAGTGCTTTATTTGAAGATGCCACTGCATCGCTTGAGCAGGCTCAAATAAATAAAATCGATCGAATGCTCGACCTTGCTGGGGTGCAGTCCGGAGATGCTATTTTGGAGATTGGCAGTGGGTGGGGAGCATTAGCGATTCGCGCCGCGCAACGAGGATGTCGCGTGAAAACTATCACACTCTCTGATGAGCAGTTTGTGTTGGCTAAAGAGCGCTTTGTTACGGCAGGCGTGTCCGAATCGGTTGAGATCTGCCTGCAGGATTACCGAACCCTGGAAGGGCAATTCGACGCGGTGCTGTCATGCGAGATGATTGAAGCGGTGGGTAAAGAATATCTACCAAGTTATTTCCGTACTATACAAGCGTGCTTGAAGCCAGGCGGTAAAGCAGTGATCCAAGCGATCACAATTTCTGATGATCGATATGATCAATATTGCCGCAGTTGTGATTGGATTCAGAAATACATTTTCCCAGGCGGTCATTTGCCCTCTGTTGCAGCAATCCGCGGGCATGTCGAAGACGTGGGCGCGATGACTGCGGTGTCGGTCAATGCATTTGGTCGTGATTACGCTGAGACATTGCGCCGCTGGGCATCCGATTTTAATACGCAAGTTGAGCAGGTGCATGCGATGGGGTTCGACGCTGTTTTTTGTCGGAAATGGAATTACTACTTGAGCTACTGTGAGGCAGGTTTCGATTCGAATCTGATCGATGTGAATCACGTGGTTTTACAGCGTGGGTAGCGTGTTAGGAAAGTAGGTAGGTAGGAAAGTTTGAGAGCCGTATTTTGTTTAGGGGAGCGTGGGCTACACTTTCCAAGGAACTGGCTTGATTCACTCCCTACTGGCTTCAGTCAAATGATGTTTGCGGGTTCATCCGTATGATCGCGGTCAATTAGAGTTGCCGCTGAAGTGGGCGATGGACGGTTATGTATCTTTAGCTTTTTTTTGTAATAAAGCTGTGCGGCTTGCCATAGAATACGTGGCATGCTGTTGAGTGCCGTGTCAAAGGGGTGGAGGATCGCGTGCTTCCAAATAGAAGAATTATTGATCGTATTTTTAGTCCCTTGTATCCAAGTATTTAATACACAATCGCCATCTCTATGTAAATCGACTCCCAGGTGGAATGTGTCTGCTGTAATTGTGAATGTAAAATGATAGTCGCCGGCCAGATTATTAAAGGGCGAGACGTGAAAGTCTTTGGGGCAGCAAGCAGTCCACGTCTGCGTGCTTGTGTGGATTAGGTCAGGGAGAGGATAGACGTGGCGATCGCCGAAGGTATTGTTGACCTCCGCTACAGCAGCGACTAGTTGATCCCCGCGCATGCGCAGGTAAAAGTTTACGGGGTTGAAGGCGTATCCAAGGTACCGCGGCGAGGTGATTAGTAGGGTATGTTCGCCATCGATTTGCGGGGGAAGTAAACAGTCCAGTTGATGCTCAATGCGCGATTTTTTACCATGTAGATAATGCTGGTCGTGAATGCTTATCAGGCGTGTATCATTATACCCAAACAATGAGGCTTGCTGCGAAAGATGGTCTAGTTCGGCGAGATCAAATGCAAAAAAAGTTGCGGGGTAGGTGAAGGCATGAGGCACCGGGCTGATGCGTTGATGGACGACTGAGCCGCGGCAAATCTGTGAGTGCTTAATCATAGATCGATACCGAAACTCTTCGCCACTTCGACCGCTGAGCGCACTCCATCTTCGTGGAATCCGTAGCCAAAGTAGCTGCCGCAAAACCAGGTGTTGCGCTGTCCGTTCATTGCCTGGAGTCGTGGTTGTGTTGCCATGCTTTCAAACGAGTAAAGCGGATGCATCAGGGTGGTCGAGTTGATCGTTTGATCCGCTGGGATAGGCCTCGAGTTGTTAAGCGTCACAATGTAGTGCTGCTGTGTTTGTAGGTCTTGCAGGCGGTTCATATAGTAACTGACTGCTACGGGTTGCTGATCCTCGTGCGACGGCTCTCGCATGAAGTTCCACGACGACCATTGTTTGGGGTCGGGGGGTAATTGCGAGGCATCAGTATGTAATGTGACGGTGTTGGCTTGATAGCGCCAGGGACCTAGATTGCGTTGTTCCTCATCGCTTGGATCAGCGAGTAACTTAAGTGCTTCATCGGCATGTGCACCAATCACCACATGGTCAAACTCCAGAGCACGGCCGTCGGCCATAGTAAGAGTGACACCTTCTGCATGTCGCGCGATCGATTCGGGCGCTGCGTTCAGGTTTGGCTCATGCTCAAATGTGTCTAGCATGGCGCGGATGTAAGAGCGGGAACCGCCAGCGACAAACTTCCATTGTGGGCGGTTTTTGAGACGTAGCAGCCCGTGGTTTTCTAGGAAGTGCAGATAGGGCTGTGCGGGGAAGGCATGCATCTCTGCGATCGGTGACGACCAGATCGCAGCACCCATCGGGTAGAGGTAGTGATTCAGAAATGCCGCGCCGAATTTGCGCGTTTTGCAATAGTCGCCTAGCGTTTTTCCATCTAGGTAGCCTGATTCAAGATCGCGATAGCCAATCTTAGCAAAGCGCATGATGTCAGCAACGAAGCGTAAGTGTTGTGGTTTAAACCAATAGCCCAGCGAAGGAAACAGTGTACTAAAACGATTGCCTGAGTAGCCATAGTGGGTCGCGGTATCGTAAAAACTGAAGGTCATCGAGCTGTCCTGCAGCGGAACATCAAGTTGCTTTAGCACCTCAGTGAAATGCGGGTAGTTGCGATGGTTCATCACAATAAAACCAGTATCAACGGGTGTGCCAGCATCCGGGCCGTTGGGGACTTTCAGCGTGCGGGTATGACCACCGATGTAATCGTTTTTTTCAAACAGGTGAACCTCATGCTGCCGTTGCAGGAGCCATGCAGCGGTGAGTCCGGAAACACCACAGCCGACGACTGCGATCCGTTGTTTTTGAGAGTTTTTGGGCATTTGCTAGGGATCGTTGTGCGGGCCTAGCCCTTACAAATAACACGAATTTTGTAAGTTTTAGACGATTGCGACGCTTACTAATGTATGAATATTAACCTTCGTAGCTTTATTCACCTGCTCTGTGCAAGCTTGCTGTTGCTCATGGTGGGCTGCTCTCCTTCAACTATGCATACTCAGACAACACCCGATGACAAATTTAAAGCGGCGCTTAAAGCGTCAGCACCTAGCCGTTTTGATCTGCCAGTGGCTGGTTCGGAAGACGAGGCTAACATGCTAGCTGGAGTGAAGGCGCTGTTTGAGAACTACACGCATGAGAATCTGGAGGCCATTGTCCAAACCGTCTATGCCCCAGAGGTGTATTTTCGCGACGCGTTCCGGCAACTAGACCGCGCAGTCGATATCGAGCACTATCTGGTCGAGGGACTAGAACCGCTGACCGCATGCGAATTCGTGTTTAACAACATCAGCCGTGCTGGTGGTGATTTTTATCTGGATTGGACGATGCGAGTGGACTTCAAAAAAACACCTCCCGGTACGTGGGAAGAATCTATGGGTATGACACGCATGCGTTTCAACAATGAGGGACAAGTGATCTTTCACCAAGATTATTGGGACCCAACTGACGTTGTGTATGTGCGCATTCCAGTGGCTAAGCAGCTGATTGCTTACGTGAAGGGCAAGTTGTAGTTTTGGCGACTTCGCCTTAAATGGCGGAGAAGGAGGGATTGGTGAGGCTGCGCCTCATCGTTGCGCGACCGCCTGCGGCGTCCCATCTCCAGTCGCTTGCGCTCCTTCCGTCGAACCCAGTGGTTCGCATCTCCTCCTTCTAGCCACCCTTTGGCGACTTCGTCTTAAATGGCGGAGAAGGAGGGATTCGAACCCCCGGTCGCGTTTCCACGACAACTGATTTCGAGTCAGTCACATTCGGCCACTCTGCCACTTCTCCTAAAAAATTGGGACAGAGAAGCGGCTGTTTCGCAGATGGCAAGCTTTGACTGAAATCAGTCACATATTCCGGTTCGCTACGCGCACGGTCTTGTCGTCGCGTTGCTCCTCGGAACGGCCACTCTGCCACTTCTCCTAAAAATTGGGACAGAGAAGCGGCTGTATCGCAGATGGCAAGCTTTGACTGCAAAGGCTCATTTAAAATTGGCGTCAGCTGTGAGCTTTTAGCAGGACCGCTCGGTCAGCGTGTTTTTGCTAAAGTGAGTGAAAGCGCAAGGTGAGCCATTGAATTTTTAAGCATGCGTGCTTTCTTGTCGATAAAGGCGCTTTTATTCATACGGTGCGGTATTGATTAAAGCTATGAGCGACACAGAATTTAAAGACCTGCCCTTAATGGAACCGCTCCAGCGTGCGCTGGCGGAGCAGGGTTATACCGAGCCGTCACCGATTCAGGTACAGGCGATCCCATTGTTATTGGAGGGGCGTGATTTGTTGGCTTGTGCACAAACAGGGACGGGTAAGACCGCAGCCTTTGCACTGCCAATGCTGCACCGAATTGTGACGCAGGGGCGCAAGCCGTTTCGGCGAGGGGTGCGTAATTTGATACTGGTGCCTACGCGTGAGTTGGCGGTGCAGGTGACTGAGAGTTTTCGCACCTATGCCAAACACTTGGACCTGAAGATTGCCATGATTTATGGGGGTGTTGCGCAGACCCAACAGACGCGTGATCTGTACTTTGGTTTGGATGTGTTGGTCGCGACGACCGGTCGCTTGTTAGATCTATTGCAGCAGGGACACGCCAATTTAACCGGAGTCGAATGCTTGGTGCTAGATGAAGCGGATCGTATGTTAGCAATGGGTTTCATTGATGACCTGCGCGAAATCGTCCGCGACATTCCCAAAGAGCGCCAGACTTTGCTGTTTTCAGCGACGATGGCAAAGGGAGTGGCTAAGTTGGCAGCGGGGTTATTGGACAATCCAGCAGAGATCCGTATCGCTCCCCAAGGTACGACCGCCGAAAAGATTGATCAATCGGTGCTGTTTGTACGCTTGCGTGATAAACCGGCACTGTTGCTGGATTTATTGCACGGTAAGTATTTTGCAAAGCAGTCTGAGTTGTGCCTAGTCTTTACGCGCACCAAGCGAGATGCGCGCTTGGTGGCGACGCATCTAAATCGCGAAGGTATACGCTCCGATACCATTCATGGTGACCGCACACAGGCAGCGCGCGAAGATGCACTGCGCCGCTTTAAAGAAGGAGAGACGCCAGTGTTGGTCGCCACGGATGTCGCAGCTCGCGGGATCGATGTGAAAAATATTGGCCTGGTGATTAACTATGATTTACCGATGGATCCTGAAAATTACGTACACCGAATTGGTCGCACTGCCCGCGCTGGCGAGAGTGGGCGCTCAATGAGTTTTTGCTCTGAGATTGATCAAGACGTGGCGCGGTTCAAATCGATTCAAAAACTGATTAAGCAAACCGTGCCTACGATCTGTGCCCATGATTTTCATGACGCAGCGATTGAGGCGCTACATCGTGAAGGCACTCCGCTGCCGGAGATAGGGGAAACACGTCGTCCTGCACGTGGGGTGCGTACCGCAAAGACGCGTGCGGTGAAACGCGAGAAGGAAAAGCCGAAGGGTGTGTCCGGCGCGAAAGCGGCAAAGGAAAAGCGCTCGGGGCGAGCATTCCGAGGATTCGGTCGTGGGCGTCCTTAGTGGTGCAGTATTTTAAACCTGTGGTAATGATGGCTGGCAGATTAAGGAATTGTTGTTCGTTGATTGACGTTTGTTGCGAACGAGGAGCACATTAAAGTAAATATGACGAAATTTCGAAACCGACAGGCTCAGGCGCAGTTTGATGGACAATTACGGCATCGCATCAATGCCGGGCGTGAAGCGGTGAAAGCGCAGACTGCTTTTTTTGGGCGTCAATTCGGGCAGGTCGCCAGTGAGTGGAAGGAGGATGACACGCGGGTGACGTTTGCGGACTTTGCGATTTCCGAAAATGTGTTTGCGGCTTTGCGGCGCGATTTCGTGGAGGATGACTATTGTAGTGAAGAGGCGAGCCCGCAGGATGAGGTGATCGACTTAGGCGAGGGGTTTGCATGGATCATCGATCCAATTGATGGCACGAATAATTATGCGCTCGGATTTTCAGTCTGCGCAATTTCACTGGCCTTGCTGCACGATGGGATGCCTGTCTATGGATTTATCTATGATTACAGCACTAAAGCTTTGCTGGAGGGTGGCGCTGGCTTTGGTTTGCAGCGCAACCAGAAGAAGGTGAATCGTAATCGTATGGCGGCGGATGCGCAGACGATGTTAGGGCTTCATTTCCCGATGGAGGGCGAATTGCTGGATCAGCTCAAGCCAATGCTTGAAAAATATCGTGTGCGCTGCCTCGGCAGTGGCGCGCTGACCGCCAGTTATGTGGCGACTGGCTATCTGACTGGTGCAGTCGATTTTCGAGTTAAAATATGGGACATCGCAGCGGCCTATGCACTGTGTAATGCCGAAGGTGTGACTTTTGAATTCCTTGGCGAGTGCCCGTTTCCAATGCGACACTTTCACCCGCAGATGGAATTTTGCCCTTATTTAGCAGGCACGGAGGCATTTTGTAAGGAAATCAAGGCAGCCTTGCTGGAGTGAGGGGGCGGGCGGTGTCTTCGACGAGCGAAACAGACATATTTTCCTGATTCAAAGCTCAAGCGGCTCGGCACCTTCGGGTTTCCAGGCGGCGTCAATTTTAGCGAGGAAGTCTTGTGGCGGGCGCAGTCCTTTGCCGTGTTTATCCATGAAACCATGACTGGTGCTGCCAGTGGCAAGTAGGGTGTCGCCATGGCGCACTTCGTAGTCAAAGCGCAAACGTGCGCGTGGCTTGTCGCGCATGAAAAGGTGGATTTCGAGACGGTCGTCGAACCGGGCAGGGCGTTTATATTCGGCACTGGCAGTGAGTACTGGTAAGCGCAGGTCGCGCGCCTCAATCTCGAGATAGGGAATGCCTATTTGGTCGAGCATCAGGATGCGGGCAGTTTCGAACCAGACCAGATAGTTACTGTGGTAAACCACATCCATGCGGTCGGTTTCAGCGTAGCGGACGCGTATGTGCGAGATGGTATGAATCATTTGTCCTGCAGTGTGGGCGCTGCTGCCGATGGAGTGAAGAGCGAAATGCGTGAAATGTTGTGGCGTCGTTGCTTGCAACGGCCGTGTCCCCGTGTCCCAATTCGCCTCGATGAGGCCGTTGCAAGCAACGACGCCACGCACTTTGATTAAAGTCATGAATGGTTGAGGCTGTCTTTGCGCAAAGTCCCGGCACGCAGACTTGCCATGCCGGTGTTTACGTTGCACGGTGCCGCATTGTTATGGGAAAAACGGATCGTATTGTTATTTATGTCGTGGGCTTTGTATTGGGATCGTTGATGGTTTCGATGCTGATGAAGCGGCGTGCATATAAGGAAGAAACGCGCATTGATCCATGGGAGACGCATAATATCGCGGCGGTCGAAGCGGGCGCAGAGCCGCTGCCGGAGTCGATCCCAGCAGTGATGCAAGTGGGTAAAATTTTAAATTTTGGTTATATGCCAAACGCAGACGTGCCGCAGGTTAAAGTGTGGCATCTCAATTTTGCCGAGAGTTACCCCTATGTACGCGTCGAGGAGGATCTTTCAACAGGTGAATTTTCTTATATGGCGGCGGATCAGATTTTGATTGAGCTCGCCGATGGCGTCGACGTGACGGCGCTTAAGCCAATGCTCGATCACCTGGAGTTACGCTTGCGAATGTTTAATCGAAAAGACCAGATTGCGGTGGTTGGAGTGTTGAGCACTGAAATCGATGCGGTGCCGGCGACGATTGAAGCGCTACAGCCCTACGTTAAACTGTTTCACGCAGTCGGCCCAGATGCGATCGAGTTGAAGTCACATTAACCGTTTGGAGCCTTGCTTGAAAGCTGCTGCAGAAATATGTTCTGCCGCAGTAACATAGGCATTGACCGAAAAACTCCTTTCCACTTTATTGGCTCGCTTTTTCCATGATCTGCCTATTCCGGGCGCACCAAATTATTTTTATGAGTACAGTTAAAACAGACGTCCAAGACATTACCGAAACACGCAAGACAATCACCGTGAGTGTTGCTGCCGCAGAAATCGCTAGCATCGAAGCCAAGCTGATCAACGAATTTAAGCGTGATGCTAAAATCCCGGGCTTTCGTCCAGGTAAGGCGCCTGAGAACATGATCCGTATGCGTTATGCAAAGGAGCTAAAGTCGGAGCTTTCTCAGCGTGTCGTTGCCAAGGCACACCAAGATGGCGTGGCTAAGTCTGACTTTGAGATCTATGGCATCGTTGACCTTAAAGAGGGTGAAATTGCTGCAGGCTCCGATGCGACGATCAAGTTCACCGTCGATGTGCTGCAAGCTTTCGACATTCCTGCGTACGAGGGCCTAAAAGTCACGAATGAGCCTACCGACGCATCTGCTGAAGAGGTCGATAAAATGATGGAGCAGATCCTTAGCCAGCGAGCCGAGTTCAACGTCGCTGAGAAAGCTGCGGATAAGGGTGACTATGTTCGCTGCGGCTACGAAGGTAAGATTGGTGATGAGCTCGTCGCAGATCTAGTTCCAGACGCACCGATGTTTGGTACTCAGGCGACCACATGGGAGGAAGCAGGCGCGGAGGGTACTCCCGGCGTACAAGCGATTGTGGATGGTGTCATTGGTATGAAGGCGGGCGATGAGAAGGAAGTGACCATGGAATTCCCTAAAGATTTCAAGCCAGAGGCACTCGCGGGTAAGAGTGCGGTGTATTCGATCAAAGCAGAGGAAGTCCGCGAGAAGGTCATGCCTGAAATGGACGACGCATTCTTCGAGAGTATGCAGGTTAAAGATGAGGCTGAGTTGCGTGAGCGTATCAGTGAAAACATTGAAAATCAAAAGAAGCAGCAAAATGCCAATACTGAGCGTCAGCAAATCACCGAGCATTTGCTTGGCAGCGTTGAGTTCGCAGTCCCAGAAAGCGGTATTGAGAGCGAAACAGAGGCGGTCTTGCGTGACTTTATGCAGCGCAATATGCAGCAAGGTGCGTCTGAAGCAGATTTTGAAGCGAACAAGGATCAGTTGCATGAAGGTGCCACTAAAGCCGCTCACGATCGCCTCAAGTCACGCTTGATCCTGAGTAAGATTGCTGAACAAGAGAAGGTGCAAGCTGAGAACGATGATTTTAGCCGCATGATCATGATGGAAGCCCAACAGTCTGGACAAAAGCCCGAGAAGATTGTGAAGGAAATCCAAAAAGATCAGAACCGCATCAATCGTATGCGCAGCGAGATTCTTTTGGGTAAGACCATGGATCTGATTCTCGATAAGGCTGAGCGCGAAACAGTTGCGGCTGCAACTGCCGAAGCTTCAGCTTAAATTGATAAAAGCGCTGGATTAATCTGCGAGAGGCGGGTATGGTCTACGCAGAATCTCAATCAACATTATTTATACATTATCGTGAGTTACGTTCCACTACCTACAGTCTATGAGCGCGAGGGTCGCACCGAGCGCGCTTGGGATATTTACAGCCGCCTATTGCGCGACCGCATCATTTTTATCGGCACGCCGATTAATGACTTCGTTGCCAATGCAGTGGTTGCGCAGATGCTTTTCTTACAGATGGAAGATCCAAAGAAGGATATCAGCCTGTATATCAACTCTCCCGGCGGGAGCGTGACAGACGGAATGGCGATCTACGATACCATGAATTTCCTGCAGTGTGATATCGTCACTTATTGTGTCGGACAGGCGGCTAGTATGGCGACGCTGCTGCTTTCAGCAGGTACGAAAGGGAAGCGCTACGCGCTTCCGAACAGTCGTGTGATGATGCATCAGCCAACTGGTGGCGCAACTGGGCAGACTTCGGATATCTCGATCGCCGCAAAAGAAATTTTGCGCTGGCGTGCGCAGATGAATGAGTTGATTGCAAATCACACGAACAAGACTGCAGATGAGATTGCGGCTGATTCCGATCGCGATTTCTATCTAACTGCTAAAGAGGCGATGGATTATGGGATTGTCGATAAAGTCATCGAGAACAAGCTTGGCACCTAATTAATTAAGAGAAGAGACATTTTAACCATATGGCAAAATCCACACGGATGACTTTTTGCTCGTTTTGCGGTAAAGCGCAGAATGAGGTACGCAAGATGATCGCTGGCCCTGCGAGTGTGCATATCTGCGATTCTTGTGTCTCTGTATGTAAGACCATTATTGATCGCGAACTTTCTGGTGCGCCGGAAGAAGGGATTACTGAGCAGGAGGTAACTACTGCTGCAGCGAAAGGCCTCTTCAATATGCTCAAGCCTGCCGAAATTACGGCTGGTTTGGATCAGCACATTATAAGCCAAGACTACGCCAAGCGTGCACTCGCAGTCGCAGTGTATAATCACTACAAGCGTTTACGCTCTGAAGATCGTATTGGCGGAGCGACTGAATTTAAGGAGCTAGATGCCAAGTTTGCTGACGTACAAGTCGAGAAGAGTAATATTTTGCTACTTGGTCCGACGGGAAGTGGTAAGACGCTACTTGCGCGTACGCTGGCTAAGATGCTCGATGTGCCGTTTGCCATCGCCGATGCGACAACCTTAACGGAAGCTGGTTATGTCGGCGAAGACGTGGAGAACATTGTCCTGCGCCTCCTTCAATCAGCAGATTACGATGTTAAGAAGGCGGAGTGTGGTATTATTTACGTCGATGAGATTGATAAAATCGGGCGTAAGACAGACAACGTATCCATCACCCGTGATGTGTCAGGAGAGGGAGTCCAACAAGCCTTACTCAAGATCCTTGAAGGCACCGTGTGTAATGTACCACCTCAAGGGGGACGAAAGCATCCCAATCAGGAATATATTCAACTCGATACTTCGAATATTTTATTTATCTGCGGCGGCGCGTTCGTCGGACTGGATAAGATCGTGCAGGGGCGTGTGGGCTCCAAGGCGATGGGCTTTGATACGCAGCATAATGTGCGACAAGATGAGGTGTCGCTGAGCGAATTGCTGCGCGACACACAGCCAGAAGATTTGGTGCACTTTGGTATGATCCCAGAATTTATTGGTCGCTTGCCGATGGTCGCCGTACTGGATGAATTGAGCCGTTCGGATCTCGAGCATATTTTGCAGAACACGAAAAATTCGCTGCTTAAGCAATACGGGAAGCTCTTCTCGATGGAAGGCGCTAACCTACATTTCACACGCGATGCTGTCGCTGCGATTGCGGATAAAGCGATTGAGCTGAAAACAGGTGCGCGTGCGCTACGCTCAATCATGGAGCGTATCATGCTTGATGTGATGTATGACCTGCCACAAGCAGAGAATGTGGATCAAGTGGTGATCAATCGCCAAGTAGTGGAGGGTCGTGGTAAACCAAAGATCAAGTACCACAAGGCTGTGAAGGCTGGCAAAGCACCTAAGCAGAAAAAAGCACCCAAAGCCGAAATAGCTAAGTCAGCAGACGATAGTCCAGCAGACGCAGCGTAGTCGCATTACCGCTCAACTTTTCCTGGCTGATGATCACTTTACGATCAATCACTAGGTATCCGATTTATCAATTGAAAGGCGCTGCCAGCAGCAGCCTTATCTATAATAGCGAGTGCTTGTTGCTCGGCGATTCGCATCGCCGCACGATCGGTATCATTACGGTCATCGTAGCCTGCTAAATGTAGCCAACCGTGAATGAGATAGAGGCTAAGTTCACGGCTAAAGGGCTCGCCCAGTTCCTTTGCACGATAGCGCGCGTGATCGACGGAGACGATGATTTCGCCCGCTGATCCCATTGTGCGATTGGCTGGGAATGTAATCACATCGGTGGGGTTGGGGTCGCCCATAAAATCATCATGGATTTTTCCGATTGCAGAATCGCCAACGAACACGATGGAGAGCTCGCCTGTTGAAATTGGAAAGTCGCCAGAGGCTTCGAGCGCGCGAAACAGCGCGACTGTATCTGTTTCCGGACTAGCTAGCCGTTTATATTGGTTGCTGATTTCCAGTTGGAGTGGATTCATTGCTGTGTGGATCGTTCGTACTTCCTGTTTTATCAGTTCCTTTTTCGTTGATCTCTTTTGGATACTCAACACGTGAGTGCAGCATATTCAAGAGTGTGTAGGTAAAGCTACTGCGGATTTCGTGTAGCTCTTTAAAGGTGAGTGGGCACTCATCGAGTTGCCCATCTTCAATGCGGCTTTTGAACATACCGTCGATCAGTTCTTCAATCGCCGGCTGGGAGACTTTTTTGAGACTACGGCTAGCGGCTTCAACGCCATCGGCAAAGAAGATAATCGCACTCTCTTTAAATTGCGGTCGCGGGCCGTCGTAACGATAGGTGCTTTCGTCGACTTTCTTGGTTTCCTGTTGTTTGCCTGGCTTTTCAGGAAAGGGTGGCTTGGTTTGTTTGTTCTGCGCTTGTTGTGCTTGGTAGTAAAAGAATTGAATCAGGCTGGTACCGTGATGTTGGCGAATCACATCCTGAATGACGCGAGGCAGGTTATGTTTGCGAGCAAGTTCAACGCCTTCTTTAACATGGGCTTTAATGACCAGCGCGCTCATGGACGGATTTTTTTCTTCGTGCGGATTAATCCCTCCTTTTTGGTTTTCTGTAAAATACTCTGGCTTTACCAGTTTGCCGATGTCGTGAAATAGGCAGCAGACCCGACAGAGGAGAGGACTCGCGCCAATCGCCGCCGCAGCATTTTCGGAGAGGTTAGCCACCATGAGACTGTGGTGGTACGTGCCCGGTGCTTCCATCTGCATGCGGCGCAGTAGCGGGTGATTGAAATCAGTTAGCTCCAGCAGGGTAATTTCTGAAGTGACTTTAAAAATTTGTTCGAAGATTGGAAGAAGCCCGACCGCGAGCACACCTGAGAGCGCACCGACAATGAGTGCAATGATGGCTTGTTGGCCGATGAGGCCGATTGAGAGAGAGCTGACTAGTCCTAAAAATGCTCCAGTTAGGGCAGCACTTACACCAGCCATGAGGCCGGCCCGCACTAGCATGGAACGTTTACGAATATTCGATGCGATGTAGCTGCCGACGACTCCCGAGAGAAAGGCGATTAAGAGGAATTCGACGGAATTACCCTGAATGATACCAAATAGTACGGCAATGATCAGTGCTGAAATTACTGCTGGCGCGGCACCAACGAGTACGGCGACGATCATTGGGGCGAGTGCATAGGGCGCAATGTAGGGCAGCATACTCAGCGAGGGGCGATTGTTGAGCAGCGCGATGTCACCGATTTCCATGATCAATCGAATGATCAATAAGTTTAGTAAAATACTGACGGAGGTGATGGCGATCGCCCGATTGCGTTTATGGAAATTACGCAGGCCATGTTTTACATAGATCATGACTGCGATTAGCAGAATCAGTGTCAGTGTTGTACGCTCGATGAAGAGTTTGTTGAATACTAGAGAATTGCCACCCCGAGAACGATCGGCATCGCGATAAGCTTTGAGGCGTTCGATGTCTATTTCAGAAATGATCGCGCCTGGCTCGATCAGAGTATCACCTTCTTTGAAAATGATCACAGGCGGATTAATTTCACTGATTGCACGAGAGATGGCTAAAGTCGTGCTTCTGGCGCTGTAGAGTAGGTTGGGATGTAGGCCCGCTTCGAAAAGATCGAACAGGGCACGTGCGGTGGCGCGGTTTCCGGAGAGGGCATTCAAGCGCACACGCAATGCGACGAGAGCATCGTCGAACGAGCGCGAGGAAGGTAGGTTATAACGACCTGCTTCATCGACAAGTTGGATGACAGTGACTTGAGGAGTTTGGCCACCGGCATTTAGATTTGAGTAGATGCCATCCTGGTAAAGCGACTTGAGCACGGCGAGTGCATCTTGAGTCAGTCCTGAGCGTTCCTTTGGGCTGGTACGCTCGGTGAATTCGGTGATGGTTTTAGGACTTACAGTTAGTTGAGAGACCTCGATTAGTTTTTGGGTCATGGCCTCCAACTCTGCAGTGAGAACTTCATCACCTTGGTCCTCATATTCGATTAAGGTTTTGGCAATACTAGTATTAAGCTGGTTGATAAACTCGCTAAATTCTTCGTAGGGCTGAAAGGTACGTTGAAAGACCGGCGGCACTTGCGCGCGCACGGCTTCCATCTGCTGTTCCAGCATGACCTGGCTGTTATGCTGAAAGTCAAATTCTGCCACAATACGTGTTGTAGCGGGGTGCTTCAGTATGACCTGCGGACCTTTAGACTTTTGGCCAAGGAAACAAATGATAACAACTAGCGCAGTAAAAAGCAGAAAAAGTCCTGCCTCGACGATATGGCTGGTGTCCAAAAAGTGGGCCGCATTATTCTGCTCTGCTCCGCGTCCTTTGCGGTCTTTTTTCAGCGCTAGCGGCTGATCTTTGGACTTTCTAGAGCGGGATTTTTTGAAAAAGAGTGCGGCCATATTCTTAGGGAGTTAGTATTCCGATGAGTCAACAATAGGAGCGTAGTTTCGGCTGAGTGCTAGAATAGAACTTGGTTACAATCGGTAGTTATTCAGCGCCGCGAGCATAGGCGTTGATTATATTTTGCACGAGAGGGTGGCGTACCACATCCTGCCCGTCAAAGTGGAAAAGCTGCAGCCCGTCGATGCCTTTGAGCAGGCGTACGGCTTCTTTGAGCCCAGATTGTTTTGCGCGCGGTAGATCGATTTGGGTGATATCGCCAGTAATTACCATGCGGCTGCCGTCGCCGAGGCGTGTCAGAAACATCATCATCTGCTCGTGGGTTGTATTCTGCGCTTCATCCAGCACGACGAAAGCATTGGCAAGTGTGCGGCCACGCATGTAGGCGAGCGGGGCGATTTCGATGATGCCACGCTCGACGAGCTTCAAGATTTGTTCTTTGCCCATCATATCGTTCATCGCGTCGTACAGCGGGGTCAGGTAGGGCAGAATTTTCTCCTGCAGCTCACCTGGCAGAAAACCGAGCGCTTCGCCTGCTTCGACTGCCGGGCGGGTGAGAATAATGCGCTCAATATTACCCGCGAGTAATTCTTTGAGTGCCATCGCCATTGCGAGGTAGGTTTTACCTGTGCCAGCAGGGCCAATCCCAAAAGTTACGGTGTTGCGGTCGATGCACTGCAGGTAGCGCTTCTGGTTAAGTGTTTTGGGGATGATGCTGACTCGATTCAGCTTCAGCACGAGTGGGTTGTTGTAGACTTCGCGTAGTTCGTCGGCCTTGCCTTCTGCGATACAGCGCAGGGTATAATGAAAGTCTGAGGTGCGGATTCGGATGCCTTGCTGGTGTGCGGCATCGAGGAATTTAAAGAGATCTTGTACCTTGGTAATATTCTCTTTGGGACCTTCGACGCTGACCCAGTCGTCGCGACTGGCGAGTGTGACATCAAGCATGCGCTCGGCTTCGATTAGGTTACGCGTATCATTTGCGTAGAGTTGGCTGAGTAAGCGTGAGCTAGGAAAATGTATGGTTTCGTTCGGCACGATAAATAAAGTAAGTGGTTAGTCACGTCTTGCATGCAGAGACGCATGACGATGCATCAGGAATAATCTAAGGCTTAGCTGTCGTCTTCGACACAAGCGCGGAGGCGTTGCCACATGGCATCCATCGAGTCTGGTAGCACCCGCGTGTTGCCGATGACTGGCATGAAATTGGTATCGCCTTCCCAGCGAGGAACTACGTGGCAATGTAAGTGACAGGGGATTCCAGCGCCGCCGGCCTTGCCAAAATTGAAGCCAGTGTTAAAACCATGCGGGTGGAGGGCACGGGTGAGGATTTGTTGAGCCTTGACGATTAGATCCATCAACTCGTGACGTTCCTCGGTGGTCAATCCGTCGAGATCGCTCACTTCGCGAAAGGGTATCACGAGCAAGTGACCCGCATTGTATGGGTAGCGATTCATTACGATGTAGTTCCACTGGCCGCGATAAAGAATATATTCGCTCTGATCGTCACCGCTTTGGTGGATTTTTGTAAAAGGGTTGCCGCCCTCGTCAGAGCTCTTCGGAGCAAGGATATAGGGCATACGCCAATACGCGTGCAGGCGCTCCATGCCTGTGGGAAGTTGCGGAGAGGAACTATCGGACGCTGTATCAACCATAAAATTAACCTCAAACGATAGGGTGTAAATACGGTGCGTCGATTATTTATTGAGCCGAGTTTTAGTGAGGTTTTACCGCTGAAGGCTCCTTAATACTAGCTTTTCGGAGTTGCTTTTGAGGCGAGTTTTTACCATGCATGAGTCTTCTCCAGAGTTATTCCCGATTTACCCATTAGAACTGTGAGCCAACCTGCCCAAACTTTCCGATTAAAGAATTTAGCTAAAGATCAACTGGTGGCCCTCAGTTTGTTGCTTGGCCTTATATTTTATACAGTATGGGATCAAATTTATTGGTGGGGTGAGCGTGAGGACTACAGTTTTGGCTATTTAGTGCCTCTGTTTGTAGCCTATGTACTCCATGATCGGTGGTCCGTTATTCAGAGTTATTTAGTCGATGGGGTTGCGCCTGGAAAGTCGCCAGCACCTGCGGCTGATGAGGCGTCAGGGCTGACTCAACTGTTTGAGTGGTCTGCTTATGCGGTTTTTATGTGTGGTTTGGGTCTGTTTGGTGTTGGTGCCTTACTGCGCTCGGTCACTGGGCCACAGAATCCGGCGTCGTTGGCGATTGCAGCTGGCTTGGGCGGATTGTTACTGAGCCTCGTCTTTATCATGACGAAAGAGCGCGTGGATGGGCAACCAATGCCTCTAAAAAATCGCCTTTTGCTGACTGGGCTGTTTCTCTTCCCTGCTCTGATTTGGTTGCTTTCCGCGCCGATGGTATCGGTGGTGGAGACCAAAGTTCGAGTCTTTCTACTGACCAAGGTCACCATTGTCGTGTTTAATTTGTTTGATATCTTGGGTTATGAACTTGAGCGAGAGGGCAATGTTTTGATCCTTCCAGAGGGTCAAGTGGGTGTTGAAGAGGCCTGTTCGGGTATTCGTTCATTGACGGCCTGCTTGTTTGCAGGCTCCTTTCTCGCGGCAGTTTTCCTGAATCGTTTTTGGAAAAAAGCCTTATTGGTTGGGGCCGCAATGGGCTTCGCGGTGCTAACGAACATGCTGCGTAGTCTGTTTTTGACGCTATGGGCGTATTATAATGGTTCGCAAGCAATTGATGAGCAAGTGGTCCTACCTATTCTTGGCGATATCGGTACGGTACATGACATTACCGGTATGGCCATTCTTATAGTGACCTGCGCTGGATTGATCCTACTTTTACCTATTTTCAACTACAAGGTGAAGGATTTTGATGAGCTGCCGGATGATCTATCCAAAGAGGTTGCGTAACAATTCGACACAACGGTCCAGTATTAGCTGTGAGGTTTGGTACAAGGTGATTGACTAATTCTGGTTGGCGCGGATCTGATTGTTATCACAGATTGCTTGCACAGATGGTTGACGTTACTTCGATTACAATTTCTATGAACAAGAGTGAATGATCCAAGTAGAGATTTTAACGAAGTTATCCGTGCGATTCGCAAGGACGACCCTCGCTATGCGCGAGGAGCCTACTATTTTTTGCGTCAGGCGCTGGATTATAGTCTCAAAGAAATGGGCAAAAAGGGAGCGCTTGATCAGTCGAATCATCTCAGTGGCCAGCAGTTATTAGAGGGAATACGCCTTTATGCGATCGAGCAATATGGGCCAATGGCGCGCTCGGTATTAGAACACTGGGGAGTTACAAATTGCCGTGATTTTGGCAATATCGTCTTTAATTTGGTTGCTTGCAGAGTGCTAGGCAAGACAGATGAAGACAGTCCAGAAGATTTCAATGGGGGGTATAATTTTAAAAGCGCATTTGATCTGCCTTACTGCCCATCCATTAAACCCTCAATCAAACGTCCGCGCTTATCATAGGATCGTTTATAGGGATTTTAGAGTGTGTTCAGTTTGAAAAGAAGAGCTGATTAATTGGTATTTTTGAGCGTTAATCTTTCACTTTGCTAACTGGAGTTTAGCTCCTGTGAGGATGTACGTTCCAGATTAGTCAGTACTGAAAACCATTTGGCCTCCACAGCTTTTTTTCAACATTCAATACGTCGACAAGACTCAGCTTCTTTTTGACTACTTAGATGGGTGGCGGCAGCATATTCTACGGATTCATTAGCAAGGATAATAGAGTCAAACAACGCCTTATAGAATTTCAACATGCTCTTGGGTCCGTGCTATCTTTTGATTACTTGGTACCTATATTATTAAAGATGCTGATATGAGGGTTGTATGAATGATCTAGTTTTAACTAAGATATATATTTTTAATTTTATATCTATTACCAGAGGCGAACTCTGAATTAACATAGTATTACATGGATCAACCCACCAGTCATTTTTCTGCCGCCGCTTCACATGATATTATTGAGCGCCTATTTAAGGCACCGATTAAACGCGATATTTTGAGTAATGGGCTCACGCTCGTGCATCGGCCAGATTTCTCGAGTGAGGTGGTGTCGGTACAAGTTTGGGTAAAAACCGGTAGCATTCATGAAGATGCTTTAATGGGATCCGGCCTTTCGCATTACTTGGAGCATCTTTTGTTTAAGGGTACACAGCGGAGAGACGGTAAAAGTATTAGCCGCGAAGTTCACGCTATGGGTGGCAGTATCAATGCGTATACAACCTTTGACCGCACGGTGTATTACATTGATGCGCCATCAAGTGCATTCGCGCAGATCGTCGATGTGCTTTCGGATATCGTGCTGCATTCGACACTGCCAGCCGAAGAGGTTGAGCGCGAGCGTGATGTCATTTTGCGTGAGATTGATATGGGCTTGGATGATCCCGATCGTCAGTTGAGTCAGGCACTTTTTCGTACGGCCTTCCAAAGTCACCCTTATCGAGAGCCTGTGATCGGCCACCGTTCACTGTATGAGCAGGTTACGCGCGATGATTTGTACGCGTATTATCAATCTCGATACGTGCCAAATAATATCGTAGTATCGGTTGTTGGCGCGGTGTCTCCTGAAGATTGTATGCGTGCGGTGCAGGGCACATTTGGGCAAGTAGAGCGTGGACGTCTTTCGCCAGTGCAAATCGAAGAAGAGCCTGTTCAGCTTACGGCTCGTCGCGAAGACCTTTGCGGAGAATATAATATTTCCCGTGGTGGCTTAGGCTTTAAAGTGCCGCATTTAAGCCATCCAGATTCGCCATGCTTGGATGCGCTCGCGCATGCTTTAGGCGGGGGCGAAAGTTCTTTGCTTTGGGAAAGCCTACGAAATCAACAGAAGTTGGTTCATTACATTGACTGTCGTAACTGGAACCCTGGCGGGCGTGGTTTGTTCTGGATTTCGTTCGTCTGTGATCCAGATCGTCAGGGCGAAGTTGAAGCTGCGATTCACGACCTGATCGCTAAAGTGATTGCAGTAGGCTTCAGTGAGTCGGTGGTGGAGAAGGCTCGTAGGCAGGCGCTTAGTGGCGAAATTAATGGTCGCAAGACTATGAGTGGGCAGGCATCTCGTCTCGGCATAGGTGAAGTGGTCATCGGCGATATTCACTACGGGCGACGTTATTTGAAGCGTTTGCAATCGATTAAGCCTGAGGATTTACAGGTTGTTGCCAGTCGTTACTTGGTGGAGGAGGGGATGTCTGCAGTTACTTTGGGACCTAAGCCAGAGGCTGATATTGATCGCTCCGAAAATTTAGCGGAAGTACTGACACTGGATCCCTTCGAAGTGGTCGATTTTAGCGCGGGCGCGCGATTGCTGTTACAACAAGATAAGCGGCTTCCAAAGGTGCACATCCGTTGCGTGATGCGTGGTGGACCGCACTATGAGCCGTCGAATCAGCGTGGAGTGACGGAGCTATTGGCGGAGCTTTTGACGAAAGACACGGCGAACCGGAGTGCCTCTGAAATTTCGACGATGGTGGATAGCATTGGCGGTAGCTTTTCGGCGACTGGAGGCAATAATACATTGAGCTTTGCGATTGAGGTACTACCTGCTGATCTTGATATAGCCGTTGATTTACTGAGCGATGCATTGACCTGTCCTGTTTTTGATGAATCGACCTTTCGCACGGAATTAGAAGCGCAGATTGCGAATCTTAAAGAAGAGGACGATGAGATTCTTGATTATGGGTTCCGTAAATTGCGTGAGCGTTTTTTTGGCGAGCACCCCTTCGCGATTGCTTCGGATGGTCGTGTCGCCGATCTCGAGCAGTTGACATGTGCTGATGTTGAGGCGCAGTTTCAACGTCTGGTCACTGCGCCCAATGTTGTGCTTGCGGTGAGCGGAGATTTCGACCGTGCGCACTTGGAGCAACGGTTGAAGCCTTTATTGGAAAATGATCTGAGCGCGGCGCCTTTTCAGCCTGACCAAACTTTGCCGTATGTCGGCCCCACTGAGCCAGTCGATGTAATTGAGCGGATGGATCGCGAGCAGGCGGTGGTGCTACAGGCATATCCCGATGTGGGGATCCAAGACGAACGGTATGTCGTCGGTGAAATGCTCAACGAACTGTTTAGCGGTATGTCGAGTCGCTTATTCGAACGTGTACGTGAGGACCAGGGCATGGCATACTATGTGGGTTCAAGCCGTGTTGTTGGGCTAAATACTGGAATGTTTGTTTTTTATGCAGGCACGCATCCCAGCCAAGCGGCAGATGTGGTTGCCGAAATCGATCAAGAACTGGCGCGTGTGGTTGCGGGAGAAGTGACCGAGGATGAACTGGCGCGTTGTCGAACACGCTTAAAAGCAGCCCGCCCAATGGGTCGCCAGACGCTCGGCGCTCGGGCGATGCATGCTGCGATCAATTTGACCTATGGTCTGACGCTCGACGATGACGTTGAGCATGCTGCCAAGTTAGACCAAGTCGATGCCCAGGCGTTGGCGCAATTCGCCGCAGAGTTTTTTGATGCGCAGCGTCAAGTACGCTTGATCGTACAACCACAGGATTGATCTGCCTGCGAGGCTGCCGGGAAGGCATCGCGGCATCAGAATGCAAATCAGTGGCAGAATCTATGCTGCGGTATGATTATTTCGCCGCACGCACCGATATGTGGCGATGTTATGCCATGATAGAATGCCACCGCATGGCAGACTGAGGCAGGATAATGGCCAACAGCTTATGGGATGAGCCTAGTTGGCAGGGCATGCGGTTGATCGGTTAAAGCAATCTGTCAGCTGTAACGCCATTTTTGTGACACTTTGATGCATTCCCTAGTTGGATCGGTCAGTTTTGTTAAGAAGAGCCATGTAGAGGAGGCAATAGCGAATATTGGTTTAATTTCTGTAGCTGTGAATAAGTCACTCAAATCACTAGTTCAAAGTTACTTAAATCGCTTATCAACAACTTGTTCACAGGGAAAAGATTCTTGAAAAACACTTGACGTGTGGGGCAAAGTGGGGCGAAGTGGGGATTAATGGTTCACTAAAGCGTATATGGGTTTGTTTAATACAGGGGTATTTGTTGGCGAGTTTCGCCATAGTTTAGATGACAAAGGTCGTCTAACCATTCCTTCTGCGTGGCGACTTAAAGGGGATAGCGAAGAGAATCAGTTCCTTGCTTTACCGAGTGTCGAAGACGGTGAGTCGGCTTATGTGGTAGTCTATCCTCCGAAGATGATTGCTCAGCTGGAAGAGCGCATTTCTCAGATTAGTATGGGAGACGTCGAGGGTCAGCGCATGCTTGGAGAATTAATGTCGATGGCGCACAGCTTCAACTGCGACAAGCAGGGGCGCATGAGTTTGAATGGGAAATTGATCGAACATTCTAAGATTGGCAAAAATGCGGTGCTACTTGGGCGGATGTCGACTTTTAGTATTCACAGCGAAGCGCTGTACGACGCATGCCAAGCTGAGGGTCCAAGTGATCCAGCTGCACGGGCAGAAGTCTTTAAGCGTTTTGGTCTTTAACCCGTACTACCTGCCACTACCTGCCACTACCATGCACAATATATTCGAAACAATTTCCCGCGAAAACTTCCGGAGTTCTGGTTATATCACACACCCTGGCAGTGAACGTCGAACGCAGTGGCAATACACAACTCCACCGCGCAGTCCATTTCAAACCGCCGACACTGTTCGCAGTGTCATGCTTCGTCGCGATAGTGCGGAGCAACGCAAACAAACAAAACAAACAATACTACAAAACTGCCTGAATGTTCTCTTCCGCCGATGATGTTTTGAACCCTGCTGCGTTTGGGGGACACGTTCCCGTCTTATTTCGTGAGACGTTGGAATTGTTGAGCCCGCGTGCAGGTGCAAAGCTTCTGGATGGGACTTTTGGTGGCGGTGGTCACACCCGCGCGCTGCTTTCAGCGGCCGAGGGTGTGACGCTTGTTGCGACCGATCGAGACCCTGATGCACAAGTACGTGCGAAGCAGGTAAGTGATGAATTTGGTGAGCGTTTTCGGTTTTATTCAATGAATTTTGGAGACCTTGGGGAGTTGGATGAAACCGACTTCGACGGGATTCTTTTTGATTTTGGTCTCTCTTCCTTTCAGTTAGACGAGACTGAACGAGGTTTCTCCTTCCGTTTTGATGCACCGGTTGATATGCGGATGAATCCGCAAACAGGTATCAGTGCCGCGGATTTTTTGGAAACGGCAGATGAGGAAGGCCTTGTTCGTGCAGTACGTAACTACGGCGAAGAGAAGCGCTGGCGCCGAGTCGTGCAGGCAATTATCGACGCACGCGGGACAGGACGATTACAGCGGACACATTCGCTTGCGGAGCTGGTCACTGAGGCGGTTGGCCCGACCCCACGTGGTCGCAAGGCAGTGAATCCTGCGACACGTACCTTTCAGGGCATCCGTATTGAAGTGAATGACGAACTCAACGCAATTGAGCGTGCGCTGCCGGCAGCATTTGAGCGACTGGCTCCAGGTGGTGTCCTTGCTGCAATTAGCTTTCACTCACTGGAAGACCGTATCGTAAAGCGCTACTGCCGTAAGATGGCAGGTCGCCCAGAGCATACAAATGACTATCGAACACAAGATGAGCGCGTGGAGTTGGCCAAGATGGTTTCAACGCGCCCCATGCTGCCTTCCGAAGAAGAAATTAGAATCAACCCGCGAAGCCGCAGTGCCCGTATGCGCGCCATTCGTAAACTAACAAACCATTAATACTACTACCCATGAATCAAATATCCCAAAAGACCCGCGGCCGTATTTATATATTTATTGTCGCGATGATCGCAGTCACTGTTGTCAGTGGTTTCGCTATTGTTTGGATGCAGCAGCAAATCTCCCGCACTGCGAAGCATAGTCAGAAAGTCGAAGCGCAGTTAGCAGAAACGGTGCGCAAGCTACGTTATCTCGACGAGCGTATTGCCACGATGCACCAGCCTGTAGTGTTGCAAGGTAAGGTTGCTGGCACGTTGCGGCCATCACTCGAAAATCAGGTGGTGTGGGTGCGTGAAAACGACCTGCCTTCCGGACGTGCTTATGCAGTTTCTCAGCCATACGAAGCATCGATGGATTTAGCCTTTCTTGATCTCAGTGCAACACGCTAACCCAGTACTATTATGCAAGTTACATCTGATTATTATCGCAATACGGAACATCGGCCAGAGCTTAAAGATGGTCTGCTAGAATGCTGGACCCGTTCGGTACAAAATGCTAAAGAGACATTCGATGTGGAACCACTTCGCCCGTCGCGTAGCACTTTGCAAAAACTCGCTCGTCATTATCAAAAAAGTCGTTCGATTAAGCGTAGCGCGTAAGACGTATTACGATGAGTAAAGCTTTTGTATCCACTGCACGTGCAGCCCTCGTTTCGAGCGCAGTCGCTTTTGCGTTCTGTGTCTTGATCGGACGCTTGTTCTACTTGCACGTGTGGGAGCAAGAGGCGTTACTCGAACATGTCGAAAGCAACCGTAAAATGGTGCAAATCGTCGAAGCGCGACGTGGTAATATAGTGGACAATCGCGGTAATTTGCTCGCGACCACGCATACTACAATCGACCTTGGTGTGGATCCACAATCAGCGCGTGAAACGGACCAAGAGAAGTTCACTGAGTTGGCTAATTTGATCGATCAACCATTGGAAAAAGTCATTCGTGCAATCGAGACGAAGACCCGAAGAGGCTCCGATCATGCTCAAGCGGTGAGTCTAATTAAATGGGCCTATCTAGCTAAAGGTTTGGATGAGGATACGTATGACAAAGTTCGTGAGTTGGGGATTAAAGGTGTGTATGGAAATCGTAAATACAGTCGCACGTACCCGAGTGGTAAACTAGCGGCGCATGTGCTGGGCTATGTGAATCACGAAGAGACTCCAGTTACTGGAGTGGAGCGCTTCTTTGATTATTATTTACGAGGCCAAGATGGTTGGCGTGAAACTGAGCGTGATGGTCGACGTCGTGAGCTGGCGCAATTTCGAGCGCGCGAAGTGGCCCCAGCCGATGGGCTAAATGTTGCGCTGAGTGTTGATTTGATGGTTCAGCATATCGTTGAGCAAGAGGTCGCACGCCTAGCGGCTCAATACAATCCAGAAAGTGTGAGCGTGATTGTTAGCGAGCCGTCAACTGGTGCGGTTATGGCGATGGCGAATTACCCAACGTATGATCCCAATGAATTTTATAATACGAAGAAATATCCAATTGATTCGCAGCGTAATCGAGCGCTGACAGATTTAATCGAGCCAGGTTCAACTTTTAAAATAGTACCTGCTGCTGCGGCACTTAACGAGGGAATTGTAGCACCTGAAGATATCTTTCAGACTGGAGTTGAGCGGGTGAGCTACAAGGGGCGTTCACTTAAACTGCCGAGCGATCACCATACATATGATTCACTCTCTATGCATGATATCGTCGTTAAATCGAGTAATCGTGGGGCGGCCCATTTAGGCTTAATATTAGGCGAAAATCGGCTGCACGACTATGCAGAAGCATTTGGGTTTGGAGAGAAGACAGGTTTTGACCTCGGTGGAGAAGTATCCGGGACTTTACATTCAGTTAAAAATTGGGATGGCCTGACGATTACACGTTTACCTATGGGGCATGCGGTGAGTGCCACGCCGATGCAGATCCATGGAGCGATGTCGGTGATCGCTAATAAAGGTGTGTTGATGGAGCCTTTGATCGCGGAACGTGTCTTTGATGCGGTGGGTAATGATATTGTCCACTTTTCACCTAAGGCAAAACGCCGTGTGGTTTCGACTGAAGTGGCACAGACGGTCGCTGATATGCTCGTCGATGTGGTCGGCAAAGATGGCACCGCACGTAAGGCGGCAATTGATAATTACTCAGTCGCCGGTAAAACTGGGACGACTCAAAAAATAGTGAATGGCAAATACTCGCGCCAGCATCACGTCGCTTCTTTCAGTGGATTTTTCCCCGCCAATAATCCCGCTTTGGTCATCACTGTAGTGGTTGATGAACCTCAGTTAAAAGGTGTTGGGTATGGGGGATCCGTTTCAGCGCCAGCTTTTCGTAATATTGCGGAAGCCTGTATCGCATACCTCGGCATTCGTCCTTCGCGACCTGATGCATCCTTCTTAGCTTTAAAACACTCTGGATATGATCGGTCTCGCCGAATTTCAAATTAGCACGCTGCTGTCGTCTGTCAGCTCTCGTCAATCCTACGCTCGATCACTTAACGCGAACCCAGTCAAAAGTGATCGTCACTTTCTCATGAACCCTAGTGCACAGCAACTGATTGAAGAGGCAGAGCTACTCACTCGCAAGGGAAGTGGTGAGAATATAGTCACTTGCTTGATTACTGATAGTCGTCGCGTCGTTCCAGGTGCGTTGTTTTTTGCAATTGGTGGTTTGCGAACCGATGGTAATTTCTACGTGGAAGAAGCCGTAGATCGTGGTGCCGTTATGATTGTGACGGAGCAAGATCTAGGAGCTCATTTTCCGATCGACTTCATTCAAGTTAAAGACGTGCGTGAGACGCTCGCACTCGTGTCACGTAGCTTCTATGGTAGGCCAGACGAGAAATTAGGTATTACTGGTATAACTGGAACTAATGGTAAGACTACGGTATCGATGCTCACTCAGCATTTACTTGGCGGGAATGATTCAGTCGGTTTGCTCGGCACGATTCGTTATGATCTAGGTCGCCGCACTTTACCTTCTTTTCGTACAACTCCTGAGTCAGTTGATGTACACGCACTGTTAAGTCAGATGGTGGAAAACGGTTGTGAGGAAGCGGTCATGGAAGTGAGTTCGCACGGGATTGATCAAAAGCGAGTGTATGGCATCGATTGGGATGTCGCGGTTTTCCTGAATTTAACACAGGACCATATCGACTATCATAAGACGATGGAGGCTTATTATGAAACTAAAAAGAGCCTTTTTATTGGAGCGTCAGGAAATACTCCTAAAGTGGTAGCTATCAATATTGATTGTCCGTATGGCGAACGCATGTGTGGAGAAGTCGATAGTGCTACGGATGTCATTACCTTTGGGTTAAAAAAATCGGCATTGATTCGTGCGGAGAATGTGCAGTTGTTTGCTGATCGTACTGAGTTTGATTTGATTTGGTTTGATCAGCGCATCGCTGTGGTCTCGCCATTACTAGGGCGCTACAACGTGAGTAATCTACTTGCTTCACTGGCGATTGGGCATGCTAAAGGCTATAATATTGCTGTATTATTAGACCATTTATCAAGCTTTCCAGGAGTTCCAGGCCGGATGGAGCGTATCGATAGTGGGCAGGCATTCAATGTGTTAGTGGATTACGCACATACTGATGATGCGTTGAAAAACGCATGCGAAATGTTGCGTGAAATTACCCCTGGTAAGTTGATTGTGGTCTGTGGTTGTGGTGGTGATCGCGATCGTAGTAAGCGTGCGCCGATGTTACGTGCAGTGCTCGATCGTGCGGACGTGATTTTTGCGACTTCGGACAATCCTCGATCCGAACCTGTAGAGCAAATTTTCGCAGACATGCGTAAAGCATGTACCTCCGAGACAGCCAAGCAGGTGATGTTTATCGATGACCGTAAACGTGCGATTTCACTAGCCCTAGATGTGGCGGGAGTAGAAGACTGTGTGTTAATCGCAGGTAAAGGGCATGAATCGTTTCAGGAGTTTGACGGCACGGTGATTCCATTCGATGATCGTAAAGTTGCAGGTGAGCTTATTCAGCTCAAAGCATTGAACAGTGAGGGTGCTTAGTGGTGATAAGGAGGCAACGATGACTCGCTTTAATCCAAAGGAATTAAAAGCATGGTCCAATGGTATTTGGCTGGAAGGGACTGAGCCAAGAGCGGTTTCTGGTTTTTGTTTTGATGCGCGACGGATCCGAGCAGGTGAATGTTTTGTAGCATTAAGCGGAGGTGAGCGTGATGGGCATGACTTTGTCGCACAGGCCGTGGCTGGCGGTGCGAGTGCCTTGTTAGTCGAGCATCCACAGAATGCGCCGATACCACAATTGGTAGTGGATGATTCTTTAGTAGCGATGGGAATGATCGCTGCAAATGTGCGTGCGAACTTTACTCAACCAGTAATTGGAATAACAGGTAGTTGTGGAAAGACCTCCACTAAAGAAATGCTACGTGTTATATTAGATGAAGCGCGTACTCATGCTACGGCGGGTAACTGGAATAATCGCATTGGCGTACCAATGACGTTGTTTGGACTCGATGAGGATGCGCATAATTTTGCGGTGATCGAGGCAGGGATTAATCAGCTAGGTGAGATGTCTGAACTTGGGGAAATGATTCACGCTGATTTGACAGTGGTGACTAATATCGCACCCGCACACCTTGAGTCACTTGGTTCGTTGGCAAATGTGGCTGCGGAAAAGGCTCAATTACAACTCCGCGCGCGGGAAAATGCACGAGTGATCTTACCAGCTGCCCTGTTGCAGTACCCCGCTTATTTAGCCTGTGCTGATCGGGCAATCGTCGTCGCTGCAGAGGATGAGTCAGTAATTGGCGACCCTCAGCGAGTGATTCGTTATCGCCTCGATACGACTGCTCCGACGCATACTATTTTGTATTTAACGGATGACTCTGGTACGGAACATTTTCAAGTCGCAAGCTCAAGTCGCGGCATCTGTGTGAATGCTGCGCTAGCGATTGTCGCTGCACGTGAACTGTGCATTACAGACTCACTGATACGCGATCGACTTGGGAGGTGGTTGCCCAATTCAGATCGCGGGGGGATGGTAACTTGCGGTCCGCAGTCTTTTTATATCGATTGCTACAATGCCAATCCGTCGTCGATGATTGATGCAATAGCAGCGTATAACAGGGCGGCTCCTGCGGGTGAGGGCCGCTGTTACATAATGGGGGCGATGGATGAATTGGGCAGCGAAGCTGAAGTCTTGCACCAGGAGGTGGGGCAGCAGCTTGAATTAGGGCCACATGATCGTGTCCTTTTTGTTGGGCCACCAGCACTGACGCAGGCTTACACTGTCGGAGCGGTCGAGGCTGGGTGCAAAAGTGACCAGCTTCAGTGCGTCAGTGATGTCGAAAAAATAAAATCCATCGTTGCTGAATTTAAGGGATCGCTCTTTCTGAAGGGGAGTCGATCCTATGCCCTCGAACAACTGTTACCTGCGGAATTTCGCTAATTTTATTACTCTCACTGTTATTGATTAAGAATGCTTAGTTACCTTGCCGATTTTGAAGCTTATTTTGGACCGCTTCGTCTATTTCGTTATATCACATTGCGCGCCGCGTGTGCCGGGCTAACTGCGATGGGGGTCGGCTTTATTATGGGACCGTGGTTATTTGCCAAGTTGCGAGACTTGAGTGCCAAGCAATCGTTGCGAACGAAAGACGAAGTAGGTGATTTGGCAGAGTTGCATGCAGCAAAGTCCCAGACTCCGACGATGGGAGGTCTTATGATTTGTGCGTCAGTGCTGGTGAGTGCGGTTCTGTGGGCACGACCTAATGTCTATGTGTATACAGGGCTGGTGGTTTACCTCGGATTGACCATAATTGGTTTCCTTGACGATTATTTAAAAGTGGTGAAGAAAAATAGCGCCGGGTTATCTGGGCGATGGAAGCTCGTGGGTCAAGGTGGATTAACTGTAGTGGCTTTGTTGATGTTACTGTTGTGCCCAGAATCGGCGGATCGTATGCGCGAGCTTTGGGTACCATTTTATAAAGAAGTAGTGTGGTCACAAATGTCCCTGCTATTTTTAGTGCCGTTCTTATTTCTGATTCTGGCTGGATCAAGTAATGCGATCAACTTGACTGATGGTGTCGATGGCTTGGCGATCGGCTGCACAGTGACTGCCGCGATGGCATTTGCCATTATGGCTTATGCTGCGGGCAATACGATTATTGCCGATTATTTGTTTATCAGCTATATTCCGGGAGCAGGGGAATTGGCGGTGGTTTGCTCGGCCCTGTTGGGCGCGAGTCTAGCATTCCTTTGGTATAACTCACATCCGGCTGAAGTTTTTATGGGTGATACTGGTTCGCTTGCTCTGGGTGGATTGATCGGTATGATCGCATTTATGGTACACCAACCACTGACGCTTATTATTGTTGGGGGTATTTTTGTAATGGAGGCCGGTTCAGTGATTCTGCAAGTGGGTTCTTTTAAACTGCGTAAGAAGCGTATTTTTAGGATGTCGCCGATTCACCACCACTTTGAGCTTAAGGGTTGGCATGAAAATAAGGTGGTGATCCGTTTCTGGATTTTATCCCTTATCTTCGCTATGGCAGGCTTGGCGACATTGAAACTTCGTTGATTTGAAAGCATTAAACGCATCTGCCGGTAAAACGCTTGGCGCACATCAGCGTGCGGCAGTGTTTGGTGCAGGTGTGAGTGGGCAGGCAGCGCGCCGCTTGGCGCATGCGTTGGAGTTGGAAGTCTGCTTGTTTGACGAAGCTGGTACCGGTGATTCGGACGATTTTGCTCAGGACAGGCTGAGCGAGTTTGATCTATTTATATTCAGTCCGGGGTTTGCCGCTCGGCATCCATGGCGAATGTTAGCGGAGGGCTGCGGTCGACCTTGCTATAGTGAGCTCGGCTTCGCTGCGTTAAATTGGCGTGGTAAGCTGCTGGGCGTAACTGGTACAAATGGTAAAACGTCGATTACCTCATTCCTTTGCGCGGCACTGCAAAAGGCCGGAAAAAAAGCAGCAGAGGCTGGTAATATCGGTACCCCACTGAGTGATGTAGTGCTCAGCGAGGTGAATCAGGTTGAGACCATTGCGGTATGTGAGATCAGTTCTTTTCAAGCAGAATTATGCACGGGTTTAGCCTTCGACGGCCTAATTTGGAGTAATTTTGCTGAAGATCATCTGGATCGCTATGATTCAATGTCAGAATACTTTGCGGCCAAATCTCAATTATTTAAATGTTTGAAGGACAACGCACCCTCTGTGTTGGGGACAGACGTCGTTCAATTTGCCCCTCAAATGGTGGCTGGTCATGGTTCAATTACAGTAGACCAAAATTGCGTTGTTGAGCTTGAGCCAGAGTCGCTCTTTCAAATTGAGCCACAGCGAACAAATTTTGCCTTGGTATCAGCACTTTGGCATGCATTGGAATTACCGGTCGATGCGCTGGTGGCTGCGGGTAATAGTTACCAGCTTCCTGAGCATCGTTTAAATCTAGTTACGACTTGGGGTGATGTGAGTTTTTGGAATGACTCCAAAGCGACTAACTTTCATGCAGCAGCTGCAGCGGTTAATGCAATGCATGGGACACTATTTTGGATCGGCGGGGGCAGTTGTAAGGGAGGAGATCTAGGGAGCTTCGCCCGATTGATTGCGCCAAAAATTAATACGGCTTTTTTGTACGGGGAGGTGGCTGGATCGCTTGCCACGAGCTTACGTACACAGAATGCGAAGGTAGAAATTCACGCTGATTTTGTGGCAACCGTGCAGGCGGCTACTCGCACGGCAATCGAGAATTCGCCTGCAATTGTTCTACTAAGTCCTGGATTTGCTAGTTTTGATCAATTTTCGAGCTATTCCGCTCGTGGAAAAACGTTCATTTCCACTGTTTTTAGTTTGAAGGATGCGTTCTATAGTAATTAATCTAATGTTCTACAAATAACTGCTAAAAGTATTATGAAAATTTCAAAAGTCTTCGGTTTTGTCCTGTGTCTTCATCTCGGTGTTATCGCCATTCTAATTGTGCAGCCTGGATGCGGTACGACACAGCCGCCATCTCAGACCTATCAGCAGAATCAAACTGCTGGTTCAGCTACTGAGTATAGTTTATCAACAGTCCCTGATGGCCTGATTCCTGCAACTCGTATAGACCCCGCTTTCAATGCTGGTTACGATGCAAGCGCAGAGGCGCGCTCTACGCCAAATCGTCCTGCTGGCGATGAGTTTTCGGAGTTCAATGGAGTGACTCCAGAGCTAGAGCCTGTTGTCGCCGAGTCAGCCGCTAATGTTGTAAATGTCGAAGGGCCTACATTTGAATCTTATACGATTGAAAAAGGTGATAGTCTTTGGGCAATTTCTAATCGTTTTAATACTTCGCTGAAGGAGCTGTATGCTGCCAATGGTTTAAATGAAAAATCCGTACTTTCAATCGGCCAGCAGATTCAGGTTCCGGTAGAACAAAGTACGGCGACGATTAAAACTGAGATCGCGGATACGTATCAGCCTTCCGGCTTCAATACCGCAAGTGAGACATACACTGTAAAAGGCGGCGACAATCTCTCAAAGATTGCAGCGAATTATAAAACATCCGTGAAAGCGATTAAGGCCGCGAACAATAAGAATTCTGATATGATTCGTGTTGGCGAGCAGTTGGTCATACCAGTGGGTGAGAATCTGAGTAGTGCTTTAGCCTCTGTTTCCGAAGCACCCGCATCAAGTGCTGTGACAGCCGATACATCAGGCATCCATATCGTTAAAGCGGGAGAGTACCCGGCGACTATTGCACGTCAGTATGATATGTCTGCCACAGAACTGCTGACAATCAATGGGATTACTGACCCTCGTAAAATGCAGATTGGTCAGAAGTTGAAAGTCAAGGCCAGCGGTAGTGCTGCGAACCTCCCCCCAGTGGTTGAAGCTGCACCTGCTCAGCCGCCAGTCGCTGCTCCAGTCGCGACTGCCGTTGAAGAGGGTCCGGTAGAGATTCGTGTTGTGGAGGCAACTCCACTGATTGAAGAAGAGTTCATTGAGGTTTCAAACGAAGACGAGATGTTTGAAAATGTGGTTGAGATTCCAGTGGTTCGCGCTGAAGACGAGTAATCACTCTGGCACCATTTAGCTCAGACAATAGCAATACCGAATGAGCCCACGTACTGCTTCGCGAAATTCCTTATGGAGAATTCCGCCTGCAGGAATGTTCATTGCTTTAATCGTTATCTCGCTGACTTTCCTTGGTTTGGTTGTACTTTTTAGTGCTTCCCAAGCGATGCATTCTGACCCCACTGTGCTGTTGAAGAAACAGTTAATTTGGCTGGTCTTTGCGACTTTTGCTGGTGCCTTTACAATGATTGTTAATTTGGATGCGCTGCGGGAGTATGCATACATTTTAGCAGGAGGATCGGCATTGTTATTAGTCTTAGTGCTGGTGCCAGGTATCGGCGTAATGGTCAATGGTGCTCAGCGCTGGATTGATTTTGGCCCGATGCGCTTACAAGTATCCGAGATCGGCAAGTTGGGTTTGTTGTTTATGATGGCGCATTATTTGGCAGCGAATCGACGGCATCTTGATGATATGCTGCGTGGATTTCTGGTGCCGATTGGCATGTTGTCTGTGATTTGTGGTTTGATTATTATTGAGCCTGATTTTGGGACCGCATTTTTGTGTGGTGCAGTTGGTGGCTTGATGCTTTACCTCGCCGGCGTGCGGTTGAAATTTCTGATACCCTCTGCAATCTTGGCGCTCTCATTGTTTTCGGTCGCGGTATATCATGACCCAGTTCGTTTACAGCGTATCACCTCGTTTCTTGACGTGGAGGGAAATCGCAGTGACAGCTCTTATCAGTTGTGGCAGGGGATCCTTGCGTTTGGAGCAGGAGGAGTGCAGGGCGTTGGCTTGGGTGCAGGACGTCAGCAGATGTCATTTTTACCCGAGGCGCACACTGATTTTATTTTCGCAATTGTGGGGGAGGAGCTCGGACTAGTGTTTACTCTGGGTGTCGTGACCTTGTTCATGACTTTATTTTTTGTCGGTGTGTTACAACTGAAGCGTGCGCCGAATCTGTATCAGTATCTATTAGTCATGGGCGCATTGCTCTTCTTGACCTTACAAGCGTTGATTAATATCGGAGTGGTCACCGGCTGTTTGCCTACAAAGGGCATGTCGTTACCATTTATTTCCTATGGCGGATCAAATCTTGTTTTCATGTTTGTTCTGACTGGAATTATCTTGAACGGTTTCAGAGCTTGGGAGTTACCAGTACTGCGGAGGCAGCGGGAATTATGAGCCGCATAGTCATTGCATGTGGCGGCACTGGTGGTCACTTAGCTCCAGGGATTGCGCTTGCAGAGGTGTTACAATCGCGTGGGCACGAGTGTATCTTATTAATTAGTCAAAAGCAGGTAGATTCGGCTTTGATTGAAAAATATGCGCATTTAAATTTCCACAAAACGCCGGGCCGCGCTTTTTCAGGTGGGCTGACTAAGTGGATTGCTTCTTGTTGGAGCTTATTTTCAGGCTGTATTTTTTCGCATAAATTAGTGCGTAAGGAGAAGCCTGATCTGGTACTCTTGTTTGGCGGCTTTCTATCACTGGGTTTAGGTTTGGCTGCGCGTTTTAAAGGTGTGCCAGTAGCGGTGCATGAGGCAAACTGCCGTCCAGGTAAGGCAGTGCGGTTTTTGAAGTATTTAGCTATGCGTGTATATTTGCCCGATGGAGTGTCCTTGCCGGGAGTGCGAACAGATTGTATTCGCTACTTTGGATATCCCGTACGTAGTGATGTAAAGCACTCCTTAAAAGCAGATGCATGGAAGCGTCTAGGCATCGTAGTACCAAACAAATTATTGGTGCTCATTGGTGGTAGTCAAGGTGCTGCAGCACTTAACGAATGGGTAGTGGATCATTTCACTACTTTGGCTAAGTCGGGTATTTCGATTTACTGCGTGACCGGGTTGGGTAAGAATTCCGCAGGCATGATTGAGCAAGTGAGTGATAGTGGCGAAATTGTCACCGCCACGTTTGTGCCATTTTCAGATCAGATGGGAGAGGTGATTTCGGCAGCCGACCTTGTGATCTCACGAGCAGGCGCTGGCTCGATTGCAGAAATTATTCGGTGCCGGGCGCCCGCTATTCTGATCCCATATCCATATGCTGCGGATGATCATCAGCAGGCAAATGCGTTGATGCATGAACAGCACGGTGCCGGGATCGTGCTTAAGCAAGATCATGTGGATAATTTGCTTAACGAAGTCGAAGGCTTGATTTTTAATGATTGGATGCTGAGTAAGTTTAAATCAAACCTCGAGCGCCTTGATCGTTTTGATTCAAGTGAACGAATTGCATCAGATATTGAAGAATTATGCGCAGCTCGGTCTTTAGCTGCGACTCAGAAATCGGAGCTAGCTCTATGATGAATGGCAAGCAACAGGCGTATCTATTTTTAGGCGTGGGCGGTATGGGTATGGCACCGCTTGCTGGATGGATGGCGCGAGCTGGATATCCGATTGTTGGATACGACGATAATTTACAAGAGCGTGTCCGTCTTTTCCTGAAAGATTCTGGCGTAACACTTCGAGATTTTGTCTTCGCTGAGCAGTTGAGCAATTTTACTACGGTAGTGTATACGAGTGCGATACCGTGCAACGATCCTTTGTTGGTAGTCGCTCGCGAGCTCGGATTGAAGACTCTTCGCCGAGGAGAAATGCTTGCAGAAATTGCTGAAAATAAGCGCTTAATTGCAATAGTTGGGAGTCATGGGAAGACCACAACTACCGGAATGATTGCACATGCAGTCAATCACTGTGGCGTAGCTGCAAATTATATTCTAGGTGGCTTGTTCAATGATGCGGCAATGCCTCCGAGTCGTTATGATACGAGCGATTGGCTGATTGCAGAAATCGATGAAAGTGATGGAACGATCGAGCATTTCTCACCTGAAGTGACAGTCGTTCTGAATGTGGACTGGGATCATGCAGATCGTTATCCTAATGCAGAGAATTTGGATGCGTCTTTTCGGCAGTTAATCGCACGCACGAAACAGCAGGTATTATTATCTACAGAGGATGATTTGCCTAGGCGTTTTATCGAAACAGGTGAAGTCGAGTGCTGTACATTCGGCTTGGATGGCGACTATATGGTAGAGCCGCTTACGAATGGCAGTTTGCAACTTAGTGGTCGTTTTGCTCCGGCGCAGGTTGAATCTGTTGGTGCGGGTTATTTTAATCAAGTCAATGGTTCAGCAGCATTGGCAGTGTTGAATTGGATGTCGGTGGATCTGCCTGTCGATGTACTTTCTAGCTTTGGTGGTATGGCGCGCCGGCAGACGATGCTGTATCACGATGCCCAGCTTACTGTGATCGAAGATTATGCGCACCATCCGACAGAGTTAGCTGCGCTGTTTCATTGTTTGCGCGCGACGGTACCTGATAAACGTTTAGTGATTGTGTTTCAACCGCATCGTTATTCGCGCACGCAACAGTTTAAGCGTGAATTTGCCAAAGTACTCGCATCTGCTGACCAGCTTTTCCTGTTGCCAGTATATGCAGCACACGAAGAAGAGATCGTGGGTGGTACGATCGATGAGTTGGCCAACGAGTTTGAGGGGGAGTCACCTGAGGTGTTGTCGATGGATCTTGCTGGAATAATGAGGTTGAAAGATGCGATCGGTACTGAGCCGAGTATGGTCGCATTTGTTGGCGCTGGTGACATCGAGTTATTTGGTAGCTTATACACTGCGATGCATCGTTTTGGTTTTGAGTTGAATGCGGCTTGGACTGATTTTTTGAAGACACGTGTCTCTACTGATTGCGTGTTGAAGGGAAATGAGCCGCTTGCGAACAAGACGACCATGCGTATTGGAGGTGCTGCCCAGTTTTATGCAGAGCCTAAAAATTTATGCGATTTACGTGCTTTGTTGCGTGCTGCTAAGCTGTTTGGCTTAGAGACGTTTTGCCTCGGTCGTGGATCGAATGTGGTGGTTCCGGATGAAGGATTTCCTGGTTTAGTGATTCGTTTTTCTAGTGCTGAATGGCGTCGTTCGGAAGTGCTAAGCGATGGTCGTATTTGGGCGGGAACTGGGGTGCGTCTAAAAGAAATTTGTGGTCATGCGGCGAAGGCCGGGATCGCAGGATTTGAATTTCTAGAGGGAATTCCGGGCGCGGTTGGAGGTGCCTTGCGGATGAATGCAGGCGCGATGGGAAGCTGGATGTTTGATGTGGTTGAGCGCGTGCAGTTTTTGGATGAGTTTGGTCAGTTTCAGGATTTGCCAAAAGATGCTTTCCATTTCGGGTATCGAACAGTCGAAGAGATTAGCCGTGGCATTGCGCTGGGTGCAATATTGAGAAGTGTGAATTCAGAAGACGAAGTGTCGATTCGAGGGCGTATGGACAGTTATTCAAGCTCGCGTAAGTCTTCACAGCCTCGAGATCCAAGCGCGGGGTGTATTTTTAAGAATCCAGAAGGTAATTTTGCCGGTAAATTAATTGATACCTGTGGCGTGAAAGGCATGCGAGTGGGTGCAGCTGAAGTGTCGGATGTACATGGTAATTTTATCGTTAACCGTGGAGGTGCGAGCGCGGCGGATGTGATCGAACTAGTGCGGCAGGTGCGCGCGGTGATTTACACCAAGGCAGGCTATGTGTTGGAGCCGGAAGTATTGTTATTGGGGCAATCATGGGAAGAAGTACTCGGCGATATGGGATCTTTAGTGGGAGGAAATGACTGTGGTTAATCCAGAATCGATTGTAATATTGTTTGGTGGGGTAGGTTCTGAGCGAGAGGTTTCGCTGAGGAGTGGGGAGGCGATTGCTCAAGCACTGGCGGTGAACTTTAAAGTGGAGTTGGTGCGCTTAGACGCTGAATCAGTTCCTGATTCAATTGATGGAGCACGGGCGATTGTATTTCCAGCGCTGCATGGCGCTTTTGGCGAAGATGGTCGCTTGCAGACTTTGTTAGACGCCCGTGAGATTGAGTATTGCGGAAGCGATGCTGCAGCCAGTCGGTTATGTATGGCGAAGGACCAAACCAAGCAACTAGCTCGGGAGTTGGGCATCAGTGTCCCAGCAGCACTGACTTTTGATGGTGCGAACGCGCCACTGGCAGATTCGGTGATGGATGCTCTTGGCACATCTCTAGTTATAAAACCGACCGACCAAGGTAGTAGTGTGGGCTTATATTTTACTGAACACCGTTCGGCACTCGGGGTGACTCTTTCGCAAATCCATCATGGAAATTGGATGATTGAGCAACGAATCCATGGTCGAGAGTTGACTGTTGGAGTACTTAATGGTGCTGCGCTAGGGGTAGTTGAGATCCTGAGCGCGAGCGGGGTGTATGATTATAAGGCTAAATATAGTACTGGATCTACGCAGTATCAATGTCCCGCCGATCTAGAGTCGGCTGTGGAGGCACAAATCAAGACACAGGCTGAAGCATTGTTTGATGCCAGTGGGTGTCGAGACTTTGCGCGGATTGACTTCCTGCTAGATGGCTCCACTCCGTACTTTTTAGAGATTAATACTTTGCCAGGATTGACTGCGACGAGTTTGCTACCGAAAAGTGCTTCCTGTGCTGGCTTTAATTTTGAGTCGCTAGGCGGTGAGCTAGTAGCCTCTGCAATTCAAAGGTTCTCTGCTCGTAATATGAAGGGAAAAGAGGCATGATCGGCAATCGTAGACAGAAGGGAAGCACCTCGGCTGATGGTGAGCAAAGCTGGCGCGAACTCGCAGGTCCTCGTCGTTCGCGTGTGAATTCGCCGCAAGCGCGCAAGCGTCGACATACAAAGTGGTTAAAATTTTCTCTGGGCTTGTTTGTAGTGGTTACGATCGTGGGAAGTCTGTTGTCTTTGGGGATCGCGTTTAAGGGTCAAGAGGAGGCGATTGTTACGACGCCTACTTCCAGAACGATTGAACGTATCTTGTTTGATACAGATGGAGTGTTGCCTAATACTTGGTTGAGCAAGACAGTCGATCTGCGTCCAGGCATGTCAATGATGGAGGCAGATATACACTCACTTAAAGCCGCCCTAGAGGCGGACGTACAAGTGAAGTCTGCTGCTGTGGAGCGGGTGTTTCCTAGTGATTTGCGGATACGGGTATCTGAGCGTCAACCTGCATTTCGCCTCGCAGTAGCAGATGCAAATGGGCATCGCCGTATGCGGCTCGTCGCGCGTGATGGTGTGGTGTACGATGGCCTAGGGTATCCGAAAGCAACGTTGAAAAATCTGCCTTTTGTACAGCCGTATCAACATTCTGGTGGTCGCTTTTTTCCAATGCGTGGCATTGAGCGAGTGGCAGAGTTACTAGAGTTGGCGCGAGCTGCTGAACCACAATTTTTTCGCACCTGGAAAGTGGTGTCACTGGAGTATTATTCTGGAGACCTTTCACTGCCCGGCCAAGTCATCGAAGTACGTACAACAATGGTGCCTCGTATCATATTTAGTGCCTCGGCTGACTATTCTAGACAGTTAGATCGATTGAATTATATTTTAAAGTATGTGAAGAACCAGGGCAATCCGTCCATCGAACGTATCGATCTTTCTTTACGTGGTTCCGCAGCAGTGCAATTTAGCAGTGGTCGTGTCGGCACATTTTAGAAAGGAGATAGAAGATAGAATAGAGTAGATAGAATATTACCCCTAAAGCAGCAAGCATCCACATGATGCTGTAATTGATCTACTGACGCTCATGAGAGCTAAACGATCACGCGTGACTTTTAGATTCTAACTCCAAAGTTCTTTTTCTATTTATTATGGCTCAATCCAGAGTGGTCGGTGCAGTCGAAATCGGAACGTCTAAAGTGACGGTGCTACTCGGCGAAATTGTCGGCGATGCCGGATTGAACATCATCGGTCACACCTCATGCTCTTCAAAAGGTGTACAGAAAGGCGTGATTACTGATTTGAAAGCTGCGAGTGACTGTGTGCATGCCGCAATTATGACTGCAGAGGAGAATGCCAAGACTCGCACGGATGAAGTCTATTTAGCGCTCACTGGGAGTCATTTACGGGGCAACTTTAATGTGGGAACGACCACAGTTGGTTCGTCCGACTCGGTTGTACGCAGTGCGGATGTCGAGCAGGCGACGGTCGATGCCAAACGTCGTAAGTTGACTGCAGACCGAACCTACATTCACCATATTCAAAATCCATTTTCGATTGATGGGCAGCAAGTGGAAAATCCACTTTCAAAAGAGGGTGACCGCTTGCAGGTTGGTTATTGGTCGGTGCATGCTGACCGTGAGATCGTCAGTGAAAGTCTCCGCGTGATCAGTGGGATTGATTTAGAAGTGAGCGATATGATTATTTCTAGTATTGCATCTGGCGCGGTGCTACTTGAGGAATCTGAGAAAGACAACGGTGCATTGGTTGTTGATATCGGCGGTGGAACAACGGATTTTGTACTTTATCGTAAGGGGTTTATCGTACTGACAGGCGTAGTGCCCGTTGGTGGTGATCATATTACGAATGATCTGAGTATCGGCTTACGGGTCGGTCGCAAGAGTGCGGAAGAGTCGAAGATCAAGAATGGCCGCGCTTACTATAAGGCTGAAGATCGTACGGAGAAGGTTTGGCTTTATGGTGATATGACTATTGGCGACCGTGAATATCCACTCGCTGCGATTACTAAAATTATAGAGGCTCGTGTCTCGGAAATTTTTGACATTATCAAAGATCAGTTGGTTGATGCGGATCTGTATGTGCCTGCTGATATTGCATCCGGTGTCGTCATGACTGGCGGTACGTCGCGCTTAGTAGGAATCGAGGAGGTGGCTCGGCGAAGTCTTGGCTTAGACGCGCGGCAATCGGAAGGTCCGCGCGATGTTTCTCCCGACCTTCGCGTACCTGAGTATAGCAGTGCGCTTGGGTTACTGCATTATGCATTAAAGGGGCAAGAGGATGAGCAACAACATGCCAAGCCGGTTGGGATTTTCCCTCGGTTACGCGATATTTTAAATTTCTAATCACGAATCAATACATTGGATACAGCAGCGGAGAGTTTATTGGGTGAGCATATGCCTGAAGCCGGTCTTAAGATTAAGATTATTGGTGTCGGCGGTGCAGGTACCAATGCAGTTGGTAGCATAGCATTAGCTGATCTTGATAAGGTACAGTTTGCGGCGATCAACACGGATGCGCAGGCATTAACAAAGTCATCAATCAAGGAGCAGTTGCTCATCGGTAGAGCGGTGACGCGTGGACTCGGTGCGGGTGGTGAAGTCGATATCGGCAGGGCTGCTGCCGAGTCCGACCGCGAGGCGATCGCTACTTTAGTAGGCGAAATGGACCTAATTATTTTAGTTGTTGGATTTGGGGGTGGTACTGGTAGTGCCGCCGCGTGTGTGGTTGCTGAAATTGCTGCTAAAACTGGCGCGCTGGTATTGGCGTTTGCCACACTGCCATTTCATTTTGAAGGCTCTCGCCGCAAGCGTATCGCCGAGGCTGGTGTTGGCGAACTACGTAAATTAGTACATGGTTTGATTCCGCTCCCCAATGATGTGCTACTGCAAGAGGGTGAGGAAGATACCAGCGTGCTCAATGCTTTTGCGATTGCAGATCGTTGGATTGGACGTGGGGTGCATTCACTGTGCATTATGCTGCTCAAGGCTGGATTGATCAATCAAGACCTTGGATCGTTACGTTCTGTCTTTCAAAGACGTGGAGGAAAGACGATATTTGGTACCGGTATCGCCAGCGGTGGTGATTATGTGAAAGACGCGCTCGATGATTTATTTATTTGCCCTCTGTTGCATATGGGGGACCGCCCCGCGCAGTTGGACCGTGTCTTGGTAAATGTCGTTGGTGGGGCAGATCTTGGGATTGCAAAGGTCAATGAGATCATGTCGCAGGTGTCTCAGCGCTTTGGTTCACGCGAAGACATTGTATTTGGTGCAGTGATTGATGACACCCGCAGCGAAAGTCTCGAAATCTGCATATTAGCTAAGGCTGAGATGGAGCAGCGCACGCCCACAAAGGCTGAGAATGCCAATGTTGCGGAGTCGTCGACATCGCCTCTGCAGGTACTGGATACGCTAGGACTGGAAACCGATGTAGATCAGGATCAATTGCCACAGCAACGGGCAGTGCATATATCGAAACTACTGAGTAAGAAAAAAGCCGTGGCAGAAGGTCAGGATGAGTTCACTTTCAATGAAGAGGATGCGCAGCGCGGTTATTTTGAGAAGACTGACCGCAATGTTTATAAGGATGAAGACCTCGATGTGCCTACCTATCTGCGTCGCGGGATTAAAATAAAGCTGCGGTAGTGCGTCGAGATTTGCTTGGATTCTCTTTCATCCAGACTTGATGTGTCGTAGTTTCGTGGCAAGTTGCAAGAATGCGTGGTATTCTAAATAGCCTGTTATTGTCGATGATTGCGGTCAGTGCCCTCGTGGCGGAGTCATTTCCTGTGCAGGGACGTGTCTTGCAGGTGTTGCCGGAGCTTCGTGCGGTCAAGGTGGAGTTGTCGGAATCGTCGCGCGAGGTGCTAACAGTTGGTCAAGTCATGATATTTCGAGTGGGGCCGGGAGATCTTGAAATTGGGTATGCTGACCGGTTGATTCGAGCTGATGCAGTGAGTTACAGCAAGGTCTGGCACTTGGAGCAAATCTTCCCAGTGGATGGAATTGGCGCCAAGGCAATGGTCGATGTGAATAAACACTTACACGATGCAACTGCCAGCTTGAGTCGTCGTAAGTATGTGCGCGAGGGCGACTATATTCCGAATTTTGGGATGATAGATCAGCACGGTGAGTTCTTGCAAATTCGTGAACTTCGGGGCCAGGCATTTGTGCTGAATTTTATTTTCACACGTTGCCAAGTTGCCAAGATGTGCCCAGCGTCAACCGCGCGTATGTCAGAGCTGCAGATTGCCGCTCGAGAGGTGGGTTTAGAGAATTTGGACTTGGTCACGATTACCTTTGACCCCGAGTATGATTCACCAGGGATTCTACGCCAGTATGCGCAAGCCTATGGTCTCGAGCATGACAATTTCCATCTGTTGACGGGCACGCAGGAACTGGTCGATGATCTGCTGCGGCAATTTGGCATTCTTACGATGGAAGAAGACGGCACCATCAATCATACAATGGCGACCTTGTTGGTCGACGCGAATGGGCGCGTGGCCTTTCGTAAGGAAGGGACGAAATGGTCCGTAGAGGAATTTTTAAAAGAGGTCGCGCAGTTATAAGATTTTGGTAGAATATATAGTATGAGCATAGAGCGATTAGAACAGGGTAGATTGGTGAAGAGGTTGCCGATTGTAAGTGTAAGTTTGCTGACAATGCTATTTGTGGCTGCATATTTTGTGTTACGTGCTTTGCCAGACGCGCAGTGTGGATTTTTGCATTACGAAGAGATCGTCCATCCCGATGGCACCATCGAGTTTTGCGCGACGAACCATGCAGGATTCTTGGATCTGACACGTCTGAAATATCCAGTAGAGATGGAGCTTACTATAGAGAATGAGCCAGCGGCGCAAGGGAGCGCGCAAACGGTGATACTCGAGCTGCTAACGTCCGGTGGCACACCAATTGCCCCGTATGAGCTAGCGGTGACACATACAAAAAAGATGCATGTCATGGTGATTGATCCATCATTGCAGGATTATCATCACGTGCATCCTCGGGCAGATGGGATAAATGGGCAATATACATTCGAATTCACGCCGAATCGTGGAGGTGAGTATCAGGTATTTACCGAGATTGTGCCACTACGTACGCGCCGCCAAATCATAGCAACTGGCACGATTGAAGTAGCTGGTACGTCTGGCACAATGGCTTTTGAGCGACAGACTAGCAGCGTAGTCAATGGCTTACGCTTTGATCTAGGCAATGTTCCGAAGGAAATGCGCACGGGTGTTGATTATCGCTTTCATTTAGATGTGGCAGCAGTCGATGGTAGCTCAGTTGTCTTGGAAGAGGTGATGGGGGCGAGTGGTCACATGGTGGCTTTCGACCAAGCTCGCAAGGGCTTTGCACATATGCATCCGATGGACAGTGTACTTTCGAGTGGTGCTGGTACTGAAAATGAAGCGGATTTAGCTTTCTTATTCAATGTGCCAAATCCTGGGTGGTATCGGGTTTTTGCACAGGTGAAGGTGAGCGGTCGCGAGATGTTTGGTCACTTCGATGTAGAAGTGCAGTAGTGGCACAAAGAAAGGTCTTACCATACGCAGTTTACTTTAGTATGCAGAATGATGGTAAGTTTTTGTTGCGCTTTGGTTGTCAATTCAAACTATTTACATTCACTGTTCGCTTATCAATTCCATGAATAATAATAGTTTTTTAAGTTCTGAAGGCTGCATCGGCCGTATTTCATATATATTACGTCTCATTCTGCTCACTGTGATTGCAACGGCGATCGGTTCGGCTGCGATTTATTTCTTCGAGCATCCAGATTATTTTCATCACGGTGCCTTTGGTACGTTGGGTGTCTTTTTCGCAATTGTTGCTAGCTTGATCTGCGGCATGGCTGGTTTGATGCAATTGCTCAAGCGCCTGCGCGACATGGGTAAGGCCGCTTATTTGACGTTATGGATGTTGGTGCCTGGGCTGAATGTTCTCTTCTTGCTCTATACTTGCATTATCCCGTCGAAGCGGGCGTAAGTCCAAAGTATTTATACTGTGGCAGTAGCGCCACATGATTTATCCCACATTTTACGGGGATCATTGAGTTGTCCGCGATTTGCGTCGTTGCCTACTCAGGGCTTAATTTCAGCAGCTCTGTTGGCCAGCTTGTTAGGTTTAGTCGAATGCACATTGAGCTATAGTGCATTAACTACTTTGCGATACCCAGCGTTCGACGGTGAAATCATCGTTTTTCAAGATTGTTTCTGCTAGTTCGAATTTATTTTCAAATTCGGGGAAGTGTGCGTCGCCCTCGACAGTGCGGTGCACGCGAGTGAGGTAGAGCTCGCTGCAGTGGGGAAGCATTTGCTTGTAGATTTCACCGCCGCCAGCGATCCAGATCGTTTTATCGGTTTCAAAATGATCGAGCATCTCAAGGTTGGTGAAGCTGTGAACGCCCTCGATTTCGCGTGGTGTGCGACTGAGCACGAAGGTCTCTCGCCCCGGTAGCGGACGGCCAATGGATTCATAGGTCTTGCGGCCCATGACGAGTATTTGCCCCATCGTGGTTTGCTTGAACCATTTGAAGTCTTCTGGCAGGTGCCAGGGGATATCGCCTTGATTACCAATGACACGATTTTCTGCCATGGCGGCGATTGCTTTGAAAGTTTTCATGTGGATAACATCGAGGCTGGTAAGTACCCCGAATAAATACAGGCTAAACTGCGATAGGTGCTTTAATAGTTGGATGTGGGTCGTAATTGACTAGCTCGAAGTCATCGATACTGAAACCGTCTATGGCAGTCACCTGCGGGTTGAGTTTCATCTGTGGCAGTGCCCGTGGCTCTCGGGAGAGTTGTAGTTTTGCTTGCTCGACGTGGTTGGCATAGAGGTGCAGGTCGCCGAAGGTGTGGACGAATTCTTTGGCCTTGAGACCACAAACTTGGGCGATCATTTGCGTGAGCAGTGCGTAGGAAGCGATGTTAAATGGCACGCCGAGGAAGATGTCGGCACTGCGTTGGTAGAGTTGGCAACTGAGTTCGCCATTCGCCACGTAGAACTGAAATAGTGCATGACAGGGCGGCAGCGCCATGTGTTTGATTTCGCCAGGATTCCATGCACAGACGATGTGGCGACGACTATCAGGGTTGTGCTTAAGGGAGTGGATGACTTCTTCGATCTGGTTGGTGCTGCTACCATCGCTGGCGCGCCAGTCTGTCCATTGCGCGCCGTATACACGGCCGAGGTCGCCTTTTTCGTCTGCCCATTCATCCCAAATACGTACCTTATTGTCCTTCAGGTACTTGATATTAGTGTCGCCGTTGAGGAACCAGAGCAGCTCGTGAATGATAGATCGCAGGTGAAGTTTTTTAGTGGTTAGCAGAGGGAAATCTGGATCGAGAGAGAAGCGGGCTTGTGCGCCAAAAATGGAGTAAGTGCCGGTGCCAGTGCGGTCGTCACGGTAGGTGCCGGTTTCGAGAACAGTGCGAAGGAGATCCAGATAGCTTTTCATGTTAGTAGAGTAGGTAGTAGAATTTGCAGGTCAGGCAGTTGTGTCAATTAAGGTCTATGTGAAATACTTCTCTAACCTCGAATGACGAGTTCACGCACGGTTTTGCAGTTTGGCAGTGATTGAATTTTTTTAATGATTGAGCGTTTCCTGAATTGCAGCTCAGAGCGTAGCGTTTGATTGGTCACGGATACGACTAAGGTGTGGTCATCTTTGATGCGTACTGGATTACAGCGTCCAGCAATACTGCCAAAGATCTCGCCCCAATGTTCGACGAGGGTGCGCTCAGCGCTCGGTTCTTCAAGCTTGTAGCGCTCGGTCAGTAGCACGAGCAAATTGTCTAACAGCATTGGTGGTCGTTTCGAAGACGCAGTCGTCGTGCGGGGCAATCCGCGAAAGTCGGCGATGATATCTTCGGTATTTTTCGAGAAATTCATAAAGTACTACAACAATGTAAAGTTTCACTTAATTATGATCATTGTGCCATCAAAAACACGGTTCACAAGGTAGCTTAATGTGTTTTTGTAAAAAAATGTTTAATTAGTAAAATTGGCACGATAGATGTTAATAGTATTACAGTTCTTTTGATAGTTCCTTATAGCAGAGTAATCTAGACATGTAATAAACACAGGCAATGTTTGCCGCTCATATTTCAACATCATGTTTCGTATGATCTGCGGGTTACCGATTAGTTTTTTCTAAGTAGATATATTTTTTCTCCCGTAAGGGAGTTTGGGGTAATAAAAATAAGTCCTGCTGCTTGCAGCAGGCGTATAGTTAGACAATGGTTGGCGCACTTCTTAGGGGTAGGAAGTGCGCCATTTTTTTGTTTAAATTTAGGCGTTGTCGGTCGTGTTCTATTTTTCTTCCACGGCTTTAAACGTGATTTAAATGATCTCGATGAGCTATTTACATTATTTTAAAAATAAGGGTTGCAGAGATCCATTTTTTTAATCTTTGTTAAACCCATCAACTTTTCTCCCGCAAGGGAGTTTGGGGTAACAGATAAATCCTACTGCATGCAGTAGGTATAAAGTAGACAATGGTTGGCGCACTTCTTAGGGGTAGGAGGTGCGCCATTTTTTTGCTCGGAGAGCTGATTCGAGGTAATTAGGGTTAGTCTATGTTTGCTGTGGCCAGTAGTTGCATGATTGGCTGTAGCATCCTCAAAAGTATGCTGACTCACTTTAGGTTAGGGCGAGCTCCAGTTGCTCTGGGCCGCTGTGAGTTTCGGCAAAGCGCACGCCGATGCCGAGTAAGCGCACTGGTTCTCCACTCCGTCCCCAAGCTTCACGCAGCAAGCGGAGGTAGGTATTCAGCTCAGGCTGATGACTGCTGATTTCAGCCGTGGTTCGACGAAAGTCACTGAATTTGAGTTTTATTACAATTTTTGCGATCTTCCTGTCCGCGGCACTGGTTCGTAACTCGTCTAGCATTTCGCCATATTGGCGTTGTAGGGCTGCTTCGCAGTCTTCAAGTGTTTCAATATTATGACTGAAGGTGCGCTCGTTGCTTAGGCTTTTACGTATGCGGTTCGCGTGTACTAGGCGTTCGTCGATGCCGCGGCTGAGTTGGTAAAGCTCAAATCCAAAGCTGCCAAATTGACGTGCGAGTTCAGTCTTGTCGCACCCTTGTAGTTGTTGGCAGGTCTCGATGCCTAACTCCGTGAGTCGAGCTGCGCTTTTGGGCCCGACGCCTGGGATTCGTCGCACGGGTAAGTCTCGCATGAACTCGTCCACATAAGAAGGAGACACCACGCATTGACCATTCGGCTTATTCCAGTCACTGGCGATTTTAGCGATCAGTTTGTTCGGCCCGATGCCTGCTGAGGCGCTGAGGCCAGTTTCGGCAAAAATAGTGGCGCGGATTTCTTCAGCGATCTCTGCGCCGCGTCGCTTGTGGTGTGTCACATCGAGATAGGCTTCGTCTAATGAGAGCGGTTCGATGAGTTTCGTGTAGCGCTCAAAGATGTCACGTACCTTGTGCGAGGCTTCGCGGTAGAGTGAAAATCGCACGGGTAATATGACGAGCTGAGGACAGAGTTGCTTTGCCTTAAAAACTGGCATCGCCGAACGCACCCCATATTCGCGAGCGGGGTAGTTGCAGGTCGTCAATACACCGCGACCTGAGGCACCGCCGACTGCGATTGGTTTTCCTGCAAGCTCTGGGTGTTCACGCATTTCCACGGCTGCATAAAAGCAGTCCATGTCGACGTGAATGATGCGGCGAGTCGCTTGCATTGGAGTAACAGACTAGTCGCTCAATGGTTGCGCGAGTACGAATGGCCGAACAATCATCGCGTTAAAGAGGGTATTGGTCTGTTTCCAGTGTTCCGCGTGGAGATCACAGGGTTGCACCAGGTCGCCGGATTTGAGCCATGCTTTGACTTGAGTTTGATCGTCGTTCGCAAAGGCGAGGCCTGCTGATTTCAACTCGAGTGTTGGATCCACATAAATCATCGAGCCCGCTTCGAAGTGGGGCTTCAGATAGGTCCAGTCGACTTCTCCGGAATATTTTTCGAGCTTGTCTTCGTTGCTGGAGTTGTCCGTTGCAGGGCTGAATTGTTCGTTGAGCATGCTCCCTTTGTGTGCCGAAAAACTAAAAGTTTAAAGTTTGAATCGGTAAAAATGGTAAATGAGCTTAATTTGCCTCTGTTAAGTCGTGCTTAAGCGCCATGAATATCAGCATTTTAGGCTTGCAGGTGGTGCGGGCGCACCTAGTTTCTCGCGTTCCTCTTACGGCGATCTCAGTCGCTGACGGGCATTCTGCCTTAAGAGGTATCAACAATAATCTCAACCAAACTGCCGCTTGGCGTGCAGTAACCATATAATATATATGAGCTTAATGGAAGAACTGCTGAAAAGCAGCACCGTAGACAACCTCGTAGAAGGTTCCATCATCAAGGGAACTATCATCGAAATCCGCCCCACTGAAGTCGTGATCGACATTGGTGGTAAATCAGAAGGCATCGTAAACGCCAACGAATTCGTTGACATTAGCGAGCTTCAAGTCGGATCCGAGCTAGAAGTCTTTCTCGAAAAACTCGAAGATAAAGAAGGCAACCCTGTTGTCTCCTTCGACAAAGCAGAGCAAAAGAAGAACTGGGAAAAGATCGTCGAAAACTGCGAAGAGGGTTCGATCATCCAAGGTCGTGTTCGCTCCAAGGTTAAGGGCGGCCTCATCGTCAGCATCGGCGTTGATTCCTTTATGCCTGCGTCTCAAATCGACGTTCAGCCACCTAAGAACCTCGATCAATATGTCGGCCAGACATATGACTTTAAAGTCATTAAGATCAACTTGGACCGCAAGAACATCGTCGTTTCTCGTCGTGAGCTCATCGAAGAGCAACGTATGGAGAAGCGCCGCGCACTGCTTGACGAAGTTAAGCCAGGCGACAGACGTCGTGGACAGGTCAAGAACATCACTGATTACGGTGCATTCGTTGATCTCGATGGTCTTGATGGTCTCCTGCATATCACCGATATGTCATGGGGTCGTATCCAGCACCCATCTGAGATGGTGAAGCAGGGTGAAGAGATCGAAGTGATGATCATCGAAATTGATCGCGACCGTGAGCGTGTTTCCCTTGGCCTTAAGCAGCTTGCCAATAACCCATGGGAGAAGATCGAAGAGAAATACCCAATCGGAGCGACTGTTTCTGGTAAGGTGGTTAATCTCGTGCCTTATGGTGCCTTCATCGAGATCGAAGAAGGTGTTGAAGGTCTGGTTCACGTTACAGAGCTCTCATGGACAAAGCGCATTTCCAAGCCAAGCGAAGTACTTCGCATCGGTGAAGAAATCCAAGCGGTTGTTCTCGGTGTGCAGAAGGAAGAGCAGAAGATCTCCCTCGGTACTCGTCAGCTCGACACTAACCCATGGGATATGGCTCGCCATAATTACCCAGTGGGCGCACGTGTCCGTGGTAAGGTTCGTAACCTCACTACATACGGAGCATTCGTCGAACTTGAAGAAGGTATCGACGGCATGGTGCACGTTTCCGACATGTCCTGGACACGCAAGATCAACCACCCATCCGAGATGGTCAAGAAGGGCGACGAAGTCGACGCATTGGTCCTCGACGTGGATGCAGATTCACAGCGTATCTCGCTCGGCATGAAGCAGCTTGCTACCGATCCATGGGACGAAATTGAAACACACTTCAAGATCGGCGACATGGTCAAGGGCAAGGTATCGAAGATCACCAGCTACGGAGCATTTGTTGAACTCGACAATGACATCGATGGCCTGGTGCACATCTCTCAGATCAGCGAAGAGCGTGTTGAGAAGATCAAGGATGTGCTGAATGCCGACGACGAAGTTACTGCACGTGTGATCAAGATTGACAAAGACGACCGTCGTATCGGTCTCTCAATTAAGGCAGCGAACTACAGCGACGAAGATCTCGCTAAGGAACGCCAAGCCTTCGACAATGTCACTGGCACAGAAGACCTCACCAACCTTGGTGACCTTCTTGACCAAGCGACCCAGTAGTCGATCTGAGAATTCAACTCTAACAAAAGCCTCCGGTTTGCACCGGAGGCTTTTTTGTTTTTATGCCAAGCAAAGAGGGTGGGTAGCATGGCACAGACCATGCCGAATGATGATATAGCACAAAGTAAGTATGCTAAGGGACTAAGCCTCGCTGTCGCGTTTGCGGATCAGTACTTTACCTTCATATATCCAGCGATACGGACGAGCACTGCCACGAGTGATCCGCTTGCGAGTGAATTCAATAAAGTGCCGCTTATTATCCACCAGCACTGCAACCAAGCAGGTGTTTTCCGACCAGATTTCGGGGTCTGGTAAGTCTTTGATCGCCTGTTGTAACTGGGCCAGATTCGGAATAAATTTAGTCGCTGCGCTTCGTGAAGCAGTGGATGCAGAGTTACTAGAACGTCGATGGGGTAATTGCGGCATACAAGCAAGGTTGTGGCGTGAATGGGGAAATCCCAATCAGAAGCATTGAATAAATACGTATCAGGCAAATCAAATCGAAAAATCCGTGTTTGTTGGTAGAATACACTTGATTTTATGCGTGTCCTGCTTCTTCTTCCCAAAATCCATTTTCAAGATGGCGCGGTCGCCAAGTGGTAAGGCCGAGGACTGCAAATCCTCTATCGTCGGTTCGATTCCGACCCGCGCCTCCATCTTTTTCATCGAAGCTGTGCTTCGCTCCGAAAAAGAGTGTCCCGCAGTAGCCCGCTGCGCGGGCGAAGGCGGACTGGGTCCACCTCTGGAATCGTCAATTGTTCGCCTTCTGCTCACGCACTCGCTGCGCTCGTAGTCCGACCCGCGCCTCCACCTTTTTAAAGCCCTCAACAAATAGCGTTGTGGGCTTTTTTGTAAATCATCTGCAGTCAGCATTGGTACTTGCTTGAGAGGGATCCTCCGACGAGTAAGGTGAATTCAAAATAGAGGTTAACCTTGGCGCTGATTTGAATCTTCACATTGGCGGCCTGATATGGCATGTTCTGGAATTCGATTGATCCTATGCACTACGAACAACCTAAGAATCCTTTACACGGCTACACGCTGGAACAGATTATTGTCAGTCTGTCTGATTATTACGGCTGGGATGGTTTGGGCGGTCGCATCGAGATACGCTGCTTCAATGAGAATCCATCGGTCAAATCGAGTCTGAAATTCCTCCGTAAGACCCCGTGGGCGCGCAAGAAGGTGGAGGATCTGTTTATTTATACGCTAAATAAATATGGTTCCGATGATGCTGAAACCGCGGCATTAAGTGGGGAGGACTAATGAACGTGTCGCTATTCCGAGGCGCTGCGTCATTTTAGTCTTTAATTCTGCGTGCGGTTTGTTGCTATCGACTACATGCATTTGATTACGCCAGAAGTCCGCTCTCAAATTGAAGAAGTTACCCGTCGTGCCGGCCATATATGGAGGTATCTTTGACGGTGATACAAAAGCGACGCGTATTGATGCACTTGAGTCGCAGATGGCTAACCCTGACTTCTGGGGTGATCAGACAGCAGCGCAAAAGGTCATTGCTGAGGCGAATCGTTTAAAGGCGACGGTCAATCCAGCTAAAGCGTTTCGAGGTGAGCTCGATGACTTAGCTGCGATGTTGGAGCTGGTCGACGAGATGGGAGATGATCCTGAAGCAGAGACATATCAGCAGGAAGTGTTGCAGACACTTGCGCGGCTACAGACCAAATTGGATGAGCTAGAATTGGCGTCATTTTTAAGTGGCCCCAATGATGGTTGTAATGCTCTGCTGACGGTGCATGCGGGAGCTGGCGGCACGGAATCGTGCGATTGGGCGGATATGCTTTTACGCATGTATACGCGTTGGGCAGAGCAGTCTAAGTTCGCTGTTGAAGTCCTGGATATTGCCCCAGGTGAGGAGGCCGGCATTAATGGCGCTACGATTCGTATTTCTGGGCCGAATGCGTTCGGCTATGCGAAAGCAGAGCGCGGGGTTCACCGCTTGGTGCGGATTAGTCCATTTGATTCTAATGCGCGACGCCATACTTCGTTCTCATCGGTGGATGTGATTGCAGAACTTGAGGACGATGCCGAGATCGAGATTGATCCGTCGGACATTCGTACCGATGTGTATCGTGCTAGTGGTAAGGGTGGGCAACATGTGAATCGCACGGAGTCTGCGGTGCGCTTGACGCATCTTCCGAGCGGGATCGTGGTCACCTGTCAAAATGATCGCTCACAAATCAAGAATAAGGCCACTGCGATGCGTACCTTAAAGTCGCGCCTGTATGAAAAGCAGGAAGATGAGAAGCGCAGTGAGATGGAGAAATTCTATGGCGAGAAGGGTGATATTGCGTGGGGAAACCAGATCCGTTCCTATGTCTTTCAACCGTATCAGATGATCAAAGATTTGCGAACGGGTGTTGAATCAGGTAATGTACAGGCAGTCATGGACGGTGCTTTGGATCCGTTTATTCATGCATGGTTGCGCGCGGGTGGTCCAATGTCCCGCAAGTCGGCCGCTGAGAGAGAATTTGGCGATGAGTAATCCTGCAGAGATGGTGAATCGCCTGAGTCATGAGGCGGTGTTGAGAGCGTTTGCAGAACAAAGCTTATTTGAAAACAAGACTTGGCGGTATTCGCCGGAGGCATTTGCTCTGAGTGCCAAGCAGGTGGCGGAGATCGAACTGATCGGACAGGCTTGTTATGATTTTTACCGCGCGCATGAGACTTTATATATACGATCGGCGACGGATAAAAACTTACTGCGCAACCGGGAACTGAAGGCTCCTTGGGTCGCTGAGTATTTAGATCGCGGTAAGCCTCAAGCATTGATTGAGCATGCTCGCTCGAAGGCTTTGCGAGGACGCACGCCGATGGTGGTGCGGCCAGATTTGTTGGTCACCGAGGATGGCTTTGCGTTGACCGAGATTGATTCGGTGCCGGGCGGAATCGGACTCACAGCTTTTTTGAATCGGCTCTATTCAGGCGTCCACGGTGATGCATTAATTGGCACGGGCTCTCAGGATATGATAGAGGCGTTTTATCAAGTATTGAGCAGTCGCGCGCCAGATAGGGCAGCGCCGATGATCGCGATTTTAGTCAGCGATGAAGCCGCGACATATCGCCCAGAGATGGAGTGGATTGCGCAAGAGTTAAGAGCGCTGGGGCGTAAGGTGTATGTTTATCATACCGACGATGTGATGCCGCTGGGAGATACGATTTGTGTGCCGATGGATGGTGAGCCACAGCAAGTGGATGTGATTTATCGTTTTTGGGAGTTGTTTGATTTAGCCAACGTGTCGGTCGCAGACTATCTATTGAAAGCGCGCAGCGAATCGCAGTTAAGTCTGACTCCACCGATGCGGCCATTTCAGGAAGAGAAGCTCAACTTAGCATTGTTTCACCACCATATGTTGGAAGATTTTTGGCAGGAGACGTTACCTAAAGCGTCCTATCGAGTGCTGAAACGAGTGATTCCGCAGACGTGGATTATGGATCCAGTGGAATTGCCGCCAAACGCGGTGCTCGATGCACCTTTTATTGCGGGCAAGCCGATGACACGGTGGACGCAACTTGCGGATGCGAGCAAGAAAGAGCGTAATTTAATTATTAAAATTAGTGGCTTCCATGAGAGCGCTTGGGGTGCGCGAAGTGTGACACTAGGCAGTGATTCGTCGAAGGCAGCTTGGGAAAATGCGATTCAGCAAGCAGTTGCCCTGGCAGACACCTCGCTGCATATTCTGCAGACATACGAAAAACCACGGCGCTTACGGCACCCAGTGTATCGCGACGATGGCAGTCTTTATCAAATGGAGGGGCGTATGCGCCTGTGTCCCTATTATTTCGTGGATAGTAAAGCGCATCGCGCTCAATTACATGGCGTCCTGGCGACCTTGTGCCCAGCCGATAAGAAGATCATTCACGGCATGAAGGATGCAGCATTGCTGCCCTGCGTATTAGCGACTTAGCTGAGTGATTTGAGCGTGAAATTAGTGAGGGATACTTTGATGCAGTCAATATCACCAATCGTTTAAATGGCGCGTTCGCATTGAGTGAAATGTAACTGTTGAATGAACTGGCGTCTTTTTTGCTTTCTCTCTTTCAACTGCAAGGTAAGTAGTTAGTCTCTCAACGTATTTGATTCGGCTTATGGTCGTAGTCGCTTAAATAATTTTCACACATATATATTTTATGACTAAAACAGCTAAGAAGGCACTTAAACCAGCTGCCAAGAAGAACGCATCTAACAAAGCGAAAGTAGCACAGTCGCCAAATAAATCCTTCCGCTTTAGCACCGAGTCGAGCAAGGACTCGATGAAGGAGTCGATTTTAAACCACTTACGTTTTACACTGGCACGGCACCCAGAAAAAGCGACTCAAGACGAATGGTGGACTGCCACTTGCTCGGCAGTGCGTGACCGAGTGTTGGATCGCTTCATGACGACGCAGAGCGTGCACCATAAAAAAAAGGTACGTCGTGCGTACTACTTAAGTCTCGAATATTTGATGGGGCGCTTACTGGTGAATAACTTACACAATACGGGTCTGTTTGAGCAAACTCGTGATGCATTGAGCGAGCTTGGCCAAGACTTTGATACGATCGCAGACGAAGAGGCGGACATGGGGCTTGGTAATGGCGGCTTGGGTCGCTTGGCAGCCTGCTTCCTTGATTCGTTGGCATCGCTGGACCTGCCAGCGATTGGTTATGGGATCCACTACGAGTTTGGTTTGTTCCGTCAGGAATTTAAGGATGGCTATCAAATCGAGCATCCTGATGTATGGATGGAGAAGGGCTGCCCATGGGAGGTGATGCGCCCGAACTTTGCACAAGAAGTACAGCTGTATGGTCGCGTCGAGCATCACGTCGATGACAAAGGCGCATTCCGCCCGGTTTGGGTGGATCAAAAGACGATCGAGGGTGTGCCTTACGATATCGCAATCGTCGGTTACGGCGGTGAGACGGTTAACTTTCTGCGGCTTTGGGATTCAAAGGCATCGAGCGAGTTCGACTTCAATATCTTTAACGAAGGTGGCTATGTCGAAGCGGTGCGCGAGAAGGCAATGGGCGAGACCATTTCCAAGGTCTTGTACCCAAATGATTCGACTGAAAATGGTAAAGAGCTACGCCTTGTGCAGCAGTATTTTTTCGTCAGTTGCTCGTTGAAAGACATCATCCGTCGTTTCCTTGAGCATCACAGTGACTGGTCAGAGTTCCCTGAGTTTAATGCGATTCAGCTCAACGACACACATCCGGCCATCGCAATACCGGAATTGATGCGTTTGTTGATCGATACGTATCGCATGACCTGGAATGAGGCGTGGGAAATTACGAGTAAAACATGTAACTATACCAACCACACGCTACTCCCCGAGGCGTTGGAGAAATGGAGTGTCCCACTGTTTGAAAAAGTGCTGCCCCGCCACTTGGAAATCATTTATGAGATCAACGCACAGTTCCTTCAGGACGTAGTGGAGGCGAAGTGGCCTGGCGATGGTGCGAAAAAGCAGGAGCTATCTATTATTGAAGAAGGCTATCCGAAGATGATCCGCATGGCCTATCTCTCGGTGGTCGGTTCGACCAAGGTTAATGGTGTGGCAGCGCTGCATACAGACTTGTTGAAGAAGAATCTATTTGCCACCTTCCATGAGCTGTATCCGAACAAGCTGATCAATATGACAAATGGTATTACGCCACGCCGTTGGTTACTGGCGTGTAATCCTGGTCTGAGTAATTTAATCACGGAGATGGTTGGTAATCAGTGGCCGAAGCACTTGGATCAGTTGCAAGGCATTGCCAAATTTGCGGGCGATACCAAGTTTCAGAAGCGCTTCATGGATATCAAGCGGGCGAACAAGCAGGCCTTTGCAGATTTTGTGCTCGCGGACTCCGGCACGGTGATCAATCCAGATGCGCTCTTTGATGTGCAGATCAAGCGCTTGCACGAATACAAACGCCAACATTTAAACGTGTTGCATATCTTGACGCTGTACCGCCGCTTACTCAACGACCCTGAGTATGAGATGAATCCTCGTGTTTTCATCTTTGGGGCAAAGGCAGCTCCTGGTTATGCGTTGGCAAAGAATATTATACGTGCGATTAATAAAATCGCCGAAATGGTCAATAATGACTCGCGTATCAATGATAAGATCAAGGTCATCTTTCCGCAGAATTACCGTGTGACCATGGCTGAGAAGATGATCCCTGCCGCGGATCTTTCGGAGCAGATTTCGACAGCTGGCAAGGAAGCATCCGGCACAGGTAACATGAAGCTGGCGCTGAATGGTGCGCTGACGATTGGCACACTTGACGGCGCGAATGTGGAAATCGGTGAAGAAGTCGGTAACGAAAATATCTTCATCTTTGGTAATACTGTGGATCAAGTGGAAGCACTGAAGTCACAAGGCTACAACCCCTATGATTACTACAATAGTAATTGGGAATTGAAGGCGGTGATCGATTGGTTGCGTTCCGACTATTTCACGCCTGGAGAAAAGGATGCCTTCGCACCACTCTGCAGCAGCCTACTTGAAGGTGGCGATCCCTACCTCTGCTTGGCTGATTACGCAGGCTATGTGCGGGCGCAGGAAGAAGTGGATCTGGCGTTTAGCGATAAGAAGCGCTGGGCAAAGATGGCGATTATTAACACTGCGATGATGGGCAAGTTCTCTTCGGATCGTACGATCAGCCAGTACGCCGAGCAAATATGGAAACTGAAGCCAGTTAAGATCGGCGAATAAGCGCAGCGCCTAGCAAGTCTTATTGTCAGGGCGGATACGTTGAAGGTGACGTATCTGCCCCGACTTTTTTTGTGCGCCAATCCTGTACTCTGGCAGCGTCACGCATCCAGGAAGTTCCGGAATTCAACCCTCTTCGAGGAGCGAGGCGCCTTTGATCAGACGGCAAAATTCTTTTTTGCTTAGCTGCTTGTGAGCGCCATCTTTGGAAAAGGCATCGGCCATCATCTTAAAGCCGACCGAGAGGCGTTCGAGTTGCACGATACGCACGTAAGCACTTTCTGTTTTCCAGATTTGTCCCTGTTTGAGTTTCATAGTAATTTTTCAGTGCTTAGTTTGCTGCGGTGCAGTTGCTATTGTCCGACTTGGGCACGTTGGAGTGCGCGAGCGGCATCCTCGGCGCGATTAACCTGTCGGTAAGCGAGGCTTAAATTATACCAAGCACGGCTGAAGCGAGGCTCAATAGCGACCGTCTCTTCGAGATAACCGATAGCTGTTTGCAGGTCTTGTTCCTCGGCTGCGATGAGTCCGAGTGAGTAGGGGAAGGAGGGGTTCTTGGGAGCCAGTCCCCAGCCCTTGTTAAGCGCTTGCTTAGCAAGCTCGTTGAGTTTCGCAGCGCTCAATAGGATGGCTGCCTGATGGTACATTTCAGGGTTGAGCTGATCTAGTCTGATTGCGCGCTCAACGTATTTCTTGGTATCCGCAGGGCGGCCTTCACGGTTGGCGGTGTTGGCCAGCATCAGTAGGCTTTGCGGTCGGTCACTGTTAAATTTCACATAGTTGTCCCAATCTTTCTTCGCGATGGGGTCAGGGATTGTTTGGCTGGCAGCAAGTGGGCGGGCGGCCGAGAGGCGCACGCTGCGAGAGCTGTCGGTGAGCATGTCGAGTGCGGCTTCGGTCTCACCTGCGCGTTCGAGTGCACTTGCTACGCGCGAGCGCACCATGGGGCTCGGGTCCTTTGTCAGTGTCTTGAGTACGTTTGCCACGGATTGGTTCGGCAAGTAATTCGCGAGTAGTCCAGTATAGGTTGCACGCCAGCCTGGTATGTCTTCGTCTTTGAGCAGTGCCAGCAACTTGGGCAGGGCACTTGGGTCGAAGTTGTGGGCTGCTGCGATAATCCGTGCGCGCTTACGCTGGCGATGATTTTTCATGGCATCACCATACCATTTTTCCGACCACTCAACGGCCCAATCGACGCTCTGATCTGTGTGGCATTTATTGCAGGCGTTGGGAATGCCGAGTTCTTTCGTGAGTAGTGGGTCTGGGGACAAAAAGGCGTGATCTGCACGCGGATCGACCTGCATGTAAGTGGTCTTTGACATGTGGCAATTTACACATTGATTCCCAGTGCTACCTTCGCTGTGGAAGCTGTGTGCGAGCGGTTCGATCACAGGCGCATTTTCAACGCCGCCAGAGTGGCAACGCATACACAATAGATTATTCTCAATAGGGAGAACTGGTTTGAGCGTGTGTGGATTATGGCAATCTTTGCAGCTGACGCCCGCGTGGGCCATACGGCTCATTTGAAAGGATCCGTAGACGAAGTCTTCATCCAGAATTTGTCCATCATGATGATACAGATTCGGCTGGTCAGGGAAAGAAAGTGCGAAATGATCGTGATAATCATCACCAATTTCAAAGCTATCCGGAGTCAGTTGATCACGGCGCGAGTGACAAGTGGCACAGTTATGCTCAGTTTGTAGCGTGGTGAGTGGGGTGAGGCCGCGGCTGTAGTCGCCATCCTTAGCAGCAGCAACATGTTCATCCAAGCCAGAGTGGCACTCGGCGCAGGCAAGGCCTTGTTGAGTCCATGTGGAATGATAGCTGTCAGACTCGAAGTCGTAGTTTTTCTGATATTCTGTGGTGTGACAATAGGCGCAATTCGCATTCCAATTCATACCCTGTCCAATCCAGTGTCCCCATTCTCCAGGCAGGCGATCTTGGCCTGCATAGACATCAAACCAGCGGTCTTCGACCACATCGTAAGTCGCACTGATGGTTTGGAATTTGTCGCCAGGTAAATGGGCGAGGTATTGGCGTAGCGGGGTGTACCCGATCACGCCCACAAGAGTATAAGTCTCAATGCGTTCGCCCCCATCAATGACGCTCAGTTCGAATGTGCCGTCCGTTTCGGATAGTTCATAGGTCACCCCAGACTCTTCAATCCGGCGGGCGGGGGTAAAGGCCGCTTGATCGAGCTCGAGCGATATCGGACGGTTGGCTTTCGCGTGGTGGCTAGTCTGCCAGTCGGCGACCGCATCGGCGTGGCACTCAACGCAGGCCTCAGGGCCGATATGAGCTTTGCGCTGAGGATTGTGAGAGACAGGGAAGGGGCCATACTCCAGTGCACCTGCTTGAATAGTGGCAGGTTTCTCTGTGGCTGGATAGCCTGTATCGCCGCGCTGATCACAGGCGCACAAAGTGAGCAGTATCAGACCCAAGAGGCTGTAAATTGGGCGAGTGAGCAGATTGAAAGCAGGTAGCATTGGTTGAATCGTCTCAAAAGCATGACTTAGGTCAAGGCTGATGCAGCTTTTCCCAGTCAATAACGGTGTCCAAAAAAGTCCTTCGATTTATCGTAGGACATTAATAATGGCTGCTCGAGCTGGGCTCGTTTCACGCAGCGCAGTGCGAACGAAGGTGCACACCAGCGGATATAAAATCACTTGGTCGCTGGTCGATTCTCGGCTTCAAAAAAAGCCCTCCGATGTCTCGAAGGGCTTTAAATGGCTGCTCGGGCTGGGATCGAACCAGCGACCAAGTGATTAACAGTCACCTGCTCTACCGCTGAGCTACCGAGCAAAAAAATTGTTTATTTGAGTGCGAGGTGGGCAACTCAATCAAATTGAATTCGGGATAAAGTTAATTGAATCAAAGATTGTCAATGTTTTGTCTTTAGAAACTTCAACTTTTTTCGACCTTACCAAGGTGACTTAAAGAAGCACCCCTAGTGAACAGATTGATGATTCTATATTTGACCGATGCACCATAGCTTTTACATTTTTCATGCTTGTTTCGTGGGGGGAAGCTGTTTTCATCGCGCGTTTTCATCATGAAGCGAACACATAACTGCTCCCAACTCCGTAAATCTGATACTGGCTCCACTGTAACGCTTAGCGGCTGGGTGGATTCTGTCCGTGATCACGGCGGTATTCTCTTTGTCGACCTGCGCGATCGCGAAGGCTTGACTCAAATTGTACTCGATCCTGCAAATAAATGCTTGGAGGCCCAGTTTGGCTCGATCAAGCCAGAGTCAGTGATTTCTATTACTGGTAAGGTCGACGAGCGCTTCGGTGGCACTTCCAATGCGAAGCTTGAGACGGGAGAGATCGAGGTGCACGCCACCGATCTTGAGATTTTGAATGTATCGAAGACGCCGCCGTTCCCGATGGATGACTCTGCGGATAAAGTGAGTGAAGATTTGCGCATGACGTATCGCTATTTGGATCTGCGTCGTGCGACCAACACTAAGATGTTGAAGATGCGCCACGCCACAAGCCGTGCGGTGCGCGACTTCATGGACGCGCACGAATTTATCGAAGTGGAGACGCCGATGCTGTTTAAGAGCACGCCGGAAGGTGCGCGTGAGTTCCTCGTTCCGAGTCGAATGAATCCAGGTGCTTTCTATGCATTACCGCAATCGCCTCAGCAGTATAAGCAGATGTTGATGGTTGCCGGTGTCGAGCGCTACTACCAGTTGGCGCGCTGCTTCCGTGACGAAGACCTGCGAGCGGACCGTCAACCTGAGTTTACTCAACTGGACATCGAGCTGTCGTTTATCGACCGCGAAGATATGTATGCGTTGATCGAAGGTCTGATGACTAAGGTCTGGAAGGACGTGATCGATGTCGACATCAAGGCGCCGTTTTTACGCATGAGTTATTTCGACGCGATGAACCGCTTCGGAGTAGATAAGCCTGATATACGCTTCGACATGGAGTTGCAGGACTGCGGCGAGATTTTCCAAAACTCTGGCTTTAAGGTATTCTCCAGCACAGTGAAGTCTGGTGGCGCGGTGAAGGCGGTCAATATGAAGGGCCTTGCCGACCTTACTCAAGGTGAGCTACGTAATCTGGAAGACACCGCGAAGACCCTCGGAGCCAAGGGCCTTGCCTTCATCAAGTGTGAAGATGGTGAGTGGAAGTCTCCCATCGTGAAATTTTTCTCGGACGAGGAAAAAGCGGCGTTGACCGAAACGCTTAAGATTGAGGACGGCGACATCGTCTTCTTCGCCGCGAGCGAGTGGGAGCGAGCTTGCACGATTCTCGGGCGTGTGCGCTTGGATGCCGCTCAACTGCTCGTCAAACGTGAGAAGCTCACGATTGACCCGAACGATTACAAATTCCTTTGGGTGATTGAGTTCCCATTGATGATTTTTGATGAGGATGAGCAGCGCTACGTTTCCTCGCACCACCCATTTACTTCGCCAGTGGTAGAAGATATTCCTCTCTTGGACTTAGATCCGAAGAAGGTGCGTGGTCAGCACTATGATCTCGTACTCAACGGCGTAGAGCTCGGTGGTGGTAGTATTCGTATTCATCAACCAGAGCTACAGAAGAAGGTCTTCGAAGATGTTTTGAAGATTCCTGAAGATGTGGTGGAGAGTCGTTTCGGCTATATGCTAAAGTCGTTCGAATATGGAGCGCCGCCGCATGGTGGAATCGCATTCGGGCTCGACCGAATGGTAACAATTTTGACGCAGCGTACGAGTATTCGAGATGTGATCGCGTTTCCGAAGAATCAAAAAGGGCAGGAAATGATGACGGCAAGCCCGGGAATCGCGACACCCGAGCAGCTGCGCGACTTGCACGTGAAGGCGGTGATACCGAAGAAAGAAGAGCCGAAGGCATAGCAGAGAAGTTAGAATGTAGGAGTTAGGAGTTAGAATCTGGGGCGTAGACTCGTATTGGTGGTTCCGTAGAGAGCGCTTATAGTGATGAACGAGGTCCTGACTTCTGATAGCTAACAACTTTTTTTGAAGAATAGTTTACTTTCAACTGGAACCCGGGCGTTGATCCGGGTTTCTTTTTAGACAACGGCCTATGTTATTTAAATCCTTACTTCGCTCGACTGCTTGCCTGTTGTTTGTGTGCGCCTTGCAGGCTCAGATGACGCCCAGTGCACCGGTGCAAAATTTCCGACTCCCTAGTTTTGGTGAGAATGGTTATACGCAATGGGTGCTACAGGGTGGTAAGGGGATCTATGATAACGAAACGCAGATCCGCATCGAGGACATGGCACTACGTGTGTACTCAGGCGACGAGCGGATGGCGCTGGAGATGACAATGGATAGTCCTGCTGCGACGTTGCTGACTAAGCAAAAACGTGCGATATCTGAGGAAGCGATTACGATTGTGGGTTCGAATTTTAAGGTTTCTGGAGTGGGCTGGTCTTGGGATGGAGACAGCAAAGAGATCGAAGTGAAATTCGATGTGGTGGTTGAATTTACGCAAGGTATGGAAAACATGTTAACTGGCGCGCCGAATGAAGGCGTCGCGCCCGAAGTGACTGAGATTCACAGCCGAAGTTTGCGCCTAAAAACGACCAAAGAGGCTTACCACTTTACGTTTACTGACTCGGTGCATGCGGTCTCTGGGGAAATGGATTTAAAAAGCGAATTACTTGTGGCCATTGCCGATGCTCCTGAAAACAAAGCGCAGGGAGTGGGTGTCAATGGTGGTAAGCTGGATTCGATTCGGCAACTCATAGCGAGTGATCAGGTGGTGATCCATCAGGCCCAACATCAACTAAAAGCAGGTCATGCGGAATTCATGCTGCGTGAACAGACGGCCCATTTTCGAGGTTTGCCACAGATTGAAACAGATGGCGCATTTATCAGTGGTTCTACGATTGACCGCCATGAGGGTATAGTGGTGGTGAAGGGCAGCGCTTCTGGGCGGGCACAAATGATTGTTTCTAAAGCGGGTGGTCTTGGAATCATGGGGGCGGAGGCATTGAGCTCGGAGACGATTGTGCTTTCAGGGGTGATTACCATGCTAGAAGGTGCCTCGAGTAGGCAGTTTCTATTTGAAGGCTCCGTGGATGTGCTGTCTGGTGCACTGTCGATGAATTCTGAGACTCTGACTTTGTTTGCTGAAAAAACTGCGCCAGACGATCGGTCGACCACATCGGTCCCGACCACTGATAAAGCTTCATCGCTACAGGCAGGCGAAGTAAAGCGAGTACTAGCAACTGGCAATGTACGGATTGAGGAGGAAGGCCGTTTAGCCACTGCAGATCAAGTGACTTTCTATCCCATCGAGGAGCGTGCCGAGCTCGAAGGTCAGCCACGCATCGATGTAAATGAGGGAGAAGTGGTGGTTACAGGAGATCGTATGGAGTTGCAGCCAGGAATCGCAATGGCGCACGGGCGCCTGAAGCAGCGCGTCAAAGTTGTGCTGCCTGAGATACAGGATCTGGGCTACAGTGACTTCGATAAGTCAGTAGCAGAGGGGCCTGAACAGCAAACGGAGGCTGTGCCGAGGCCCCTCAGTATCAAGACTGTGGTGCAGTCGGAGACACTTCGCATGATCGAGGAGCCTGAGCATACGCTCTTTCGTTTCTCAGATACGGTCTCTGTCAGTGGTACCAATTTGGATGCCACTTGTGAGCGCTTAGAAGTGACTGCGAAGCCAGTGGAAGTGATTGGTGCACAAAAGGGAATTATGAAGTCTGGGTCCGAATCGATTGAGTCCTCAATGCAAGTTGAATTAATCGAAGCCTATAATTCAGTCGTCTTTAAACAGATTGGTCGTGTTGCTTCAGGTAATAAGGCCACAATTTTGCCGCTTAAAGGTCAGGTGGTACTAGAAGGCGATGCGGTAGTGACGGACGCAAAAGGTAAAGTCACTGGACACCGAATGACATTGTTTCAGGGGCAGCGGCGGGCGATCGTTGAAGGGGATCGTGCATCGGGTAAACGAGCGACCATGACACTGCCTGAAATGAAGCCAAAGGCTCAGTAAATTTACTGCAGGATTGGATTGCGGAGTTCGTGTCGAAGGTTTTTGCTGTGAGTATATGGATAATGCCACTGTGCCCTCGAAGATAGAAACCCGACAGCTTGTTCGGGAGTATGGTAAGCGCCGCGTCGTTGATGGTGTGGATATCAATGTAGGTGCCGGAGAGATTGTTGGCCTGCTGGGTCCCAATGGTGCCGGTAAGACGACCACTTTCTATATGATCGTAGGGCTAATTGCGGCAACGGCTGGTCGCGTCTTTCTCGACGGGGAGGATCTGACGGATTTGCCCATGTACCAGCGCGCCCGACAGGGGATTGGTTATCTCCCGCAGGAAGCATCGATCTTTCGCAAGATGACTGTGGAGCAAAACATACGCGCCATTGCTGAGACCCTGCCACTGAGCAAAGCTGATCGTGAGGCGACAGTGGAGGAGCATTTGACAGAGTTGGGATTGCAACATTTGGCCAACCAAAAAGCATATACCCTGAGTGGGGGTGAGCGCCGCCGATTAGAGATTTCCCGAGCGCTGGTGACCCGACCAAAATTCCTACTAATGGATGAGCCCTTTAGCGGAGTAGATCCGATTAGCGTGAGCGAAGTACAAAAGATTATTGTACAGCTTAAGGAACGTGGGATTGGTGTTTTGATCACGGACCACAATGTACGCGAGACTCTCAGTATCGTTGACCGTGCATATCTGTTACACGATGGATCCGTCTTAAGTGAAGGCACGAGCGATTATTTGATCAATGATTCGAAGAGCCGAGAGTTTTATCTCGGCCAAGACTTTAATATGTAGCCAAAGGAGTTACCGCATGCCAATACCTCAGAAAAATAACGCGAAATTCATCGAGTCTGTTTCCGTCCGAGAGTTTTATGATTCGTTCAAAGAACCCCTGGAATTGGATATAGTCGGAGGCGAGGCCGGATTGGACAAAACGATCGGCGAGCGTAGTTTGAATCGACCTGCATTAGCCATGACTGGTTATTTTAAGTTCTTTGCGCGAAAGCGTATACAATTATTGGGTGCTGGAGAGATGGCATATTTACGTGACTTAAACGCCGCAGAAGAAACACGCGTATTAACTGAGATTTTCAGACGAAAGGTGCCTTGTATCGTAGTGTCTCGAAAGCTCGCACCTTCAAAAATAATGGTGGCTTTGGCCAATGAATATGCGACGCCTTTGATTCGATCTCGACAAAAGTCGAAGACATTCACAACTGAAGCGACGTTATTACTGGAGGAAAAGTTTGCGCCACGCACTCATATTCACGGTACGTTGTTGGATGTTCGAGGCATTGGTACCTTAATCTGTGGAGAAAGTGGCGTAGGTAAAAGTGAGTGCGCACTAGCGCTGATTGAGCGTGGACACAGTTTAGTGGCGGATGATCTGACGCACGTGAAGCGCTTAAGCGATCGAGAATTGATGGGTACCTCTTCTGAATTAAGTCGCGGCTATATGGAATGCCGCGGACTCGGTATTATCAATATCGCTGAGTTATTCGGGGTTCGTTCCGTGCGCCTAAAAAAGCGCATTGATGTGATTATCAATTTCATTAACTGGACTGCCGGAATGAATGAGGATCGGACTGGCCTCGAGGAGAACCACTTAAAGGTATTAGGTATGAAAGTGCCTTTGATCGAAATTCCAGTTCGTCCCGGTCGCGATATGGCGCGATTAGTTGAAGTGGCTGCGATGATGCGCTCATTGAAACAGATGGGCCACGATTCGGCGGCAGAATTTAATGAACGACTGATTGCGCACATGGCGAAGGACACAAAATAAAAAAAGTTTTATGCCAAAATAAAAAAAAACGAACCACATCGATCTTATGATTAGGTTTAATCTAGTGAGTAAATATTGTGGAAATCACGCCTTTTCAAGAGTTAATGAAAGTGTCACAGTCATGTGACACTAGCTGCATAAATCGCTTAAAAAGTTATTGGGAATACATTGTGAATAACTTGTGTAGAAGTTGACCTTGCCAAGCGGTCCTGAGTGTCGCTTTTTTGACAGTCTACTGCAAATTCTGACCAATAAAGCTAGTGTATTTGCTTTATTTTATTCTAATTTTCACCCCATACAAGCTCTCTCAATGAATACATAAGTATTTGTTAACCAATTTATTAAAACAAAATTTAGGCATTTCATTATTACTTCACCTTAGTGGTTTACTAAATTTTTACAGATTTTATTTTTCTACCTCAACATGTGCGTCTCAGTAACCAAAATTAACTAGCTAACGCACTGTTAATAAACTTTCAATTCTTCCTAATATAATGTCTGACTCATCTATCGCACTTTCCCTCTGGGAAAGCGTCAATCAGGAACTAAAATCTCTTTTCCCTAATGATCTCTATGACATGTGGTTTGAGGGACTTATTTGCACTGAGGAATCTGATGCAAAAATCGTCTTAAGTGCTCCGAATGAATTCAATGCTATTTGGATCGAAAACAATTATTTAGACATTATCTCGCAGCAGGCCCGCGGATTTGCCGGAACTGCTGTATCTGTCGTCATCGAAGTGGTCGAAGTACCTGGAGAAGCTTTGACTGGAGATGATACTGCAGAATCCGATAAAAATACTATCAACCGTCTAGCGGCACCGATTCAAGATACACGTGATTTACGCTCCGCTGATGCAATTGCGAACCGTACGGATCAGGCGCAGACGCGTCGTGCTTTTTTAAACCCACGCAATACGTTTGAGAACTTTGTCGTTGGTTCCGGAAATCAGCTGTCACATGCTGCTAGCATGGCAGTCGCTAATGCCCCAGGGCGTGCTTATAATCCACTTTTTGTCTATGGTGAGACTGGCTTGGGTAAAACGCACCTCATGCATGCGGTGGCACATCAGATGCTTGCCAACAACCCGAATGCGCGGATTGCATACGTTTCGACAGAAAAGTTTACCAATGAGTTTATTCACGCGATTCGCGAAAATAAATTGACGAAATTCCGCAAGTATTATCGCACGGTGGATGCACTATTGGTAGATGACATTCATTTCCTCTCAGGAAAAGAAAGTACTCAGGAAGAATTTTTCCATACTTTTAATGATCTATTTGAGTCAGGTCGTCAGATCTTTCTTGCGAGTGATCGTCCCGCCAACGAGATCGAGCGATTAGAAAATCGGCTAATATCTCGTTTCCAATGGGGTTTAGTCACGGATATCCAAGCTCCTGACTTTGAGACTCGTGTCGCGATCCTTCGCAACAAAGCGGCAGCGATGAATATTAAACTCGATTCTGAAATAATGGATTTTCTTGCTGAGCGTGTTTCACGCAATGTGCGCCGTATGGAGGGTGCGCTGACTAGGATTGCTAGTTACGATTCTTTAATTGACCAGAAGTTGGATCTAGCTGCGGTTGAACGTTTGTTAAGTGATTTGTTGCACGAGGAGAGTTTAGCGAAGGTGACTGTAGACCAGATTCAGAAAAAAGTGTCTGAATTCTATCAGATTCGCTTAAGTGAGTTGAACGGTCGACGCCGGACCAGTGCGATTGTGTTTCCACGCCAAGTTGCTATGTATATTTGCCGTACTTTGACGAGTGACCCACTGAAATCGATCGGTGATGCATTTGGAGGTCGTGACCATGGCACTGTGATTCATGCCTGTAAGCAGGTAGAAAATATGATGGAGCAGGACGGTAGCGTGAAACGCGGAGTCGATTATTTAATCAAGCAGCTCTCTAAGGGTGGTGCGTAAATAAATTTGGTTCGCATTTCGCAGGTAGAGTGTTTCTGTGGCGCTCTTTGCTAGCTTGTCTGTCTCACTGAATGTAAATCATTTTCATTTCTTATGTCCCTTTCTGATACTCAAAAAACAACCGTATCCACTTGGATTGCCGACGGGAAATCTTTGGCAGATGTGCAACGCATGCTGCTCGAAGAATTTTCGGTCTCGATGACTTACATGGATGTACGCTTCCTTGTCGACGATTTGGATATAGTATTCGAAGAGCCTGAACCAGAGATTGAGCCTGAAGTTAGCATTGAAGAGCCTGAGGTGGTTGATACTAAGCCTGCTGGTGTGACAGTGGATGTGGATGCAATTCCGCGGCCGGGTGCTTTAGTCAATGGAAGTGTGGTCTTTAGTGACGGTGTAAGCCTGGGTTGGCAGTTGTCAGCCGAAGGGCAGCTTGGATTGATTCCAGGAGATGACCCAGACTACCGTCCAGATCCGTCAGATGTTCAGGAATTTCAGGCGCAACTCCAAGAAGTGCTGCGCCAGAAAGGATATTAGGTCACTGGACCAGTCGCAATGGTTCGACTGCAGGCATTTGTGACGCGCGCTTACTTTGCAGGATGTGCTTTGCGCGCTTCGTGAATGGCTACAATCGAAAATGTCAAACCAGTGGCATGGACTGTTTCGTAGCCTGCTAGCATCAATTGTTCGCTCAATGCTTCTTTGGTAGGGAAATTCTCAATGGTACCAGCCAGATAATCGTAGGCACTTTTGTCGCCAGTTGCAATGCCTGCAACTAGAGGTAGAATAAATTTCAAGTAGAGGTAGTAGAATGGCCGAAACCAGGGGTCTGGCTGTGAGAATTCCAAGACGAAAAGACTACCGCCCGGGCGTAGCACACGCAGAATTTCTTTAAGGCCACGTTGACGGTCTTCGAAATTGCGCACCCCAAATGAGATTGTGACTGCATCGGCACTGGCATCTGCAAGAGGCAGATCCATGCAATCGCCAAAATTGAAAGCTATATCAGAGTAGGCGGCATGTTGCGTCTTCTTGCGACGGGCCTCGTCAAGCATCGGCTCACAGAAATCAAGGCCATTAATTGCGACTGCAGGGCCGAGGCGATCCCTGAGTTTGAAGGCGACATCGCCGCTGCCAGTCGCAAGATCGACTACATTCTTAGGCGATCGTGCTCGAACGAGGCGTGTTAATACCCGTCTCCAGTAGAAGTCGATGCCGCCGCTGAGAAGGTGGTTGGCGATATCGTAGCGTCCGGCAATACCGGCAAACATTTGGCTGACTGCTTTTCCTTCTGGCATATGGAGATCTAGTTATCGGTGAGGAATTATTACACGAGGGTTAAGAATGGTCTCTCGCATGCTCGACGCTTCGCACCACCCATTTTGAGAGTTCTCTATCGGGGTCTTCAATGGCGAGTTTGCCAAGCTTGAAAACAGTTTGTCCGCTATTTCGATGAATAATCGATAGGCCTTGCTCGAAATATCTGAATTTTCTTTCGCAGATCGACTGGATGGTAGCATCTGTAGTCAGTGCCTCTTGAATGAGCGCCTGTTCTGCGAGTGGTTTGAATTCGAGTGTAAAATTGAATTGCTGCTCGAAGTTTGCGGCGAAACGTTTGATATCGGTGCGCCAAACATCTTGTTGTAGATGCGCATTTTTTGCTTCGAGTTCTTTAAGGGTGCTTAGTGGGTCTTTAATCATCTCGGTCGTCACATCGAAGCGTTTGATTGCACTAGAGGGAAGCTCGAACTTAAAATCTCTGAACAGGCGCTCTAGCACAGTCATGAGGCCGCGTGCCCCCGTGCCTTCTTCGCTGGCTTTTTGAGCAATCGACAAAATCGCCTTTGGCGTAATGTCGAATTCGATTCCATAGCCATTAAAGTCATCGTGGTATTGGTTGAGGATACTGCCTTCTGAAGTCGTTAAGATGTGTGCCAAATCTTCAGAGGATAAGGCCCGGCAAGCAACTCGCACGGGCACGCGCCCGATAAACTCCGGTTCGAATCCATATTTGGTAAAGTCTGTGGTCTCAGCATACTTGAGGTAGCTAGAGAGGTCTTCATCGTCGTCATGTGGTGCTGCCCCAAAGCCCATTTGATTTTGGTTGAGGCGTTTCTTGATTGATTCGGAGAGTTTATCAAAGGCACCGCTGACGATGAACAGAATGTTGCGAGTATTAATTGACTTTCGTTGAGGCGCATTACCACGTTGGATTTCCATCGCAGCTTGCATTTGTGCCATCATATCGGTTGGGCTGAAGAGATTGACTTCAGTTTCCTCCATCAGTTTGAGTAAATTAATTTGCACACCCCGACCTGAGACGTCACGTCCACCAGCCCCAGTTTCGCTTGCTATTTTATCAATCTCGTCGACGAAGATAATACCGTGTTCTGCCAGTTCAACGCTGCCATCGGCGGCTTTAACAAGGTCCCGCACTAAGTCTTCCACATCTGAGCCGACATAGCCGGTTTCGGAAAATTTAGTAGCGTCGGCTTTGACAAAAGGTACACCGATTAGGCGAGCTATGTTTTTGATTAGGTAGGTTTTACCAACCCCTGTGGGTCCAAGTAGCAAAATGTTTTGCTTACTGTATTCTTTTGCCAGTGTTTTTTCAGCCGATAAGGTTTGGCGAACGTGATTATAATGATCGCATATAGCAACCGAGAGCACTTTCTTTGCCTCGTCCTGACGGATGACAAAACGGTTAAGGTGGTCCCTGACCTCTTTGGGCTTGAGTTTGAAGTGTCGAATTAGCTCGAGAGGGTCAGTTTCGCTAACTGCTTGATTTTGAAGGGGTCCATCTGGACTATTGCTGCTTTCGTCGGCAAAAAAATTAGATTCTGCAAATGAATTCGTCGACACCTTGACATTTGAATCTTTAAACAATTCGCTCAGTTGACGTTGAATTTCTTCAAAAGGGTTGGGTGGATCTTTATCACTCATGTTTTCTAGTTTGACAGCGTAAATGCGATCAGAAGTATCGCGATCACAATTACTTTCGTTTTTCGTATCATCAAGTTTTCCAAAGCATGTCCAATAATCTTACCAAACGCGATATCGTTCTCGATATCTATGAGAAAACCGATTTCGCACAAAAAGAAGTGCGCGAGACAGTTCAATTAACACTCGATGCCATCGCCAATGCGCTCAGTCAAGGTCGCAACGTAGAGCTTCGTAACTTCGGAGTGTTCGAAGTGCAGGTGCGTAAATCACGCATTGGCCGCAATCCGAACAAGCCGGAAACCGATGTGGTGATTCCCACTCGTGCAGTCATTAAGTTCAAAGCAGGTAAGGAGTTGAAGGCGAAACTCAAGGAACTCGATGTCGATTCGCTCTAAGCCGGCTAGTCGCCGTTGCATTTTTACAGTTTAGTAACGCTCTGCCATGCAGTTTCAGTCATTACCCGGCTTTAGGGAATTTTATCCTGATGCATGCGCGCGTCGGAATCATATTTTTGGGCAATGGAAACAAGTCGCACGTGCGTTTAATTTCCAAGAGTATGATGCACCAGTGTTAGAGCCACTGGAGCTGTATATCGAAAAATCTGGTGAAGAAATAGTCGGGCAGTTATTTAATTTTGAAGATCGTGGCGGTCGTACGGTGGCACTGCGCCCCGAGATGACTCCTTCATTGGCTCGTTTGATTGGCGCGAAAGCGAATAGCTTAAAACGCCCGATTAAATGGTTCAATATCGGCGAGCATTATCGCTATGAGAAGCCTCAGAAGGGGCGCCTACGAGCGTTTTATCAATTTAATGTCGATATTTTTGGCGAGTCAGGGCCAGCCGCGGATGCGGAGCTGATTGCCTTATTAGTGCAGGCTCTGCGTACATTTGGACTAGATTCGAAAGACTTCAAAGTACGTTTAAGTGACCGAGATCTCTGGCTACTTATGCTGGCAGCCGAAGGACTCGATGAGGCGGGTAGTGCGACGGTGTTGGGAATCATTGATAAGCTCGAACGTACTGAGCGCCCCAAAGCAATCGAGCAACTGTATAAAGTGCTCGGTGATGGAGCTGAAGGTTTTTTAGGTCGAGTGGAGCAGGCGATCGCGATTCGTGATTTCGACACACTTTCAGAGTTTATTTTAAGTTTGCCGCTTGAGGGGGACTTAGCGACCCAGGCGAAGCAGCGATTGAAAGATTGGCATGCATTGTTGGGTGGGATTAAGAGCGCGGGTGCCGCTGATTTTATCCAGATTGATTTGGGGATTGTGCGCGGTCTGGCATATTACACTGGATTTGTATTTGAAGCATTTGAAGCGAGTGGCGAAGGCCGTGCGCTCGCTGGTGGCGGTCGTTATGACGCGCTCGTGAATAAACTAGGTGGTCCCGAGATGCCAGCGGTGGGATTTGCAATGGGTGACGTCACTCTTGTCGATTTACTCGAATCCAAGAAATTATTGTCAACGTATGTCGAAAGTCCTGATTTTATTGCAATTATTGGAGGAGCCGAGGCGCGTGATGCTGCGATGAGCGATGCCGCTTTACTGCGTTCTATGGGATACCGGGTGGATTACCCGTTGAAGGACCAAGGCTTTGGTAAGCAGTTTAAAGATGCAAACCAGAAGGGCGCGCGTTTTGCGTTGATCTATGGTAGCGAGGAAATTGAGAAAGGTGTCGTTAAAGTTCGAGATTTTGCATCAGGAGTAGAACAAGAGTTTTTGCGAAATCAGTTGGTAGAACTGACGCCGGAACTGGTGTCCAATGGGTTGCAAGAATGTCGCCCATAGTGCCTTGTTGTAATGCCACTGGCTGTAGTTAACCAGTGAGGCTTGCATCGGCTAACAAATTACCTTCGGTTGTTGTTGATGAAGATTTTCACTTACAAAAATTGTAGTACTTGCAAAAAAGCGACAAAGTGGCTGAACGAGCAGGGCATTACCTTTGAAGAAATCGCGATCAGGGAGACTCCGCCAAATGTCGCTGAGCTCAACCAAATGCTGGCTCATAAAGGCGGTGAATTACGCAAGCTGTTTAATACATCTGGTGGCGATTACCGAGAGCTGAATATGAAAGACAAACTCCCGACAATGGTGCTAGAGGACGCCCTAGAGCTACTCGCTAGCCGTGGTAATTTGGTAAAGCGCCCATTTGTGTTAGGCCAAGAAATTGGCTTGGTCGGCTTTAATCAAGCGGACTGGGCAGCAGTCTTTAGCGCTTAGCAAATGTGGCCAATCATCCCGAATTGTTTACCTTTACTAGTGGATGCGATGTTCCAAGTCGTTGATTAACTCGAGTAGGAAAGCATTATTGCCGCCAAGAGCTTGAGCAGCAGCAAGCGCCTCAGCGGTGTGCATTTTCGCTTCGGTGTAGGCTCCTTCGATACCATGCAGTGCGATGTAGGTACTTTTTTCGGCAGCGTTGTCGTTGCCCACTGGCTTCCCTAGGGCTTGGGGGTTAGAGGTAGCGTCGAGTATATCATCTACGATTTGAAATGTGAGTCCGATGTGGTAGCCGACTGCTTCAATTTGCTCTAGTTGCTGCTCGGTTGGTTTGCAAAAGCGCAGTCCCATAGTGAGAGCAGCAGTTAAGAGTGCGCCGGTCTTGTTCTCGTGTATAAAGCGTAGTGTGTCGGCGTCGATCGGCTGACCTTCGTTGTCGATATCTTCCATTTGACCGCCGATGAGATGTTGACTGCCGCTCGCACTGGCGAGGTCGTTGATTAGGCATGTTGCCAAGGCTGGCTCATTGACGTAGTGTCGAGCAATGAGTTGAAAGGCGTACGTGAGCAGTGAGTCCCCTGCTAGTACCGCCGTGGCCTCGTCAAATTGTGTATGGCAGGAGGGGCGGCCTCTGCGTAGATCACTGTTGTCGATCGAGGGCAAGTCGTCGTGGATAAGGGTGTATGTGTGCAAACACTCAATCGCGACTGCCGCAGCCAAAGGGTCGGCTTGTGCGGGAAAGAGTTCGCTGGCGGCAATCATCAGCACTGGGCGGATGCGCTTGCCCCCTGCTTCCATGGAATAGCGCATAGCGGCATGGAGCCGCTCTGGACGCGTGCTTGCTGAAGGCAGCAGTTGGTCGATGCCAAGTTCTACGCGATTTTGGTAAGTCGCTAATTTTTCTTTTAATACCTGATTCACTCAGTTAGTTTGACTGATTGTTGCTATGAAGGAAAAGCCAATATTTGAAGAAGTTTTCGCTCAACTAGTCAGCCAGCCTAAATTGCTGCTGAAGGTATTACTTGGCAGCGCGCTCTCATTTGTTCCAATACTGAACTTTTTCGCATTCGGCTATTTGTATCGCTACGCTGCCCAGTTGCGCCGCAGCGGGCAGATTGAGTTGCCGGAGTGGACTGATTGGGCTGGGTTGTTTTCCGATGGGTTGAAATTCGCCCTAGCTGGGTTTGTTTATTGCCTACTTCCACTCGGTGTTGCATTGATGTTTTCGTTGTTTCTTAGTGCCTTGGGCCTCGATGCGTTGGCTTATTTACTTATGTTGGCCACTTTTATTTGTGTATCTGTTTTGCTATGTGTAGCGCTGTACCGTCTGCAAATGCGCAGTAATTATAAGGATCTATTCGATGTCGTTTTAATCGTACGTATGGCCATTATGAAAGGGCCTAATTTGATCGTACCAATGCTTGTTTTCGCAGGTATCTGTGCGGTAGGGTTATCCTTTTATGGCGTCATTTTTTTTGCTGGGTTCCTGTTGTTGCTTACACAGACGACACTTACCTACCGTGCATTAGAAACCGCGAAGTAATTACTTTCGATGGCTGCCAGTAAAGAAACGAAGATAATAGATCTATCTGTAATTGGCATTGTAGTTACAGGATTTTTTTTTGCTGGGTTGGGGGTCTGCATGGCGTTTCTTTTTTTAGCTACAGTTGCATTCAAGCCGTATCAATCTGTGGCTGATTTTCAGAACTATCTGGAACGAATACCAGACCGGCAGCTACTGAGCGGTGCTTATTTGAAAGGAAAGGTCTCGGCGGGGTCGACTTGGCAACAAAAGCGTGGAGCGTTACTCGGTGGTCGTTCTTCGCAGGTGGAGCTGAGTGCCGATGAAATAAATGCATGGCTGGCCGCGACTTTTCGGCAAGCTAGTACGACTTTAAAAAACAATGAAAAGTTTGGCGTGTTAATCCTACCTGGGTTGCCGAATTGCTTCGTTGATGCAGAGCTAGGATTGCTCATCAATGTACCATTCAAAGTGGCCGCTTTTGGATCCACGCATGAGTGTTTGCTGATCATACAAGGGCACTTCTCATCTGAGCCGCAGGTAAGCTTTGAGGTTGAGTCGATGCGTGTTAATCATGCAGCAATTCCATTACAGGCTGGGATTGGCCACTATGTAATGCAGATGTTGCTGCGGGCATATTCACACACCGATGAATTTGTTGGCTTTGAGAAAGCATGGCAAAGGATTGATTTTGTTGAGATTGATAAAAGTGTAATTCGAATGGAGCTTGGTAGATGAGGGTCTCACATCAGACTCATTGGCTGTATTTTTTCGTAGCTGCTCTGTTGCCTCTATTTGCTTTTGCGAAGGCTAGTGACGATAAATTGACTTACCTCGAAGGTCGCTACTTCGAAATTGTTGGTACGGATCATCGTTCGGTATCGTTTGTCAATGCATTGGGTGAGCATGTCATTGAGCTGTGTCAGAGTTACTTGCGTGCTGGTAGGCATGATTTCTCGCAACGTATTTATGTGGCACTTCGACCTAAGGGAAAAGTCAACTTTGATAGCGAATATCAGATAGAAATAGGTGCTCGGGGGCAGGTAATTTTAGACTTTCGCTGGGGTACGGCACTTGAATTAGAGACTGTGTGTCGTGCATTTACTGAGGCTTACATCGTACGCTATGCGAATTTTAATTATGGGCCTGGAGCGAATAAACGGCTCCGCTTTTGGGCAGTTTCTGCGCTGAGTTCACAGGCGTATCTCACGCTTCGTCCTGCACAAAAGGGTCAATATGTTAAGGAAGCACTAGAAGCTGGGTTACAGGAGCTCGATTCGATGTTGAGCTTGGATTGGAATAGTGGACGTGAGCATGTTTCTTCTCTGCGAGAGGGCTATTGGGTTCCTTACGTCCTACACCGAAGTGGGTGGGGGCGTGAGGATGTCGGTTTGTTACTGGATCAAGCCATTGCTGGACGTGCTGTCTCGGAGGAGCTAGAGTCAGCGATTCAGCCTGTTGATGCAGACCAACAGCCGATCACTTTGACGGTTTGGTGGCAGAACGAAATGGCAGGTCACTTGTCTCAAACATTTGAATATTATGAGTCAATGGATGTGTCGCGGGAGTGGATCGAGTCATTGGCTGACTTTGATACGTATCGTGCTTCTGGCGGAGAGCTTGGGAATTTAATGAAGCTTTGGGATCATCGTGAGGACGAGGCATTGCGAGCGGTGCTGAACGCGCGTCAAAAGATTATCGCTCTACGTTTGGAGCGCGTGAATCCTGCTTACTTTAATGCAGCACAAGCATTGGGTGCGTTATATGAAACATCCTTACAAGCCACTCAACGGTTTGATTTCCTTCACGCCTTCACTGCGTACCTAAGTGATTGGGAAGATACCAAACGTATGCATCTGCAAATTAATCAATTGTTTGATGCCTCATCGGGGAGCTAGCGTGCGGACGTTTTTTCTAGATTGCAGTCTAGTTGAAAGCTCAATTTCAACAGGAGTTGAGCGATTCGATGAACGTGAATTGATTCAGTAAACCAGCATTTATAGCCGGACATTAATACAATCCATTTTAATAGGCTTCGACTGTTTCGGGATAAATTTGCCCCGTGCTACTGATTTTAAAAAGGTATACTTTGCCGGGCTGCATTCGAGTATAGATAGCGTTACCGTAGACGCCCTCAATGCCGTAATTGCTAAGTTGTGCCGTGTTGTTGGCCAGGTCCCAGATGGCCTTCCAGAAAATATCCCGATTCTTTATATGCAACGATTTACTGATTAAATCATAACGCTGGGGAGCGCTGCCTAGGGTCTCAATTGGCGTGCCTTCCGCGGGCGCCGTGCTTTCAGTATAGATGCGTCGCCAAAGGTAGAGCGCTCGTTCCGATCCATCTTTAACATAGTCGTTCGTAAATTTTACAATGAGCGCATCGAAATGGACGATATTGCTGCTCACCGTGAAGTGTTGTTCACAGACGATGACTTTAGGATCGTCGATAGCAGTTTGTACGAAACGCACGGTGTTTTCCAGTTCGCCTAGACCGTTGTATGATTGGGACTGTATGAGTGCATAGCCGATCTGAGTCTCGTGGGTCAGATTACGCACAGCTTTGTTAAGCTTGTGGTTCTCCGTTAAGAGTTGGTGAATGCTGGCAGTGGAGTGATAAAATGTGAGGCCCAGAATACTAACGATGACGACTGCTACGAACCCTATTAGTACGCTGAGAACTTTGCCTTTGCTTAGTTTCGCCATGTAGCAGACTTAAACATGGCACAGTTGCCTAGTTCGACCCTTAAATGTGCGTAGCTGGACGTTTTTTTATTTTACCAAAGTCGCGGCAGAAGAGGCTTGATTCAGAGGTCAATTCACTTCGAGGCTTTGCAGGTATTCCCAACTGAAGATTCCACTCTTATGTCCATCGCTGAACCATGGACTCATGCCATAGTTGCCTTGAAAGTCCCAGCCTTGAATGGTGATGCCAGGGAATTCTCGGGGCCCATTACCTCCGTATTGATTGCCGAAAATATCTTTTTCACCAATGTTTTGAGCGCTGGGAGAGTGCTTGCGTAAAAACTCCGCCGAAAAATAGCTCTCGCTGCCGTCTTGCCAGAGGATGCAGAGCTCTGTGCCGATCAACTGTAAGTTGGCTGGTTTCATAGGTTTGATAACTATTATTTATAGAATCCGATGGCTTGTAGTTTTTCCATGAGAGTGGTTGCGGGGCCCGCACGATTCAAAATATATAGGTGAATACCTGGCGCGCCTTTTTCAAGTAATTCGCGTGCTTGTTGATAGCTCCATTCAATCCCTATGGCTTCGATTGCAGCGGGATCATCGCCAGCAGCAAGGAGTTGTTCATTGAGTTGAGGGGGTATGCTTGTGCCACACATTTCGCAAAATCGCAGTGCCTGTTTGTGCGAGGTGACTGACATTAGGCCGGGTAATATTGGAATGGCGATACCTGCGCGTTGGCAACTGTCCACAAATTTGAAGTAGACGCTATTGTCGAAAAATAGTTGGGTGGTGACAAAGGTCGCGCCTGCATCGACCTTGCGCTTAAGGTTGAGTAGATCGATTTCAAGGGTGGGCGCCTCTGGATGTTTTTCAGGATAACCAGCGACTCCGAGATCGCAATCAGGATAAACTTCGCGTATCAGTTGTACTAGTTCGTTGGCGTAACTAAGGCCATCGGGATGTGGAGTGAAATTGTTCTCACCCTTAGGGGGGTCGCCGCGAAGGGCCATGATTTGATTAAGGCCAGCGGTTTTAAATTCGGCGATAGTTTGCTTAAGCTCTTCGCGTGAATGTCCGACGCAAGTTAGATGTGGCATCACTGTATAGCCGTAGTCTAAGTGTAGCTTGCGAGCATAACTGAGTGTGCGACTGCGCGTGCTGCCTCCAGCGCCGTAAGTGATTGAGACGAAATCAGGATTGAATCTCTGTAACTGCTCAGCGGTACTCAGTAGCTGCTCGGCTGTCGCATCAGTTTTGGGCGGAAAAAATTCTACCGAAAAAAGTGGGTCGTTCGTCGCGAGGCGCTGTTGGATGGAAAGGTTCTTCATTTATTAATATCAACATATAATGATATGTTGATATGTAAAGCTGAATCTTTTGATAATCAAATCAGCGGCAGGCACTATTTGTTTACCATAATAGATAGTCATTAATTAAGATTGAATGGGATCTTTACAGTTAAGAATAACTTTCGGAACTGCAGCTTTAAAGATTCGATTAGAAAATATAGGTCAAACTGAAGAGCATTAAATAAAGTAAAAATAGTTGAATGAGAGCAACTGCATTTAAAAACATGTATATGTTTTAATGTAATTGACAAATCTGCATGCGGCTAATTTACTAACGTTATTAAGCAAAGCGATAACCCATTTTATCCTGCTTGATTTAGGTTTATGCTATAAAAAATGGTTCTCTAAATATTCTAAGTATTATGAATGAGTATCCTAGTTCAAAAAAACCAGCTGTGATGGGTGCTAAAATTGACATTAAAGGGCCACCGCGAGCGCTCTATTTAGTCATCGGAGAGGGGCAGGTTGAATCGGCAATAGTCCGAGAAGGAGGCCAGGTTCAGATGCGTTTTACTGAGAACAAATTATTAGCAGTTTTAACCTATGACGGGTTCCTTGCTATAAAAGAAGACCCAACAATTATACGAGTAGGGCCAGTCAACCTAGACATGGAGCGCTTAAAAAAAGCGTCTCAAATTCTTTCTAAGGCAGTCGCACCGAATCCCGGTTCGGCTTGATGGTAATGAAGACATACAATAAAAAGTAACCCTCAAATAAAGGAGTAATATTATGGCAGGCGTTGGACAAGAACTATTAGCAGTACCTCTTCCTGAAATGGTAATGAAATTAGGCCTCGGTGTCGCTGAAGCGCAACGAGCACTTGATGAAAATTCGGTTGAGACCGCTTCGATATTAGCGGAAACGACTGTGCCTCTGGTTTTAGCAGTGACACAGACAATTGCAGCAGACGGAAGCGTATCATTTGTGAACGCTGACCCAGTTGATGTATCGCTTCTTCAGATAGGTTTGATGCCAACATTCTACCAATTTTCTGAAGCTACGATTGAAGTAACGATGGATATTAAAACCACGTCCTCTCGTGAAACAAATATTAAAGTGAGTGCGAAGGCAAAAGTTGGATTTGGTTGCTTCAGTGCTTCTGTGAGTGTGGATGTCTCACATAACCGTAAATTCGGTAAAACTGTGCATGGAACGAGTCGATTGGTAACTAAGATGGTGCCGGTGCCTCCACCTTCAAGGATTTCACCAGAATTGACGGTTGTAGACAACCGTCCATCAACAGAGACACCCGAAAACGAAGAATAAGGCGATGCAATGATTAAAGGTAGTCTTCAGATAATGAAGGCTACTTTTAATATTTTTTAGAAAATTCCCGAATCGGGACGAATTAATTTTATTAGTTACTGGAGATACAAAGAAAGTGTATCGCCTCACAACAACCGAAAAATTTAATGCCAACAATTATCACAAAAGAAATACAACGGAACGCATTTCGGAAGCCGATTATACCAATTGAAAAAACGACAAATGAAGTCTCGATGGCTTCATTTGCTGATTTAGTAAGGATGATGGCTGAAGGCATTGCGGATGCCCAGCAGAGCCTGGATAAATCTTCAGCGGACATGCTAGTGGATTTAGCAGATACCCGTGTGAATGTCGTGCGTAATATTACCGAAGTTATTGATGAAAATGGAGCAATCACGTACCAAAATGGCCCTGCTCAAAGTGTATCCTTGTTGGAATTGGGAATGCTCCCCACATTCTATCAATTCTCTGAAGCAACAGTCGAAGTCTCGATGGACTTGCATGTAGTTGAAGATGTTGATGAGGAATCTAAGACTAAAGGCCGCAGGGCACTTTTTGCGAATACAAGAGACATCCGTATGGAGCGAAAACTAAATCGTGATGTATCAATGGCCTCAAAATTAACGGCTACTTTAGTTCCTGTACCTGTTCCTTTACGGCTTGAGCCTTCGCGCACAACCGAAACCAAATAAACTTCGACTGGAAATTTTAAAATGAGTAATCAGCCTGATTCCCAAGAAATGATTCTAGATGAATTTTTGCTTTCAACTACACGTTCATTTGACGAGGCTCAGAAGTCGATGCTGGAAGGATCAGGAATATCCGTAAGCATGATGCTCAGCCGTGCCGAACTGGAAGTGAAAGTTGCAGTCGAGAATGTGAAAGGATGCATGATGGTTCGTCCGATATCACTTCGTGATATTACCCAAGGTAAAATCGATCCCGGCATGCTTTCGACGGTGCGTATCAATTATATTGGTTCGGTCGATCAATTAGAGCATGCTGTGCCTTCTGAAGTGGTGACACCATCTCCGGGTTCTGTCTCGAATGAGACACCCGTAAAACGGCGGGTGCCTGATTTGGCTGGATTCACATTGAAAGCTGCTAAAGCCAAATTAGAAAAGAATGACTGGAAATTTGTTGCGCACGCGGCAACTCGAGACGAAATTGCGACAGCTGAAAAAGACTCGCACGGAAAAGTGATCCGACAAAATCCTCAACCGTTGGAAGTATCGGATGCTGAGACCATACATTTTTGGGTCAATTTAGGTAGTATCCCTGTCCAAGCCATTGATGGTATAGGTGAAAAAATGGAGCTGAATCTATCTGAGGTCGGGATTCGTTCGCTCGGTGATTTAAGTCTAGCAGACGTTTCTGAGCTTTCATCTTTCCTTCACATGAATAAGGGACGAACCCGGGATTTTGTGAACATGGCGTCCATGATGTCGCGACTGGTTGTATTAGGCTTAGCGGATGAGATTGCAGAACTTTTGATTAAAGGTGCAAAAATTCATTCAGTTGAAGCGCTTGCAGAAGCAGATTCGGAAAAGTTGCATCAGGTCTGTTCAAGGGCCCTTGCGGATGGCGAAATTCGGTCTCCTAAGAAGTTTTCGATAACCAAGAAAGAGGTGAAAGAGTGGATCAATGCTGCAAAGCGCACTCTATAATTGAGAACATGTGGCTCAGCCTTTGTCCTTAATTATGATTACAACTGGCGTCGTTTTGCGAGTGCTGGTTTTTCTTGTTATAACTTTCGCTCAAGCAAGTGCTTGGGCGGACTGACTGTGCCGATCTAATTCAAGGCCTTGTCGCGAAGCCATATAGCTCTATTTTGAGTGATTGCGCCTTTTCAATGATACATTGTTTGTCTATAATTAAAACACTGTCGCTTTCGAGAGCTGCAGAGCGAATTCCTGATTCATGCATAACATCGAGTGTGCGCTCACCAAATACTGGGACGTCAAACCGATAGTCTTGAGTGCGTTTGACAGTTTTAACGAAAATAAGGTCTTCTGTCTTGAATGTACCGGCTCTTTGCAGCATCGGGTCGGTTCCCTCATAAGCTTCCACCGCGAGCACTGTACCCCGGCGGACAACAAGGCCTTGGCCTACATCTAGCTCAGCCATGCCTTTTGCAATACGTATGCCATGTTCAATATCGGAAGGTGCCGCTTGCAATTTCCCATGGGTCATTAAGCCTTCGGTAGCGAGTTGATCATCAAGAAAAGAGCGAGCATCCAGCATAGAAATGCCAATGCTTTCAATCTCGCGGGTGATCGCACCGAATATGGATTCGGCATTTTTAATTGCCAGACCATTTAGAATTTTGAGTGCTTTGACGTCTGGATGTAAGCCGTGAAAGAGACGCCGTGGCGTGATTTGACCCGCCATTAAAGCATGACAACAATTTAGTTTTTTAAGTGATTTGAGTAATTTCCCAAGTTGCCCAACTTTAATTTGAATGTGTTCACCTTCAGGGATTGAATCGACCAGCGATTGCTCGGTTTCACCAGCAAAGGAGACGACGCGCAGGGGTATCCCGGCAGCGCGTAATCGCTCGGCTGTGAGAATTGGGTAGCGACCTTTGCCAGCAATGAGGCCTACAGGGCGCTGATCAAAGGAATCGGATAAGAATTTGGACAAGGGGTGGCTCATGGTGTTGGCTTAATTGCTGAACACATAGGGGCGCTCGGTTGACTGATTAAAGTAGGTTGGCGAAGTGATGAGGGTCGGGCTTAATAATTTACCATCGTAACTGGCTTCGAAGAAGACGCGTTGACTCGCATGCTCGGTAGCTTTGGCAAAACGTTCCAGTGCCTTAGGTAGAGTATTCAGTGTGCCGATAGTGTAGACTTTACCTAACTTGGCGTTTTGCGGGCTAATACGAATACTTTTTGGTTTGACAATGAACTCACGGTTTTCGCCGTCAGGGTAGTAATAAGTAATGGTGCCTTCGCAGGCAGTGATGTGTGCGCCCAAAGTGTCACTTTGGATGATACAAGTGGCTGAGTGTATGCGAAGTTCTCCGGTGGGCAAGTAGATCCGAGCCTGCGAAAGTGGAGAAAGTTTGTTACTAGCAATAGCGATACTTCCAGAAGTGATCCGTATTGAAAGAATAGATACGGATGGCTCATGGGAGATCCGTTCTCTTGTTGGCGGGAATGGTCGTTGCAGGTAAGTTTCAAATATTATTTCGGAATTCTCGCTGATACCGATCCCCATGCCGTTCGAGAGCGCGAAATAGAGGTGTGACTTCTTTCCGGTTTTTATGGTTGAAGCATTGAGCGTGAGTTCGTCGTGCAATTTTAGGTCGATACGTTGTTCATCTGCGGTTTCTATTTGAATACTTCCGCGTATGCTGGTGGCGATTGCAATGCCCTCAATCATTTCGTCGGCATGAGATGACAGTCCTCCTACAAGAGAGCTAACCGCTACAGCAACGCAGCGGAGTAGATTTTGTAAGGCGGTAGAGTGCATCAGCATCAAATTGCTACGATGTTTACGATTTTACCTGGCACGTAGATTTCACGCTTTATGGTTTTGCCATCAACATGAGCAGCGACGCGCTGGTGGTTTTTGGCAGCAGCGATTGCGTCGTCTTTAGAGACATTGGCAGGCAGCAGTGCATCGCCGCGGTATTTGCCGTTCACTTGGAAAATGACTTTGATCGTGTCCTCAACGAGCTTACTTTCATCACACTCAGGCCAGCCAGCGTCAGCAATGCTGCAGGTGTGCCCTATCAATTGCCAAAGTTCTTCTGCTATGTGAGGTGCGAGCGGTGCGAGAAGTTTGATGAAGGATTCGACGGCTTCTTGGCTAATTGCGTCGGCCTTGCCGAGTTGGTTCACACAGATCATCATTTGCGAAATTGCGGTATTAAACCCAAGCGCCTCGTAATCTTCAGTGACCTTCTTGATAGTGGCGTGTAAGATGCGATCGCTTTCAGTGTCGAGTTGATCGGTCGTACTGATCTTAGGATTTATGCTGCCGTCTTCGGCCACGACCAGGCGCCATGTCTTGCGTAAAAAGCGTGCGATTCCTTCAATGCCTTTGGTATTCCAAGGCTTCATCGCTTCGAGTGGTCCAAGAAACATCAAGTAGAGGCGCAGTGCATCTGCACCATAATCCTTAATGATCGTTTCGGGATTAACCACGTTGCCGCGACTTTTGGACATTTTTTCGCCGTCTTCACCGAGGATGATGCCTTGGTGGAAGAGCTTCTTAAATGGCTCGGGATCACTCAGTACGCCTAGGTCGTACAGCACATGATGCCAGAAGCGTGCGTAAAGTAGGTGGAGTACAGCATGCTCAGCGCCACCGATGTAAAGATCTGGATAGCCCCAATATTTTTCCTTTTCAGTATCGATCAAGGCAGTGTCATTCTTCGGATCGATGTAGCGCAGGTAATACCAGCAAGAGCCAGCCCATTGGGGCATGGTGTTGGTCTCTCGGGAGGCATTGATCCAACCTTCGATTGGTTCGCTGGAGGTGGCGCCAGTTGCTGGATCGAGATAAATGTGCAGCCATGCGTCGGCTTTGGAGAGAGGACTCTGGCCATCGGGCGAGGGGGTGTAGCTCTCGACTTCAGGAAGTGCGAGTGGTAGTTCGGACTCTGTCAGTGCGACCGCGAAACGTAGCTCACCGTCGATTTGGCAGCTTACAGGGCGTTCCATTGATTTAAGCGTATTATTGACTTTTGCGTAGTCGGCTTCACTGACCCAAGCGATCGGGAAGGGTTCGCCCCAGTAGCGCTGACGAGAAAAGAGCCAATCACGTAGTTTGAAATTGATGGTGGCTGTTCCGCGCTGGTCAATTGCGAGTTTTTCAATCACCGCTTTCTTCGCAGTTTCTGAGTCTTTGCCGCTTTGCTCACCTGAGTTGATTAAGTTGCCTGGGCCCGTGTAGGCTTCGAGCAGGACGCCAGAGTTATCTTTTTTGGCAGCGCCGTTGTCGTCGATTACTTGAATGATATCTAGACTAAATTCCTTGGCGAATTCGAAGTCGCGTGTGTCGTGAGCGGGCACTGCCATAATCGCGCCTGTGCCGTAGGTCATTAATACATAATCTGCCACCCAAATTGGGATCTCCTGTCCGTTGATAGGATTAATCGCAGTGGCACCAGTCCATACGCCGGTTTTTTCTTTGCTCAATTCGGCGCGTTCGAGATCCGATTTGCTTTTTGCTTTTTCTGCGTACCCAAATACAGCGGTGCTTTGTTGTTTGCTGGTAATTTGCGAGAGTAATGGGTGCTCGGGAGAGATGACCATGTAGGTGGCGCCAAAGAGCGTGTCGGGGCGCGTGGTGAAGACCGTGAGGTCGGCTGCGTGGCCGCTGATGTCGAAAGTAATTTCGGCGCCTTCGCTGCGGCCGATCCAGTTTTCCTGTAGACGTTTGGTCGAGTCGGGCCAGTCAAGATCTTTGAGCCCCGCGATCAGTTTATCGCCATATTCTGTGATTCGTAGTACCCACTGTCGGATTGGGCGACGTTCGACTGGGAAATGTCCACGCTCTGAGCGAGGGCCCTCAGCAGTGTTGAGCACTTCTTCATTGGCGAGTACCGTGCCGAGGTCGGGGCAGAACCAGACGGGCTTTTCGTCGACGTACGCGAGGCCTTTCTTAAAGAGCTGCATAAAGATCCACTGAGTCCACTTGTAGTAGCCTGGGTCTGTGGTGTTGATTTCACGCGACCAGTCGTATGCGAAACCAAGCTGACTGAGTTGTGCTTTAAAATTATCGACATTGGTGGCTGTGGTTTCGCGTGGATGCTTGCCTGTCTTGATTGCATATTGCTCGGTCGGCAGGCCGAAAGCATCCCAGCCCATAGGGTGGAGTACATTATAGCCTTTGGCTTTCTTGAAGCGTTTAAGGGCATCGCTCGCGGTATAGCCTTCGGGATGGCCAATATGTAGGCCGGCACCAGAAGGGTAAGGGAACATGTCGAGGATGTAGAACGTGGGTTTGTCCTCAAAGTCCTGAGCATTATAGGTTGCATTTTGCTTCCAGAAATCCTGCCACTTGGGCTCAATTGCGGAAAAGTCGTAGTCTGTGGTCTGTGTTGCCATTTTAGAAAAGGGCGGATTTAGAAGGTTCGTTTGCAATGCGTCAATATTGCAAAGGACGCAGTGTGGAGTCTTATAAGCAGAGAAACGAGTGGATTTCCTTGATATTTTAGTCCGCTCTCGGTAGCAGTTGATCCATTCTTATGTTAACTCGTGCCCCTTTCTTACTACTTATTGCTCTAGTATTCACTGCTGTAAACGTAGGAGTATGTGGAGAAACGAGTGTATTGGATGCATATGAAAAGCAGGCCTCCAAGGTCTCGCAGAAACGCTTTGAGCAAAAGTCATGGTCGCACAACCAGCAGTCTGATCTCATGGATAAATCGTTTCCTTTTCAAAAATGGGATTCGCATTATTCATCTTTAGGCTCGAAGCGTGCAGGTATTTCGACTTCTGATTCTAAAGAAAAAGAGCGTTTTAAGACTAAAGTTGTGGAGTTTAAGACCAAAGAGATGGACCTCTCGCGTTGGGACGGGCGCATGGCAGAATTGGAACGCCAAGCACAGATAAGCACGGGCCAAACGTCCAAGCGTATCCAAGATAAGCGGCTCTACCAAACGCTGATGCAGCAATCTGATAACTTCGCGGAGACGGGTGAGACTTTATCGTTACGCGATATTAATCGTTTTCAATTTCGCCAAAATCGTTCCGATTCGGCGGTGCCCGTACAGGAAGCTGGTATTGGGGACGATCCTTGAAGCATCTGAGACTGATTCGTGTGGGATCTTTGTATGTCTCGACCAGTGTTGGTTTGTAGCAAATACAATTAGTCAACGGCAACGACAGCCTATTTGCATTGGTTGAAGGAAGATTGGATTGTCGCTATAAAACCCTCAAAATATCTTGCTAATTAGTGGCGCGCTTGCTTCCTACGTAAGGTCATGAATTGCTTTAAAATCCTATTTTTAAATCTTAAACACACTGCACTGGTTGCTAGTTTGTTGTTGTGTGCAGTGAGCTGGGTCAATGCTGGTGGTGCTTCGCATGCTGGGGCAGCCGAATTCCCTCTTTCAGAAGCGAGCTATATTGCAATGGAAGAAGCGCATGAGGCTGAGACAGGAAAAGCGCTAGGGCTGATCGAGCGTTTGAAGCTGCGTGCCGCGGCCGAGCCATTTAATCTTGTGGCAACGATTATTTTTATATTGGCAGTCGGTCATACTTTCCTTGCGACTACATTTAATAAGCTCGCTCACAAATGTGAGGTGGAGCATCGCGCAGCGATTAGTTCGCATAACAAAGTGTATGTGGAGGGTAGAGAGCCTGTGAGCTTTAAGGCTACGATGTATCACTTTCTTGGGGAGATCGAAGCAATCTTTGGTATCTGGTTAATTCCACTATTACTAACTTTAGTATTCTTAAAACCGGAGGGTTTTCAGGTAGCCGCCAGCTATGTCGATGGCCGTAATTTCACTGAGCCTATGTTCGTTGTGATTATTATGGCGATTGCGTCGAGCCGCCCTGTGATTCAATTCGCAGAGACTTGTTTATGTTCGGTCGCTTCCATTGGTAAACGTACGCCTGCGGCATGGTGGTTATCGATCTTGGTCGTAGCGCCTTTACTTGGTTCTTTTATTACTGAACCTGCGGCAATGACCATTGCGGCACTACTCATCGGTCATCAGTTTTATCTGTTGGATCCGTCGCCCACATTTAAGTATGCAACTTTAGGGTTATTGTTTGTGAACATTTCTGTAGGTGGCACCTTGACGCATTTCGCGGCGCCGCCTGTGCTGATGGTGGCTGGCACATGGCACTGGGATATGCCGTTTATGCTCACTCATTTCGGTTGGCGCGCGGTACTCGGTATTTTAATGGCAACCGCAGTTTACTTTTTAATTTTTAAGAAAGAATTTAAGGCTTTATCGGCAAAACATGCCGAACTTGAAGCACAAGCAGGTGTCGAGGAAAAACCTGAGCCTGCGCCGCTATGGGTGGTGTTGGTGCATTTGGGTTTTGTGGCGTGGACTGTTTTCACTTTACACCATCCAGCATTCTTTATCGCAGGGTTTTTATTCTTCATGGCGTTTACTATGGCAACGCACCATCATCAGTATGAGATCAGTTTAAAGTCGCCTGTTCTAGTCGGATTTTTCCTTGCGGGTTTGGTGACCCACGGTGGCCTCCAGGGTTGGTGGATCTCGCCAGTACTGAGTTCACTGGCGGAGGTACCACTCTTTATTGGAGCCACTGTGTTGACTGCGTTTAATGATAATGCAGCGATTACTTTTCTAGCAGCTCAGGTGCCTGCTTTTAGCCCAGATCAGCTTGTAAATGGTGAATTAGTCTCTAAAGCGGGCGATGCGCTGGCACATGCCAAAGGGCTTGAATATGCGGTGGTCGCTGGTGCAGTTACTGGCGGAGGCCTGACAGTGATTGCGAATGCACCGAATCCTGCAGGTCAGAGTATTTTGAGCAAATACTTCCGCGATGGTGTTTCACCATTCAAGTTACTCCTAGGCGCGTTGTTCCCGACGTTGGTGATGGCATTTGTCTTTATTGTGCTGCCTCATTAACGCAGGCGCTAAAACGATCTTTATGGCAAATAGGCGCTTCGGTTTTTTCGGAGCGCCTATTTTTTGTCGCACACGGGATCTTTACATGCGCTCGAGTGGCTGGATGCCGAGTAGTTCCAAGCCGGTCTGCAGCACGGTGCGAGTGCGCGCACAAAGGAGCAGACGACGGGCTTTGATCGCGTCTTCGTCGACCAGGACTTTATCCGCAGCGTTGAAGCTACTATAGGCACTGGCTAGCTCATACAGGTATGTGCAAAGGAAGTGCGGGCGCAGGTCGTTAAGCGTAAGCTCTAATGCGGTAACGAAGCCCATAAGCTTACGAGCGAGTGCGATTTCGGTCTCGGTCTCTAGTGGAGAAGCACCTTCGATTGGTGCTTCGGGATCGATACTAACTTTACGGAAGATGCTGTTAATACGTGCCACTGCATAGAGCAAATAAGGAGCAGTATTACCCTCGAAGCTAAGTAGGCGATCCCAGCTGAAAACGTAGTCTTGTGTCCGGTTGCTGGAAAGGTCGGCGTATTTCATCGCCCCAATGCCAACAGACTCCGCAATTGCGCGGCGCTCGGCTTCGTCGAGTGCTGGGTTCTTCTCGGTGACCACATCGAAAGCGCGGTTGCGAGCTTCGTCGAGAAGCTCCTGTAGTTTAATCGATTCGCCGGACTTGGTTTTGAATGGTTTCTTATCCGAGCCAAGAATAGTGCCCCAGAACACGTGGCTCATTACAGGGAGTGCATAGCCCTTTGCTTTAAACCATTTTTCTGTGGTGAGAAACAGTTGTTGAAAGTGATCCTGCTGACGAGCGTCAGTGAGATAGATGATTTCGTCGGCCTTAAATTTTTCGAGCCGGTAGAGCACGGTCGCCAAGTCAGTGGATGCGTAGTTACTGGCACCGTCGCTTTTACGAATGTTGAACGGGTAGGGGCGCTCATTGTCCCGAGCGAATTTTTTAACCTCGTCGTGCCAGACAACTAAAGCGCCATCGCTTTCTTCGGCGAGGCCAATCTGGGTGAGTTCATCGTAGACGCGTTGTACTTTATCGCGGTAGAAGGATTCGCCGAGGGTGATGTCAACTTCGACGCCCATTTGCACGAACAGTTTTTCAAAGGCGATTTTTGAAATTTCGACGATTTGCTCCCAAATTGCTGTATTTACTTGGTCGCCCTGCTGGAGTAGCACGAGTTCGTTGCGCGAGATAGCGCGCAATTCGGGTTGCTCGAGTTCGAGCGCGCTGCCATCTTTGTAGAGTTGGTCTAGTGTAATGAGGGCATCATCACCGAGTGCAGACAGGTCGATGGCGTCACGCTTGATTTTCATGATCAGCGTGCCGAAATTAGTGCCCCAATCGCCAATGTGATTATCACGCACCATGTCCGCACCACAGAAATCGAGTAAGCGTGCAATCGCCTGACCGATGACCATAGGGCGTAAATGACCTATGTGTGCCTGCTTCGCAGTATTCGCACTGGGATAATCGATGATTACCTTGTGGCCATCTCTGAGCACTTTGGCGCCACTTTGGTAATCATTCTTAGTGGAATATGCGAGTTGCCATTGCCAAAGAAATGCAGGTGTGAGCGTGAAATTAATAAATCCAGGTCCAGCGATGTCGAGTGTGACTAATTTCGGATCGAATGCATCAGAGGCTTCTGCCGCTGCGATGAGACGCGCAGCGAGCTCACGGGGATTGACTTGATTACGCTTGGCAAAGGCGAGCACACCATTTGCCTGATAGTCGCCAAACCGAGGGTCTGCAGGGCGGACGCCAGGTATGAACTCAGGGCCGAAGCCGTCGGTCTGAGCTGCAATTGTTGAGAGCGCACTTTCGATTGCATTAGATGGATTGAACCAAATTTCCATGAGGGCAGAGCAAAATCCTCAGGGCTCGGGGTCAAGCTCAGCTTTTGGGAACTTCTCTCCTAATCTCAGTTCTAATTTGTATTGGCATTTATTCTATTTGGAAAAGTTGATTATTAAAGCTCGACAAGCTGCCTTGTAATTGCCTAATACATAAATGTTTATGCCTTCTCGTTGGGCAAATGCATGGGTACATACTAATACTTAATTAATGAGAAAGAAAATCATCAGCGCTCGCAAGTTCATCAAGCCTTCCTTCAGCTATTTAGTTGAAAAGAAGCGTGACGGTGGCGAATTCTCCGATGAGGAGATCCGCTACATCGTCGATTCCATTCTGGATGATGATCTTCCTGAATTCCAACAGTCTGCTCTTGCAATGGCTGTCTTCTTCCAAGGCATGTCGGCACAAGAGACTGCTACGTTTGCGGAAGAGATGATGCTTTCCGGGGAAGTCATTGACCTGACAGGTATTTCTCGCCCGAAGATCGATAAATACTCAACTGGTGGGGTCGGTGACAAGACGACATTAGTGCTTGGACCACTCGCCGCAGCTTGTGGTGTAGTGATGCCCACTATGAATGGCGTCGACGAAGAACACGTGATCAGTAATTTGGATAAGTTATCCTCGATCCCGAAATTTAATCCAATCTTAGATCTCGATGGTTTTAAGGCTCAGTTGAAAACAGTCGGGTGTACTTTTATCAAGCAGGATCCGGAAATTGCACCGGTGGATGCTAAATTCTACAACCTGCGCCAACAGACTGGTACCATCCCAAGTTTGCCACTGATTACAGGTTCGGTACTTAGCCGTAAGTTAGCGGAAGGTGCAGAAGGCCTCGTCATTGATGTGAAGTGGGGTAACGGTTCATTCATTAAAGACGTTGAGCAAGCCAAACAGTTGGCACGCTCAATTACCCGTGTTGGCCGCTCAATGAAGCGCCGCTGTGTGGCGCTGGTAACCGACATGAATCAACCGCTGGGTGACACTGTGGGTACTGCGCTGGAAATTAAAGAAGCGATTCAGCTCTTAAAAGGTGAGGGCCCAGAAGATCTTCAAGAATTAGTGCTTAAGCTGGGTATGGAAATCGTGCGCCTTGCAGGTGTTGCGGGTTCAACACTTTCTGCCAAGCAGACGGTGCAGCGTCACCTCAAAGATGGTTCAGCATTGCAGAAGTTTAAGGACATGATCGAAGCTCAGGGTGGTGACACATCGGTGATTGATGATCCAGATAAGTTTCCAACAGCAAAGCACGTCCGTAAGTTGCCAGCGCCTAAGCGTGGCTATGTGCATACCATCAACGCAGGGCTGATCGCTGAAGGCGTGCAGAAACTTGCGATGAAGAAGAATGGCAAATACGATCCCGCTGTCGGTGTTTCGGAAATCAAGAAGGTTGGCACGCAAGTGAAGCAAGGTGAGCCACTGATGATGATTCACTACAACGATGAAGCGAAGATGGAAGAAGCACTGGAGTATCTCAAGACTGCTTACCGCCTCGCACCAAAGCGTCCGAATCCACCGGAACTAATCGTTGAGCGCGTAGCCTAAACAAGGCTGATAAGTTTTAAACGAAAGCCCCCGTTGAGACGACGGGGGCTTTTTTATGTCCGAAGTGGTCGTGTCTGCGTACAAAAAAGAGGAAGGCCTTGATAGACCTTCCTCTTGATTTGAAATCTGCTACGTGTCAGCTACCAGCGATAGCTGAGTGTGGCTCCAAATTGCTGCGGATCAGCCGGATTTTCGTAGCGTTGTTCGTTCCAATCCGGAGCTTCGTTGCCGAAGTAGAAGACGCGCTTTTCGTATTCCTCATCGAAAAAGTTACGCCCCCATAGAGTTAGCGTCCAATTTTCGTAGCTATAACCGATGGCTGCATTGTAAACGATGAACTCGCTGCGGATGCGTTGGTTGCGATTGTCTGGATTGTTGGATTCATAGAATTCATCGCTTCCGACAACTTCGAAATTCGCGAAGAAGCCGTTTTCAGCAACGTAGTCAATACGTGCATTGTAAGTGTAGCTTGGTGCACTTGAGAGTTCATCTCCGGTTGCATCCAGTTCGGTTTCGAGTAATCCTAGGCCTGCAGAAAATGTCCAATTGGAATTGATAAACCATGTTGCCTCAGCTTCGGCACCGTAGTGCTCAGCGTCGCCTGCATTTTCTGTTCCATAGCTGAAGAGAAGCCCTTGACCTGCGGAGCTACGAAGCTGTGCATCTTCGCGATCCATGTAGAAAACTGTGAGTTGAGTAACGACTGTGTTCTCGAAGAATTCAGAACGAACACCGATTTCATAGTTCCATAAATCTTCAGTATCATAGCCGGTTGGCTCGTCGACTTCTAAGCCTGGAAAAATGTTAACACCTCCGGCTTTATATCCCTTTGTGATCGATGCGAAGACTGTCTGTGTGTCGGCAAGGTCATGCTCTAGCGTCAGTTTACCTCCAAACATCCAGTCGTCGAAGTCCGGGTTATGCTCGGACTGAGGTTTATCGTTGTAAGCAATTTCGGTCTCAAGGTCGTAGTATTCTGCGCGCAAGCCCAAGGTTAAGCGAGTTTGGTCACTGAACAAGTGGGTGCCTTGACCGTAGAAGCTGATGGTTTGTGCTTCGAACGTAGTATCGAATGGGTCTGGCAAGCCTTCATAGATGAAGTCATATGCTGTGTCTTCCTCGAAGTCTTCAAAGTAAACGCCAGCAGTCCAGCGGTCGATGAAGCCAAGTGCGGCCTCCTTGTCTACAGAATCGAAGCGAACTTCTTCACTCCAGCGCTGACGTTCACGTTCGTTGATTGCGAAGCCAGTATAAGTATCCGGTCTGTCGACTGGGTTTGACCAGTCACCGTCGAAGCTGTTCAGGGAGTCTGTATCTGTGTAGCTAGTGATCGTCGTTACATCGACCTGATTCAGCCCTGTCCATGTGCCACGAATACTTGCAGCGAAACTTTTCTGTTCATCGCGGCCTAATTTATCCGAGTAGGTATCAAATCGAGTGTTGTCGAGTGACCATTCGTCATAGCCGTTGTTGGCGTCTGCATAGAGAAGAGTGCCGTTCCATTGCCAATCCTCGTTGGCGATCCAGCGTAGCTTGAGGCGCGATGTGAACTCGTCGCGCTCATTGGTATCGTCTTTATTTAGATGCTTGTTGTGGCGGAATCCGTCTTGGTTGAGCTGGTGAAGCGCGAGCCGGAAAGTTAGTTTTTCGGGATCACTTTCGATTATCGGACCACCGACGGCGAGGCCACCTGCAACAAGGCTGTCTTCGCCAACACTGCCTTCAATCTGGCCGGTCCAATACGGCGTAGGGTCGTTGGTTACAATTTTGATGACACCGCCGGCAGCATTGGCTCCGAAGGCTCCAGCTTGGGGGCCGCGGAGCACTTCGACTTGCTGCACGTCGAACAGGTTCCCGACAGTGCCCAAGCCTGTGAGGTCGAGATCATCGATTAGGAAGCGCACCGCAGAGTCAGGTGTTTCTCCTTCGAATTGTGAGTTCTCGCCGATGCCGCGAATTTGGATGAAGCGCGGCCGCGAGCTGCCGCCGGTCCATGTTAGATTAGGAATCGCATTGACGATGTCCCCGAAGTGTTCGACACCATTGCCATCAAGCTGGGCTTGATCGATCACGCTGATGCTGGCGGTGGTACGTTGGAGCTCGGATTCCCATAGGTCGCCAGTGACGACTGTGGTTGGAAGCTGTTGTACTTCAGGTTCCGTAGCTGCCGAAGCAGTTGTGGTGCTTTGTGCATGTAGGCCGGCAGTCATGGCGGCAAATGCGACTAATAGTGTGGTATGTTTCATTTGGATCTCAATCGTATGTTGTTTGAGATCCGGTCGCTGGCGGTGGAAAGTTGGCTCGCCCAAACTAGGGTGAACCGTTCCTTTTCCTACGCCGGTATTAACCGGATCAGGTTCGAAGGGATCATGTCTGTGCGAATGCAAGGAAATGTCTCAGACCCATGCTAGGTCACCCCTAAGGAAGGCCGATAGAAAAGAGGGACACTCAGAGCGTTGTCAATGCCGAATGAATGCGGCAAATTATTTTTAAAGGGCTAGAATAGGACACTGCCGATTATGGCGAGCACGATGATTAATAAAACAATCGATAGGCTAACTTTTTCTTCATTAGTTAAACGCATGGACGATATCTGATTCTATTCAGGCGAGCAGACAAGGTTTGAATTTTTCAAACAAAGTGGTTTCATCGCTGCATGAAGTGTATCTGTTATTATCCTATCGCTCTCCTGTGTGTGTGTTTGTTGAGTGGTTGTGCATCTTTTAAGGTTTCCAGCCTTAGTGGCGATTTCGTACGCACGACGCTGTTTTCTTCGCTCGATACGTTTCAATACAAACATACGTTGGTCTCTGGCATGGCATTTCGGCAAGATTCGCAAGAGAGGGTGCTGAAGCAGGTCTCGGAACGGGTCTTAAGCGAAGAATTGGTTGCGCGTGGTTTTGAAGCTGTTTCCGAGGATGTAGACTTCTATGTGGTAACGAAGTGGCGAAAGGAGATTAATTTGAGCGCAGTAGAGATAGTACGCTTTTCTTTAATCATAGAACTCTTTGAGGAAGCGACCCAGAAAGTCTTCTGGCGGGCCGAGTTGCCGCACATTCTTAGTGCGATGCAGTGGTCTGAAGAGCGAATCGCAGTTACATTACGTCAGGCAATAGAGAGTTTTCCAGAGCGGATTGAGAAAGATCCAAATCTGCCGAATCTGCAATAAGTGATGGGATTTTTGGTGAAAGCGTTACGATTTTTGGTTTCAAGTGTGCTGCTCACCGCAGTATTCGCTGGCTGTGCAAATATCGAATTGAAGCGCAGTTCGGGGGAGCTTATCGGGCAAATGAATCTCGCCGATTTGGAGACCTTTCAATGCATTGATTCAGTATTTATTGGCAGTGATTTCAGAGAGTCTCAAATACAGGAGTTGCGTGCGCTTTCGCACGAAGTACTGAGTGAGGCACTGACTGCAAGCGGTTACCGAGCCGTCGCCGCAGACGGCGATTTTTGTGTGCGAGCAAGCTGGATCAAGCGTTTGAGCTATTATCCAGGATTATTTGATTCGGTGGATGGGCCGAGTGCTGCGCTGCGACGACGAAGTCATTCGAAGTCGCCTGTGGCAGTACGTGTATCATTAACCGTTGAGATCTATGAGTGCGGTACGGATCGCTTGTTTTGGCATGCGAAATTGCCAAATATTTTTGCTGCGATTCAGTATGACGAGCGGCGCGTGTCTCGATCGCTACAGCGAGCCATGCGAAATTTCCCACCGCGCGATGGCAGCCTCGTGAAATGAACCAGCCGATTAGACGAACAGTTCACTAAGAAAATTACGTATCACCAAGCCCGTCGCTTCAGGAGCTTCTAAATGTGGCATGTGACCCACTCTGGGGATGCTGGCCCATTTAGCTTGAGCTAAGGTTTGAGTCATACGTTGCGCGATGAGACTGTATTTGGTGTCTAGCTCTCCGCTGATTATAAGTGTCGGACAGCTTAATTGAGCCAGTGTTGGCCAGAGGTTAGGGCAACTCGCTAGGCCAAATTGTTGGAGGCTTTGAGCGAGTCCAGCCGCAGTCTGTTGCAGTCGGTTAGCAAGCATGTCTGTGCGCCAATCAACGCGTATGTTCTGCTGGCTCCGAATCATCGGAGTTTGTTGCCATGCATCTAGAAAGCTCGGCACGCCGTCATGGAGAATTTTTTCAGCAAGCGCATGATCGCTGGCTACGCGCTGGTGGCGTTCGATGGTATCTTCAATGCCTGGATTGCCGCTAATTAACACGACAGCCTCCCAGTGTCTAGGGTGCGCGAGGGCATGCAGCAAGGCAGCGCGGGCGCCCATCGAATAGCCTAGCAGGACTCTGGGTCTATCGAGCCGATGAGATTGGATGAAATCCACGACTGATTCTGGAGAGCAGTCGAGTCTGGGTGCAGGCCCATGGCCTGGTAGGTCGGGGCATGTCCAAGAGTACTCCCCACCGCAAAGTGGCGAGAACTTCGTAAAGTCCTCGCCACATCCGGTATACCCATGTAGGGCAAGAATCTGTGCCTGTTTATTCAGCCGCTTTAATACTGATTATCTGTTGATCTTCAAGTGGGCGGTCGCCAGGGCCTTTCTTCACGCTTTCAAGGGCATCGACGATGTCCATGCCGTTAACCACTTCGCCAAAAATGGTGTGGCGCATGTTGAGCCATGGTGTTGCAACGGTGGTGATGAAGAACTGACTGCCATTGGTGCCGGGTCCTGCATTCGCCATCGCCAACAGTCCTGGCCGATCAAAGGTGTGGGTGCTCACGCACTCGTCTTTAAAATTTTTACCCCAAATCGATTCGCCACCACGGCCAGTGCCAGTTGGATCCCCGCCTTGGATCATGAATTCTTCGATAATACGGTGAAAAATGACGCCGTTGTAATAGCCGTTTTTGGCATGAGTACGAAAGTTTTCACAGGTTTTCGGCGCGATATCGTCGAACAGTTTGAATTCGATGCTGCCTTGTGTGGTCTCAATGATTAGGTTGTTTGACATAATAGTTTGTAATTAGAAGTTTTGAATAAGTCTGCAGTTAAGTAGGCTCAGTGGGGGGCTGTGGTGCAATCGAAAACTGCTTTGAGTCTAGACTTAGATGATCCTGTCGCCGCCTTCAGGGAAATAAGCAGCATCACCTTCAAGCCCGAGCGTCAGCGTAATGTTGAGAAATGTCAATTCGCCCATGGAGTGACACAACATGAAGCGGTGATCATTATGCATTTGCGCCAGTTCTTTGCGCAACTGATGCGTCTTTTCAATGCTGGAAATCTGGTCGCGACACATGCAAATGCGCAAATGATGCACGCGTTCGAGTGCGAATTTGAGACGCCGCCGAATGAGAGTGCGCTCTTCGCGTTGGTACTGCAGACTGGTCTCGACGTTGATTAGCTTTGTGCAGAGCGTTACGACTGGCAGGTTGTTTTTAAAAAACTGGGGTAAATAGAGGCTTCGGCGTCCTTCGTAGCTCTGTTGATCGAAGTCGATCGCGCGCACACGGTATTGATTTTGCTCAAAGTCCGGTGTGACTTCGACGACATAGTTATAGGCACGCATATCTCCCAATAGCCGAACGAAGCAGCGCTCATTGAATTTGATAAACTCTTTTGCGAGGCGCACCTCGTGCAGGTCTGAGCGGGGTAGGTAGTCACGAATGAAATCATCGCCAGGCACACCAATAATGTGCTCCTCGATCAAGGTATCGCCATCGACAAGGAAATTGATGTGGTTGGGAGAGAGCAGTTCCTCTAGTTCGAGCCCATAAACGCGGGACGCATCGGCTTTTTTAACGTAGAAATAGTCGTGATTATCATTATATTGGTTAACTACGCGCACACGCATCGGCTTGGTATTGCCAAAAGTACAGAAATCGACGCGGTCAATGTAAAGATTGCTCAAGATTGATTCATCGCCACCCGAGCGAAGGAGGACATAGATACGCTTGAGGCCTTCATAGATCTCACGGCCAAATTGCTGCTCGTAAATCAGTGTTTGCCAGAGGGTATCGTTGCCCTCCTTGTTTATTAGCGGGAAGGCATCGTCATATTTAAGTAAATCGTCGTAGCTGACAGGGAGTTCAAGACTACGGTGAAAAGTCTGTAAATATTCCTTAAAAAGGTCATTGATTTGGAAAAATTGCTTTCGCTGCTGATTGACGACTGGCTGCATCCTTCAAATGGTTAAATATTCGGTAGTGAAGGTCGAACATGGAATGCACTAGAAACAAATATTTTAGCGGTCTCATCTAGTGACGAATCAGAATCTTAAAAAAGATGCATTTTAATGTTGAATGAACTGCGCGAGTGGGTGTCTTCTGTCGGTGGCCGGGTCCTATGCAATGTTGGACAGGTTGACCCCGTCAGATCCGGAAGGAAGCAGCGGACACCTAATCCTCATGTGCCGTAGGGTGCCTGGCCACTTTTGTGTCGGTCGATAAGGATCGATTTAAAGGAGCGCGGTATGAGTGTTAGTTTGTCAGATTTCTGAAAAGCGTAAAGTAATTGAAAAACCCCTTGCAACTTACCTCAAATCAGAGCTTTTCTTAAACCCTCGATGGAAAAAGGTTATCAAGTAATCGCACGCCGCTGGCGCCCCAAGCAGTTTGATGAACTGGTCGGGCAGGACCACATCGTGCGTACCTTGCGCAACGCGATTGATACCAAGCGCATCGCCCATGCCTATCTCTTTGTCGGGCCACGCGGCACGGGTAAGACCAGTACTGCGCGCCTTTTCGCTAAAGCGCTGAACGCCGAGGGCGGGCCGAGTGCGACGCCGGACAATGATTCCGAGATCAGTAAAGCTATCATGGGTGGTTCGTGCATGGATGTGATCGAGATCGATGGTGCGTCGAACAACAGTGTCGATCAGGTGCGTGATCTGCGTGAGGATTGCCAATACGCGCCGACGCAGTGTACCTTCAAAATCTATATTATTGACGAAGTGCACATGCTCTCGACTGCGGCGTTCAATGCCTTATTGAAAACACTCGAAGAACCACCCGAGCACGTTAAATTTTTCTTCGCCACCACGGAAGCGCATAAAGTACTGCCAACAATCGTCTCGCGTTGTCAGCGTTTTGAGTTTCGTCCCATTTCGGACAAAGTTATTGCTGAAAAGCTGACCGAGATTTCGAAGGCCGAAGGCATCGAAGTTGAGGCGGAGGCGATTGCCTCGATTGCTCGTCTTGCGAATGGTGGCATGCGTGATGCGCAGTCAATTCTCGACCAGATGATTTCGTTTTGTGGCAGTAAAATAGCCGAGAGTGACGTGCTGGATGTTTACGGGTTGATTTCGGCCGACCGTATTGCAGGGCTCGCGCAGGCAATCGGCTCTTTGGATTATCCAACGATCATTGCCTCCGTCGATCGCTTTGCTGAGGAAGGTCGTGATTTGTTTCGCATCTTACTCGATCTTGAAGCACATGCGCGAGAGGCCTTGCTCGATGCGATTCAAAACCAAGGTTCCACGAACAAACTTGGCACGCCATTGACGACTGAATCGATTATGCGTTTGCTGGATGCGCTGCATCGTGGTGAACCCTCTGTCCAACGTGGCTTATCTGAAAAAGTGAATTTTGAGGTCGTATTACTCAAAGCAGCTGAAGAGTCGCGTTCGCGTGCGATCGATAGCTTAATCAAGCAGTTAGCGGATGCAGGCGCGTCGATACCCGAAAAAAAAAAGCCTTAGTAGCGGCTGCACCTGAGTCGATTGATGTCGAGACAACTGAGGTGGTTGAAGTGTCGCACCAAGAAAAACAGACGCATGGCTTGCTTACGGTAGAGTTACCCGAAGTGGTTGCACCGCAGGCGGCCGTCGATCAGGCTACTGATTCGCTGGCACAAGAAGCTGAGGGTGGATATGCAGATGTGCAGCAGCCTGTGGTTGCAAAGCTTGTGGGATCAGGCCAGCCACTAATGACTAAAGATACTGCGATTGAGCGGTTGGGACCGGCAGTCATGGCTGCACTGGCTGATAATTTTAAGGGTAGCCTGACGGACATCCGTCATCCGGATGAGGATGACATGCTGTGCTAGGCGGATTTTCTGTTTGTATGTGCCGAACCTTGTCAGCGACTTGCACATTGTCGGAATAAACACACTCTCAGATGTGTCTACTATGTATCATGAACTTCGTTTCCCGTAATTTTAGCATCAAAGCCATCGTGTGTGTCACTATTGGCAGCCTTTTCTTCACTTCTATCATGGCCGATAAAAAAGAACTTTCCGAATCCTCCGTTGCAGCTGTCAGCGAATGCGCTAGTGCCTGTGGATTGCCCTCGCACGTCAATCTTAGTGGTGACCGCTTCCCTGTGGTTCGTACGGATGCGGAATGGCAAGAGCGTCTCACTGAAATCCAGTATCACGTGGCACGTCAACAGGGTACTGAGCGTCCTTTTGACAATCCTTATCACGATAAAAAAGAGATTGGTTTGTACCGTTGCGTGGGCTGCGACACACCTCTCTTCAGTAGTACTGAAAAATATAATTCTGGCACTGGCTGGCCTAGTTTCACCGCGCCCGTGGACCAGCGCACAATTGCCGAGACCAAGGATATCAGCTATGGTATGACCCGTATTGAGGTCCACTGCGCGGTTTGTGGTTCGCACCAAGGGCATGTCTTTTCAGATGGTCCAGAGCCCACAGGTTTGCGGTATTGCATTAACTCCGCGTCGCTCAATTTCCAGGAGGCTGCTACGCCCGAGGCAATTATTGAGTTGGTTGAAGCCTGGTATGAGCAGTGATCCATCAGCCGCCCTTTCAGTGCATCGCATCAAAAAAGACTGATCATCATTTACCGGGGAGATCCGTTCGGGAGGGACGACCTCTGTGTCGTCCGCGGAGACTTTGAAAATCACATAACAATAAATCCGGGATGCTCGAAGAGCGGATAATTCTGTCGGACGCTCACACATCGGCAGCGGACGACACGGAGGTCGTCCCTCCCAAGAACGAAAAGCAATTCGATCGCCCCCAACATACATTAATGCCTTACCCGCGAGTCGACGATGCACCAAAAAAAGACGCCTTGGATGAGGCGCCTTTTGAATGAATCTAGGGACTGTATTAATCAGTTAAACCTTTGGCTGCATCTACAGCATTATCTCCCGCTTCTTCAGCAGCATCGACTGCCTTGTCTGCATCACTTTTTTCGGCGCAGCCTGTAAAGAAGGTAGCACCGGTAAGTGCAAGGATTGAAATGGCGAAGAGAGATCGCTTTTTAAGGTTCATCATTATATATTATTTAGGTTTATATGTTTGGCGACTTGATTTTTATCAGTCGCTTTAGAGTCGTTGATTTTGGTTGGATATATTTTTTTGTCAATTGCTTATGCAATTAACTAACGGTCATAAAATAATAAATATAGCCATTCTAGCGATTAACTTTTTAGTCTTGAGGGCGTTAGATTATTGACGCCCGTTCGATCTATACACACGCAATGACGGTATGAGTATTTCGTTGGAAGGTATGCACTATGAAGCGATGGAAGAGCGACTTGCAGCATCGGGGGTGAATCCTGTGCATGCGAAGCCCCTTTTTAGGGCTGTGCAACGGCGTTTGCTGCGTGAGGAATTAGCTTCAGCTGAGGGTATTTTGCCACCTGTGCAGCGTTGGTTGGCCAGTGATGCGGCGATTCCATTAAGCGTGCTCGACCCCGTCGATGACAGCGTAAGCGCCGACGGATTCACCCGCAAGTATTTGCTTCGTCTTCACGATGGTGCAGAAGTAGAATCAGTGCAGATGGGCTTTCCTGGTCGATACACCGCCTGTTTGAGTAGTCAGGTAGGCTGTGCGATGGGGTGTGTATTTTGTGCAACAGGCCAAATGGGCTTTTCACGCAATTTAAGCTCTGGTGAGATGGTGGCACAGGCGCATCATGTGGCACGTGAGTTGCGTCGCACTCATGGCGAGTCTCTACGCAATATTGTCATGATGGGTATGGGCGAGCCCTTACATAACTTTCAGCCCACGATGGAGGCGCTGGATATTATTACTGATAATCGTGGTTTGAATATTGGACCTGCACGTGTGGCAATTAGCACTGTGGGGTATATCCCGGGAATTCAAAAACTGACGCGTCATCCGAAGCGCTATTCCTTAGCGGTGAGTCTCCATGGCGCAAGTGATGAGGAGCGAGGTGAGTTGATTCCTATCAATCAGCGCTGGCCACTGTCGGAATTGCTGGAGGCTTGTCGTGAGTATTCTGCGATTAAGCGTGCGCGCGTGTTTTTCGCGTGGACTTTGATTGGCGGTGTGAACGATAGCGACGATCATGCGCAGCGCCTCGCAGCCATATTGCAAGGCATGGATGCTCATGTGAATTTGATCCCGCTCAATCCAACAGAAGGCTTTGATGGGCAGGCTCCGGACAAAGTGCGTGTGCGTGCGTTTCAGCAAATTATCCAAGATGCGGGCTTGCCGAGCACGGTACGTCAACGTCGGGGCATTGATGTAGCAGCGGGTTGCGGTCAGTTGAAAGCGAAGCGTATACAGCGCTCGCGCTAACTCAGGCATTTCATCTAAATCGGACGACGAATGCGGTGACGATATTTTTTCGCCAAGGCCTCGTTGTGCTCAGCACCACCGTCCGCATTTTGACTAACATAGGTGGGAGGAGTGACACCCGCGGCGATCAGTTGCTCAATAATTTCCATAGATAGGAGATTGAGCAGTAGGGCACCGCTCATTGTCGAGGTGGGCCCGACTTTGTAGGCAAATCCAGGTGCATCGATAGCGGCATCTCCAGGTAGGCCACCATTATCGAGGACATAGTCGCCAAGTTCGTAAAGCTTTTTGCAAGAGGGATGGCGCGATGTGCTCGCCTTAGACATCTCTAGTGAAGTGAGTACAACGACATGCAGTCCAGCCGCTTTGGCTTCCATTGCCACCTCGATAGGACTTGCATTACGGCCCGAGTTAGAGATCACGAGTACCACATCGCCCGGTTGAACATCGTATTGATACGCATAGCGTTGAAACAGGCGCGCGCCGTAACCCGCGATTTGTTCGGGCCAACCATCGGCAGGGTCATTGATACTGCTGACGGGCACCAGTCCGCCAGCCCTCCGCTCAATCTCACATGCAAGAATTTGTGAATGGCCACTGCCAAATGTGTGCAGCACGCCATCAGCGGCGATTGACTTAGCGATACGTAGGCCGGCTGCTTGAAGTGTCTCCGCATTGTCACGGTGTACGTTGGCTTGAAGTGTATTACTGGTTTCGAAAAAACGGTTTGCGAGGCTCATTTGACTAATAGGTGGGAGGTGTAGACTTAAGGTCTGAATTAACCAAGACAGACAAGAATGCCTGTGTCACGGCATGAACAATTTAAAGATCGAGTAGCTTCATGCCGAGGCCGATCCAGAGTGGAATCGTCAGGAAACTGAGGAGAGTGGTGCCGAGTACGACTTTTAGTGCGACTTCCGGCGATCCATCGAAGTGGCGGGCAAGCACAATGGGAAAGACACCGCAAGGCATCGCAGCTTGCACGGCGATCACGCATTTGAGTTCTGTTGAGAGTGGTAATGTGAATGCGATAAACAGGAAGGCAGCAGGAAGAATGCCGAGTCGCAGCACCGATGCGGTGATTAGGATGTTTACGCGACTGTTGATCTTCATCTCTTTTGCCAAGTCCATGAAAGTCGCTCCGATCAGGAGCAGTCCGAGCGGGATCGCGCATTGGCCGAGCAGGTTAATCGTCTCGAGGGCGGAGTTCGGGAGGTGTTGATCGATCTTGAAATAGTTCATTGGGACGGCAATCAATATGGCAATGACGGGGCCACTAAAGACCCGTTTCCAAACTGACTTCGGGTCCTTGCGCGAAAGGATGAACCCCACGCCTAGCACCCACATGGCGATCTCAACTCCGAGATTATGGACTAGCAGTACGCCCATCGTTTCGCGATCAAACAGCAGCGCGATGATAGGGATGGGGAAGTAGGCATAATTATAAATCCCGGTCGTAAATGCAAAGGTATTGCAGTCCTTTTGATTGCCGATTCGAAACTTGCGCGCAACCAGCATTGCTAGTGCAAATCCACCAACGACAGTCGTGAGTCCGACCAGAGGCGGCAGAATTAGATTGGAAGGTTGTCGCAGTGCATCATTGCCCAAGATGATGCTAAAGATGAGCGCGGGATAGAGTAAGTTGACGACTACGTTCATTAGGCTGCGGTCGGCTGCAACATCCAGCCAGCCAAGTTTGCGTGCCAACACCCCTGAGGTGATCACGAAGAATATCGGCAAGACTGCCGAGAATACAAGTAGTGTCGTTTCCATCTCTATTATTTAAGCAATCTATCCGAGTATACGCTGCTGTGTTGTTTCTGAGAGGCGTTCGTAGGCGCGATAGGCCCCATGAGCTGCGTCGAGTACGTCTGTGAATTGATCATGCTGTTCTGGTGTATTAAATTCGAATCCGAGTAGTGCGCGGCCGACGCGTTCGCCTGAATACACATAGTTAAAGTAGCAGAGGTTGGCATGTGAACTGACGGCGCGTAAAAAATCAGCGAGCGCACCCGGGCGTTCGTGAAACTCTAAGGTAATGAAATAAGGAGTACGTAATAATTTAGATTCGTAGTGGATGAGACGGAATGCGACATCAGTTTCCGAAGTGACTTCTGTGAATGGATAGCCTCCGTCCTGTAGCGATTGTATCAATTCACTAAATTGCATCGCATCTACATCAAATCCAATCACCGGTGTGGCCTTGGCTGTGTCAGTTTTACCGTACTGGAAGTCTACAATGTTGACTGTTTCGGGGAGTGCCTCTAACAGGCCAAACATGGCGCCTGGTTGTTCTGGGATACCAATTTGAAGAAAGCGCCGCCGCGCCGCGCCGACGGCCGCGCGACGTGAGATGTTGGCTAATTGTTCAAAATCCATATTGGCACCGCAGAGTACGCTCAACACACGTTTACCTTGTAGCGACTTTCGGTGTTTCAATAGCCCAGCCATCCCCATCGCACCTGATGGTTCTGGAATGCAGCGAAGGTTTTCCCATAAAAACTGAATTGCAGCTGAGACTTCATCGTTACTCACAGTCATCCATTCGTCTACCACCTCAGTGCAAATTTGATGGGTGAGTTTGCCGACTTTACGTACGGCAGTACCGTCACAAAAGATGTCGACTTTCTCAAGTTCTACGGGGTGCCCCGCTGCGATTGCAGCAGCCATAGATGCTTGCTGTTCGCCTTCGACGCCGATGATGCGGATGCTAGGGAAATGCATTTTCAACCAAGTTGCGGTTGCAGCAGCCATGCCGCCACCACCGACTTGCAAAAAAGCGACATCAAAGGGACCTTTACCAGACATCACGATCTCATCGGCCAGCGTGCCTTGACCTGCCATCACTGCCATATCGTCGTAGGCATGAATGTAGGTGAGGTCATGCTGTTTGGCGTAAGCGTGAGCTGCGCTGCTGGCAGCATCGTAAGTATCACCGATCAGGCGGATCTCGACATGACTTCCGCCGTGCTGCTTGACCGCGACCTGTTTCATGCGTGGCGTGGCCAGCGGCATGAAGATGGTTGCTTGAATGTGAAGCTTTTGAGCCGCAAGGGCAACACCTTGTGCATGATTACCTGCAGATGCAGTGACCACGCCATTACTGAGCTGCTCATTACTGAGTTGCGCCATACAGTTGTAGGCGCCGCGCCATTTGTAGGCGTGGATCGGCGAGAGGTCCTCGCGTTTTACATAGATGGAAAGATCGTCTAGCTCAATCGATTCAAGTGGCGTCGCATGGCCGACCGCATAGATGCGACGGCGGGCATGTAATATTTCTTGGCGCAAAGTGCGAGTGAGCGAATCCATATTCTTAGTTGAATCGCTTTTAGAGCGCGGTGCAAGCGAGGTTTATGTTGATTTGTCTTTGTGCAATCAGCAATTCTAGGTATGGGTCTATGCATGACTAAAGATTGGAATGCAGCGTATGAAGCGAAGCACACGCCCTGGGATAAGGGGAGTGCCTCGCCGCCTCTAAGCGCGTTTTTAGAAAAGCATCCGCTGACTGGGCGAGTGCTGGTCCCTGGTTGTGGATTAGGGTATGATGCGCGTTTATTTGCGCGGCAGGGAGCCTCTGTTGTAGGTTTGGATATTGCGCCCAGTGCGGTACGCCAAGCGCGGGCATTACCGGCGGAAGGAGAACTTTCCTTTGAGGTCGGAGACTTTTTGAATCTAGCAGAGAACTACCATGGCCAATTCGATACCGTGGTCGAGCACACCTGTCTGTGTGCGTTGGATCCTGCGCAACGCCTGGCGTATGTCAGATCGGTTCTACAAGCGCTCAAGCCGGACGGGCATTATCTCGCGGTGTTTTTTCGTAAGGTGAAGGACTACCGTGGAGAGGGACCACCGCATCCAATTGCGGCGGATCAGATTGTAGCGTTGTTCGGCGACGATTTTGATACGTTGGAATCGAGCGTGCCACAGCAGTCGTACCCATGTCGTCCGCTTGGCAGCGAAGAAGTGCGTTGGATGCGTAAGCGATCAGGAAGCGAGCCGTTGTAGCGTAGTGTTCCTTATGGGATTGCCGGTTAAAGACGGAGTGCGGTGCTGCTATATGGATAGACTGGTCAAGCGATCTAGCCGAATCTCGGCGTGGCATGGCAACATCTTTGCTCTCTTGCAGGTCGATCGCTTAACTTTGAATTATCTCTAACGCCGATATGAGCTACCTAGAACAGGTAAGCACTCTATCAATCTCTAAGTTAAATTTAAAATTAATCATAAGCTAAATTTTCGCCGAGGGTTCTAGGTTAGCTCCATAGACTTGTTAGATCCTATTC